>Ga0307509_10000021_pt1 | contig 250589 bp, 217 predicted proteins | sample 10_EM_MG_FD_202245 | JGI IMG/M metagenome (GOLD analysis project Ga0307509, IMG submission 202245) | Populus trichocarpa ectomycorrhiza microbial communities from riparian zone in the Pacific Northwest, United States - 10_EM | ecosystem: Host-associated > Plants > Roots > Unclassified... | reverse complement strand
CACATCCAAAGGCGCTTCGCGCTGGTGTAGCGTTTTGAGCTCCGCGTGTACGTCGTGCATGAAGCGATGGAAATGCCTCCGTCGGCGCTCTTCGAAGGGGAGACTCTCGAAGAAGAGATCCATCATCCAGGTCTTTCCGCGTCCGACACCGCCCCAGAGGTACATGCCGCGAACCGGCTCGGAATCTCCCTTTCCGCCCAGGGCGCCGAACCAACGACGAACCAGTGAAGAGTCCGCTTCACGGGCGGCGATCAGCCGTTGACGCAAATCATTGAGGCGATCGATGACGGCAGACTGTACCGGGTCGGCGCGGAAGCCGCGTTCAGTGAGCTGCTTGGCGTATTGCGCGCACAGGTCGGTCACAGGCTCCTAGTTCGCAAGCTCATCCAGGTTACGAAAGTGCTCCAGCGCCTGCGGATTCGCCAAAGCATCGATGTTTTTGACCGGCAACCCGTGCACGACATTTCGCACGGCCAGCTCAGTCAGCTTGCCCGACAATGTACGAGGGATGTCGAGTACGGCGAGGACTTTGGCCGGGACGTGGCGCGGTGTCGTATGGGCGCGGATGGTGTCCCGTATTTTTTTCTTGAGAGGTTCATCCAGCACGACGCCGGGCTTGATGCGGATGAATAGAACGACGCGGACGTCTCCCTTCCAGTCCTGGCCGATTGCCAATGCTTCAATGATCTCCTCGAGACTTTCGACGGCCGCATAGATCTCGGCAGTGCCAATGCGTACACCCCCGGGATTCAACACGGCATCAGAGCGCCCATAGATCACGAGGCCATCGTGCTCGGTCAGAGCGGCGTAATCGCCGTGATGCCAGACGCCGGGGAAGCGCTCAAAATAGGCTGCCCGGTATTTGGCGCCCTGCGGATCATTCCAGAATCCGACCGGCATGGAAGGAAAGGGCGCCGTGCAGACCAATTCGCCCCGATCACCTCGCACGGGGTGTCCCGAGTCGTCGAAAATATCGACACTCATTCCCAATCCGCGGCATTGAATCTCGCCGCGATGAACCGGCCGGATCGGACATCCCAGCGCGAAGCACGAAACGATGTCGGTACCACCCGAGATCGACGCCAACAGCACGTCCGATTTGATGGATTTGTAAACGTAGTCAAAACCGTCGGGCAGTAGAGGTGAGCCAGTGGACAGCACGGTCCTCACCGAGGTGAGGTCCACTTGCGTCGCCGGAACGAAGTCGCTCTTCTCCAGTGCTGAAATGTATTTGGCACTGGTGCCAAATATCGTGAGGCGTTCCTCCTGGGCCATGCGCCACAAGCAGCTGGCGTCAGGATGAAAAGGACTTCCGTCGTACAACACGAGCGTTGCACCTGTCGCGAGTCCGCTGGCCAACCAGTTCCACATCATCCAACCGCAGGTCGTGAAGTAGAACAAGCGATCGGTGCGCTTTACGTCGGTATGGAGCAGCTGCTCTTTAAGGTGTTGTAGCAACGTTCCGCCAACGCCGTGCACGATGCACTTTGGAACGCCGGTTGTTCCCGATGAATACAGGATATACAGCGGATGGTGGAACGGCATCTGAGCAAACTGCAGGGCTGTGCCGGTCTTGCCGAACGTGTCGAACCACGTCGCCTTCGAGCTTGCATTGCCTAGCCGGGCGAGCGTCCGCTCCTGGGTGCGTTCCGCATTGATGTACGGAATGACGACCACGCTTTGGATGCTGGGAATTTTTGCCAAGACTTCCGCAACCGGGCCCAAAGAGTCGATGGTCTTGCCGGCGTAGAAGTAACCGTCAGCGGTGAATAGCACTTTGGGCGTGATCTGGCCAAAGCGATCCAGCACGCCGTGAACACCGAAGTCAGGAGAGCAGGAGGACCAGATGGCGCCGAGGCTCGTGGCCGCCAGCATGGCAATCACGGTCTCGGGCACATTCGGGACAAAGCCGGCCACGCGGTCGCCGGCCACGACACCCGCGGCCTTCAGGCCATCGGCGATTCGGGCGACCTCGACGTGGAGCTGCTTATAGGAGATTTCGCGTCGCGTGGCGCTCTCGTTTCTAAATACGAGGGCCACCTGGTCATCGCGGTAGCGAAGCAGGTTTTCCGCGAAGTTCAGCCGGGCGTTCGGGAAAAAGCGCGCTCCAGGCATAAGATCGGCGTGCTCGAGCACTGGGCCGGAGCCCCAGTCGGCGCGGACGTCCGCGAAACGCGCGAACTCCTGCCAAAAGTCGGCAGGGTGCGAGATCGACCATGCGTAAAGGTCGTCGTAATTGCTGAGCTGCAAACCATTGCGGGAACTGACGCTTTGGATGAAGCGAGTCAGATTAGCGTCGGCCACACGGGCCGGGGAGGGGCGCCATATTTCGGACATCATCCAAGTTTACAGGAACCCCGAATCCAGCGCCCGGCAGCACTTACCGTGGGCAGTCTTTCGCGACTGCCCTAAGATGGCGCTCCCGTCAAGGCTGCCGGCAGGAGCTCACCAACCGTGCGAAGAATCCACCGCGAGACCCACCGTACCAACCGCATCGGCTGGCTGCGCGCCGCAGTGTTGGGCGCCAACGATGGCATTGTGTCCACTGCCAGCCTGATTCTCGGCGTTGCCGCCGCAAGTGCGGCTCACGGCAGCGTGCTCGTGGCGGGCGTCGCCGGGTTGGTCTCCGGCGCGATGTCGATGGCCGCTGGCGAATACGTGTCAGTGCATTCGCAAGCTGACACAGAGGCAGCTGAGCTTGCGCGCGAGCGCAAGGAGCTGGCGACGGATGTTGCAGGCGAGCGGCGGGAGCTCGCATCGATCTATGTGAAGCGCGGGTTGGACGCGGCGCTGGCGGAGCAGGTGGCACTTCAGTTGATGGCGCATGATGCATTGGGCGCACATGCACGCGACGAGCTGGGGATGTCGGAGGCGCTCACGGCGCGTCCGGTACAAGCCGCAATAGCGTCCGCTGCGAGCTTCACCGCCGGCGCCGCCCTGCCATTAGCAGTGGCGGCGGTGGTTCCAATGGCCTCTCTGACGGCAATCGTTGCGGGCAGCTCGCTTTTGTTTCTGGCAACACTCGGCACAATCGCCGCGCGAACCGGCGGCGCGCCAATCGTCGCTGGCGCGTTGCGGGTTACGTTCTGGGGTGCACTGGCGATGGCGTTGACCATGGGCGTCGGCGCGCTGTTTGGCACTGCGGTCGGTTGAAAAATGGCGAATGTTCAACAGCTGTTTGCGCAGGCATTGCGCCATCATCAGGCCGGTCAGCTCGGTGAGGCGGATCGGCTCTACCGCCAGATTCTGCAGGTGGATCCCAATCACGCCGATGCCCTGCATTTCCTGGGTGTTCTGGCCCATCAGGCCGGTCGCAATGAGGCTGCGGTGGAGCTGATCGGCAAGGCCATTGCGTTGCATGGACGGGCGCCGGCTTTCCACAACAACCAGGGCAATGCCCTCAAAGCGTTGGGCAGGTTGGACGAAGCAGCGGCGTCCTACAAGCGGGCGTTGACCTACAAGCCCGATCACGTCGAAGCCCATTACAACCTGGGCATAGTTCTGCAGTCGCAAAACAAGCTGGACGAGGCAGCGGCGTCCTACGGCCGGGCATTGAGCCACAAGCCGGATCATGCTTCAGCGCACAACAACCTCGGCAACATACTACAGGCACAGGGCAAGCTGGATGCCGCGGCCGCCTCCTATGGACGGGCGTTGGCCCTCAAGCCGGGATTTGTCGAGGCACACAGTAACCTGGGAAACATTTGCAAGGCGCAGGGCAAACTGGACGAAGCAGTCGCGTCCTACCGGCGGGCGTTGACTTACAAGCCGGACTACGTCGAAGTGCTCAACAACCTCGGCCTTGCCCTGTTGGATCAGGGCAAGGTGAGTGATGCAGTGGCCTCTTACGAGCAGGCGTTGGTCCACAAACCCGACTACGCGGAGGCGCATAACAACCTGGGCAATGCATTGAAGGAGCAGGGCAGGTTGGACGCCGCGGCGGCCTCGTACGCGCGCGCACTGTCTCTCGAGCCTGACTACGCCGAGGCGCGACTGGGATTGGCCCTCGCGTCCATTCCGGTCTTCACCGACAGTGTTGCCGCAAGCATCCAGGTACCCGAAAAATTTGCGCGCTCACTCGATGAGCTGACAGCCTGGAATGCCGCCAATCCTGGCAGGCTGGGAAAGGCGGCCGGTGCCGATCAGCCTTTTTATCTCGCGTACAGACCCGCGGATGTCACTGGTTTGCTGGGCCGCTACGGAGATCTTGTCAGTGCTGCCGCTGCGATTCATTGGCGAGCGGCGGTGGGTGACGGCCTGTCTGCCAGGACGTCGCGCAGTCGTATCCGCATGGTGATAGTCAGCGGGCAGGTGCGCCAGCATCCTGTGTGGGACGTCATCCTGCGGGGAATCATTGCGCACGTCGATCGTGAGCGATTCGAGATTTTCATCTATCACACGAGGCCGATGGCCGATGCGGAAACCCAGTGGGCCAAAGCCAATGTTGATTGCTTCGTGCAGGGCCCCAAGCCGGTGAAAGGCTGGCTGGACGAGCTGGCGCGGGATCGACCCGACGTGTTGTTTTATCCCGAAGTAGGCATGGATCCCGCCACGTGTGCGCTGGCCTCTCTGCGCCTGGCACCCGTGCAGGCGGCCAGTTGGGGGCATCCTGTGACAACGGGGTTGCCGAGCATTGATCTGTTCCTGTCGGCTGAGCTGCTGGAAGGGCCGGATAGCGACCGGCACTATCGGGAAAGGCTTGTCCGGTTACCCGGCACGGGGGTCTGCACCCAGTGGCCGGCTACCATGCAGTCCGCACGTTGGAACGGTCCCGAGCGGCAGACGGGCGTCGTTCGTTTTGCGCTGTGTCAACAGCCCATCAAGTTTGATCCGGCCGACGATGCTCTGTTGGTGCGCATTGCCAGGGCGGCGGATCCGTGCGAGCTGTGGCTGGCGTCACCCAACAAGCTCAACTGGAGCGCCGCCCGATTGCGCGATCGCCTGGCCCGCGCCTTCCAGGCCGACGGACTCGATCCCGACCGGTATCTGCGTGTTCTCCCCTGGCTGCCGCGCGCGCAATTTTCAGGTTTTTTGGACGAGATGGATGTGTACCTGGACTGCCCGGCCTTCTCGGGCTACACGACCGCCTGGCAGGCCATTCACTGCGGTGTGCCGATTGTCACTTTGGAAGGCGAGCTCCTGCGGCAACGTCTCGCCGCCGGCCTCCTGCGACAAATTGGCATCACCGAAGGGATTGCTGCGTCGCTCGACCAGTATGTGGAGATTGCCGTGCGCTGGGCGCAGGAATGTCGTGAGCCCGGCTTACGCGCTGCACGACGTGAAGCGATGTATCGAGCGGCACCCAAATCGGACGGCAACCGCTCGGCAGTGAAGGCGTTTGAACAGGCGCTGGTCAGAGCGACTGATAGTTCGGCCCGGACCCACCCTCCGGCGTCGTCCAATTGATGATCTCGTAGGGATCCTTGATGTCGCACGCCTTGCAATGCACGCAGTTCGCGGCATTGATCTGCAACCGCTTGCCGCCCTGACCGTCAGCCACCATTTCGTACACGTTGGCCGGACAGAAGCGCTCGCAAGGATTGCCGAATTCCGTCGCGCAGCGGGTTGCGCAGATGCTCGGATCCAGCACCTTCAGGTGCGCGGGCTGGTTCTCATCATGTGTGGTCGATGCAAAGAAAACCGAGGCGAGCCGATCGCGCGGCGGCAGACTGCGGTCCACCCACTCGCGTTCAGGAGATTCGTAGTCCGCGGCCTGCTTGAGTCGCGCGAAATCCGGAACGCGATTCTTGAGAGTCCACGGCGTGCGCCCGCCCGTGATCACTTCGAGAGCCGAGTTGGCCATCCCGATCCACATGCCTTTCTTGAACGCCGGCTTGAAGTTGCGAACTGACTTCAGCTCCTGGCCGCCCGGCGACGCGCGCCAGCGTGCGTCGAATCCCGCGGGCGAGCCGGTTTCCACGAGGTGCTCAGCGGCCAGCATGCCGGAGCGGATCGCCTGGTGGATGCCCTTGATCTTGGGGAGATTCAGGCCACTGCCCGAGTCGCCAATCAACATGGCGCCCGGCATTTCCAGGCGCGGAATCGATTGCCAGCCGCCGGAGGCGATGGTGCGGGCACCGGCCGCCAGGATCTCGCCACCTGCCAGCAGCGGCTTGATCTTGGGATGATGTTTGAACTGTTGGAACACCTCGAACGGCGTCAGCCGCGGGTCCTCGTAGTCGAGCCCCACGACGAACCCGACGTACACGCGATTCTTGTCGAGGTGATAGATGAAGCTGCCGCCGTAGGTGCCCGAATCCAACGGCCAGCCCAAGCTGTGTTGAATCAAACCGGGCTCGACACGCCCTTCGGGCAACTGCCACAGCTCCTTCATCCCCAGGCCGTAGGTCTGCGGGCACGAATCCGCGTCTAGCTTGAAGCGCTTGATCAGTTGCTTCGCGAGACTGCCGCGCGCCCCTTCGGCAATGATGGTGGTGCGGGCGCGAATCTCGGCGCCGGGCGTGTAGTTCGGCCCGGGCTCGCCGTTCTTTTCGATTCCCATGTCGCCCAGTTGTACGCCGGCGACGGAGCCATCGTCGTTGAACACATTGTTGGCGCCAGCGAAGCCGGGGAATACGTCCACGCCGAGCGCTTCCGCCTTCTGCGCCAGCATGGGCGTCAACAGCCCAAGGGAGATGATGAAGTTGCCGTGGTTGTGGAGCTGCGGCGGCAACGGAAGAGAGAAGCCGCCCGTCTTGGTCAGCAAGCGGAACTCGTCCCGCTTGGCGGGAACGCAGATCGCCGGTGGTGACTCGCGCCACCCGGGCAACAGCGCGTCCAGCGGGCCTGGCTCCATGACCGCGCCCGACAAGGAATGCGCACCGATTGCGGATGCCTTCTCGAGCACACAGATGTTGAGGTCGGGCTTGAGCTGCTTGAGGCGGATGGCACAGGCCAGCCCCGACGGTCCTGCGCCAACGACGCAGACGTCATACTCCATTACGTCCCGTTCAACAGCAGGAGTGCTCATTTGGGTTGCATTCTGATGGCGCCGTCGAGGCGGATGGTGTCGCCGTTCAACATCGGGATCTCGAATATCGAGGCCACCATCTGCGCGAATTCCTCGGGCTTGCCGAGGCGGTTCGGGAATGGAATCTGGCTCGCGAGCGACGCCTGCAGTTCCGGCGACATCGCATCCATCATGGGTGTGTGGAAGATGCCGGGTGCGATGGCCATGCAGCGAATGCCAGCACGCGCAAGCTCGCGCGCGATGGGTAGAACCATGCCGGCAAGGCCTGCCTTCGTCGCGGCGTAGGCGGCTTGCCCGATCTGCCCTTCGAACGCCGCAACAGATGCCGTATGAATCAACAACCCGCGCTCCCCGTCAGCATTGGGAGTGTTGTTCTGCATCAGGTTTGCAGCAGCCTTGTCGCACAGGAAAGTGCCGATCAGGTTGATGTGCACGACCTTCGCAAAGAAGTCGCCAGCCATTGGGCCGTTCTTGCCCAGCATGCGACCCGCACCGACCACGCCGGCGCAATTGACCAGCAAGTTGATTTCGCCCATCCGGGAGGCGGCCGTCTCCATCGTGGAGTTGACTTCAGCCTCTGAGGTGACGTCGCAACGAAGGAAGCTCGCGTTGGCGCCCAACTTCGCAGCCGTCGCTTGCCCTGGACCTTCCTGGACGTCGACGATGACGACTTTGCCGCCCTTCGATACGACGTGGCTGGCCACCGCTGCACCCAGTCCGGATGCACCCCCCGTGACGACGGCACGAGCGTCTTGAATCTTCATTATTGCTCCCAAACGGAATGTAAATCATACCCGCCGCGACGTATGGAACGGACGCGTACGCGCGACACCGAGTTGACCCGAAGCGACAGAGCCGGCGTCGCCGGCCGGCCGGCCCGGGGTCTTACCCCACAACCTCAATGGCGACAGCCACCGCCTCACCGCCCCCAATGCACAGCGACGCAATCCCGCGCTTGCCACCAGTCCGGTGTAACCCGTGAACCAGCGTGGTCAGGATACGCGCCCCCGTTGCACCGATCGGATGTCCCAACGCACAAGCGCCACCACTGACGTTCACGCGGCCGTGGTCGATATCGACATCGCGCATTGCCACCATGGTGACCGCCGCGAAGGCCTCGTTGATCTCGTAGAGGTCCGCATCATGCGGGCGCCAACCGAGCTTCGAGAGTGTCTTTTTGATGGCGCCAATGGGCGCCAGGGTGAACCACTCCGGCTCCTGCGAGAAGCTCGAATAGGAGAGGATGCGCGCCAGCGGCTTGAGTCCGCGTGCCTTCGCCGCTGCCGAACTCATCAGCACCAGGGCTGCCGCTCCGTCCGAAATCGACGAAGAGCTTGCCGCAGTAACCGTTCCATCCTTACCGAATGCCGGCTTCAGGGTTGGGATCTTGTTGACGTCACAAGTCGCCGGGGTCTCGTCACGGGACACGACGACCTCACCCTTGCGAGTCTTCACGGTTACCGGCGTCACTTCGCGATCAAAGTGTCCGCTTTCCAACGCGCTCATAGCCCGTCTGACGGATTCGGCAGCGAAGGCATCCTGCTGTTGGCGCGTGAAGCTGTACTTGCTGGCCGTTGCGTCGGCGAAGCAGCCCATGGGCTTGCCGTCAAACGGGCTGTTGAGACCGTCATAAAACATGTGGTCGAAGATTTCGCTGTTGCCCATTCGATAGCCGCTGCGGGCCTTCAGCAGCAGGTAGGGCGCGTTGCTCATCGACTCGAGTCCACCGGCCACGGCGACCTCGATATCGCCGGTGCGAATCTGGTCGGACGCCATCATCACGGCACGCAGTCCCGAGCCGCACAACTTGTTGATAGTGACCGTCGGAGTTCCGACCGGGACACCGGCTCCCAGTGCAGCCTGCCGCGCCGGGCCTTGCCCGAGGCCGGCGGACAGCACGTTCCCCATGATGAGCTCCTGGATATCAGATGGTTTGATTCCAGCGGACTCAACAGCCGCCTTGATGGCAGCGCTGCCGAGCTGAGTGGCTGAGGCGGGGGCAAGTGCACCCTGGAATGCGCCAATAGGAGTGCGCTTGGCCGAAACGATTACGACGTCATGGTCTGCCATGGGGATAAACCTCTGAGAGTTAAGATCGGGCAGCGCGACGTGGCTGCAGCCCGTTGTCAAATACAGTTATGAAGGCTTCCGCGATTTCCGGGCCGGTCATCGACTGGTTTTCCCGATACCAGTGCGCGATCCAGTTGAGCGACCCGGCCAGCGCGAATGCCGTCATCTTGGGATCGCACGGATGAATGGAGCCATCCTGCACCCCCTCGCGGATCAGCCGGCGGATGCCCTGATCGATTTCCGACTTCATGGCCTTGATGTGGTCGCTCATGACCGGCGACAGATCCTGGTTCTCCACGCGGACCATGCACCAGCCGAACTCCGAGGCCATGGTCTTCGCATAGTTGCGCAACACGACATTGAGACGGTCGCGTGCCGGCGCCTCGAGGCCCTTGGCTTCACGGAAGCCGGCGCGGATGAGCTCCACTCCGGCGACAAAACATTCGAACAGCAACTGCTCTTTGTTGGTGACGTAGTAGTAGACAGTCGGCTTGGTTACTTCCAGGGCCGCTGCGATGTCGTCGAGCGAGGTGTTGTGATAACCCTTGTGGTTGAACGCGTGCGCGGCGGCACGTATCACGGCCTCGCGCTTCACTTCGCGGTCGTGCTGGCGTTCGCGGTTGGCTCGCCAGGGGGAGGGTGGCAGCCCGGCCGCATGGCCATTCTCACGGGCGGGCGGCTTGGTCTTGCCGGCGGCGGATGCGCGTACTCTGCGGGTGGTCATTTATCGTTCAATAGCCGGATCTTGAGCCTGCGTCAGTATAGGATCATACTCGCCAGTAGTCATCCTACCGGCGCGTAAAATATGAGTGGCAGAACCCCAGGCGGCGCAGCCCTGAGCCGACCCGAGCAGGCCCCCACAAAGCCCCCCCTGCGCTTCATTTCCGCAGCGTCCCTGTTCGACGGCCACGACGCTGCCATCAACATGATCCGCCGACTTTTGCAGGCTCATGGCGCTGAAGTGGTCCATTTGGGGCACAACCGTAGCGTCGCTGACATCGTGCGTGCTGCAATCCAGGAAGATGCCGATGGGATCGCCGTCAGCTCCTACCAGGGCGGACATAACGAGTATTTCGAGTATATGGTGGACATGCTCCGGGAACGCGGTCGGCCGGATATTCGGGTGATCGTGGGCGGCGGGGGGACAATTGCTCCCCACGAAATCGAGGCCCTGGAGCGCCACGGCGTCGAGAAGATCTATACGCCCGAGGACGGCCGCCGGATGGGCCTCAACGGGATGATCGACGACGTTTTCGCCCGTCTCGACGGGGTGGTGAAACCACCGTACGAATTTGGCCCCCTGAACCCTAAGGATCACGGCCATATCGCCCGGACGCTCTCCGTGCTCGAGGGCGCTACGGTAGATGACCCCACCGAATCAGACGCCCAGGCGGAAAAGGTTCGCCGGGCCCTGGCCAAGTCCAAGAACAAGGTGCCCGTCATTGGCATTACGGGAACCGGGGGCGCGGGCAAGTCCAGCCTCAGCGATGAGCTGCTGGCGCGATTCGTCCGTTACTTCCCGGATCAGCAGATCGCCATGGTGGCGATGGATCCCACTCGCCGGCGCAGCGGTGGCGCGCTCCTGGGCGACCGGATCCGCATGAACAGCCTGGCGTCGGAGTCCATTTTCATGCGGTCGCTGGCCACCCGTCGCCAGAACCTCGCGACCTCCGCCGTGCTGAAGGATGTGATCGATCTTTATAAGGCAGCCGGCTTCGACCTGATCATTGTCGAAACGGCCGGCATCGGGCAGTCGGATACCGAGATCGTGGATCTCGTAGACCTCTCGCTGTACGTCATGACGAGTGAGTACGGTGCAGCGAGCCAGCTCGAAAAGATCGACATGCTCGACTACGCCGACATGATCGTGCTGAACAAGGCGGAGAAGCGGGGCGCTGCCGACAGCCTGCGTGATGTCCGCAAACAATGGCGGCGAAACCACCCGGACAAGGCGTCGCTGCCTGACACCGGCGTGCCTGTCTACCCCACCATTGCCAGCCGCTTCAATGATCCCGGCGTGAACCGTTTGTTTGCGGCGATGTGCGCCGCGTTGGGCGAAAAGCGAATCGGCTCGACGTCCTGGCAGGTGTCGGATGTTGGACCGATCGAGGTGACGGCTCGCGAGCCACTCATCCCGGGCCAGCGCACTCGGTATCTTGCGGAAATCGCCCAGCAGGGCCGCGGGTTGCGCGATCAGTTGCAACAGCAGGTCGAGGCTGCCCGCAGAGCGTTCGGGCTGTATGAGTCTCTGCAGGCGCTGCACGATGCACCGTTGCCGGGTCCGCTGGATCGATATCCCGAAACGGCGCTGACCGAGGCTGCTGCCGATGCCACGAGGCGCGAGCTGCGCAGCGCCTACAACCAGGCGCTCGATGCGATCGGTACGCAAGGTGTCGGAGAGCTGAAGGCGTGGCCAGCGCGGTCCGCGTCAGCCACGGCCGAAAAGTACACCTACAAAGTGCGAGACAAGGTTGTCGCGGGTGACAACTACGCCGAGAGTCTTTCGCGTCAGCCCATTCCCAAGCTCGCTGTTCCGAAGTTCAGGGACTGGGGCGAAATTCTGCACTTCCTGATGACCGAAAACCTTCCGGGCTTCTTTCCTTACACGGGCGGTGTGTATCCCTACCGTCGTGAGGAAGAAGATCCGATCCGCATGTTTGCGGGCGAGGGCGCGCCGGAGCGAACCAACAGGCGCTTCCACTACCTTGCCGGTGGCCACGGCGTGGCAAGATTGTCCACGGCATTCGATTCGACGACGTTGTACGGAGAAGATCCTGACACGCGCCCGGACGTCTACGGTCGTACCGGTAACTCCGGTGTATCGATCGCAACCCTGGATGACATGAAGAAGCTCTATTCGGGCTTCGATTTGTGTCAGCCGACGACGTCTGTCTCGATGACCATCAACGGACCGGCGCCCATGATCCTGGCGATGTTCATGAACACCGCCATCGATCAACGGATCGAGCGCTACCTGAAGAATGAGGGACGTTGGGCGCAGGCCGAACAGAAGATCAAGGCCATCTTGAGCGAATCGACGGCGCGGGGTGTTGCGCCGCCCACCTACAAGGGCGAGTTGCCGAAAGGGCACGACGGCATGGGGCTGGCCCTGTTGGGAGTGACCGGTGACCAACTCGTTGAGCGCGAGGTTTACGCAAGGATCAAGGCCGAGGCGCTGCAGGCCGTGCGCGGCACCGTACAGGCCGACATCCTGAAAGAGGACCAGGCGCAGAATACGTGCATTTTCTCCACGGAATTCGCGCTGCGGATGATGGGTGACGTGCAGCAGTACTTCATTGAGCAGAAGATCAGAAACTTCTACTCGGTGTCGATCTCCGGTTATCACATCGCGGAAGCGGGCGCGAACCCGGTCTCACAGCTCGCCTTCACACTCGCCAATGGATTTACCATAGTCGAGTACTACCTGGCTCGCGGTATGCGGATCGATGATTTCGCGCCCAACCTGTCATTCTTCTTCTCGAATGGCATGGACCCGGAATACGCGGTCATCGGACGGGTGGCGCGGCGAATCTGGGCGCGCGCCATGCGCGACCTGTACAAGGCGGGCCCCCGCAGCCAGATGCTCAAGTATCACGTCCAGACCTCAGGCCGCAGTTTGCACGCGCGCGAGATTTCGTTTAACGACATCCGCACCACGCTGCAGGCGCTGTACGCGCTCTTCGACAATTGCAACAGCCTGCATACGAACGCCTACGATGAGGCTCTGACCACGCCTACCGAGGAAAGTGTGCGGCGGGCGGTGGCTATTCAGATGATCATCAATCGCGAGCTCGGGCTGAATAAGAATCAGAACCCACTGCAGGGTTCGTTCGCCATCGAGTATCTGACCGACCTGCTGGAGGAGGCGGTCTACAAGGAGTTTGATTCGCTATCGGAGCGCGGCGGCGTTCTTGGCGCGATGGAGACCATGTACCAGCGCGGCAAGATCCAGGAAGAGTCGATGTACTACGAGACGAAGAAACACGACGGCAGCCTGCCCATCGTCGGCATCAACACGTTCCTGTCGAAGACGGACGGGTTGGAAGAGCACAAGGGTGCCGAGTTGATTCGCTCGACCGATGAGGAGAAGCAGGATCAGGTTCAGTCGGTGCGTGCCTACCAGGCGCGTAACGTCGCCGCCTCACCCGCAGCCCTGAAGCGCCTGCAAGCCGCAGCCGCCATCGGCGGCAACGTGTTTGCCGAGCTGATGGAGTGTGTGAAGTACTGCTCGTTGGGCCAGATCTCGCGCGCGCTGTATGAGGTGGGTGGACAGTATCGGCGGAATATGTAGGCCACTGAATAGGCTAGTGGAGATCGGGCTCACCTAGTTGCTGCAGGATCGCCTCTCGTGCGCGATCCCGTAGCAGCACCGCAGTTCCATCCGTCGATTCGACGGTCGCGGTGACCGGCTCGAGTATTTCCACGATGATGCGACCGGGGCGCGGAAGGCCTCCGGTTGGGGCCAGCGATCTACGTGTGCCTCTGACGGTAGCGGGAACCACGGGGCACCCGGCACGCGCGGCCGTCATGAACGCTCCCGAGTGGAACTTCAGCAGTCCCGGCGTGCGCGTGAATGTGCCTTCCGGGAAGAACACGAGAGAGCTCCCATTGACGGCGGTCCGCAATACGCGGCGGGCGTCTGATGCGCCGCGATGACGATTGAATCGTTCAACAAACTCTGACCCCAGCCGACGCAGCAACAGGCCGGCCAGGGGAACGTTGTTCATCTCCCGCTTGATCACAAAGCCAAACCGCGGCGGGAGCGCGGCAGTAAACACAACTCCGTCGATGTAACTTGCATGGTTGGAGACGACCACGCATTGACCCTTGGGGAGACGCTCCAGGCACCTCACCGTCAAGGGCATCCCCGCTACCCACAGGAACGCCCGCGCGGCAGCGCGCGCAGCCGCCCGGCGGCGGTGAACTCCAGGCAGGCAGAGTGTCGCAATAAGCGCACACACCGCCATCACCAGGAACACCGCAATGGCATAGATGCCATAGAGGAGTCGAGCTGGCGCCAGCACGGCGCGGCGGACCGGGGTCACAGATGTATCGCCAATTTCGTTGGCCATCATTTACATATCGTTTATTGCAGCGTCCGCGGTATGTGATCTGGTTCTCTTTATGTTAATGCTTCATGGCAGATGTGATCATGATCACGCAGGTCTGCCGGGGGGGTCACCATACTGCGGCGGCGACATCGGAATGTCGCGAAGTATACATAGAGGCCTGTTCCACTCAGATGCGCCGGGCGGCGGTCGCGGGTCTCCAGCGAGATGGGATTTTGACGAAGCAGGCTACTGCAGTCGCCATGACCTCCAACGCCGACTCTGCCGATCCGGCGGTGTCCCGGTTTCTCGATGCCGTTTGGATGGAACGGGGACTGTCCCCAAACACCTTGGCTGCCTACCGCGCAGACCTTACTGCGCTGTCACGATGGCTGGCCGAGCGTGCGATCCCCATGATGCGCACTTCGCGCGCAGACCTACAGGATTTCATCGCGTGGCGTGTGCACGCAGGCGCGCGTCCGCGCTCGACCGCACGTCAGCTTTCGAGCTTCCGCCGCTTCTTCCGCTATCTCGTGCGCGAGGGCGTGGTCCGCGAGGATCCCACCGCACAGATCGCCATGCCGAAGATCGGTCGGTCCTTACCCAAGTCGCTGACCGAGGAAGAGGTCGAGTCCCTTCTTTCGGCTCCCGTGGTCAGTGATCCGCTCGGCAATCGTGATCGCGCGATGCTCGAGGTTCTTTACGCCACCGGGTTGCGGGTGTCCGAGCTCGTCAACCTGCGTCATGGCCAGGTCAACATCAACCAGGGTGTCATTCGCATCATGGGCAAGGGAAACCGCGAGCGGTTGATTCCCTTGGGCGAAGAAGCGATGCGCTGGCTGACAGAGTTCGCCAACGGCGCGCGCAGTGAGATTCTGCTGGAGCGTCAGACCGACTATCTGTTCCCGACCCGTCGCGGCGATCGTATGACGCGCCAGGCCTTCTGGCACATCATCAAGCGCTATGCTCGAAAGTCCAACATTTCGAAGGAACTTTCTCCGCATACGCTGCGACACGCTTTCGCTACGCATCTGCTGAATCACGGAGCGGATCTGCGCGTTGTGCAGATGCTGCTGGGGCACAGTGATCTGTCTACAACGCAGATCTACACCCACGTTGCTCGCGAGCGCCTGAAAGAGCTGCACGGTCAGCATCATCCGAGAGGATGATTCCAGGCTGCATTGCGTCGCCGCCGGCCTACATGGGTGGGCCACGGAGCTTCTGCTAGACTCCTGCCGCATGTTAACCAAGCTAGCATCGCTCGCTGTCGCGTTCCTGTCGATCGCGGGCTCGGTCTACGCCGCCGATCAGCCAGCGGATCCGCGCGCCAAAATTGTCAGCAAAATCTCCGGTATCCGTGTCGAGGATCTGCGCCCGACACCGATCCAAGGTATCTACGAGTTGACTCGGGGTACCCAGACTGCCTACGTCACGACCGATGGCAAGTACGCGATCAGCGGCGATCTGATCGACCTGGACAAGAACGATAATCTTACGGAAGCACGTCGTCGCGAGTTGCGTTCGAAGTCGATCGGGGCCATTCCGGAAGCGGAAATGCTGGTGTTCGGGCCGCGTGATCCGAAGTACACGGTGACCGTGTTTACTGATGTTGATTGCGCGTACTGCCGGCAGCTACACAGTCAGATCTCGGAATATAACCGCCTCGGTATCCGGGTGCGGTACCTGTTTTATCCGCGCACTGGCCCTAACACCGAGTCATGGACGAAGGCGGAAGAGGTGTGGTGTTCAGACAATCGGAACGAGGCGCTCACGCTGGCCAAGCGCGGCGCAGCGTTGCGCGTCAAGGCCTGCCCGAACAATCCGGTGGCAAAGCAATACGCGCTGGGCCGCGATTTCGGATTGGAGGGAACGCCGGCGATCGTCCTGAACAATGGCGAGCTGATCGGCGGCTACATGCCGCCGGCCGAGCTGGCGCAACACTTGCGGGAAGTTCGATAACCGAACGCACCTTCGGCCCGGAATGGCCGCGCGCGACTCGGCGGCGTGTGGCCTACCGCTCCAGCAGCTTCAGCTTATCCGGCTTGCCTTCCCATTCCTTGGCGTCCGCCGGAGCCTCTTTTTTCTCCGTAATGACCGGCCACTGCTTGGCGAGCTCGGCATTGAGCTGCTTGTAGTGCTCCTGCCCTGCCGGCAGCTCTTCTTCGGAAAAAATAGCCTCGATGGGGCATTCCGGCTCGCACAGCGTGCAATCGATGCACTCGTCCGGATCGATGGTGAGGAAGTTCGGGCCCTCGTGGAAGCAATCCACCGGGCAGACCTCCACACAGTCCATGTACTTACATTTGATGCAATTTTCGGTAACGACGAAGGTCATTCAGATTCCTCGGCAGAACAGCCCGTAATAATAATTATCTGGGCAGCCGCCGGTCCAGTTCGGTGAAGTAATGGTTGTCCCGCCCAGCTTCCCGGTCTTCCAGGTAGCGGCGCAGGGTGTAGTCGGTGCTGGGAAAGGCGATATCCGACCAGGGTATGTCCTTGGGGTCAACGAGCACGGCTTCGAGGCTCTCAACCCCCGCGCCATACTCGGGCTCTTTCATGACGGCGCGGAAAAACACATGGACTTGGTGTGCATGCAGCACGTGCACGACCGTCAGCAACGAGCCGACCTCGACACGCGCTAGCGCTTCCTCATGGGTCTCACGCGCTGCGGCCTGCTGCAGCGTTTCGCCATTTTCCATAAACCCAGCGGGCACTGTCCAATAGCCGCGCCTTGGCTCGATAGCACGGCGACACAGCAGAATCTTCCCCTGGTAGTCGGGGACGCAACCGACGACGAGGCGTGGGTTTTGATAGTGGATCGTCCCGCAGGACTCACAAACGTGCCTTGGAAGCTGGTCACCCGGTGGAATGCGAAATTCGACCTTGGCGCCACACTGGTTACAGAAATTCATGGTTCACCCACCAGCATACCACGGACGAACCGACTGGCCTGCGCGGCCAGTCGTGCCTGGAGGGGGAGCGGCTGTTGTTAAGATGCCGGCCGCGACCGGCGGGCCTGCCGGCGCCAAATGGAGGCCCACAATGATGTTCAGGCTAGGCGGGATCGCACGGATCACTTTCGCTTTCCTAATCGGTACGGTGACACTCGCTGCGCAAGCCGCTGAGTCTCCTGGCCGGACTCTGATGCGCTATCCCACGCTGTATGGAAACACCATAGTCTTCGTGGCTCACGATAATCTCTGGTCGGTGCCGCGCGCAGGAGGTATCGCAACCCGCCTGAACGCTGACGAAGGGCGCGACGTGATGCCGCGCTTTTCTCCCGATGGCCGCTGGATCGCGTTCACCGGCGAGTATCAGGGCAATCGGGATGTCTACGTCATTCCCGCGCTGGGCGGTCCCGCGAAGCGCCTGACATTCAACTCCGACATCACCGCAGAGCCTCCGGTCCGCTGGGGGCCTAACAACATGGTGGTGACCTGGACGCCGGACTCGAGCAACATCGTGTTCCTGTCGCGACGTGAAGCCTGGAATACCTGGATCGCAAGGCTGTTCACCGTGCCGCTGACGGGCGGCCTGCCGCAGGCCATGCCGTTGGATCGGGGCGGATTCCTGAGCTACAGCCCGGATGGCAAGCAGATCGCCTACAACCGCATTTTCCGCGACTTCCGCACCTGGAAGCGCTACGATGGTGGTCTGGCGCAGGACATCGACATCTATGACCTGCAGAGCCGCCAGCTCAAACATGTGACCGACTGGGTCGGCACCGAAACCTCGCCCATGTGGTTTGGCAAGACGATTTATTTCCTCGCCGATCATGACAACATCCGGCGCAGAAACGTCTGGGCCTACGACACCGGCAGCGGCGAATTCCGCCAGGTGACCCACTTCACCGACTACGACGTGGACTTCCCGAGCCTGGGCGCTGGTGCCGAGGGTCAGGGCGGCATCGTGTTTCAACAGGGCGGTAAGCTGCACGTGCTCGATGTGCCCTCCGAGCAACTCCACGATCTGGATGTAACTGTTCCTGACGATGGCACGCGCACCGGTCCCCGCTGGGTTGATGCGAAGGCGGCAATCCGCGATCAGGATACTTCGCAACACACCGACTTCGATATTGCGCCGAACGGCAATCGGGCGGTGTTTTCGGCCCGGGGCGACATTTTCACGCTGCCCGCCGAACACGGCAACACGCGCAACCTGACGCAGACTTCCAACTCGGATGAGGATCATCCTACGTGGTCTCCCGACGGCAAGACCATTGCCTACACGACGGATATCTCCGGTGAGCAACAGGTGGCGATTCGTCCGGCGGAAGGCGGTCCTGAGAAGATTCTGACTCACTTCGAGCGCGGCTTCTTCTACGCGCCCCGGTGGTCGCCGAACGGCGAGCGCCTGGCTTTCTCGGATCACGAGCACCGGCTGTGGTGGGTGTCCGTTGCCGGCGGCGAACCCGTCCAGGTCGCTCGCGATGTGTACCAGGAGATTCACGATTACGCCTGGGCACCCGACGGCCGCTGGCTGGCCTACAGCATCACGGGTGCGAATCAACAGGCTGGTATTTGGCTCTATAACACCGAGACGCGCAAGGCCACGCTGGTGAGCGACCCGCGCTCCAATGACTTCCAGCCGGGGTTCGATCCGGCCGGCAAGTACCTGTTCTTCGTCTCCACCCGGCACGAGAATCCGACCTTCAGCCGCACTGAATTCAACTTCGCGACACTGAAGATGACAGGCATCTATGTTGCGACCCTCAAACGAGGCGCTACCTCGCCATTCGCGCCTCGCTCGGATGAGGGAGTGGGCGAAGCCAGGAAGGACGACAAGAAGGACGAGAAAAAAGAACTGAAGCGGCCGGAGATCAAGGCGCTCGAGATTGATCTCGACGGACTGATGGCGCGCTCGGTTCCGCTGCCCATCCCACCCTCCGACATCAGCACTTTCGATGTCCGTGACGACAAGGTCTTCTATCTGACCGGTCCGAGCCAGATGATCGAAGGCCCGCTGCCGGGCGAGAAGCCTGTGCTGCACGTCTACGATCTGAAGGACCGCAAGGACGCGAAGCTCGTGGAGGATCTGGGCGCCTATGCGCTGTCGGCCGACGGCAAGAAGGTTCTGTACAAGGTTGAGAAGGACTACTTCATTGCCGATGCGGTCCCCGACAAGGGCCCGAAGGACGAGGAGGGCAAGAAGAAGCTCGATCTGTCGCACCTGCGCGTGCGCGTTGAGCCCACCCAGGAGTGGGTCGAGATGTTCAATTCCGCCTGGCGCCTGGAGCGCGACTTCTTCTTCAGCCCGAAAATGAATGGAGTTGACTGGCAGGCGGTGCGCGCCTCCTACGCGAAGCTGTTGCCCCTGGTGGGCTCGCGTGCGGATCTCAATTTCCTGATTGGCGAGGTGTTGGGCGAGTTGGGCAACTCACATACCTATGTGAGCGGCGGCGATGAGATGCCGGAGGACAGGCGGGTACCGACGGCTTACCTGGGCGCCGACTTTGCGCTGGACGCAGCTTCCGGACGGTATCGGTTTTCGACGGTGTTTGCCGGTGACAACACGCGGGAAACGTATCGATCGCCACTGACAGTTCCGGGCGTCGATGTGCGCGTGGGAGAGTATCTGCTGGCCATTGACGGCCAGGAGTTGAAGGCGCCGACGGATCCGTACAGCTTGTTGGTGGGTAAGCTGGGCTCGACTGTCAGGTTGACGGTGGCCGATACGGCCGCGAACAACGGCAAGCGCCGTGACGTGACCATAGAGCCGATCAAGAGCGAGCTGCCGCTGCGCGAGCAGGCCTGGATCGACCACAACCGGGAGCTCGTGGACAAAGCCTCCGGCGGGAAAGTTGCCTATATCTACCTGTCGGACATGGGCGGCCGTGGCATGGACCAGTTCATACGCCAGTTCTATTCGCAGCTGGACAAACAGGCGTTGATTTTCGACGACCGTTGGAACGGCGGCGGTTTCATCGATCCAGTCGTGCTCGAGCGGCTGCGCCGCATCCTGATCGGCATGGACACCAATCGCGCAGGGGCCGCTTTCCCGACGCCCAATCAATTGATCATCGGTCCCAAGGTGTGCCTCATCAATCACTACTCGGCGTCGGACGGAGATGTGTTTCCGTTCTACTTCCGCAAGTACGGACTGGGCCCGCTCATCGGAACCCGCACCTGGGGTGGCGTCCGCGGCATCCGCGGTGATTGGTCACTGCTCGACGGCGGCTACATCACTGTTCCGGAAGGCGCGATGTATGGGCTGGATTCCCAGTGGGTCATTGAGAATCACGGCGTCGATCCTGACATGCCGGTCGATGACACGCCGGCCGACTGGCTGCAGGGACGGGATGTGCAACTGCAGGCAGCAGTTGACTACATTCAGGCGGAGATGAAGAAGCACCCCGCGGCTCTGCCGCCGCCGCCGCCGGCGTTGCCGGCCTATCCGCCCAAGACCGGCTCGCCCTGAGCGACGCGCGGCAATTCGCGCATCAACTACCGGCGGGCATGGACAATGTGAATGTCGTGCCCGCCGGGTTGGATTCCACGTTCAGAGTGCCGTTATGGGCCGCGGCGATCGCGGCTGCGATGTACAAACCCAGGCCCAATCCCTCGCGCTGCTGACCATCGTTGTTGCCTCGTGAAAACGGTTGAAACAGCCTCGCAATCGTCTCTGCTGCAATGGGCTCGCCGTGATTGCGGACCGACAGTGTGAACGACTCCCCGGCGCGCCGGGCAATCACCGACACCGGAGTTCCGGCGGCTCCATGGATCAGCGCGTTGCTCAAGAGGTTGGCCAGAAGCTGACTGAGGCGCACTGAATCGCACGAGACAGGCTTGACGATGTCAATGGTTGCATCGACCTTCCGCTCAGGATAGGTGGCGGTGATCTCGGTGATGACATGGGCCAGTGCCTGGCCCAGATGCGGATCCGGGCGCTGTTGCAGCGGGATGCCACCGCCCAGCCGGCCGCGTGCGAAATCCAGGATGTTCTCAATGAGTCGGGCCATGCGATCGCCGCTGCGCCTCATGCGCTCCACAACGGTGGTGGCGGTCGCAGTCAACGGCATTCTCTGCAGTACCTGGACTCCAGCGGCGATCGAGGACAGCGGGGTACGCAAGTCGTGGCCGAGGACCGCAATAAATTGTTCGCGCAACTCGGCAGTCTGCCGTTCATCGAGCAACGCGGCTTCGCTTCGCGCGAAGCGCTCTTCCGAATCGAGCTGTAGGCTGATCAGTTGCGACAGCAATTCAAATGTGGCGATGGCCTTGGGGTCCGATGCCTTGGCCGGCAGCGGATCCAAGGCGCATAGCGTGCCGAAGAACTCGCCGTTGGTGCGCACGATGGGCACCGAAATGTAGCTTTGGAATCCGTACGTCCTGGGCGTGTGGTGCGTACGGTACTGCGGGTCTTCGCTGACATGGTCGATGACTATGGCCTTGCCGCACTGGCGAATCTCGTCGCAGAGGGTCGTCTTCAGCGGCAGCTCGCTGCCTGGCTTCAGGCCGAAATCGATTTCGTCGCGCACGGCGCAGGCCGTCCAGGTGTCCTGCGTGACTCGCGCGACAGCGGCGAAGCGCATCCCCGTTGAGCGACATACCATCTGGAGTATGGAGGGGACCGCGCTGATGCGGCCGATAGCCGCTACGTCGCTTGCTATTGACCGCATAGCCACAGCTTCAAGTACCCCCGACGCCTGGAATCCCGTATATATCTCATCCGCGTGGCGGACTGTACTCCATCATTCCCGCCGGCGAGTCGGAGAAACCAAGTGAGCGGGCGCTTCTGGAATACCGTGCGCGGCAGGATGATGCGCATCGTCCTGCTGACCACGGCGATTGCACTCTTGGCGGCCGGGATCGGCATGCTTACCCACGATTTGAACGTCTATCGCGATTCGTGGGTCGCGGATCTCGACACCCAGGCCAGCATCCTGGCCACCTCGACAGCGGCCGCGCTGGTATCGGCCGATCGCAGCCTGGCCGATCGGAATACCGGTGCTTTGTCGGTGCGACCAACGGTAGAGGTCGCGGCGTTATATGCCGCGAATGGCAGGTTGTTTTCCAGCTTCGTGCGAGCGGGCGCAATACCGCCGCCGTTGCAACTTCACGCCGTCGTGCGCACCTCCAAGGTGGCGGGCGGGAACGTCGAGCTCGTACAACCTATCATTGAGGACGGACAGCGATTGGGAACCCTGCTGTTACGCGCCCACCATGACATAGGCGCTCGGGCGTTGGCGTACCTCGGCATCTTCGGCTTGGTTACGGTGATGAGCATGCTCGTTGCCTTGTTGCTATCCACTGCGCTTCAGAAGGTGATTACCGAGCCTCTGGACTCCATGGCCAACGTTGCGCGTGAGGTTGTGAATCGGCGCGACTATTCGCTGCGTGCCCGATCCACAACTGACGATGAGATCGGGTTTGTGGTTGAGGCCTTCAACAGTATGTTGGATGAGGTGCAATCGCGCGCTCGTGCCCTCGAACAATCCAATGACGCGTTGACCAACGAGGTGCGGATCCGGCAGACCGCCGAAGTCGCGCTGGCGCGGGCCAATTCCCGGCTCGAGAGCACCATGGGCGCGCTCAAGGAGGCGGATCGCCGCAAAGATGAGTTTTTGGCAACGCTTGCCCACGAGCTTCGTAATCCGTTGGCGCCCGTGATGCATGCGGTGAAGCTAATGGAGTCTGATGCCGCTGATGATCGGCAGAGACAGTGGGGCCGCGAGGTGATTGCGCGCCAGGTACAGCGGATGGCTCTGCTGCTGGATGATCTGCTCGATGTGTCGCGCATCACGCGCGGGCGGCTCGAGCTGCGCAAGGAATGCGTTGATCTGCAATCGCTGGTCAATTCGGCCGTCGAAACGGCTCGTCCGCTGATTGATGCGAAGAGCCACACGCTGACCGTCGATCTACCGTCCGATCCGATTCTGTTGAACGTGGATCCTCTGCGTTTGTCGCAGGCGCTGTCCAACCTGCTGACCAACGCCGCGAAATACACCGACGCGCACGGCCAGATCGACTTGGCCGCCACGCAGGATTCGAGCGGCCTTGCCATCCGGGTCAGTGACAACGGGATTGGCATCGAATCCAATGTCATCAAGGGTTTGTTCGAAATGTTCTCCCAGATCGATTCCGCCATCGACCGGGCGGAGGGCGGCTTGGGGATCGGGCTGGCGTTGGTGAGGGGCTTGACGGTGTTGCACGGAGGCACGGTGCAAGCGACGAGCCTGGGGTTGGGGAAGGGGAGCGAGTTCACCATCCAGTTGCCGCCTGCGGTGGTGGTGGAGGGGCCCGTCGACGGCGCCCAGTTGGACGCCCGCCCGCCGCCGCCAGCTGCGACATCGCCGTCGCCCGCCATCCCTGGCCCCTCCCGCAGCAAAATCGTAGTCGCAGATGACAATCGCGACGCCGCCGACAGCCTGCGCCTGCTGTTGGACCTGGCCGGTTACAACACCTTCGTCGCCTACAACGGCCAACAGGCCCTCGACCTGGGCGCCCGCGAGCACCCGAGTGCGTTCATTCTCGATGTGGGAATGCCCGACCTGACAGGTTATGAGGTCGCCGGCCGCATCCGTGAACAATCCTGGGGCCACACCGTACTGTTGGTTGCGGTGACGGGTTGGGGCCAGGACGATGACAAGGAAAAGGCCAGGGTGGCCGGCTTTGACCACCATTTCACCAAGCCGGTGAATCCGGAGCAGGTGGAAGAAGTGTTGCTGGCGTTTCTCACCCCGCGTCCACCGCTCACTTCTCACGCAGCCGGTGGCTATCCTCGGCCTTGAGATCCAACTCGTAGATGCGTTTGAGATCAGCGATCTTCTCCAGGGTCGCTGACTTGAACGGCGGCTTGTTTTCCAGGGCGTGCAAGGCGATGCCCTCCAGCAGATCACCCAGCGACAGGTCCAGGTATTCCGCCAGGCCCTTGAGCACCTTCAGCAAGCGCTTCTCCAGGCGGACCCCGGTCTGCACTCGCTCGACGACGTGCGCGGCCGGCGGATGGGGCTGCTTGGGTGCTGACATTGCAAGCTCCGTTGTGGTACATTGGTACCAGTGTACCACAACGACAGGAGAAACCTATGGATATGGCGCCCGCTACCCAGATGCAAACGTTCCACCTGGAAGCGCCCCTGGAGCGCGTCGTCCCGTTGTTCACAGCCCGCGGAGAGCGAGCGTGGGCACCCGGCTGGGAGCCACGAATACTCAGCGGCGGCGAACAGCGTGGATCGGCCTTCATTACAACCGCGCACAACGGTGGCACCGTCACATGGATAGTCACCGACTACCGGCCCGCCGAGGGACGTGCAAGTTACGCACGACTGGTGCAGGACTCGAACATCGGACTGGTGGATGTGGCCTGTACTCCTGCCCCCCATGGTGGAACGGATGTCTCTGTGAGATACACTTTGACCGCAGTGAGTGCGGCGGGCGCATCTTTCGTCGCGCAGTTTCTCGCGGACGCGCACTACACCCAGATGATCAACGAGTGGCGTGTGTTGACCAGCAAGGCCTTGGGATTGCCGGTCACGCCATAAACGGATCGCGCAACAAGAAGGGCTAACATGAAGTCAGTCGGCGTATGGATGGGGATTGGGGCCGCTGTCGTGTGTGGGGCGCTGTACGGCGCGCAGCCACCCGCATCCCGGCAGACGAGCTCGTTCGCGGTGAGCTTTCCGGCCGCACTCAACAAATCGCCGCTCAACGGTCGCGTGATCCTGCTGCTGAGCCGCGATCTGCAGCGCGAGCCGCGTACTCACGTTGCGCCCAATGAGCCGCTCGACAGTCCCTACATCTTCGGGCTGAACGTGGACAAGCTCGGGCCGGGACACGTCGCGGTGCTGAATGACCGCGCTTTCGGCTGGCCGGCGCGCAAGCTGTCCAGCGTGCCTGCGGGGGATTACCTGGTCCAGGCGGTGTTGAATCGCTACGAACCCTTCCATCTTGCGGACGGCCGGCTGTTGCAGCTGCCCCCGGACCAGGGGGAAGGACAGCAGTGGGCATTGAAGCCGGGCAACCTGTATTCAAAGCCCGTGAAAGTGCACATCGACCCTGCGCATCCGGTGACCACGTCGCTGCTCCTGGACCAGCAGATCCCCGCGATCGAGCGCAAGCAGGACACGGAGTTCGTCCGCCACATCCGCATCCGCAGCGAGTTGCTATCGCGCTTCTGGGGGCGCGATGTCTACCTCGGTGCTCATGTCCTGCTGCCAAAGGGATTCGATGAGCACCCCAATGCCCATTACCCCCTGATGGTCAATCACGGTCACTACCCGGATGACATTTCGGGCTTCCGCACGACGCCGCCCGATCCGGATTTGAAGCCCGACTATTCGACGCGTTTCCACCTGGCCGGCTACAACCGCATCCAGCAGCAGGAGGCGTATGCGTTCTATCAAAAGTGGATCTCAGCGGATTTTCCGCGTTTCCTGGTCGTGGAGATCGAGCACGCCAATCCCTACTACGATGACAGCTACGCGGTGAATTCCGCGAACCTGGGTCCCTACGGAGATGCCATCAACCACGAGTTGATCCCGCAGATCGAGAAGCAATTTCGGGGCATTGGAGCGGGCTGGGCGCGCTTTACCTACGGTGGGTCGACGGGTGGCTGGGAAGCGCTTGCGACACAGGTTTTCTATCCGGACATGTACAACGGTGCATTCGCGGCATGCCCGGATCCCATCGACTTCCGCGCGTACACGGTCATCAACATCTACGAGGATGCGAACGCCTACACACTGAAGGGAGAGGCCTCCAGTGTCGAGCGGCCGGCGTTCCGGAACTACCTGGGTGAGATATTCGCCACCCAGCGCGATGAGAATTACATGGAATTGGTGGCAGGTGACCGGGGCCGCTCGGGCGGCCAGTACGACATCTGGGCGGCAGTATTCGGGCCGGTGGGCAAGGACGGTTATCCCAAGCCCATCTTCGACAAGCTGACCGGCGCCATCGACAAGTCGGTCGCGGCCTACTGGCTCGAGCACTACGACCTGTCGCACATCATAGAGCGGGACTGGGCGACTTTGGGCCCGAAGCTGCAAGGCAAGATCCACATCTATGTGGGCAACGGTGACAACTACTTTCTCACCGACTCGGTATATTTTGCGCAGGAGCGCCTCGAGTCGCTGCGTCCTGCCTACGAGGGAAGCGTGGCTTACGGCGATCGCGCCGAGCATTGTTGGAATGGCGATCCCAAGCTGCCGAACGCCTACTCGCGTCTGCATTACAACTTTCAGTATCTGCCCGTGATTCTCGAGCGGATCAAGGCGGCGGCGCCTGCCGGCGCGGATCTGAGCAGCTGGCGATATTGACAGCACGGCACGAAAAATGCTGAACACGGGGTATGTCCCGCCCCAATCGTGTGCTCGTAGTCGATGACAGCGACGATGCTGCATGGGCACTGGCGTCATTGCTCCAGTCCTGCGGACATGATGTACACGTCGCGCATACCGGCCCGAGAGCGATCGAGCTTGCGGAGCAGCTGCAGCCGGCGGTGATTTTTCTGGATCTCGCCATGCCAGTGATGGATGGCTTCGAGACCGCGATGCGCATCCGGCGGCGCCGCTGGGGACAGCGCATAGTGTTGTGTGCACTCAGCGCCTTCGATACGCCCGAGTTTCGCGAGCGTTCCCAGGAAGTTGGAATCAATCGCTACATGGCGAAACCCGCCGAATGGGCCGAGCTGCTGGCGGTGGCGGCAACCTGACTGTTTGAATGGCGCAGCTTGTGTAGGAAAACGCCTACAGGATTACCGGCTTGCATTTCGGGTCGACGTGCGTAGTATCAAAACGTGCAAATAGGTGTCCGCAACTTTCCGTGTATTGTCGATCGCGCCTGCTGGCGTAGGCGCAAGCACGGGTATGTGCGGCGCCTTACCAGCGCACCGTTGAAGTCCGCCTATACGCTTCCCGGCCGGTCGCTCATTGCGAACACGGGATGCAAGGCATTGTTGAGTTCCGGAGCCGCGTCCGCCTCCTCGCCGCTGCCAACCTGATTTCTCACGAAGACGCTGCCTGGAACCCGGTGAACGCGAGTTTGTCGGGCCCCCCGAGCTTTGCTTCGTGAGAATCCAATGTTAGTCATCAAGAACACCGTCTGGCTGTCGGTGTGCAGAATCGCGGCTGACCTGTCGGGCCTGGTTCTGTTTGCAGTCATTTCACGGCGATTCGGCCCGATGGGTACCGGCGAGTACTCGTATGCTTTCGCGCTGGGCGCATTCATTGCGATCCTGGCGACCTCCGGCGTCGAGCAATATGGAGTGCGCCAGTACGCCTGCCTGCATTCCGACCAGGAGCGCACGGACTGCTGGCAGAGCTTGCTGGTCACGCAATCGATTCAACTGCTGCTCGGCCTGGTAGTGCTGGTCTCGGTGCTGCTGGTCGTGGGGACGCAACGCGCCAACCCCCTGGTCATTCTCGAGCTGTGCGTCTTCCTGGTCGGCTGGGGACTCTCGCGTACACTGTTTATTCCGGCCTCGGCTGCGCAGGCCATGATAGGTCCCGCGTTCACCGAGTTGGCTTGCCGCCTTGCGGGTACGGTGAGTGCCCTGCTGTTGTGTCTTTGCAAATCCGTGCCGCTGGTGGTGATCCTGGCGGGCTTCCCGATCGCAGGACTGGTGCTCGTCGCGCTCTCGCTGCGCAATGCCAACATGCACGGCGCGGTGCTGGGGTTCCGGGCGAGCTGGAAGGACGTGGTCGATACGGTGCGTGGCGCGGCGCCGTTTACATTGTGCGAAGCACTTGGTCAGTTCTACATGCGTGTGGATCTCCTGCTGATTGTGTTTCTGCTCGGCAAGGCCAGCGGCGGTTGGTATGCCACGGATATCAAGATCATTGAGGTTGGCCTGATGCCGCTGGTCCTGCTGGGGACGGCCGCCTACCCGCTGTTGAGCCGCAGCGCCGCGCATGGACCTGCGAGCTTTGCGCCGTTGTCCCTGGATTTTCTGCGCAGCGTGCTGTTTGCCAGTGGCTGGTTGGCGGTGGGTTTGTACAGCCTGGCGCCTCTGATCCTCACCCATTTGCTCGGAGCCGCTTTCCAACCGGCCGGACATCTTCTGCCGCTGTTCGCCGTGCTGGCTGTGTTGAAGGGTGTGGAAGTCGTTCTGTATCGATTGCTATATGCAGTCAAGAAGCAAGGTACCTACCTGGGCGGTCTTGCTGTGGGAACCGCGCTGATTGTGGTGCTCAATTACACGCTGATACCGCATTTTGGTGCTACCGGTGCGGTATTCGTAGTGCTGCTCAGCAGTGCAGTAGTGGATGTCATCTGCGCGTTCGGCTTGCGTCGCGAGATATCCAGAGCGATTTTCGGTGGCCATGTCGCGCGTCTCGGGCTTGCCTTGGTCTTGACGATTCTGACCGTGTTCACGCTGCGGGCGCTCGGCATCGGGGCGTGGGAGGTGGCCATCGCAGCGTGCCTGGTGTTCCCGCTGCTGGGGCTGATGAGCGGTCTTTTCCCGAATCCGCGGCACAGTCCCCTGTTCGCTTGATTCGGCAGGCGGGCGCGGCAGTGCCCGCGCTGGAATTGGTGGCTGCATTGGCGCAAGCTGCGCAGCGTGGTAATCGAAAGGAGTCGTGTGACCATGGCAACGCGCACGCGGGTGCCGGTTGGATCGGCAACCTACAACGAGGTGGTCGAGTTCCTCTACGACGAGGCAGCGCTGTTGGACAACCAGCAGTTGGAGGAATGGGGCGCACTGATGGCCGAGGATCTGGCCTATACCGCACCCTTGCGAATCTCGCGCAGCGATGCCGATACCGGCGGCAAGACCGTGGTGATTACCAAACACTTCGACGACGATTATCTGTCGATGATGAGCCGTCTCGGGCGACTGAAGACCCCCAGTGCGTGGACCGAAGATCCCCCGTCGCGTTCGCGCCGCCTGGTCACCAACATCCTCGTCTGGCAGACGCAGCGGGCAGATGAGCTCGAAGTCAGAAGTAATCTGCTGCTGACTCGCTGCCGTTACGAGAACTACGAGTACCAGTTGCTCACGGCGGCCCGGACGGACGTGCTGCGCCGGGTACCGGCCGGGAGTTTCAAGATCGCCCGGCGGGAGGTCATCGTCGATCAATCGTCGATGGGAGTGCCTAACCTGAGTGTGTTTCTGTAGAGCGGCGCACGAACCGGTCGCGATCCAGCCCGCGATCCTTGAAGTAGATCTCGAGCGCGTCAGGCGAGCCGGACGTCTCGGCGAGTGCTACGTAGGTGTCCGGCCGTATGAGATAGACGGCGTTCCGGGACAAACCCATGGCAAAGTGGTCCTCCCGCCATTCGAATACGTGAAGCGGTAGCTCGTGCGCCCGGCACCAGGCTGCCAGGTCTGCGGTGGCCACACCGTAGACGTGCGCCTGCCAGACCGGCTCAGCGAGCGGACCGAAGTTGTCCGCGGATTGGACCCACGGGAGGCGGTCACCGCCGTGAACGTCTCCCGCCTTCCCCAGGCTCAACTCACTGTCGCGATAGTTGATCATGAGTTGGGATACCGTGCGGAACAGCCATTCGCGCAGCGCTTCAACCTTGGCGGCCGTTGGGATTACCAGCGGCAGGATCCGGGTCCGTACGATTTCGGCCCATTTTCCCTCGGCCGTCGCGAGCGTGAACACCTGGTCGGTGGTTTTGACCAGCTTGCGCGCGAAAGCGATGCGCTCGGCTTCAAAGGTGTCGAGCAGCTCCTCTGGAGCCACGCCATGCAACACCTCCGCGAGTTTCCAAGCGAGGTTGATGGCATCGCCAATGCCGGTGTTCATCCCCTGACCGCCCGCTGGACTATGGATGTGAGCCGCATCACCGAGCACGAAAGCGCGTCCGGTGCGGAACTTCTCGGTGACGCGGTGATGCACCCGGTAGGTGGAAAACCAGTTGATTCTGCCGATGTTGATTTTCAAGTGCTCGATCGCCCGGCCACTGACGTCTTGAAATGTCAGCGTCTCCGGATGTTTCGCGCGCTCATCACGCACCGTACCGATGAGCCGCACACGGCCCGCTCCCTTCAGTGGGAAAACGGCGAGAAAATCGGCCTCATCCAGGTCCACGTTGACGTCACCGTTGACGGATGGACCGGAGGCTTCCGCGTCGGCAACATAAAAAATCTGTTGATAGGTCCCGCCCGGAAATCCCGTCCCCATGACCTGGCGCACGGTCGAGCGCGCACCGTCGCAGCCGGCGATGTAGGCGGCTTCGTATGTTTCCTCTCCGTTGGGCGTGCTGAGCTTCGCGACGATGCGGTCGCCCATATCGGTGAAGCCGGTGAGCTCGGTTGGCCGTTCGACTGTCACACCCAGCGATTGCAGGCGCTGAATCAGCAACTTCTCGTGCTCGTCCTGCGCAAACATGCTCACGAAAGGATAGGGCGTCAGGTTCGTGGCAATGTCGGCAAACAACACCCGTGCTTCCGACTTGCCCCTGACCCAGAGACTCACGGCTGGAACCTTGTGGCCATGCTCGATGACGGCTGCGGTCAGGTTGAGTTGGCGATACAGCTCCAGGGTCCGGGCGTGCACCGCGAGAGCGCGGGAGGTGGTGCCGGGCGCGGCTGCCTTGTCAATGATCCGGCACGCGATGCCGAGCCTGGCCAGCCAGATGGCCAGTACCAGCCCGGTAGGTCCGGCCCCGACAATGAGGACGTGGTTACGGCTCACCCGCCAAGGTTACCACCACCTTGGCCGGGAGGTTGGACCAGGAGCCTGTCTCCTAAAGGTTTGCCGGATTCCGGGGGTCCCAATAGCGGTCAGCCTGACTTCTCCATGTTACGTCGGACTTGTCCTGGAGTTGGGCTGCACTCACCCGCGGGGCGGATTCGAGCCGTGCCCGATCCAGAACGACGTGACCACTCTGGAACTGCGGTGCGAGGACGGAATAGGGCACTGCGGCGGTTCCGGAGCGCGTCGAAATAACTACATAGGCCGGGTCGCCGCTGCTGGCGTCGGGCACGATATCCTTGACTCGTCCGATGGCCTGGCCCTGCGGACTTTGAACGATGGAACCTGCGGTAATGCCGCCCGCTTTCGCCTCGCGGCCGACCTTCGGTCGCTGCTGCGCTGCTGTTGACATGTCAGCATCCGAGCTCTGGCTGGAACTTTCCGGGTCCGGTGGCGGTGCGGCCTGTGTCCACGCACTGCCGCACAGCAAGGACGCTGTCACGGCCACCAGTGTGGTTGTCAGGGTCGGGTTCTTCATCACGGCTCCTCCAGGTGCGCGCGCGACACAACGCGCCGCCTCACCCGGATAACGCCTTGGCGAGTCAGTTGTTCCTTGCGGGCGGGTTTGAGCCACGCCAGCGTTTCGCCCACGCCGAGGGCCTGGCTCCCATCACGAACTCGAGCCGGCCGCCGGCCTGGATCTGCCCCCAGGTCAGTACTGGCACGTTCAGCTCCCGCCCGTTCAGCCGGGCCGCTTGAATGTACGGATGGTCCGCCGAGTTGTTGGCCGCCGAGATCTCGAACCGCTTGCCGTTGGGTAGATGCAATGTTGTCCGGGCAAACAACGGGCTGCCGATCAGGTATTCGGCCGAGGCGGGATTGACTGGATAGAAACCGAGGGCCGTGAAGATGTACCAGGCTGACATTTGTCCGCAGTCTTCGTTGCCCAGGATGCCCTTCGGGGTGTTGGAATACGACTCGCTTGCAATCCGGCGCACCAGCGCCTGCGTCTTCCAGGGCTGTCCGCCGAAGTTGTACAGATAGCCGTAGTGGTGGCTCGGCTCGTTGTCATGTTTATTGTGATGGCCGGCGAAGTGCTCATCGAGCCTGGCGTTGAATACATCTACGCCGCCGAGTGAGGCAATGACACCGGGAATATCGTGCAGTGGCGCGAAGAGATAGACCCATTGATCTCCCTCGGTCCAGCCTTCATCGGGACTGGCCCACGAGCCGTCCGAGTTGCGCGCCTGCATGAACTTGCGCGCTGGATTGAACAAGTGCGCCCAGCCGTGCGAGCGCTTCAGGTACGCCGTGGCGTCGGCCGATTTTCCAACGGCCTTGGCAACCTGCGCGACGGCATAGTCATCATAGGATTCCTCCAGCGTGCTGGAGGCTGATTCCGACACCTTGTCCGCCGGAATGAACCCGAGTTGCTTGGCGTAACTGAGTCCAGCGCGAGCCTCATACGGCACGCCGGGCTCCCGATCCAGCCAGCGTCTTTGAGTATCTCCAGCGGGCGGGACGTCGGCATCCTTGCGGACGGCCTCGTAGGCAAGCTGGTAGTCGAACCCCTTGAAGCCCTTGGCCATTGCTTCTGCAATCAGTGAGTCGGCGTGCGTGCCGATCATGATGTTGGTGTAGGAGGGATTGGGCCACTTGGGCAGCCAGCCACCTTCCCGATAGTTCTGCAGCAAGGCCGTGATCATCCCGTCGACCCGTTCCGGGGCGAACAGGGTCAACAGGCTGTTTTCGGCACGGTAGGTGTCCCAGATCGAAAAGGCGGTGTAAGAGCTGCCCCGATGGACCTGGTCGTCGAACGCGCTGTAGTAGCGGCCACCTTCCGAAAACAGCTTGGGATACAGGAGCGCGTGATACAAACCGGTGTAGAAGATGTGCCGCTCGTCGTCAGTGGCACCCTCGATGGCCGCAATTCCCAGCTTGCCGTTCCAGACCCGCCGCAACCCGTCCCGCTGGGATTCGAAATTCCAGGCTGGCAATTCGGCGTCGAGATTGGCGCGTGCCTGCTCGATGCTAATGAACGAAGTTCCGACCTGGACCTCGACGACCGGATCGGCGCGGGTGTCAAACTGTGCGAAAGCACCGACCTCATCACCGGTGACGGCCGTCCGATCCGCCACGGGAAGAACGCCTTGGTAGACTCCCTGCGAGCGGAATGGCCTGCGAAAGCGAGCAACAAAATAGCCCTTGAAGTTGGGAAGCTGCACGTTGCTCAAATGAGCATCCATACGATCGGGGTTGTAGCCGACGATCTCCTTCCGATCGGCATCGACTGATGCGTAACCTACGACGCTTGCGCGAGTGGCCTCCACCAACACGCTGCCGTCGCTGTCCTCAGGAAAAGTGAATCGCATGTAGGCGCAGTGATCCGTCGCAGTCAGTTCCGCAACGATCTGATGCGCGGGAGCGGCGCCCATCTTCACGGAGTAGTAGTACGGAGTGCTGACTTCGTCGCGATGGGAAAACGGCAACCGCCGATACTCGATCGTCGAATTGATATTGCCGATTTGCGGCATGAGTGTCACGTAGCCGTAGTCCCCCATCCAGACTGCAGGCTGATGGGTGCCGATGAATCCGGAAATGGAGTCGTCCTCGTACGCATACGAGCTGACACTGATTCGATTCTGGCGTGTCTGCGCTGTCCAGTTGGTCATGCCGAACGGAGTGGTGACCAGCGGCATGGTGCCGCCGTATTCGGGACCATTGGTCGAGCCTCCGGTTCCGATGAACGTGTTGACCCAGTCGACGGGCTCGCCTTGGGCTCGCGAGATGGCGGGAAGCAGCCACAGGAGGCTCAGCAGGGCGGTTGTCACACTTTTTCTCATGTGAGCAATTATGATGGGAAACCTCTACTAGCGGCATAGCCTGGAGGCCCGATGACCATCCGGCCGGTCTTTCTGTTCGATCTGGACGGCACTCTCGTCGACAGTGTCTATGAGCACGTGCTCGCCTGGCAGGAGGCCCTGACGAGCGAGGGCATCGACCTGTCCGTTTGGCGTATCCACCGCAAAATCGGCATGAGTGGCGGGCTGTTCACGAATCAACTCCTGCGCGAGACCAGGATGGAGATCACACCCGACCGCATCGAGCGGCTGGGTCGGCTGCATGCGCAGGCGTACCAGAAATTCCGCGGCAAGATTCGCCCGCTCCCGGGCGCGCGCGAGCTGCTGGCGGCGTTGACCGAGGCGCAGATTCCGTGGGCCATCGCAACGAGCGGAAGGATGGAGACCGCGGCGCAGAATCTGGCCGCGCTCGGCGTGAATCCGGCAGTGGACGTGGTGGTTACGCGCGATGACGTGAAATACGCGAAGCCGGATCCCGATCTGTTTCTGGCGGCGGCGGCTCGCTTGAATGCACCGATCACCAGCGCCCTGGTCATTGGCGACAGTATCTGGGACATGCTGGCCGCACGTCGCTGCCAGGCCCTGGGAGTGGGCCTGCTGTCCGGCGGATATGGTCTCGATGAGTTGGAGCGCGCAGGGGCTTACCGGGTGTATGAAGACCCGGCGGATTTGTTGAATCACCTCGACGAGGTGGGTGGCCGTCGGTAGGCCACCCCTCGTCTCGAGGCAATTGCGCTACAAGTCCCGCAGGAAGTCCAGAACGGCCTGCCTGTCCTCGTCCCTCAACATCTCGAATCGTTCTATGACCGCGTTGGCTTCGGAGGGTCGATAGCTCGTCGATTGAGCATCTCTCGACGGGTTGTCACCTCCTTGCGAGTGGGCAGCGGAGTAGTGATCGCGGATGGCGACGAGCAGGTCGCTCGTGCGGCCGTCATGTAACAGGAAGAGCCGTGTGCCGAGGCCCCACAGCGGAGTCGTCCTGAATTCATCGGGGCCGGCGTCACCCTGCACGATGTTGTCTGCCAGGGTTGCGCCCATGTGATGCACCAGCAGATCGGAATACAAATTCACAGTCTTGCCGCGCAGGGCGACCACGTGTGGTCCGATTTCCTGTGAGGGCGACTGTGGATTCGCCACGCCGGGCGTTTTGAACGCGGGCGTATGGCACAACGCGCAGCCAACTTCGGTAAAAAGCTCCCGACCGCGTTGTGCGCTGGCGTTGAGCGGTGCGGGTTGGGGCGCATCGACCAGCCGCATGAACTCCGTGAACATCAGCCATGCGGGCATGATCTTCAGCGGGTCGGTGTACAACTCGGCATTGGTGCGCGGCACATCAAATGCCTCGTAGGCAAGGTTGCAGTCATCATCCTCACTGCGCGATATGGGAAAGAGGTCGTTGGTGATTCCCATTTCCACGTTGTAGGCCTCGCCCGCGAACGTCGTGATCGAGCCGTTCTGGGCTTTCCAGCCGAAGCGGCTGATGGTGCCGTTGTTCGGCACGATGTTGGGATGGCCCTCAATTCCCAGGGAGCGCTTCAGGCCGGGATTGGCATTCAGGTTGGCGAGGATGGCGCGGTCCTGGATGGCTTCGATCAGACCCAGGCCGAACAACTGCAGCGGGATACGGAATGCGATGTTCCGCCGCCGCACCTCGGCCCCGAAATCCGGCTGCCGCAGGGTGCACTCGGGCGCATCGGACCGCCCTTGCAGTGTGAACAGGCTGTGCACGCCGCCATCCCGGGTTCCATCGGGCTTGTATTTGAAACGAACCTCGCGGAACACTCCATCGGGCGACTCGAAGGCCGGCACGGTGTTGGTGCCTCCCAGGCGATGCGCAATGACCTGCGCCGGGTTGACGCGCGGCGAGCTTCCCCCGATCTGCGGCTGGAAATGACAGATGAAGCACTGGTCGGCGTTGAATACGGGACCCATGCCTGCGGAGTTGACGAGCTTCAGTGGCGAGAACGGATTGCGCGGGTCCGGATCGATGGGCGGCACGTTCTGCGGTTGCTGTGCACAGGTGTCGCAGCTGCCCTCCAACTCCGACACGCGCAGCAGGCTTTCCTGGAACAGCGCGATTTCGTTGGCATCCAGGCCAGGCACCGGATTCGGGATGGCGGACGCCGGGTTCGGCCGCGGACCCGGGTCGCGGGCATGCCTGTGCCACCCGTCCGCCGGCCCCTGTTGGTTTTCTGCGCCGCCGGCTGCCGGCCAACTCGCTGCACCGAGCAAGGCGCTCGCGGCGACGGCCAGCCACGCCGCGCCCTGATTTAAACACAGTCTGGCCATGTTACCTCCCGTATTCAACCCATTGATTCCTCTGGGCTTGTTGTTACTCCGCGGCGAGTCGCCACTCGGCCGTGGTCTGCCGGCTGCGGTTCTCATGGAGGGACTACGGAATCGGTACGGGAAAATGGCCACCCGGGTGCTTGCGAGGTCCTGACGGGAGCCCGCACACTGCGCGCCCATGGGAGAGCTGACTCAACTGCTGCAAGCCATGCGGGCCGGCGAAAAGACCGCCATGGGCCGCCTTTTCGCACTCACTTACGAACAATTGCGGGATATCGCCCATCAGCGCCTGCGTCAATCCCGCGATGACGGCGTACTCAACACAACTGCCCTGGTGCACGAGTGTTATCTGCGATTCTCGAAGATGGGCAGCCTGACCCTGGATGACCGGGCGCACTTCCTGGGTTATGCGGGGAAGGTGATGCGTTCGGTTGTGGTTGATTTTGCGCGTGAGCGGCTTGCGCAACGCCGCGGCGCGGGCGCCCTGTTCGTGACCCTCGACACGGACATTCCGCAAGGCGATACGGTGAGTGCCGAGCGATTGTTGCGCATCGATACGGTGCTGCAGCAGTTGGGTGAAGCGCATCCCAGGCTCGTGCAGGTCGTGGAGTTGAAGTATTTCGCGGGGCTTACGTTGGATGAGATTGCGGAGCTGCTGAGCATCGCCCCGCGAACGGTGCGCCGGGATTGGGACCGCGCGCGGCTGCTCCTGTTGGCGGCACTCGAAGCATGACGCTGCGAAGCGAGGAACTGGTGGCGCTGGCCGGCCTGCTCGAGGAGGCCTTGGAGCTGTCGGGGGATGCTCGCGAAGCCTGGTTGGCCGGACTGGATGCCCCCCGGGCGCAATTGCGGCCGCTGCTGCGCAGCCTGTTGGATCGCCAGGCCGAAGGTGCCAGTGCCGAGATCCTGGATACCCTGCCGAAGTTCGCTGCCCCCGGCATCGATGAGCAGCCCACGTCGGTCGAGCTGGCAGCGGGGGCGACGGTCGGTCCTTATCGACTGATCCGTGAGATCGGCCAGGGAGGCATGAGTGTCGTGTGGCTGGCCACACGCACCGACGAGCAGCTCAAGCGAGAGGTCGCACTCAAACTGCCGTTCGTGCCGTTGGGTCGTGGAAAGTTTGCCAAGCGATTCGCGCGTGAACGCGACATCCTGGCCACCCTCACACATCCGCAGATCGCGAGATTGTACGACGCCGGCATCACCCCGGATGGCCAGCAATACCTCGCGATGGAGTATGTGGAGGGCACGCCCTTGCTGGACTATTGCGACCACCACAATCTCGACATTCGTGCCCGGCTGGCGCTGTTCGAGCAGGTGTTGAGTGCCGTTCAATTCGCGCATTCCCACCTGGTCGTGCACCGCGATCTGAAGCCATCGAACATCCTGGTGTCGGGCCCGAAGCGACTCGTACTGTTGGATTTCGGCATAGCGAAACTCCTCGGCGACGGGACGGCGCGGGAGACCGAGATGACGCTGTTCGGCGGCCGCGCCATGACTCCCGACTATGCTTCGCCGGAGCAGATTGCCGGTGAGTCACTCGGCACCACGAGTGACATCTACTCTCTGGGAGTCATTCTGTACGAGCTGTTGGTCGGCAGCCGTCCCTACCGTCTCAAGCGCAACTCCCGGGGCGCCTTGGAAGAGGCCATCCTCGAAACCGACCCCGTGGCGCCGAGTCGCATGGTGACGCCGGAAGCGGCTGCGCACCGTCACTGCGGGTCCAGGCAACTGACGCGAGCACTTCGAGGCGATCTTGACACCATTGTTCTCAAAGCACTCGGCAAACGGCCACAGAGCCGCTATCCCACTGCCGATGCATTCGCGCAGGAGCTGCAGCGCTACTTGCGCGGTGATCCCATCGAGGCGCGCGCGGCGCGGCCTTTGTATCGAGCGCGGAAGTTTCTGGCACGTAACGCATTGGCTTCTGCGCTCGCCGCGGCCCTGTTGGTTGCCCTGGTTGCCGGCCTGGGTGCTGCATTGTGGGAGGCCCATGCAGCTCGTGTGGAAGCACGGCGTGCCGAGAACGTAAAACAGTTCCTGGTTGAGATCTTCTCGCAGAGTGATCCGGAGCTGGCACGTGGCAAGGACATCACGGCCGGCGAAATTCTGGAACGAGGAGCGCAAAGACTCGACACCGAATTACGTGATGACCCGCAGATGCTCGGCGAGCTGCATCTTTCGCTTGCTGACATCTACATGGCACTGGGTGCCAACGTGGATGCGCTCCCACATGCCGAACGCTCCATCGCATTGCTCGAAAAAACCGGCCAACAACGCTCGGACGCCTATCTTCATTCACTCTGGTTGCGCGCTCAGGCATTTGAGGAGGAGGAAAAATGGGACAAGTCCACTGCCGCCTACACGGAACTGCGCCGGGCTGCGCGCGCCATGCTTCGTGTAGACAGCACCTGGGACGTCGACGCGGTGCGCGGATTGGCCTGGGCGGCAACCGAGCAGGGTCGTTTGCGGGAAGCCAAGCAGTTCTATGACGAAGCGTTGAGCACCGCTCTGCGAGTCTCCGGCGAGGTCTCGGTCGACTACGTGAAGACGCTGGGCTCATCCATCCAGGCGGATCTGGATCTCGGGTTGCTGGCCGAAGCGCATGCCGCGGCTGTCAAATGCGTCACTCTGATGATCCGCATTCCCGGCTATACCTTGACGGATCAACTGGTCGCACGCTACCAGCTGGCCTCGACCCTGTACCGCGAGCGCAAGTACGCAGAGTCTGTCGATGAGTTGCAACGGCTGGTGCCGGACATGGAGCGGCACATCGGCCCCCGGCATGATCGCACGATCAAGGCCCGCAGCCTGTTCGCCCAGGAACTGGCGGAGCTGGGCGACTTCACTCAGGCCCTGGCCGAGCAGCGGGCCAACGTCGATTCGGCCGCCGTCGCGCGCACCGGCGACCCGGAACTGCAGGCGCTGCAGGAGTTGGCGTTTGCGAAGGTTCTACGGGGCGCCGATCGATTCGAAGAGGGTGTGACGCACGCGCGCCGTGGAATTGCCTATTTCGAAGCGAAATATCCTGAGCCTACTTTCCTGCGCGAACGCGGGCGTTGGATACTCGGCGACCTGCTGGTCGGGACCGATCATCTGCAGGAGGCAGTCGATACACTGACCCTGACAGTACGGAACATGCAGGCGCTGCAAGCGAGCGGACCGAGCGCGAACGTTGCCGATGCGATGACTTCTCTGGGCAATGCCTATCGCCTCAAAGGTGATGAGGTCAACGCCGCGCACCACTTCGAAACTGCCTGCGGTGTGTATGACACCGTGTTGGGGGTGGAGTCACAGGCCGCGTTGCGCTGCCGGGTGTATCAACTGCTGATCCGCCGGCCCGAGGTGCACTCGGCGGATTTTCAAAAAAATCACGAGCAACTGCAGTCCCTGCGCAGACGGCTGGCCTCGGTTCTCAGCCCGCGACACCCCGCGCTCGCCGAGCTGGACATTGTTGAAAGTGAATATCTGGCGCGGATGGGCCAGGGCTCACAAGCGACGGCACTGCGCGACAAGGCCCAGCAGGCGTACCAGCAGGCGACAGGGGTCCCGCCGCACATTCCGCTGCGGCTGTTGCATTGAGCTATTGCGCCGGCGCGCCACGACGCAATCGGGCGACTCCCAGGGTCAGCAGCGGCAGCACGTAGACGAGCAGGAAGATGAGAGCCAACGCCCGATAGCCTTTGGCTATGAGGGTGACGAGACCGAAACGCTGTGCGACCAGCATGCACGTGGCCAATATCACCAGGGCGATGCCAAGACGGGCGGGGCGGCCCATTGGCAGCGGGTGCCGCGCCTTCCAGGCGGTGCCGATTCGTTCGTTGATCGCATGCACGGCGCCGGTGCCGCTCTCCAGCAGCGCTGCGAAAATCATCAATTGAAAGAGCAGGTGAAACCAGGGCAGGTTCAGACGTTGCAGCAGAAAATCCGACGGCAGGGTTTCGGCGGCGATTCCGGGAAAGTAGGCGACCATGGAACAGAAGAACAGCAGCGCGGGAATCATTGCCAGGGGCCCGGCGATGAGGCCGGCGACCACGGCGTCACGATCGCTGGTCAGGTGACGTAACACCGGCAGGATGACTACCGCGCCGACAATGTTGTAGGCCGCGTAAGTCAAGCCGCCAACTGCCCAGCCATCCGTGGGGGCGGGAGTTGCGGGAGCGACCCAGGTTGCAAAGCCAGCCGCGATGCGGTCACCAAAGTGCGTCAGCGCCAACACCGCGAACGCCGCGTAAACCGCGTAAAGCAGGAACGATACGTACTTGAATAGTCGCTCTACGGAAGCATTTCCGAAGGCGACGACCGATGCGATGGCAATCATCAACGCCAGTGTGCCGGCCAGTCTCGGCGCTCCCAGCGTTGCCTCGGCGAGCGCGCCGGCCGCAGCTCCGAACACTGCGAGTATGAGGATCACGAACAGCAGATAGGCGACCTCGAAGATGATCGAGGCGGGTCCGAGCAGGGCGCGTACGAATGTTAGATAGTCGCGTGCGCAGTAGCGGCGCGCGAACAGGAATGTAGCAACGCATACCGCGCTCCAGATCACCGTTGCAAGCAACATCGCGGCAATTCCACCCCACGGGCCGCTGGGTAGAAAGAACTCTGCGAGCTCGCGCCCCGTAGCGTAGCCCCCGCCGATCACGACCGCCTTGAAGGCGAAGCCTGGGAGCAGGAAACGTTGGAATCGCGAGGGGCCGTGCGAGCTCATGCGCCGCCCCAGATCTCCTCACCGCATTGAATCTTGCCTTCCGCGTAGACCGCGCCCGGCGTGCGATCGCGCGACAGGAAGATCGGTCCGTCCAGATCGACAACATCACACAGCTGTCCCAGGATGAATCCTGGCGCCATGGCGAGACTGGTACCGACCATGTTGCCTACCATCACTCCAAGCCCGAGCTCACGCGCCCGGTGAGCCATCGCGAGCCCCTCGGTCAGTCCGCCGCACTTGTCGAGCTTGATGTTGACGATGTTGAATCGACCTGCCAGCCCCGGTACATCGCCGAGGCTGAGGACGCTCTCATCCGCCGCAATCGGAATGGGTGACACAAACCCTTCGAGCTCGGCTTCGCAGCCGCGCGCGAGGGGTTGCTCGAGCAGGGATACTTTCGCGCGCACGAGCTCGGCGATCAGGGTTTTCAGGGCGCCCAGGGTGTAGCCCTGGTTCGCATCGACGCCCATCCAGACTTCAGGGCGCGCCTCGCGGATGGCGCGAACCCGGGCGATATCCTGGTCGAGCTCGCCGGTCAGCTTCACTTTCAGATACCGGGCATGAGAGTACCGGCGCGCGCCTTCGGCCATGACGGTGGGAGCATCCGCGCCGAGTGTGAAGGTGGTGAACAGTGATTTCAGCGGGGGAAGGCCCGCAAGCTTCCAGACAGGTACACCCTGGCGTGCTGAGTCCAGTTCCCACAACGCACAATCCACTGCGTTGCGCGCGCCACCCGGCGGCAGCAACTTCTGCAAGGACGCACGGTCGATCCCGGCTTCGATCGCGCTCCGGTGCGCCTCGATCTGTGCCACCAGCTTCGCGGCGGTGTCGCCCAGATAGTAGACCCCGGATGCCTCGCCGCGGCCCAGGTGAGCACCGTCCCGCAGCTCCACCACAATGACGTCCTGCTCCTCCATGACGTAACCGGAGATCCGGAATGGAGCAGCCAGTCGCAGCTTCTCGACGGCGACACTGAGTTTGATTGCTGACATCGGTAGTTGACTCCAAGGCCGATCAGGTTGAATGGGCGAGGCAGGCATCCACGAGTTGTTGCAGCTCGGTGCCACCGCGGATGGGATCGGCCACGGGCAGGCCCAGCCGGCGTGACTCACTCGCCAGCAATTCCCGCGCGGCGTCGGCGTCGAGCTTCGAGGTGTTCAAGCTGATGCCGGCGCAGCGGATGGCCGGGTTGGTCCGCTGTCCGAGCCGCAGGTTCAGATCGATCGCTGCTTCGAGGCTGGGCAGGGCGTAGTCCTCATGACCCATGACACGCAGCCGCCCGGGCTCGTGACAGACGACAATGACATCAGGCTGACTGCCGTGCAGCAGTCCCAGCGAAACGGCCGCGTAGGCCGGATGAAACAGCGACCCCTGGCCTTCAATGACATCCCAGTGCTCCGGGGCCGCATCCGGACTGAGCATTTCCGCGGCCCCCGCTTCGAAGTCGGCCACGACGGCATCCATGGGCATGCCGCGCCCGGCAATCAGGATGCCGGTCTGTCCGGTCGCGCGGAAGTCGGCTTCGATGCCACGCTGGCGCATCGCGCGCGCAATACTCAGAGCGGTGTACTTCTTGCCGAGCGCGCAATCCGTACCGACCGTGAGCAGCCTTTTGCCGGAGCGCTTGCTTCCGGTCGCAATGGGAATGTTGCGTGGCGGGACACGGATATCAATCAACTGACGCCGCAGTCGGGTCGCCGCTTCGCGCAGCGAGGGTACATCGCCCAGTTTGGAGTGCATGCCGCTGATGAGGTCCAGCCCCGCTTCCAACGCTTCAAGCAACAGCGGCTTCCAGCTTTCCGCGATGACTCCACCGGTGTTGGCCACTCCGATGACCATGCCCCGCGCACCGCGCGCGTAAGCTTGCGCAGGAGTCAGTCGTGGAAGACCAGTGGTGACCGTTGCCGTGTCACACGACCATTCGCCCATGCACAGTTGCGGGGCCCAGTCGCGCAGGCCGAAGGCAGTCTTGGCGTAGGCGGCCTCTGTGGAGTCACCTAGAAACAGCAGGTAGGGATGCGGTAGTTGCAGCACTTTCTTTCTCGAAAACTTGAAATCAATGGCCAGGTTGGGGGACCCAGGCGTTGCCGAGCAGGCGGCGGAAGTTGCCGCCGAGCACAGCCTGGATGTTGGCGTCGCTGTAGCCGCGGCGCAGGAGGGCATCGGTCAGATCGAACATCTTGCGCGGGTGATTGAAGCCATCGGTGTCAATCTTGTCCCTGAATGCATAGCTCGCTTTGTAAGCGGCCTTGAGTTGGGCGTACTGGTCCGGCGGCATGCGGTCGTAGCCCTTCAGATCGCAGTCGGTGCCAATGCCCACATGCTCGATTCCCACGAGCTTGGTGACATGATCGATGTGATCGACGATGTCTTCGACGGTGGTGGGCTCACGGTCCTTCACGAAGTTACGAACACCGGTGATTCCCATTACGCCGCCTTTGGCGGCCAGCTTGCGGATCGCCTCATCCGTCTTCAGGCGCGGATGGTTGTTGAGCGCGCGGCAATTGGAGTGGGTGATCGCAATCGGTCGCGGCGACAGCTCGATGGCATCCAGGGTGGTGCGATCGCCGCTGTGCGAGACATCAATCAGCATCCCGACCTCATTCATGGCCTTGATGATGTCGACGCCGAAATCGCTGATGCCGCCGTCGATCCGCTCGGTGGAGCCGCTGCCGATGAGGTTCTGGGTGTTGTAGGTCAACTGCGCGCAACGCAGGCCGAGTTGATGGAAGGCTTTGACGTCCTTGGGCTCGCGGAACTGCTCGGCGTTCTGCAATCCCATGATCACCGCAATCTTGTGTTTCGCCTTGGCGCGGTCGATATCCTCGACCACGCCCACCAGTGAGAACACCTCGCTGTTGCGCCCGGCGAAACCGCTCCACGCCGCAATGAATTGCAGGGCATCATCGTAGGCGGTCGGTCCACCGACGCCGACCGAGTTGTGAAACGCGGTAATGCCGCTCGAGCGGAACATGGCTGCGTCCTGTTCGCTCAAGGCTTCCGAGAAAGCCTGGGGAGTGAAGTCGAGCTTCAACGGTGCGAGCATGTCGATGACCAGCGACCGCTCCACCAGATCCACGACCTTCCTGGAGTATTTTCGGCTGGCCCATGTACCGGGGCTGGCCCATGTGCCGGGGCTGGCCTCCTCGACCGTGAGCGCTAGGGAGGGCAAGGCCAGCGTGGCGGTCGCGGCGCCCAATGCCTTGAGGCAGCGGCGTCTGTGCGGGGAAAAAGCACCGATGGAGGACATTCTCTACCCCTGAGTTCTTGTCTTGTTCAGGTTATTATAATCCTGATAAGAGAATTTGCACCAGAAATTTCTGCACAGAAAATTTGGAGCCCCTATCTGCTATCTGTATGCTGCAGACCGATGGACATGAAGGCGCACCCCCATCCCACCCTCGGCACGCTTCTGGGAGCGATACGGGCGCGCAACGGTTGGACGCTGAAGGAAATGAGCGAGCGGATCGACATCCCGGTCTCCACGCTGTCCAAGGTCGAGCATGACCGGCTGACCCTGACCTACGACAAGCTTCTGCAAGTCAGTCAGCGCCTCAACATCACTCTGTCTGAGCTGCTCGCGGAGCCGGGCGCCGCAGTGGAAGTGGAGCCCGCGGTGACCGCCCGAAGGAGTATAGGGCTCGTTGCCGATGCCGTACGCGTCAATACCCGCAACTACGACTACTTCTACTTGTGCCCCGAGTTGCGGCACAAGCGCATGATCCCGGTGTTCACGCGGATCCGCGCCAAAAGTCTCGCGGAATTCGGCGAGCTCGTCCGCCACTCCGGCGAGGAGTACATCTATGTGCTCGAGGGTGCCATCACCGTACATACCGAATTCTACGATCCGGTAGTGCTCAAGTGCGGCGAATCCATCTATGTCGACAGCAACATGGGCCATGCCTATGTCGCGAGCGGTTGCGATGAAGCGTTGGTGCTGGGGGTCTGCTCGAGTCCGGATGAGAGTTTGATGGAGTCGCTGATTTCCATGCACCGTGAAGTCAACGACACCCGTCCACAGTCGGTTGCGCCCCCACCCAGTCGGAAGCGTTGATGGACAATCACTTTCGAGATCGCAGGGCGCTGCTGCAGGGCCTGGGGGTGGCCGCTTTGCTGCCGGCCTTGCCGCAGGGGGCGCTCGGGGCGAATGTCGTCCACGAGACGCTGTCCGTGACGCCCGAAGTCTCCGGCAGCCCGAAGCACTCGATCCGGTTTGCCGTCTGCGGCATGAGCCATGACCACATCTATGGCATGGTCGGCGCCCTGCAGCGGGGCGGCGGAGAGCTCGTGGCCGCCTTCGGCGAGGAGCCCGACAAGCTGGCCGCGTTTACCCGACGCTTTCCCGAGGTGAAGCAGGTCAAAACCATTGAGGAGATTCTGAACGACGAGTCGATTCAGTTGGTTCTCAGCTCGACCGTTGCAAGCCGCCGCGCTCCACTCGGGGTGCGTGTCATGCAACACGGCAAGGATTTCCTCAGCGACAAACCCGGCGTCACCACGCTCGAGCAGCTTGCGGCGGTTCGTAAAGCGATCGCTCAGACCCACCGCATCTACGGGATCATGTACAGCGAGCGCCTGGAGGTGAAGGCCGCCGTCAAAGCGGGCGAGCTGATTCAGGCTGGGGCCATCGGACGCGTCATCCAGACCATCAACCTCGCTCCTCACCAGGTATTCCAGAAGCACGGTGATGCTGGCGGAGGATCCGGACGTCCCGACTGGTTCTGGAACCCGGAATTGTATGGCGGGATTCTGTGCGACATCGGCTCGCACCAGATCGACCAGTTTCTCTATTACACCGGCTCGACCGAGGCGGAAGTTGTAGCCTCGCAAATTGCCAACCTAGCGCACCCCGAACACCCGAAATTCCAGGACTTTGGCGACATGATGTTGCGAGGGAACCGGGGGATGGGCTACGTACGCCTGGACTGGTTCACACCCGACGGACTGGGGACGTGGGGTGACGGACGATTATTCGTGCTGGGCACGGAGGGGTACATCGAGCTGCGTAAGTACACCAACGTCGCGGTCAGCAAGGCCGGCAACAACCTGTTCATTGTCGATCGCAACGAGGCGCGCTACCTCGATTGCAACAACCTGACACTGCCGTTCGGGCCGCAATTCGTGGCCGATGTAGTGAACCGGACTCACACCGCGCAGGACCAGGCGCAGTGCCTGTTGGCGGCCGAGCTGTCGATCAAAGCACAGGCGAACGCGAAAATCGTCTCGTAAGCGCCGCAATCGCCAGCCCCAGTAACACGCCGAGGCCGACGTCCAACAATTCCCGCATCGAGCTTTTCACCAGAAACGCGACGCACAGGATTGCGCACACGCAGGCGATCACGGTAGCGCCGGGAATGATGACCGCGGCCTTGGGTACATCGGTGCGGCGCCTGAACACAGGCAGCGTCAGACATGTGATTGCGTAGATGATCACTCGCGCAATCAGTGTAATTTTCACGAGATAGATGAAGGAACCGGACAGCGCCAGCACCAGCGCCGCTATCGAGCTCGCCACTATTGCCGACACAGGCGTGCGCAGGCGTGGGTGGATTTGCGCAAGCGCCGCGGGCAATTGTTGATGATCGGCCATGGCAAACAGCAGGCGCGTGGCTGGCGTGATCGAAGCGCCATATACACCCGCGCAGGCAACGACAGCCGTCACAGCCACCGCGATCGAGGCCCAAGGGCCCGCAAACACAGTGGCCGCATCGGATAAAGGACGCTCCGAATTGGCAAGGTCCGGCAAGGTCCCCACACAAACGATCTGTATGAGCGTGTAGAGAACTATCACAATGCTCACCGATATCAGGATTGCGAAGGGGACCGAGCGCTGCGGCTCGCGGACCTCGCCTGCCAGGATGGTCGTCGAATCGAAGCCGAGGAATGCGAATGCCGCCAACAGGATGGCAGTCGACAGGTCGCCAGCGGGTGGCAGTGCGCCCAGTTGCAGCGCATGCGGCTCAATGAAAAACACGCCTACGGCCGCGAAAGTGAACAGGGGGACGAGTTTTGCCACCGTAAAGACGGTGTTGACCGCAGAGGTCTGGCGAATCCCGCGTATGTTGATGAACATGTACGCGCAGACCAACAGGGCGATGGTGAGCGCGCGGGCGAACGGTTGGGCCAGCACCGGCAGCAGTACCTGGCCGTAATCGACAAGCAGGTTCGACACCGCCGCGCAGGTGCCGAGTCTGGAGATCCACAGTAGCCAGCCCACTGCGAAGCCCATCGTCGGGCCATACGCTATGGAGGCGTAGAGTTGGGGACCGCCCGTGCGTTGGAAGCGGCTGCCGATCTCGGTAAAACACAGAGCAATGAGTGCTATCAACAGGCCGCAGATCACGATCACTACGAAGCTGTAGTTGCCGACGAGCGTCTGCAGTTTGGCGGGCAACCCCATGATCCCCGCTCCGACCGTCAGATTGAGGGCGAACGCGGTGAGTCCCCAGCGGCCGATGCCGCGGAGCAGACCACTGTTGGGTCGCGCTGTCGCTGTCACCCAGCGAGTCTACGCTGCAAGGCACGTGACTTCGATGTCACTTTGTCGTGCGGGGCTCCAGCCAGACGGCGCGTTTCGAGAAATCAGTTGTGATAATGAATTGACTGAGGATGCTGATGCCGATGTTCACGTCAGAGGCGGTCGACTGAGGGTCGATGGCGGCGGGAACGTCCGTGAAGCGCCGACCTGCGACCTCCAGGGTGCGAAGCGTGATGGCCTGTCGCTGTTGGGCTCCGCCCAAGCCGCCTCCGTCACGAGTCGTGACCGCTCGTCCATCGGTGAGCAAATGCATGCGGGCTGCCAACTTCGCTCCCACCAGGACCTCCGAGCCGTTACCCAGGTCAAATGTCGCTCGCAGCGGGCCTCGGTTTTCAACTTTGACGGGGACCGTCTCGATGCCGTGCTCGGTGACCAGCGCCAGTTTGACTCCAGGGGGCTCATCTGTCCGGGTGACGACACTGATCTGTCGACCTTCGATGTCGATACGCAGGCGGGCCGCATCAAAGATCTCGCGGCCCAATATGACATCGAGCCGATGCCCGAGCAGTCTTTTGCCCACGTCGGTGAGATCCGTGACCGCAACCGTCTGATCGTCGAGAGTCAAACCGAAGGCTTGCAATCGCACACCATTGACGAGAGAGGCGTTGAACTCGGATTCACCGGAGCCATGTCCCGTTGCCGCACTCCCGCCGGCGAGCTGGAGGGAAGCGGCGAACTGCCGATCAATCAAAGTGGCTTCGGCACCCGAGTCCAGCAGCGCATCCACCGGGCGGCCGTTGATACGTACGCTGACCATCAATCGTGAGCCGCGCGTCAGCGATATGGGATAGCCGTTCTCGGTCGAGGTTCCCGCGGCGTCCGAGCGCACGCAAAGGAGTAACAACACGCCGCTGAGAATGCCGACCAACCACGGCTGTCGGGTGATTCGCTGCCACAACGAGCGCCGAACGCCGCCATGATGTTGCCGCTTGGTGCTGTAACTGCGGGCAGCCATGACCAGTCCCACCCTATCGATGTCCGCGGCCGCACCTTGCTCACGATCGTCAAGGGCCGCTTCCGTCATGGCTTGCGCGGGCGAAGCCAGGAAACGTGCCAGAAACGCATCATCGCAATACAGCCGCGCCAGAAAAGCCTCAAAGCGTGGCGAGCTCATGTTCCCTCCGGTGATTGTTCTCACGGCGTTGGCGCCCGCGGGCGAGCGCTTCGCGAGCACGCCGCATTTGTTGTATCAGTAGCGAAAATTCCGGATATCGGCCGTCACGCTCAATGATGACCGTCAACGGGTGCGCGCAACGCTCCGCCAGCTCGCTGAGCATTCCGAAAACCACCTCGGGTACATCGTGACAGTGATCGTCCAACAGGTGCTCGTGTGCCGGGCCGCCGATAGTAGCTCGATGTTCGATGAGAACGCCGCCGGACAGGTGCACGATCTGTACTTGCTCCAACTTGAATTGCCGCAGGATCGCGTGCGGGTCGAGATTCCAGTTTACGCAGTTCGCATATAAATTGTGCAGATCCAACAGCAACGGACAGCCGCTGGCTGTTGCAATGGAACAGTTCCACTCTGCTTCTGTCATCGAGGAGTCGGGCGGCGCGATCAGGGTCGCAATATTTTCCAGAGCGGGAGCTGCTCCGACAATCATCCGTATGCGCTCAATGTTGCGGATGGCTCCCTCCACCGTGCGCAGATTTCTGGGAGGGGCCGCCAGGTGTCCGATTTCGTAGCCGCCGCCTCGCACGAAGGCCAGATGTTCCGACCACATGACAGGCTCGACGGAGTCGATCACGCGGGCCAGGTTTTGGATCCTGCTGACATCAACGGGCACAACGGAGGCGAGCCCGAGCGTGACACCGTGACAGAGGGTGGGGATGTCACGAGCGAGCGCTCTCAGGGAACGCAGAACTTTGCGGGATGACCGGAAGTAGTCCTCTGCGATGACCTCAATGACATCCACTTCATCGCGATGCGTGTAAATGCTCGCGGCCAGCGGGCTGCGCCAACCGAGGCCGACTCGATCCGCGTTCAACTGCCACACCCCCCGCAGCCGCCCCCGCCACAACCGCTACCACCGCCACAACTGCTCCCGCACGAAGTGGAGGAGCTCGATCCCGCGGGCCTTGCGAAGAGCTTCGACCACTTCGAGGCACTGATTCCAGGGGCCCGATAGATGCCGTAGACAGCGGCAAGCATCGTTGAATCCGTGGCCGCGTTGTGAGCCGCATGCTTGCGGCGGCGTTTCAGAGCTGAGAAGAGCGTCGTGAGATCCCTCAGCGCGGCATCACCCGCGCTGGTGCGACGCTCTTTGATCTTGCCCAGGATGACCAGGCTGGAAATGACAGTCAGGATGATCAGAAGGCCGACGTTTTTATGCCCGTTGCTCAGTGCGACCAGCACCTTGCAGGCGGCGAGGCCGCAAAGCACGGCAACCACGGTCAGAACGGGTCCCCGGCGCGCCTGTCGTACCTGCTCGTCCGCCAACAGTTGCGCTGCCTGAAGGTCTCGCTCGTAGGCATTGGCCGCGTTGCTGACTCCTGAGTCGGTCACAACCGAGGTCGGTTTGGCGGGGCTGCGGCAGGCCTGTAGCACGGCCTTTTCGATAGGCTGGCTCACGCTGTCCGCGGCCGAGCTCTTCAGGATTTGCAGACTGGATGTGCCGACCTGCAGAAGTCCGCGCCAGGCCAGTGCCAGGGTGACCACCTGCACCAACTCTCGGGTACCTCCCCGCAGAAATGCGATTGTGTACGGATCTCGTACACGCCGATCGCCGGGCCAGCGTTCGCGCTCGCGTGAGGTTATGAAGATCCCGAGCGCGACGTAAGCGCCGATCACGACAATCAAGAAGAAGAACAGGAATTGAGGGCCGCGCATGGTCAGCATGACGGTTCCCGTGCAGCAGTCAGCTCAGTGCGTACGCGGCGGCATCGAGCGAAGTGAGCAGCCGGATGACATCGCCGAACAGCTTGCGAGTGGCGCCCGCTCGCAATGGCTCGCCCCGATGCACCGTCGACAATCCTTCCAGGCACTCGCGCCACTCACCACCGGCACAGAATTCCTCCAGCGCCGCTTTCGGCGGCCGGTTGCGCCCGTCACGCAGTGACAGCAGCACGGCCGCACTCGCTCGCAACGGCCCTGTTGTGTCGGCAAGAGTGTCGGCCAGGCTCTCCTCGTGGTCCCCCTCCATGGCGTAGCGCTCACGCAAACGCAATGTCAGGTTCAGGAGCACCTGCCGCAGCCGCCTGACGGCGGCATCGCGACTGATCTGCACCGCTTCGAGCGGCGATCTGCCGTACAGCACGCGATGCCGCTCTTTGATGTCGGTGAACTTGACCGCGAACGCTTCGAAGGCGTGTGCCAGCTCCGCGCTCTCGAGGAACATGACAGCCAGGCCGACCGCAGCGGCACCCGCGCGCAGTGGCGTGCGGATTTCATCGAGCTGTGTGAGAGTCAGGCCTTTGGCAACCACCAGGAGGTTGACATCGGAAGTGGATCGCAGCCGACCTTCGGCGGCGGACCCGAACAGAATGACCGCTTCCACCTGGGCCGCGGCCGCCTGCAACAGTGACTGAACGAATTCCTCCAGGAGGGTGGCGACACTGGCGGGCAGATCTGCCAGCGCTGCGGGCGAGATAACCGGGTCGCGAGCCTGCGTGTGGACCACCATGGCGCCGAATACTAGCGGAAATTCGGCTCACTTCATAAATCTTTACAGTCGCCACATAGACCGCTAACCCATGGGGGACAAGCTGCCGGTGTGTTCTCCAAATCGGTGAAAGGAAGGACCATGAATACCTCGATTTTCAATCGCACTACCTTGATTGCTTTTGTTGCCGGCGCCGCCCTTACCGGCGGTGTGGGTGCGGTGGCCAGTGGCATGGGGATGGGTGGCTGGCATCACGGCATGATGATGGACGGCAAGCACAGTGCGGCGGATATGTCTGCCCACGTCGACCATGTTCTGAAGCATCTCTATGTCGAGATCGATGCTACGGATGCGCAGAAGGCGCAAATCGAACCGTTGGTGAAGCAGGCGGTCAGCGACTTGCTGCCGTTGCATGCCCAGCTTCGAGCGGCACACGATCAGGCCATGCAGGGCTTGACGCAAGCCACGGTCGATCGCAGCTCGTTGGAAGCGGCGCGTGTGGCGCACCTGCAGCTTGCCGACCAGGCCTCCAAGCGCATCGTGCAACTCATTGGCGACGTGGGGGAGGTGCTTACTCCAACCCAACGTAACGCGCTGGCCGCGCATCTGCAAAAGCTGCATGGCGGCGGCTGATCCTGCAATGGAGTAGAGTTGCAGGCCAGATGGTCGAGCGCATCCTGTTGGTTGAAGACGATCCCCGCCTGGCCGAAATGCTGTCGGAGTATCTCGGCCAGGCCGGATTCAGTGTGGGCGTCGCCCCGCTGGGCGCTACGGCGCTCGAGCGGCTTTCAGCAGTGGACTACGATGCGGTCGTGCTCGACTTGATGTTGCCCGATATGGATGGCCTGGAAGTATGCAGGCAGCTACGTACCAAGGCCGACACGCCGGTGCTGATGTTGACAGCGCGCGGCGATGCGATCGACCGGATCGTCGGCCTGGAGCTGGGTGCCGACGACTATCTGCCGAAGCCGTTTCAGCCGCGTGAGCTGCTCGCGCGCCTGCGCGCCATTCTGCGGCGCCGGGCTCGTGGGGCAGCGCCCGGCGAGAAGCCGCTGACCTTTGGTCGATTGGAAATCGATACCGCCGCGCACGCGGTGCGGCTCAATGGCGTGTTGTGCGATCTGACCGGCTACCAGTTCGATCTACTGGTAGCGCTGGCAAAAAACGCGGGCCGCGTATTGTCTCGCGATGCCTTGATGGACCTGGTGAAGGGCGAACATCTCGAAGCATTCGACAGGTCGATTGACGTCCACGTGTCCCGCATCCGTGCCGCAATTGAGGACAATCCGAAGAAACCTCGACGTGTCATTACTGTGCGCGGCGCCGGCTACGTGTTTGCAAAGGCGCAAGATTAGTGTTGCGCCTGTACGTGCGGTTTTACATCGCGCTGCTTGTCAGCGTTATGCTGTTCGGCATGTCTGTAGCGGTCCTGTGGCATATGACCGGCGGCTCCATGGAGCAGGCGGGCACCACGATTGGGCGATTGGTGCAAAATGCGTTACCGCCGGCGCAGTCTCCACCTGCCACCCAACAGGATGCGTTGCGCCGCCTTGCCGCGGGGCTCAAGGGTGATGTGACTTTGATCGGCGCGGACGGTGTGGTGATCGCTCAGATTGGACGTCCGTTGCAGCCACCGGCCCGGATGCGTCATGGCCCACTGAGTTTGGTGAATTGGGGACACAACACATTTTCGACGGTTCGGCTGACTGACGGTCGCGTTGTGGTAGCGAGCGTGCCGCTGGGCATGGGCAACTCGCGAATGATATTTCATGTTATGTTGGTGATGTTGGTCGCCATCATTGGTCTGGCTGCTTTTCCAGTTGTGCGGCAACTCACGCGGCGCCTCGAACGGCTGCAACGCGGAGTCGAATCGCTCGGCGCTGGAGATCTCACGGTACGCGTCCCTGTGGAGGGGCGCGATGAGGTGGCGCGCCTGGCGGAGAGCTTCAATCGCGCTGCCAGGCAGATCGAGCAGCTCGTCCGGGCTCACCAGGCGCTGTTGGCCAATGCCTCCCACGAATTACGCACTCCCTTGGCGCGCATTCGCCTGGCAGTGGAGCTGTTGAAGAATTCCGCCGACGCGCGCAGCAAGGCAGGATTGGAGCAGGATATCGCTGAGCTGGACCGGTTGGTCGATGAGATTCTGCTGGCCAGCCGCCTCGAGGCAGTCACGGAAGCCGAGGTGACCGAAGAGGTCGATCTGCTGGCCCTGGCTGCCGAGGAATGCTCACGCTACGATGATGTGCAGTTGGAAGGGACGGCGACCGTAATCCGCGGCGACGCGCGCCTGCTTCGCCGCTTGTTGCGCAATCTGTTGGAAAATGCCGGACGCCATGGGGTGCCACCCACTCAAGTACGAGTGAGGCGCGCGGGTTCCACGGCCATCGTCACAGTGTGGGACAGTGGTCCGGGTCCGCCGCAAGCGGAATTCGAGAATGTGTTCAAGCCTTTCTACCGCCGCCGCGATAGTCGCAACAGCACGGGAGCCGGGTTAGGCCTCGCGTTGGTGCGGCAGATTGCGCGCCGCCATGGCGGAGATGCGGTTTGTGCGACGATGGAGGATGGACACGGCTCGTTTGTCGTCACATTGGCAGGCTGACGGCTCACCCCACCGCCGTGAGCGGCACTGACAATCGAAACACCGTTTCCCGCTCCTGCTCATGGTCGGCCCAGGCTGTGCCACCGTGCTTTTCCGCTACCACTCGTACGAAGGCGAGTCCCAATCCCGCCCCTCCGGGATCGGTTCCGCGATGCAGTCCTCGGGAGAAGCGTTGGAACAACGCTGCCCGATGTTCGGGCTCGATGCCGGCGCCGTGGTCAACTATGGAAACCACTGCGTTACCGCCGGAGTTCTCGCACAAAAGCTCGACGCCGCTCCCCGGAACAGAGAATTTGATGGCATTACTGAGCAGATTGATAATGGCCCGCGCCAGCAGCTGTCGATCCCCGCTGATCAGACAGGCCTCGTCGGCAACAGAAGTCGCGATCGTTATGCCGCGCGCCTGCGCGGCGGCCCAGACTTCATCGTATGCATCCTGCACCGCGTCCCGCAGGTCGAGGTGTGCGAATTTCGCCGGATCGGCGGATTCGGCCCGGGCGAGCGCGACGAAGCTATCGACCAATGTCAGTACTCGCTGGGCGAGAAGCTCCAATCGGTGTGACAGCTCTTCATGACCCAAGGCGCGTGCGGGATCGCGTTGGAGCTGCGCCAGGCCGAGAAGCGAAGTGGCGGGGCTCTTCATATCGTGCGACAGGAAGCGCAGCACGTCTTCGCGCTCGCGCTGGGCTGCCCGCAGGCGTTGTGTCGCTTGTTGGAGCAGTCCGATCCGGCGCTGCAGAAAGTCATCCGAGTGCGGGGTCGAAGAGGCCTTCGTCAAGTCCGGTAGTGGTGGAAAGCTCTCTCTGGCGAGCTGACGCAGCTCCTCCTCGAGAAATGTCTGTGTTGCTTCCAGCCTCTGCCAGCTCCAAAGCGGATAAGCGGCCAGCAACACTGCGAGCGCGGCGGTCGGCGGCCACCACCAGCCGACTACTCGCAGCAACAGTACACTGAGACTGAGAGTTGCAATCACCAGCAGGGTGGTGAGAAGCAGAGAGCGGCCCGGAGCGAGGCGTTGCAAGCCGACGCCGGCCAGTGCGACGGGGATGAGGCCGAGCAGAATGGTGATCGGCAGCGAAGCACGACTGATCGTAGTGCCGCCATTCAAAGCCTGCAGCACGTTGGCGCCGACTTCGACACCGGGCATCGGTCGGCTCTGCCCGGAACGCGGTGTAGGAAAACCATCTCCGAGACCCTGCGCTGTCACCCCAACCAGGACCCACTTGCCGCGAATTGCTGCCGGACTCACGGCGCCGCGCACGACATCAACATAGGAAACTTCCGCGAAGTGTCCTGGCGGGCCGAGAAACGGGATGAGCACCCGGTAGTCCCGGACCCAGGCGGTCGATGAGCCGGGCGCCGCGGGATGACGTTCGCCGCGAAGCTTCAGGGGACCGAAACCCGGTGTATGTTTGAGAAGCGCGGCAGTCAGATACTCTCGGGTGGCGGCCCCGGGGCCTTCCCGCAAGAACACGCTGCGCACAATCCCGTCGGGATCTACTTCCAGATCTACGTGACCGAGGCCGGCCGCCGCTTTTGCGAGGATTGGAATGGGCAACCACTCGCGCGGAACCTGGCTGCTGCCGCGAAAGTCTGGCAGGAGGGGCAGCACGGTAGGAGGTCCGCGTTCCATCGCGTGTGCCAGCGCGATGTCGCCCTCGGGCGAGCTCGGGTCAGGCTCGGTGAAAAGAATATCCAACGCCACGGCGCGCGCGCCGCTTTCACGTAAGCGATCCAGCAATGCTGCATGGACAGCGCGCGGCCACGGCCAACGCCCCAGCGCCGCAATACTTGCATCGTCGATAGCAACGATGAGCACATCATTGGGCGCGGGCCCAGTTGGTAGCGCGGTATCGAAGATCTCCAGATCTGTCCGCCAGAACACGTTGGACAGGTACAGCAGGGACGTCAAACCCAATAGCGCGATCAGGAACCATACCCGCTGTCGTAAGAACCGTGATCGCCACGACGTTGCGCTCATCACACGAGCACGAGCAGTGTCAACGTCATTGCCGGTACCAGGATCTTGATCCATAGCGGCACCGGAACTTTGAACTCCGCGGGTTGGCCGAAGGGTGCCATGCTGCCGTCTGCGGCGATTGTTTGTATGCGAGTGTAGTACCTGCCCGGGTAGAGCCGGCGCGCGGATAAGGTTGGAGTATCGACTGTCTCATCGAGCAACGGGCTGCTGAACTGGGAGTCGCGCGCGATTTGAATGTGATAGCGCATGCCCTGCTGGGCGTCCCAGTGAAAGTGCATTTTGCGGTCTGCAAAAGTTGGCGGATAGGGAGTTGGAGAGGCTTGGCGCTCGGGTGGCGGTATCAGATGTTGCACCAACGACCGGACGGCGTCGTGACCCTCCAACCCGAGTCCATCGATCGCGCGCACCCGCAGCCAATAACTTCCGTCCGCGGGTGCAGGTACGTCGGCCTGCGGTGCATCGAGCGCAGCGTCCACCAGAAAGGATTGGAATTCGGGATCGGGTGCGAGCTGCACGCGATAGCGAGCTGCTTGCGGTACTGCCGGCCATTCGAGTTGCAACCGGTCCGCGCTGTGTGTATCGGGGATGGCCTGCAGATCGGGGGCTGGCAGGAGTCGAACGGGAGGCAACGGGGGCGCGTCGTGCGCGACGCGAGTGCCGAAGTCTGCTGGGACAGTGACGTCGGCACCCGATCCCGAAACGGCTACCGACCCCTCCAGTGTTTCTGTCGTTGCATTCCCGGATTCAGGCTCGAAGCTGTCGCGAAATTCGGTGCCGCGCACCGCTGACACCGCCACCGGCGTGACAATCTCGAAGCGGCCCACATTGCCGTGCGGTTTGACCCGCGTTTGCAGGCGCCCGGAGTCGAGCTTGAACTGTGTGGCGTGCGCCGACTCGGTGCCGGTGACCTGGCGCATCTCATTGAGCGTGAGCATGCTCAACTTCTGCAGGGTGACCAGCGAGCCGTCAGCCAGGAGAAGTGTCACGGAGCCGTCCGATCCGGTTTCGATTCGGCTGCCTTCCGGGAGCGTTTGTCCACGAGAGATTCCGCGTCCACCCTCGCGAACATCGCCGCTGACAGCCATGACGGTTGCAGTGTCCAATCCCAGGCGCAACCACGCGTACGGGATGCGGATTTCACTTCCCAGCGGTATGTGCCGCGGATCGGCAATGTTGTTACGGGCTTGCACCTCCGGCCAGCGGCGCGGCTCGATCAGCAGGCGGCGGCTGATACCGATCAGGGTATCGTGCAACCGGGCGTGATAGACAAACTCCCCGTCGGGGTCTGTCGCTTGCGCCCAGGCGGGACCCGGTAGAATCAGCGCCAGCATTGTCAACCGACAAAGCAACTTCATAGCCGCTCCAGTCGATAGCCGTAGCCGTAGATGGCCGTCAAACGCAGGCCGATTGCGGTGGACAGCCCAAGCTCTTTGCGCACGCGGCTGACATGCATGTCAACCGTTCGCGTCAGGGTGATGGCGCTCTGGCCCCACACAGCCTGCATTATGTGGCCACGCGAGAGTACTTTGCCGATGTTGCGAAACAAGAGCAGCGCTACTTCGAATTCGCGACGCGTCAGATCTGCCACGACACCGTTGCTTTCGATCTGGCGGCGCTGCAGGTCGATGCGAAACGGCGCGACAGTGAGCGTTTCCTCCTGTTGGAGGTGGTCACGGGAACGGCGGGCCACCGATTCGACGCGCGCCAGCAGCTCGCGCTCGCGCGGCGGCTTGACCAGAAAGTCATCCGCCCCGGCCTCCAGCGCCTGCACCACATCCTCTTCGGTATCGCGATGAGTCAGGAACAGGATGGGAGTCTGCAGCGCGAGCGGGCCGCGGATGGTCCGTAACACCTCGTAGCCGGACACGTCCGGTATTTCCCAGTCGAGCAGGATGAGATCGTAACTTTCGCCGTTGAGCTGCTTGAGCAGGGCGCGCCCCCGGTCAAACACATTGACGTGGTGTCCTGCAGCACCGAGCAGCGAGGCCGCGCGCTCCGCCTGTTCACTGTCGTCTTCCAGAAGCGCGATCCGCAAGCCGGGGTCCCTCGATGCGGCATTTGACACAATTTTACAGTCCTTCGCGGGGGTCTTGGGAATACTCGCGGCCTCAAATAAGTCAATTTGGAGCTTGCTCCGGTCATGACCCACGAAGAGCTGCTGGAACTCGCATTGGCGCTCGGTCTTTGGCTCGAGGCGCACGCCAGGTCGCAAGGAACGCCAACTCGGGCACCGGCCCGGGAACCGGCGCCGCGGGATACACCAAAGCCATGAATTCATCGATTGCACTACCGCGTTCACGGGCGCCTGTGGAGGTCCTACCGTTGTCTGCAATGAAGACCCGGCGGCGCCAGGAGCAAAGGCTGGCGGCGCTCGGCATCCTGTCTGCCGGCATTGCGCACGATTTCAACAACATCCTGGCGATGCTGCGCGGCTACCTGGCGGCGGCGCGCGCGACCCTCGGTCCGCAACACCCGGTTCAGGCCGAGCTGGCCGAAGTGGCCATTGCAGCGGCCCGTGCCACGAGCCTGGCGAGCCGCATCCTGAACTTCAGCCGTCCTCACGATCAGGTCCTGAAGCCCATGGATATCGAGGCAGCGGCCCGCGAAAGCTTGAGCCTGTTGCGGGCCACGCTGCCGAAGAAAATCGACATCGCCGCCGAATTCGCGCCGGATCTGCCCGCGGTGCGCGGTGACTGCGTGCAGATTCAACAGGTGTTGGTGAATCTCGGCATCAATTCAGCACAGGCGATGGCTGAGGGCCAGGGTGTCATCCGTGTCTGTGTCACGCGCGAGGGCGAGTACGTCCGGCTGCGTTTCAGCGATACGGGTTGCGGCATGACCGCGGCGGTGCGCGAACGGATTTTCGACCCGTTTTTCACCACGAAGCCGCAGGATGGCACAGGACTGGGTCTATCGGTCGTGCGCGAGATCATCGCGGAGCACGATGGGCTGATCACGGTGCAGAGCAAGCCGGGGAAGGGGACTCAATTCAGCATCTTCCTGCCGGCTATTGCCGCCACCAGCGCCGCGGCGCCGGGCAGTGAGCGCTGGGCGCCGGGACGGGGCCAGAGAATTCTGTTTCTCGACGACGATGACGGCTTCGTGGAGCTCGCCAAACTGGTGATCGGCAAGGCCGGCTACCGGGTGATCGGCCACACCAACTCCGCGGCCGCGCTGGCGGAGTTTGCAGCCACACCGGCAGGTTTCGACCTGGTGGTGGTGGACCTGGCGATGCCGGAGGCCGACGGACTCGAGGTCGCACGCCGGTTGACGGCGATCCGCGCGGATATTCCGATCATCATTACCGCCGGTTATATCAGCCCGCACGACGAATCGCGGGCCCTTGAATGTGGCGTCCGGGAAGTGGTCGGCAAGTCGGCTACCGTTGAAGAGCTCTGCAAGGCATTCGGGCGCGTGTTTGGTTCACGGGGCTGAGGCTGCCGCCGGATAGGGGTACGCGCGGCGAAAATCATGGCGTCCACCGCAGCCGAGCGGCATGATCGTGCGGGGTGTATCCGCCCCGCGATGCCGCGAGAGGTGGACACTGGCGAGATTTCCGAAGCTGCTGGGCTGGGCGCTCGTCCTGGCAGCCTGCGCCGTCGCGCCGCTTCACGCGGCCGTCATCGTTTCCTCGAAGCTGTCGAGCGAATCCGCCATGCTCGGCCACATGATCCGGCTGCTGTTGAACGCGGACGGCATCGTAACAGTTGACCGGATGACTCTCGGGGCGACATCCGTCGTGCGCAAAGCCCTCATTTCCGGCGAGATCGACCTGTACGTCGACTACACGGCCAATGCGGGTTTTTTCTTCAACCGGCCGGCCGATCCGGCCTGGAAGGACTTCAGGAAGGGCTTCGAGCTCGGCTCGCGCCTCGATCTGGCAGCCAATCGCATCGTCTGGCTGACTCCGGCCGATGCCAGCAACACGTGGGCCCTGGCTGTCCGCCGTGACGTGGCGCGTGCAAACAAACTGCAGAACATGAGCGACTTCGGCCGCTGGGTCACCGCGGGGGGTGAGGTGGTACTGGCCTGCTCGGCCGAGTTCGCCAATGCCGGTGCCCTGCGCTCGCTCGAACAGACCTACGCATTCACCCTGCGATCGGATCAGTTGATTGTGTTGGCGGGCGGGGAGACCTCCGCAACCATCCGCGCGGCAGCGGCGCGCACCAACGGTACCAACACGGCGATGGTTTACGGCACTGACGGCGGTGTCGCAGCGGCCAATCTGCAGATATTGGTAGACGACAAGCACGATCAACCTGTGTACGCGCCGGTCCCGATGATCCGCGAAGCGGTTCTCAAGGCGAACCCGCGGATTGCCGCGCTGGTGAAGCCCCTGATGGAGAGCTTCACTGCCGACTCGTTGCAAAAACTGAATGAGCGCGTGCAGATCGATGGCGAAGCGCCACAGGCGGTTGCCCAGGACTACCTCAAGGAGCGGGGGTTCCTCAAGTAAATGATGCAGTCGCGGGGTCCGGACCGGCTCGGAACAGTGCTCTGCGCGATGCTGCTCACGGCGTTTTTCCTGCCGTTCGTGATCTTCAAGTCGAACCGTATCGTGCCGGGCGATCCCTTCGGACTGGCGGCTGTGTTGCATTCGTCCGTGGCGGTGACCTGCTACGCGATCTGGGCAGCGGTCGGTGTCACGGCGATTTGCATATCCAATGCGCGTATCCGCCTGATAGCGTCCCTCGCGGGACTCGTTGTTGTGTTCGCTGCTGTTGCAACGGCCGCGGACATCCTGACACCGGTGGGTAACAAGGTGGTTCGAGTCGCTCCGGGTGCGGGTTTTTGGCTGCTGGTTCTCGCCCTGGCGCTGCTGGCCACCGATGCCGTCGCGCGGATGAAACTGCGGCCCAGCAGTCGTGTGTTGGCACTCGCTGTCTTCATCGGCCTCGCTGCTGCCGTGCTCGCCAACGGCGTGTTCGACAATCTGTCCATCATGCGCGAATACTTCGTGAACGCCGATCGCTTCGCGCAGGAAGTCCGCCAGCATGCCCTGCTGGTTGTTGGATCTCTCGGTAGTGCCGTCGTTGTTGCGTTGCCGGTCGGTATTCTTTGCCACCGCCTGCCGCGCATTCGTGCAGGTGTGCTGGGTGTCCTCAACATCGTCCAGACCATCCCCGCCATTGCGCTTTTCGGAATTCTCATGGTGCCGCTGGGTGCCCTGGCGAGCGCGGTCCCGCTGGCGAGCCGGTTGGGAATCGCCGGCATCGGGGCGGCGCCGGCGATCGCCGCCTTGTTCCTCTATTCACTCCTGCCGATCGTTGCCAACACCGCGACCGGACTCAGGCGGGTGTCGCCGGCCACCGTGGAAGCCGCGCTGGGAATGGGCATGACCCGCTGGCAGGTGCTGACATCCGTGGAGCTCGCGCTGGCTTTTCCGGTCATTCTGACGGGCATCCGCATCGTGCTCGTGCAGAACATCGGGCTCGCCACCATCGCGGCCCTGATTGGCGGTGGCGGCCTGGGCGCGTTCGTCTTCCAGGGAATCGGCCAGACGGCGACGGATCTGGTTCTGCTGGGCGCCCTGCCGACGGTTGCGCTCGCATTCTCTGCCGCCATCCTCCTGGATGCCCTCGTGGAAGTCTTGGACAGGACTAAGCCGTGATACTTCTGGAAAATTTGAGCAAGCAATATGGCGCAACGACTGTTGTCGATAACGTATCGCTGACAGTGGAGCGCAGCTCGATCACAGTCATCGTAGGCACTTCGGGATCCGGGAAGTCTACGTTGCTACGAATGATCAACCGACTGGTGGAGCCCACCGGCGGCCGGGTTCTGATCAACGGCAAGGATACGACGAGTGAGCCGGCTCATCTGCTGCGCCGGCGTATCGGCTACGCGATACAAAGTCACGGTTTGTTTCCGCATCGGACCGTCGCGGAAAACATTGCCGTGGTCCCGCGGCTGTTGGGTTGGGAGGAGGACCGTATTCGTGGGCGCGTGACCGAGCTGCTCACTATATTCCAGCTCGATCCGGCAGCTTTCGCGACTAAATTTCCGCACCAGCTGTCAGGTGGGCAACAGCAACGCGTTGGAGTTGCGCGGGCGCTTGCGGCAGAACCCGAGGTACTGCTGATGGACGAGCCGTTCGGCGCTCTGGATCCCATCATCCGCACCAAGGCGCAGGACGATCTTCTCGATATTCAACGTCGCTTCGGCACCACCATGCTGCTGGTCACCCACGATATCGACGAAGCCTTTCGCCTGGGCAACAAGGTGGCGGTCATGAGCCAGGGGCGGCTGTTGCAATACGGACCGCCGGCGGCGCTGCTCACGCAACCAAGCGATCCGCTCGTCACGCGCATGACCGGCCTGGCCGACCGCGCCATGAAGTTGCTTTCGTTGACGACTGCGGGGGATGCGGCGGTGCCCGGCAGCGCCGCGGGGCTCGAGGTAGCTGCTTCCGCTTCCCTGCGTGATGTCCTGTCGGAATTGGTGTGGCGGGGGGCCGAATCCGCCACAGTGATCGGATCCGACGGCGCGCCGGTCGGCCGTCTCACGATAGCCGGTATCCTGGCTCACGGACGAGCGGCTTGAAGCTGCGAACGGCAACGATTCTGCGGATCGCGGGCTTCGGACTGCTGCTCGCCTTTCTGTGCTTTCCGCAGAAATTTGCGCCGTTGTTTGCGACCCTGACCCCGCCCGGGGTAGCGCCGATCTATGACCAGGGGAATCTGCTGACCTTGGCGGCCGCCCACCTGGCGACTGTGTGCGGTGCGGCACTGCTCAGCACAATTGTGGCGGTGGGCCTGGGAATCCTGGTCACCCGCCCCCAGGGGGCCGACTTCCTGCCGCTGTCGCGCACCCTGGTCAATATCGGGCAGACCTTTCCCCCCGTCGCGATACTCGCGATTGCCGTGCCACTGGTGGGTTTTGGGGAGAAACCGACCCTGATTGCGCTGTTCGCCTACGGCCTGTTGCCGATTTTCGAGAACACCGTCATAGGCTTGCAAACCCTGCCAGCCTCGGTCCTGGAAGCCGCGAGTGGCATGGGAATGAACGCCCGACAACGGCTGCGGTCTATTGAGCTGCCACTGGCGATGCCTTTGATACTGGAAGGAATCCGGCTGTCCCTGGTCATCAACGTGGGCACGGCGACCATTGGTTCGACGGTGGCGGCCAAAGGCCTGGGCGAGGTGATCATCGCCGGTCTTCTGTCAAATAACACGGCGTTCATTCTGCAGGGCGGGCTGGTAACCGGCCTCATGGCCATCCTGCTGTATGACGCGCTGGCAATGCTCGAACGACGGATTTGTACAAACGTCCGCGTCGAATGACAACTCGAGCTGGGCAGGATGATGTATGATCGACTTCAGCTCAAACACAACATGTCTGCGAGGTCTGATCGACTTAGATGCCCGCTGGCCAAACGGAAGGAAGCACGATTTCGCGGCGCCCAGCCGTCGAAATGCCCACGATGCTTCTGCTCTTCAGTGCGTACGGGGGATGGGTGGCGACGACAGCCTACTACTCGCATCTTCCTTTGATAATCGCGGCTCCCCTGATCACCCTGCTGATCACGCTTCATAGCTCACTCCAACACGAGTTCACACACGGCCATCCCACTCGCTGGCGCCCGTTCAACCGGTTGCTCGCCATGGTGCCCCTGTCCTTGTGGGTGCCGTATGACCGTTACCTGCACACCCATCATGCGCATCACATCAATGCGCGCCTGACCGATCCGATCGATGACCCTGAAACCTACTATTGGGCGCCGGAGCACTGGGCCCGCCTGAGCCCTATCACGCGCGGCATTCTGAGGCTCGAGCAGACACTGGCCGGCCGCGTGATTGTGGGCGCGTACTGGCGGATCGGGTTGTTCCTGGGCGGCGAATTTCGCGCCGCACTCCGCGGTGACAGGGGTGTTCGTCGGGCATGGCTCGAGCACCTGGTGTGGTGCATCCCTGTTATTCTGTGGCTCAAAGTGGTCTGCGGCATTCCGCTGTGGCTGTACTTCGTTGCCATGGCCGCGCCCGCCAACGGCATCCAACTGATCCGCTCCTTCGCCGAGCATCGCGCGCATCCGGATGTACCCGCGCGGATTGCGATCGTCGAAGATTCCTGGATTCTGGGGCCGCTGTTCCTGTTCAACAATCTGCACTCGCTGCACCACGAGTCGCCGGCGATTCCCTGGTACGAGTGTCCTGCCCGGTACCGGGCTGCCCGCGAACGCTTGATCGCTGAGAACGGCGGCCTTGTGTATTCAACGTACTTCGAAGTTGCGCGCCGCTTTCTGTTCCGGCCGCATGATGTCTTGCAACATCCCATGGGGCGGATTCCGCAGCGCGCAGGCTGATTGTTGGATCTTTGGCGCGACCTACACGCGCCAACGCCGCTGTTCCTCTATCGGCAGATCGTAGTTGGCGAGCAGGGCAGTAAGCCGCTGCTCCTCCAACTCGGGATCGACATCCGGGCGCACAATGTGTCGGGGTGGCAGTAGTGCTACACCCCGGTGCTTCAGCAGCGGAGCCAGACGGCGCCAGTGGAGGCCGTTGCCCGGCTCCCCACGCAGCCCGATAGCCACCACCGCATAGCCGTGGTGAGCATACTCCGCGACCTGATCCGCCATCACGGCGAGCAGCAGACGATGCTCACCTGCTGGCGGCAGTTGCAGCAGGCCGTAGCCGTTGGCGTCCAACACGCCCAGGACGTCCGGTAGCTTTGCCCCGGCCCGATGTGGCGGATTAATAAGTGTGTCGGGCACGAGCGCTATCCGCCAGCCGCGCGAATCGCCGTTCACGATGCTTCCGGGTCTTCGCGGCGCGGGCCCGCGGCAATCTCGCGACTATCCAGGAATTGCTCCAGGTCACGGCGCGAGCCCGCTTCATCGAAGCGACCCATGTCCAATGCCCAGCCCGTGGCCGGCACAGGCGGCAGGCCCCGTCGCGCCAACTCAGCCTCCAACTCCTCGATCCATACACCGCGGCGTGGCACGATTTCCCAGTCGTCTTCCGGCCGGTTGGGTCGTCCGCCCCATTCGGGCTTGCTGGAGGTGAAACGCACGCCAGTGGACGGACTCCCGTCGAGCCCGATCAGGATCACCTCATCGCCATTGCGTAAGGAGCTCTCGATCAGGGGCGCGATTGCTTGTGCCAGGCGCCGGCAGTGAGCCCGATAGGCAGGGGTGTCGTATTGCTCATAGACGGCCCACCAACGCCGCGCTCCGGCGAAGGCCAACTCCGGGCAGGGCAGCTGCTGCAGCACATATCCCCGGCTGCGCAATGCTTCCACGACCGGACTGACCACGCCCCGGTAGCGTGCTCCCTCACACACCTTGGCGTTCTGGTTCAAGAGGCAGTTGGCGACCAGCGCCACCTTGCGTGGTGTGTTGTCAGTCATGGGTTGATTTGCCAGCGATAGACAGCCCCGGCAAACGGCGGCCGCCACTGTTCGAATGCCCCCGTGACAAACACGACATTCGCCTCCCGCGGATCGAAAGCTACGTTCGTGACAAAGGGAGTCGGCACACTGAGGGTGCGCACGACTTTTCTGTCTTCATTCACAACGAGCACTCGGCCAGACCCGTTCTGGGCAATGTAATAGTTTCCGTCCGGACCGAGCTTCAGGCCGTCGGGACCGTTGTAGGCGTCCGCAGGCAACGTAGTTGGCGCAAGATCCTGTAGCCGCGCCCAGACCGTTCGCGTCCCCAGCGCGCCATCCGCTTCGATCGGGAATGAAAGTAGACGCCCCGCGAGCATCTCGGCTACCAGCAAATGCCGCCGGTCCTTCGTCATTGTGAGGCCATTGGGATAGTGCAGCGTGGTGGCAACCTGCGTGATCGTTTTTCCGTCTGGCCGCAGGTAAAGCACCGTCCCCGTGATCGGCGCTTTGACATCGTAGGCGCCTGAAGCCGAGAAATAGATGCCGCCGTGGTCATCGGCCCCGAAATCATTCGGCCCGACAAACGGCCGGCCGCTGCTGTCTGCGTGTAGGGACCGCACTTCCTGACCAGAGGTATCGATCTCCACCAGGTAGTTGCCGTCGTAGCAGGCGATGAGCAGATCGTCGCCGCGGGAAATCAGCCCGCTGGGACCACAGCCATCCTTATGCCAGAAGACGCCGCTGTGCGTGCCATTCCAGGCCTTGATGTTGCCCGTGGAGTACTCGACGTAAAGCAGCTTGCCGCCGCGCCACAATGGGCCTTCCGGATAATGCGCATCACGATCGACGCTCTTGATTTCTTCACACAGAGCGGGAGCCCCGACCAGTGCCAGGAGGCACGCCACCAGCAGGTGGCACGCCGAAAGCAGATGGCGCGCCTCCAGCGGGAGGCACGCCTCCAGCGGGAGGCACGCCGCGAGCAGGCTCCAGGAGGGAACACCCCGCTCGGTTCGCATGCGTTGACCCGTTGGAATGTGTGTGCTTAAGTTGTGACAAAGTATGCAGTGTGTCTGATCACCCTGCAATGAAGGGGGCATCCGATCGACTGACAAGCGCCGGCATTGGATCGCGCGGGCATTCGCTATTGCGTTTACCGGAAGAATTACACGGGGAGTGCCTATCCGATGAGCTCGAATCACAAATGCTCACGCGCTGTCGCAACCATCCTGGCTGCGCACGCCGCGGCTGCCTTCGCGGCGGCACCTGCCGATGAGACGGCCACCTCAACGGGTGGACTCACTGAAGTTGTCGTTACTGCACAACGACGCAGCGAAAATATACAAGACGTACCGATTGCAATGCAGGCGCTCACGGGCGAGACGCTGCAGCAACTCAACGTCGCGAGTTTCGACGACTTCGTCAGATATCTGCCCAACGTGACCGCCTCGTCTTCGGGGCCCGGGCAGTCCCAGATCTACATGCGCGGCCTGAGTGTTGGCAACCAGGGAATCCAATCCGGCGGCTCGATCAACGGTTTTCCGAATGTCGCGATCTATCTCGACGACCAGTCGGGGCAGCTTCCGGGCCGCAACCTCGATGTGTACGCGGCGGACCTGGAACGTGTCGAGGTGCTGGAAGGCCCCCAGGGAACCTTGTTCGGCGCCGGGGCACAGGCCGGCGTTATTCGCTATATCACCAATAAGCCCAAGCTCAACATTACCGAGGCCAGCGTTACCGGTAGTTACGGAGTCACCGCCGGTGGTGATCCGAACACCGATGTGACCGCGGTGCTCAATCTGCCGTTGATCGAGGATACGCTGGCTATTCGCGGTGTGATCTACAACGACCGGCGCGGCGGCTACATCAACAACGTGGCGTCCACCTTTACGCGCAAACCGACCGATCTTGGCATCCACTACGCCAACTATCCGGACGGATGCGGCGCCGATGACCTGCCTTGCCAGGTGCCTCCCAGCGCCGCCTCGATCTCCAACAGCAACATCGCGGCCAGGGCGATCAACCCGGCCACCTACCAGGGTATCCGTGTCTCGGGCCTGTGGGAGATCAATGATGATTGGAACGCTCTGATTACCCAGAGCTATCAGAACATTGACGCCCAAGGCGTGTTCTATCAGATGCCCAAGAGCTCCGACGGGGATCCCTTGCCGCCGCAGTCGGTCACGCTGTTCAACAACTCCTTCAGCAAGGACAAGTTCGAGAACACCGCCTGGACCCTCAGTGGTCGCTTCGGCCAGCTCAAGGCCGTGTACACGGGATCCTATCTGATACGCAATATCAGCGAGATACAGGACTACACCAACTACGCACGCGGGCTGTATGCCGACTATTACCAGTGCCACGGGGCGGAGCCCGCCAATGGCCTGGAATCCACCTGTTTTTCTCCGAGCACCACCTGGAATGAGACCGAGCGCAACACGCACCAGAGCCACGAATTCCGGCTGAGCACGCCCGATGACTGGCGTCTGCGCGGCATCGTCGGTGCGTTCTGGGAGAAACTCCAGATCGACGACCGACTCAACTGGTTGTACAAGACCATGCCGGCCTGCACGGAGACCGTCACGGTAGGTTGCATGACGGCCGTCGCACCCGCTCCCGGCTCGAGCGTGACCGACCCTTCCATACGGAATGAAAACGTTGCCTTCTTCAATGACGTGCGGCGCGGCTACCGCCAGCTCGCATTTTTCACCTCGGTCGACTTCGACATTATTCCCAAGGTGTTGACTATCACCGGTGGTACGCGCTACTACCGCTTCGACAACAACGAGAAGGGTGCAGTCACCGGCAGCTTTGGCTGCTACGAGGCGGGACCGGCCCCCTGTCTGGCATCCGCGACCAACATTGACGAGGAGAACCTCCGGACGACCTATACAGGCTTCAAGAGTCGCGCAAATGTGACGTGGCACATCCTCCCGGGTGTGCTCGCTTACTACACGTGGTCGCAAGGGTTCCGTCCGGGCGCGTTCAACCGCAGTTTCGGCTGTTATATCCAGGACGCTCAGGGCATCGCGCAGTACTGCTCGCCGCTGGCGTTCGCCTCTGACAATCTCACTAACCATGAGATCGGCTGGAAGACCGAGTGGCTCGACCACCGCCTGCAGTGGAACGGTGCCGTGTACCAGGAAAACTGGAACAATGTGCAGGTCGCCTTCTTCGATCCGGGCTTATTGGGCAATGTCGGCTTTGGCACGAACGGACCCAACTACCGCATCCGCGGCATCGAGACCTCGTTCATTGCATCGCTGCTGCCGGGCCTGACAGCCCAGGGCGCCGCCTCGTGGAACCAGAGTGAGCAGACCAACTCACCGTTTCTGATAGCCAACAATCCCGACCTGCTGGCGGACCCGGTGAGCGCGGCGGCCTATGGGAAGCCGATCCTGAGCGTGGAGAATCCTTACGGACCGATCGGAGGCCCGAGCGCAAACTCCCCGCCAATGCAATTCAACCTACGCGTGCGATACCAGTGGGCGATCAGCTCATATAGCGCATTCGTGCAGGCGGGCGCCACCCATACCGCGCATTCGTACACGCAGTCCAGCGCCAACCCGTCGTTGTCAGCGGGGTCGAACGTGAGCACGACGCTGCTGAGGTTCGAGAATCCCCCGATCACCCAGTACGATGCATCCTGCGGGATTGCCAAGGATGCCTGGTCGGCTGAGATCTTTGCGCAGAACCTGACCAATGTAATCAAGAGCACCTACACCTCGACCAACCAGTTCGTGGAGGCGGAAACCATCACCCGACCGCGTGTGCTGGGGCTTAAGGTCGGCTACAGATTCTGACCGGGCGCGGCTACTAGCGTGGGGAGTACTGCGATCGACGTGACGAAGGTTGGGACCGACTCCGTCATCGTGCGTTGGTACGTGCTTCTGCTGACGTGCCTCGTCTACACGATCAACATTGCCGATCGCTATGTGGTGTCTACGGTGCTCGAGCCGATTCGCGTCGAGCTGCACTTGAACGACACGGGCGTCGCATTCCTTACTGGTGTGCCGCTCGGTCTGTTCTACGTGACTCTCGGGATTCCGATCGCATGGCTTGCGGACCGATCGAACCGGCGCAACATCCTCGGCGCCTGCGTGCTCATCTGGTCTGGGTTTACAGCGCTCTGCGGGCTCTCGCGTACTTACCTGGAGTTCCTGTTCGCACGAATCGGCGTGGGTACCGGCGAAGCCGGAGGCACGCCAACCTCCAACGCCTTGCTGGCAGATTATTTCCCCGCCGAGCGGCGGCCCATGGCATTCACTTTCTTGGCGCTCGGCGCGCCGTTGGGGGCCTGGCTAGGCGCGGACATCGCCGGCGCGGTCGCCAATGTGTATGGTTGGCGCGCGTCTTTTCTGGCGCTCGGAGTGCCAGGTGTGCTGATTGGCTTGCTCGTGTTGCTCACTATTCGTGAGCCGGCGCGGGGACGGCTTGACGGCGGAGTGATCGCGCAGCGCGCCTCGCTCTCGGAGTCACTGCGCTTCTTGTGGCGGCAGCGAGCCGCATTCCACGTCATCATGGGGAGTGGAGTCTGCTCTCTGTGGGGTTGGGGACTCATCTGGTGGACGCCGACGTTTCTAATGCGCACCTACGGTCTCAACGTGGGGGAGGCCGGTGCCGTCACCGGACACATACACCTGGTCGGCGGTGTGCTCGCCAGCCTCGGGACGGCATGGCTGTTCGCGCGGCCGGTGATGTTTGATCCGCGGCGTGTCTGTTGGGTTCTGGCCGGCGTGGTGTGCGTGGCGACGGTTCCTTCCATCATTGCCTATTGGACGCATTCCCTGGTGCTGGCCCGTGTCATGTTCTGGCTATTCATCCCGGCGATCTATTTCTACATCGGACCCTGCATGGCGCTCGTGACGAACCTGGCTGCTTGCCACATGCGCTCCGTTTTCACTGCCTGGTCGGGACTCTGCGGGAATGTCTTCAATCTGATCGTCGCGCCGCAACTGGTCGGCATCCTGAGCGATGTCTATGCGGGTGGACACGCCACCGATGCCGCCTCGCTCAGATTCGGCCTGCTGATCCTGGCTCCCACCGGATTCTGGGCCGCGTATCATCTGTACCTGGCCAGCAGGACCATTGTTAAAGACCAACAGTCCGCCAGCTCCTACGAGGGTATCCCAGCCCTGTGAACACTCTTCTCCTGCGCGCAGCGATCACACTGGTGTTGATCTGCCTGACGATGCCGGGGCATGCCGCCGCGCGCTTCGAGATCGTGAACGGCGACGTTCATTTTCCGGAGGGTCCTGTCTGGCACGCGGGCAAGTTGTACTACGTTGAGTACGATCGCAACACCGTCACCGTATGGGATGGCAAGAGAAACCAGATCTTCGCCACGCAGCAGGGCTGTGGACCCTCGGCGGTGGTCAACACCGTTAGCGGCGATTTCATTACCACGTGCTACGACAATGGGACCATCGGCAGGCTGTCCGCCGCTGGCAAAACCCTGCCGGCCTGGGATCATGACGGGAAGGGCAACCGATTCGTCGGCCCCAACGATTTCGCGCCCGATCAGCTAGGCGGCATCTACTTCACCGCCTCGGGCCATCCGGGACCGACCAGCGATGCCAATGTGTTTTACATCGCCGCCGATGGAGGGATCACACTCGCGGCAGCCAATTTGCACAATGCCAACGGGGCGGTCGTTTCTCGCGATGGAGCGACGCTTTACGTGGTCGAGACGGACGAAAACCGCCTGCTTCGGTTCAAGATCGGGCCGATCGGTCACCTTTCGGAGCGACGCGTCTTTCTGAACCTCGACGAGCTGACTCATCACGTTGGTCACATCTGGCCCGATGGGGTGAAGATCGACTCCCACGGTCGAATCTACATAGGGCAGACTCCGAAGGATGCGCATGCCCCGCTCGCCGGTACGATCTTCGTCGTGGACTCGGAGGGCCGCCTCCTGCACTCCATCAATCTGCCTTCACCGGGCGTTCCCAACTTCGCGTTCAGCCCCGATGAACGAACGCTGTACGTCACGGCGTTGGATCAGCTCGACAAGCCACCTTTCGGCGGCAAAATCTACGCCGTGCCGAACGAATGACATGCGCTCAGCCTGCCAGCCATCCTCCGTCCACTACGAGATTCGTGCCCGTGATGTAGGTGGCGCGATTGCTGCCGAGGAAAACGGCTGCATTGGCAATGTCCTGCGGGCGGCCCAACCTTGGCCACGGCGTGCGCCGGCGTGCATTCTCGACCAGCACGGGATCCTGTCCCACGCCCGGCCGACCCGTTACGATCTTTCCGGGGGAGATGCTGTTGCACACAATCAGCTGTTTGGCGTAGTCCACGGCGATCTGCCGGGTGATATAGATCGCCCCGGCTTTACTCACGCCGTAAGGCGTCTCGCCCGGACAGGTCACGATACCCTGTTGCGAGCCGATATTGATGATGCGGCCTCTGACCTCATCCCGAGGCTCCTGGAGAACCATCTGCTGGACGGAGCGCTTGCACCCATAAAACATGCCCGTGAGATTCACGCGCATGACGTCCTCCCACTGTGCCTCAGTGGTTTCCAACAACCCTGTTCCGGAGGAGATGGCCGCATTGTTGACCATGACATCGAGGCGGCCATAGCGTGCTACGGCGGTGCTGATCAAGCCGTCAACCTGCTCCCACTGCCCCACGTCGACACGCTCGAAGGAGGCCTCGCCGCCCGAGCGCAGGATCAGATCCAGAGTAGTCTCGCCACCTTCGAGGGGCGCGTGCTCGACATCTGCGAGGACCACCCGCGCCCCTTCACTCGCGAATGTCAGGGCGATCGCGCGGCCGATTCCCGAGCTTGCTCCGGTAACCACCGCGACATTTCCTGCAAGCATTTTGGACATGCCTCACTCTAACACTGTGGACATCGATCTCGTACTGGCGCAGATGCTGTTCGGGCAACTCGACCGCGCCACTCGGCGCGGAGCCGGTATCGTGCGGGACAGTTACGGCGCTGGTGAAAACGCCGCGCACGACATAGCGCGGGCCGCCGCCGAGCGGATCGGCCTCGAGGTCTCGATCGATGCGATCGGGAATCTCTACATGACGCTGCCAGGCCAGAATCGGCGCACGCCGCGCATCCTCATCGGCTCCCATCTCGACAGCGTGCCGCAAGGGGGTAATTTCGATGGCGCCGCTGGCGTCGTCGCGGGGTTGTGTGCCTTGGCCGCAATGCGCCAGTCGGGGTTCGTTCCGGCTTGCGACGTCGGGGTGATGGCGATCCGCGCCGAGGAGTCTTCCTGGTTTGACGTTTCCTACCTTGGCAGCGCCGGTGCCTTCGGTTTGTTGGATCCGCAATGCCTCGCGGTGCGGCGATCGGACAATGGACGTACGCTGGAGGAGACCCTGCTGGAGAGTGGCTTCGATCCGGCGGCCATACGGCAACGCCGCAGGCTTCTCGAGCCCGAGCGGGTGCGCGCTTATCTGGAGCTTCATATTGAGCAAGGCCCCCGGTTGGCGGCCGAAGGCCTCCCCGCGGCCGTGGTTACGGGGATCAGGGGCTGCAAGCGCTTTCGCAATGCACGTTGCGTGGGACAATATGGGCACTCGGGCGCGCTACCTCGCACTTTGAGGCATGACGCGGTGGCAGCGACCGTCGCGTTCCTGCATCACATGGAGGGCGTGTGGTTGCGCGCGGAAGAGCAGGGCGCGGACCTGTTGATGACAACTGGCGAGTTGTATACCGATGCATCCGCGCATGCACCGAGCAAGGTGGCCGGGGAGACTCGTTTCGTGCTCGATCTGCGCAGTGTTTCCGAAGACATCATGGCGGCGATCGCCGCCGAGGCGCGGCGCGCTGCGGAGCAAATTGGCAGCCAGTACCGGGTCTCCTTCGAATTGGGCGCGGCAACGGATTCACCTCCGGCGTTGATGGATCCGCGCCTGAGGAGCTGTCTGATGGGTCTGCTGGAGCAGCCGTTGGAGATGCCCAGCGGGGCGGGGCACGACGCTGCCGTGTTTGCCAAGGCCGGAATCCCTTCTGCGATGATTTTCGTACGCAACAATCACGGCAGTCACAATCCGGAGGAAGCTATGACTCTGGAAGATTTCGCGGTCGGCACCCGCGCGTTGCTCGGATTGCTACGACAGTTTCCGCTGTGAAGCGGCCCAGGCATTCATGACCTTAGTGCATTCATGACCTTACTCATTACCGGCGCGACTGGCTTTGTCATGAGCGTGCTGGCGCGGCACTGGCTCGAGACTGAGCCGCGCGCGCGTCTCGTGATCCTCGATGCTGCAGCTGCCGACGCGGCCGCCGTGCGCTATTTTGCTCCCGTCGCGGATCGCCTTTCGATCGTAGTTGCCGACATCACGCAACCGGATAGTTGGCGTGAGGCTCTCGCACGACACGACATCACCCATATCGTCCACGGAGCCACTATCACGCCGATCTCTCGCGGCACCGTGGACGAGGCCAAGCGGGAGCCGGAGTTGGATGATCCTGGCCGGATTGTTGATGTCAATTTGATGGGGACGGTGGCAATGCTTGACTGGGCGCGCACTGTGCCTCGGTTGCAGCGGTTCATTTACGTGAGCTCCGGTGCCGTTTACAAGCACCACGGTCCCGATCGCCCGGGCGAGCCGCTACCGGAGGACGGGTATGTCATGCCCCGCACGCTCTATGGAATCTCCAAACTCGCTTCCGAGCTGGTCACGGAGCGTTATGGAGAGCTGTTCGGATTCTCCACAACATCCGTTCGGCTTGCGTCAGTCTATGGAACCATGGATCGACCAACGGCCAGCCGCACCTTCAGGCATGGCCCGAACAAGATCGCTCATATGGCTGTTGCGGGCGTGAAGCGTGTGCGAGTCAATACGCTGGAGGCTGTTGGAGACTATGTGCATGCCGAGGATGTTGCCCGCGCGATCGTTGCCTTGCTGCGCCTGAAGTACGTGCGCTACAGCGCATACAACATCGCGATGGGACACACGACTCGCCTTGGCGAGCTGGTGGCGTTCGCGGCCGAGAAATATCCAGAATTCCACGCTGAAGTTACACCGGCCGAAGAGGCGGACATTGTGCAGGATCCCACGCGCGTCGATGGTATGTGGGGTGCCTACGATATTTCGCGCATCAGCGCGGAGATGGGATGGCGGCCACGGCCGGTGAAGGAGGCCCTGCACGCCTACATGGATTGGATCGCGAGCGAAGGTGATTTGGGTACGCCCGCTGGCCTGGGGCGACCTGGCGGGGGACTTGCGAAATGAATCCGGCAGACCCCTATCCGCGCGACCTGGTTGGCTATGCTGGTGTTGCGCCCAACCCGCACTGGCCCGGCAACGCCCGGATCGCGGTCTCCGTGGTCCTGAACTATGAGGAGGGCGGTGAGTACAACATTCTGCACGGCGACGCGCATTCCGAATTCGTACTGACCGATGTCGGAGGTGAGGCGCTGGCGAACGCGCGCAACCTCAATGTTGAGTCCAACTTTGAATACGGCAGCCGCGTCGGCTTCTGGGAGATCATGCGGATACTGCGGCAGCGGGGCGTTGCAGCGACGGTGTACGCCGTCGGCATGGCGCTGGAGCGCAATCCAGCGGTAGCAGCGGAGTTGGTTGCGAGCGGTTTTGAGGTCGCCTGTCACGGCCAGCGGTGGATCGACTATCAGTTTGTTCCCGAAGCGGTGGAGCGCGAGGACATCCGCCGGAATGTCGAGGTGGTGACGCGTCTCATTGGGCGGCGGCCCGTCGGCTGGTACACAGGCCGACCCGGCCCCAACACGCGGCGGCTGGTGGCCGAGCTGGGTGGATTTCTATATGACAGCGATGCCTACAACGACGACTTGCCTTACTGGGTGCGCGTCGGGGATGGTTTCCAGCTCATACTTCCATACTCATTTGATTGCAATGACAGCCGCCTGCAGCGTGGAGGCGACTTCAGTACGGGAGAGGAGTTCCTTCGCTATTGCAGCGACGCATTCGATTGGCTGCACCGCCGTGGCGGCGAGGGCAGCCCGCGCATGCTGACCATCGGCCTGCATGGTCGAATCATCGGTCGACCTGGGCGGATCGGTGCGCTCGAGCGGTTGCTCGATCACATCCAACGGCACGAAGGTGTTTGGTTGTGTAGCAGGGAGTCCATCGCGCAGCACTGGCGGGCGCAACATCCGGCACCGGCTAGCTAGCCGTCAACCAGCGGCTGTCCTGTCGCACCTCGATCAGGGTCGGACGATCCGCGGCGAGCGCATCGCGTACGGACTGTGCCAGTTGCTCGCCGCTTGCGGGGCGAACGGCATGGCAGCCGAGGCTCTTGGCCAATCCCAGGAAATCCGGGCTCTTGGGCTCCACCCCGATGCGTGGAATCTGCCGCAGGTCCATCTGCTCGACGATCGCGTTCAGGGCATCGTTGTTCCACACGATGACCGGAAGCGCGATGCGTTCCTCTGCCGCTGTGGCCAGCTCATTGACCGTGAACATGAGCCCGCCGTCACCCGCGACGGCAATGACCGGTCGTTGAGGTGCGCCGATCTTGGCGCCAATGGCCATCGGCAAGGCAACACCCAGTGCACAATAATTGCCGGAATAATACCAACACCGCTCCCTCTCCATCGGCATTGCAAAACACCCGGTGTACACAATCTGCGTGGCATCGCCCATCACGATCGCATCCGCAGGCAGGGCTGAGCGCAGTATCTTCCATACACGCGCGTGCAGCTTTTCGAGGTCGGTCATTTTCGCGGCATTGCGCTCGAGAGCATCCCGGACCCGATGCTCTCCTTCTGAGCGCTGTGCCGTCGCCTTACGATTGGCGAGGGCGGACGACAGGGCGATCATGGCAGCACGGGCGTCGGCCTGAATTGGCACCGCCGCGGAGTACATCGATGTCAGCTCCGTTGGGTCGATGTCGATCCGGATGAGGTCACCCGATATTTCGAGTTTGGTCAGGAAGTGGTCGCCGGCCGCAACTTCCGAGCCCACCAACAGCACGACGTCCGCATCGGCCAGCGCTTGTTGGCTGGCCTCCTGGAGAACCGAGCAGCCCAGGGAAAGCGGGTGGGATTCTGGAAGAATCCCCTTGCCGGCATTGGTGGAAAGAACTGGCGCCCCAATACGCTCCGCGATTTCAGTCAGGGCCTGGCGCGTACCGACCGCGCCACCGCCGACGAGAATGAGAGGACGCTTTGCTCGCGCGAGGCGCTCCGCGGCCTCTTCGATCGCGGCCGGATCGGGCATGGGCAAGGACGGCGAGCGCCGGGTCTTCCAGTCGGCCTCCACGGTTTCCGGCAAGACATCCCGAGGCAATGACAGATGAACCGGACGCGGCCGGCTGCCGCGAAACACCGCATAGGCACGTGCAACCAGTTCCGGCAGCTCTTCCGGATAACGGACCATGGCGCTGAAGGCGGTGAATCCTGCTGTTACCGCGGCCTGGTCATTGAGCTCATGAATCGCTCCCCAGCCTTTGCCGTGCGTGCGCGTGGCGCACGCTCCGGACAGCACGAGCATGGGTTGTGAGTCGCAATAAGCCTGCGCGATACCTGTTCCGGCGTTGGTGACGCCAGGTCCGGCGATGATTGTGCAAACGCCGGGTTTGCCAGTCGCGCGCGCGTAGCCGTCGGCCATGAGGCTGGCGCCCTGTTCGTTGCGACACTGCACGTGGCGGATCCCTGCACGTCCGATGCCGCGATACAGCTCGACTGTCATCGTTCCGGCCATGCCGAATACGGTGTCGACCTCATAGGCCGACAGGAGCTTCATTACGGCTTCACCGCATGTCATGGCATTCATGCGCCGAACGTTATCACATGGGGAGGTGCAGACGGTTGCGTTCACCTTCACCCAGGGTCAGCCTACTGCACGCAGAAACTCCGCGATCACTGCGTTGGTTTCTGCAGGGCGTTCCTGCTGCACCCAATGCCCGGCTCCTTTCAGTACGCGGCTTCCGAGCCAGTTAGGTATGACCTCGGGTGCTCGCTCAATGGCTTCCCGGCCCCACCAGGTGCCGACGTCATACTCGGCGCCGAGGAACATGGCCGGCACTGCAAGAGGTTTTGTGCGCAGGGGGGTCAGCTCGCGCCAGTTTCTTTCCAGGTTGTGGTAGTAGCTCAGGGGGCCAAAGAATCCACTGCGTTGCAGCGCATCCGCGTACACATCGAGATCCTCCTCGGTAAACCACTCAGGCATTTTTCCGGGAGTCATGAATCGATCGCGCATCCGCCCGCCGGGCCTCACGCACAACGCGCTCTCGCGAGTCAGCGCAACCGCGTTGCTTGCCTCGAGCGACAGGCCCGCCTGCGCCAGCGCGTCGCCTGAAACCGTCCACGTCAGATCGCGCACCCATCCGCGCAGGTCGGCCTCGATTTCATTGATGATGGGACCGAGTGCACTGAAATAGACCTGGTAGAAATCCTGCTCGGGTCCCGACATGAGCCGATGTATCTCGGCCGGAGAGCGTTCGCCAAAGGGATTGCCCGGCAAGGCGATTACGCCGCGACCCGAAAATGGCACGCACATACCGAGGACGCCGCGAAAACTCTCGGGATGAGTCCATGCGGCGGTCCATACAACCGGCGCACCCCAGTCGTGCCCGATCAGGATGGCCTGCCGCTCACCCAATGCGCGCACCAGGCCCACCACGTCACCGGCGAGCTCGTGGATGCCGTAAGCGTCGGTAAGACCGAATTTCGAGGAGAGTCCGTAGCCGCGCTGATCGATGGCTACGACCCTGTAGCCTGCCTCGGCAATCGGTGTCATTTGAAATCGCCACGAATACCAAAGCTCGGGAAACCCGTGCACCAGGATCACGAGCGGGCCCTCTCCCTCCTCGACGAGGTGCAGGCGAACGCCGTTGACGTTCAGGGTTCGATGTTTCCGATCAGTCACGGGATACCTCACAGCATCCTTGGAAAAATTCACGGTACCGCAGAGTCGGTTTCGCCCTTGCGCCCGTCGCCGAAGTTGCGCTCGATGAGAGTCTGACGACCTCGCAAAACAGCGGCGAGCCATGGACCCAACACGCGCGCAACCACTCCAGGCCTGAGCAACGCGCTGGAGGGGGCGATGAAATGCGACACTGCCAGATACACTCCGTAGACTTCAGCATCTTTGTGCATGCACTCAAACACGCGATCCACGTACCAATTCTGCACGCGGAAATAGAAAGGCCGTTTCTTCTTCACATCCTGGATCCAGGGAAATCGCAGATTCTGTTCACGGATCACGGACCAGACGCGATCTGCGATGCGCCCGGCATTGCGGTAGTAGGCACGAACAAAACGCCGATCGCGCGCGCCGCGTGAGCGAAGCAGGCTGCGCAACTCGACGAGCTCCAGCATGGCCTTGGACATCCCGGCTCCCGATACGGGATCGGCGCTGCATAAGGAATCTCCGACGGCTACGAGTCCCGCGGGCGGATCCTTCATGTCCTCGTAACGGTGGCGATGCATCGTGGGATAGCGAAAGTTGAATACAGGCGAACACGCTTCGAGTCCGTCCAACTCGTTGCCGATGGCCTGTGAGGGCATGCGTCGGGCGAACTCCCGGAATTCCTCCGCGTTGCGCGGCGGCCCATAGAAGTTGTAGCCGGCGAGCGTCGTCGACAAAATGGTGCGGCTTTGGTCAGTAAAGTATTGCGCCGCGTAGTACTGCTGCTGTGGACGGTAGGCGTAGCAGATCACCATTACGCGATCACGCCACGCGCGCCCGGGAGCCACGCGGTGTTGCATCGTCGAATAGAAACAGTTGATGTGATCTTCCTCGACGGCCGGCGGCCTGATACCGAGGCGGGACAACGCCGCGGGTACCGGCGTATTTTTTCCCGACGCATCAATGACGAGTTCTGCCGGGATGATTTCGCGCTCGCCGCCGTGCTCCACCTCGATGCCGATGACCGATCGCGAAGCCTCACAATAGAGCAGATCCTTCATTTCGCTTTCGTAGCGGTAGTCGATGGCAGGTTCGGAGTCGAGGCGCCGGCGCAGACACCATTCGAGCAGCGGGCGGCCGGCGCAGACGATGTCCACGCCGCTCGTACCAACCTTTTTCCATGATCCGGCGATCATCAGCCGATATTGCTCGCCCATGTCCACTTTGAACGCGCCGGCGCGGATCATGTCGGTAATGATTCCGGGGAATATTGTCTCGAGCTGTCGTTGACCCGCGATCAACAGATGATGCAGGTGCCAGCCCTGCGCTGCGCCGGGTCGACCCTCCATGCGGCGATGAATTGGATCCTTCTCAATGACAATGACTTTGTTGAACGTCTCGGTCAGCACCTTCGCCGCCGCGATCCCGGCGATAGATCCGCCGATGACCACTGCGATGCCTCTGCCCTGCTCCTGGACCCGCCGCGTGTCGAGCGCAGGCGCGACTGCAGATGCACTCGGCCCGGGGTGCGGGCGCCCGATTGGGTCGGCAGATCGTGCGCCACTGGCAACGAATTTTTCGAAATAGACATTCGCGTTGTGCAGCCCGTGCTGCTTCAGCCAGTGGCGCGCGGCATCAACCATCGGCTGCGGACCACACAGGTAGATGTCCACGTCGCCGCCGTTCAGTTCGGTCTCTTCGAGCAAGTCTGTGATTTCGCCGCAGCGGCCGGACCAGTCGGCTGACCCGGGTCGAGCGATGGTGCGCCAGCTGAAGTTGGAATGTAGAGCCTGCAGATGTTCGAGCCGCTGCAGCAACACCAGGTCCCGTGGATGCGAAACCCCGTAGTTGAGACGAATGGGCTGCTTGCAGCCCTCGCGCACCAACTGCTCGGCAATTGCGAGAGTGGCCGACAATCCGGTGCCGCCGGCCATGAGAACCACGGGACGCACTACATCGCGTAGATAGAATTCACCCTTGCTGCCACGGATGTCGAGCCGATCGCCGGTACGGCAGGTGTTGCGCAGGTAGTCGGACATGGCGCCGGTTGGCAGCAGGCGGATCAGGAACTCAACGATGCCATCGTTGCGGGGCGCGTGCACATAAGAGTAGCTGCGCCACGCGTTGCATCGGGGCACTTTGAGCTGCGCAAACTGGCCGGGCTTGAATTCGAGCTTCTCGGGAAATGCGGACACATCGAGCGACAGAAGTGCGCAGCCGGGCGACAACAGTAAGAGGCTGCGCACAACCGCTTCCGCGGTCACGAGGCGAGCCGCGTTGCGGCCCATGGGATAATCCAACTCGATGATGCAGTCCGACGTCACGTGGGTTTGACACGTCAAAATGTACCGCTGCGATTTCTCCGTATGGTTGAGTCCGATGGACTGACCCAATTCGTAGGTGCCTTGTGTGCAGCGTCCGACGCAGGTTCCGCATATGCCACTCTGGCAGGCACTCACAATCGGGACGCCGCCGGCTTCAGCGGCCTCGAGCACGCTCTCCTGCATCTCGGCCATCATTGTCCTGGTTGCGCCGTCCGAATAGCGCACTGTTACGTGATAGGCCAAGAGTGATGTTCCAGGTTGGCTAGGGTGTCTTGTTTGAATCGACTGGTGCGTCGGCGCTCTTCAAACTCAATATCCAGCGGGTGATTGCCTGGATTTCTTCATCGGAGAGATTCGGATAGCTGATCATGGGCACCAGGCCCCACGAGCCCGCTCCGCCAAAACGGATCTTCCGGCCGAGATTATCCAAGGCCTCGGGTGAGCGTGAATAACGGGCAGCGATCACGCGAAAGGGTGGACCGATACGCGCATCATCAACTCCGTGGCAGGCGTTGCAGCCTTTGGCGTTGAAGAACTCCTTTGCTTCGGTATCGTTCGGTGGCGCTGCCGCGGCCGTGACCGACATCAATACCGCCAGACACACTATGGCAGCCTGGCGCAGGCCGTGGCGCCGATGCTCAATCTCCAACATCGATCATGACTCCCAGCGAGGGCCCCGAGCCTTCCGGATAATTGCCATACGAGCCGATCAGTCGACCCCGTTCGTCGAGCGCGATCTGTCTCAGGTATGCCATGCGTCGGGGCAGTGGATACACTTTGAATGCGCCGGTTGCGGGATCGAGCCTGTACAGGGTGTCGCTGTTTGCCGTGACGACCCACAACGCCTTGCGGGGCTGATCCCAGGTGACTGCGTACGGTGCCGCTGCGCGGTCGGGCAGATCGAAGGTGGCCAGAACTTTTTCTGCGTGCATATCGATCTCGACAACCTGGCCACTGCCGAACAGGGCCACCCAAAGGTGCCCTGCGTTATCGCGCGACATCCTTCGCGGTCCTGTGCCTTCCGCGAAGGGCAGCAGGGCGTCCAGTTTTTTAGTGGCCGTGTTGATGCAACCTACAGAGCCGTTGACTTGCGAATACCAGGCGCATTTCCCGTCCGCCGACAAGACAGTCGAATAGATCAGATGATTGATGGGGCTCAGGCCCTCGATATGATTGGTATCGTAGAAGGCGACGGCTCCCGTTCTGGGATTGAGCGTGCCCATCTGATTGGTGCCCACCAGTGTGAGCCAGACATTGCCGGCGGGATCGCGCGCAAGATGTCCGCGCGAGTCAATGGACATGTCGTGCACGATCGCAGCGCCGCCCATGGAGGCGGTGTCGGGTAGACTGGCTGGCCGGAGGGTCCACAACTTCCACTTTTCCGTGCGTGGATCGAATCTGCCGAATTGATCGTTGTCGACCATGGAGACCCAGAGGTTTCCGGCATCATCGGGCACAATGGTGTGCGGTCCCGTGGACCCCTTGAACTCCACCGGAAACCAACGGGTCGCGCCCTCGCGAGGATCGAGCCGGACGATCAGATTCCTTCGTACGTCCGCCCCCCAGAGGTATGGGCTCCCCTTCGCCGGCACGAGTTCGCGTACCAGCGCGTCACTTGGAAACGAGAATTCCCGGATGACAGTGGTCGCTGAGACGCCAAGCGGCGCTCCCGCCGTGTAGGAATCGCGCGCTACCCGCGCCGTGGATCTTGGAAAATGATCGGCGAGGTACTGGGCGATCAACTCGCCCTGACGGTCGCTGAAGAAGTTGTATTGAGCGTTCTGCGCGGTCGCCCAGTCGACCGCATCGAGATTCACTGCGCTTTCGAGTGGAAACACGGCAAAATGCTTCGCGCGCATGTACTTGACGATGGTTCGCCACGACTCGTGGCGAACGACCTTCCGCCATGCGTCGAGCGCGGTCCGGTCGCCTGGCTGGCCTGTGCTTACGGCGTCTATCTTTGCCGCATACTCGCGCACGCGGGCGCTCGCCATCTGATGACAACTCGAGCAGCTCGCAATGGTGACGTCGCGATCGTGTCCTGACGGCATGGCGTCGAGCCATGCCGATGCTGGCGCTTGATCGGTTATGTCAGCGACTGGCTCGACGTAGAGCTTCCATCCCTGATCAACCGACTCAGCGTTTGAGGAGTGGGTGATCAAAGGCGCACCGACCTGCACGTATCCGAGCCTGCTCACGTTGAGCTTTACCGCCGTCAGATCTTTGAGTGTTCCGGCAGGTATCCGAAACGCACCGTCCGGTGAAGTGAACACCGTGATGGCATGAGGGCCAGCGGCCCCATCGGGAAATGTGAGTGTGACCCCGGCCTGGGGCAAGCCCTGACCGTCGGCCACATTGATGACGCGGCCCGTCAGTTCGGCAGCCCAGGAAGGCGCAACCTGCAGAAGCGATAGCGTCAGTGCGATTGCAAAAGAGTTACGGCGCATTCCTTCAGGATATTGTTTTGCTGCGAGCCCTCCATCACCCGAACGAGGGTAAACACTCTTCTTTCGGGGGAGTACGCGCGACTAACGCCCGAGAATGCAGACCGCGGCGACTCCCGGAGCCCCGTACACCTGGCTATAACCCAACCGGGCGCCCGCGACCTGGCGTTGAGCGGCGAGTCCCCGCAGTTGCATCACATTCTCGTAGACTTGTCGCAGGCCGGAGGCTCCAATGGGCTCGCCGCAGGCTATGCAGCCACCGTCAGTATTGATGGGTTGCGCTCCCCCGATGTTGGTCTCGCCCGCCTGGATGAGATGTTCCTGCTCACCGTCTGCACAGAAACCGTTTTCGGCCATGTGCATCACTTCGGCGCCGCTCTCGGTATCCTGGATCTGCGCTACATCGATGTCGGTGGGACCCGCGCCGGCCATCTCGTAAGCGGCCATCGAGGCGAGCCGTGTCGCTGACGGGCCACCACCTGCCCGAAGCGCCGGCGAGAAGACTTCGAAGGAGCCGTTCACACGACTGCGGAGGCTCACGGCACGAATTTCGATACCGTGCGCACCAAGTTGCCGCATTTTCCTTTCACTTGCTACGATCAGCGCCACACCGCCCTCGGACGGCGAACAAAACATATATTTGGTCAGCGGATCGCTCACCATTTCGGAATTCAGAATCATAGCGGCGTCGATTGGACTCTTGCGCCAGGCGTGACCGGCCGAGCTGCCATTCCGATATGCCTTCTGCGCGACCAGCGCGAGTGTGTTGCGAGAAATGCCATGAAGCGCTGCATAGCGCTGTATCTTCATCGCAAAATATTGAGTGGTGAGCATGAAGCCCGCCGTGCCGTACCACTCGGGCAACCCCCATTCGCCGGGTTGTTCAGTGAAGGCGCCGCGCGCATGTTTGTCGAATCCCAGCACCAGGCCAAGCTCGTGTTCTCCCGAGCGAATGGTGGTTGCCGCACATAACAAAGCGGCGCCGCCCGTCGCGCAACCATTTGCAACGTTTACGAACGGCACGCCGGTAAGTCCCAGCAGCGGCAGTACGGCGTCGGAATTGCCGGCGTGCCACGAACCACCAAAGCCAAAGCGCAGATCACGCCAATCGACACCCGCGTCTGTCAATGCCAGCCGCGAGGCCGCGGCGCCCTGCTCGAGTCCCGTGGTCGCATGACGTCCGAATGGATGAATTCCGGCGCCGATGATGAAAACTTTGGCCATGTCCGCGATCACCCTGTCATGTCGGAGGCTTGCGCAGTGCGGAACGCAAAGATGTGAATGGTCTCGCCGGTCTCGGCGGCGAATATCGGCACTACGGTCGTGACCATGGTTTGGCCGATGCGCAAGCTATCAACATCCACACGCCCATCGATGCGGCCCTCGACTATGATGCCTTCTGGAAATTCCACATATCCAACAAGGTATGGCTGGAAAGGCCGGCCGATATCCGGTCGGTAGGGTGGCGACTTGGGTTGAAAGCGCTGCACGGTGAAAGTCCACAGTCGCCCGTGTGTGCTCAGCAGGATTCGTTTGCCTTTGGATTCGTCATGCCATGGCCAGGGGAAGATGATGGAGTCATCCGTGCAAAGGCGTCCTGCCACGAGTGCCGGGCCTGAATCACCCCATTCCACGAGGTCGGCGGCGATCATGCGGGGCTTGGTGTCCGTGCTCATCGAGTGCGCGCCGTGCCGGCGGCCAGGGCCCGCAGCAGATCCTTGCGAACCTTACCGGAGGCTGTGCGTGGCAGCTCCGGGATCAGGGCCATACGTTCGGGAAATTTGTGGCGCGACAATCCATGCCTCTGCAGATAAGTTTGAATGCTGTGCAGGTCGGGCACGCTGCCGTCGCGGGCGACAATGAACGCAAACACTCCTTCGCCCATTCGTTCGTGCGGCATCGAGACTATCGCCACCTCCGCAATCGCCGGATGGCAGTGAAGGATGTCCTCGATTTCCCGGGCACTGATGTTCTCTCCGCCTCGAATGATGAGATCCTTCTTGCGCCCGGTGATGGTGAGACAGGAGCCCGGACCCGCGGTACCCATATCGCCGGTGCGGAAGAATCCCTCCGCGGTGAAGCAATCAGTGTTATCGGCCTCGCGTGCGTAGCCGAGAAACAAGGCCGGTCCACGCACCAGCACCTCGCCATCGAGACCGGGCGCGACTGCTTCACCGCGATCATCGACAATGCGGACTTCGTAGTCGGTGACTTCGCCGTCCGTCGTCGATGCTTGCCTGCCGGTTTGCGAGCCGGGACAACCGATCGCCACGTACGGCGCCTCCGAGCTTCCGTACACACGAAACGCCGGCTTGTTCTTGAAGACGCGATTGGCGCCGTCGATGACCTCCGCCGGTACTGACGCGCCTCCACATGCGAACACCCGAAGGCTGGCGAGATCGGACTGCGCTTCATGTGCAGCGACGGTGAGTTCCCTCAGAAACGGCGTCGCACCTACCGTGGCCGCCACGTTGAATTCGTCGATTAGCTGCACCGCTCTGGACGCGTCCCAACGATCCATCAGCACGCTGTGCGTTCCGAGCAGAAAAGGCAACTCGAGTGCGTTGGCATAACCTGTTGCGTGTGTGACCGGCGATGGCATGAGGACCACGTCACCGGATTTGATTTGCCACTTGCCGGCGCTGATCAGAATGGCGCGCGCGAGCGTCTCGTGCGAATGCAGGACTGCTTTCGCTCGGCCTGTGGTACCGGAGGTGTACAACATCAGTTTGATGGAATCGACCGAAACTCGCGGGCATGCCACAGACTGCCCCGACCCTGCGGCCAGTAAGCCCTCATAATTCGTCCCGCTGCCGCCGGCATCCCGTACGGGAATGATGACAGGCGTTGCGTCCAGTTTTGGTTGGATGCGCGCGTACATCTGCTTGAAATCGAACGAACGGAACGTTGCCGGGATGAACACTGCCCGGCATTTCGAATCATTGAGCATCGATATGAGCTCGGCGTCGCGATAGATCGGCAGGAGCGGCGCGCACACGAGCCCGAGCCTGCACGCCGCAAGATTGATGACCGCAGTCTCGTACCAGTTTGGCAGCTGGAATGCGATAACCTCTGCGGAGCGCAGCCCGAGGTCCCACAGCGCAGCCGCAAGCGCGTTGGCATCTCGCAATAGGGATGCGAAGTCAATACGCCGCCCCTCGCCGAGAAAGACGGGCGTATCCGGGTTGCGATCGACCGCCTCGATTGCATAGTCCGCGAGTGTGCCCCTGGCCCAAAGACCCGCACTGCGTTGTTTTGCGATGTAGTGCGGCCGGTAAGTTCGCGGCACCCTGTATTGCCTTTTTCTGCAGCTGCATGAATCAACGAAACCGGTAGCTCACCGTCGCCCCGTAGGTCGCGGGCTCGGCGGCATACCGCACCGTGGTGTCATACACGGCTACGGTATTCGTCCAGTAATACTTGTTGGTGACGTTCTTGCCCCATACCGTTGCCTTCCACGGACCGGCGGATTGCTCCAGCGACAGCCGCAAATCGAGCAAGGTGTAGGGCGCGATTCGCGAGACGGCATCCGAGCCGATCGAGCCGAACGTTTCACTGTGGTGAGTCAACGTACCACCCAGTGTCAAACCAAGATCCGGGCCAATCGCCCAACGATAATCCGCACCGCCGGCAAGTTGTACGGAAGGCGTAAAGGGTACCTTTGCGCCGGCAAAATCAGCTGCCACGCCTTGTGCATTCACGCCGACGTACTCATCGACTCGCGCGTGTAAGTACGTTGCCGCGGCTGAGATGTTCAGCGGCGCGACCGGCCGCCAGGCCAGCGCAAGTTCCGCTCCCTTCACCGAGCTTTTTGGAACGTTGACGAGCGCATCGAGAATGCCGAATGTGACATCGATGAGCTTCGAGCGCAGTTGCTTGTCCTTGTAATCGTAGTAAAAGGCGGCGCCGGTCAACGACATGGTGCCTTCCAGCAGGCCGAGCTTGAACCCGGCCTCGTAGTCGAGCACCGACTCCTGGGTCACCGGCTCATACTGCCGGCTGGTGGAGGCAGCGATGGCGCCGAAACTGCCGGCCTTGTAGCCCTTGGCTATATTCAGGTACAGCAGCGAGTGATCGGTTGGCTTGAAGTCGAGTCCTGCGCGCCAGGAGACGTTGTGCTCGTTGAGCTTGGCGTTGAATTCGGCCGGCAGCAGGGTCGTTTTGTCGAGGAGGAAACAGCCGCCCGGCGCGATTGTGACCGCAGACGGCGGCAACCCGGATAGAGCGCGCAGCAGCGCCGAGAGCGCCGTGAAATATCCCGATTGCGTACCGTCGCCCGGGTCGCTGGTGCAGGCGCGGTTGGCGCGATCGGCTTGGGTGTAGCGGGCACCGGCCTTGAGGGTCACACGTGATGAGAGGTCATAGTCGAAATTCGCGAAGCCTGCATAGTTCTTCATCTCCTGATTGGAGTAATACGCGGCATTCGCGAAGTACTTGTCACCCAGGTTGAAGAACGGCTGATTCGAGAACACCACGGCGGCGGTGGTGTTGATGAATCCGTAGGCGACATTTTCACTGGCGGTGCTGCGCTCGTAGTTGGTCCCGAGCACCCAGCGCACCGGGCCCGTTCCGCCGTTGGCGAGTCGCAATTCCTGGTTGAAGCTGTGAATGGCACCCGTCTGGTTCTTGAAGGTGAGAACCATGAGGTTCACGCCGGCGTCGCCGACGACGTCGTCGCGCGTGTAGTCATCGTATGCCGTGATCGATGTGAGCGTCAGGTCGTTGCCCAGGCGCAAATCACCGCGAAGCGAGGCCTGATAATTCCGCTCGTCGGCGCGCGGTGGATTTGCGGCAAACCAGTCCGCCGCCTGGGCGTTCTGTGGCGCAAACGGATAGGCGACCAGCGGTGCCACCAGTTCGCGCAGCGACGTCAAAGGGGACACGCCGTACTGTGGTCCGAGCACGGGTCCGAAGTTGGCAACGGGGATGAGCCCGCCGAACGCGCCGTTGACGATGTCGTTCTGCGGGTTGTAGGCGATGTATTGGCCGGCCTGCGGGTCGCTCTTGTTGCTCCAGCCGTTCAGATTCAACTCGAACGAGAGCCCGTCGTCCGGCTTCCAGTCAAGAAGAAGGCGTCCGACGAGATCATTCACTTTGCCGAGACGGTGCCCCGGGCCCGGCGAGTAGTAGCTCTGCTGCCAGCCCTGGTTGCTGTGGTCCCAACGAGCCGCGAAACGGGCTTTCAGGGTGTCCGTGAGCGGGCCGCTCACAAAACCTTCCGCGGAGCCGCGCTCGAATCGACCGTAGGTCAGGTCCAAGCCGCTGGCAAATTCAGCGGTAGGCTTCGCGGCCACATAGTTGATGGCGCCGCCCGTCGAGTTCTGTCCGAACAGAATGCCCTGCGGTCCCTTGAGGACTTCGACGCGGTCCAGGTCCAGCGCAGGGAAGCGGGTCATTGCGGGAAACGGCAGCGGTATCTGGTCTACATAGACAGTCACATCCGGATACGCCGACAGCGTGGTTTCGTAGAAGCCCACGCCGCGCAGCGTGTAGACCGGTGTGTCATTGCCGCTTTGGGTGAACGTGAGACCGGGTACGACGGCCGCGAGATCCGCAACACTCCGGATGCGCTGATCGCGCAGCTGTTCCGCGCCGATCGCCGAGATGGTCAGGCCCACCTTGCTGATGGATTCCTCACGCTTCTGCGCCGTGACCACGATCTCCGCAAGTGTTGCAGGCGAGGTGGCTTCAAGCGTCGGGGGTTGAGTTGGCGTCTCGGAAAAAGCCGGCGCGGGCATCAAGGCGAAGCAACCCACCGTGCCGCAGATGAGCACGGCCTCACGTCGTCCAGGTCCACTGGTCATGAATGTGTTCCCCCCTCAGTTGATCAACACGAAGCCTTAGGCGGTGAGCTAGAGCCTCATGCCGCTCTGACGTTCGAAGCTCGCCAGGTCGAAGTAGTCGCTAAAACGCACGATCTTTTGATTCTTGATGACAAATACACCGGTCACCGGCAGGTCGACCTTGCGGCCGTCATTGAGAACGAAGCGATCCACCCGCTCGGCCATGACAAGGTCCGGCTGCGCCGCAATGGCCACAATATCCAGGGCTGCCGAGCTGAAATTATCCAGGAAGGCCTGAAAGATCCGGCGGATCGCGTCGCGGCCCACTATGGGCTCCACGGGTACGTTGTGATACACGGCATCGTCCGCGAAGAAGCTGACGATATGCTCGATATCCCGCTGACGCCAGGAATCGAGAAACCCTGCAACGAGTGTCGCGGCCTCCGGGCCGTCCGTGCTTGCACCATCAACTGAAGGCTTGCTCATCGTTGTCCTCATGTGACCGCCGTTTACTGACAGGTGTAGCCGCCGTCGACGGACAACGTGGTGCCCGTGACGTAACCTGCCTCGCTCGAGGCAAGCCAGAGTGCGGCGGCTGCGATTTCTTCGAGCTGGGCGAGCCGGCCCATGGGTGTCAGCGCGAGAAATGCCTCGCGAATCGCAGGTTCCTGCACAGCGAGGCGATCGAGCATTGATGTACCAACGAGGCCAGGGCACAGGGCATTTACGCGTACGCCGGATTTTGCGACGCTGGCGGCGACCGAGCGGACCAGCCCGACGACGGCGTGCTTGCTCGCCACGTAAGCCGCGAGGCCTGCGGCCCCGACGAGCCCGGCGGCCGATGACGTCGCAACAATGGAGCCGGAGCCGCGCTCCACCATGGCCGGAAGGCTGACTTTCACGGTGCGCCAGATTCCTGCAACGTTGATATCAAGTACGCGCATGAACTCCTCATCGGTGCAATCCCATGGCGCGCACAATCGCCCCTCAATACCGGCGTTGGCGAAAACCAGGTCCGGATGGGCAAAGCGCCGCACCCCTTGGGCGAGCAGTGATTGGAGCTCCTGCAGCTTGCGGACGTCGCAAGCTTGCGCGATGACCTCGGCGCCCTGCCTGGAAAGCTCGTCGGCCGTCTGATCCAACTCGCTGGATTCCAGGTCGCCGAGGATGAGAGCCGCGCCGGCTTGTGCCGCACGCTGGGCGATGGCGCGTCCAATGCCGCGCGCCGCACCCGTCACGAGCACAGTTTTTCCAGCCAGGCTCGACGCAGCAATCGGGGATGCAGGTGCGGTCAATTCATCCTCCTCGTCGTGACCGGTGCCACAATGACCTGCTCGCGCCTCTTCCGGCATCACACGAAGCGGTGAGATCCGGCACCCTTTCGAGGGGGCTGGTGGCGTGAGGGCCTGTCGAAGTGCATTCTTCGTCGCAAGGGGGCACAACAAACATGATGGATATTGCGCACCGCGCTGATCAGGCACTTGAACAGGCCGCCCGGCATCCCATGCAGGCCGAGCGCGAGCTGGCCTGGATGCGCCACGCCTGCCTGTTGTTCTGGGGCGTTGCCCTCTATCACGCGGGTTACCCATTGAAATTCAGCCCCGTGTGGATTACGTATGCGTGTGGGTTGCTGTACACCGTCGTGCTGCATTGGCGTCTGTACGATGAAAAGCACATCAAGACCACAGCCATCCTCGGCACACTTGCCGATTCTGTCCTCACGTTCTTCATCTGCCTGGTCTCGGGCGGACTCGACTCCATATTCGTCCCGTTCTTCTATTTCACCGTGCTGTCGGGTGCGTTTCGCTATGGTGTGCGGGAGACGATCGGCATGCTGATCCTGAACGGATCGCTGGTCCTGCTCCTGTTCTTCATCAAACAACAAGCGCCGCAGGGCCTCGAAACACTGGCGCGTACCTACGTCTATCTTGGTTTTGCCACGGGCCTCGGCGCCATGCTGGCTGGTTGGGCTCGCACGAATCTCGACATCGCGCTGGCTCACTCCGATGCCCTGCGGATCGAGCGCGACCGTACCAATGCTCTTCTGCACCGTTTGATCGATACCCAGGAGGAGGAGCGCAAGCAGACCGCAAGCGATCTTCACGATCGGATGGGGGCGCGGCTCTTTGCACTCACCCACGGACTGGAAAAGTGCATCGGACTGTCGGCGCAACACAGTACCTTGAAAAGGCAACTCGAGAATCTCAACGCTGAAGCCAACGCATGCGGGGCCGATGTGAGAGCACTGATGAATGAGCTGCGGCCAACAGTGCTCGATGAGCTCGGATTCTATGAAGCCCTCAGCGAGTATCTCGCCGGCCTCGACGGTGCGGTGCCTTTTCGACTGGAAGCCCGCCTTGACTCCGGGCTTCAAAAATGGAGATCGCGCCAGGATGCGATGTTGTTTCGCCTCGTGCAGGAAGCCCTCCTCAATGCACGTAAGCACTCTAGAGCGCAGCGTCTGTCGGTGAGCTTCGAACGCCTCGACGACGAGGTTCTCCTCCAGGTGGAGGACGATGGCTGCGGCTTCGATAGCACGGTCATCCCCATCGGGCACTACGGCTTGCTCACCATGCGCGAACGCGCCGAGGTCAGTGGTGGTACGCTGTTGGTGCATAGTCAGCCCGGATACGGGACCCGAATCAGTGTTCGGCTGCCATTGGAGCGGTCAACATGACCAAAATTCGAATTTGTCTGATCGACGATCATCTGGCCGTCCGCCAGGCAGTTGCCGTGATGCTCGAGGCGGCCGGGCAGGGGTTCGAAGTGGTCGGTCAGAGCGATGACGCGGAGACGGGCATTGCGGAACTGCTGCGACTGAAGCCTGACGTCGCCATCATCGATCTGAAAATGCCGGGCATGAGCGGACTGAGCGCCATAGCGAAGATTTCCAGCGTCGTGCCTGCTACCCGGTCGATCGTCTTTACGATGTACGACAACCCGGCTTATGTATGGGAAACCATCAATGCGGGCGCCAGTGGCTACTTGCTCAAGAGCGCCTCCAAGGATGAGCTCGTGCGCGCCGTGCGCGCGGTTTTTGCGGGCTCAGGCTATTTGCAAGCCGAAGTCACCATGCCGCTTCTCAAGCGATTTGCGCACGATGCGCGCACGTCCGAGGCTCGCAAGCTCCTGACCCTGAGGGAGATGCAGATTCTTGAATGCCTGGCCGAAGGGGAATCCAACAAGGGAATTGGACGGCGCTTTTGCCTTGGCGAGGAAACCGTCAAGACACACCTGCGCAATCTCTATGAAAAGTTGGGCGCGTCCGATCGGGCGCACGCGGTGGCGATTGCACTGCGCCAGCGCCTCATCGAATAGCTGTCTGGCCCGTTCGCGACGCCCCCCGAAAGAGGTCAGGGTTTACCTAGTACGAGTGACTCTGCTGTACAGGCCGGCGTGGAATCATCCCGGCAATGAGTACCCACGGTCCGTTCGATGCCAATGAATTTCGTGAGGAGGTTCGCGACTTCTGCCGCCGGGAGTTCCCCGCGGACCTTGCGCAGAAGGCACGCGCCCACGTGTACTTCTCCAAAGACGATCGCGTGCGCTGGCAGCGCATCCTGCACGCTCGTGGATGGTTTGCGGGGCATTGGCCGGCGGAGCAGGGTGGCGCCGACTGGGGGCCCTTGCAGCGATTCATATTGATCGAGGAGTTGGAGCTCGCGGGCACACCCTGGCTCACTCACTTCGGAATCTCCTTCGCCGGGCCCTTGATCTATACCTACGGCAGCGGCGCGCAGAAGGCGCAATTTCTGCAGGGAATATTGCGATCCGATGCGTGGTGGTGCCAGGGCTTTTCCGAACCGGGCGCCGGATCGGACCTGGCGGCTGTGAGAACGCGTGCGGTTCGGCAGGGTGAGCACTACATCGTTTCCGGCCAGAAGACCTGGTGCACCATGGCCCATTGGGCCGACATGATGTTCGCGCTGGTGCGCACCAGCGACGGCGGCCGTCCGCATTCAGGGCTGTCGATGCTCTTGATCGACTTACACGACCCCGACGTCAAAGTAACTGCAATCGATACCATGGATGGCGGCCATCACATCAACGATGTGTTCCTGGATGACGTGAAAGTTCCGGTCACGAGCCTGGTGGGTGCGGAGGGCGACGGATGGAAATGCACCAAGTTCATTGTCGGCAATGAACGGCCCCTGGTAACAGAGTTGGGAAAAGCCAAGCGTCTGTTCAACTTGTTACGTGAGCTGAGTGGAGCGGGCGGTAGCACCTCCACCGGCAGCATGTTCGTGCGAGCGTACCCACCCGCATGTTGGAGACGTCGTCTGGTCGAGCTGGAGATCCAATTAACGACGCTCGAGGCTCTTGCTTACGACGCATTCGATAATACTGTGGGAGGGCCGGATCACGTGTCGGCTTCAATGCTGAAGGTTCGCGGTTCACAGATGCAGCAGGCACTGTTCGATGCCATCATCGAAGTGCTCGGTTACAGTGGCCTGACATTCGAGTCCGGCATACTGGAAGGAGGGGCTTCCAGCAGTCTGGACGGGTCCGAGTTGGCTTCACGACTGGCGTTCGAGCATCTGTACTCGCGTGCGACGAGCATCTACGGGGGCAGCAACGAGATCCAGCTCCACATCATCGCCAAGACGCTTTTCGGCCCGTGACTGGAATCGACTCCTCAGGATTCGCGCGCTCGCAACTCGAAGCCGGTTTCGAGCGCTTCAGCCGCGAAAAGTATCAGCGAGCGGCATGGCGAGCGTACGGTAGTGAACCCGACGGCTATGCTGTCGCGACGTGGGCGCAAATGGCACAGCTCGGTTGGCTCGCTCTCGGACTTCCGGAGAGCGTCGGTGGAATGGGTGCGTGTGTGCGTGACCTGCTGCCGCTGTTCATTGCTGCCGGACAGGGACTTTGGCGGGAGCCCCTTCTGCAGGCCCTGGGGGATGCCTGCGGCGCGCTGCTCGCTCTTCCCGGAAGCGTTACCCGTGACCACTTGCTATCGGGCGTGATCAACGGGGATCGGCGGGTCGCCTTTCCGTGTCCCCAATTTACGTCGACGATCTCGGTACACGCCCGTCGCGAGGATTTGCGCGGTTTCGTTGCGCGAGGACGCGCTAGCCACGTGGTTGGCGGCGTTACATGTACGGATCTGATTATTCCTGTTGACGGTGAAGGAGCATCGACACGGCTTCTGGCCGTGTCACGTGGTGCTCCCGGTGTCAGCGTCGTAGCTTCCTACACCATCGATAGTCGCGTTGTCTCCCACGTGGACCTCAACACTACGCCGGCCCATCTGATCGGTTGTGGAGATGTGCTGCTCGGGGCGCGTCGCCGTAGTACCTTGCTTGCCGTGGCCGAGGAGACTGGCATCATGAATGCCGCAACGGCCATGACGATTTCACACCTGCAGAACCGGCGGCAATTCGGCCATCCTCTTGCCGAGTTTCAAGTGCTACGGCACCGCGTGGCCGAGATGCATATCCTGAAGACAGAAACCGCCGCATGTCTTTGGGCGGCCGCCAGAGTCTACGACGAACAGGGGGAGGGCCTCGACAGCCGGCTATTGAGGCTGCGTGTGCAGGCCGCGCACGCAGCCCGCTTTGTCACCCAGCAAGCCATTCAACTACATGGGGCGATGGGAATGACAGGAGGAATGGCAATCGGCGACTACTACAAACGAGTGCTCATGCTGAATAGTTGCTACCTTCGTCCGGAAGCTGCTGCTCAATCTCTTGCCGGCGGCTGAGCGGCGCGCCGCAGGGCGGCCCGTAGGCTGCCCTGCGAGGTGGATCGGGCGGGGGCCGATCAGTACAACTTCAAGGCGTTGGTCAGGTCGCCCATGGCCTGTCCGCCGTGGGTCGTCAGCGCCTGGTCGCGTTGCGTGAGGCCGCTCAAGGGTGTCAGGCCGAACCGTCGGCTGATCAGCCGAAGAATCGAGGCCGTGTCGTATTGGGTATGGTCCACGGTGCCCTTGTTTGCGAACGGCGAGATCACGAGGGCCGGGATGCGGGTGCCCGGTCCCAGCAGATCGCCGGTCGGCGGTGCCACGTGGTCCCATTGACCGCCGAACTCGTCCCACGTGATCACGACCACCATGTTGGCCCACTGAGGGCTCGCCTGCAGTTGGGTCACGAGGTCGGTGATGTGTGAATCGCCGCTGGTGACGTTCGCATAACCCGGATGCTGGTTCAGATCGCCCTCGGGCTTGTAGAAGACTACCTGCGGTAAGGTGCCCGCCTGCGCCTGGCTGACCAGGTCGGTGTAGTCCTTCAGGTGGGTTGCACGCGCATCGGCATGGGCGACCGGATCGAACTCGGCGTAGTAGTTGAATGGCTGATGGTGAAACTGGAATGTCGGCGTGACCGGTGGCGGTGTCGTGTTGTTGTTCGATGGAGGTTGTGAGTACGGAACCGCAGTTGTGGTCGTCGTGGCCTGATTCCAGGCGCCGGCGTACCAGGCCCAGGTGATGCTCTTGGCAGTCAGCAGGTCGCCAATATGGGTCTGCGACTGCGGCGGCAAGGTGGTCGCGGCGTTGGGATCCGCAAACAGGTGAGTCGTATCGCTTACCGGCGGCGCATTGGCGCTGGGCTCATAGGGCGGCTGCATCGTGTTCACCGCGCGGAAGCCATCTCCCACGCCGAAGTAGTCTTTCGGTGCGATGTTGCCGCTGAGCGTGAATACAGGCGGGCCTGTCAGCGCCGAGGCGGGCGAAGAACCCGCGGTAGTCAGTGTGTGGGTGTAGGAATTATCCGGGTTCTTGTTCACCACCGCGATCGTGGGTGCGGCTGTTGCAGTATCCGCGTTCGGGTACTGGGGAGCGCACGCGCAGATCAGGTACTGATGGTTCAGGAATGAGCCGCCGAAGGCGCCCTGGAAGAAGTTGTCAGCCAGAACAAACTGTTGGGCCAGGGCATACAGGCCTGTATGGGAGCCATCGTAGTGCCCCATGACGAGACCGCCCGAATCGGCCCAGGCCGTGAATTGATCGTTCTTGCCACCATTGATCTGCATCTGGTTTTCAAAGAAGCGGTGGTACATGTCGCGCGTGATGATGGCGGGCGTCAGCGTGACGCCACTTGCCGCCTGGAAGGCTGTTTCAATTGCAAACGGTGCGTTTGGCAGGTTGTCGCTCTGCGCCTGGGTTACGGTCGCACTCTGGCCGTTGGCGGTGACGCCGCCCCAGGTCTGCGGGAGTTTCGCCAGCACCGTCGTCCCGTCACGATCCGTCTGCGGAGTGATGTTTGAGGCGGGGATGCCGTTGGCTCCCGGGAAGTTGCCGAATAGCTCGTCGAAACTGTGGTTTTCGGCGTAGATCACCACGATGGTCTTGACCTTGCTTTGCAGGCCATCGGTCGTCGCGGCGGTTGCATCCTCCGTCGTGACGGCAAAATCGCCGGTCACGCTGCCAATGCTCAGAGTGGCTTTGGTCGCCGTAGCGGGCGTAGTCGAGGCCACCTCCTGGACCGTCACGGTGTCACCGTTCTTCACTGTCCCCGCGGAGCTCGTGTACGTGCCGCCGTTGATGCTGTAAAAGCCGCCTGTGACGGAAATGGGCGAATCGGTATTGATGCCGGCGACCGTCAGCCCGTTGCTGGTCTGCGTGCTCCCGAGCGCCGCGTTGTTAACAGCTGTAAAGGAGAAGGCATCGGGCGTTGAGTCGTTATTGTCATCATGGCAGGCGAAGAGAGCTGCGGCGGCCAGCGCGCAGGTGACATGGAGTCGCAACAGGCGGTTCGATATGGTCAAGTTCATGCTCCGTCTTGCGTTTTTTTTCGGCTGAGAATGGGTTCGGCAAATTCTCTGGAGCGTCTATGACAGTTGGATTACCGTTGTCCTTCACTTGTGACATGTTAAGAAAAGTGCATGTTCCACAAGGTTTGACTGACAGCGCGAGCTCGCTTTGCACGGCTGTGCTCTGGATTGCGCTGAGTGTTGGGCTCACGAGCTGTGGGCGCGCTGCGCCCGAGCATTCACTGCCTCAAGGGCGACCCACGGGGCAGCAATCTGCGGGGCGGCCCTCGGCAACGTCACCCAGCCCACAGGCGCAGTCGTTCTACACGGACGATTTCCACAAGACCCCGACGGTGCCGGGCATGACCCGTGTGGGGCGCCTGCTTTTCTTCGATCCCGCCTTGTCAAAGTCGGGAAAATTGGCTTGTTCGACCTGTCACGATCCCGCTTTTGCCTTTGGTCCCGCGCCGTCCTCGAAGCGTGCGGCCGCCCTGCAGGGCGTGGTCATGGATCGAGCTATTCCGTCGCTGAGGTATATGCAGGACATCCCGCCCTTCAGCGAACACCACTTCGATGAGTCCGCAGACGAGAGCGTCGATCAGGGGCCCACGGGCGGCCACATGTGGGATGGGCGGGCAGATACGCTGCACGATCAGGCGAAACTGCCGCTGTTCTCACCTCGCGAGATGGCCAATGCGAATGCCGACGAAGTGGTGCAGAACGTTCGTCAGGGCGCCTATGCCGCCAGCATGCGCGAGGTCTTTGGCGAGGATGTTTTCGATGACCCCAAAAGAGGCTTCAAGGCCATCCTGAAAGCGCTCGAAGTCTTTCAACAAAGCCCGCCGGAATTCTATCCGTACAACAGCAAATACGATGCGTGGCTGCGCAATCAGACGAAGTTGACTTCGCTGGAGTTGCGGGGCCTGGCCGTCTTCAACGACCCGGCCAAAGGCAATTGCGCCAGCTGCCACCCGAGTCAGGTTCGCGGCGGCAGCTTTCCACAGTTCACCGATTTTGGTTATGTTGCTGTTGGCGTACCGCGCAATCGCATGCTGGCTTCCAACAAGGATCCCGACTACTACGATCTGGGTCTGTGCGGACCGTTGCGGAGCGACTTCAAGGATCATCCGCAATACTGTGGCCGCTTCAAGGCACCCACACTTCGCAACGTATCGTTGCGGCAGACCTTCTTTCACAACGGTGTCATGACCGATCTGCGCAAGGTGCTCGAGTTCTACGCCGAGCGCGACACCAATCCGGAAAAGTTCTACAAGGGCCACGCTGCGCCTCGGAAGTTTGACGATCTTCCGGCCGCCTATCGGGACAACGTCAATGTGGAGCCGCCCTTTGGTGGTAAGCCCGGATCCCCGCCGTCCTTCACCAAGGCCGATATCGCCGCTCTGTCGGCGTTTCTGGCGACGTTGACGGATGGGTATGACCCGCCCAAGTCGGATCCTGTGGGCCGCCAGTGAGGCGTAGGATATGCCTACCTGGCATTGCTCGTGAGGCACTCACATGACAGATCCAAAAAGCGCTGACAGTGAGGATTTCAGCGGTGGGGTTCCGGTAAGTGCGCTTGCCGATGGAGGAATGGTCCAGGGCAAGCTGGGCCAGGATGAGATTGTCATAGTTCGACGCGGCGCGGAGTTCTTTGCGATCGGAGCCAACTGTACTCACTACGGCGGCCCGCTCGCGCAAGGGCTCGTAGTGGGTGAGGAGATCCGCTGCCCGCTGCATCATGCTTGCTTCAGTCTGCGGACTGGAGAAGCATTGCGCGCTCCAGCGTTCGACTCGATTCCATGCTGGCGGGTCGAACGGATTGGTGATCGCGTAGTCGTCCGGGAGAGGCTGGTTGTTCCTGGCAAAGCGCATTCCGCCGCCGCGGTTGCGGCTGATCAGGCACCGTCCTCAGTGGTTATTATCGGCGCAGGCGCGGCCGCGTTTGCCGCAGCCGACACCCTGCGAAAAGCGGGTTTCGAGGGATCGTTGACCCTCATCAGCGCAGATGAGTTCGCCCCGTATGACCGGCCCAACCTGTCCAAGGACTATCTGGCTGGCACGGCTTCTCCCGACTGGATCCCGTTGCGACCGCCCGAATACTATGCGGATAAGCGCATTGATGTGTTGTTGAGTTCACGTGTGATTTCGCTCGCTACGCGCCAGCGCCTCGTTCAAGTGGAGGGTGGGAAGACCTACAACTATGATCGTTTGCTCCTTGCGACGGGTGCCGACCCCGTCAGGTTGACGATCGACGGTGCATCCAACTCGCAGCTCCTCTCCCTGCGCACGTTTACGGATAGCAGCGCGCTCGCTGCTGCGGCCGGATCGGCAAAGAGAGTGGTGATTGTCGGCGGCAGTTTCATTGGGCTCGAAGTGGCTGCATCGTTGCGAGCGCGCGATATCGAGGTGCAGGTTGTAACCCTTGAAAAGCAGCCCCTGGCGAGAGTGATGGGGTTGGAAGTAGGGCGATTCATACGTACGCTTCACGAATCTCATGGCGTGAGATTCCATCTGGAGGACACGGTGGTTCGCCTCGAGGGGTCCAGGGCTGTCCTCAAGAGCGGGGCAGTCCTTGATGCCGACTTGGTGGTACTGGGAGTTGGCGTGCGTCCCTCCTTGACGCTGGCCGAGCAAGCGGGATTGCAAGTAGATCGTGGAGTCGTTGTCGACGAGTACCTCGAAACCTCCGCGCCTGGTGTCTTCGCCGCAGGCGACATCGCCCGTTGGCCCGACGCACGATCCGGTCAGCGCATCCGTGTCGAGCACTGGGTTGTCGCTGAGCGGCAGGGACAAGTCGCTGCTCGCAACATGCTCGGACGGCGCGAGAAATTTGCGGCAGTGCCTTTTTTCTGGACGCAGCAGTACGATGTTGCCATCAAGTACGTAGGTCACGCTGAAAGTTGGGATGATGTTGAATTCACCGGCAACCTGGACGCGCGGGACTGCGCGGTGGCGTACAAGCAGGCCGGGCGGACGCTGGCCGTCGCGACGATTTCGCGCGATTTGTATAGCTTGAGAATTGAGGCTGAGATGGAGGGCGGTCGGTCGCTTGCAGACCGGCCGCCGTGAGAACCGGTTATTTTGCTCCGAAGATAGCGTCCAATCGATCTGCCAGGCGATAGCCTGCCAGTGCCGCTTGCTTGCGGCCGATTTTCTCGGCCTGTTTCAAATACGAGGGGGACGGTTTTGGATGGTTCGCCGGATTTTCATGCAAAGGCCCGTACGCGAACTGCTTGGCCAGACTATAACTGTTGCGCGCCCACATCTGCGTGTCGGTTACCTGGAGGTCCGCCGCCAGGGATTGCCTGGAGTGTTCCTGGATGATGGAGCTGGCCAACGTCGTCTCATCCTGATGGGTGAAGCTGACTGAGCTATCCCATAGCGAGTGCAGATTTCGCGCGGTTCCTTGCAACGCAAAAGAATTGCCGCCACGGTCTCCATCCGGATGCAAATCGGAGACGTGATCGATGCAGTGCAGCGGCTGGTGGATATCACCCATCAGGTGGATCAGCCAGCTGAGCTCGTCGACCTGCTGTTGCGCCGTTCCGCCTTTTTTCAGCCGTGTGGTTGCATCGGCAATTCTGGAAAGCGCATGTGGAGCAGGTGGCAGCGGAGGATTCGCCGGTCCGCCGTCCTTGAATGGAATGTCAATGAAGTGGAAGGGCTTGGTCTGCGGTTGCTTGAGCCGTATATCGTCGGGGAATGTCGCCGCAGCCAGCAAATCGCGGTTGCCATCGTCCAGGACCTTTTGAATCTCCGGCCATGTCTGCGGCAAGCGCTGAGTCAGATCCTGCTGGGCGATCAAGGCAATCACGCGATGTCCGTCCGCGTTGAATGTCGCTTCCACGTCACCTTCGAGCATGATCTTGACGTCATCTTTGACGGTTGTCATGGATTCATCCTTGCGGAACTTGTCAGCTTCCTGAGTGTGTGACTACGAAACGGGAGTGTCTGGTGGGCCAATGTCAATCGGCTCGTGATCTTCCTCTACATGGGCCACACCCTCGATGCGCTTCAGTTTCTCTTTCAGTTCGGGATGAGCGAAACCGGTAACGGACCCGATTGTGTCCAGCACCTGGCCCACCTGAAAACCGGCTGCCTTCAGATCGCTCGCGATCTTGTGAATCGATCGAGTGCCGGAAGACGTAATGGTCATCGCCCGCTTGGCGCCGCCCGCCGGTTGCCTTTTTCGACTTGCCTTCTTTTTTGCCATGAACAGCTCCTTGGGACCGATTTCGGTCCCAAGTCTATCCGCGTGCACACCGGGCGGTCGGTCGATCCGTCGCCCGGTGGTTGACGGGTGCATTACGGAGCCTGAACTAGACCTGCACCGACGATGGTTCGCGGGAATGCAAGATGCTTGGCCGAGGCGAACAATCTCGCTCTCAACGCGGGCCCACGCAGTGACGGACTGGTTTGCGCCCACAGCGCCGCACAGCCAGCCACGTGCGGTGTCGCCATGCTGGTCCCACTGATGGTGTTGTGAAGTTGCGGTCTCGGCCAGGACGAAAACACATTGACCCCCGGTCCTGCGATGTCGACCTTGCCGCGACTGGAAAAAGAGGCCGGTTGCAGGTTGATGTCCACAGCACCGACCGACACGATGGTCGGCGAGTTCGCCGGTGCGCCCGTGGGGAATTGCGGATTGGCGTTTCCAGAGGCGGCAATGATCAGGCAACCGTTGTTCAAAGCAGCCTGGCCGGCCGCGGTGTAGGAGGGCTGTACACCCGAGTTTGAACCCAACGACATTGAAATGACTTCGCACTTTTGGGCAATGGCCCAGTTCATCCCGGCCAGTACCTGGGCCTGTGTGCCACCACCCGAATTGGTCAACACCTTGCCGGTGAAAATCAATGCCTTGAAGGCGATGCCGTAGCGCGCGATGGCTCCTCCAGGCGCCTTGGGTCCGCAGGCCGTGCCCGTGGTGTGGGTGCCGTGACCATGCAGATCCTGCACCGGCTGTCCCACGAACGAATGGGTGGTGAACTTCCGCCCAGCGAATTCAGGATGTCCCAGGTCGAAACCCGTATCCAGCACGGCCACCCTGATGCCGCTGCCGTCGCGTGTGCTGGGAGGTACCTTGCAGGCGGTAAGACCCCAGGTTACGCCAAGGACCTCGGGCTGGACCTCCTCGAATTGCATCTCGCCACGTACATCCGTGACGCCCAGATCGCGGGCGATCATCTGCGCCGTATGCAGAACGCCCTTCAAATAGTCGGCGGAGTTGATGCCACTCGAAAACACGAAGTATTCAGGATCAATCGAATGAAGCGGGCTGTCCTCGGCGATCGTTGCGCTGGCAGTCATCGAGTGCTCTTCGGCCGCCGAACCGCTCAACAGTGCGACGTGGATCTCGGGAAACACAACTGCATCGGCGCCCGCGACTTCTTCCAGCGTGACGGCCTGATCCTTGAAGTCCGTTGCGTGCGCTATGCGCAACCCTTTCTGCGATTCCAGGTGGTTGATACCCGCCTCCGCCGCGCCCTCCTTGAATGTCATGAGGAAGCGCCCGGTCTTGGACGTGTCCCCACCTCGTTCGAGCGCGGCCAACAATAGGCTATCCGGGTCCGCGGATACGTCTGCCGGCCCGACTGCAGTGCTCCTGGTTGTGCGCTTCTTCGTTGCCATGTTTCTTCTCCTTGAGACTAGCGGCTTCTTGAACGACTGTTATTGCGTGGAACGATTCAGTCAGGGATCGACACGACCGTGCGCGCTGCGGGCAAGCACCTTATAGGCGCTTCGATTCCCGGCATGGAGCTTGTGCCATTCCAACAGCGACCTGAGAGCTTCCCGCGTGAGGCGAGAATGACTCTCCGCAACTGTGACTGGGGCGTTGCGATGTTGCCGCGAAACGAGGAGCGCGTGGGCGATCTCATCCCCTGCGCGGAAGTGGACCGAATGAGCGGCCTTGCGCAGGATGAGGTTGACGGGATTCGAGTACCACTGCGTTTCAACCAGGCCGCATTGCACTTCCAGGCCCCGCGCGGAACGATTCAGGAGTGGCAGAAACAGCGTGTCAATCTCGGCGGGCGTGCGCCAGATGTAAGGCAGGTGCAGTTTGAAGGTGTCCTGTTGATCCGAGCGCCCGAAAAAACTGATTCCGGGCTCAACTGCGCCCGCTACGGGAACGTGCACCAGGCTGAAGGCGTTGCGGGCAAATCGACATAGTGGGTTGTCCGCTACATAGAAGACCCAGTCGGCCTGGGGACCATCGACCGGTAGTGGTGAGCGAAAAGAGTGGCAGTCCTCTGGAACCTCGTTCACAGGGCAGTGCCCGAAGCGGATGGGTGAAGGAATTCGAAAGCCGAGGCCGCTCGCCGCCGTGAATGGCAGGCAATGCTCCTGGACGCCATAACCTGGAGGAACCGCCGCGCGAGTGCGTGCAGAAGCCCTCCGGGGTAGTTCGATGTTCGGTACCAACGGGACAATCTGGATTCCAAGGTCATCCATTTCGACAGACTCCCTGGGCGATTTCGCCGACCCCGCTCCAGCATTGACCGCAGCCCAATGCGCGAGTGTTCGTCTAAGGTTTGTTGTTGGTCACTGACCTATGAGTATGGGCGTAGAAGTACTCCTGCAACGTGACAAAAGCAAGACAGCCCGCGCGCGTGGGATCGTGCAGCGCGTCATGATTGCTGATGGATGAAATCGCTGCAAACGATGGCGTGGCCTGTTGGATACGACAGAAGTTCGCTGCGATCAGCGCGGGCCGGACGCCACCGCTAACTCCTTCAAGTATTCGCTGGTGACGTCAAGAACGCCTTCCCTGAGATCGGTCACGATAACAACACTGTAGGCGACCTCGTTACATTGTTGTACATATCGGGAGAAGACTCATGAAGATCGTAGTGATCGGTGGCACGGGACTCATCGGTTCCAAGCTCGTAGCGGTACTTCGCAAGCGGGGCCAGGAAGTGCTGGCGGCGTCACCGGATTCGGGCATCAATACGCTGACCGGACAAGGTCTGGCGGAGGCGCTGGCCGGAGCTCAGGTAGTCGTCGATCTCGCGAATTCGCCGTCGTTCGAAGACGCGGCCGTCATGAAGTTCTTCGAGACAGCCGGGCGGAATCTGCTTGCCGCCGAAGCGGCAGCGGGCGTGAAACATCACCTGGCGCTGTCCATCGTCGGCACCGACCGGCTGCCCGACAGCGGCTACCTCCGCGCGAAGCTGGTCCAGGAAAAACTCATCAAGGCATCGGGGATTCCGTACACGATTCTGCGGTCCACGCAATTCTTCGAATTCATGGGTCGCGTAGCTGATTCCTTCAGTGATGGAAAGACGCTTCGTGTGCCGCCGGCTCTGGTACAGCCGATCTATTCCGACGATGTCGTTGCCGTACTGGCTGATCTCGTGCTCGGCGCGCCGATGAATGACACGGTTGAAGTAGCTGGTCCCGACAAACTCCCATTTGACGAGCTCATCCGTCGTGTCATGGCCACTAACAAGGACTCGCGCACCGTCACCACCGATGCCCACGCGCGCTATTTCGGCACGGAGCTGAACGACCGGTCATTAGTGCCCGATGGCAGCACCCCTCGACTCGGCGTGACACGATTCGAAAGTTGGCTCACTCGCGCCCCTGCCGCTCTCTGATCACAAACAACGGTGCAACATGCGCAATCTTAAATATCTCGGTGTCATGCTGTTCATTGCCCTGAGTCCACTGACTGCCCCGCTTGCAAAAGCGGCTGATCAAGCGGTAACGAGCTCGATCATGTCAAAGGAGCTTGCAGACATCCCCGGCAAGGAGGTCCTGGTGCTCAAAGTGGAATACCCGCCCGGTAGTGTTGATCCGATTCACCGTCACAACGCTCATGGATTCATCTACGTTCTCGAGGGTTCCATCGTAATGCAGGTCAGGGGCGGTAAGGAGGTAACCCTGACGCCGGGACAGACGTTCTACGAGGGACCTACTGACGTGCATACCGTCGGGCGCAATGCGAGCAGCACCAAGCCAGCGAAGTTCCTCGTGTTCTTTGTGAAGAACAAGGGCGCTGAGTTTTTCGTGCCGACAAAGTGAAAGGGACTCGCCATGAAGCTTCAGGCCGCGAGCAACGGCTCCTTGACCCGGCGCGACAGGCTCTTCAATTGGCTCGACAGGCGTCTTCCCATTCGAGCAGTCGTGGACAGCCAGTTGACCGGCTACTACGCACCGAAGAATTTGAACATCTGGTATTACTTCGGCGCGCTGGCGTTGCTCATGCTGTTCATACAGCTGGCAACCGGGATCTTTCTGGCGATGTTCTACAAGCCGGGCGCGGCGACGGCTTTCGATTCCGTCGAGTACATCATGCGGGAGGTGAACTGGGGCTGGCTCATCCGCTATACACATTCGACAGGGGCATCGTGCTTCTTCATCGTCGTGTACCTGCACATGTTCAGAGCGCTGCTTTATGGGTCGTACAAGGCGCCGCGTGAGCTGTTGTGGATTATCGGAATGCTCGTGTATTTCGCGCTGATGGCCGAGGCCTTCATGGGTTACGTGTTGCCGTGGGGCAATATGTCGTTCTGGGGCGCACAGGTCATTGTCAACTTGTTTGGCACCATACCTGCTGCAGGCCCGAGCCTGACAGAGTGGCTCCGCGGTGACTATGGCATCTCGGACGCCACACTGAATCGGTTTTTCTCCTTGCACGTGATCGCCATTCCACTCGGCTTGCTGCTTCTCGTGGTGCTGCATATTGTTGCCTTGCATAATGTCGGTTCCAACAACCCGGATGGCATTGAGATCAAGGAGAAGGTGAATGCGCGAGGCAAGCCGCTCGACGGCATTCCATTCCACCCGTACTACACTGTGAAGGATGTCGTCAGTGTGGGCGTGTTCCTGGTGCTGTTCGCGGTCATCCTGTTCTTCTGGCCGACATTCGGCGGCCTATTTCTGGAAGCCGCCAATTTCGAGACTGCCAACCCCATGTCGACACCGGAGCACATTGCCCCGGTGTGGTATTTCACTCCGTACTACGCAATCCTGCGCGCGGTGCCCGACCAGCGTCTGGGAGCCCTGCTCATGTTTCTGGCGGTTGCCTCATTCCTGTTCCTCCCATGGCTCGACCGTTCTGCCGTCAGGTCGATCCGCTATAAAGGTTGGCTTTCGCGCGTTGCCCTGATGATATTCGCGGTCTCCTTCATAGCGCTGGGCTACCTCGGCCTTCAGCCAGCAGAAGGCATTTACGTCATGTTGGCGCGTCTCTTCACTGTGGCCTACTTCGCGTTCTTCTGGCTCATGCCTTTCTATTCGAAGCTCGAGCCTTTGAGGCCGGAGCCCGAGCGTGTGAGCTAGCGTGGGTTGGCGCGAGCCCGTCGCCAGGCTGCGGGGCTTTCTCCGACAACTCTGCGAAACAGTCGGGTCAAATGGGCTTGATCGGCCAGGCCACAGTCGGCGGAGATCTCACTCAGGGGCTTATTGGTCGACAGCATCAAACCTTGCGCGCGCTCCACCCGGCGTCGGATGAGGTATTCGTGCGGGGGATGGCCAACACTGTCACGGAATGCGACATTGAAATGGAACTCGCTCAGGCGGGCAATTGCGGCGAGCTCCTTGTTTCTGATCGGGGTGTGCAGGTTCGCATCGATGTAACTCAGAACGCGCCGAACTTGCCAGGGTGCAAGACCGCGGCGTGGGGCGATCGGCGCGGGTACCCTCTGGCGCTCGACTGTTTGACGTTCCACAGTTTCGAGCATTGCCCCCGCGCGCCGCAGGCACTCGGCGGCCTTGCTGCGGTCGTCACGCAAGGTCTCATGGAGCGCGGTGAATATCTCGGCAACCGCCGAACGCAGTCGATACAGGCAAACCTCGTCGCCGCTATCACCGACTGTCAGGTCGGTTACCGGCAGGTTGATGGGGAGCCGCGTTTGGTGCTCTGAGAACGGGTTATTTTGGTCCATCTGACTTGCTCCATTTCCGGTGTCGGGCAGACGGTGTTAGCTGCGCAGGAACGTCAGGAGATCCGCGTTAACCTGGTCCTGGTGCGTGGCCGTGAGACCATGAGGAGCGCCAGGGTAGTAGATGTCCTTCGCACCTTTGATGAGGCGCGCCGATTTTCTGGCCGAGTCGTTTACCGGTACGATCTGATCGTCCTCGCCGTGCAGGACGAGGGCAGGCACATCAATCTGCTGCAGATCTTCGCTGAAGTCGGTCTCTGAAAACGCTTTGATGCTTTCGTAGGCGTTCTTGAGTCCGCTCTGCATACTCCAGAGCCAGAATTGGTCGAGCACGCCTTGCGAGACGTTCGCTCCCGGCCGATTGGCACCGTAAAACTGAACGGCCAGATCCTTGTAGAACTGAGAGCGGTCCTTGAATACCCCCGCACGGATTGCATCGAATACCTCCAGCGGCAACCCTTCCGGATTGGCTGCGGTCTTCAGCATCAGGGGCGGTACGGCGGCGATCAGCACGGCTTTCGCGACCCGCTTGGTTCCATGCCGCCCGATATACCGCACGACCTCACCGCCGCCCGTTGAGTGGCCCACAAGCGTGACATTTCGCAGGTCGAGCGTTTCAATTACGGCTGCGAGATCGTCAGCGTAGCCGTTCATATCGTTGCCTGACGAGGACTGCTCCGACCGGCCGTGACCCCGGCGATCGTGTGCAACTACTCTGAAACCCTGCTGTACGAGGAAATGCATCTGACCGTCCCACGCGTCCGCATTCAGTGGCCAACCGTGGGAGAAGGTCACGACTGGGCCTCTGCCCCAGTCCTTGTAATAAATCTGAGTTCCGTCTTTGCTGATGATGGTGTTCACGGCATGGGTTCCCTTTGGTGAAGAGGAGGGGTTACTCTCGCGTGGCACCGCGGTTACGACGAGTTCAGTGGTGTTAAAGCGTGTGAAGCGATGCAAACCCAAAGCCAGACTCCCAACCCGGACCGGCGCCCGCAGAACGAAATTATTTCATTCGGACCTTTCCGGCTGTTTCCGGCTGCGCGCGTATTCGAGAAAAATGGCGCCCCGATCGCGTTGGGCAATCGGGCGCTCGATATTCTGACGGTGCTGGTGGAACGCGCGAGTGAGGTTGTCAGCCATCGAGAATTGATCACACGAGCGTGGCGCGGTCTGGTCGTAGACCCGAGCAATCTGCGGGTCCACATCACCGGCCTGCGCAGAGTGCTCGGGGATCGCGACGGGAACGACAGGTATATCGCCAATGTTACGGGCCAAGGCTACTGCTTCGTAGCGCCCGTCAGGCGAGAAACGACCGCAGGTTCGCCGATGCGACTTGCAGAGTATCCGTGCGGTGCCGCCAGGCAGCGGCTCGTTCTGCCTCCCCTTCTTGGGCGGATGGTTGGTCGCGAAGAGGCAGTGCGAACGATCGCCGCGGATCTCATCACGGAGCGGTTCGTCACCATCATTGGTCCCGGAGGCATGGGAAAAACGACGGTGGCCGTGGCCGTCGCTCATACAATGTTGGACGAATTTGCCGATGCGGTCTGCTTCGTCGACATGGGCGCCGTCTCGGATGCCAGGTTGGTCGCTGCTACCGTCGCATCGTCACTCGGTCTTACGATCCAGACTGGCGATGTTGTGCCGACGCTGCTCGAGTGCCTGCGGACACTCAGGATTCTTCTCGTGCTCGACAATTGCGAGCACGTGATCGATGCCGCCGCCTCGCTGGCTGAGCTGACCTATGCACAGACGGCCGGCGTTCACATTCTGGCGACGAGTCGGGAGGCATTGCGGGTCGAAGGCGAGCACGCTTATTGGCTGCCACCTCTGGCGAGTCCGCCGCCGGAATCCAGTCTGAAGGCGGCCGAAGTGTTGAGGTTTCCGGCGGTGAAGCTGTTCATGGAGCGTGCCGCCGCAGGGGGTGGTCGCTTCGAGCTGACCGATCAAACTGCGCCCGTTGTTGCAGGTATTTGCGGCAGGCTGGATGGGATCGCCCTCGCGATCGAATTTGCGGCCGGCAGGGTCGCCAGTCACGGCATAGCGGGAACCGAGGATCTCCTGAACAGGAACCTCGGCCTGGACTGGCACGGACGACGCACGGCGCTTCCCCGTCATCAGACGTTGCGCGCCTTGCTCGACTGGAGTTACGGCTTTCTCACCGAATCCGAGCGGCTGGTGCTGCGAAGACTGGCCGTCTTCGTCGGTACTTTCAGTATCGAGGCTGCTCAGTCCATCGCCTGTACAGGTGATTTGAGCGAAGCGCGCGTAGTGAACGCCGTGGACTCTCTGGTCATGAAATCGCTTGTCTACGCCGTAATTGCCGACGGGAATCAGACACGCTACCGACTGTTGGAAACAACCCGGGTCTACGCATCGGAGAAATTACAGGAGAGCGGCGAGGCCTCGGAAGTTGCTGAACGCCACGTAAGGTATTTCACCCGCCTGTTGCACGCTACGTTTGGTGGATACTTCGAGCCGGATCAGGCCAGCGGTGTGCGTGTTTCAACCGAACATCTCGGGAACGTGCGTGCAGCACTTGCGCGCTGCTTTGTTGGAGTTGATGACACCTCGAAGGTCAGATTGGGCGTTGAATTGGCGGCGGCGTCTGTTCCGGTTTTCATGGAGCTGTCGCTCCTGGATGAGTGCTACAAGTGGAGCAAGGTTGCATTGACGTTGATCGACGAGGCGGCACGTGCAAGCAAGTCTGAATTGGTGCTGCAGGAGGCGCGCGCAATCAGCTCGTCATGGGCGCGAGGCAATGGCGATGACGTGCGTGCTGCACTGACGCGCGGACTCGCGCTCGCCGCAGAGCTTGGCGAGACACCGCCTCGTTTCAGGCTGTTGGTCGGAATGCATATCTTTCTGGTGCGCATCGGAGATTTTCGCGGCTCGCTGGCCATCGCCATGGACTTGCAGGCCGCGGCGCAGAAAGACGCGAATGTGTCGTATTCGATACTTTCGGACTGGATGCGGGGCTCCTCCGAGCATTTCATCGGCAATCAAGCTGCAGCGCGCGATTACTTCGAACGGGGATTCGCACGAACCGGTCCTCGCAACGTGCAACTCTTCGGTCTGGACTATCGTGTCCGCGCGCTGGTCACCTTTGCGAGAGTCTTGTGGCTCAGCGGTTTTCCTGATCGCGCGCTGCAGACGGCCCGCGAGGCGATTCGCGAAGCCGCACAAGACAGTAAGCCGCTGAACGTGTGCTTTGCTCTCCTGTATACCGCGCCAGTGTTCCTTTGGTGCGGGGATCTCGAGAGCGCCCGTGTTGGGGTCGAAAAGCTCATGGCGCACCCGAATTGGCATGCTTTACCGTCACTTCGCGCCACGGGAATGGCGGTGAAGGGCGAGCTGCTCGTCCGTCTGGGAGATGTCCAAGGCGGTACTGCACTACTGAGTGACGCACTCGAATCAATGAGAGCGGATCGGCAGAGCATTCTCGTGGCCCGAGCAGCCTGTGCATTGGCGGAAGGCTTGGCAGTCACTGCGCAATTTGACGAGGCCCGGACGCTCATCAGTGAGGCAATCACTCATGCACTGGATCATGGTGAGGTGCTCGAGTTGCCCGAGCTGTTGCGAGTCAAGGCTACCATCCTTCTGTCAACAAACGACCAGCACTCATCCGACGCCGAAAGTTGCCTCGCGCAATCTCTGGATTGCGCCAGTCAACAATCCGCCAAAAGCTGGGAACTGCGAACAGCGCTGACACTTGCGCAGCTTCGAGCCCGACAGGGACATCGCAATCAGGCTCGGCAGTTGCTCGCTCCGGTGTACGACCGGTTCACCGAGGGGTTTGCAACGGGCGATCTGCAAGCTGCCCGGGAATTTCTGGCAATTTCCTCCAGCTAGCCGCTGGATTCGTCAAGAGCTCCGGGTAGACATCCCCTAAGGTGCTCGCAGGCGCCGTTCAGGGTGTAGGGAGCATAGTATGATCCTGGTTCAGCACATTTTAGAGGGCGCGCGCCGGCGGCTGGCGGTGTTGAGCCGGGAGGCGTCAGTGTGTGAGGCCGCCGCCGTTTTGGAAGATCACAACACTCCTCTGGCTGTTGTGTGCGATGACGAGGGTGTCGCCATTGGGGTGATCTCGAGGACTGACATTGTCAAAGCCATCAGTCGCGCCGGGGCGGATGCATTGAATAAGAATGCGGAAGCAATCATGACCCGGTCGATTCTGTCCTGTCGTGTCGATCAGCCAGTGCAATCCGTGTGGACCACTCTGGGTGAGCGGCGCCTGCGATGTGCTCCCGTTCTTGATGGGTCCGGAAGGCCGCAAGGGGTCGTTCATGCGCGCGATGTTGCGCGGGCGCTCATCGACGACGTTACGAACGAGGAGCTGTTGCTGCGCGACTATGTGCTGGGGGTTGGGTATCAATAGGTCACTTCTTGCGCGCTGTTGCACCTGAAGTGAATTGATCGAGCAGCTGCCCGAACTCAGCGGTCAAGTCCCCGTCCCGTTGCTTTACGACATCGGTCTTGCCGTCTTGCTCAACGACCAGCGTGTAGCTCATCGCGTCCGGCATCGGCTCAGCCGGTGCGCTGGCGGTTGGAGATGCGACTATCGCGCGCACAAGATGCGCGATGCGGTCTGCGTGCTGGGGATCGAGGGATGCCGTATCCATGACAGCCGGCTCGCGGCGCATGGCGGCGGCAAACCCCCCGTGGACCTTCAACGTCAGACGCATCGTATCCTCCGATGCGCGAGTGTAACCTCAAGAAGCCCGGCGGGTGCGCTTTGAATGCTTCGAGATCGTTGCCTGTCGGGGTTCCAGGCGCCTGATCAGCGCTGTTACCTCACGACTGAGATCGTCGATTCTCTTGCGGATGTCAGCATCAGCGCTGGCAACCCGGATGTCGCGCTCTGGAGCCGCGAACCGCGCGGACACCGCTGCGGAAGCAACCGGAATCTGGATCCCGACCTTGTTCCAGCACTCCACGGTCGCCTGCTGCTGTGGGCTTCCAGGCCCGTAGAGTCGCGCGGCGGACTGATAGGTCAGCGTCGCAAAAGCTGCGAAATCAGTGTCGCTCCCCGCGGTCTTCAATGCTTCGAACCAGATATGAGCGGGGGCCTCCCACGACTTGCCGCCGATCTCGGTCGCAAGAAGATAGAAGGCGTGATTCGGGATACCCGAGTTGATGTGCACGCCGCCCCAGTCGTCGTCCTCATCGTCCGGCATCGCGACGAACTGATTCATATGGGCAGGCTGAGGATCCTTTCCCAGGTGCGGGTCGTCGTACGCTGTACCCGGTGCCTTCATTGAACGCAGAGCAACACCATTGACTCCGGGTGCCAGTATCCCTGCGCCGATGAGCCAGTCAGCACTGGCAGCATCCTGCCCATTCTTCCATTGTTTGACACAGCAGCCGAACACGTCGGAGATTGACTCATTCAGCGCTCCCGATTGATTGTGGTAAGCCAAGCCCGCTGTGAACTGAGTGACACCGTGGGTCAGCTCGTGCGCGACAACATCGAGCGAGCCGGTCAAATCCTGGAATATCTTGCCGTCCCCATCGCCAAATATCATCTGGTGTCCGTTCCAGAATGCGTTGTTGTAGCCGCGAAGATAATGCACGTAGCCGTCCAGCCGCATACCCTTGCCGTCAATTGAGTTGCGACTGAACACGCTCTTGTAGAAATCGTAAGTCGAACCGAGTGCTTCGTAAGCTTCATTGACGGAACTGTCTGCGGTGGGCTTGTCTGCCTCTCCCCGCACCAGTTTCGCCTGGGCCGGCAGGCCGCCGTTCCTGCAGTCAAAAATAGTCCGACGCTTCTCGCCAACACTGTTGGCCATGAGACCGAATTCGGTCATGAGCGTTCTCGAGCTGCGCATGCCGGTCGTGGCGAGCAGCGTGCTGAGAGCGGATTTGCGGATCTGCGCATCACTGCTGGTCAGCAGCTTGCGCAACATGTGTGGTGGGACGATGCAGTTGATTGGACAGGCGTGCGTCATGACATTGTTCTCCATGTCTGGATCGAGCCAGAATTTCCCCGTAACCAGGCCTTTGACCGCCGCCAACATCCTACTCGAATCGAGCACGGGCGCTATAAACAACATGTGCTGCGGCGCATCGGGAAATCCGAGCAGACTGTTTGGGACGTTGCTTGCCGCCGCGAGCGATTTTCGTGATTCGATCGAATTGCAGGTGACGTCAGGCTATAAATTGAGGTATATCGTATACTCAGACAATTAGACTCGAGCCTGCCATGACCGTATTTCATACCGCTCCTCGCGAGGTCCTGACGAACTGTTGTGCATTGCTTGCGCTGTCCGTGATGGTACTGGCGCGGGCGGCATCCGCAGACGCTCCCGCTGAGCAACCGAACCGACCTGCAATCGAGACCGTGACTTTCCAAGTAGGGGAGTTCCGTATCGCTCTGCGCCGTGACACGCAGACGCTCGCTAGTCTCTCTCCGAAAATAGAGCCTGGTTTCGATTACGTGCCGGGCAAACGTGAGGCCGAGCGACAAGCCGACGGCTTCGTTCACATCGGGGACGTCAATGTGCGCCTGCGGAGCGCGGGCGGGGACTGGCAGGACTTCTCCTCGGCGCACGCGCGCCGACCTATCCGCGTCCTACCGACTCACCCCGGTGTCCTGGCAGCGGCGGACATCACTGCGACCATGGGCGAAGGCATACCGCTTCGGGTCCAGCGGTCATGGGCGGACGTACGAGGCGTCCCGACATTGCGGTTCACTCTAACCAACTCGTCCCGCTCGCCGGTCGAGATCGGTGGTCTGGGACTGCCGATGGTTTTTGACAACATCATTACTGATCGGTCGCTCGAGCAGGCGCACGCGCAGGCAAGCTTCGTCGATCCCTACATCGGTCGCGATGCAGGCTATCTGCAGGTAACGCGGTTGAATGGAAAGGGGCCGGCGTTGATTGTGCTGCCGGAGACCGGCACCCCGCTCGAAGCCTATCGCCCCATCCTGGAGGCGGGGCTTGCTCCGGCTGGCGACATTTTTACCGACCGTAGTCCGCGTAGTCAGACGTCGGAAGGATTCTACGATTGGACCGTCGCGAGTAAGGGGTTCGCAGAAAAGGAGTGGAAGGAAGCGGCTGAACAGTGGAATACGCCCACAAGCTTCACTCTCGCGCCCGGCGCCACGAAGCAGATCGGCATCCGATTCGTGCAATCACCGTCTATCCGCGCGATTGAACAGACATTGATCGGTCAACGCCGCCCGGTGGCGATAGGCATACCGGGCTACGTAGTGCCGACCGACCTCGAGGCGACGCTGTTCGTCCAAGGCCCGCATCCTGTAGAGAAAATGGAGTCGTTTCCGGAAGGTGCCCTGACCATAACCTCCGCCGGGCGCTTGGCCGGTTGGACGCGTTACGCCGTGCATGGAAAGCGTTGGGGCCGCGCGCGCCTTTCGATCACGTATGTCGACGGTAGCGTGCAGACCGTGAGCTATTTTGTTACCAAGCCGCTTGTGCAGGCTGCGGATGACCTAGGACGTTTTATAACCACCCGGCAGTGGTTTGACGACACGCAGGATCCATTCGGACGTGCGCCTGCGATCTTGAGTTATGACCGGGAGGCAAACCGCATCATTACGCAGGAACCCCGCGTCTGGATCGCCGGGATGAGCGACGAGGGCGGGGCCGGCAGTTGGGTCGCCGCGATAATGAAGCAACTCGACCATGCTGATCGCGAAGAGATCGCCAAGCTCGAGAGGATGGTTAACGAGACGGTCGTGGGCAAACTTCAGGTTGCTGACGGCCCGCATGCCGGTGGGGTGCGCAAAAGCCTGTTCTATTATGACCCGGCTGGCCATCCCGGTTATTACGCTGCCGGGCAGGACTGGAAGACCTGGGCCTCCTGGTCGCAGGCGAGCGCCGCCAGCATCGGCCGATCGTACAACTACCCGCATGTCGCCGTTGGTCACTGGGTGCTTTACCGGCTCGCCCGCAATCATACCGGGCTCGTTACATTGAGTGACTGGCGTTGGTATCTCGAGCATGCGTACCAGACAGCGGTTGCGATGATGCGTGATGCGCCTGAGTACGCTGAGTTCGGCCAGATGGAGGGCGATGTCTTCATCGAGATTCTCAAGGATCTGGCTCGCGAAGGACTGAGCCACGAGTGGCACGAAATGGAGCGTCTGATGCGGGGTAGGGCGGAGCACTGGCGCGCGCTTGCCTTTCCATTTGGTAGCGAGATGGCGTGGGATTCAACGGGCCAGGCGGAAGTCTATGCCTGGATGCGCTATTTCGGCTTTGCGAGACAGGCCACGGAAACACTGGAAGTGATCCTGGGATACGATCCAACGATCGCGAGTTGGGGCTACAACGGCAATGCGCGGCGCTACTGGGACTTCCTCTACGGCGGGAAACTTGCGCGGGTCGAGCGGCAGATCCACCACTACGGATCGACACTGAATGCCGTGCCCCTATTCGAGGCGTATCGGGCCGATCCCGCGGATCTCTATCTTCTGCGCGTGGCGTACGGCGGATGGATGGGGGGTATCACGAACATCGACCCGCAGGGCTTTGGCTCCGCCGCGTTTCATTCCTGGCCAGACCAGATGCGCTGGGACCCCTACAGCGGGGACTATGGCATGGGCTTCTTTGGGCATGCCTATGCCGCCGCGACTTATCTCGCAAGGGATCCGACGTTTGGCTGGCTTTGCTTTGGCGGAAACATACAGATAACGACGGACAATATTCATATCGTGCCCAAAGACGGTGCCCGTTCACGGCTTTTCATTGCACCGGCAGGCGTCTGGATCGTGTTGGAGTCAGGCAAGATCTCTGCGGCGGACTACCGGATAGCCACCGGCGAGATCCGTCTCACGCTTGATCCGGCGGATAGTGCTACTCCCACGGCACGGCTAGTCATCGAAACGACCGCCCACGCGGTTCGCAGCTACGAGATCACCAGCGGCGCCGCTGAGCGCGGTGCTCAAACCATACTGTTGTCCAACAGTCCCACCAACGTGGAACTGCGGCCCGGCCCCGGATCGGGCGAACCGATCCGGGGCACGGATTAGAGGCCACGACCCGGGGGGAGGGTCAATGGGCCTCAAAACGCCACTGTCGCGCCGACAAAGAACACCCGTCCCATCGGGTCGTACACGCCGGGATACGTGTTGCCATTGCCGAACAAGCTGAGTAGTCCGGCGGCAATGATCGGCGGGTCCTTGTCGAACAAGTTGTTGATTCCAGCCCGCAATTCCACGTCCTTGAGCCGCAAGGTCCCCGCGAGATCCAGGTAGTTGTAGGCCCGGATCGAGCGGTTGATGGTTATCGGATCGCCCTGCAGGAACGGATTCGACGTGTTGGAGGAGAGGCCCGTGGAGCCGAAGTAACGCCAGTTTGCCGAGACTGTCGCGGTTCCGCCGGGTGAGCTCCAGGTCGTGCGCAAGTTGTGGCGCCAGGAAGGACTCGGTTGACCGCAGGTCGGGCCAAACAAACCCTTGCAGTTGTAGGTGCCCAAACCCGGCAATTGCTCGATCCTGCGGCTGTTGAGCCAGGTGCCGATCAGGGCGAAATCGAGCTTGCCCCAGTCATTGCCACGCCACGCGCCGAACAGCAGATCACCGACACTGGTGTGATAGTTGCCGGTCAGGTCGACGCCCGAGGTCTGCAGGTAACCCGTGTTCTGGCTCGTGGCCACGACGTAGCCGTTGGTTCCAAATAGAACTCCGGAGGCCGGGTCGCGATGGAACAGGCCGCAGAAATACGGCGAGGCCAACTGAACGCACTGATTGATGATGGTGTTTGCGTCGACCGTGTTGATGTAGTGGTTGACGAAAATGTTGAAGTAGTCCGCCGAGACCGACAAGCCCGGCACGGCCTCAGGTGCGAAGGCGACGCCAAATGTGCTCGTATCGGCAACTTCGGGCTGCAAGGCCAGGTTGCCGCCGTAGAGCGTTACGCAGGTATCGGCCGGGCACTCGATCATGTGACCGTATTGAGCTGCGGTGACCCCGGTGCGCTGACAGTTTTCCAGGCTTGCGATGGGCGTGGGGCCTGAGCAGGGATCCTGCGCCGCGACGTTACCGAGTGCCTGGGGCTGGAACAGCTCGGTGACATTGGGCGCCCGCACGGCGCGGTTGTAGCTGCCACGGAACTTCAAAGCCGCAACGGGCGAGTATTGCAGCTCGAATTTATAAGTGTTTGCCTTGAAGCCGGAACCGCCGTCAACGGCGTACTTTGAATAACGATAGCCGCCGTTGACTGACAGCGATTTCACGAGCGGAGCATCGCTCACCAGCGGGATGTCGAACTCACTGAACATCTCGTTGACGCTGAAGCGGCCCGCATTGTCCTTTGTGCCCTTGGACTGCGCCACTGCGTCGGCCACGAAACTAAGATCTTCCGCACGATGCTCGGCGCCCAATACAACCTGAATTCCGGAGGAGGCGAAGGGGCTCTGCAGATTGTATTGACCCAGATCACCGTTCACCGAACCGGTGATTACCCGCTCCTGCTGCACGCCGTGCGTGAAGGTCGGGGTGAATATGTACTTGTAGGCCGCAGGGCTGATGCCGTTGAACGCAAAGACATTCACCGGAACGCAGTTCGGATCGGTGCCATCGATGACTGACTGGCACGTGGGCACGCCATCGACGTTGACAACCTGCAGGCCGCGTGCGCCCTTGGTCAGATCGAGGTCGTTCTGGTAGTTTTCATCGAGTACGATCTGCGAGAACAGAAAGCTCGTATCGTAACGCCAACCTGCGGCGATTGAGCCTTTCATACCGGCAGTCAAGCGATAGTCGGTGTGTCGCAGATCGTCCCGGCGCGGGGCGCTGCCCGGACCGCCGAATCTGTAGCCGATGAATGTGTCGATGCTCGTGGGTGTACCGGCCGCGGAGCCGCACAGGATGCCGGCTTGCTGCGCGGACATCAGTGGGTTGTCGCAATTGATCGGATAGAGGTTTCCCTGGAAATAGGCACTGGGTGCCGCCTGTGAGAACGTGTGGTCGTCCATGAACATCAGGCTGCCGTAAAAGGTCAACGCCGGGGTGTAGTCGTAGTGAGCGAAGGCGCCGGCAGTTATGCGGCTGTCGTTTCTCTGGATGTAATTGGTCGGCGCGTAGTTATACAAAAACGAGTTGTCGTAGGGCACCCACACCTTCTGGCCATCCTTGGTGTTATTGAATCCCAGACCGGCATTGGGTCCGCCGAGCGGTACGAATTTGCCCCACTGGTTGTTGCTGGAGCCGCCGCAGGCCAGGGCATCGTTGTTGTCACCCGCCAGATTGAGGCCGCAGGCCGAGTAGTCACGCGTATCCTGCGTGACCGGATTGAGCTGGCGATAGCCGAGATAGAACGTGGCGTTACCCTTGTCGTCCGCGCTGTTGGAACCGAACGCCAGCGAAAATTCCGATCGGCCACCGTCCCAAAGACTTTTTTTCGGCTCATTGAAACCGGCATCCGCGATCACAGAGCGCACATACCCACTGTTGTTCGTGTGCTGTGCGATCCCGTATTGAGCGTCGAAGCGCACTCCCTGGAGATTCTTGCGCAGCAGGAAGTTGACAACTCCCGAGACCGCATCGGAGCCATACACGGCAGAGGCGCCGCCGGTCACCACGTCGACGCGCTCCACGAGCGCACCGGGTATGAAGTTCACATCGGCTGTTTCAACCGGCAGCATGCGCTGACCGTCGATCAGAACGAGTACCCGTGACGGTCCGAGATCGCGCAGGTTGATCCGCGCGGTACCGTCCGAGCCGTTGGATCCGTTTTCGTTGGAATCGGCCGTGAACTGTGGCAACCGGTTCAACACATTCTCGACGGATGTGGCTCCCTGATACTTGATCTCTTCTGAACTGACGACCGTCAACGGGCTCGCGCTGGCCAGGTTCGGCCGCTGGATGCGGCTGCCGGTGACCGTGACCACGTCGAGCACGGCGCCGTCGCTCGCCAGCGCGAGCGCGGAAGCCGTCTGGGCCTGGGCGTGCTGCGAGAAAATACCGGCAGCGCACCCAATGTTGAGCAAGAGCAAACGGCAAACGCGGGACAGAGTCGGATTTTTCATTTTCTCCCCTTCAGCGCCCTGCGGCGCCGGTTTTATAAAACCCCTGAAGAAGGCCGCCATTTGTCTGACTAATCGATTTGTCAGACAATATACGGTATAAAGTAAACTAAAGTGAGAGGCAAGCCCCTCCGCGGCGACGGACTGCGCGACGGATCGCGCGACGGAGGTGTTGGTCGCTAGCGCCCGCTGGTGCGGGGACGGGCTTTGAGCAGGAGTACGCCGTGCGCGGGGATTGGTGCGCGCAGGACCGGGCCGGCGGACTGGATATCCTTGTGCTCCCACAGGTCGCGCAGCACCGGGGCCGCGTCAGGGACAAGCTCACTCCAGGGAATGTCGGTGACCGCCGGCTGGCCGGCGCGGTTGAAGGCGCCGATTGCCGTCGACCCGTCTGCCAGCGGCTTCACCCAGATCTCGATGGTGTCTCGGCGCAGCGCGCGGGTTGCCTGGCGGCCGAGCGCGTCCTGGTCGATCGCAATGACTTCGGCATTGGTCAGCAGCGCCCGTGTTTGCGGTGTCATGGCGCGAACATCGTTGCCGGTCAGGAGAGGGGCGGACAGGAGGGCCCACAACGACATGTGCGTGCGGTACTCATCCTCGCTCATGCCGCCGTTGCCTATTTCCAACATGTCGGGGTCGTTCCATCCGCCGGGGTTGGTGTGTTCTGCCGGGGCTGTCTTGTCAAATCCGATGGTCGCCATGCTGGAGTAGTCGTCCGAGATGTCGCCTGTGGTTCGCCACAGGTTGCCACCGACTTTGCGGCCCCATTCCCCGACGGCGAAGCGCCCGTATTCACATAAACTGAAGACGATCGGCCGGCCGGTGGCCTGCAGGGCGCTGCCCATTTGTTGATATACGGCGCGAACCGTTTCCAGGCTTCGATAGAAGCCTTCGCCCGAGCACAGGTCGTATTTGAGGTAGTCAATTCCCCAGGCTGCCCAGGTACCGGCATCCTGTTCCACGTGGCCGTAGCTGCCCGGGAATCCCGCGCAGGACTTGGGGCCTGGCGAGCTGTAGATCCCAAGTTTCAGTCCGCGCGCGTGTACATAGTCCGCAAGGCCCTTCATGTCTGGAAACTTGGCGTTCGGTTGCAGCACGCCGCGCTGGTCACGGGACCCTTGCCAGCCGTCATCTATGTTCACATAGATATAGCCCGCATCCCGCAGTCCGGTTGCAACCAGCGCATCGGCGATCTCGCGCACGGTGTGCTCATCGATGGCCTCGGCAAACTTGTTCCAACTGTTCCATCCCATTGGCGGAGTGCGCGCCAATCCGTTGTCCGGCAGGTCAGTCAGCGGCGGTAGGGGATATGTCGGAAGGCGGCGTGCGTCCACCTGCGCGCGTGTTCCCTGGCGGGCTGTTATGTCGACGTTGGCGTACCAGACCTGGCCGGTCAGTCTCAACCCCGGATGGCCCTGGGACAGAGTCAGCTCATGTTGTTCGACCCGGGCGTTGCCATTGTCAATTCTGAAGGTCCAGCCACCGGGGCTGGCCCGCAGGTCCAGCATCGGCAACTCCCCATACCATTCGGACAGGATCCTGCCGTGCAATCGCCCGGATTGGGTGTCGATCTGCATCGCGGTGAACCCGGGAAAGCCGCTTGCAGGCTGAAAGATCCAGGCGCCGCGCAAGTCTTCGGCGGCGTGTGTGTTGGCGGTAATGGCCAGACTTGCCGCAAATAACAGGAGTGTCCAACGAGGCATATCACTCAACCTCCCAGGTCACCGTAGCTCCGTTGGCGCTGCAGTAAAGATCCGCACTCCGAATGCTGGCCCCGCGGATACACCCGTTTCGGGTGCAAAGCGGACCCTGATCGCGGCCTTGCCGGCGGTGAGCGCCGTCGGAATCGGGTAGTCTTTTTCGAAAAACTCGCCGGGACTGTCGGCGTCGAGGCGTTCTTTGGCTACGATCACGCCGTCGACCAGGATGTCGAAGCGGCGGTTGCGTTCCTCACCCCAATAGGTGGCCTGCAGAATCAAGGGACCCGGTCGAGTTTGCAGGGTGAACTCGAAGTAACCGCCGGATCGTGCATCCCGACCGTTGCGGCCGCGGTAAACGACGGGATAGGAGAGCTTCGCATCGAGATTGTGGTCGCGTTCGGCCTGCATCTCACCCAGATGCATCATATCGGCAGAGCGCGCCTGCAGTTGCGCCAACCGTGCTTGCTCGGCTTGGTAGGATGTCTGCTCGCGTTGCCACTCATCCTCGGTGAACCGCTTGAAGTACACCGCGGTATTGCGCTCGTGTTGGAAAGTGTATGGGCGCAAGTCAAGTTCTGTCGGTCGTCCCAGGCCGACTGTCTGGAAAGACGCGGGCACACCTGCGGTAGGTTCGATCGCACGCAGGAGGTCGGCTCCTACGAGAACCGGTGCCGGGCCCGTGTAGGTCCCTGTTGCCGGGCCCAGGTCTCCCGCGAGTACGAGCGGTCCGAACAACAGGGCCACTGTTCGCGCGTCGTCGACGGTCGCCTCGGTCCGGAGCACCTGGGGCAGTGTCAGCACGACGGTATCTCCCGATTTCCAGGTGCGCTCGACCCGCAAATACCCGCCATCGCGGCGCTGCTCGACGTCCTTGCCGTTCACGGTTACTACAGGTTTGCTGCACCAACCGGGAATTCTCAGTTTGAGGGCCACAGGCGTGGCGCCGCGACGCTCCAGAATCCGGATCTGCACCGTGTCGCTGAAAGGATAGCCGGTTGTCATCTCCAGCCGGAGGCGCTGCTCGTGCCAGGCCAGTGTCGAGGGTATGTACAGGTTGACCAGGAGCTGCGCGCCCGCACGCCAATAAATCGAGTCACCGTGTTTGGAATGGCTCTCCATGCCGGTGCCCACGCAGCACCAGAAATCATTGAACGGCGAGGAGAATTCCCGATGGGAGCCCGACAGCAGCGGATTCATGTAGGCAAACATGCCAGTGCGCGGATTCTGCTGAGCGAGAATATTGTTCAGATGCACCCGCTCGTAATAATCGAAATACTCGGCGAGCGGCCGGCGTGCGTACAGCTGGCGGGTGAGCTTCAGCATGTTGTAGCTGTTGCACGACTCGCAGGTTTGTTCGGTAATGTGCCTGGAAATTGACAGCGGCGTCTGAAAATACTCGCGGTCCGCGTTGCCGCCGATAACGTAGCTGTAGCGGGTCGTGACAGTCTCCCAGAAAAAGGCGGACGCCGCGCCATAGCGCGCCTCACCAGTCAGCTCGTACAAGCGGGCGAGACCGATGAGCTTGGGAATCTGGGTGTTGGCGTGAATGTTGGGCAGGCTGTCGACTCCCGCGGCGAGTGGATCGAGCACCTTGCGGTCATGGATCAACCGGGCCAGGTCGAGCCAGCGTCGCTCGCCGGTGCGCGCATACAGTTGCGCGAACGACTCGTTCAATCCGCCGTATTCGCAGCCCAGCGTAGTCTGGAGCTGCGAATCGTTGAGGGCACGAAATACGCCGCCAATATAGCCAGCCAGGCGCGAGGCGACTGACACAGCCGGGCGTACGCCGCAGTAACGGTCGGCGTCGAGGAGGCCGGCCAAAAGCTTGTGCCAGTTATAGAACGGCGACCATGCCCCATTTAGATCGAAGCCGGTGGAGCGGATGTCACCGCGCCGAACCTCTTCGGTCGCGAGCTTGCCGGGCTCCAGGATATCGCCCCGTTTGCGGGTGAATCCGCCAACGTATCCATCCGCGGATTGCGCCTGACACAGGACGAGTTCGGACACGATGTAGGCAACACGGCGTTTGCATTCGGCATCGCCGGTCTGAGCGTGCATCAGCGCGCATGCACTGAGGTAGTGACCGAGCGTATGGCCTGCGATGCTGTCGCTTTCCCAGCCGCCGTAGACCTCGCCCTTCGGGGGGAGTCCTGCTTGGCTGCGGTAGTTATGCAGCAGGCGGTCCGGTTCGAGTGCGTGCAGGTAGGCACGGTTGGACTCGAGCGCCGTCAGGTAAGGGGAGGGCAAAAGGCGCACCGCCTCGAGAGGGAATGCTTCCGCCTGAAGGATCGGACGATCCTGTATGGCCGCGCGCAAGAGTCGCGGTGCGAGCGCGAGCAACGCGGCGAGCGGACCTGCATTCCTGAGCAGGGCGCGACGGGAAAGCCAAGGAGGTGTGAATGGCACTGCTTGCCTCCGGTTTCGGATAAAGTATACGATTTAGCCAGAGGTGCAAGTGGCATGAGAACAATTTCCTGGTCCGGGGTATTCCCGGCTGCAACGACCCAATTCCGCGTCGATATGACCGTCGACCTGGATGCGACACAAAAGTCGTTGGATGCGCTGGTGGTTGCCGGGGTTCACGGGCTGGTGCTATTGGGCACCTGTGGGGAGAACAATTCTCTCGAGTCCACCGAGAAGCGTGCCGTCCTGAAGGCCGCATACGAAGTGGTGAACGGGCGCGTTCCGATCGTGGTCGGCGTATCGGAGCTGACGACTGCCCGAGCGGTTGAATTCGCGCGCGATGCCGCGGAAATTGGCGCGGACGCGCTGATGGTACTACCCGCGATGGTCTATGTTCCCACGCAGGAAGAGTTGGAAGCGCACTTTCGGAGCGTGGCTGCAGCCAGCGACTTGCCCATCATGTTGTACAACAACCCGCCGGCATACCGAACGCACATCACCATTGATCTGCTGACTCGACTGACTGACGTGGCCACCATCGTGGCCGTCAAGGAAAGCGCTCCGGATACTCGTCGCTTTACGGATATCCATAATTCCTGCGGCGATCGTTTCATTACCTTGGCGGGACTGGACGACGTGGCGCTCGAAGGTCTTCTGCTGGGTGCGCGCGGCTGGGTTTCGGGCCTCACCAGCGCCTTTCCCCAGGAGTCGGTGGCCCTGGTTGCCGCGGTTGCGCGCCAGGACATGAAACAGGCCTTGCGCATCTACCGATGGTTCATGCCGCTCCTGCACCTGGATGCCGAGCATGATCTGGTTCAATCCATCAAACTTGCCGAGCAGATCATGGGGCGGGGATCGGAGCGAGTGCGCATGCCGCGGATGCCGCTGGCAGGCCAGCGCCGGGCTCACGTGAAGAGTCTGGTGGAGGCGGCGGCGGCTAACCGACCGAACGCGCCTTCAATGCCGCTCGTGGCTTGAATTCAACAGTGAGATCTCAGCGCGTTTTGGGATTGTGTTGTTGCGGAATGCGCCGAGCTCTTTGTGGACCTGTCTTGGCAGAATTGGCAGGCGATGGCGCTGCGGTCGCTTTTGCCTCCAACTCCAAGCGCAAGTCTTCGAGCGCCCCGTTGATGTGCACCTCGACCTTACGCCGAACCGCGGCCGCGTCGCCAGCAAGCCAAGCCTTCAATAGTCCAGCATGCTCTGCACGGGCGCGGCGTTCGCGTCCCTGCGGCTCAAGATGAGCGCGGACATATCGTTCCGCGAGCAATTGAAGACGCTCGATCAGTTGGATGGTGACCAACTTTTCACATGGACGGATCAAAGCCAGGTGAAATTCACGATTGAGCACGGCCATGCGTGCTCCGGATTTTTCTGCTTCAGCATCGAGCAGCTCGAATGCGGCCGTGGCGATGCGGCGTTCAGGCGAGCGGGCAGTCGTTGCGCCAAGCGCAGTCGCCTCCGGTTCGAGCGTGAGGCGCAGTGCGAACACCTCTTCGGCTTCCTTCCCGGTCATCGGCGTGACAACGTAACCGCGGTTCGGTTGCGAGCTGACGAGGCCGTCCTGCTCGAGCCGCGTCAGTGCTTCGCGCAACGGTATCTTGCTCACGCCCAGTTCGGCGGAGAGTGCGTCCTGCCTCACGGGGGACTCCGGCGCGATCTGGCCGCTCAGGATGCGGTCGCGAACGGCGCTGTAAACTTGCTCCGAGACGGTGCGGACAATGAGTTGCAATGGGCCTCCTTGGAGAACTTCCCGGGGCACGGGGTCGCGTGTCCCAGAAATTCGAGCAGAGGATTGTATACGGAATCCGAACCAGCCACCGTGCTCAAGCTGTCGTTGGATCGCCTCCTATCTCAACCCTTTCGTCGCTTCGGGGACCGGGTTTGGGAGGAAGGGGAGCTAGCTGCGGGCCACGTGGCAAGTGCCTGCTCGGCAACAGTTTCCAGCATGTCGCGGCTTGCCCCGGCTTTGGCCTGAACCGCTATGCCCTGAGTGACTGTCGTCACGAATGCAGCAAGGGCATCGGAGTTGGCTTTCTTCGGTAAGTCGCCCTCGGCCTTCGCCCGTTCGAAGCGTTCACGAAGCCGCTCCTGACCAGCCGACCGGAACTCCACTAACGCTTGTCGCACAGGCTCTGCATCATCCGAGCCCGCCAGGGCTCCATTGATACCCAGACAACCGGTGCGGTCGGGATAACGCGTATTGAGGTCGACTGCTTTGTGCAGGATGTGCGCAGCAACTTCGCGCGCAGTGGGTAACTGAAGCGCTTCTGGAATGTAGTCCAGGTACCGTTCGTCGTAGCGGGCCAGGGCTTGGCGGAAGAGCGCTTCCTTGTTGCCAAATGCGGCATAAAGGGCAGGTCTCTCTATGCCAGCAGCCTCGGTCAGGTCCGCGTAGGAAGTGCCCTCGTAGCCCTTACGCCAGAAGACGCACAGCACGGCGTCCAGCACCTTCTCCGCATCAAATTCGCGATGGCGTCCCATCAGATCGACTCAGCCTTTTCCATAACGTTCATTACGAAACCGCTTGACGGCTCTTATATAGATTCTATACTAATCGTTATCGTAATGATCGTTACTGAATATCGGCCGGAAAGAGAATGCATATGGCGCATCCGCCGGATCGCGACGCTCGAGGAAGTGTCGGCCATCGCCTGTTTCCTCGCAGGGCCGAGCGGAAGCTACATGACCGGTGGTGTGATTGATGTGTCCGGCGGCCTCGGAATCTGAAGCGTCAAAGACACGAGCATTTAAAGGAAAAGTGATGACCAAAAAATTTGGCGCGACGTCGACTGCTGACGAAGTGCTTTCCGATGTTAGTCTCCGAGGAAAGCGAATTTTCATAACGGGCGTTTCATCGGGCATCGGGCTCGAGACCACCCGCTCACTGGTGTCTCACGGCGCCAGCGTCGTCGGCTCGGTCAGAAACCTCGCGAAAGCCGAATCGGGCATCGCGTCAGTCCGCAACGCTGCGAGGGAAGCAGGTGGCAGCCTGGAACTGGTCGATCTTGATCTGGCGTCATTACAGAGCGTGCGGGCCAGTGCTGAGAAACTGTTGGCTGATGGCAGGCTTTTCGATGCGATTGTTGCCAACGCCGGCGTGATGGCGACGCCGTTCGGTCGTACGGCCGACGGCTTCGAAGTACAGTTCGGAACCAACCACCTGGGGCACTTCTCTCTGATCAACGGGATTGAGCCTTTAATCGCCGAGGGCGGGCGCCTGGTGGTGCTGTCGTCCCAGGCGCATCGCGTCGCCGCTGTCGATCTCGAGGATCCGAATTTCCAACAGCAGACATATGACCGATTCGTCGCCTATGGGCGATCGAAGACGGCCAACTCGCTTTTCGCCGTTGAATTCGATCGTCGGCACCGGGATCGCGGCATACGTGCTGCCGCGGTAATGCCTGGAAATAGTCTCACTGATCTTCCTCGCCATTTCTCGCAGGAGGAGTTGCAGGGTCTATTCGAGACCGTCGCCAACGCTCGCGCCGCAGCCGGCCTGCCACCAGCGCAGCTGAAAGGAATCTCGCAGGCGGCCGCAACATCGGTCTGGGCCGCAGTGGTGGCTGACAAAAACGAGATCGGTGGAAAGTATCTGGAAGATTGTGCGGTCGCGCCCGTCAACGACACGCCCAATCCATTTGCCGATGGCGTGAGGTCCTATGCGCTCGACGCTGACAAGGCCAGGCAGCTTTGGGCGAAGAGCGAGGCGCTGGTAGGCGCAGCCTAGCCATGGCGGGCAGTCCGCTTTCGGCCTATCGCCGCTTTTGACGGCAGATTGTCAGCACCAAGCCTCGCAGCCAGCGGTGCGCCGGATCGGCTTCGAGTCGCGGGTGCCACATTTGTGAGATCGTGATCGCCTCGGTGCGAACCGGGAGCGGGAAGCTCCTGACTACCGAGAGATCGGACTTGGCCTGATGTCCCTGCGTCGCGTTAAAGAACGAGCTAGTCACCAACGCCACTAGATCGGATACGCTCGCAACCGCTAAAGCTGCTCGGAAGCTCGGCACCACTACGACGACCGTGCGCGAGAGGCCAAGTGCCGCCAATGCTTCGTCTACGGGGCCACTCTCGTGACCATGGCGCGAAGCGACGACGTGGCCACAAGCCGCGTATCGCTCGGCCGTGATCTTACCTCTCCCAAGCAAAGGGTGCCCCTTCCGAACCACACCGACAAAGTGGTCGCGGAAAAGGGTTTGTAACCGTACCTCTGGCCCGGACTTTCCGAGCACGCCGATCTCGAGATCTACCAACCCCTCTCGCAGCGCTCGCACGTCCTTGTCGGGCTTCGGCGCGAAACGAAGGCGCACGTTCGGTGCTACCGCAGTTACCGCCGCAACGAGCTGTGCAGCGAAAATCTCTACGAAACCCTCGTTGGCGCGGAATGTGAAGGTCCGTTTCAACTCGGCGAGATCCAAAGAGGCAACGGCCGGACGCAGTACGGTTTGAGCATCCTGTGCCAGATCACGCACGCGCTCGCGCAGTTCGGTGGCGTGTGGCGTTGGCACCAATCCTCGACCTGCGCGGACGAGCAGGGGGTCTCCCGTTGCCGTCCGAAGTCGTGCAAGCGTCCTGCTCATCGCCGACGCACTGAGGCCCAAGCGCCGGGCTGCGCCCACCACACTACCCTCGGCAAGCAGAGCATCCAACGCGATCAACAGGTTCAGGTCAATGTGAGCCATGCGTCGAGAGTAGCGTACCCGACCATGGCGTTCGGTGCATGTATAAAGTGCGGCCGATGCGTCTTCCGCAATTATCCGCGGCCGCTATTCTTGACTACCTGCGACATTCTGCTCGTGCATTGATAGCTTGATAAGGAGAATTGCCAATGCCAACTCCACCGCCTCACAAACAGCTCCTCCTCATTGGTGCGTCGCGCGGCCTCGGTTTCGCCTTGGCTGAGGAGTACCTCAAGCGCGGCTGGCACGTTGTGGCCACCGAGCGGAGCAGAACAACATCAAGACTTCACGATCTATTGGGAAGCGCCGCAGATCGACTCGAAATAGAAACCGTGGACATCAATCACCCGGATCAGGTTGCCGCGCTGCGGGCGCGCCTGGCATCGAGAAAGTTTGACATGCTGTTCGTCAATGCCGGCGTCGGTACTCGTGAAGTGATCGCTGACATTTCGACCGACGAATTCATACGTATGATGGTAACCAACGCCCTGAGTCCCATGCGTGTCGTCCATAGCTTGCAGGGCCTCGTGCTGCCAACGGGCACGATCGCGATCATGTCCTCGGGACAGGGCAGCATCACAAACAATGAGAACGGGCATTACGAGATCTATCGTGGAAGCAAGACGGCGCTCAACATGTTCATGCGCAGTTTCGCCGCCCAGCGCGCCGATGATCCGCGAACGCTACTGCTCATGGCACCGGGCTGGGTGCGAACGGAACTGGGAGGACCCCAGGCGCGTCTGAGTGTCGAGGAAAGCATACCCAACCTCGCGAATGTCATGGACGCGCAGGCCGGAAAAGCGGGTCTTCAATATCTGGATTACCGGGGTCGAACGGTTCCCTGGTGAGGGTGAGCGTGCGCATCGCCGCTGTCGAAGAGCACTTCACCTTGTGTCGCCGTTTTGGGAAAGAAGCGCCTTGGATTCTCTACCGCGATGGCCCGGATTTGCTGCTCCGAGACACCGAGTTGTTTCAGATAGGGAATCGTCTTGCGCGTGGTGAACAACATGCCGTCGGGGTTGACCCTTTCGCGCTCTACGTCACCGTGCACCCAGTCATTTGAGAAGAACATTTTGTCAACGAAGCCAGCGTCTATGAGTCGTCTGACGCTCTCCACCCGTTTTTTCCAGGGCAACGCTGCTCCGGGCGCCATTCCCCAGAATGCGTGGTCCATGCCGAGCGTGTATCCACGCTTGGCGAGACCGATGAGGTACTCCATATCATCGGTGTCGTCGCTATGCCCGAGTGAGACTCTGGTGGGGCTCACGCCCTCAGATTCGAAAATTTCGGCCTGCTTGCTGCCGCCGCGGAGACGCGCATTGGTGTGCGTTTCAATGGCAACTCCGGTGGCCTTACTGGCTCGCGCCGCAGCTCGCAAAACTCTTTCTTCGAAGACCCTAACGCCCTCAAATTCGCTTGCTGCCTTGATAACGCCTGCTTTGATGCCCGTATCCTCAATCCCCTGCTCGATTTCCTTGATAAAGAGTTCTGTGAGCTCCTCCGTGGTGCGATCTTTCAACTCTGGCAAAAAAAGGCGCTGGCCGGTACACACTACAATCTGCATTCCAGACTTTCGCGAGATCTCTTCGGAAAAGCGCACGTCCCGCCCGGCCTCGGAAGGACTAAGATCAATGACAGTGTTTATGCCCGCATCCAGCGCCGCCTTGAGCTTGTAGACTGCGTCGGCGACGGACATTGCCCTGCTGCTGAATATCTTCCTCGAGCCTGACGCTGCGTAATCGGCCGGGACTATGTGCTCATGGGTCAAAGTGAAACCGAGCTTCGACGCAGCGATGGGTCCTAGAACAGTTTGAACGACCCCGTCGCGACGGGAGTTCGAAGTCGGCGCAGTGGCGTTCCAAGCATGCGCAGTCCGAACGGCCGTTGCCGCGATGCCAACAGCAGTCGCCTGGGTAAGAAACTCTCTACGTGTCGCCATGTGCTTCCATCTTCTACCCAGGCAAATGCTAGTCGAGACTACGATTCGTCGGTTTGTTTACTCCTGGGCCGTTGGAATTGAGCGCCTACGGCCGGGCGGCCAATCGCGATCGACGACTTCATGAGCGTCCTCCGCTCGTGCCCAAGTCGACGAGCAGCTCATCCAGTTGCCCGAACGTCTCGCCCATTGCATCCGCCGCTCCGGTGCCGGCAGCGTCAAGAGCTTCCTTCGAGGGATAGAGTTCGTGCATAACGAGCAGCGTCTTGCCGCCCCTTTCCTGGAAGGTCACCGTGGTGACGGGCCCACCATCACCTCCTTCGTCATTGGTCCACACGAGGCGCGAGTACGGTGTTACTTCGATGTACCTGCCGAAGAATTCCATACCCTGGCCAAACACGAGACGGTACTTACCCCCGGTACGAACATCCATCTCGCAGGAAAGCAGGGACATGCCCATTGACTTCGGCACCCACCACCGCTTGAACAGGTCGGGCCTGGTCCACGCTTCGAATACGATGCGCGCCGGACCGTCGAAGGTGCGCGTGACGACGATTTCACGCTCGGACTTCCGTTCCACAGTCGTGCGATTCTTCATGGTCGTTGCTCACTCTCTTTTCTTGCGTCCATCGAATTTCTCCCTCTGTTTCAAATCTTCGACAACCCGGTCCAACTCGTCGAAGCGCGCGGCCCAGAGCTGGCGATACTTCTCGAGCCATGCCGTCGCTTCCTGCAGTCGATGCGGGCCGATTTTGCAGGTCCGCACGCGACCGACCTTCTCCGTGATGACGAGCCCGGCCTGTTCCAGGACACTGACGTGCTTCTTCATGCCCGTGAGGGTCATGTTGAATTTTTGGGCGAGGTCGCTGATCGAAGCCTCTGCACGTCCGAGCTGCTCCAATACACCGCGTCGGGTGACGTCCGACAGCGCGGCGAACGAGGCATCGAGGTGGGCATTTGTATACTGAACCATTAAGTTCAGTATACACCGAACCGGTAGTCGACACGCAAGCGGAGGCTGAGAGCGCGCCGTGATGCCGGCCGTCTTCCCTCGTTGAGGCGCCGGTTCAAGCGTAGGAGCGGCCTCGTGCTAGGATCGAGGGGCGCTACCCGATCTCGGAGGTTCCATGAAGCGAGTCACTGGCATTGGCGGCATCTTCTTCAAAGCCAAAGACGCTCCGGCGCTGCAAGTCTGGTACAAACAGCATCTCGGAATCGACGTTCAGGTTTGGGGTGGCGCGGCGTTCAATTGGACCGACGGTGACGGCAAACCTGTTGGGGGCACAACCGCCTGGTCCATTGGTTCGGCTGAGAGTGACCACTTTGCGCCCAGCGCCGCTGCCTTCATGGTCAACTACCGCGTCGCGGATCTCCACGCACTCCTCAAAGCTTTGCGCGAAGAAGGCTGCAACGTACTCGAAAAAATTGACGAGTCCGAGTATGGCAAGTTTGGCTGGGTCATGGATCCGGAAGGAAACAAGGTGGAGCTGTGGGAGCCGCCTGCCGGCCAATGACGCCTGTTCCGGATTTTACGCGAACGGACGTTCGCGAGTTTGCCTGAGTTCTCAAGCAACACTGTCCGGCATGCATGTCAAACTCCCACCGGTGGACCGCTTCGCGGTTCCGTGTGGCTACCGGCGGTGCTTCCGAACCGCAATAAGTGATTGATTTTTCACAGACCCCTTGCGGTCGTGTTCTTCTCAAGGCACAGTCACAGCTCACGGCCACGACGCCGGCGATTGCAACATAACAATAAAAGCTGTGCCAGGGAGAGTAAGGACATGATCAGGCGTCGGATTGCCGGCGGGGCTTGGCTCGTGCTCGGCCTCATCCTGCTCGCGTCCCTGCGTTCGGCCGAAGCGGCGGTTCCCGTGGACCTCGTCAGGACGGATCTGAGTCCGCTCATTCGTGACGCGGCCCGCTCTCCAGTACAATTTGCCGTGCATGTACCACATGCGGTATCAGTCGACACGGCCGGAAGTTGGTCCGTGATCGGCGAGCGCGCAATCTGGCGCTATGCGGTGCGCATACCCACAGCAGTTTCAATGTCCTTCCACGCTACCCCCGTGCATCTGCCCAGTGGTAGCAAGCTGATTGTACGCAGCGCCGCCACCACTGTTACATATGACCCGCAGGAGCTGGCGGCATCGGATTTCTGGAGTCGAATTCAACCAGGGGATACGCTGGAATTCACCCTCGATGTGCCGAGCACCGGACGCTCGGCTGTTGCATTTCAGATCATCAGCTTTCAAGCCGGCTATCGCGGACTGGGTGGCGCAGTTCCTGATCACCCTTACTACAGGAAGCTTCAGCTACGAACAGCGAGCACCGGCAATAACACCTGTGTTCAGAATTACACGTGCAGTGCGACCACAGCGAATACACCCCTCGCGCAGGCGACAGTCGGTATCGTAGTCGGCAACGCGTATCAATGTACCGGAACACTGATCAATGATGTTCCACACGATAATACGCCTTACGTACTGACCGCCAGGCATTGCGAAGACGGAGTGCTCGGCGCAGGCGATGACGGGCAAGCTTCCGGTGTTACTGTCTACTGGGATGCTGCGACACCTTGCGGACAAACGCTCGGAACAATTTACGACCCGGGCAGCAAAACCCAGACCGGCGCGACAACAATAGTCGTGCAACAGGACGCGTGGCTCATCCAGTTGAACGCAAACCCCGTAGTCGCCGACGCACAATTTGCCGGCTTTGATGCCAGCGGCGGTACAATTCAAGGCGGCTACACGATTCACCATGCCCTGGGATACAACAAGCAATTCACGGGATGGTTTGGACAAGCCGTTGCATTACGGCAGTCCGGCGTACTCGGCGTGACTTACCAGTCGGATTTCTGGGAGGTTGTCAATCAACTCGGAAACATCGGCCCCGGCGCATCGGGTAGTGCACTGATCGACCAGAACAATCACCTGGTCGGGACACTGACGCTCGGTCGCGTCACCAGCGATACGTCAGGGTACGGCGCTTGTCCAGCAAGTCCGCCACCAGCTCCCAACGGCAGCAATGGCGTAGCGGATTTCACCTCCCTGGCCGCTGTGTGGAACTCTACCGCGGATACGACGAGCAACACGGGATCGCGCACCATTAAGTCAGTTCTCGATCCGGCCAACACAGGAACGTTAGTCGTGCCCCCCATGGCAGCCGCGGCGATCAGCTTCACTGCCTCCACTGTCAGTCTGCAGACAGGTGAGTCCGCCCAACTGAGCTGGAACGTGCCCAACGCGACCCAGTGCAGCGCCAGTGGCGGTCTTCCAGGTGACGGATGGTCAGGCACGTTGCCAGGCTCAGGGACGGGTACCCAAGCCATATCAGAGGGATCCGGTGGCGCTGTCCGCTACAAGCTCACATGCCAGCTCGCCGGCGGTGGCAGTGTCAGCTCGTCCGTCCAGATTGCGTGGAATGGATCCGTTCCTTTCGTGCAGGTCTACCTGCCGCGCTTCGCAGTTTGGACTACACGGCCGGCTGAGATTACCTGGACTTCGAATGTTTCACCCTGCGCCATCAGCGGTGGTGGATTGTCTCTATCGGGTCTGCCGAGCTCGGGATCTACCACCGCTACCCAGAGCACTCCAGGGGACGTCACGTACCTGGTTTCCTGCGGCTCCGGGCCGACTGCCACTTCCGGCTCCGCCACCGAAACGTACGTGTTACCCAGTCTGCTGTTGATCGCAAATGGTACGGACCGTTTACTCAGCACGACATTTCTACTGGGATGGCTCTCGTACGCAGATACCTGCACGCCATCAGGGGGTGCGCCCAACGACGGCTGGGCAACGAGTTCGTTCGGCTGGAACACACAGGATTTCTCACCTCGTGTCTCCACCCTGGGTACGTACACATACACGCTGAGCTGCTCTTCCGGACCGCTTTCAGTACAGCAAAGCGTCACCGTCACGTTTGAAAACAATGCTCCATACGTCACGGCATCAGTCACGCCGAGCACGACAACATACAGCGCCTCGCCTGCTGATTACGTTACGGTCAACTTGACCACGAACATGTCAGGCTGCCAAATCAACTCGACGCCCAGTCTGGGCAACATAGTGGGCCCCCAATTCCCGATTCCAGGCATCGGCGGGCGATTCGACGGTGGCCCCTTTATTGTTGCGCCACGCGCGCCCGGTACCTACGCATTGTCGGTAACCTGCGCAGAGGTCGGTAATCCAATTACGACCTCGGCTCCGGTCACCGTCACCATCCTGCCGCCTCCGCCGCCCACGGCAACGCTTTCAATCAGCCCGAGTACCCCGAACTTGGGCGAACAGCAGTTCACGGTAACCTGGTCCTCGACGAACGCCACCAATTGCACGGAGACGGGTAATGGCCAGTCATCCGGCGCGATTTGGGTGCCCGGCTCGGGCGCCGACCCCTCGGGCAGCCTGACCCTCGGACCAGCCGACGAGGTGGGGCAGTTCACCTTCGGGATCACCTGCCAAAGTATTGATTCGAATCAGGGCAGCGCCACCGCTGAAGCAAAACTCACTGTCGCCGAGCCGACGGCGAGTCTATCGGCGAGTGCGACAACCGTGACGCAAGGACAGACACTCACACTGACCTGGTCTTCGACCGGCGCCAGCCAATGCACTGCAAGCGGAGGAGGCGCAAACGGTTCGCCTTGGTCAGGGACCTTGGGCTCGTCGGGCACCGTTACACAAACAACGACGACGGCCGGCAAGTTCACTTACTCCATCATGTGCGGCTCGCGATTCCCCGCTCAAGCACAGACGGCAGTCACGGTGACCAGCTCATCCGCGAGCGGTCCCAGCTCGGGGGGGAGTAGTGGTGGCAGCGGAGGTGGCGGTGGCGCCATCGACGTTCTTGAAATTCAACTGCTGACATTACTTGCGAGCGGCCGCGCGCTTGCGCGGCGCCGTCCAGTGCGTCAGCTAGGACTGCTGCTGCGACGGTGACTGGGACGGCGATCACCACTGACCGGCACTTCAAGGGCTAGACTGGGCTGTCGTTTGTTCAGTGCGGGCGAAGTTCGGAGGAATCGAACTTGAGTTCAATGTGGCATTGGCTTTCCTACCTCGTTGTGATCCCCACCTTGGCGAATGCGGCGGAAAAGAACACCGCCATCATTGACGACGTCGCATACACAAGACCACAAAAGCTCGTCACGATCGAGTCCAACCGGAGACTGAACGTCTACTGCACTGGCGCGGGATCGCCAACCGTCATCTTCGATTCCGGACTCGGGGATGGGACACGGGCCTGGGGATTGATTCAGTCGGCTATAGCTGAGCATACACGCGCCTGCTCATACGACCGCGCGGGCCTCGGCTTCAGCGACCCACCCACCAGGCCGAGCACGAGCACCAACGTGGTCGATGATCTGCATCGACTGCTTCGTGCCGCACACGTTAAGCCTCCCTATGTTCTCGTTGGACATTCATTAGGGGGAATGCATGTGAAACTCTACGCGGAAACCTACCTCTCGGAGGTGGCTGGATTGGTCTTCGTAGATCCATCGCACGAGGACCTCGGTAAGGGCGCCTGGGCGATCGATCCAGAGAGTCGCAGGACCTATGCGCCGTACATTGAAGCCCTACACCGATGCCTTGAAGCAAGAACTGATGACTTTGTCGCCGGCTCGGAGTTGGTTAAGAACTGTGGCCCGTTTCCGGATCCACATTACAGCGCTGCCATCAACGCAGTAGAGGTGCAGCTCGGCAAGCAGCATGGTCGGCTACAAGCGCGGGTCTCTGAGCAGGAGAACGTTTGGTTCACGAGCGCCGACCAAGTACGAGCAGCCTATCGACCGCTCGGCGACATCCCGATCATCGTCCTGACACACGAAGCGTCTGCGCGAGGTCCAGCCGAAACTCAGGAGCAACGCGATGCCAAGAACAAACTCTGGATAGACCTGCACGACCAGATTGCGGCGATGTCTACTCGCGGAAAACGATTTACAGTTGGCTACGCTGGGCACTACATTCAGATGGACCAACCCCAGGTCGTCATAGACTCAATTCTCGAGATCGTGCGAACCACTCACGGCCGATAGGAAACAGCCGTCACTGCGAACGCCAGGGCGTGGTTAAAGGAGCCGAGCATGAAGGGAAGGATTTCGGCAAACGCTGGCCGATTTGGGCTCTGCGTCATTTTCTCGGTGTACCTGGCGGTTGGCCATTGCGAGGAAAATGGCTTTGCAACGCCACGATCATTCCTTGCAAACGTCTCTGCCGACTGTCTGGTCAGGCCCTCGACTGCGCTGGATGCTTTCTTTTTCGTAAGCAATTTGACGCCTGCAATTCTGTCCTCCAGTGAGGCGCCTTGACATGGCCGGAGTCATGTAAGAGTAATGTGTAAGTTTCAGAGGTCTGACAGGGGAGCGCATGCCCATTATCGCCGCTTCCTAGCGTCGCCAGGGCGGGGTCTGAAAATATCTGCAAGACTCCAGAGGTGCACCTGACTTCGGCTTGCGCGCGCCACGTCGATGAACTCGCGTGCGAACCCGCCAGCGGCCAAGTAGAGAAGGGGGGCGTCGCCGGCCTGAGCTAAGTGAGCCCATTTCACGCCAGATTGTGAAAGTCGCTCCAGGGAATTGAGGTGATGAAGGTGCCACTTGGCTTCGAGCGGCTTGGTATTCCATTTCACCGCTCCAGTCAGTACGCGCCCGTCCTCAAGCGTCGAAGCGATATCAACTTCCAACGATTGGCCCTGGCGGTCTTTACCCTCCCAGCGTCCCCATTCCCGAACGACCGGTAACCGCAGATGCGGTTGCAGCCACTGATAAGCTTGCTCGGCAACCCGCTCAAATATGTGCCCAAGATAGGTGTTGAAGCGCGGCTCGATCACGTGACGCCAAAAGTACCTCGGATCGGTGCGTTCGAGGGCAGCCTCATTGTGACTGATGAATTCGTAGTAGAAGGCAAAGGCGGGATCGGATATGTGATAGCGATAGGGTGAGGTGGATTTCGCACCCAGATTGCGTGTTTTGCTGACATACCCCAGATCGATCAGCCGCTCGATCTTATCGCGCAATGGCGTGTCGACGTTGAGTCCAGAGCGCTGCGCGATTTCGTTGACTTCAGTGCAGTCGTTACCGATCGACCGCATGATTGCCTGGTATTTGGCTACCTCACGCAGACCTTGCTCCTGCAGAATCGCAGTCTCGACGAGTCCTCTAATCTCACCGCGTGGGGCGAGCATGAGCCGCGCCGCGTTATCCGCAAGGGATTGCGTTGGTCTGAGCGCATCTAGATAGCGCGGCGTCCCGCCGAAGATTCCGTAAGCTCCGACACGATCGCGTGTGGACCGGAAGGTTGCCATCTGCGCCGAGTACCAGTAGTTGAACGGCTGCAGCGCTGCCTTCCACGCGAAGCGTCCGTGCAACGGTGCGCCACCCTCGTCGAGCGCTTCGAGTGTGCGTATCGAGGATCCCGCGAGCACCAAGGCAAGCGCGCGCGCCGGACGTCGCTGCTCCCAAGCTTCATTGAGTTCAGAGCAGACGCCCGCTAGTTCCCGTGGGTCTTCGCCGAGGTATTGGAATTCGTCCAGTACAATCGCTTGTGCTCGTCTCAACTCCAGCAATAGCCTGAAAACCGTGCGCCAGGTGGGGTAGTCCTTCGAATCTAGCGCTTCGCCGGTCCACGAGGCGACGTCACGTACGAGTTGTTCCCGGTTTTGCGCTGACGTGGTCGCAGCAGCGGTCCAGTAGAATGTTTCAGTGGCAGGTAGGACATGAGTCAGGAGATGAGTCTTGCCTAGGCGTCGCCGGCCGTAGAGAAGGGCGAGTTGCGGCGTTTTCCTTTGCAGCAATGCGCGTAGATCTTCCTGCTCTTGCTCTCTGTCGATGATGTGGTTCATTGGTGAAGGAACTATACTACTTAATAAGTATACTACTATAATAGTATAGTTAAAAAGCGACACTCGTAGCATAGGGGGTTGCGGCAGCAGCATAAAGCTCAGGGACGCAAACGAAGTGCCCCGAGCGGGGTGGAATGAATGTCCGTGCCTACCTGTCTTGTGCCGCGCCGTCGAGGAGGGTGTCGCATACGGCTTGCGGCGCGCGTACAAACACACCGACGCTCCCGACGTGAAGGCTATCGAGGAGCACGGATGTCATACGTTGCGAAACTCTCTACGGACTCGCGGTGCTACCCTTAGTCAGCGGTTACTCTCCCCGAAACGGACCCCAGCGCCCATAGCGAGCCTCTATTGAATAGATAGACACAATCCATGATGCAGCGCTAATTCCAAATTTAGACTCATTCCAGGAATCGCAGGTATCACCCTGCCCCGGAGTGAAGATATGCGGAACACTATGTCGCGGCTGCTCATTGCCTGTGCGGTGACGGCAGCAATCCCCCTGATACCGGCCGTCGCGGCCGCTCCCCCGGGTGCACCCCAGTCGGCCCTGGTTTGGTGGCCCGATCACCTCGACCTCACGCCGCTGCGTCAGCACGATGCGAGATCCAATCCTCTGGGCGGCGATTTTGATTACCCCAATGCCTTCGCTACCCTCGATCTTCAGGCCGTCAAAGCGGACATCAAGAAGACCCTGACGACGTCTCAGGACTGGTGGCCTGCCGACTATGGCAACTACGGTCCGTTCTTCATCCGTATGGCCTGGCATGGGGCGGGCACCTATCGCGTATTCGATGGGCGCGGCGGTGCTGATGGCGCCGATCAGCGTTTCGAGCCGCTCAACAGTTGGCCGGACAACGTCAGTCTCGACAAGGCGCGCCGCCTGTTGTGGCCGATCAAACAGAAGTACGGCCAGAACATCTCCTGGGGCGATCTGATGGTGCTCACCGGCAATGTCGCACTCGAGTCCATGGGCTTCCAGACGTTCGGCTTTGCGGCAGGACGAACGGATGATTGGGAGCCCGACCTCGTCTATTGGGGGCCCGAGATTAAATGGCTCGGCGATGAGCGCCATGCCAGCGATCGCCAGTTGCAAAAGCCCCTGGCGGCGACACAGATGGGGCTGATTTACGTCAACCCCGAAGGACCGAACGGCAACCCGGACCCGCTCGCGGCGGCGAAAGATATCCGTGAGGCGTTTGGCCGCATGGCCATGAACGATGAGGAAACGGTGGCCCTCATCGCCGGCGGCCACACTTTCGGCAAGGCGCACGGGGCGCACGATCCTTCCAAGTGTGTTGGTCCCGAGCCGGCCGCCGCCGGCGTCGAACAGCAGGGGCTCGGCTGGGTGAACAAATGTGGCAAGGGCCACGGTTCGGATGCAATCACGAGCGGCCTGGAGGGGTCCTGGTCCGTCAATCCAACTCTGTTCACAACGCAGTATCTGGATAACCTGTTCAAGTACGATTGGGTCAAGACCAAGAGCCCGGCAGGTGCGACCCAGTGGATCCCTTCCAATCCAACCGCAGCAACGCTGACTCCCGACTCTCAGGATCCGACGGTCCGTCACGCCCCGATCATGTTTACTACCGATCTCGCCGTGAAGTTTGATCCCGCTTACCGGGCGATCGCGTTGCGCTTCCATGACCATCCGGAAGAATTCAAACTCGCTTTCGCGAAGGCCTGGTTCAAACTGACTCACCGCGACATGGGCCCGCGCTCCCGCTATCTGGGCCCGGATGCTCCGCAGGTTGATTTGATCTGGCAGGACCCATTGCCGAAATCTGCGCGTCCTGTGGTCACTGACGCAGACATTGCCCAGCTGAAAGCCAAAATCCTCGGTTCGGGCCTCACGGTGCCGCAGTTGGTTCGGACCGCCTGGGCTTCCGCAGCGACCTTCCGCGGCACCGATTACCGCGGCGGTCCCAATGGTGCGCGCATTCGCCTCGCGCCGCAGAAAGACTGGCCCGTGAACGATCCGCGAGAGCTCGCCACAGTGTTGAAGCGCCTGGAGGGTATCCGCAGCGACTTCAACCGCGCCCAAGCAGCCGACAAACAGACAGGCGGCAAGCTGATCTCGCTCGCTGACATCATCGTGCTCGGTGGCGATGCGGCTATCGAAAAGGCCGCAATGGACGCGGCTCACCCTGTGCAGGTTGCTTTCGTGCCGGGCAGAGTAGATGCCTCCCAGGAGCAGACCGACCCGAAGTCCTTCGCCGTGTTGGAACCGACCGCCGACGCATTCCGCAACTACTTCGCGCCGACAGGACAGACGCGATCACCCGCGGAGCTGATGGTCGACCGCGCGAACATGCTGACGCTCTCAGTGCCGGAGATGGTGGCATTGGTCGGCGGTTTGAGAGCCTTGAATGCCAACGCAGGTGCATCGGCCAACGGAGTCTTCACTGACCGTCCGGGAACGTTGAGCAACGACTTCTTCGTAAACCTGCTCGACATGTCGACGAAGTGGGACAAGTCGTCTCAGACAGACGGCCTGTATGAAGGGCACGATCGCAAGACCGGCAAGCTCCGATGGACAGCAACGCCCGTGGACCTGGTGTTCGGATCCAACTCTGAGCTGCGCGCAGTGTCTGAGGTCTACGCATCGTCCGACGGCCAGGACCGGTTTGTCGGTCAATTCGTAGAGGCATGGTCCAAGGTGATGAGCCTCGACCGCTTCGATCTGCGCTGACCCTAAGCCCCGAGGTCGCAAGATCTCGGGGCGCCGGTTTCAGCCAGCTGAGAACGACCTCGGGCGAGCGCCGACGAATTTGGTTTAGGTGCAGGCTGAGTTGCAGGGTGGATTACTTAGCTACCATATGCGCACGCGAGCCTTGGGCTCCAGATACAAACGCTGTCCGGGCACGACGTCAAACGCGTCGTACCACGCATCCATGTTACGAACGGTCGATACCCGAAAATTTTCGGGCGCGTGATCGTTGGTCGCGACCTGTGTTCGTAGTGCATCCTGGCGTATTTTGACGCGCCAGGCTCGCGCGAATCCGATAAAGAACTCACGGTCTTGCTGCCGCACGTAGTCCTTGTCTTTGGCTTTGTTTCCCAACGTGCGCCGATAAGCGTCGAAAGCGGCGGCCAGGCCGCCCAGGTCGGCAATGTTTTCACTCAGTGTCAGCTTGCCGTTGATCGACAGATCGGGAAACGGGCTATAGCTGGAAAATTGCTCGATCAGTGGCTTCGATAAGGCTTCGAACCGCAGTTTGTCGTCACTCGTCCACCAATGATGCATCGCACCTTGGACGTCGTACTCTGCGCCCAGCAGGTCGACGAAGTGACTGATCTCGTGGCCGAAGATGGCGCCAATTGCGCCATAGTTAGCCGCGTCCGAAGAGCGGGGGTCAAACTTCGGTGCCTGCAAAAGCGCGGCGCAAAAGTTGTATGCATTCTGCAGTGGTATCGAGTAGGCGGCGACGCTTTGCGGTGACGGCGCCCATTCGGTCGCGTCAGCGGGCTGATCGAGCTTGGCCAACGCATTCTGATAGTCCCAATACGCAACGCGTTGCAAGTTACCGACTGGATCGCCGGCATCGATGGTCAGGCGGGAATAGTCCGCCCACCTGTCCGGGTAGCCGACGCCAAAGTACATTGCCTTCAACTTGGAAACAGCCAGAGTCCTGGTCGCAGTTGACAGCCACTCGATGGCTTCGATTCGCTTTGCGAAGGCGTCGATCACATTGGCGGCGATCGCCTGCGCCTTGATCTTTGACTCTGTAGGAAAATACGTTTCGACGTACATCCGCCCTACTGCGTCCGGCATGGCCTTGTTGGTCGCTTCCATCGCACGTTTTTCGCGCGGAATGAACTTTGACGCACCGGACGGATCGCCACTATCCTTTGCGAAGGCCCGCGGCAGTACGTCGCGATATCGATCGACGACATGGAATCGCAGATAGTCCTGCCACGTTTGCAGGGGATAGGAGGCGATCAGTGCCGCCTCACCTTTGATGGCCCCCGGCTGCCAGGCAACGAGGTCTTTTTGCTTTGCCAAACCCGCCGCGGCGAAAAACGCCGGCCAGTCCATGCCGGGCGCCTTGACCGGAAATTCAGCCAGGGCCCAGTGGTTGTCGGCATTGTGGTCGTTCGAGGATTCCTCGCGTGTGCCCTGAGCGCGAGCGATCGCTGTTTCCAGCTCCATGACCGCCGCAGCCCGCGGCTCCACGCGCTTGAGTCCGGCCAGTTTCAGTGCACGGCCGATGTTGCCGAGGAACTCGGTCCGCAGCACCTGCGCCTGCAGCGTGTTGTTGAAGTAGTCGTCACGGGTTGGCAGGCTCAGCCCACCTTGAAGCAGATAACCGAAGTATTTCCCTTCCCCGTGAATCCCACGCTGCGCCGCAAGTCCGAACAGGTGCGAAGACTCGTAGACGCCGAAGTTTAATGGGTCGACATCGGCGCGCAGGCCGCTGCCGAGCAGTCGCGCCAACGCTGTCTTGTCATGCACGCCGTCGATGCGATTCAGCAGCGGTTTGATCGGAGTGACGCCTTTCGCCTCGATGACGCCGTTGGTCAGATACGCCGCATAAAAGTCTGCCACCTTGCGCTGATACGAACCTGGAGGTCGCTTGGCAGCTTTCTCGATCAAACTGGCGAGTTGAGCCGTCGTCTTCTCGTCTATCTCATTGCGCGCGCCCCAACGGCTCCTGTCGGTGGGGATTTCGGTTGTCTTGAGCCAGTCGCCGTTGGCGTAAGCATAGAAGTCATCGCCCGGCTTGATGCCGGTGTCTACGCCGATCTCTTGTGGAGAAGCCGCCGGGGCGACCGGTGTGCGTGCGTCCGCCACGGACGCTACTCCATGGCAAACTGTCGCGCCCAGGAGCAGCACAATTGCCGGCATCACCTGCGTCATTTTCGGTCAGCCCTACGCCTAGAATTTGACGGTGAATGCCGCAAACATGACTCGACCTAGCAGATCGTAAGTCGGATAAGCGTTCGGCGAACCAGTTCCCGCAATCAGCGAGCTGACCAATGGCGGATCCTTGTCCAGAACGTTGTTGACGCCCGCGCGCACGCTGAAGTTCCTTGACACGTCCCAGACCGCGCTGAGGTCGAGATAGCTGACGTTCGGTAGTCTTGCATCGAAGCTGTCGTACACACCCACACCGTAGCCTGGCGCGCTCGCCAACAGCTCAGCGATCCCGGTATTGTGGTCGAGCTCGACGGAACCGATGAATCGCCACTGCGCGGATACGAGCACCGATAACGGTGTTTGCCAGGACAGGCGGGCGATATGGCGCCATCGCGGACTGACCGTCAGGCAGGTCGGTCCGTATAAGCCGGCGCAGTCATAGGCCGGCACGGCGGAGACCGGCTGCGACGTGGCGTGTTGCAAGTAGCTTCCCGAGAGTGTCGCGGATATTGTCCCGAGGCGGCCGATGTCCCGGCGATACGCCAGCTGCACGTCGATGCCGGCCGCTTCGGCAGCCGCGATGTTGAGAGATTTCGCGATGATGTAGCCGCCACCCTCGATCGTTGTACCGAATAGACCGCCGGTCGGCGTGCGAACGACCAGGTCGCAGGACGCAGCAGCGCCCGTGCTCAAACAATTGTTCAGCGAGATGTTGATCGGGAGGGTCGAAATTTGCTGTTTCAACAGGATCTTGTAGTAGTCCAGGCTGGCCGAGAAGCCGGTCAGGTAAGAGGGCGCATAGGTGGCTCCGAAGGATATCGTGTTGGCTGTCTCCGGCTGCAGATCCAACGTGCCGCCGACGAGCGTTGCGCATTGACCGGCCGGACATTGTGTGATGTGGCCATATTGGGCCGCCGTTACACCCGTGTGCGCACATTCAGCGAAACTGGCGGTCGGCGTCGCGCCGGCGCACGGGTCAGCCGCAACTGCGCTGGTATTCGTTACAGCGTTGGGAGTGAGCAGTTCGATGATGTTCGGCGCGCGGATGGCGCGGTCGAACGAGGCACGCAGCAGAATATCCGCGATCGGTGCATATTGGACGTCGAATTTGTAGGTATTCACGCTACCGGCTGCGGTGCTGTAGCTGGAATGCCGGAACGCGGCGCCGGCCGTGAGCTGCTCGGCCCAGGGCTGTTGCTCGGCAAGCGGCGCGCGCAATTCGATGAACTCTTCTTGGACGTGATAGCCCCCGTTGATCGCAGTGCCCGCACCGCCAAATCCCGCCAGATCGTTCGACAGCTCCTCCTGGTCCGGGGTGTACTCCAACTTGTCGGACCGGTGCTCTGCGCCGATGTTGACTGCAATGCCGTGGGTCGCGAACGGCGAGGTGATGCCATACTTGCCGAGTTCACCGGTCGCACTGGCACTGACTATCCGTTCGACAACGGAACCTTGGGATGTGCCCAACGCCACCAGAGAAGCCGCTTGCTCCGGTGTGACACCTCCTTCGGTCCAGATATTCCACGGAATACAAGCCGATCCGGTCATACACTTCGGTGCGCCCGTGGTGGGATCCGTGACGACCAGCAATGCGTTCTGGACCTTGTTCCAGCTCAAAAAGCCGCCTTGGGACTGAAACAGCGAGGTGTAGTAGTACGACCCATACACGTCGTACGTCCATGCGTCGCCCGCCTCTCCCTTGAGCCCGAACACGGCTCGATAGTTGTTATGCTCGAATTGGGCCGTCCGCGGACCGCCTTCGATATTGCGCCGCCCAAGAAATATGTCGACAGCCGTAGCGCCGCTGGCCGTCGGATAGGCCGTTGGATTGTTGGTCGGATCGCACAATATGGCGTTTTGTTGGGCACTGAGTAAAGGGTTGGTCGGGCTGCAATTGACCAGAACTCCGCCGTTCTGGGTCGGGTCATTCGGGTTTGCGCCGAGGAACGCCGCTGAAGGACCCACCGTCGATTTGGATCGGTCGTTCATGAAGCTGAAGTCCAGGAACGGTTTGACGTAGTCGTTGACGTCATAGTGCGCGAAGAATCCGCCCATGAAGCGCGTGTCCTGTGAGGACAGGGCTTGGTATGGATTCGAGTTGAAAATCGCGGGTGGGTTGGAACCGGCCTGCGGCCACGGCAGCAGCTGGTTCCCGACCACGGCCAGATTCAGGTCAGGATTGAATACCGGGTTCACGAGGTTTGAGTTTGCCGAGCCATTGCAGACCGGTGTGTTGATCAGATTGTCATTGTTCGCGTCGGGATTGACGTTCAATTTGCAGGCGGAGAAGTCGCGCGAACCTTGAGAGACCGGATTGGCATCCCGGTAAGTGAAGTAAGCCTCGATATTGCCCGCGCCGTCCGCGCTGTTGACGCCGACGATGATCGAGATATTTCTATTCTGACCAGTCCAGTTGCTTCCGGATGGCGCAGGGAATCCAGCCTCATTCTCCAATCCCTGCATCAAGGAGTTGTGATTGCTATGCTGGTTGACCCCGGCCTGACCATCGATCTGGATGCCGTGGAAGTCGTGCTTCATCACGAAGTTCACAACGCCGGCAATTGCGTCCGAACCATAGACTGCAGAGGCGCCGCCGGTGACGACGTCGATACGGTCGACGAGCTGAACCGGGATCTGGTTGAGGTCAGGTGCCGGATTGGGATTGAGTGTACTGGCGTCGCCGACACCCAGGCGCCTCCCGTCGACCAGGACGAGCGTCCGCTGTGGGCCGAGGCCCCGTAGGTCGGCCGTCGAGATGCCGCCCGGGGCGGCGAGCGGATTCTGTGTCGGTGAGAGATCGGCTACGGAATTCTGGAAATTCTGCGGCAGGTTGTTCATCAAGTCGATTATGTTACTCGTGCCCTGAAGCTGGATCTCCTTTGATGTGACCACCTGAATGGGGCTCGTACTGGTCATGTTGGGTTGCGCAATGCGGGATCCCGTGACGATGACTTCCTGCAGGGCTGGGGCCATATCCGTCGTGGCGGGCAATGGTGGCGAGTCCGCGTCCGCCGCAAAGGCGGTGGCACTCATCGCCGTCCAGGCAAGGGCCGCTAACTGGGTAGCGCGGCGCGCGATGTTGCGGTGCCTTCGCACTCCACTCCAACTATGTTTGCGACACATCATGACTAGTGTGTGAAAGGCCATTGCATGGCTCCCGGGAATGGTTGATTTGTCCAGGCCAGAGCTGGCCGTGAGCCGCGAAGACAACACGGGCGGTGTCGAAGCGGCGCCGTAAGTACGATTGCGGTCAGACGCCAGGGTCACGGCGGCTGCTCGAATTCAAGTCGGCCCCGCATTCACGGTCGCGGCTGGTGAGCGACCGGGCCGGCGAGGCCATGCAGAGCCGCTTCTCCTGCGTCAGCGCTGCGATGACCGACCTGGTGTCAGTCACTTCTGCGAACTCGTTATGCAAGTCGCCGAGTGCGGCGTTGTGGACGTCGGCAGCCGGACGAACGCGCCCATCGGCGCCCGCGTGATCAAAGGCCGCTGTCGCATCCGCTACGACATAAGTATTGAAGCCCAGATTTCCCGCCATTCGGGCAGTCGTGGATATGCAGTGGTTGGTCGTGAGGCCCACGATCACCAACGTCTGGATCCCCAGCTTGCGCAGGTCCGCCTCGAGAGTCGTTCCGATAAAGGCGCTGTTGACCTCCTTGTAATAGACGAGCTCGCCGTATCCGGGGATCGCCTGGGGCTTGGGCTCGCTGCCACGAGTACCCGGTTGAAAGGAGCCGGTGGGGCCGGTGGACCGATGATGCACGTGGACAATGGTCGCAGCAGCCTTTCTCCACGTCTCCAGCAGCAACGCGATACACGTTTCAGCCTGCTGATTGTTACGCGTTCCCCACGTCGGGTCGTCGAACCCGATCTGCACGTCTACCACGATGAGCGCCGCTGAGCGGTCTAATGTTTTCAATTGTTTCAACCATGTGGTCGAGCACTGCGATAAAGTTTCCTCCACGGTGTCAGGCGCTCCAAAACGACGATACGGATATCGCTTTTGACGATGGGTGGAGAATGACAAACGACCTCGAAATCCGGCATTGCCGGGTATTGGTGGCGGTCAGCGAGCACGGCAGTGTCAGCGCGGCCGCCCGCGAATTGGGGCTCGCACAGTCCACGATCTCCGAGACGCTGCTCTCGCTCGAGAGAGTCATCGGCGCGCCGATCATGCTGAGGCGCCCGGGCAAGGAGGCTGTACTGACCGCCGCAGCGGAAACCCTGCTGCCGCATGCCCGAGCCCTGATTGCGGCGAGCGTTACCGCGCTTGCGGCGGTCTCAATCGAGAATCGCGGCATCATTCGTCTCGGGGCGGTCGAGTCGGTGAGCTCCTTCATACTGCCCAAGGTGCTGACTGAATTCCGCTCGCGGTGGCCGTCCGTTGAAGTGCAAATCAACATCGGCCTGTGCGATAACTTGCGGGAACGCGTCCGGCATGCAGAGCTCGACGCGGCGCTCACACTCGACGGCCCAGAGAACGCGCTTCGATACCAGGATGGTTGCAGCCGAAGGCTTTCGCCCGTCCAACTGCGCTTCGTAGTCGCGAGGCGACCGCCGCGGGGAACGCGCGATATCAGAAGAACAGATCTGATCGGACGGACTTTTTTACTTCCCGATCCCGTTGGCGCCTTTCCTGCACTGTTACGGGCGTGGTTCGGAGCGTCAGTTCAACGCCCGCGATTTGAGTCGGCCGGGAGCATCGATGGCGTCAAGAGTGGTGTGCAGAACAGTGACGTTGTGGGGGTCCTGCCCAACTACACCGTGGCCGAGGAACTTGCGCTAGCTTCGCTCTTCGAGTTGAAGGTTCGGGAGCCTCTGCCCGCCATCGCAGTGGGGTTGACGATGCAGCGGCAGCCGCTCGAAGCGTCGCCCCTGCACGATATGATTCAGCAGATCGAGAAGACTCTTGATACCCATTAAAGGTACTGCCTGAACGTTAGCTTGAGCGCGTCGTTGGGTGTGGCGCAGGCGACGGAAGGATTGGCAACGTTTCCGTTGCGCGGGACACCGCGGGATGACGTACGGCCCGGCCTTCGAACTACAGCGAACAAGCGGCGTACGGAGATCGACGGCTCGGCTTTGAAGAGGTCAGCTTCGAGCGCCTGTCCTTTGGAATAGTAGCCATACACGTAGCGCGCAAACTCGCGCAATTGGGATGAAGAAATCATGCTCACTGCTTTTCTTGCAACGGCCAGCATGACGGGCTGGATCGGAACCTACACGACCTCGAACGGCACGCGCACGGGCAGCTCTGGAATTTACGCGTTTCAATGGGATGCCCAACAGGGAGTGATAAGCAGAATTCATCCTGTGGGCACGACCACGAATCCGTCGTTTCTCGCGCTACATCCCAGCGGGCGATTTCTCTATGCCGTGAACGAGGATGCACCGTCCTCAGGGACAGACCACATCACTGCGCTCGCCATCGGCGAAGACAACTCCTCCGAGGGCCTGCGAGCCATTGGAACCGTACCCTCACAAGGACTGGCACCCTGTCATCTCAGCATCGATGCGAGCGGCAAATGGCTGTTTGTTGCAAACTACGTCAGTGGGACGATAGCGGTCTACCTCATTCAGTCCGATGGACGACTGGGGCAAGCCCGCCAGGTTATTCAGCAAAAGGGCTCCGGCCCCGTCGCCTCCCGACAGGAAAGTGCTCACGCCCATGAGGTGGTACTGTCGCCCGACGAGCGATTTCTCCTGTCGGTCGATCTGGGCGCAGACAGAATATTTGTCTATGGATTTGAGGCTGCGACCGGTGCGCTGACACCCGACGGCAAACAGACGGTTGTATTGCCTGCCGGCTATGGCCCCCGGCATCTGGTGTTCTCGAAGGACGGCCGGAGGATCTATGTGGTCACCGAGCTCACACCGGCGGTCATTACGTTGCGCTGGAACGCACAGCGAGGCTCGATGACTCAACTGGGCGTTATCTCCACGCTGCCCGCTGCGGATCCCGCTGAGCATGGGGGTGCGGAGATCGTGCTGCATCCGAACGGCAAATTCTTGTATGTCTCGAATCGAGGCAACAGCAATACGATCGCGATCTTCCGTATCGATCGCGACGGTCTGCCGGTGCCGGCCGGTCATGTGCCCTCGTATGGCACACTACCGAGGTTCTTCAATATCGATCCCTCCGGAAAATTCCTGGTTGCGGCCAATCAGGGTTCGGGAGATCTAGTCACTTTTGCTATTGATCCCTCCTCAGGTGCGTTGACTCGCGCGGGGTCCTCGGTGTCGGTTCCGGCGCCAGTGAGCTTTGTATTCGCGCCCGCTTTGGTTCGATAGTGAGGCTTCAGTGTCGCGGCCGGGCTAGTTTGCGCGCGAAGTCCGCTCCAGGCCAAAAGCGGGCATATGTTTGTGCTGGAAGCGGCCTCGGACTTGATACAGTACGACGATCAACCGCATGAATCTGAACTGAACCACAAATGGGCAAGTCAACTTCCCGTGCTATGCCCAGACCGCGGAGTTTTCGGTCATCAAAAGAACTTCGCGCATGGATGGCGAAGGAGCACACCCGAGCCCCTGGGCTACTCCTGCGGATTTACAAGAAAGACTCCGGTATTCCATCGGTCACGTATGCCGAGGCGCTTGACCAGGCGCTGTGTTTCGGTTGGATAGATGGGCAAAAGCTGCCGTTTGACGCAAACTCCTGGGTGCAGAAATTTACGCCACGCCGGGCGAAAGGCGGTTGGTCCAAGATAAATGTTGCGCATGTGGATCGGCTTATCCAGGAAGGCCAAATGACGCCTGCCGGTCTCAAAGTGGTAGAAGCGGCCAAAACCGACGGGCGCTGGGCCGCTGCGTACGATTCTTCCGCTAACGCAACGGTGCCTCCGGAGTTCGTCAAGGAACTCGCACGTAACGCTAAGGCAAAGCAGTTCTACGCGACACTCAACAAGGCCAATCTGTATTCGATTGCCTACCGGTTGCAAACAGCAAAGCGCCCAGAGACAAAGATCAAGCGCATAAAGCTGATTATCGAGATGCTCGCACGCGGCGAGAAATTTCACTGACCGCCCAGGCCCCTGTTTCGAGGCACTGCAATTCGCCACTTCCGCCCATGACCGCTTCTCGCAAGCCGCTCTCGCTCAGGTGAGCCAGCCGACAGGCCGTGCCGGGGTGTCCAAGCTTCAAATGTCGCCTGTTACGGGGACTGATGGTCTTTTCGGAACTGCGACGGGGTGCATCCTGTCTCGCGCTTGAAGAACTTCACGAAGTTGCTGGGATCGCCAAAGCCTAAGCGATCGGCAATCGCCGCAACTGACGATGAAGTGTGCGCCAGCAATCGCTTTGCTTCAAGACTGATTCTCGACGCAATGAACGCTTTCGCTGTGATACCCGCCACGGCCGTCGTCGCACGTGTCAAGGTCTGCTCCGTACATCCCAACGAGCGAGCATACTGAGTGACCTGATGCCGTTTCGCGAAAGACTGCTCCACGAGTTGGTGGAACCTTCGAAAGCGTTGAAGTTCAGAGTGCAACGTGAGGTGCTCGGGTACCTGCCGTCGACGGACAATACCGATCCGCACCAGGAGCGCGCACAATTGATGGCGGAGTAGCGATTGAACCTCTGTAGTGAAGCCGTCGATCTTTGTGTCCTCGTGCATCTGCGTCACGATGCTCATTGCGAGAAGTAACTCGTGCTTGTGAAGAGTGAGATGCTCTGACTGCCCCGCAAGAATACTGACCAAATGCAGGTCATCGGTGCTTCCGTCCAATTGAGACAGGAAGAGGAACTCGGGGCGAAACAGAACGAGCCATCCGTCCCAGTCACTGGTCACATCGAATTGCTCTGCCTGGGAAGGCCGTAAGACAAGCAGCGATCCTGATCTACACCGGACCGGCTTGAAATCCACGACGTGGCTGCATTTGCCGCTCGTGACGAAGATGAGCAGATGAAAGTCGATTCGATGCGCCCTTCGCAGATGTTCCGCAGTCGCGCGCCTCCGAAGATCTCGCACGGAGAGTATCTCCACATCAAGGCGGTAGGGTGGCGGAGGGCTGTAGCTTCGCCACTCGATTTCATCGGCCAGGTTCCGCAAGTTCCTGCGCGCCATGGTTCAGTTTCTACCATATGTTTGGTGATTTCTACCGTGTGACGTGTCAACAAGGTACTCATAATTACCATTTCCGCAGCGTTGGCTGCTTGGAGGGACACCGTGACACCAGAGGCCAATAGGCGCGTGATGCACCGCTTTACGGAGTTCATCAACACCGCCAACGAGAAACTGGCAGAAGAGCTGATCTCTCCGGATGCCGTATTCCACGTGCCGGGACGCGCGGAGCCAGTGCGTGGGCCGGCGGGCTACCTCGAAATCATCGGGATGATGCGAGAGGGCTTCCCGGATATCCAATGGACGCTGGAAGAGATGATTGCCGAAGGAGACATGGTGGCCGCGCGCTTTACCATGAGGGGTACCCACCGCGGAATCTTCTTTGGGGTGCCTCCGACAGGCAAGGCAATCAAGGTGCAAGCTATGAATTTCTACCGTTTGTCAGGTGGAAGGTTTGTGGAAGAACGCGGCCAGCCCGATCTGCTCTCGTTGCTACAGCAAATCGGCGCGGTGAAGGCTGCCTAAAGAACATCGTCTGCGGCCACCCCGACGCGAACGTCCATCTCGCAGGAAGTCGGGGACATGTGCTTTGAGCGCTTTCTTGATCGCCACCTTCGATGGCTACGGCACCCCGGCCAACTTTCGGATGTCGCAGATGATCGCGTGGGTCGGAACACGGGTTGCATCCCGTGGACCGACCCACTGGAGGTTTACTTGCTGACGGCCGTCAGTGCATTGACCTGGCCGTGACCATTGAACGAGTTGTAACCCGGTCCACCGTCGCATACCTGCGGTGCTCCGTTGGACACAGACGGGAAGAACGCATAGATGGACAAGTCCGCGGGGCAAGGCTGCGGATCGGCGGTGGTGTTCACTTTGGACGCAATCGCGCCCTGCGAAGTAACTCCAGTGCTCGCTATCAGCGCCGCAACGCCTGCGACATGAGGCGAAGCCATCGACGTACCCTGCAAGTAGCAGTAGGTCGCAGCGCCGTCGAAAACCTTACGGGCGCAGGTTCCGATCAACGCCGCTGGATATGTGGACAACACACGGCCGTTTGGCGCCGCGGCTGTCAGTTGCAAACGCGAGTCTCCCCCCGGCGCGATGACCTGTACGCTGCCCACCCCATAGCTGGAATAGTAGGACTTCAGCACCTTATTCCCGTTTGCCGCCACGCCGATTACGCCCGCAACCTCCGTCGGAACGACTGCGCAAGCGTTGGTAATTTCGCGGGTGACGGGGGTGGAATTGTCGGGGCTGGTCACGTCCTGAGTTGGATGGGCGAGATCATCGGCCTCGTTGCCTTCGGCTGCGACAACAACCGTACCGTTTTGCATGGCGTAGCGAATCGCCCGGCGCTCTGCCTCCCAAATCGCGCGTTGCCCGGCGTCGTTACGGCAGTTGAACAGCCACGGATCGGCGAAGTAGCTGTTGTTGGTCACTTGGATGTGATGCGAGCCCGCCCACATGAACGCGCAGACGACCGCCTCAGGAAAGAAGAAACCGTCGGCATTCCCGGCTTTGATTCCGGCGATGCGCACGTTCGGTGCTACGCCGACGATGCCGATACCGTTCCTCGCCGCGGCGATGGTTCCCGCTGTGTGGGTTCCATGACCGTTGTCATCGTTCCAGGCAGCAGGGTCCTGGTTTGGAACACCACCGATGCAGGACACGCTGTTGGCAAAATCGACGTTTGGCGCGAGATCCGGATGCGTGTAGTCGAGTCCACTGTCAATATCGCCAACGAGGACTGAGGGGCTGCCACCGTTGACGGCGCGGGCCTGCGGTGCGGAAATCTGCACCATATCCCACTGCAGGCCCGACAGATTATCGTCGCCAGCCGCGGGAGCACCCGTTATCGGGCCCGCCGGAGACGCATCCAACGCCTCGGCGATCGCTAGACCGCCGCCGTCCACTTTCACACCCAGTCCGGATGTCGCCGCGGCTCCCTGAACGCCCGCGATCTTCCGGGCCTTGGCGGCGAAATTCGCATCGCTCGACTGCGCGATGCCCACCCCGATCTCTCGATAGCTCCATACCAGCTTCCCGCCGGCGGCGCTCAACGCCGCAGCGGCATTGCCGGGTACCGAGTTGGCCTTATACAGAACGATGTATGTGTCCTGCCCCGCACTTGCCGGCGCGGATATCAGTAATGAGACGCAGGCGGCTAACGAAGCGATCATGGGCCACGCCGAATTCGACAGCTTGTTCATGTCTATCCCCTTTTAGACCGTGTTATTAAAGCGATTTCTAGGAACAAACAGCGTCAGTGCAACCGGGCGGTGCTAACGGCCCACCTTGTTCCCCTTATGTTCCCGACCATACGCCAGTTTGCCGCCAGTGGGCAAATTCGTTCCACATGTGGCAACTGGAGGACGTGTCGAAGAGGCTGGACTGCTCGGGGTGAGGAGAGAAAATCACGAACTCATCCCAATGGCCGCGCCACGCAAGGACACGACTTTTGGGGTTACTGGGAGCCGAAACTACTTCTCAACGTCGACGCCGGGAAGCCAGGCCGAAGCGACTTGCCAGAGAATCGGTTCCGGGTCGGAATGCCCCGCGTTGGTAAGTATCAGGAAAGACAGGTGGTCGTCCGGAAATCTCGCAAAGTAAGCTTTGAATCCTGAGCGGCCGCCATTGTGGTAGATCACCCGTTTGCCTGCACGTGTGTCAACCGCCCAACCAAAGCCATAACCGAATGAGTTTCCTGTCGGTTGTGACACCGCAGTCCACATCGTTTGCTTCGAAACAGATGACAGTGGGAAAACGCCGGCGAGTGCCGCATCCCATTTGGCCATGTCCTCGACATTGCTTAGGTACGCACCGCTGGGACGTACTCCCCACTCACGAGCTCGATTCAAACTCTTACCGTCCCATTCATACCCAGTCGCTCGATCTGGCGCCGATGAGTCGGTCGTCCGTGTAGAAGTCATGCTGCAGAATTTCCTCGGTTGAGGACCATGCGATTTCCTCAGTTGGGGACCACCGAATTTCCTGAGTTCAGGACCACCTGATTTCTTGAGTTGGGGACCACCGGCGGAGCGTTTTCCGAAGCGCCCGGCTCGGGCGCAGGAGCGTTCCTGCAATGTCAAAATCTGAGGAAAATCAATCTGTAGAGCCTGCGTCAATCATGCTTTACGGACAAAGCGATACCGTCGATCCCAAACAAGCGGGGGAAGACGGCATGGGCGCACGCAGCATGACGGTGGGGCGGTACGAGGAGATCCGGCGGCGGCTGGCAGAAGGCCGCGGCTTGCGCGAGATCGCCCGCGTTTTAAGCTGCTCGCGCGACACGGTACGGGAGGTGCGCGATGGCGCACGACAATCACCCGATGCACCCAAGAGATCCTCCGATCCACTGTGGATGTTGCAGTTGGAATGGGCCGCCATCGTCCATGATCTGGGGCTCGGCCATCCGCTGAAGTTCATCTGGGAGGAGAAGGCTCAGCACCTGACGACCTACTCCAACTTTTGGAAACAATTTTACCGGAAGTTCCCGCAATACCGACAGGCCTCCGTCACCGCGCGCGAGTTTGAGCCTGGCGAGCGCGTGGAAGTCGATTACGCCGGCGATGCGATCGAGTGGCTGGAGCTGAAGACCGGCGAGATCCGCAAAGCCTATGTGTTTGTCGCAGGCCTCGGCTTCAGTCACCTGTTGTTCGCCTGGGCGGCCGAAGATATGAAGAGTCGCAACTGGCTTGCCTCCCATCGGCGCATGTTCAGCTACTACGGTGGCGTGCCGCACGTGACGGTGCCCGACTGTTTGAAGCAGGGTGTTCTCAAGTGCCATCTGTACGATCCGGATCTGAACCCCGGCTATGCGCAGCTGGCCAGTCAGTTCTCGACATCGGTCGTCCCGGCGCGTCCGGGTCATCCGAAGGACAAGGCGATCGCGGAAGGACTGGTGAAAATCCTGATGCGCTACGCGCGCTTCCGCTATCGACGGACACGGTTTACTTCTCTCTCGCAGGTCAACCAGGCTTTGAGTGAGTGCGTGGAGCGGATCAACGCGCGCCGCCACACCCGCTTCGGTGTCTCACGTCGCGAGCGCTTCGAGACGGTCGAGAAAGCGACCCTCAAGCCGCTGCCCATCGGGGATCTGGATTACGGGGACTGGAAAAACGCCACCCTGCATCCGGACTGTTACGTGTACATCGAAGGCGACTATTACAGCGCGCCGCACATCTACCGGCACAAGAAGCTGCGCATCAAGATCACCGAGAACCAGGTGGAGATCTTCCTGCACCTCGAACGCCTGGCGATCCATCCGCGCAGCCGCAACAAAAACGGCAAACGCGTCTTTGTCGATACGCACTTCCCGCCGGCGTCCCAGGCCTATTACGAGGCCACGCCGCAAAAGCTGCTCTCCCAGTCTCGATTTATCCACCCGGAGCTCAATCGGTTGTTCGTGGATCTGTTCAACACGGACCTCTTCGGGCATCTGCGCCGTTGCCAGGGCTTCGTACGCAGCTGCACGAAGGAGATCAACACCGCCGGGCACGAGGTGGCCAACCTGCGCATCGCCGCCGCCATCGCCACCATGCGCCGCTACGACAAGTTCCGTGTGCCGTACTTCCAGGCGCTGCTCGCACAGGCACGCAAACAGACCCGAGCCGAAGACGCCAGCCGAGAAATCGTGCGCCGTCCCGGAAACCCCATGCTGCGTTACGTCGGTAGCGCCGATCGACTCGCCGACACGAACGCCGCTGTCGCGTCCACCTCACTTCAGGAGAGTTTAAAACTATGAGTACCGCAATCGCCAAGAACCTCATGGCCGAGATGAAACTGTTCGGTATGTTCGCCGCCTACGATCACGCCCTCACCGCTGCCACCCGGGATCAAACCGGATACTCGGAGTTCCTCGATACACTGCTACAGGCCGAGATCGACTATCGTCAGGAGCGTAAGACCGGGTACCGGATCAAATCCGCCAAGTTCACCTTGCGCCCGGCGTTCGAGGACATCGACTTCACCGCCAGCCGCTCGATCAGCAAAGCGCAAATCAAGGAGCTCTACAGCCTGCAGTGGCTGAACGAAGGACGCCCCGTACTGTTGATCGGGCAAACCGGTGTGGGCAAGACCTTCCTCGCTCAGGCGATCGGGTTGCATGCCTGTGCGTGCGGCCGCTCTGTGTTGTACATGACAGTCACAACCTGGCTGGAGAACGTCGCACTCGCTCGATCCAGCGGCACCTACTTACGCTATCGAGACAAGGTCGCTAAACCCGACGTACTGATCTTGGACGACATGGGAATGCGCAAACTCTCGTCCACCGAAGCACAGGATCTGTGCGAGATACTCGAAGAGCGCTCGATCGGCAAGTCGACCGTGTTCACCACCCAACTTCCCTTGGATCACTGGTCCGAGGTCATCGCGGATCCAGTCATCGCCGATGCCATCCGGGATCGACTCGAGCACGCGGCTCTCCTGATCCAGATCACCGGCGAGAGTTACCGCGGCGTCAAAGCCCGCAAACTTGCCAGCAAGAAGAAGGAAGCGTAAGACTCGTCGCCTTCGGCTCCGCCAGTGACCCCGTCAGGTGGTCCCCAACTGGGGAAATCAGCCGGTCCTCAACGAGGAAATCCTGCAATGCATCGCATTCACGGTGAGAGTCACGTGCAGATCGCGGCGAAGTTGCGAATCTCTGTCAGTATGGTAGAGAAGCACATCATGTCGGCCGTGGCGAGCCTGCGGGGAGCGCTTGCCGAGTAGCTGCGCGACGGAGTTGTTACCAACCGCTCGGTCAACATGCGAAGCGGGCTCTTTACTCGCTCGTGCGAGCGTCCCAGCCAAGCATTGCAACTTGGGCCACGGCCTCTAGTTCCACACGGCTCGCTCCGTCGCGGGCCAAGATCGACATGCCGTTCTGAACGGTCTGCACAAAACGGGCGAGCGCATGAATATCTACCGAGGCCGGAATCTCCCCATCTGCAGCGGCCTGATTCAGGCGGGCCTTCAGTCGATTGAGCGTAACGGCACGCGCGGATCGCACCAGTTCGCCTAGATCAGAATGGCCTTCGCTGCCGACCGATGAAAGCGACACCATGCAGCCGCGAGGAATGTCGCAGAGGCTCGCCGTTACCGCAGCGGCGGAGTCCATCAGAAATGACTGGATCGCTCCACGCGCGGTGCGGGCGGAAGAGAAGTTCTTCCAGACGAGGTCTTCGTAAGTGTCGCCATAGTGGCGAAGTGCTTCAGCATATAGGGCCTCTTTAGAACCGAATGCCGCGTACAAGCTGGGTGCGCCAATACCCATTGCTTGTGTGAGCTCGCTCATCGAAGTCGCCTCATAGCCCTTGAGCCAAAACAAGCGCGTCGCCTGAGCTAAAGCCGCTTCTCGATCAAACGCACGGGGGCGTCCGCGCGTGCGGGTTGTCAGGGACTTCTTGGCTCGTGATGTGGGTCTAGATTTCTGCATCGATCGTTATATAAACCTGTTGACTCCGCACCGCAATGCCTCTAGGCTTTATATATCGATCACTACAGAAATGAGCGTCGCGATGAATGAGCTGACTGACAAGCGCGCCCTGGTAACGGGCGCGTCGCGCGGTATCGGGGCCGCGATCGCGCTGGCACTGGCTGACAAAGGTGCGGACGTTGCGATCACCTATGAACGTTCGGCCGATCGTGCCGCTGAGGTCGTCCGAGCAATCGAGGGGAAGGGGCGCAAAGCAATCGCCATCCAAGCCGACAGCGCCGATCCCGCAGCGGTCACGCGATCGGTCAATGAGGCCGTCCAAGCGCTCGGCGGCCTCGACATCCTCGTCAACAATGCCGCCATCGCGCTTTACGATGCGATTGCCGACGTTAGCGTCGCTCACATTGACGCACTGTTGAACGTGAACGTGCGCTCTCCCTTGCTCGCGTCGCAGGCTGCCATTCCACATCTCAAGAAAGGCGGCCGCATCATTAGCATCGGCTCAGTCGGCGCCGAACGAATTGTGGGTGACACGGGCACGGTGTATTTCATGACGAAATCCGCGCTCCACTCGTTAACACGAGGTCTCGCTCGAGAGCTCGGACCGCGTGACATCACCGTGAATCTTGTCCAGCCGGGTTCGACCAACACCGAGATGAATCCTGACAATGGTGATTTCGCAGACTTTCAGCGAGCCCTGATACCTCTTGGTCGATACGGCGAACCGCAGGATGTGGCGGCGGCTGTCGCGTTCCTCGCAACTCCCGCGGCGAGGCAGATCACCGGGGCCATCATCAATGTTGATGGTGGCGCAAACACTTAAAGTTGAGCGCTGACCGGCTCGGCCATGTGGCGGAATGCATAGCGCGGGTCTCCTGAAAATCTGTGGCGAGGGTGTTGTGGAAATAGATCCGGAGGCGACAACCGCCACAGCTTCGTCATCGGCGCATAGTCCCGACCCAAAGCAGCGTGAAGCGACAACACGAGTTGTAGCAATCGCTACGCGCGGCTGAGCCGTAGTTTGTCGAAGCCATCCGCAATGCCCGGCAGGTGGGCCATGTAATCTGTCATTGTGACACTGCAGCGGCCGGCTTGGCGTCGCGCGGTGTATGACCGAAGAAAGCCTTGTAAGCGCGACTGAATGAGGCTTCCGACTCATAACCTACTGCTATGCCAACTTCGCCGACACGCAAAGTGCCTTTGGCCAACAGCTTGCGGGCCAGAGTCAGACGAAACTCGTTGCGGTATCGTAAGGGTGATTGTCCCACGAGGGCGGTGAAGCGTTCGCAGAAGTTGGACCGGGACATGCCCGCAATTGCAGCGAGGACCTCCAGAGTCAACGGCTGCGCCGGCTGCTCGTGGATTGACTTCAAGACCCGCGCAATCCGCGCATCCGCCAATCCGCCGAGCCAGTTCGATGCGTCTCCGCGATGGACCCAGGTTCGCAACGTGCGGATCACAACGAGATCGATCATGCGCGAAACCATCAAGGCGGACCCTGGTTGAGTATCGCCTGCTTCGCGCAGAAGAAACTGCATGATGTTGGCGAGCCAATGACTCGCTTCCGCCTGTCGTATGTGAATCAACGAGGGGAGGGCATAGAGCATTTCCTGCAGAATGTCTGGATCAAACCAGAAGCGGCATACGACCACTGCCGCCGGACTCTCGCCGACCGTCAGTTGTAAATCGCGCGGCCCGCGGGGTAGTAACACCAAGTCCCCCGATTGGAGAGTCACAGGCGCTCCGACTTCGTGCGTCACTTCAATGACCCCTTCGTTGACTACGCACACATGAGCAGTCTGCGCCGCCAGGTCCAGATGCTCTGCTGCTGCCAACGTGGTCGCGTAGACGCAATCACCGGTCAGGCGGATGCGCGCGAGTACCTGCGACAGCAGGTCGCCGCTGGCCAGGCTCACCAGGGCCAGTTCCGGATGAATGGTCAAGTTTTCTGCACTTTGCGTCATGTCAATGCGGTCATTAGGGCGCTAGATTGCGGCACGTCAAAGCCATTATTGCACCGAAACTCCGCGATTTCGATCCGCGCGCGGCTTGCTTGCCGCGCCGGCGGGGCGAAGCGCCGACCCTGCAGATGATCCGGTAGTGGGGAGCGGTGGCTGAGTTATCATTTTTTGCTGTAAGACAAGGATCTGCTCATGTTCGGAATCTCGCCGCTCGGCTGGGTGCACACGCTCGGTAGTCTGCCCGCCATTCCCGCAGCCGTGTACATGTTTGCCCGTCACGGTCGCATCGTGCCGCGCTCGAGGGCCGGCGCAGTCTATTTGGTTTCAATGTTGATTGGTGGCGTGACGGTCTTGCTTGTCGCGAAGGAATCGGTCGGCGACATCATCGGTGTTGCCACACTCCTGTTGTTGCTGGTTGGCTATGGTGTCGGGCGTGTGCCAACACTGGGGCGTGTTGGTCTTTATGTAGAGACCATCAGTCTGACCCTGACCACGTTCCTGTTGGCCGTGCCGACAGTCACCGAAACCTTGCGTCGCGTTCCAGATGGTCATCCATTGGTCACTGACTTGAAGTCGCCATTGCTGCTAGGAGCCCAGGGCGCTCTGGTGATTGCGCTCGTCATCGGTGTGGCTGCTCAACTCTTCCACTTGCGCAGGCGAAGGCAGATAGCTGTGGTCGCCGGCTGAACTCAATCTCCCTGCCGGAGTATGGCACGTTTGAGCGTGGCATTAATCCGTGACTGCGCCATCAGCGGATAGTCGCCGAAAAGCGGGTCTCCGATTTCCCGCGAACCCGGGTAATCGGTGTAACCTCTGACGTTGCTACCAAAAAACGTTTCGCGTTCGCAAACGTTCAACGGACTACCGGTCCGCAAACGATTAGGAAGATCGGGATTGGCGAGAAACCAGCGGCCAACGGCGACCAGGTCATGTTGGCCCTCTGCCACGGCAGCGGTTCAATTAGTACGCGCCCAGGATCGATTTTTACAGGGGGGTGCGACACCGTGTCAGACCATTTGTTGAGAGTCGTCGTAGGATCAGCGCTCGGCTTTCGATCCGGCCCCAGTCTGCCGTGCCAGCGACCGTAACGACTGCGGGGTCTGCCCCAACAGCCGCACGAAACTGTTGGATTAGTGACTGCGGGCCGCTCAACTTCGGTGAAGAAAGTACGAGGCTGGCCCTTGATTTCATCGAGCTTGAAGCGAATTGATCGGTTTGCGGCGTTCCGGACTGCACTAGGGACATTCGAGCCATGAATCATGGTTTCGTGTTCGAACCGGTCAACGATGAACCTGGGCGAAGAGCGAAGTGCAAAGCGGGCGTCAGCAGATTCCGATCTGCCCCTACTGTCCGATGTTGGTCAATAGCGGGCCATTCACCGCGTGTGTGACCCAGTCCATGATCATTGCATGCGCGGCGGAAGCGATGGTTTCCTCGATCATGCCATGTTGGTGGGAAAACCGGCTTTCGCCGTCAGAAACAAGTGGTTCAGGCGATGTCCAATCTCCGCCCCTTCAAAGGTTGGCTTGTGATGATCGACGGGACGCGATTGCAACCGGCCGCTCGTGCCGCAGCTTGATGCTGTACCAGATGACTGCCATCACGGCTGCCAGCATCAGGCTGAGGAAAACCGGGTTCCAGTATTCCAGCGGCAACAGGATGCCGCCCAGGACAAAGGTGAGCCCCAAGCTCACAAACAGCTTGCCAGCGAGGCGTAACTTCCGGCTCACTTGCCAGGTATCGAGTGGAGAGCTGTTGCCTCGTGGCAGTGACGGTGCCTTAGGTATGAAGTTGCCCACTATCATGAAAGTGAGGCCGATCATCACCAGACCGCCGCGGGCCGTGTCCAGGTTCGACAGCGAGACAATGCCTAGGGCGTGCGCCAGTTGTAAGGCCTGAATCAGGACCCAGAACACGCTCCAGGAAACGATCCATTTCCCGCTCCAGCGCCGCAAGGACGGCAGGATTTCCTTTGGCGCCGTCAGCCATTGGATGAACGGCGCTAGCATGAATGACAGCAGAGAGGCCGGCGCGGTGAACAGTATCAGAGCACTGACGGTATTGTGACTATGGGGTCCACCGAGCGGCATATGCCGCCAGTCCGGCAGCAGGCTCAGTTGCCAGATACTAGCGCCGATCATGGCGAGAAAGGCAGCGATGAAAATCCACAGCGCTCTGCGGTCGATCATTTTGCTTTCCCCGTGGATTTTTTCAGTGGCATGGGCGCGGGCAGGCCGATGCCCATCATCTCGGCAAAGGCGAGGACGGCCTCTTCCAGCACCGAGACTTTCAGCATGTAGGTGATGACCGTGCCGCTCTTGCTGGCTTCGATCAGGTCTGCTTCGCGCAGGACTGCGAAATGGCCCGAAAGGGTGGGTTTGGCGAGAGAAAAATGCTCCGCAAGCTCGCCTGCGGTCATGGGCTTTGTCCGCAGCAAATGTAGGATTTGCCGCCGCGTCGGATCAGAGAGTGCTTTGAAGACCTGATTCATGATTCGTAATTTAGCAAAATACCGAATGATGTCAAGCGCAAACTGGAAATGCGCTTCTCGGTTGATTTTGCGATTCCACGAAAGGGCCCGCGAACGAGTCAGAGCTGACAAGTAACGAGACTGTGCGATTGTTAGAACTGGGGTTTAGCACGGCGAATATCGCTCGAACCCGCAGTCCCGGCAGCGCTACTGAGACATGGCTCAGACTGCAGCGACGGACTATCGCTCGTCACTCGCGTTCAACCGACGACTTTCGGCCACGACCCGACGCTTGGAGCACTAGCCGGAGAAGCCCGAAAGCGGACACAATGGCGACCCATCGATTTGCGCTGGCGTTGGGCAAGTCATCAATATGGAGTGTTTGATGAAGAGAAGGCTGCTGCTACAGTCGGTCGCCACGTTGCCAATTCTCTCCGGTGGCTTCGCATTTCTATCCGCCTCCGGGAAGGCTGCAAAGGGGAGCGCGACGCGGACAATCCGGCGAGTGAGACCCTCTGATCCGTCGTGGCCGGATGCGGCGAACTGGCGCAAGCTGAGAGACGCTGTTGACGGTAATCTGATCGAAGTGCGGGCGATGTTCGAGTCGTGCGCGACCGAGCCGAACGGCGCCGCCTGCCGTGAAGCGACCCAAGACGTCAAGAATCCGTACTGGCTCGGCGACCAAGCTGCTGGCACTCAGGTTTCCGGATTGCTGGATGGGTGGACTCCGGCACCAAGCGCCTACGCCATCAGGGCGCAGAACACCGCCGATGTAGTCGCGGGGATCAACTTCGCCCGGGAAAACAGTCTGCGGCTCGTCATCAAGGGCGGTGGGCACAGTTACTACGGCACATCGAACGCTCCCGACTCCCTGCTCATCTGGACGCGTGCGATGAACAAGGTAACGCTGCACGATGCGTTCGTGGGGCACGGCTGCGCGGGGCGCGTCGCACCGGCTCCTGCAGTTAGTGCTGACGCGGGCGCGGTATGGATGGATCTCTATGATGCGGTAACAAACAAGGGCGGTCGCTATGTTCAAGGCGGCGGCTGCATGACAGTAGGCGTTGCCGGCCTCCTCCTCGGCGGAGGATTCGGCTCGTATTCGAAGCGCTTCGGCAGTGCCGCAGCAGGCTTACTCGAAGCGGAAATCGTCACCGCCGACGGCCGCGTACGAGTGGTGAATGCATGCACCGAGCCTGATCTTTTCTGGGCTCTGAAGGGCGGTGGCGGCGGAACGTTTGGCGCCGTGACGCGGTTGACTCTACGCACACATGAGCTCCCGAAACATTTCGGCGGTGCTGGGGGCAAAATCAAGGCACAGTCCGATTCAGCCTTCGCGCAGCTGATTGGGCGCTTTATCAACTTCTATCATGAGAGGCTCTTCAATCCGCACTGGGGAGAAAACGTCCACTTTCAAGCGGACAACACGCTCGAGATATCGATGGCGTGCGAAGGGCTCGACACTTTGGAAGTAGCCGAGACGTGGCGATCGTTCTTCGATTGGGTAAAGGCCCGACCGAAGGACTTCACTGTCACAGACCCATTGTGGGCAAACGCCTGGGACGCACGGGGCAAATGGGATCCTTCGGCTCGTTCGTACAATCATGACTTGCGTGACGGTGCCCCCAAGCACCACGTATGGAATAGGAGCAACACAGACGAGTGCGGGGCCTTCCTTTACGGCTACGATTCACTTTGGTTGCCCGCGTCGCTCCTTGAAAAGAGCCGCCAGAATCAACTCACCGCGGCGCTATTCGCCGCGAGTCGTCATGAAATGGTGCGCTTTCACATCAACAAGGGGATGGCTGGGGCACCGCCGGAAGTGCTCGCGGACGTGAGTCAAACTGCCACCCATCCCGCGCTATTGGATGCCTTCACGCTCGCCATAGTTGCTGACGGTGATTGGACGCCTGCCTATCCCGGCTTCGTACGGTCGCCAATAGATATCGCCAACGCAAGAGAGAGGGCTCGTGGGATCGGCATGGCCGCATCGGAGCTGCGCAAGATTGCGCCCCACTCTGGCTCGTATTTCAACGAAGGCAACTTCTTCAATGCCTCCTGGCGGGAGGAGTTCTGGGGCAAGAACTATTCGAAGCTGAAAGCCATCAAGACGAAATTCGATCCGGACGGGCTCTTCTTCGTCCACCACGGTGTCGGCAGCGAGGAGTGGAGCGCTGACGGCTTTACGCGCATCTCCCAATAAGGGTTTCTGAGGATCCACTCACACCGACTATAGGACTTCGATAATTTGGTCCAACATGGCTACAAATCGAAGTCAGTGTTGTTGTCAGCTCGGTGCCCATTGACGGGCGGAGCGCCGCTGGCGATCCTCTCAAAGAATTTCCGAAGGGAAATTCTCTCCAGCGCCTTGAGGGCGCCTTCGTGTTCCGGGTTGGTTGCAAGCCCCTGACACTACTGCCACGGGGTGTTGGCTCTTCTTGAAGCCGCTAGAGCAGATCCGTATGGCGAGTACACGATCACTTGTGCAGCGTGATCGTGCTTGGCGCCGATGCCCAGACTCAGTCCGCTTCCGGTCCCCGGGATGCACTACTCGCCGCTACTTTCGTGCGAACGGCAACGCTGGACTTTACGTGGAGGGAATGTGCAACTGCTTCAGCTCGGATAAATCCGATTGGCAAACATCGAAAGTCCGCTGCATCTACCCGCGCGCGCGTACATGCCCACGAGCATAGATAAGCCGATGATTTCAGTGGTGCCCCTAGACGGAGTGCCTTCGAACCGCGACGGCTCGCCCGATCTGAGTAGCCAGTTCAATCAGATAGTAGAAACCTTAGAGGAATGGAACACCTACCTTAAACAGGATGCGCCGTCCTTCCGGAAGCCGTCCCCATGACGCGCCCGGACCAACCGGGCGGCGGTGACGCCTTAACAGATACGGCCAACAGACTGCTGAGCCCACCGAGGCGAGCCATGAGTGAGGCCCAGCCGGCGCGTCGGTCTCGTTCCGGCAGTAATACGCGGCAGCGCACGCGCGCGTTTCCCGTTCGGCTCTCCGAGGCCGAACGCGCCGCGCTGGAGGCTGCCGCATCTGCCGCCGGGATGGCGGCGGGCAGTTATGTGCGGCATCTCCTGACGGTCGGCAAAGCGCCACGGAGCGTGCGGCGACCGCCGGTGGAGCTGGAGGCCCTGCGCATCCTGCTCGGAGAGCTGGGAGCCCTTCGCGCGGAGTTCGGGAAGATCGGCAGCAATGTCAATCAGATCGCCCACAAGCTGAACTCCGACTTCTCTGTCACACCTGCGTATGTGCAAGACACGTTTAAAAACCTTGATGCTGCCGTCCTGACACTTCAGGCCACGCGAGACGCGGCTTTGAAAGCCCTCGGCTTCGAGGTGGACGAATGATTATCAAGACGCTTCGTCCCCACGCTGACGGACGTCGGCTCGGTCGCTATCTGACGAAAGATAGCAAGGACAACGAACGGATCGAAGAGCGCGGGACGCGCGGCACTGTCGCGCTAGATACACGCGGAGCCATCACGGAAATGGCGGCCAGCCGCCACGGCGCGCGCTGCCAGCAGCCGCTCTATCACGTCGTGTTCAACGCCGCGAAGGGCGAACATCTCACCGCCGAACAATGGGACTACGCCCTCCACTTGTGGGAAAGGGAGATGGATCTTACCAACCAACAGCGCGCCATCGTCCAGCATCACAAGAACGGACGCTGGCACACCCATGTTGTCTACAACCGGATTAATCTTGCCACCGGCAAGGCCGTGAACATCGGGCGGGATCATTTTGCGGCGAAGCGAGTCGCGCGTCAGATCGAACAGGAACTCGGCTTACAACAGGTCAGAAACACGCGGACCGGCGCACGGCGCGAGCGCCAGCCGCCGCACAAGTGGGAGACCGAACAAACCCGCCGCACCAAGGCCGACGCCAACGAGGTGCGTGACCGGATTGCCGAGGCGTGGGTTCTCTCCGATACGGGCCGGACCTTCCAACACGCGCTGGCGGCTCAAGGTCTCACGCTGGCGCAAGGCAACCGCCGCCCATTCGTGGTGCTCGACAAGGACGGCAATTTCTTCGCGCTGTCGGCGCGGCTCTTGCCCCATGCGCGAATGAAGGACATCCGGGCCAAGCTGGGCGACCTTGATCACAGTCGGCTTCCCACCGTGACGACGGCACGTCAGGAGCACAAAAAGAAGGAGCAGGAGAAGAGGGCGCGCACCGCACCTAGTACCAACGGCAAGGAAGCGCACGCCAAGGAGACCAGCGTCGAGCAGGCGGCAACGGCGAGCCACGAGAAGCATCGCCGCGAGCATATGGAGCTAAATCAGAAAGCCCGAGGGATCGAAGACCAACATACCCGCGCCGGGGCCAAACTCGCCAAGGCGCACAAGCGTGAACAGAAGGAACTCGCCGAAAAACAGCGCGACCGCTGGTGGCATAAGCTCATCAGGAAGACGAAGAAGATCCGTGACCGGGAAGCCCGCGCCCGCGCGCTGCTTGAAAAGCAACAGACACGCGAACTTGCCGAACTTGAGGAACACAAGCAAAAAGACCTCGCCGCCATCGAGGCCAAGCGCATGCAACTACGCAAAGCGGAGCGCGACGAGGCGAGCTTGGCAAGGACGTTTCAGGAACAGACTGGCCGCGCGGAACGTAAGGCATCGATGCCAGGGATCGAAAAGACGAAGCAGCGCTTCAATGCGGCTGCGAATCGCAAGCGTGCGCGCGAAGACGCAAACCGACGAAGCCGACAGCGCGACGAATTCGAGAACGAGCAGTAATATTGTCGCCTTTGATTTTTTCGTAAACTCTCCGCGTATATGGGAGCGTCCGTTAGTTAAAGCCCACCGGGCTCAGCGCGGCTTCAATGGCCACGCGGTGACGGCCAGTTTAGCCATCCTCTTTTGCCGCTCATCGATCGTATTGGCGTTCCAGTGAGTGACTGTCGCAACTTCGCGGGTTAGGGCGATCTTCGACATGGCCAATGCTTTGGCTTTGTCTGCGAAAGAAAGGTTGCCGCTTTTCTCATTCAGTGTTCGATCAAGCAGTGCAAGATTGCCCAGTCGTTTGAGGTAGGCATCATGCTGTTCCGTCGAAATTGATGTCCAGTGAGGCTCCCGTGTCTGCGGCATGATGTGTTCAAGATTCACGGCATCAACGTTTGGATTGACGATGAGTTCATCTCCCGAATGTGCGGAGTTCTGTTTCTCAAGTACCCTGAGATAGAAGCGCGCCAAATACTGGGCTGATGAGCGCGCAACAGCAAACCCCTGTTCGAATTCAGCATCACTGGCGAGAAAGCCCTTGCTTGCATCAAAGAGTTGAGGAGCCGTGTTGATCTTGCCGCTGCTGACATCCTGCGCTCGGTCCGCATATCCGCTTTCAAGTGGTCCACTACCGAGCTTGCCAACGACCATGAAGCGAACAGTCCAACAGACAAGCATCGGTAAAGCTCTGCGCACCTCCTCGATTTTGAAGTGAGCCACGACAGCAAGAAGCAGTGGTCGTATCTGGGTAGCTTTCAGCAGTTGCAGCGCATCGACCGCCTCTCGTACGGGCGGACCGTATTCCTTCCAGTATTCATCGCTTGGATTGTCCAGCGCCGAATAGACTCGTGCGAGCTCGCTCAGGTCCTTCGCGAAGCTGACAGCTCGTTCCTTGCCAGTGACATGCTGTCGGATTTTATCGTATAGATCCTTTTCGCGAGTGACGCCATTGCGAGAAGCCCACACGTGGCGGATAAAGGTTTTAAGCGCTTTTTCTTCGGCACCCGAACCTTCAAGAATTCCGACCATTCGCGACCAATGTGCTTGCGCCTCGTTCACCTTGGAACCGGCCACTCGAAAGATAAAGTTTTTGAGCAAGTCAGAGACCGACAGCTCAAGGCCGCGGTCATTCAGGACTTCAAAGATTGTATAGGCCGCAGCCTCATCGTTTACCTCAACTACAATCACCTTGGCCTTTTCGGTCAGATAATCGATCCAGTCGAGTAGAATGGCCGCAGGTGTGTTGGTTGTTTTGGCCAGCGTGTTGACATGCTCCGTGCACAATTGCAGAGCCGTCTCGAGACGCCCGTTAGAAGCGGGAATGCTCCTTTTTGGCTTGGCTTTTTCTTTCAATGTTGGCTTTGGCAGAATGTGAGTCGCATAAAATCCATTGTCTGATGCCATAAGCGTGAGATGCGGAGTTTCACTTAGTTCGCGTAACTCCTTCTTGGCAAGATAGTCCCGGTGAAGCTCATCCGCCCGTTCGGTATCACCGATCGCAATGAAATGATTTCGGATCGCGCAGATCAGAATGCTGATCGTAGCCAGGCGCTGCTGACCGTCAATAACAGCGTGTTGGCCAGCATCGTGCTTCGTTAGTACAACGGTGCCGAGGAAGTATTCAGCTTCCTTTTCCCGCATGGCATCGGATAGGTCGCGCAGCAGCTCCTCTATTTGCTCGTCGGTCCACGAGTAGGCTCGTTGATAAGGGGGAACGACAATGTAGCGGTCTGCAAGGAGGTGTCCGATGCCATCGAGACGAGCCTCCAGTTTGTCAATTTTAGACATGGGTCGCCTTTCCATCATCGGGTTTTATATTCACGAATTCGGGTGTTCTCGATCAAAAGCGGCATCGTTACTAACGTGAATACTTTTCCATCTGTAGCTTGAAGAAGCCGCCGCATGTCTTCGCGGCGAACTTTGAAACCTCGGCCAGCAATACATGCGATTACATCGTAGTCCTTGCCGCTTTCATCGCGAAGCGTACGTAACCGCTGAACCCGGGCGACTTTATCCCGCGCCGTACCATCGTCCTCGGTCAATTTAGCCTCGATGAGTGCCACGGGGCTGAATTCATCTGGGATGATAAAGTCCGGTGCCTGGTCGAAGCCGGCAATTCGTTCGGCCCGCTTCGTTTCGCGGAAGCTCACTCGTGCTACCGTGAGGACATTTTTGATGGCGGCCTCGACAACCTCTCCCACCAATTCACTTACTGCGTCGCGATGTGACGCAAATGGGCGGCCGAGAAAGCGCTCATAAAGTAAGACAGCGTAAGGCACTCCGAGGTCCGCTATCGGTTGAAGGCTTCGGATGCCTTCTTTCGTGTCAACTTTATTTAGGCGGTGCACTACTGCCGGGTTGTCGGGTCCAGCCCCCGCTATCAACGTTGCGACGCCGGCTTCGATCATCGCCCTTAGCCGTTTGTCAGAAAGTGTTGCACCAAGAGCCCGAGGTGTTAACGGAGACAGTCGGATATTCCTATCAATTGTTCGCGCTGCGCCTTGATCCACGCGCACGCCAGTCCGCTCTGTCGTCACGTAAGCCCATTCTGGAGGTGTAAATCCCAGTATAGACCGAAAAACGATGAGCGCTATCGGCGCAGCAACGACGGCAGCCTCAATACTTGTCGCCGTTACATCGGTGAAATCATTGGTCGTTCGCTTAAGCGCCTGATAGCCCTGCTCGAACGTCGCGTAATCGGTAAAGCCCTCTCCACGTGGCATCTCTAGGAAACTTGACTGTAGTTCTCCGAAGACTTCGTCGACAAGAGGGTCAAATAGGATTGATGGGCTGTTGTAATCGAGTTCAAAACGCAACGGCATCTGACAGTTCCTTGTTCTCTTTATTGGCGCGCGTTCCATTAGCCACCACCGGTGTTGTTCCATTGAAAGCGACCAGAACATCATCCATAGTGGCCAAAGCATCCATTGCGGAGCGAATGATGGACAGTTTCGATGTTGTCGAGCGGGAAGCTGTCCAGTCAGCTCGCAAACCCCATATCGCCATTCGGGCAATGTGGCCAAACGCAATGCAGCGGATGTCTCCGGCCGTTGGTTTCATCCCGGCTGCGCTCAGTTCCGCCAATTCATTCGTCACCAGCCGCACCAATTGACGGGTGTTTTCGAATAGCGTTGCGCTCGGCGCAGAACCACGATCGCGGCAAACAAAAACTGTATCCACGATCGACGAGCCCGTTCCGTGAATGTGGATCGAGCCGCCCATTTCTGCCGGGCAGGGCAGCGATGCGGAGCAGGTCAGACCGGAATCGAGGATGGCCATAGCGGCGGCGACATACGCCTCCTGGCGGTTGTGGTGAAACGTGAATACCAACGGTGCGCCCGGCTTTAGCGCCGCAGCCATCCGTTTATATACAGCGGCAAGGCCTTCTGCAAAATGTTCGATGCCGCGCTCGGCCGTTGCATTGCCCGTCAATTCATCGGCGTGTAGCGTTGTTTCCAATTCCAGCCCAGCGAATTCCGCTCCCATTAATTTGCGCAACCACACATAGCAGAAATGCATCAGCTCGCCATACTGCACCATGCCAAAATACGGAGGATCCGTGAATACGGCATCAAGAGTGTGTGCCTCGAATTCGGCATCGGTCGAGGAAGCGCAGCGAATATCGATAGCGCGCGCGGGCGCATCGGGGCGTTGAGGATGCCTTTCTCCTATCCACTCGCCCGGTATGTAGTGCATGGTCTTCTTCTTGCCGACAAATGCCATCTCGAAGGGCTCAGTGCAGTAGCGCTTCGCCTTTGTATACTTCTCAATGATATTGACCCAGCCGCCAGATCCGACGGGAAGGTTGTTCCCATTGCGGATGCCAAGGAAGTTGGATTCCACTTGAACGTAGCCGACAGGAAAGCCGTGAATGGAAAATACATCGAGCGATTTCAACGCCATGGTGTCGTAGCGACAAAGCATATTTTGGTAGCGTAGCAAATCGGAAAAGTTCGTCGCGAGTGCCCGGCGCATCCGTTGGTCCTTCTCGGTGGCGATGAGGCGAGCACTTGTTTCCAGCGCAATTAATTGCCGCTCATTGAAGAGCTCACGAAACTGCTCGTAACCCCAGCGATGTAGGCGCGAGCTTTCATCGCCCTCGGGAATCACATCTTCTGGCACGAACGTCGGACGCATGCGCTTCCATGTCGTGGCCGCCTGTTCGACGCGCGCCAAGTCTTTTAAATCCGGTTTTTTGAATAGTCGGCCGGGACGACCTTTCAGGCCGGGATTGTGGTATTCGATGGCGAAGAGTCGATGCGATGGCGGGCCTTCACCGTGAAATGGTGAGGAGTTAACATGCCCGCAATGCGGGCATGCGCATTTGTTTCGCTTAACTGGGCCTTCCGTTTTGAGTTTTGCACCGCAACCGCAGGAGCCCGGCCGGGCGGGATCCTTAACCTCATTCAGATCACCGCAACTATGACAAACCAACACATAGGCGGGGTGCCGTGAATCTTCGGCTATGGTGTAGCCAGGAAAAAGATCGAAAGGCCGACTGCAAGCCTCGCAGGTTCCTGTCTTTACCCATAGGAAATATTTAACGTCGGCATCTTTGCGCCCGGTGATTGGACATTGCGTCTTATAATATTCACCGATGCTTTTCTTCAGGGCCGTCTCAAGACGAGCAGCGACCTTTGTGTAAGCCGCCAAGTCGAGCGCGTCGATCTCCTCGCGCACGATCCACGCCGCCATCGGATTGATATCTATTCCGACTACATTGCACCCTAGCCGGTTTGCTTCGAGGAGAGGGGTGCCCCCTCCCATGAAGGGATCGGCAACTGTAACGCCATTAAAGCTGTTCGCTTCATAGTAGGTTTGCTCAACCGGCCGGGTCCCAAATTCGGACAACAATAGTCCCCGAAACAGTGTGCCTGGCCGCCGGGCGAACCACTTATGGACTGCGATGATGGGACGGTAGTTCTGCTGGATTTGCTTCTCACGAAGCGCCAGTGACGCGATGAAGCGGATATCGTAATTTTCTTCAATACTCACGTTCTGACGCCTCTTTCAAGCAACGGCCATTGGTCCGCGACATATTTCTCGGCCGCATCGCGCATGACCCATGCGATGGACACTTTTTTCTGTTTTGCAATATCTCTGAGCGTGCGATAGAGGTCGGGGGGAAGACTCGCGTTCGCGCGCACTGAGCGCGGCTTTCCGGTCGGTCTGCGCCCACGTTTTACTGGCATGATTCTAGAGCCTTGAATTCGTTGCATCACTTTACGTCACTTTGCCGCAGGTTACACTCCGGCCCACTGTTCACCGAAATCGAATAAGCCGCAAGGATAGAATTGGCTGGCGGTGAGCACCAGACCTCTTTTATCAACATTTGTCGAGTCTTTTGCTTAGTGACAGCGATCGCAGTTCGGTAGAAAAGCTGCCAAGACTCCCGCTAACCTTGAGTCGAGCCTGATCGATAAATGGTCGGCGCACTCGGTGGTGCATTTCAGCTACGACAGAGAGGGTGAAAATGGACGAAACCAATATCCCTCACGAATCGGAAATGGCGGCTGCGCTTACGGCAGGACCTTCGCCCGATGCCTGTCGGGGATTCTTCCTCGGCCGCCGTCACGATGAGCTTGAAACTGAGTTACGCATGGCGGTTCGTGGTCCCCAAATCTTCGTGCCCATGTAAATCCCTGACCGAACTTGCGTTCAGGCAGGGCTCAAACCACGCCCTTCTATGGTTTTGTTGTCTGCGATCTGACGCCAAAGGTAAAAAAATGGCTCCACGACCAGAAAGATTACAGAGCGATGGTTTGGGGTGGTTCGGCTGGCATGGGAATATTCGGCTATACATCGGAGTCTTAAGTTGGAAAAAGGTCATAAACGACGCGAACATGCGTAACGCGATTTTTTTTCAAAAGCTTGGAATCTGAGAACGCGCCTGATGCTGGCTGAGTTTATCCAGTACAAAAATTAAACGTCACTGGATGCGCTCTGTAAGGCGCGACTCAGCGTCCGCGATGAAACGCCGAGGTCTTCGGCTAGCGCCTTCATCGATTGCGGACCATCGAGGTTGCGGCGCGCCCAAGCAATTTGCGTATCAGAAAGGCGGCGAGGCCGACCGAGCACCTTGCCGCGCAGGCGCGCCGCTTCAAGCCCAGCCTTGGTGCGCTCGCTTATGAGTTTGCGTTCGAGCTCAGCGAACACGTTCTGTATCTGAAACATCGCCTGCCCCATGGGGGTGGACGTGTCGATGTGCTCCGTCAACGAGCGAAACGAGATTCCCTGCTTTTCGAACCGCTCCAGCGTGTGAAGCGCGTTCTTTAGGCTTCGGAATGCGCGGTCGAGCTTCCACACCACGAAGGTATCGCCCGGACGCAAGGCCGCCAGCGCCGCCTCGAACCCCGGACGGCGCTCCGCGATTGCCGAGACGCCACCATCTTCAAAGATGAGTTCGCATCCAGCGGCCTTCAGCGCGAAGCGCTGAAGATCGAGATTCTGCTCTTCCCGGCTGACGCGCGCATACGAGATCAAAGGCATCAAAAGCCATCTTCTTGTTCGTCGTCCTCCCTCCCGACAGGGTTGCGCCGCTCGCCAGTGGCGTGACGATCGCTCGACATAAACGACCGTTTTTGTCGCTCATCTCGGCGCTCCCCATCGTTCCATTTCTGATGCCTGAAACCACGTCGTTAGGAGTGCATTGCATTCCGTCCCGCGTGTTCGGACAATGGTGTCAGAAACGGTCGTTTGTGTCCTAGCCTGGACGACGACCGGCTTGCAAGAAAAATCCAGTGCGCCTTAGGCAGCACCGAACCAAGCCGACCCGCGCGCCGCGCCCGCTTATCCGAACGAGACTTCATCGCGCCTCCGTCCCTGACCTAACTCCCTCTACATTTTCAAAGACTTTCAAGGAGCCTTGCGATGGCAACGTTTCGTGTTTTGACGCGTCTGCTCTCCGGAGTATTGACTGGTATTGCCATGACGGCATGCGGCGGCTCGGGTTCGTCCGGGCCACCGTTGTATAGTGTGGGAGGCACCGTTATAGGTGTTTCCGGCACCGATGGAGCTATTTCCAACGCCGTCGTATTGCAGAACAACCTTGCCAACGACCTATCTGCGGCCAATGGCGCTTTCACTTTCACATCACTGCTGGTTTCCGGCGCGAGCTACGACGTTTCGGTCAAAACGCCGCCCGTCGGACAGACCTGTGTCGTCGGCGGGGGCACTGGCACGATTGCGGACCGCGCCGTAACCGATGTGACTGTGACATGTATCGCTACGGCGTATCACGTCGGCGGCTCCGTCTCAGGACTTCACGGCACCATCGGGTTGCAACTCAACGCCGCCGAAACCCTGTCCGTCTCCGCCGACGGCGGATTTTCTTTCACGACTACGCTGGCGGATGGTGATTCTTACGGCGTGACCATCTCTGCGCAACCTGCGGGCCAAACCTGCGTCGTCGCAAATGGGGCTGGCACCATCGCCGCCGATGTCACGGATGTCTCGGTAAGCTGCACTACATCGGGCACGACTGGAGCGGCTGGCAACGTCACCACCCTGGCGGGTTCGGGCAGCCCCGGTCATAGCGATGGCACCGGCAGCGCCGCCAGCTTCAATGCGCCCGGTTGCCTCGCCGTTGACAGCGCGGGAAATACCTATGTCCCCGACACCGGCAATCATCTGGTGCGCAAAGTCACACCGGGCGGCGTTGTCACCACTATCGCCGGTTCGGGCACGGCGGGGCATGCTGACGGGGTTGGCGCGGCGGCCAGCTTCAACGCCCCTGCCGCCGTCGCGCTCGATGCGTCGGGCAACCTCTATGTCGCGGAAAACACCCTCATCCGCAAGATCGCGTCGGATGGCACCGTGACCACGCTGGCCGGCAGCATCTACGGTGTTGCGGACGGACCGGCGGCTTCGGCGGAATTCGAGATTCCGGCCGGCATCGCCGTGGATCAGACGAGCGGCGATGTCTACGTGGCCGACCGCGACGCCAACAACATTCGTAAGATCACGGCATCCGGCCAGGTCACGACGCTGGCAGGTACCGGGCAAATCGGGTTCACCGATGGGCCGGGCGCGGCAGCGACCTTCAATGCGCCGCGCTGTCTCGCGCTCGATGCAGCGGGCAACTTGTTTGTTGCCGACACCTATAATCATCTCATCCGAAAAATCGATGGTGCCGGAACCGTGACCACTGCCGCTGGCAGTGGCGGCTTTGGCGCTGCCAACGGCCCGGCTGGCACGGCCACCTTCGCTAACCCCTATGCCGTCGCGCTCGATCCGGTCGGCAATGTGTACATCGCGGATTTTGACAACGACGCCGTCCGCAAACTATCCGCGTCGGGAGAGGTAACAACGTTTGCTGGTGTCGGCACCCCCGGCGCGGCGGACGGCCCCGCCGCCACCGCGACATTCTGGCTGCCGGACGGCATCGCCTATGACAGCCTCCATCATCGCCTGGTGCTGGCCGACCAGTTCACCAGCCTCATCCGCACCATCGAAATCCAGTGACCCCACCCCCGCCGGGCCAAAAGCCCGGCGGGGACTTCGACGGTCGCCCATCCTCCGGCCAGCGCACGGGGAGCTAAGAGAAATGACTCGGGTTTCCCCTTGCAGAGGTTCGGGAGGCACCCTAGATGTTCCCTTTCTGTTCCTAACCCTTTCCCGCGAGATTGCCATGTCCTTTCAACGACACGACCCAGTCGGGCCGAGACGCGTTTTCAACGCGCACAACCGCCGCTCCCTTGCCCTGCTCGAGCAGGACCGCATTCGCCTGCGCTTTGCTGCCATCGAACCGATACAAGGCTTGCCGCCTTTGGCAAGCGGGCGCATTCGTCTGCGGCGTAAGAGCCGCAAGACCCGCCTGCGACGACGCGCTAAGCCGAGATCCTGTTAGATCCTGGCGTGGATCGGGGCGGGGGGCGGAGCCCCCCAAGGCTGGGGAAAGGGTCCAGGGAAAGGGGGCAGGCACGCCCCTTTTCCCTGTGTCAGGGGGAGCCGGAGGCCGGGGGCGGAACGCCGCCCGTGCAGGGGGAAGGGACCGGGGAACGGGGGGCAGGCACGCCCCCCTTCCCGGCAAGTTGGAGCATGCGAACGACCGCCGGAGGCGGCGTCGTCATGCGTGCGCGGTATCACCGCGCCTAACTTGCTTACGCTCCTATGCATAATTCCCCTCCATTATTTGAGACAGGCCAGACAGAAAACGCACTGCTCCTCAGTGCGGTTGTGTTGGCTCGACGCCGACATTCACGCCACGCATAACTGCGCTTGACGTTGTGGGGTTGTTAACGATTGCGGAGGTGGTGACGCTGCGTTCTACCCAGCGCTACCGAACAAGGAGATCAACTCAGGGCATGAACGAGATGCAACAACTCTTGTGCGCCGCCGCGTTGACCGCATCGGCACTTATCGGACTCTTTGACTTAGGAGTCCTTCTTTTATGACACGACTCTAGTCAGCCTTGGGGTTGGGTGTTCGGCGGGCGGTTTTTTTTTGGCGCACCCTCATCTTCGGAGCGCCGACAGGTTGTACGTCATGCAAAGCACTCATATGCTTCCAGGGGCCACTGATCGGCTTTTTCCTCTGGTCTCGACGTACGGTGACATTCAGGCCGTCTTTGAAAACCGCAGGAGCATTCGGTTGCTTTTGAAGGGCTCCAAGTCCATCGGGGCGCAGCCATAAAGATGCACCATCGTCCATACGGAATTCCACCAGGCCGATGCGGAAGCCGGATCGATTGGCCAGATCTAAGAAGTCGTAATAAAGATCGCGCTTGGTCCCCATGGAATTCCTTTCCGGAGTCACATAAGCACAACTCCGAAGCGCTATTCAATGAAAAAACCAGAGGCTTGGAATGAGAACAGACACGTCGCCAAAAGTTAACAAGGATAAGGAAGAACTTGAAAAGAATACTCCGGAAAACAATGAGATATTGCGCGAGATATTCAGGCGGGGCCGCGAAACTGATCGCCGGGAGCTGTTGGCGTACGAAGCCCTGCCTGAAGTATTTAGGAAGAAATACAACGAGTCAGCGTTGTCAGAGTGGCTATCGCGAAAGCGCGTGAAGCCCTTCGATCCCGTATCCCACAGCGTCCTTGTCGATTACGCCTTCGAAAATGGCTTCGTCGATCCACGTGCTCAGTTTCGCGACATGTTGAAAAAAGTCCCAGATCATTTTTTCTTTTCGCTAACGCTATTCATGGATATCTGGCTCAATTCCTTGGATCAAATGGGAAACGAGACTCTCGGTCTCTATCGGTTGTGGCGGCCGTCTCTGCACTGGCGAGGGCGGTTTGTTCTGGGGATGGTTGAGATCACGAGGCCGGACGCCAGCGGTGCCATAAAAGTTCGTCAGACCCAAAGTTATGACGGCGCGGATGACGCTTCGGTCGAGCGGAATGAGGTTTTCGAGGGATACCTACTTCGCAAGGACGCGGTGTACTGCATGCTCGCGACGGATTTAGCACAGCAATCCATGCGAGCGACGTTCCTCCATGGTTACGCTTTCGAAGGTAAGGGTAAACGTCGTCGCGTGCAGACTTTTCAGGGAGCAACCCTTGGCCAGTATGGACGGCATCTATATGCGTGTAGTGCATATCTCGAACGATGGGGGGGTGACCCAGCCGATCTCAAGAGGCAGATCAATCTAGTCGAACCTGATAAGGTGCCTAGGTCGGTACTCCAGAAGCTGGCCGATCGCGATACCGATGAGTACTACGTTCGCTTCTGAGTTGGTTCATATAATTTCGGAATCGCGTATTCAGTTCAGAAAAACTCTTCTAATGCATTTCTAATGTGACATTGGCACGATCTCTGTCACCGCAGATTGCGGTCTACGAGGGTTAGTCCATGTCCAATATTCGGCACGAAGACTTTGCTGGTTCGAATCGAGAGCACGACAAGACGAGTCTGGAGAACTATGGAACGGCTGTCGGAGTAGCCAATCAACATATACCGACAAACTCCGGTCTGACGCATCAAGAACACACCATCGCTGACAATGCGCGCTGGCACGAACAACAGCGTCAGGAGGAAGAGCGCCGCCGGAATGGTGGCTGACCGCTCATTTTTATCCGGTTGAACATCGGGGAGGCCTGCCACGGATGGCGGTTCCCTGACGATAAAGGGGGGCATATGAACACTGCAATACCGGAATTCGTCGGTCGCGCCGCGCCCGACAAGAAGAAAATCGTCACTGGCGGACTCGCGGCCATTTTCGTTTTGATCGTCTGGGCACTGTGGCCGAGTGCCAAGCCGCCCGAATTCTGTCCCAACTCCATGTATCGGCCCGGTCAGTTGGTTCAGGACTACGACATGCGGGCGCTTCGGCCCGTCCCCAGCATCGTCGGAAAAGACTGCAAGCCTCACGCCGCCACGGCGGATGAAATAACCGCCGCCCAAGCGCGCATGCAGCAATGGGCCAAATGGGACCGAACACGTTCGCCCGAACTCGACGAACAGTCGCGCAGCCTCGGGATAGTGCTCACCATCATCAAGCCATTCCTCTGGTTCTTTGGCGTCGTCGCCGCGCTATGGCTGCTCCTGTTCGCCGTCTTCGCACTCTTCATGTTAATTGGCTTCCTCATCGTCTCGGTTGTCGGACTAAGGCACATGCCGATGCTCGTGGTCCTGACACCGATCATCGTCTGGTGGAAGGCCCTCATCGAGTTTCCGGCAAGCCTGAGTTCGCGTTTCATCGATGTGATCCACACGAGGGAGAAAGTCAGCGGCCTCCAGCGGATCGCGATGGGTTACCTCAAGGAATTCCTCGGTCTCGGCAAATTCGAGCGCCCACCGCTCGGAGACTTGGGCTCGGCGCGGTTCGGCACGCTTGAGGAGTTGGCAACGCTCGACCGTGGAAAGGGCGCGCCGCTCCTGCTGGGTTCCGTCGCGGGCATGCCGCTTCGCTTTCACACGGAAAAGCACGTCCTCATCATGGCCGGGACACGTGAAGGCAAAGGGCGCGATCTCATCATTCCCAATCTTCTACGGTATCAGGGTTCCACGTTGGTGTTGGACGTCAAGGGCGAAAACTATCGCAGCACGGCCAAACATCGGGCCAAACTCGGTCCCGTGCGCATTCTCGATCCGTGGGGAATGACGGACGCCGCCACGGTCGGGGAATTGATGAACTTCAATCCCGTGCGCCTGATCGATCCCGCCCATGATGACGCGGTCGATAATGCCGACGTACTGGCGCACGGCCTCATCGTGCCGAGCGGCAGCGAAACACATTGGCCCAATTCCGCGCGAGGGCTATGGCGAGCGCTGTTGTTGCATGTTGCCAGCGCGCCGGAGTTTGACGGTCAGCGCGATCTCATCACGGCTCGTCGCCTGCTGATGGTGAATTTCATGCCGGTAGAGCGAGATCCCAATGAAGATGAGCGCGCTGTGCAGGCTAGGGAACCCTCGACGCTTGAGCGTATGGCCGAGAACGAAGCGTTTGACGGTGTTATCGCGGAGTTCGCACTGTCGTTGATAGCGACGCCGTCGAAGGAGGCGGGCTCGATCATCTCAACCGCGCAGCGGCAGACGGATTTTCTCGACACCCCGGCGATGCGCGCGGCGCTGAGGGATATCGGAGAGCGGCAAATCGATTTCTCCGAATGGCGGCGCGGCGTCATGTCCTGCTACGTCTGCATTCCGGCCAAGATGTTGGAAGGAAATGGGCAGAAATGGGGTCGTCTCGTTTTCGGCGCGGCCCTCGATGAAATGCTGAGTGAGACCACGCCTCCGCCGCTGCCCGTGCAGTTCATCCTCGATGAGATCGCGGCACTGGATCGCCTCGAACAGGTCGAGCGTGCCGTCGGCTTGGGCGCGGGTTATGGGCTGCAACTTTGGACGGTATGGCAGGACATCGCCCAACTGAAAGGAATTTACAAGGCGCGCTGGGCATCCTTCTTCGGAAATGCAGGCGCGCGTTATGCGTTCGGCCTCAGTGAGATCGAAAGCGCGCGGTATCTCTCCGATATGTTGGGTGTCACGACGGAGACAACCACAAGCCAATCCGCCGACCCGCTCGGGCTCTCGATCACTGGTCAGGGCCGCTCGGTACAGACCCGCCCGCTCATGACGCCTGATGAAATCATGGCGTTGCCGCCCGATAAAATGCTGGTGTTGTTCTCGGGTGTACGTCCCATCATGGCCGAGCGTGTACCGTGGTATGAGGATGCGTCGCTCAAGGGATTGGTTAGCTAGTTTACGAAACGGCTGCGCGGCAATCGTTAACAAAAAAAAGACGGGCACCACGAGGTTCATGTTCTTGATTTGTTCTCATAACGCACTATATGACGATGCCTTCGCGGCGGCGGGGGTGAGCGACACGAAAAGGGGGCGACATGAAAGAAGGGAATGCCAGCCTCGACGAATTCCAAAAGCCCGAACCAAGCGAGGGCCCCGGCTATCCCGGGGCCCTCGCCATGGATCGCAACGAGTGGCTGCCGTATCTGGCGGAATTCGAGATCAGCGAGGAACAGAAGATCGAATTGCTTCAGACGCTGTGGGACATCATGACAAACCTTGTCTACATGGGCTGGGGCGTCGATTTCGTCTATCTAGCCATTCCGGCCTTGGCCGAATTCAACAAGCAATCTAACCTCAACAGCGCGGCGCGAAACGAAGCGCCGCAGAAAGATGAAAGCAAACATGACATCCCGAACGAAGACTAAGGAACTGGCTCGTACTCACCTCGGGCAGCCTGAAGAGGTGATCGAGCGGATCGCGCTGTGTTATGTGCGCGTGTCCAGTATCAAACAGAAGGATGACGGAAACGGCCTGGAGAGCCAGGAACACCGCGCTCGGCAGTTTGCGCAACGAAATGGCTGGCCCGTTGAACAGGTGTTTTCCGATGTTAAGACGGCCAAGGGGGATTTCCTCAACCGTCCCGGCGTGGTGGAGCTGCTTCAATATGTGCGCGACAATCGGCATAAGCGGTATGTCGTGGTCTTCGATGATCTCAAGCGCTTAACCCGCGATACCGAATACTACTGGCCCTTCCTCAGAGCGCTGAAAAAATACGATGTCGTCCTACAGTCTCCAAACTTCCATTTCGAGGACACGCCCGAAGGCAAGTGGTCGCAGACGATGTTCGTTGCCACCGGCCAGTTGGAGCGCGAGCAGAATGCGCGCCAGACGCTTCAGAAGATGAAGGCCCGCGTCGAGCGCGGCTATACGATCAGCAAGGCACCCTTCGGCTACAAGTACGCCAAGACCAAGGACAGTGGCCGGGTGTTGGTTGTGGATGAGCCCCGCGCCTCGATCATCCGTGAACTTCTGGAAGGCTACGCCTCCGGACGCTTCGCCAATCAGGCCGAGGCCGGAGAATGGCTCAGCGCCCAGCCCGAGTTCCCGAAAGCCGCAGGTATCCAGCGCGTCACGGACATCCTGACCCGTCTCACCTATGCAGGAATGGTCGAAATGCCCGAATGGGGCATCTCGCTGCGCAAGGCGCAACACCAGCCGCTCATCAGCTACGAGACCTACCAGAAGATTCAGGACAAGATTGCGGGCAATGCCAAAACGCCCAAGCGCCGCGACATTAACCGTGAGTTCGTCCTGCGCGGCTATGTTGAATGTGGCTGTTGCGGATCGCCGTTGACGTCGTGCTTTTCCAAGAGCTACAACGGCAGCTATCACCCGTACTACCTGTTTCGCCAGCGGGGATGCGAGCACTATGGCAAGTCCATCCGGCGCGACGTGCTCGAAGGCGAATTCGGAGAAGTTGTGAAACAGCTTCAGCCGTCAGAAACGATTGTGCGCACCTCTGAAGCGATGTTCTCACGGCTGTGGGATCATCTCGCCGCTACCCAGAAAGACCGCGTCAGGAGCCTCCGGGTGCAACTCGCGCGAATTGAGGCTGACACGCAAGACTATGTTGACCGGATCGTGCAGACGAAGGTTCAGGCGGTCATCACCGCCATCGAAGATCGCATTCAGATGTTGGCGAAAGACAAGGCACTCACCGAGGAGAGAATTGAGAACTGCGGGCGTCCCCTTAAGAGCTACGACGACGCACTTAGAACTGCCGTCGCCTTCGTCTCAAACCCCGAAAAAATGTGGCTTTCAGAGCATTTTGACGACAAGCGCACGCTCCTGAAACTTGCCTTCCCCAAGCGAATCCAGTATGTCCGAAATCAGGGATTTAGAACTGCCGATCCGAGCTTACCTTTCAAGGTGTTAGGTAAGTTTTCAGATCGGAAAAAATCTATGGTGCCCGAGGTCGGAGTCGAACCGACACGCTTTTAAGGGCGGCGGATTTTGAGTCCGCTGCGTCTACCAATTCCGCCACTCGGGCTAGGAGCGAGGGGCGCGAATTATAGCCAGAAGGCTGCGACCTTTCATGGGTCTCGTGCATCTAAGCAGTTCGTGGCCAGACTCGTAGACATTGACGTTGCCGCCGACGTGCTTTCTGGCGCGCGGGAGGGCGACGAATGGGCCCAGGCGGCAATTTATGCCGCAGTGGCACCTGCGACGTTTGGGCTGATTCGTCGTCTGGCGCGTAGTCACGCTCTGGCCGAGGACCTGTTCCAGGAGACCATGATGGCGGTCTTCCAAGGGCTTTCGGGGTACCGCGGGGATGCGCCGCTGGGAGCGTGGGTAAGGCGGATCGCCGTATCTAAGTGCTTGATGTATTTACGATCTCCGTGGCATCGAGCCCGTCTGCGGCTCAGTTCAGAATGGGGCGCGGACGGTAGCCCGGACGGGCGGTGGATGGATGCGCTGCTGCCCGTGACTCAGGGTCCGCGGGCGGAGAGCGTCGACGTCGAGCGGGCACTTGCGAGTCTTGCACCGACCGCGCGCGCAGTGGTGTGGCTCTTCGAGGTCGAAGGGTATTCGCACGAAGAGATCGCCCGGTCCTTCGGACGGTCGGTGAGTTTTTCGAAGTCTCAACTCGCGCGGGCGCACACGAAGCTGCGCGAATGGTTTGAGCCCCCTGTGGATCCACAGACATGCACGACCCCATAGAGCAAACGAGCAACCACGCGAAAGCGTGTGCCGAGCGCCTCCGACGGCTCCCGCCTGAGGCGCTGCCGCCCTACAACTGGCAGGAGTTTCTGCGTCGGTCTCAGCGGAGTTTGCGGAGGCTCGAAGCGGCACGGCCTGAGGGACCGCAATCGGGAGCGACGCGGCGAGAATCGAGGCACAGCCTCGACTGGCGCCACATGGCTGCCGCCGCGGCGTTGTTACTGATTGTATGTGGCACGGCTGTCTGGGGACGTTGGGACCGCGGCACTTACGACAGCATGTCGGAAGACCCCTCGTCTCTCTCTGTTGCTAATGAGGGTGATCCGGACGACGGGCGGTCCGCACCGAATGTCGCATCCGTCGCAGTCCTCCGCTCGCGAGCCATTGAGTCCTGGTTGGCAACCTTGCCACGCGAGCCCGTCGTCGTACACGTTGGAACACGTGCAGCCGTAGCACAGTTGGAAGACAGGATCGCACAGGTCGACGATCTGTTGACTTCTGTGCGACTCGAAGGCATGCGTCCCGATGGTCTGGCCGCGCTCCAGCAGGAGCGAGTTCGACTCGTGGGATCGCTCGCCCAGGTGCGCTACGCGGAAGTTGTTGCGGCCGAATCACCGTAGGCAACACGGGTCTAAACCATAACTGTTTGTTGAAAGGATTGATCGTGAAATCAAAACTACTCGTCCTGGCGACAGCAACCTTGCTTGCAGCAGGCGTTGCGAACGTGACGCCGGTGAGCGCGCTCGCAGCCGTAGACTCCGACGCCTCGGATGCGATGACCAAGGATTTAGACGCCAAAACTAAGGATTTTGAGGCGAAAACCAGGGACGTCGATGCCAGCACCAAAGATCTGGACGCCAAGCTTGCAGATGCGCGAGCACGGTTGGAACAGGCGGCGCACGAAGTGGCCGAGCTCTCCAGCGAAATGAACGGGCCGCTCATGGATAGGTTCATGGTCTTCAACGGAGAAGGCCCGTCGCGTGCGGTCATCGGGGTTCAACTTGACCCCGCGGGAACAAAGGACGGTGCTCGGATTCAGGAAGTTAGTCCAGGTGGGGCCGCGGATGAGGCGGGACTACATGTTGGTGATGTCATTACTGCGATCAACGGAACGGATGTGAAGGGCGACCGTCCGGCGCGGCAGGTAATGCATCTGATGCGTAAGGTTGAGCCCGGAGCCAAAGTTAACATGCGCATTAGTCGGGACGGTAAGCCGCGCGATTTTGTCGTCACGGCTCGGCAGGGGATGACCTTCCTGGGCATGCACGCGCCTCCATTTCCGCCGATACCGCCCATTCCACCTGGCCTTCCCGACGGTAATGTGGCATTCGGTGCAACTACATTCGGTCCAGTGTTCATTCACGGGCCTTTGGGGGAGATGGAGCTTGCGACGCTCACTCCGCAGTTGGGGCGCTACTTCGGTACGGAAAAGGGCGTACTCGTCGTGCGGGCGCCCAAAGAATTCAAACTTGAGGACGGTGACGTGATTCTGGCCATTGATGGACGTGAGCCTTCGAGCGGGTCACATGCGACGCGCATCCTCAGCTCTTATCAGCCTGGCGAAAAGATCACGATCAAGGTGATGCGTCAGCAGAAGACGGTAAACCTCGAGGCAACACTGCCGGAGCGTGAGCCGTTCGAGGGGCCGGGGCATGGTCGGAAGATGCGGATAATGCCGCATAAGCCGGGCAACGCTGCCGCCTAGAGTTCCAACGCTGCCGCATAGAGTTCATTGCGCATAAAGGTTCATTGGGTCGCCTGGCCGGCCGGGTGGGGCGTCGGCCACGCGATTGCAATACCATGCGCGCGTGCAACGCCATGACTTCGCCTACGAACTGCCCCCGGAACTGATCGCCCAGACTCCGCTAGCCGAGCGATCTGGCAGCCGGCTCCTGGTCCTCGACCCGAGGGACCCGGGCGCCGCAGCGACCCGTCGGGATGGCGTTCGCCCCGACGATGCGCTTCGCGATGGCGGCGAGCGCGGCCTCGCCCATCAGACCTCGGCGCGTGGTGACGCGACCGATCGTGGCCTCGCGCACCAAGACTACGCGCGGCGCGAAAACGTCTTCCGCGATTGCACCATGCGAGACTTCCCGAACCTCCTGCGTCCGGGCGACCTCTTGGTATTCAACGACACCAAAGTCGTTGCAGCGCGTCTACTAGGTACCAAGCCGTCCGGCGGCCGCGTCGAGATCTTCCTCGAGCGCGTCGTCGCCCCTAGCGAAGCTCTTGTACAGCTACGCGCAAGCAAGCCAATCCGCGAAGGGTTGGAAGTAACGACCGCGGGCGGCGTTGTACGCATTCTCGGCCGTCAGGATGACCTGTGGCGCGTCGGATTTCCTGGGACGGCGCTGGAGTTCTTTGAACAATGGGGTGAAGTGCCACTGCCACCGTACATCCACCGTACGGCGGATGCGAATGACCGCGAGCGCTACCAGAGTATTTTTGCGCGCGAGCGAGGCGCGGTCGCCGCGCCAACAGCAAGCTTGCACTTTGACGCGGCGCTCATTCGCGAGATCGAGGCGCGAGGTGTTAGCCGAGCGTTCGTAACACTACACGTTGGTGCGGGGACGTTTCAGCCGGTGCGAACGGACGATTTGGATTCGCACGAGATGCACGCGGAGCGCGTCTCAGTCAGCGCGGAGACGTGTCAGGCCATCGAACGAACGCGCGCGGCCGGTGGGCGCGTTGTCGCAATCGGTACGACGGTGGTGCGTGCGTTGGAGTCCGCGGCGATGGCGCGAGCATCGGCGGCCGCCCACGGCGCAGCGCCAACGGCCGGTGCCGCAGCGCCAACAGCCGGCGCCGCAGCGCCAACGGCCGGTGCCGCAGCGCCAACTGCCGGTGCCACAGCGCCAACAGTCGCACACGCCCCGCGCCGCACCCCCGCGCTCCCCGAATCAGGCTGGTCCGGCGACACCCGCCTCTTCATCCGCCCCGGCTTCACCTTCCAGGTAACCGACGCGCTCCTGACAAACTTCCATCTCCCCGAATCCACCCTATTAATGCTGGTATGCGCATTCGCGGGTAAGGACTCCGTGCTCGCCGCCTACGAGCACGCAGTCCGCGCGCGCTACCGCTTTTTCAGCTACGGAGACGCCATGTTTCTGACCAATACCCCCACCGCAGGTCCCCCCGCTTGAGACCCAAATTCGAACTCCTGACAACCGACGGCGCCGCCCGCCGAGGTCGCCTGACACTCACGCACGGCGTGGTTGAAACGCCAGCTTTCATGCCCGTCGGTACCTACGGCACGGTCAAGGCGATGACACCGGAGGAACTGGAAGGCTTGGGCGCACACATCGTGCTAGGCAACACCTTCCATCTTATGTTGCGTCCGGGATCCGAAATCGTGGACGCACATGGGGGCCTGCACCAATTTATGCACTGGGCCCACCCCATCCTCACCGACTCCGGTGGCTTCCAGGTCTTCAGCCTGAAGAGCCTGCGAAAGATCACGGAGGAGGGCGTCCGTTTCCGCTCGCCCATTGACGGCAGTGAGGTACGCCTCAACCCCGAGGACTCGATGGAGGTGCAGCTAAAGCTGCGCTCCGACATCGCGATGGCACTGGACGATTGCACGCCGTATCCGGCAACGGAGGCACAGGCACGCGAGTCCATGGAGCGCTCCATGCGATGGGCTGCCCGCAGCTACTCCTATTACTACAAAGACAAAGACGAGCCGCCCGGCGGCCTGTTCGGCATCGTGCAGGGTGGCATGCACACCTCTTTACGGTTGGCGTCGCTGGAGGCGCTGTTGCGCCTGGATTTACCGGGTCTGGCCGTTGGCGGGTTGGCGGTAGGTGAGCCTGAAGAGGAGCGTTTGCGGGTCCTCGAGACTACGGTCCCGCACATGCCTGCGGACCGTCCCCGTTACCTGATGGGAGTGGGTCGACCCGAGGACATCGTGGCGGCCGTGCTCCGCGGCATCGACATGTTCGACTGCGTGATGCCTACCCGACACGCACGTAACGGTCACCTGTTCACTTCGACGGGCGTCATCAACATCCGGAATGCGGTTCATCAAGCCGACCTGGGCCCCATCGACCCCGCCTGTGCCTGCTATACCTGCCGGAATTACACCCGGTCGTATCTCCGCCACCTGGACCGGTGCAATGAGATCCTGGGGTCGCGGCTGAACACCATCCACAACCTGCATTTCTACCTGGATCTGATGCGGACCCTCCGGACCGAAATCGCCGCGGGCCGGTTTTCGGCCTGGGCAGAGGGCTATTTGGCGTCCCGTCAGACGGCGCCAACTGCTGTGGCATAATGCCGCCCCTTCGCTCCGGCGGGCCCCCTAGCCCGAGGGAGCTCTTCCGACCAAGGTGAGTCCATGAATGCTTTGATTCCCGATGCCTGGGCACAGTCGGCTGCGCCCGGAGGCGCTGGCGGAATGGCGCCGCTGCTGATGATGGTTGTGTTCATCGTCATCTTCTACTTCCTGCTGATCCGTCCGCAGCAGAAGAAGGCGAAAGAGCATCAGGCGCTGATTACGAAACTCTCCAGTGGGGATGAGGTCGTCACCACGGGTGGTCTGCTTGGGAAGGTGGTGGAGGTTGGCGACAACTTCCTCACGCTCGAGATTGCCGATGGCGTCCGGGTGAAGGTGCAGAAGTTCCAGGTTGCCTCGCTGATGCCCAAGGGCACTCTGAAAAGCGCCTGAACCATGCTCGAATATGCTCGCTGGAAATACGTCCTCGTCGCCGTAGTCCTGATTTTAGGTCTGATTTTGGCGTTGCCGAATGTGTTCGGCCAAGATGCAGCCCTACAGGTCGCTCGCAAGGATCGCGCACCGGTGGCCGCAGACGCCGGCCCCACGATAGAAGCGTATTTGAAGGAACGCGGCGTTACCTTCGAAAAGAGTTACCTCGATGCGGGACGCCTGATGTTGAGGTTCCCGAGCGTCGCGGAACAGCTGAAGGCGCGCGATGCGGTCAACGACCATTTCTCCAAAGAATACGTCACTGCGCTGTCGTTCGCCTCGCGGTCTCCCGAGATCTTTCGTCGGATCGGCCTACGTCCGATGCCCCTCGGCCTGGATCTGCGTGGCGGCCTCTATTTGCTTTATCAGGTTGATGTCAACGGGGCCGTCAACCAGTGGCTGGAAGGCTATGCACAGGACGCACGTCGCGCGCTGTCGGCAGCCAAAATCCCATTCAAGGATGTCAGTATTGCGACGGCCGGCTCGAGCGACCGCACGAATGCCATTCGCATCGTGCTGCCGCCGGAAGCGGACGCGAATGTAGCGCGCACGACTCTCACAACGGCAATGCAGGGAGTGCAACTGTCCACCGAGCCGTTGGCAACGGGATCTGCCATCGTGGCCACACTGACGCCGGCTCAGATCAAAGAGCGTCAGGACTACGCCATCCAACAGAACATCACCACGTTGCGCAACCGGGTGAATGAGCTGGGCGTGTCGGAGCCCATCGTGCAACGGCAGGGTCTGGATCGCATCAATGTGCAATTGCCCGGTGTGCAGAACTCAGCCGAAGTAAAGGACATCCTGGGTAAGGTGGCAACCCTGGAATTCCGGCTCGAGGACATGAACAACAATGCGTTCACGGCGGCCGCGACCGGTCATGCGCCGCTGGGTTCCAAGTTGTACACGCACACCCGCTCGGGGCGTCCGCTGTTGCTGAAGCGGGAAATCATTGCCACCGGCGATCAGTTGACCAACGCGACGAGCACGCAGACCCAGGAAGGGCCGGCGGTGTCGATCAAGCTCGATGCGCGGGCCGGCGAGGCGATGCTGAAGACCACGCGCGCCAATTTGCGCAAGCGCATGGCCGTGGTGTTGATCGAAAAGCGCCGTGAGACCACTGAGGTCAACGGCCAGAAGGTGACCAGGGATGTGACCGACGAGCAGGTGATCAATGACGCCACCATCCAGGGAATCTTCAGCAACAATTTCCAGATCACCGGCTTGCAGGCGGGCGAAGCTCGTGAGTTGGCCCTGTTGTTGCGCTCGGGATCGCTGTCGACCGGAATCTACGTAATCGAAGAGCGTGCGGTCGGTCCCAGCCTCGGTAAGGACAACATCGACAAGGGAGTCAACGCACTCATTCTCGGCATGGCCGGTGTGTTCATCTTCATGGCGATCTACTACAAGGCATTCGGCCTGGTGGCCGATGTCGTGTTGCTCGCCAATGTCGTGTTGCTCGCGGCGCTCCTTTCGCTGATGCGCGCATCCCTGTCGTTGCCCGGTATTGCGGGCATCATCCTGACAGTTGGTATGGCGGTGGATGCGAACGTGCTGATCTATGAGCGCATACGCGAGGAAGTCCGCAAGGGAGTTTCACCTCAGGCCGCGATCCGGGCGGGCTTCGAGAAAGCGTTTTCGGCGATCGCGGATTCCAACGTTACGACATTCATCGCGGGCGTGGTTCTGTGGGTGATGGGCAGCGGCCCCATCCGCGGATTTGCCGTGGTGTTGACGCTCGGTATTGTGACTTCGCTCTTCACCTCGCTGATGGGCAGCCGGGCTCTGATTACGTTGCTATACGGCGGTAAGCGCAAGCTGACCCGTCTGTCCATCTGAGGGCGCACGCGTGGAATTTTTCAAAAAGCAGACCAACTTCCCGTTCATGGCCACCCGCAAGGTGTGGTACACGCTGTCCGCCATTCTGATGATCGGCTCGGTCGTGTCGTTTGCGACGCGCGGCTTGAATCTGGGCATCGACTTCACCGGCGGTGTCAGCGTTGGAGCCACCTTCGCCCAGGCGGCCAGCGTGGATGCAGTGCGCAGCAGTTTGGCTCAGGCCGGGTTCAAGGAACCGCAGGTGCAGAGCTTCGGCTCCTCACGCGATGTGGCCATCCGCCTGCCGCCCGACCCCACCCAGAACGCCACCGCCATCCGGGCCAAGCTGGAGTCGGTGCTGCACTCCGTGGACAAGAGCGCGCAGGTCCAGCAGCTCGAGATTGTGGGCCCGCAGGTCGGCAACGAGCTCAAGACGAACGCCATGTGGGCGCTGGGCCTCACATTGTTGGGAATCTTCATCTACATCGCATTCCGCTTTCACACGTGGCGCCTGTCACTGGGCGCGATTCTTGCGGTGTTGCACGATCCGATCCTCGTGTTGGGCATCTTCTCCGTGACCCAGACTTCGTTCGATCTTGCAGTGGTGGCGGCCATCCTGGCGGTCATCGGCTATTCGCTCAACGATACCGTGGTGGTGTTTGACCGAATCCGCGAGCGGTTGGAGACGAACCGGCGGCTGGCGCCCGATGTGGTGCTCGATCAATCGATCAATCAAACGTTGTCGCGAACGATCATGACCAAAGTCGTGACCGCAATCGTGGTCGTGGCGTTGCTGCTGCGTGGCGGGCCCGTGCTGCAGGGCTTCTCGGAAGCGTTGATGATCGGCATCATCGCCGGTACGTATTCCTCCATCTACATCTCGAGCGCCATTGCGCTTGACTGTGGCCTGACTGCCGAACACGTGTTCCCGAGCGAGAAGAAAGCCGCTCTCGACCACTTGCCATAGGGTTGACTGCTACAGCCATGCTCGAACTACTCGCCGATCCGCAAGTCTGGTTGGCGTTTTTGACGCTGTCGTTGCTAGAGATCGTTCTCGGCATCGACAACCTGATTTTTATCGCGATCCTGGTCGGACGACTGCCGGCGGCACGGCAGGAGGCGGCCCGCCTCACGGGACTGACGCTCGCAATGCTCACGCGCATTGCGTTGTTATATTCGATCGTGTGGCTGACTCGCCTCACCACTCCCTGGTTCCATATTGGCGAGCAGGCTGTGACGGGGCGCGATCTCATCTTGGGCCTCGGTGGGTTGTTCCTGCTGGTGAAGAGCGTGTTGGAAATCCACCAGGCGCTGGAGGGGGCCGGCAAGTCGACACACTCGGCCCAGAAGGTCTACTCCGGATTCGCGATGACGGTCGGGCAGATCGCCGTCATCGACATCGTGTTCTCGCTCGATTCGGTGTTCACGGCCGTGGGATTGGCCAAGGACCTGTCAATCATGATCGCCGCCATCATTGTGGCCATCCTGGTCATGATGTGGGTGTCGCGCTCCATCAGCGGATTCATTGACCGTCACCCGACGATCAAGATGCTGGCCCTGTCGTTCCTCATTCTCATCGGCGTAGCCCTGGTCGCCGAAGCGGCGCACTTCGACATTCCCAAGGGCTACCTGTACTTCGCCATGGCGTTCTCGGTCGCAGTCGAGTTGGTCAACATCCGACTGCGCCGCTTGCTGGATTCCAAACGGAAGGTCGACGAGAGCGCCGGCGGCTGACCGCCGGCGTGTGAGTGGCCACCGTCCCGTCGGCGGGAGTGGCTACCGCGTCGCGCTCGCCGTGCTCGTCGAGCCGTTACCGGCATGCAGACGGCTGTGTTTGTAGCCGTAAACTACGTAAACAAGCGCGCCCACGATTGTCCAGACGAGCAGCCGCCACCACGTTCCACCCGGGAGTGAATACATCATCCAAAAGCAGATGATCGCCCCTAAGGTACATGTGAGCCACGGCATTGGAGTGCGAAACGGCCGCGGCAGATCGGGTCTCGTGTAACGCAGCACGAGAACTCCGACACACACGGTGACGAAGGCGGACAGCGTGCCGATGGACACCATTTCTCCCAGGATGCCGACCGGAAACAATCCGCCGATGATCGCTGCGCAGGCTCCGGTCACAATCGTGCCCACACTCGGGGTCTGGAACTTCGGGTGCACTTTCGCGAATGACTTCCAGATCAGACCGTCGCGGGCCATGGCCAGGAAGATGCGCGCCTGCGCCAGGGTCATCACCAACATGACCGAGGTCATGCCCGCAAGAGCCCCGAGCTTCACCGGCCAGCCCATCCATTTCAGGCCGGCGTATTTGTCGATGGCCAGTGCCACGGGCGCGGGCACGTTCAGCTCCGTGTAACTCACCATGCCCGTGAGCACCAGCGCCACGGCGACGTAGAGAATCGTGCAGACGACGAGACTTGCAAGAATCCCGATCGGCATGTCGCGTTGCGGATTCTTGGTCTCCTGCGCCGCGGTGGAGATGGCATCAAAGCCGATGTACGCGAAGAAGATGACGCCCGAGGCGGTCATGATTCCGGACCAGCCGTACTTGCCGGGACCTACGTTCTCGGGAATGAAAGGGTGCCAGTTGGCGGTGTTGATGTAGCTGACGCCGAAGAAAATGAACAACAGCACGACCGTCACCTTGATGGCGACAATCACGGTGTTGAACGAAGAGGATTGCTTGATTCCGACGTAACAGATGACGGTCAGCGCGGCAACGATGGCCATGGCGGGCAGGTTGATCAAGGCGCCGGTCCGCACGATATCCAGATCCCCCGGACCCTTTGCAAACGGCGCGGATGACAGCACCGTGGGCAGATGGACCCCGATCTGATCAAACAGGCTGACCAGATAACCGGACCATCCCACCGAGACGGTCGCCACCGCAAACAGGTACTCCAGTATCAGGTTCCAGCCGATGAACCAGGCGACACCTTCGCCGAGTGTTGCATAGGAGTATGAGTAGGCGCTGCCGGACACCGGAATCATCGCGGCAAACTCGGCGTAGCACAGTCCCGCGAGGGTGCAGCCTATGCCGGCCACGATGAAAGCGAGAGCCAGTGCGGGACCGGCGTGGTTGGCGGCGGCGACACCGGTGAGAACAAAAATGCCGGTGCCAATGATGCCCCCGATGCCGAGAGCGGTGAGTGCGGTTGCGGACAGGACCCGTTTGAGCTGCGGGCCGCTGGAGTCATCGGCATGCAGGTCTGAAATAGACTTGGTTGCCAGAAGCTGGTTGGCCATTAACCTGTGAACCCCCAAAAAAACTTTGCCCGGACTGTGGAGGAACTTCAGCCTTCGCGCAACTCCTCCGGAACGTGGGGCGCCAGCAACTCCAGCATTGCCGCGTAGACTTTGGGTGAGCCGGCCAGCACGTTGCCGCCTTGTGTGTATTCTCCACCCGTCAGCGTCCCTATCCGCCCGCCTGCTTCCTGAACGAGCAATGTTCCTGCCGCGGTATCCCACGGACTTAATCCAATCTCCCAGAACGCATCTGTCCGGCCCGCTGCGACATAAGCCATGTCGAGAGCCGCGGAGCCGGGGCGGCGTACACCTGCAGTGTTTTGCATTACCGCTTTCAGCATCGCAAGGTAGGCGTCGATGTACTTCGTGTTCGCGCGATAGGGAAAGCCGGTTCCAATGAGTGAGCCTTCCAGTACCCGCTGTTTGCTGACTCGAATGCGGCGGTTGTCCAGATGAGCGCCGCCGCCACGGGTCGCAGAGAAAATCTCCTGGCTGATCGGGTCGTAGACGACCCCGTGCTCGAGTCGGCCCCTCATCTGACAGGCAATGGACACCGAGAAAGTCGGGAATCCGTGCAGGAAGTTCGTGGTGCCGTCGAGCGGATCGATGATCCAGATGGTGTCGTTGTCGCCCGTGCGTCCGCTTTCCTCGGCCAGGAAGGCGTGGCTGGGGTAGTGCTTGCGGATCAGCTTGATGATCTCGGCCTCGGCCGCATGATCGACCTCGCTGACGAAGTCGTTGCGACCTTTGGAAGTGATCGTCAGGGACTCGAGGCGGTTAAGGCTGCGGATAATGACCTCGCCGGCGGCGCGGGCGGCGCGGACGGCAATATTTAGAAGCGCATGCACGGTAAAATGAGCTCACGAAAATCAATCAAGCCATCGTAACAGATTGATGTCCCCCAACATTCGCATCGTGCTGGTCGAGCCTTCGCATCCGGGAAATATCGGAGCCGTGGCGCGCGCCATGAAGAACATGGCGCTCGAGGAGCTCGTTCTTGTCAGGCCAAAGCAGTTTCCGCACGCGGAAGCGACCGCGCGCGCATCGGGCGCTGATGACATTCTCGCGGCCGCCCGCGTCGTCGGCTCAGTAGCCGAGGCCCTTACCGGATGCGGGTTTGTTGCAGCGACGACGTCGCGTGATCGGGACCAGAATTTTCGCGTAGCGGATGTGCGCGACGTTGCCGAGCGTATCGTTAGTGAGGCGCGTCGCTCCCCCACAGCCGTGCTGTTTGGTGCCGAGCGTACTGGCCTCACGAACGAGGATCTCGAGGCGGCGCACGTACTGATTCGTATACCGGCAAATGCAGCGTATTTGTCGCTGAATCTCGCTATGGCGGTGCAGCTTGTTGCGTACGAACTGTTTCGTGCGCGCGGCGCTAAGGTAGTGCCATTGCCGACAGACGTGCCGATGGCCACTCCGCAGGATATGGAGCGTCTCTATGTGCATCTCGCGCAGGTCATGGAGGAGGTCGATTTTCGTGATCGCACCCAAAGCGGCACGAATCTGATGGCGCGCATACGGCGTTTCTTGCAGCGCGCGGAACTTGATCAGAACGAGGTGAATATTTTGCGTGGGCTTCTGACGGCGGTGCAGAGCCGCCGCCGTCGCGCGGGCGGCGGAGGGGGAGGAGCGGACCATGACGGCTGACGCCCAAGTCATCTATCTGGATTACGCCGCGACCACCCCGGTGGATCCCGCAGTAGTACGGGAGATGACCGCCTGCATGGGCCCGGAAGGAGACTTCGGCAACGCCGGGTCTGCGACTCATGGCTTTGGACGCCGTGCCGCTGCTCGAGTCGAAAAAGCGAGGGCGCAGGTGGCGGCCCTGATCTCCGCAGAGCCGGACGAGATCTTCTTCACCTCGGGCGCGACGGAGTCGAACAACCTGGCCGTGCTGGGTGTGGCCCGCGCCAATGCCGACCGCGGGCGCCACATCGTGACCTCCCGCATTGAGCACAAGGCTGTGCTGGACCCCTGCAAGCGCCTGGAGAAGGAGGGTTTTGCGGTTACCTACCTCGAACCCGACCGCTCAGGGCGCGTTGACCCGAGCGCCGTACGGGCGGCGATCCGGCCGGACACCGTGCTGGTGTCTATCATGCTGGCGAACAATGAAATCGGCGTACTTCAGGATATCGCCGCAATTGGCGCCATCTGCAGGGAGCACGGCGTAGCCCTGCACAGCGACGCCGCACAAGCTGTCGGCAAGATCGAAGTAGATGTCCGCAAGCTCCCCGCAGATCTCCTCTCATTCACCGCCCACAAAATCTACGGCCCCAAAGGCGCGGGCGCTGTCTACATCCGCCGTTCAGCTCGCGGTTTGCTTCAGCCGGTTACTTTTGGGGGAGGCCAGGAGCGGGGACTGAGGCCGGGCACTCTGGCGACGCATCAAATCGTGGGATTGGGGGCGGCGTGCGAGCTGGCGCGGCTGCTACAGCCGGCCGAAGCCGAGCGGCTAGCTACGTTGCGTGACCGATTGTGGCGTGGAATAGAAGGACTGGGCGGAGTGCATCTCAACAGCCAGGGCGCGCCAAGGCTCCCGGGACTGCTCAACGTGTCGTTTGAGGGTGTGGAGGGTGAGAGCTTGGTGATGGCCTTGCGAGAGCTGGCTATTTCGACGGGGTCTGCCTGCAACTCAGCTTCGGCGGAGCCCTCGTACGTGCTTCGAGCCCTTGGGCGCGATACTCAGCTTGCGCAGAGCTCACTTCGCTTCAGCCTCGGACGCTTCACTACGGAGGCCGACGTCGAGAGGGCAATTGCTGCGGTGAACCGCGAGGTCCAGCGGCTCCGCTTGCTGTCACCGGCGTCGACTGACGCCGCGAAGTCCCCCTGGACTGATGGAATGTCCATTACGGGCGAGGCTGGCGCAGCCGGTCAGGACACCTGGATACGCCTCCATTTGCTGGTTGCGGACAACCTTGTGAAGGATGCCCGTTTTCAAGCGTACGGATGCCCCCATACTGTGTCTGTGGCGGCATGGATAGCCGACGAACTGCGAGGCCGACGCCGCGAAGCTTTGCAGCCAGGTACGCCTACGGAGTGGGCGAGGACTCACAGCGTCCCGATCGAAAAGCTCGGTCGGCTGCTGGTGATTGAAGACGCGGTACAGGCTTGTCTTCGGCAATGGCCGTGACGGGCGTAGAATGGTTCCACCTCAACTGAACTCCCTGAAACGATGGCTATTTCGCTGACAGAATCCGCTGCCACTCGTGTCAAGACGTTCCTGATGTCCCGCGGCCATGGCGTCGGCCTGCGATTGGGCGTGCGCAAGACCGGGTGTTCCGGCTTTGCCTACGTGATCAATTACGCCGATGAAGCGACCCCGGGCGACCTCATGTTCGAGGATCGGGGCGTGAAGGTGTTCGTCGACCCCAGCAGCATTACGCTGATCGACGGGACCGTCGTGGACTTCGTGAAGCAGGGCCTGAACGAGGCTTTCCGCTTCCGCAATCCCAATGTGAAGGGTGAATGCGGCTGCGGGGAGAGCTTTTCGGTCTAGTCCCGGACCCAAAGTCCTTGAGTTCCGGGCACTTCCGGGGGATCCCGGGTGCCTCCGTTAAATTGCCCCATCTGCCGACTCCAAGGTAAACTGCGCGGCTATCGTTTGAAGTCTGGTCGGCTGCAAACGTCCCCCTCAGTTTTACGATAAAGGATACGCGATGGCGCTCGAGCGCACTCTGTCCATAGTTAAGCCGGACGGCGTCAGCCGCAATCTCATCGGCGAGGTGTATCGCCGTTTCGAGAAGGCCGGTCTGTCCATCATTGCCTCCCGCATGATCCATCTGTCGCAGCGGGAAGCGGAAGGTTTCTACGCTGTTCACCGCGAGCGCCCGTTCTTCAAGGATCTGGTGAAGTACATGACGTCGGGTCCTGTCGTCGTGCAAGTCCTCGAGGGTGAGAACGCCATCGCCAAGAACCGCGAGATCATGGGCGCCACGGATCCGAAGAAGGCTGCGCCCGGCACCATTCGCGCCGATCATGCGTTGAGCATCGAGCAGAATGTTGTGCACGGGTCGGATGCGCCGGAGACGGCTGCTATCGAGATCGCGTATTTCTTCCGTACGACGGAGTTGCATTCGCGCGGCTGAGCCACGCGTACTGCTGATGTCTCCATGAACGCATCTGCCCAAACGAACCTTCTGGGACTTCCGCGTCCCGAGCTGGAGGCGTTCGTTGCTCAGTTGGGCAGCAAGCCCTTTCGCGCACGTCAACTCATGAACTGGGTTTACAAGCGCGGTGAGGGCTCGTTCGAAAACATGACGGATCTCGCGAAGGATTTCCGCGCGCAGCTAAACGAGCGCGCGGCGGTCCATACGCCCGAGATCGTCACAATGCACAAGTCGGCGGACGACACCTGCAAGTGGGTGTTGCGTGCCGACTCCTCGCAAGCTTTCGAAATGGTGTTCATCCCGGAAACCGACCGCGGGACGCTGTGCATTTCCTCGCAGGTCGGCTGTGCCCTGGACTGCTCTTTCTGCTCCACGGCGCAACAGGGTTTCAACCGCAATCTGACCACGGCCGAGATTGTTGGCCAGGTATGGCTCGCCAAGCGTGCGCTGGGCGAGTTCGAGGCCTCGAATGAGGCTGCCGGCGACCGGCGCGTCGTAACCAATGTTGTATTGATGGGAATGGGCGAGCCGCTGGCGAATTTCCGCAACGTGGTGCCCGCTCTACGCATACTGCTGGATGACTACGGATTTGATCTTTCGCGTCGCCGTGTGACCTTGTCGACCTCGGGCCTGGTGCCGCAGATCTACAAGCTCGCTGAAGAAACCAACGTGGCGCTTGCTGTGTCGCTGCACGCGCCCAACGACGAGTTGCGCAACGAGTTGGTGCCGATCAATCGCAAGCATCCGATCGCTGAGCTGTTGGACGCCTGCTGGCACTACATTGACGAGCAAAACGGCCGCAGCGTGACGTTTGAGTACGTCATGCTGGATGGGATCAATGACTCGCCGGCACAAGCCCGGGCGCTCGCCCAACTTTTGAGAGGGCGTCCGGCGAAGGTGAATCTGATCCCCTTCAATCCTTTCCCCGGAACACGCTACAACCGCTCGCCATTACCGGTGATCCAGCGGTTCCGGGATGAGCTGATTCAACGCGGCGTACTGGCGACCGTACGCCGTACACGCGGCGACGACATCGACGCGGCCTGCGGGCAGCTCGCCGGTCGGGTGATTGATCGGACTACGGCACGGCTCGGCAACAAAGTCTTCGGCGTAACGGTTCAAACATGACAGCGCGAATTGCACGGGTCTCATCGCTTCTGGTGATCGGTCTGGCGGCCTTCGCCAGCGTCGCCTGCTCCACCGGCAACGGGGGCAGGAAGAAGAACGATGCTTCCAACTACAACATGCAGTTGGGCATGGCCTACCTGAACCAGGGCGATCTCGGGCTCGCCAAGGAGAAGCTCGATCGCGCCGTGAAGGAGAATCCGGGCGATCCGAGCGTGCACAGCGCCATGGCCATGCTGCAGGATCGGCTGGGTCATCCGGACCAGGCCGACAAGGAATTCAAGGCCGCCTTGAATCTCGGGCCTCGCAGTCCCGACGTACTCAACAACTACGCCGTCTATCTGTGCCGCACGGGTCGCGTCGATGAAGGCGTAAAGAGTTTTGAAGAGGCTGCGCACAACGCCCTCTACCGGACTCCCGAGGCGGCATTTACCAACGCGGGTGTGTGTCTGCGCGGCGCGAAGCGCGATACGCAGGCTGCGATGAGCTTTCAGCGGGCGCTGAAGGTCAAGCCCAGCTTTGCTGAAGCCGCCTACCAGTTGGCAGATCTCTATTTTACGCGCGGCGAATTACCGGACGCGCGCGAAGTCATCGATCATTTCACCACGACGTACGAGGCAACTCCTGACCTATTGCTGCTCGGCGTACGCGTGACCCGCAAGCAAGGGGACCGGCTCGCGGAAGAGAAGCTCGCGCGCAAGTTGCGTATGGATTTCCCGTCCTCGGACCAGGCTCGCGCACTTGCCGAGCTCAGTCGTAACCCGGGCTGAATCCCATGGCAGTGGAAGCTGGCGGCATTGGCGCTCGCCTGCGTGCGGGCCGCGAGAAACTCGGGCTGACCGTGCTGCAGGTGGCCGAGCGCATCCACACCGATCCGAAGATTGTCGAAGCCATCGAGGTTGAAAACTTCGAGGCCCTCGGTGCGCCGGTGTACGCGCGCGGCCATATCCGCCACTACGCCGAGCTGGTCGGAGCGTCCGCCACGGAATTGATCGCGCTGTATGCGGACATGAGCAAAGTTGCGCAGCCCGATCTGACCCGGATCGTCAAGGCTCCGGCGGGGACCAACTCCAACAAGTTGGTGGCGCCCGCGCTGCTGGTGATGGCGGTGTTTGCCGTCGCCGGTGCGGTGTGGTGGGTGTCGGCTTTGTCGAAGAAGAAGCCGCAGTTGACCGAGACCCACGTGGTGGGGGACGAGTCGGGGTCGGAGCAGGCTGCGCCGACCGCTCCTGAGTCTGCATCCAGCTCTGCACCACCGTCTGTAACAACAGCGCAAACGCCCCCACCGGCGTCTGCGCAGTCGAAGTCGGGCGATCGTGGCCCACCTCCGGGCGCGATGGCGATGACAATGCAGCCGAGACAGGGCGCAACCGCGGCATCGCCTGGCGCCGGTGCGCAGCCAGGCCGTTCGGGGGCAGCTACCGGTTCGGTTGGCAGCACGCCTGCGACACAGCCTGCTCGAGCCGGTGCTGGTGCAGCGACCGCGTCCGCTGGCGGGGCGGCGGCTCCTGCCCCGGCTCTCCCGCGTTCCAAGAACCAATCTCAAGTTACATTACGTTACTCCGCTGATAGCTGGACCGAGGTATACGACGCTTCGGGCGCACGTCTCTTTTACGATGTTGGCGCGGCCAATTCGGTGCAGACAGTTGTGGGAACTCCGCCTTTGCGAGTTGTGTTGGGCAACGCGGCGGGTGTGGCAGTTGAGTTCAACGGTCACAACACGCCGATTGCGAACCTGTCGCATCCTGACGGCAGTGTTCAGTTTTCCATCAATCGTTCGGGCCGTGTCGTCCGCGCGAAGCCCAGCGCCGACGGAGGTTGATTTTGGCGGAGCAGATCCAGCCCATCAGGGGCATGAATGACATTTTGCCGGGCGAGGTGGGTGCCTGGCAGTATCTCGAGCGCACTGTTCGCGAGCTGGTATCCGCCTATGGCTACGAAGAGATGCGGGTTCCCATCGTGGAGCAAACCGCGCTCTTCAAACGCTCCATTGGTGAATTCACCGATGTCGTGGGCAAGGAGATGTACAGCTTCGAGTCGCAGGGCGGCGAGAGCCTGACACTGCGCCCCGAGGCGACGGCCGGAATGGTCCGCGGTGTCATTTCCAACCGCATGTTGCGGGGCCAGCGACACAAGCTGTGGTGCGTTGGGCCGATGTTCCGCTACGAGACTCCGCAGGCGGGCCGCTACCGGCAGTTTCATCAAGTTGACCTCGAGGCTGTCGGTTACGCAGGTCCGGACGTCGATGCCGAATTGATTGCGCTCACCGCCCGCTTGTGGCGCAAACTTGGGATCGACCGCGTACGCCTGCAAATCAACTCGCTGGGCACGCCGGAGGCCCGGCGTGCGTATCGCGAGCTGTTGGTAAGCTATTTCCGCGGACACGAGGGCCGACTCGATGCGGACAGTCGCCGCCGTCTCGAGGGCAATCCGCTGCGGATTCTGGACAGCAAGAATCCCGAGATGCAGGAGCTGGTGGCGGGCGCGCCGCTGTTGACCGAGCATCTCGATCCGGAGTCCCGTGAACATTTCGACACACTTTGCGCGATGCTTCGCAACATCGGCGTGCCGTACGAGATCAATCCGCGACTCGTGCGTGGACTCGACTACTACAGCCGCACGGTGTTCGAGTGGATCAATGAGTCCTCTGGTGCTCAGAATGCCGTATGCTCCGGCGGCCGTTATGACGGCCTGATCTCGCAGCTCGGGGGTGAGGCGACTCCAGCCATCGGATTCGCTATGGGAATGGAGCGTGTGATCGCCCTGCTGATACAGGCTGGGCAGTTACCATCGGCTGAAAAGCCAGATGTCTACGTGGTGTTGAACGGCGATCGCGCAGCGGCCGAGGGCCTTGCGCTCGTAGAGCGTCTGCGCGACGAACTGCCGCGTCGGCGGTTCGAGATGAACTTGGGTGCCGGAAACTTCAAAACGCAGTTTCGTCGGGCGGACCGTAGTGCCGCTCCCCTTGCTTTGATCGTCGGTGACGATGAGCTCGTTCGGGGTGTGGTGGGAATGAAACCTTTGCGGCAGGAAACGGGTCAGACCGAGTGTCCGATTGCGGAGCTTGCCCAGGGGATTGAAGCAGCGCTGACGTCCTTAGGCTGCGCGTAGGTGGGCCCCGGGGGGCCGCCGTAATCGGAGAGTTGTTGCGTGGAAGAATACCTTTCAGAAAAAGAGCAATGGGAAGCCATCAAAGCCTGGGTGCGGGACAACGGCCTTTGGATCATCGCGGGCATTGCTGTCGGAGCCGCGGCCCTAGGGGGCTGGCACTGGTATCAGGACCACGTCGATAGCGTCGGAGCGCAGGCGAGCGCCAAGTACACGCAGGTTCTGGAAGCTTTTGGACGTGGTGATCGGACGCAGGCATTTGTTCTGCTGGGCGAGCTCGAACGCGATTTTGAGTCATCACCCTATGTCGACCAGGGGAAGCTCATGGCGGCGCGGGTCTACGTGGACTCGGGCGATCTGGACAAGGCGGCCAAAGAGCTGCAGGCCGTTATGGGGCACACCAAGGATACAGAGCTTGCGCTGATCACGAGGCTGCGCCTGGCGCGCGTTGAGATCGCGCAGAACAAGCCCGACGCGGCGCTGGCGTCGCTGAACGGTCTGAAGGCGGGTGCGTTCGAGCCGCGGTATCACGAGATACTGGGCGATGCGTACTACGCCAAGGGCAACAAGGCGGACGCTCTCAAGGAATATATGAAGGCGAAAGTCGGTGATTTCGGAGGTTCGCCCGATAGTCAGGAACTTGATCTCAAGATCAGCGATCTATCGACTGCCAAATAACACATGCGAGACGCTACGGCGCACAGGGGTCGGAATTTGATGGGAAGCTCACGACGTTGGCTCGCCGCGGGCGCGCTGCTCATCCTTGCCGCGTGCTCAAAAGACAAAGATGTCGATCAGCCGTCCAAGCTGACCGATTTCAATGCCACGATTCGGGCCGAGCGCGTTTGGACGGCTTCGGTTGCCGACAAGGGTGCTAAGCCGCTGCGCCTTGGATTGGGCTTGGCGGTCGATGGAAACCGCGTTTATGCGGCCGGACGCAAAGGCGAAGTTGCCGCATTCGATCTCGCTTCCGGACGGTCCGTCTGGCGTACGAAAACCAAGCTGGCCCTGTCGGGTGGACCTGGCGCTGGCGCCGGCCTCGTGGTCGTTGGATCTACCTTTGGCGATCTCGTCGCCCTGAATGCTGCCGACGGTGCCGTACGCTGGAAAGTGCGTCTCAATGGCGAGGTGCTTTCTGCCCCCGCCGTAAACGATCGCCTCATTGCGATTCGAACCGTTGACGGAAAGCTGCGTGGACTTTCACCGAAGGACGGGCACGAGCTTTGGACCCAGGAACAGCAGGTTCCGCGCCTCTCACTGCGCGGTACGGCTTGGCCGGTGTTGACGGGGGATCTGGTCCTTTGTGGGTTCGACAACGGCAAGGTTGCTGCCGTTAACGCGAACGACGGCTCCATACAATGGGAAACAACCATTTCGCCGGCTCATGGCAAAACGGAGCTGGAACGCCTCGACGATATTGACGCTGCGGTCCGCATATCCGGTTCGGACGTCTACGCCATTGGGTTCCAAGGCCGCATCGCGATGCTCGCGCTGGATACCGGTCAGATTTGGTGGTCACACGACGCGTCGAGCTTTCGCGGCATGGGTCTCGATGATGGCGCTCTCTACCTGGCGACTGCCGACGGCGAGATCAAATCGCTCAGGCGTCGGACGGGCACGGAACTCTGGAGCCAGAAGGCCCTGTTGCATCGTCGATTGTCTGCCGTCGTTGAGGCGGATACGGCTGTCGTGGCTGCCGATTACCAGGGTTACGTGCACTGGCTCGACAAGTCCACGGGCGCGATTGCTGCTCGAGCATCGACCGGAAAAGTGCGTATCAGCAACACCCCTGTCGTGGTCGGCAACATGGTGTTGGTTGTCAACGATGCGGGAAAGATCAGCGCGTTTCGGATGACTCCGATGGGGGGCAAGCGTCCGCGGACGCCTGCGGAAGCAGGTACGGCTGTGGAGGGAGCTGCCACTTCGGAAGGGCCGGCTGCGGAGCCCGCTGCGCCTGCCGCGCCAGCGGAGCCTGCCCCGTCCGCGCCGCCGCAAGATGCGGGCGCGTCGACTGGGCCTGTGCCGGGTCCAGAGTCACCGCCTGCGCCGTCGTCGACGCCCACACGCGAGGGATCGCCACCCGCACCGGATACGTCGAAGCCACCGATGACTCCACCGCCGGATCCGCTGCCTCCGCAGCCGCAGACCGAGCCGCAGCCACCACCGTCGTAGACCGTAGGCCGTAAATCACCCACGACGCCTCATTTGTTGGGATGATGGCGTCCCCAGACACTGGCGCTTCTTATGCTGCCCGTTATCGCGATTGTCGGTCGTCCGAACGTCGGCAAGTCAACGCTCTTCAACGTTCTGACCGGGACCCGCGACGCAATCGTCGCTGATGTCCCTGGTCTGACCCGTGACCGTCAGTACGGCTATGGTCGCGTGGGTCCTATTCCCTATGTAGTGATCGATACCGGCGGACTCGTCGAGAATCCAACCGGCATCGAAGCGCAGATGCGGCAGCAAACCGAACGCGCCGTTGAAGAAGCTGACCGTGTCGTCTTCCTGGCCGACGCCCGCGCTGGCCTGAACCCCCAAGATCACTTCGTCGTTCGCGAGCTGCGTCGCTCAGGCAAGCCCGTGACACTGGTCCTGAACAAGGCGGAAGGCCTCGATGTCGAAACGGTGTCGGCGGACTTTCATGCGCTGGGCATGGGTGTGCCCCTTACGATTGCCGCAAGCCACGGTCAGGGCTGCGAAGATCTCATGGAGCACGTGCTGGCCGGCCTGGAAGCGCCCGCCGCGGAAGATGACACCTCCGACGCAATCCGCATCGCCATCATAGGCCGCCCGAACGTAGGAAAATCAACACTGGTCAACCGCCTCCTGGGCGAAGAGCGGGTCATTGCCAGTGACGAACCAGGTACGACCCGCGACAGCATTCTCGTTCCGTTTCACCGTGATGACCGTGACTTTCTTCTCATTGACACTGCGGGGCTGCGACGCCGTTCCAAGGTTGAAGGCGTCGTGGAGCGCGCCAGCGTCGTCAAGACATTGCAGGCCATTGCCGAGGCGCATGTTGTCGTGTTGGTTCTGGATGCGCATGACACGGTTTCCGAGCAGGATGCCAGCGTGTTGGGTATCGCTCTGCAGCGTGGCCGGGCGTTGATTATTGCAATCAACAAATGGGACGGTATTCCGACCGAGCAGCGCGAAGAGATCCAGCGGCAGCTGGCACTGAAGCTCGATTTCGTGCCCTTTGCCCCGCTGCAATTCATTTCGGCACGCCATGGCACCGGGGTGGGTGAGTTGATGCAGCTCACCGTTCGCGCCTATGAAGCTGCCATGCGGGAGATGCCCACTCGCGAGTTGACCAAGACCCTCGAGAAGGCGATGTCGGTTCATCAGCCGCCCATGATCCGTGGGCGCCGTATCAAGTTGCGCTATGCGCACCAGGGTGGCCGCAATCCGCCGCGCATTGTCATTCACGGCAACAAGACAGCCGCGGTTCCTGATGCCTACAGCCGCTATCTTGCGAATGTGTTTCGCAAGAAGTTCGATCTGTTTGCAACGCCGGTGGCCATGGAGTTTCGCACGGACTCCAATCCCTACTACCAGGATTCTGGCGATAAACCGCATCCCGGCTCGATGGGCGAAAAGCCGACCCGGCGTGGCAAGGCCGGTCGCGGCAATGGTACGAAGGCGAAGCCGGCCGGAGCACCTGCTCGGTTCAGAGTGAAAACGAAGAAGAGCAGGGGAAGCGGCCGGACGGTTTCGAAGCCTCGACCGCCTACCAGGGGGGGATGATTTAAGCCGATAGGCCGTTCACCAGCGCATCGATATCCCCCGCGTTGGTGTCGACATGAGTCACGCAAGCGCGTAGCGCATGTTGGCCGCTGGCCAGGCGCACTCTCGTAATCCAAGCAACATTTCTCTTGCGCAAGTTGTCCACCAACTCATCGTGACGTGCCGGGTCATTTGCCAGAGACGGACGCGAGAAGCACACCAGAGGGAAAGGTGACTCGCTCAGGATCTGCCACCCTGTACGCATCAAGCCGGCACGCAGGCGATTCCCCATTTCAACCTGGTGATCGATCCGCGCCGCGATCTGCTCCTCACCCTGCTCTGCCAACAACATCAATACCTTCAGGCCAATGACTCTCCGGCTCCACTGCAGGGAGCGCGCCAGGGGATCGGCCTCTCCGGCGGCTGAATTGACTACAACGTAAGCCGGATCAACGGCAAACACGTTTGTCAGTGCCTGTGGATGTTTACAGAAGAATATTCCCGCACCCGTCGCGACAGACAGCCATTTGTGCGCATCCCAGGTCACCGAGTCGGCTCGTTCGATTCCGGTCAACCAGGGGCGCTGGCGTGGCGAGAGTGCGGCTGTGCCACCCCAGGCTGCATCGACATGGAGCCACAGGCTGTGCCGGCGGGCTGTTTCCGCCAATTCGTTCAGAGGGTCGATGGCCCCCGTCGCCGTTGTTCCGGCAGTGGCTGCGATCATGAACGGCGTATGGCCGGCGGCCACGTCGGCTGCAATCCGCTCGGCCAGCAGATCGACCCGCATCCGGTTGCGGCCATCAACAGGAATTCGAACCATCGCAGAGCGACCCAGGCCGCTGCTGACTGCCGCCTTGTCGAGACTGTGGTGCGCCTCGGAAGATGCATAGAACCGCGCTCCGGGAGCTGCTTTCGCGATTCCCTCGTCCGCGGCTCGCGGAAATTTCGAATATAGCGCGGCGATGACGGCTGTTTGATTCGCCTCCGCGCCGCAGGAGGTGAAATGAGCGTCGTGGTGCGGTTGGCCAAACCCTATGTGCTGGCCCAGATGACGCAGTACGTAGCGCTCGATTTCAATGCCCGGTGGAGAGAAGGAGGCGCGCGCGAGGTTGGGGTTGTAAAGCGCAACGAGCGCATCCGCCGCGACACACGATAAGGAGCTGCCGGGCCGGAACAGGCCGAAGTGTCGTGGGCTGTTGCTGTGTTCCTCCCACTGCTCGAACAGATGCGCGGCGGACTTCACCAGCGCGTCGAGATTGTTGGAGCGCTGAAGCGGAAAATGCTCGCGCAAGAATTGCCGCACCTCATCCGAGGAGCCGCGACTACCGACCGGAAGTTGCCGCTTGCGCACGGTGAAGCTTGCGATGATGTCGGCCAGGGAAGCGAGCGCTGGGACGTTCATGCTGGTCAAAATACGAGGGTTGGTGCAGGATCTGTCGCACAAGGTACGCCTGCGCAGGTGCGCCGGTCTTGTACAAATGTTACCGGGTGGCGAGCATGAATCGGGACTTGGCAAAGGAATGGTCGACTACGCAAACGACTCCTGTGCAGGGAGTCGAGTGTTTCTCAGCGCGATTCGTCTCGCATGTCTTCGATCGGCATTCGCACGAGACATTTTCGATCGGAACCACATTCGGCGGGGTCCAGTCGTTCCGTTGTCGCGGCGAGCGCCGTGACAGTACCCAGGGTCACCTGATGTTGTTCAACCCTGATGAGCCGCACGATGGTTGGGCCGGCGTGCGGGGCGGGTTCGCATATCGGATGTTATATGTATCGGTCGGAGGGGTGTCGCAGTTGGTAGGGAAGGGCGGTGGGATGTTTACGACGCCCGTGGTTAGCGATCCCGAGCTCGCGGCGCGTTTTGCCGCTGCAACGGATGATTTGCTCGCACCGGCAGGCGCTCTGCAGGCTGCGGAGCGATTGAGCGACGTTTTACGTGTGATGTTTCGGCGGTACGCGGGAATTCAGGATCGCGGTGACGGGCGTCCCGTGGCAGCCAGCCGACAAATTGGTCGCGTGCGGGACTTGCTGGAGTCTCACTACAGCGAGGATGTCACGATCGCCACAGTCGCTGACGTTGCCGGAATGTCTCGGGTGCACGCCACTCGACAATTCACGCTTAGCTTTGGGATTCCGCCGCATGCGTATCTGAACCAGGTTCGCATTCGCCATGCGAAGCGGTTGTTGCTGGCCGGCGTATCAGCCGCCGATGTTGCAAGCGAGGTGGGGTTCGTCGATCAAAGTCACTTTACGCGGCGCTTCAAGCGCAGCGTTGGGATCTCGCCGCTGGCGTGGGCGCGATCAATGGGCCGGCCTGACGCGGCTCGGCGCAGCGCCTTTCGGCAGGAATAGCGCTGGGTCTACGAATGTTTGATTGAGCGCCACGGCCCAATGCAGATGGGGCCCGGTCACCCGACCCGTCGCTCCCACTTTTCCCAGTACAGCGCCCCTTTTCACCGCGTCCCCAACGTTCACGCCAATCTGGCTGAGATGGCAGTACATGGTGATGAGGCCCTCACCGTGATCGACAATCACCGTATTGCCGGTGAAGAAGAAATTCCCTGCATCCAGCACGTGGCCCGCTGCCGCAGCTTTGATGGGTGTTCCCGTCGGTGCAGCGATGTCCATTCCGCTGTGGGGGTTGCGTGACTGATTGTTGAACACGCGCCGTAAGCCGTATGAGCTCGAGCGCACTCCAGGCACAGGCTGAAGCAGGCGCAATGTTGCCGGTGGGGTGGCCGAGTAGGTCGCGAGCGCGGCGTGAATTCGCTCCGTTTCTTTCTGTGAGCGCTCCAGGTCTTTGGGAGCCAGATCCACCTTTCCGGGTGCAACCTTCAGAGATTGTACGGAGTATTGTTTGTCTACAACATCGAATTCCATGGGCGCTGCGGGCGCATCTCCCGATTGCACCTGCAGGGTCGCGTGACCCGGCGTGATCGACAGCGGAATTCCAACAATCGCAACCCAACGATCGTCAGACTTCAGGACCATGGCTCGTTTGCCGTCGTACGTGACAACAGGCGCCTCGGTTTGGGCTGCCGCGGCCTCGACCGGAGCGATCAGTACTCCGCCGGGTACGAGGCTGGCTTGCGGAAGGTCGATCAACAAAGTCTTCTATTCCTTGCCTGTCACGCGGGCTTTCAATGTCCCACTTGCGAGCCGTGCTTCGATCTCATCGCCCACTGCGATCGAGCGGGCGTCGGTCACGAGCGCGCCGTCAGCCACGCGTTTGACCAACGCGAATCCTCTACCGAGAGTCGCGAGTGGGCTCACGGTGTTCAAGGTGCGACTCGCCAGACTGAGGCGGTGTGTCGCACGCGAGAGCGATTCCTTCATCGCGTGATCGAGCCGGCCCGACAGTTCTCCATGGCGCACTCTGTATTCTCTCAGCGCGTGTTCTGGAGACTGGTGCACCAGCCTCGTGAACATCTCACTAATGCGCGTTCGGTCGCTGTGAAGTGCGGCACCAATCGAGCCTTTCAGACGCTGTTCGAGGTCGTCCAGGCGTCGCCTTTGCTGGACGAGGCGTAATCCCGGGTGAGCGAGCTTCAGACGGAGGCGTACCGCTTCGACGCGAGTTGCGACAGTCTTGAATTCGCGGCCCATGAACGCGGTGAGGCGCTGCTCAAGTTCGTCCAGGCGTTGGGTCTGCTGTGTCAGCCGAATGCCTGGATGCGTGAGTTTCAGACGCATGGCCGCCGCATCGAAGCGCGAGCCTACCGAGCGCAGCTCTCGTCGCATGCAGGCGCTCAGACGTTCCAGCGTCCGTGCGAGGGCCTCCAGGCACGCGGTTCGATCAGGGGCTACGAGTTCGGCGGCGCCTGAGGGAGTCGGGGCTCGTGCATCTGCAACAAAATCCGCGATCGTGAAATCAATTTCGTGGCCGATGCCAGATACGATTGGGATGGTCGAGGCACGGATTGCGCGTGCGACCCTCTCGTCGTTGAAGGCCCACAGATCCTCTATCGAACCGCCGCCTCGCGCGACGATCAGTACGTCGCACTCGGCTCGGGTGGATGCCTTTTGGATGGCTTCCACGATGCTGGGTATTGCCGCGTCACCTTGAACGGGAGTCGGGTAGATAAGCACCGCCGCCGGCGGGAAACGTCGGGCCAATATGTGCAGGATGTCGCGCAGGGCGGCTCCCGTCGGGGACGTGACTACGCCGATCCTTCGCGGAAATCGAGGCAAGCTGCGCTTCCGGTCCAGCGCGAACAGGCCTTCGGCCGCGAGTTTCGCTTTGAGGCGTTCGAATTCGCGCTTCAGGGCGCCTACACCGGCTTCCTCGAGATGCTCGGCGATGAACTGATAGTCGCCTCGTGGTTCATAGAGGCTGACGCGACCGCGCGCGAGAATCTGCTGCCCTGCCTTCGGCGTGAATCCCACAGCCGTATTCCGCTGGCGAAACATCGCGCAACGAAGCTGCGAGTCCCGATCCTTCATCGAGAAATACCAGTGGCCGGAAGAGGGGATCGACAGGTTCGACAGCTCTCCTTCGACCCAGATGACCCCCAGGCCGCGCTCGATCATGACGCGCACCTCGCGGTTCAGACGCGAGACTGTATAGACGTTGCGCTCGGGCTCAGTGCCCGCCTGGCCTTGATTGATTGTGGAGGGGGGCGGCATGGCCAGAACCTTACCACGGGTTTACCCGGCGACACTTCGCGCGTACACTGGCGCGCTTTATCTTCGACCCCGGCGGTCCATGCGTATCCTCGAAGAAGCTCTGACCTTCGATGATGTCCTCCTGGTTCCGGCTTACTCGGAAATTCTGCCACGTGAGGTCGACCTCTCCACGCGCGTAACGCGCCGAATCCGGGTCAATGTGCCGCTGCTCTCAGCGGCCATGGACACCGTGACCGAGGCGCGGCTGGCGATCACAATTGCTCAGGAAGGCGGCATCGGCGTCATCCACAAGAGCATGACGATCGAGGCACAGGCGCAAGAAGTCGGCCGCGTCAAGAAATTCGAAAGCGGAGTCATCAAGGACCCCATCACGGTTTCTCCCAACATGTCGATCCGTGAGGTTCTCGACCTCACGCGCTCGCGCGGCATTTCGGGTGTTCCAGTTGTCGTCGGCAAGAAAGCCGTGGGCATAGTCACTCATCGCGATTTGCGCTTTGAGGACAAACTCGACGCACCTGTCTCGTCGGTCATGACTCCCAAGGAACGGTTGATCACCGTTCGCGAGAATGCGCCGAAGGAAGACGTGCTCGCACTTCTGCACAAGCACCGCATCGAGAAGGTGTTGGTTGTGAACGGCGATCACGAGCTCGTCGGCATGATCACTGTGAAGGATTTCCAGAAAGCGACCGAGTTTCCGCGCGCGTGCAAAGACGACGGCGGTCGGCTGAGAGTAGGTGCCGCTGTCGGCACCACGCCCGACACGATCGATCGTGTGGCCGCTCTGCGTGAGGCTGGAGTTGACCTGGTGGTCGTCGACACCGCTCACGGCCATTCCAAGGGCGTGATCACGATGGTCGAGCGGATCAAGTCCAAGTGGGGTGATCAACAGGTCATCGCAGGTAACATCGCGACACCGGAGGCCGCACGCGCCTTGGTCGATGCGGGTGCCGATGCGGTGAAGGTCGGCATCGGGCCGGGCTCCATTTGTACCACTCGAATCGTAGCCGGCGTGGGTGTTCCGCAGATCTCCGCGGTAGCCAACGTTGCAGAAGCGCTGCGTGATACGGATGTGCCGGTCATTTCCGACGGCGGCATCCGTTACTCGGGTGATATCGCCAAGGCGCTGGTCGCCGGCGCCCATGCCGTAATGATCGGCAGTCTGTTTGCGGGTACCGAAGAGTCACCCGGCGAAGTCGAGTTGTATCAAGGCGCTTCCTACAAGTCGTACCGTGGCATGGGATCTCTCGGTGCCATGGGTGAACGGCACGGGTCGGCCGATCGTTATTTCCAGGATGCCGCGACTGAGCTCGAGAAGCTGGTGCCGGAAGGCGTGGAAGGGCGCGTGCCTTACAAGGGAAGCGTCGTCCAGATCCTCCACCAACTCGCGGGAGGACTGCGTGCCGCAATGGGCTACACCGGCAGCAAGGACATCCACGAGATGCGCACCCGCCCCGTATTCGTGCGAATCACTAACGCCGGTGTACGTGAAAGTCACGTGCACGATGTCAGCATCACCAAAGAGGCGCCCAATTACAGAGGTTCGTAGATGTCCAGTGCTGCACGATCGACCGCTTCCCCCGTTTCCCATGCGGACATCCACGCCCACCGGATTCTGATCCTCGACTTTGGTGCCCAATACACCCAGCTGATCGCGCGCCGCGTGCGCGAGTTGGGTGTGTATTGTGAGATTCACCCCTGGGATATCACGGATGACGAAGTCCGTGCCTTCCGGCCCCGCGGCGTAATTCTCTCGGGCGGTCCGGAATCGGTCACCGATGCCCAACCGCCGAAGGCGCCGCAGGCAGTGTTTGCCCTCGGCGTACCCGTTCTGGGCATCTGCTACGGCATGCAGACCATGGCGCAACAGTTGGGTGGCCGGGTGGCCGCTTCGACCGAGCGTGAATTCGGTTATGCCGAAGTCACGATCAATGGCGCCTCAAAGCTCCTCGATGATCTCCAGGATCGTCGCGATTCCAACGGCTGCGCCGTGCTCGACGTCTGGATGAGTCATGGCGATCGGGTGGACGCGCTGCCCCCGGGGTTCGTACCGACGGCCACGACCGCCACCATTCCGTTCGCGGCCATGCACGATGAGAGCCGTAAATTCTACGGCGTGCAGTTTCACCCCGAGGTCACTCACACTCCGCAGGGTGCGCGCCTGTTGGAACGGTTCGTGCGCGAGATTTGCGGCAGCGATGCTCTGTGGAGCGTTGGCAATATTATTGAAGATGCGATTGATCGGGTTCGTGCGCAGGTGGGTGGCGGCAAGGTTTTGCTGGGGCTTTCTGGCGGCGTGGACTCCTCGGTAGTCGCGGCGCTTTTACATCGCGCGATCGGCGATCAGCTCGTGTGTGTGTTCGTCGACCACGGCCTGCTGCGTCTTGGCGAAGGTGATCAGGTCATGAACACGTTCGCCGAGCATCTCGGCGTCCGGGTCATTCGCGTCGATGCCGAACAACGCTTCCTTTCCGCCTTGGCTGGGGTCGCTGACCCTGAACAGAAGCGCAAGATCATCGGGCGCACGTTCGTGGAAGTGTTTGACGAGGAAGCCCACAAGCTGACTGGCGTCGAATTCCTCGCGCAGGGGACGATTTATCCCGACGTCATCGAGTCTGCCGGCGCGCGTACCGGCAAGGCCCATGTCATCAAGTCTCATCACAATGTCGGCGGCCTGCCCGAGCAGATGAAGCTGAAGCTCGTCGAGCCGCTACGCGAGCTGTTCAAGGACGAGGTGCGGCGCCTCGGTGTCGAGTTGGGTCTGCCGCGAGAGATGGTCTACCGGCATCCCTTCCCTGGTCCGGGCCTCGGCGTGCGGATTCTCGGTGAGATCAAGAAGGAATTCGCCGATCTGTTGCGCAGCGCGGATGATATTTTCATCAATGAGCTGCGCAAACACGATTTGTACGACAAGACGAGCCAGGCGTTTGCCGTGTTTTTGCCGGTGCGCTCGGTTGGCGTCATGGGGGATGGGCGGCGGTATGATTATGTTGTGGCGTTGCGTGCCGTCGAGACGGTTGATTTCATGACGGCACACTGGGCTCGGCTGCCGTATGAGTTCCTCGAGCATGTCTCGCGGCGGATCGTGAACGAGGTGGCCGGCATCTCGCGAGTTGTTTATGACATTTCGGGGAAGCCGCCGGCGACGATTGAGTGGGAGTGATTTTTGCCCATCGCTCAAGCGGGGCTTCGTTCAGCTTTGTCCACATTCAATACCAACGAAGTTGTGACGGATGTGACACCGTCGATCAAGGCGATGCTGTCACGAGAAGCGTTGATGGATTCGACGCTGGATCCCCGTAGTTCGATCAGGAGGTCGATCTCTCCGCTGAGAGAGTAGCAGCGTGCCACGTCTGGGCGATCCACGATCGCCTTCACGACCTTTGGCATGGGGGTTCGAACCAACTTCAGCATCAGCACCGCGATCAACTCATTCTTTGGAGGCGCCAGCTCGATCGTGAAGCGACGGATGGCGCCTGTACCATGGAGTCGTTGAATGCGCTCGTGGACGGCGCTGGCTGAACGTCCGACAGCCGCCGCGATCGACTTGAGGGGTCGCCGTGAATCTGTGAGCAGCAGAGCAATGATCGCCTTATCCAATGGGTCCACGGGGCCATCCGTAAATTTTGAGGTAGAAATCGGAAATAATGCGGTCGACCGTATCCACGGTCACCAATAATCTGGAGAGAATGCTTAGGCGCAATTTCTTGATAGCAGCCTGCGTGGCTCCTGCGATGCATTCATCGGGTGGAGTGATACAGGATAGACGGGGCAACATGCACACCAGAGCTTTCGGTAGCGATGCGGGCAACGCGTTTGCAGAGGCCTGTGAGGTGCGCGGGTTCACGCGCTTGCTGTTCATTAGCGGTCAGGTACCGCAAGCAGGCGACCATGTCCCGCCCGACTATGAGGGGCAGTATCGACTGGCGTGGAAAAACGTCGCCCTGCAGCTGGAGTCGGCGGGCATGGGGTTCGACAATCTTGTCAAGGTGACGATATTTCTTTCGGATCGCGATCTGATCGCGCAGAGCCGCGGCCTGCGCCACAGCATCTTGGGCGATCGAACGCCAGCCATTACCATCGTTATAACCGGCATCTACGACGAACGTTGGTTGTTGGAGATCGAGGCGATTGCCGCGGCCTAGATCTTCTATCCGAAGGTGAGCCCGGGGAGCACTCTTTGTGATCAATATCGACCACATACAGAGCAAGCCGTTTGATGGTGCATCAGCATGAGCCGCGTCGATGCCTTTTTGTCCGTCGCGGGTTCGATCGGCACGCCGTTCTATCGGGAATTCCCGCCAGCCGATGATTTGCGCCCGTTCGTCGCCTGCACTTGGGTGCGGGTTGTGCGCCAGTCCGGCGACGACGCCTCCGATGCGATCCTCCCGGATGGCTGCGCCGACATCATGGCATATGACAATCAGCCCCCGCATGTTGCCGGTCCCGATGCGGTCACGCGCCGGGTGAAACTGCGCGACGGGCTGGTCATCACCGGCATCCGGCTGCGGCCTGGCGCCTGCCGTGCCACACTAAGGTGCCCGGCTGACCGCCTGGTCAACGGCAGTGTGCTGCTGAGTGACATTGCGACTGGCGCCACGGAGCTACATCACCAGCTGCTGCTACCGGACAATTTGCTCAACCGGCTGGCGCTGCTCGAAAATTGGGTACGTTTCGCGCTTGAGCGCGCGACCGCCAATGACCGCGCCGTAATCGCCGCGTGCCGCCTGCTTGGCGCACACCCGACGATTGAGATTGGCGATGTCGCCCGGCACCTGGACTGGAACGTGCGCATGATCCACCGCCAGTTCATTGCAGCTTGCGGCTATGGCCCAAAGCATTTCCAGCGAATCATGAGGGTCCAGAGTGTGTTGCGAGCAGCGCAGTCCACGCCAGTTGCGGGGTTGGGAGAGCTCGCCGCTGCCGTCGGCTATGCCGACCAGGCTCACATGACGCGTGATTTTCGGGACATCACCGGGTTCACGCCCGCCGTCTATTTTGCTGACTCGGCGCGGCCCGGATGGGGCGCTTGGATCAGCGAAGACTGGTGACAACCCCGGTCTGTCCGATTTGTTCAAGACCCGTGCATCAGCCTCAGCTAGATTCCGGCGCCTGCAGAGCAAGTTAGAACAACGCGAGGTTGATACGTGTCCGGCATTTCGGGATTGAAAGTCGTTTTTGTGGCCGGCTTCGGCCCGCTGGTGAGGGACGCAGCCGCCAGCAAAATTTTCTATGTTGATGCGCTCGGCCTCCCGCTCGAGCAACAGGAGGGCGGCGGGTACTACCACAGCGAAAAAATTGACGGCGTCCGCCACTTTGCATTGTGGCCGCTATCGCAGGCGGCTCAATCCTGTTTTGGTGTCGACATTTGGCCAGCGGATATGCCCGAGCCGCATTCCTGGCTCGAGTTTGAGGCCGAAGACGTTGCGACCGCAACTGAAGCCCTGAAGGCGCGCGGCTACAGGCTGCTCGTTGAAGCGCGCAAGGAGCCATGGGGCCAAACGGTCACACGACTGCTCAGTCCAGAAGGCATTCTTGTTGGCCTGACCTTTACACCCTGGATGCGGTGAGCGCGGAGGTGCTGCTCTTGACGGCGCGCGTTCTGACGGGCGGCGCGTTCCTGATCCTCGGGATCAGGAATATCGGCAATCATGCAATGTTGGCCGAACTGATGCGCACGCGCGGCGTGCCTCTACCCGCGCTGTCGGCGACCGCGGGGATCGCGATGCAGATCGGTTTCGGCGGGTTGATGATCACCGGCATAGCACAGGTCGTCGCGGCGCTGGGGCTGGCGGTGTTCGCTATCACGGCGACCGCGATTGCCCATTGGCCGTTCGACAAGGAAGGCGCCGAGAGGCAGGAGAACATCACCGCCTGCCTCGGCAACGCGATTATGCTGGGCGGCTTGCTGGCTCAGGCTGCAACCAAGCTGTGAGAGGAGGCCGGCGGCGATGCCAGGAGGTGACATCCTGAAACGCCGTGCCAACGCGAAACAGTGTTGCCTCGCCGAGATGAGGAGCAGCTAGCTGGAATGCAATCGGCAATCCCGTCTCGCTGAAACCGCCGGGCAGCGTGATTGTGGGATGACCGGTCATGTCGAACGGGCAGATGAATCGCTGCAGTTTGGCGATCAGCTGCGGCTGTTCGCCGAGCGTCCGGATCGTGGCGAGCGTGAGCGGTGCGAACGGATGCACCGGGATCAACAACAGATCGACCTTGCGCAAGAGTGCTGAGACGCGACCGCGCAGATCGAGGCGCCGCAGCAGGATTTTCTGATAGTCGGTGCCGGACAACGCGCGCCCGGCCTCGATGACCGAGGCGAGGATAGGACCGTATTCGCTCTTGCGTGAGGGATAGGTTGTTTCGTGTGCGACAGCCGCTTCCACAGCGCAATTGGAAACCCAGTCGGCGACCGCCTGCGTGACATCGGGAAATTCGACGTCGACGTTAGTGGCTCCGAGCGAGCGGAACACCTCGGCCGCTGCCGACACCACCGCTCGCGTCGCAGGATCTACGTCGTCGTTGTTCCACGCAGCGTCGATACCGATGCGCAGGCCACGAACGTCCTGCCTCATGACCGTGAGGTAATCGGGCGCGGGGTCCAGCACCGCCGTCGGATCCTTGGGATCGCTGCCTGCTATGGCACTCAGCAGTGCGCCGGCATCTGCCGCACTGCGGGCCATCACCCCGATATGATCCAGTGTCGCCGCCAACTCGAAGACGCCATAGCGGCTGACGCGGCCCCAAGTCGGCTTCAATCCGGTCACGCCGTTGGCCGCCGATGGCCAGCGGATCGAGCCGCCGGTATCTGAGGCGAGCGCGCCAAAGCACAGCCCCGCAGCTGTGGCAGCACCCGGACCGCTTGAAGAGATGCCCGGCCAATAGTCCGCATTCCACGGATTCTTGGGTGGCGTCACGGATGGGTGGTGATCGGAGTAGGCGCCTTCTGTCATCTGCAGCTTGCCGAGCAGCACCGCGCCCGCGTCCTTCAGGCGACGTACAACCGTCGCGTCGTCAGGCGGGCGGAAGTCCTTGTAGATCGCCATGCCCGCGGCGGTGGGAAAGCCCTTGGTCCAGAACAAGTCTTTGACTGCGATCGGGATGCCGTGTAGCGGCCCGCGATAGTTGCCCGCCGCAATCTCCGTCTCCGCTGACGCAGCCTCAGCCATCGCGACATCGGCCATGACCAGCGCGTAGCTGCCAAGCGCAGCATCGACCGAGGCGATGCGCTCAAGCTGCGATCTTGTTGCCGCCACTGGGGAAATCTCACGGGCCCTGATGCGCGCGGCCAACTCGCTGAGCTCGAGGTAATGGAGATCGGTTTCCGTTGTGCCCATCGTTGTTACTCCAGAAAAAATGCGGACCGTCCACTGTGGCGATGGTCACGCGATCTGGCCAGCCAACACCTTGGCAACGAACCGCGCCGCCGCCTCACCAACGGCGTCCGGCGCGTCTTCCTGTACGAAATGCGAGCCAGCTACGGTCACCACCTGTTGGTTGGGCCAGGCACGACAGAACTCTCGCTGCGCACCGATCAGGAATCCTGCCGGCTCCGCGTCGATGAAAAGTTTGGGTATGGGGCTTGCCGATAGCCACCGTGAATAGGACTCGACGATCTCGACAACATCGGCGGGCTCGCCGGCTATCGGCAGATCTCGCGTCCAGGCGAGCATCGGCATGCGCGAGCGGCCCGGTGTCCTGTAGTGACGTCGGTACACCTCCATCGTCTCCGGCGCGATGTTCCGCAGCGGAAGGAGATATTCGATAAAAAGATTCTTCTCGAGGATCAGCTCCTCGCCGGCCGGGGAGCGCTGGGCTTGAAAGAACGCGCGTGTGGCGTTCGGCCATTCTTCCCAGGATCGGAAGGGCCTGACAATGGCTTCCATGTAGACGATCGCCCGCACACGGTCGCGGTGACGCTCCGCCCACGAGAACCCCAAGGCCGAGCCCCAGTCGTGGACAACGAGGATGACGTTCCGGTTGACGCCGAGTGCTTCGAACCAGGCATCTAGAATCCGCTGGTGGTCGATGAAGCGATACCCGCCGTCTGGCGCCGGTCCCGAATTGCCCATCCCGACATAGTCCGGCGCGAGACAACGCCCGAACGGCAGCAGATGCGGAATAACGTTCCGCCAGAGGTAGGACGGGGTCGGATTGCCGTGCAGAAACACGATGGGATCGCCCACGCCAACGTCGACGTAGGCCATCTGCGCGCCGAGCACCTCGACGTATTTCCGGTAGGAAGTCTCCTCCGTGGAGATGGCGGGATGTGACATGGAACACCTCCTTTCTGTCGGTCGATCACCCGAGCCGACGTAGGGGACGCGGGATCAAGTTCGACACGAGCAAAGCTTATTTGATGGTGTCCATTGAGTCAACCAGCAAAAGCCGTATGATGGTGTTCATGTGGATGTCCCAGAAATATGCCGTCCCGGAGGAGCTCGCGCTTCTCTACGATTTTGTGAACACGGTCGATTGCCGCCGCTATGTCGAACAGGGTGTGGCTCATACCGGCGGAGACGAGTTCGAGACCCCGGGTCAAATGGAGGCGTGGATGCGCAAGCGCCGGCTGCTGCCGCCTGCCAAACGCGTTGACGCACGTGAATATCGTCGTGCGCTGGACCTACGCGATGCACTGCGCAGCTTTCTGGTCCTCTCTCCCGAGGACCGGTGGCAAGACTCGGACGTAGTGTGTAGGTTGACAACCGCCAGCAGAAATTTTCCGCTGACGCTGGTGGTTGCCGACAAGGGCTCTATTACGCTGCAAGCTGCGCCAGGTTCCAGCGCGCTTGGCAGCATCTTGGCGGAAGTGTATGGCTTGGCGAAGACTGGTCGACTCGCGCGCTTGAAGACTTGCGCGTCAGAAGAGTGCCGCTGGATTTTCTTCGATCGTTCCAAGCCTGCCAATCGGCATTGGTGCTCGTCGAATCTGTGCGGCAATCGCCAGAAGACGCGAACCTATCGACTCAAGCATCGCGAATTGGCTTAATCCGTGAGTTGGCTCAGCCTAGAACTGCAGCCGTAGCGTAGCGCCATACATACGCGGATCACCGACGACACCGGCCACGTAGCCGGCTGCGAATGCGCCTCCGACGGAGAGCGAGGTGAGATACTCCTTGTTGAAGACATTCCTCGCCCACAACGAGAGCTGCCAGCGATCTGAGGAGGAGCCTACGCTGACGTGCAGGTTCACCAGGCCATAACCATCAATCAGTGAGTAAGCCGAGTCGTCGGTTGTGTAGTAACTGCTGGACCGGAAATTGTACTCAATGCCACCGCCAGCCTGTAGATTTCCGGTCAACCTGCGGACGTACTCGCCGCGCACATCGCCCGACCAACGGGGCGCACCGGAGATCGGCTTGCCAGTGAGGGTGCAGCTTGTCGCAATACCAGTCCACTCCGTGCCGCAGGGGGCGCTTTCGAACGAGGTGTAAGTGGCATCGTCGTAGGCGATGGCCGTATCAAGGTGCAAGCCGTCGAGAATTGCCCAACGTACTTCGACCTCAGCGCCACGTGAGCGTGCGGATTTAGCAGTTGCCAGATACGAAGCGATCAGCACTCGATCGCGCACGGTAGTTTGGTAATTGTTGATGTTCGCCCAGAACAGATTGCCGTTGATCTCCAGATGCTGACTCAGAAAGGTGCCCTTGGTGCCGAGTTCGACATTGTTGACTATCTCGGGTTTGATGACCGGGTTGACGCCCGGTGGCAGGATGTTGGTGTTCAGGCCAGCGGCTTTCACACCGCGAGAGAAAGAGCCATAGAGCAGCAGTTGTTCGGCCGACTGGTAGCTGACAGAGACAGAGCCCGACAGCGTGTTACCGGACAAACTGGTATGGGCTGCCGCATCAGCTGGGGCTACTTGATTGCGCGCGGCCGTGCTCGCAGCGAAGTAGGGATCGGCCGGATTGAGTACCGAACCGCCGCTGCGCGTACGACTGACTACGGCTACTTTGTGGTCCCAGCTGCTACGCGCTCCGCCGGTCAGAGCCCATTTATCGTCCACCTGCCATGCGACCTGGCCGAATATTGCGTCGCTGTCGGTATCCGCGTCCGCATGGGTATAACTCGTGAGACCCGCAAGGGCATACGCCGGTAGTATCAGCGTGGGTTGGGAATAGAATTTGGCCGCATCAGCACCGTAGGTTGCTCCAGGGATGGTGGCCGTCGTGAGCCGCTGCCCATAGATAAAAGCACCTGCGACGAAATCGATGTTGCGATGGAGGGAGGAGGCGATGCGAATTTCCTGGGACAGCTGCCGATTCCAGATGTTGCTGCCGCTGCTGTGCTGGATATCGAGCGGTAGATAGTCCATGTCATTGCCGGGGAAAAATTCCCAGCGACGCCAGGCTGAAATGGCTGTGAGCGTGTATCCGGCGAAGCTCCAATTGGCCTCCAGGGAGGTCCCCGCCTGGGTCGTCTCGACCGTCTGCCGTTGATCCAGGTTCGCCTGGCGTGCAAAGGGATGGAAAACGGGTGTGTAGCCGAAGCGCGCGCTGCGTACCAGGATGTTGTTGGGCCGGGCGCTGCCGTTGGCAAGGATCAGACCGGGGTCGACCAGCACTTGAGCGCCTGCATTCTCCTGTTGGTGAGCGAAGTCTGCGATGAGGCGCAGACTGAATGCATCGCCCGGCTGGAAATAGAGCTGGGCACGCGTACCGAGCTTGCTTTGATTGTTGAGCGCCAAACCTGTATCGATATTCCCGACAGTGCCGTTGCGGCCGGTATAAAAGGCAGAAAGGCGGCCGCAGAGCGTTGCGCTCAAGGGCCCGGTGACGCTGCCGCGCGTCTGGGTCAGGCCAAAATTTCCCGCGGAGAATTCGACATTGGAATGGAACCTCCGTTCGGGTTTGCGAGTGCTGATGCTGAGCGCACCGGCCGTCGTGTTCCTGCCAAACAATGTGCCTTGCGGTCCGCGCAATACGGTGAGCTGCTCGATGTCATACAGGTCGGAGGTCAACATGCCTGGACGGGAAATGTAAACCCCATCGAGGTATAGGCCGACACTGGTCTCGAGTCCTTCGCTCGCCGGGTTGCTGCCCAAGCCGCGTATCGAGAAGGCGGTTTGACGAGGATTGACGAATTGCAACTGCATGTTGGGAATGGATTGCACGATTTCGGCCGCAAGGTAGGCATGACTGCGCTCCAACTCCTGGTCGCTCAGGGTAATGATTGAAATCGGCACGTCCTGGGATCTTTCCTCACGTTTGCGGGCGGTCACCACAATGGCGTCGAGTTCCCGAGCAGGATTGGAGATGGCCGCGGCGTTGAGTCGTGCGCAGGGCGCGACAATCCAACCGCTGCCGACGGCGAGAGCGAAGAACACCGCCGCATGAGCCCCATGTCGCCCGGCAAGCTGGGGGCTTGGGCGCTCCGACCCGGCAGAGCCGGTCGTTACTTCGCCAGTGGGCGTTTCCAAACACCCACCCGATCGACGATTGCCGCAAAGCGGGGATCGTCGTGCAACCCGTCGAAGGTGGGGTTCTGCGCCAGGAAGCCCAGCATCGATGTACGCTGTTGCAAGCCGCGATCCAACCACAACAGGGTATTTTCGGTGTCGCCGAGGCCGGCGTAAATTGAGGCGATATCCACAGCGGATACGTAGCGCTGGGTCGACAACTTGATGACCCGATCGAGCTCGGCGAGCGCTTCTGCGCGCCGCCCGGACAATGCGAGTGCAAGGCCGACGTCGCCAAAGCTTCCCGGCGTGGGCCCCCGAATTTTCGCGAATTCCGCCAGCGCGAGATCGTAGCGGCCCGTATGCACATATATCCGCCCGAGAAGAGCGTGTGCGATCCCAGGACGGTCATCGAGTGCGAGACTCTCGGTGACCTCCGCAATCGCCTCGTCGTAGCGACGTGCGAAATACAGCAAGGAACCGGCGCGCGTTTTCGCCATGGTCAGCAGCGGCTCGAGTTGCTCAGCCTGTTTCAACTCTTCGAGGCCCCGATCGAGCTCGCCGCGCATGCCGAGCAACACGCCCCAATACAGATGCGGTTCAGGGAGCGAAGGATCGAGGGCAATGGCGCGAGCGAAGTCCGCCTCGGCGCCTGCCCAGTCGCGGTCGTACTGCATCTTGATGTGTCCAAGCGTTCCATAGGCGCGTCCAAGCCGCGGTTCAATCTGCAATGCCGTCAACACCGCGTCGCGCGCGCGCGGCAATGTTTCAGCGGGCGGCCGCATGCCAAAGACACCTAGGACCATGTAGCAATCGGCAAGACCCACATGCGCTAGCGCAAACTGCGGATCGCGCTCGATCGCCTTCTCAAAATAGCCGATTCCCAACACGAGGCTGGGCTCAGTGGATCGAGCCAGGGCGTAGCGGCCACTGGCGTAGAGAAGATAGGCCTTGGAATCCTTCGTGCCGCCCAACGCAGGCGACGGTCCGTTCGCAGCAGTGGATCGGGCTGACAGTGTCTCGGCAACGTTTGCAGCTATCTGTTCCTGGACGCTGAAAATGCCGGCGACGTTGCCATCGAACTGATGGGCCCATAGCTGCCGACCATCGGCGACACGCAGCAACCGTACTGACACGCGCAGTTGGTCGCCATGGTGTTGCAAGGAACCGTCAAGCACCGACTCCGCATTGAGCGCGCGGCCTGCCGCAAGCGGATCCTGCTCGATCGAGCCGAAGCGGCGGACCGAGCTCAATGGGCGAATGGTCAAGCCGGCATGGGCGCCGAGGCTCGCGATCATCGATTCTGTCATGCCGAGCTCGAGTGATTCATCGCGCTCGGTGGGGAGCAACGGCTTGAACGGCAGTACCGCGACAGTCTGAATTGTGGGCGGCGAGGAATGTCCGTCGCGGCCCCGCTGGACTAGAAAAGTCGCGCTCGCAACCAACACCGCCACCGCCGCCGCACTCACCCACAGCGAGCGCCGGAATCGCTTTGAGTCCGTTCCCACCGGGTGGGCCGGCTCCGCGGTAACTCCGGGGGCCGCGGGCGCTGCGGGCACTGCGAGCGCGGTGCGTTCGGTGACCTCGCCCACGAACCGATAGCCCTTGCGCGGCACGGTGGCTATGTACCGATTCTCTGCGCGCGTCTCCCCGAGAACCTGACGCAAGGCCGAAACATTCTGGGTGAGGCTGTTTTCCTCGACGACGACGCCGGGCCAGATCGCACCCAGAAGCGTCTCTTTGTCGAGCGTCTCGCCACGGTGCTCGATCATGTGGAGCAGCGTGTCGAAAGCCTTTGGCGTCAGCGCAATCGGCTCGCCGTTATCCCGCCGCAGCAATCGCCGTTGGCCGCTCTCCAGGATGAAGTCGCCGAACTCGTAAATGGCGCGTTTAGGGGCATCCATACGGCTATTCAGAAAACATCAGGGTTTTTCAGCGCTCCGCCAAGGACTTTGGCGCAATGCGAGCCAAGAGTCACGCCCGACCGTGCGGGCAATGCATCGCTCGGGGGCAAACCGGAACTTCAAGCAGGAGCGATCATGACAGTCTCAAAGGTCTCATTGTCGATCGGCGCGCTGATCCTCGTCGCCGCGGGCTCAAACCCGATCGGCGCTGCCGAGGATCGGGAACGCAATGAAAATACGTTCAATTCGATGGACTACGACGATTGCGGCGCTGAGCGTTGCATTGCCGTCTTCCGCGGTCTGTTTGACTTCGTCGACCGGCGGCTGCACGGGCTCCAGGGCAATGGCCGATCCTGCGCCGACTGTCACATGCCGGGTGACCATTTTCAGTTGTCGCCCGCCAATGTCGAAGCGCGGTTTCAAAATCTTCAAAGGCGGCGGTTAACAAACAGGCGCGCGGACGATCCGCTCTTCCGCCCCGTGGACGCCAATGACTATCGAATCAATGGTGATAACGCCAGCGACTTCAGCAACTTGCGCGAGAACGCCCTGATCCGCATTACCTTTCCGTTGCCGTCAAACATCCGTCTGATCGACCCCGCGACCAATCTGCCGTCGAACGAGACGTCGGTGGACGTCTGGCGAATGGTGCCGACGGTCAATAACGTAAAACTCACGGGTCCCGACGGCCAGAACCCGTGGACGCGTGGTCCCAACTCCTCCGGCGGGTATCAACTGGATGCACGATTCACCACGCTGCAGGAGCAAGCCCTTGGCGCGCTGACCGCTCACGCTGAGATTCTTATTGCTCCGCGCCAGGGAATGCTGGATGACCTGAGCGCTTTTCAGAACGTGCTGTTTTCCTCGCCCCGTGTACGTGCCTTGTCCGACGCTGTTACCAATGGTGTGACGCCGTTGCCTGATGCGGATCCGCCCCTCAATGACGTCGAGCAGGCTGGCAAGGTGGTGTTCACCCGAGCGTGCGGCCAATGTCACGGCGGACCGGGGATGTCGACACCGCAAACGCCCGCGGTTCGCTACCACGACATCAGCACGCAGTGCCCCCGTCCGGTCGACCCGGGTCCATCGCCGCGATTTGTCTTCAAGTCTTGTCCTGCAAGTCTGGCCCGCAACGTACGTACGTATTTGATCACGTTGCCCAACGGGGCTACGTTGCCCGACGGGACGAACACAATTCGGCGCACGAGTTCCGATCCGGGTCGCGCGCTGCTGACCGGATTTGCCGGAATCGGTGTGCCCGCCAGCGACGATTGGAACAAGCTCGATGTACCTGGTCTGCGCGGCATCGGCAAGACCGCGCCCTATTTCCACAACAACAGCGCCAGCACTCTGGAGGAAGTCGTGGATCACTACACCGCGTTTTTCAAACGGGTGCAGACTAACGTGGCGCCCAATGCCAAGCTCCCACCGGCAATCTCAACCGATGGCGTGCACGCTGATCGTCCGCCGGCACCTGAAGAAATAGCGGCGCTACTGGCCTACCTGCGAAAGCTCTAGAGCAGTGTCCGCATGAAGAGACCGGGTCGATGGTCTATTGCTATCGCGGTGTTGGCGATTTCCGGTTGGGCGTGTTTGCGCGTTCCATCGGATCCAGCGCCTGCCGCGCTCAGCAAGCCATCGGCCCAGTCTGACCGGCCGCCTTTAGGCTCGCCCCGTAATCGCAACATAAACGGGGTACGCGCGCCCACCAACTTGCAACCCAACAAGAAAGACTGGGTGGGCGAGTTTCACGCATCGGGAGCAAACTATTTTGAATTCGTGACAATGGCCGCGCGTGCTGCCTACGAGGGCGATGGCGCCGCACAGTATTACATTGGCCGTGCCCTGAGCCGATGTGAGGAAACCAATGCTCTCTACGGGGAGGCCGACAGCGCCGAGCAGGCCGTGTCGCACATGGCGAGTTTCTCTGCGTTGCTCGAGTTGGAACGCCAGGAGTATCTCGATTGCGGCAAGTTCCGCAGCGAAAATCCATTCAAGGATCTGCCGGTGCGCCCGGGAGGCTATCCGGCGGACTATTGGCGATCGCGCGCACTCCAGGCCCGGTACCCCGTTGCCATGGTGGCGGCCGCCCTGGACTCGCCGGGTCAATACACCTCGCACATGATTGCAACCGCGCTTGCCACGGGAAATGGCGAAGCCATGCTGCTCTTCGGCTGGTCGCAAGCCACCGCGGTCAAGGCGACGCAGTCCGCTCCAATCATGGCTGCGGCATGGGTCCTGGTGGCATGCCGCAGCGGTGCAAACTGCGGCCCTACGAATGATGTGCTGCCGCTGGTCACCTGCAGGGCCGGAATCCAACTCGGCTGCACGGAGCGCTACACGGCTGTTGACGAGTTGGCGGCCGATCTGGGGTCGCAGGACCTGGATGAGGCAAGCCTGCTGGCAGAGGATATCCAGCGGAACATTGAGTATCACGACCCTGGGCGGTTGCTGAAATATCTGCCGTTCTGACGCGCTCCGCAGACCGCTGTCAGAATGTGCCGGACTGGGTTCGGACGCACTCCAATCATTTTGCCTGTCTACGGGGATGCCGCTGGCGTTGGCACAGGAAGTGACCGTGACGTGCCAGATTGACAAGAGCCAACAAGCTCATGGCACCCAACCACGAGATGACCGTTCCTGACAGCGTTAAGCCGTACTCGCCAGTCGTCGAGATTCCAAAGAAGGGAGCCAGCAGCCCGCCGACCAACGCTGCACCCGTTACCCCAACGCCGAGGTCGAACAGGCAGAGGCTATCGACATTCCTGTTGAGGGTCAGAGTCGCCAACCAACCCACAAGCACGGCCACGATTGACAGCACGACGATGTTCATTTGGACAGCCTCACATAGCCCCTGAACGGATCTCCTTGAGCTAGCGTGCGCTGAATTGATCGCGGTTTCTGTGCGGCATCCGACATAGAAGCTGCCTCGGAACAGCGAAGTTATACGTCATTGGTCGTAAGTTGACGCCGATGAACCGGATTTCACAAGCTGTTGCTAGATTGCGCAACAGTCCTGGTGCCACGACCAGTCATGCAATGACCGAGCACGCCGGCTGCTACGGATCGGCAGACTCCAATTAAGTTAACCGGCGCCCGCCAATGCCGAGGCAACTGCGTGCACATGCACGATCAACGGGTAGGGGGCCGCGTGTTCTGTTAGATGTTTGCCAGCAGAGAGTTAAACACAGCGCGAGAGTGTACAATCCGGGAATGGCAGTTTCGCAAAGTAGATATTTCGTCCGCATGCGCCCAGACCTGTCACCACAGGTTGCCAGCGAGTTCCGCGCGTTCGCAAAAAAGCCACCGTCTGGTAATCCGCCCAGTGACGTCCGACTCATTCTCGCGTGCGCGCGGGTTGACTTGAACCACCCTGTCTTCGCCAAATTGACTATCCCTCTGGAGGACGGAGCGCCACTGATGGACCTCTGGGTACCCCACGAGCTGATTCTGATGATCGGGGATATCAGCGAGATAGGGCGCGCTCCTGTGGTATTTACACCCACAGAGTAAGATGGCCGCGCGGCGTGCGCGCAATCGCAGACGAGCTGTCAGGATTTGCCGGACCGCCTTCTGAACGGCTTCGGAAGCTTTATGGTCCGACTGACTTTGTCATACCACCCCTGCGGCGCGTACTCATTCCCATGGAGATAGCATTGCGCCGTGACTTCATCGCTGCCCTCCGTGAATGTCAGCAGCCAGCTCCTGGGCACACCGTTTTGTGGAGGGCCGTGATATCGGGTCAGGCCTGCTACATTGATGAAGGTCGTGCCCCAGCGCTGCTCGAGATGTGATTTTCCTCCAAAGGTGTCATCTGGGTTCGTGTGCGTATGCGCGCCGAGCCATAGTGAGACGCTTGAGGGTGCCGCTGCCAACGTGCTTTCGAACGCACCTGAGTCCTGCTTGCTGTCGACCCAATAGAGGAAGGAGGCACCTTGCGGCGTCCCTTGAGGAAAGTAGCCGTGATACCAGGGTGTCCAGGCACCCTTTTCGTCACGACGCATTCCTTCCCATTCACCGGAGGCGACGGTCGTGTTCTTGAGCACGTAGTGGTGCGCGCTGACTATGATCGATGAGCGGTTCTCTTCTACCATCCGCTTCCACCAGCGAAACGTTTCGCCGCTGACGACACCGCCGGGATTTCCTCCGAGCGTGCCGCGGCCGATTGTTTGTGACGGCTCATTGATGTCGCTCATCATCAGGAACAGCAGGTTTCCGACCCGAAACGAATAACGTTCCCAGGTTCCTTGGATTGGAAATGGTCGCTTTCTCGCATCCACTCCTGAGGACGCGGTGTGCTCGCCCGTGGGATCGATCCATTTACGCCACCACCAGGCCTGCGGTTCTTCAAGGCCGCTGCGGTCGTGATTGCCTGACAGATCGTAGACTTGCTCGCGGCGGTGCCGTCGCATCATGTTGAATTGCCGGACGATCTCCTTTCCTTCCGCATCCTGCGGGGTGCCTTGCGCACCTGACAGATCGCCCAGGTCCAACGCGATATCCCAATCGAAACCCTCAGCGCTCTCGGACTGTCGCAGCGCCGTGGCGAGGCTTTCCCGCCCCTGCTCCTTGTCCGTGCCCACGTGAGCGTCGGAGAACACCCACACCCGGAATTTTTTGGGTCCCACGCTATCGGCGTTCGCAAGGCCAAAAGCGAAAACAGCAATTAATGTGAATAAGAGGCGTGAAAGGATTTGCACGGCATTGCCTCAAAAGACGTTCAGAGCGCGTCCGAGGAACGTAACGAAGGTTACCAGAATCACAGATCCGACACCGGTCACCAGCATCCATGACTTTGCCGACTCGATTGACGCCTCGAGAGATCCGAAGCCTTTCTCCGTATCCGCCCTGTTCTTCTCCATCTCAGTTCGAAGAACCCCAAACTCCTTTGCGTTCGCTACGGTCGACTCGGAGACACGCGCACCCCGATGGGCCTCCAACATGCCGTACGCCATGCTCATGGTTCCCTGAAGCTCGGAGTGAGCAAACACGATTCGCCCATGAGGTTGGCGTAGCAACTCATGTGGTGGTAAGCCTGGGTGCTGCGACGCCATCGATGCCGTCTATCGCGGCAATCGAAACTAACGACAACGGGGACCCGTGCGCCGGAATATATTGCATCTACAGTTTCAAGGCGGGAGCCCCAACGTGAGTAACGCAACCGAAGCAAAGTGCCCCTTCAATCACACATTGGGCGGTGGCACGTCCAACAAGGACTGGTGGCCGAAGCATCTGCCACTGGACCTGCTGCACCAGCACTCCGCCAAGTCCGACCCCATGGGTGGGGAATTCGACTATGCAAAGGAGTTCAAGAGCCTGGACTTCGCGGCACTGAAGCGGGACCTGGCGGCACTCATGACGGACTCCCAGGACTGGTGGCCGGCTGATTTCGGCCACTACGGGCCGTTGTTCATCCGGATGGCATGGCATAGCGCCGGCACTTATCGGACCGGCGACGGCCGCGGTGGCGGCGGCAGGGGACAGCAGCGCTTTGCGCCCCTCAACAGCTGGCCGGATAACACGAACCTCGAGAAGGCCCGGCGCCTGCTCTGGCCCATCAAGCAGAAGTATGGGCGACGGATTTCCTGGGCCGACCTGATGATTTTGACCGGCAATGTTGCGCTCGAGACTATGGGATTCAGAACGTTTGGTTTCGCCGGTGGTCGCGCGGACGTGTGGGAGCCCGACCACGACGTCTCGTGGGGCACCGAGAAGGGCTGGTTGGGTGCCGACACGCGCTATTCTGGAGAGCGGGAGCTCGCCAATCCGCTGGCGGCCGTGCAGATGGGGCTCATCTACGTTAATCCTGAAGGCCCGAACGGAACCCCGGACCCGATCGCTGCGGCGCGCGACATTCGCGAAACCTTTGGCCGCATGGCAATGAATGACGAAGAAACCGTCGCGCTGATTGCCGGCGGCCACACCTTCGGCAAAACCCACGGTGCTGCCCCCGCGTCACACGTAGGCGTCGATCCGGAGAGTGGGGAAATTGAGGCGCAGGGCCTGGGCTGGAAGAGCACGTTCGGCACGGGCTGGGCGGGAGACGCAATCACCAGCGGCTTGGAAGTCACTTGGACCACAACACCGACGCAATGGAATAACGACTTCTTCAAAAACCTGTTCGGCTACGAATGGGAGCTGACGAAGAGCCCTGCTGGCGCGCACCAGTGGAAGCCGAAAAACGGCGCGGGTGCTGGCACGGTGCCGCACGCGCACGACAAGTCGAAGCGCCTCGCGCCTTCGATGTTGACGACGGATCTTGCGCTGAGGTTGGACCCTGCCTACGAGAAGATCTCGCGTCGCTTCCTTGAGCAACCGCAGCAGTTTGCGGACGCCTTCGCACGCGCTTGGTTCAAGCTGACCCACCGCGATATGGGCCCGCGCGCCCGCTATCTCGGGCCGGAGGTTCCGAAGGAAGAGCTGATTTGGCAGGATCCGATTCCAGCGGTGAACCACAAACTCATCGACGAGCAGGACATTGCCTCCCTCCAGAGCAAGATTCTGGCGTCGGGGCTGACGGTCTCGCAGCTCGTCTCTACCGCATGGGCGTCGGCGTCCACATTCCGCGGCTCCGATAAGCGCGGCGGAGCCAATGGTGCGCGCATTCGTCTCGCACCTCAGAAGGACTGGGCGGTCAATCAGCCGGATCAGCTCTCGAAAGTGCTCAAGGCGCTGGAAGGCATACAGAGCGAATTCAACAAGGCTCAGACGGGTGGCAAGAAGGTCTCTCTCGCGGACCTGATTGTTCTCGGCGGCTGTGCGGGTGTTGAGCAGGCGGCGAAGAATGCGGGTCAAAGCACGAAGGTTCCGTTCACGCCGGGACGCATGGACGCCTCGCAGGAACAGACTGACGTGGAATCTTTCGCGGCGCTCGAGCCAGTGGCGGACGGCTTCCGCAATTTCCAGAAGACCCGCTTCGCCGTTCCTGCCGAGGCGCTGCTGCTCGATAAAGCGCAGCTGCTAACGCTGACCGCGCCCGAGTTGACAGTGTTGATTGCTGGCCTCCGCGTGCTGAACGCCAACGTTGGACAAAGCAAACACGGCGTCTTCACGAAGAAGCCCGAGGCGCTAACCGCTGATTTCTTCAAGAACCTGCTCGACATGAGCACGCAATGGACGGCGACCTCCGAGACGAAGGAGGTGTATGAGGGGCGCGATCGCAAGAGTGGCGAGCTGAAGTGGACAGCCACGCGCGCCGACCTCGTATTCGGTTCCAACTCCCAGTTGCGGGCCCTCGCCGAAGTCTACGCAAGCTCGGATGCGCAGGAGCAGTTCGTCCGTGCGTTCGTGGCTGCGTGGAATAAGGTGATGAACCTCGATCGGTTTGATTTGAGGTAGTGGCCGACACGCACCAGCGTGGGAAGGAGCGAGCGCAGCAGACGGCCACGAGTGTCGTCTGTTGCGCTGACCGGTACTGAGTCATTGATCCGTATAAGGGTGCGACTTTACTCTCGAGTCGAGGACCTGAACGGCGAACCGCTCTTCAAACTCTTGACGGATTCTGGCTCTCTGATCGGGGTGCGCATACGGACTGCACATCACCTGTCTGACTACGGTCTTCGCGTCGATCGGTAGGAACAGTGCTGTGCTTTGGGGCTCGCTATCCACCCAGATGGTGCGTACCTCATTCTCAAAGCGGAATGCATTGCGCTTGCGCAGCAGTAAGGTGGCGGTCGCACGTCCGACGTCTTTCAGCTCTCCGGCTTGCATGGAGTTCGCGCGCAGCCGGAGCGACTCTTCTCGTTCGTAGCACACTTTGCCGGTGAAGAGGGCTCCGGATCGCTTTTCGGCCAGGCTTCCGGCTGCTGCCAGGATGTCACGCAGCCGGCAGCGAATTCTGACAATCGGGTTGGTTCGCTGATGCCCGGCCATGCGCCAGGCGGGCTCATCGTTGCGGCTGCGACTCCAGCTCAGGACGTAGGCGCTGGTGCGCCGGAAAGGACCGGCTCTGCCAAAAATTGTTCTACACCACTCCTGTTCGTACGGGTCAGGCCAGTTGCTGGGATTGGCCAGACGCAAGCGATCTTCCGAGAAGATCGACAGAGCGTGAGGATATTCCAGATAGTGATAGACCGACGAACTGTCCGTGAGACTCTCGTCCCTGAGTACCTTGCTGCCCGTGGCAGCTCGCGAATACTGTTGCCAGCGGATTGGCCTGGTGTGTTTTGCACGACGCATTACTGGACTGGTTTCCCCTCGAATACGCACACAGCGGATTTAGTCTTCGTCACACTGTTCAGCCGGAATCCGGACTGCTCGAACAATACCCGATACTCCTCCTGGGTGCGCTCCTTACCGCCCGGAAATGCGAGCATGATCATATCCGCATCCTTCCCCAGGGATGCCTGATTGGGCAGCGAGACGTCAAATTCGACGAGTAGGATCCTGCCGTTTGGTGGGACGACCTTGCGGCAGTTGCCCAGGATCTTAATGGACTGCTCATCCGTCCAATCGTGGATGACGTGCCGCATCAGGTAGGCATCCGCGCCGGGCGGGACAGACTCGAAAAAGTTTCCCTCGATCACGGAGCACCGGTCCTGGAGGCCGAGCTTCTGCAACGCTTCTTGCGCGCGGCCTGCCACATGGCCGAGATCGTACAGAATGCCTTTGAGATGCGGATAACGCTTGAGCGTGGCGCTCAACAAAGATCCGTTTCCTCCACCGACGTCGGCAAGCGTCTCGATATCACCGAAATCGTAGGCATCCAACATTGCGTTGGTCTCGTGCCCATGGAAGGCGGTCATGCCGGCGTCGAAGATCGGGGCCAGCTCCTGGTGTTGGCCGATGTAGTCGAACAGCGGTTGCCCGAATACTTTTTGAAAGCTCAAATCGCCGGTTTGAACGGCGTGATGAAGTCCGTCCCAGGCAGGGAAAATCCGATGGAACATCTGGGCAGCGGGTCGGAACGAGCTCGCTGCATCAGTTCTGAGCGACGCGGATAGGGGAGTGTGGTCGAAAGCGCGCTGGCCGAGCTCCCGGAATACGCCGTAACCGGCGGTGAATCGCAACATGCGATACAAGGATTCTTCGTGCGCGCCTGTGAGTTGGGCGAGCTTTGCCACCGGCTGTGGCGCGCCTTCCCGGATGTGATCGGCCACACCTAATTCGGCGATGGTGCAGATCGCGCGGCTGAGGGCGGCACCTGCGAGCATGCGTGTGAGTTGTTCGGTTTCTGCCAAGGCCATTTTGATTCCTCCCATCTTCTTATAAATTCGACATTTTCGCCGTTGTCAGCCAGTGACGGACCACTCGATCCTTTGCATTTCTGCGTGAGCACGCAGGCAATCGATCTATAGGTCAGACACCGGAGAACTCATAATGGTCACAGTAACAACGCTTGAGCAAGGAACGCCGCCCGTGGGAATTGTTTACGCAAGTATCACTCTGACGAACCCGTACCTCAAGAAGAGTGTCAGTGTTCGCGCCATGGTGGATACGGGCGCCACGCATATGATCGTCACGGCCGACGTAGCGCGGGAGCTGGGCTTCGATCTCGAAGAGACTTCCACTTACAGTCTAACCGTTGCAGACACACGACGAGTGCGTGCGCCTCGTATCCAGCCCATTGAAATCAGGTTCCAGGACCGGACGTTTGTAACGGAAGCGGCTGTACTGGGGGACGAATGTTTGATGGGGGTCCTACCACTCGAGGCCATGGATCTCGTTGTCGATCCGAAGATGCAGTGCGTCACCCCAAATCCAGCGCATCCCGACGGGCCCGTGTTTCGCGCCTGACCTGGATCTTCCACCAGAAACGGGCTCGCAGGCGGGGCCATTCCACCATGGAAAGTATGCTTTACACGGAACTGACTGCCCGCTATAGTAAAGCATGCTTTACATCGGAGAACGTGAATGGCTTCTCTGGCCCGTCCACTCTACGCCGTCCGCGGAATCGTCTACGGTCAATGGACTTACTGGAGTGCGCTCGTCCTGGCTGCTTGGGGCTACGCCTACGCGCCACCCGGAAGCATCCGCACGACGCTCATCCTGACTCCGGTCCTGCCTGCGTTGCTCATCGTCGCCGTCACGTATTGGGTCTACCAGGCGTGCGACGAATACGTTCGGTCCAGAATACTCAGATGCATTGCCATTTCGGCAATCATCGTGTCCTTCTGCACCTTGGGTTACTTTGTGCTCGAGTTATTGGGATTGCCGCGATTGAGCATGCTCTGGATCAACATCCTCGGCTGGAGCATTTTCAATCTACAGATGGTGTACGTGATCGTCCGGTCGAGATGAAGAACAATCTCCCCGAACTGCGTGCACACCGCGGCTGGACTCAGAGTGAGCTGGCTGAGCGGCTGAGTGTGTCCCGGCAGACAGTCAACGCGGTTGAAACCGAACGGTACGAGCCCAGTCTGTCCCTGGCGTTTGCGATTGCCAAAGTATTTGAGCAATCGATCGAGTCTATATTTCGGCCCGGCCGCAAGTAACTGGCCGTCCGAGGCCTACTTGGCTGCATCCAGTGCTTTACGGCGGCAGGGAGGCTGCATACGCGGCCACATCGATCATGCTGCCAATTGGCAGTTTCGCGACCACGGCGCCCATGGGAAGCCCCGTGGCGCCCGCACGTGCACCGGTCTGGAAGGCGAGTAGCTGGCGCAGGAGGTAGGAGGGCGATCGTCCGGCGAGCTGCGGTACCAGGCCAACGCCTTTCAACTCGGCGCCGTGACAGCTCACGCATGCGACAGCGAGTCCGTTCGATCCGTTAGTAGCAATCGATAGTCCGCGCCGTACGCTTCCCGGCGGCACGTATGCGATGTATCGCATGGTGTCGTCGCGATTCTCATGCCGTACTGGATCGGGCGCAAACTCCATCAAACGCTGACCGAGCGGCTCTTCGCCGCCTCCCGGAATCCCAGCATAAACCCAACCGATGACGCGCGAGCGCGGTACGGTGGGGCGCTCGACCACGCGCACACGTGGACTTAGATGTTGCTGTGAAAAATACTCAGCGGCAGAGGCCACTTCTTCGGTGGTGGCCACCGCCGCGATATGAGCCATCAATTCCGTCGGCAAATAAACTCCACCCAAAGCACTACGTCGCACCCCGCTCTTGAAATCCGCCACCTGCTGAATGATGTAGGCCGCGGGCAGCCCCGCCAAAGATGCGTTTTCCGGACGGCCCTGGCCTGTCGGTAAATGGCAGAATCCGCATGCGTACATACCGGGTGCCCTGCCGCGGGCAACGGCTTCAGGCATGGGTGTATGTGATTGCGGGAACCAGTCGGGTGTCACCAACAGGTTGCTCAGTTGTGCTCGCGTGAAGGTTTCTTTACTGCCGGGCACATGTTGCGGGGCGGCAGTGTTTTCACTCGATGCCGCTTCGGCCACCTGCGGTGGATTGAGTGGGAATACCCAATCAGGCACGGCTGTTTGATGGGCCGACGCGCATAACGGGATACTGGCTATCAGGATTGCAAGGACTTTGCTGAACTGGAGTCGTCGAACCGGCCGCTGTGTCACTTGCCGGCCTCCCTTTGACCGAATCGCTCCGGACGGTAGGGTGCGAACATGTCTGCACGGTTCCCGTGAAGTATTTCTGCAGCAGTCAGCCGGCCGACGATGGGGGCCAATGTCACGCCGCTGTGAGTAACCGCAACGTGAATGTCAGGAACATTCGGTAGTGCGCCCATGACAGGAAACTCGTCCGCGGGTATCGGCCTGAATCCCAGTGTCAATCGATCCAGTTTGAATTGCTGCGCACCGGGAAGGAACGCGCCAATCTTGGTCAGAATCCTGTTGCCGTGATAGTTGCGCAACTCATCGGTTGGAAATTGCTCCGGGTGTGCGCGAATGCCTTGGTGCGCCGGGATATCCGGCGGATTGGGTGCGTCCGTGCCCACTACCGATCCGTCGGCCATCTGTTTGAATGACAAACCGCCCGGAGCGTCATGTACGAGTCGGGTGAGTGACGGCAAACTCGCGCTGTGCGCAAGGATTCCCGGGGCGTGTTTCATGGTCAATGGATAGTTGACCATGGCCAGGACTCGGGGTGTATCGACGCCCGCGGCCACGACCAATCGATCGAGCGGAAATCGGCCCCGAGTGGTAACGACGCCCTTGAGGCGACCCGCATTTACATCCAGGGCAGTCAACTCGCACGGATAGAGGACCTTTGCACCTGCGTGGACAGCGCCGTCGAGGAATCGCTGTGTTACAAAGACCGGATCCAGATGCGCGTCAATCGACGAGTAGAAGGCATCAACAATCACACCGGGGGCTACGTTTGGATCCAGCTTTGCGAATTCCTCCGCGGTGATGTTGTGTACCGGGTAGGGGGTATTGGCAAGTTGGGTTGCGTTCGAGCGCACGTCCTTGGCCTCTACCGCATTACTTGCCCAATTTGTGTACCCGCCCCAGACCATGTTCAGTCCCAACGTCTTGTCGAGTTCGCGGTAGGCTAGTAGGCTTTGTATACGAAGCGTTCGGTAGTGCGTGTCGTCGGAGAAGGCGTTGACCCAGGCAAAGGAGTTTTGGGTGGCACCCTTTGCCGGCCCTAACTTCTCGAAGACGGTGACCTGAGCTCCGCTCCGTGCCAGATGCATTGCTATAGACGCACCGACGATCCCGCCGCCCACAACTCCCACTCTTGGGTCCCGCGCGGCGCCCAGTGCTGGGCGTAACAACGTGGTCGATCCGACGCCGATGATGCCGGCGAGAATCTGGCGTCGGCGCGGGTTCATAGTCATTGGTTTGCGTTCAGTCCTTGCGCGACGCGTTCATTCGCAACACGTTGTTCACAAACGTGCCGTCGCTAACTTCCCGCATGAACGACTCGGCTACATCGACAATCGTCTTGCCGGCATAGGCGTATTGCCGCGAAAACGGGGGCCAGTAGTCTCCCAATCCGATGGCGTCGTTGATGACGAGCACCTGGCCATCGCATGCGGCGCCGGCCCCGATGCCGATTGTGGGGATGGTGACCGCATTCGTGATCCGTTCTGCCAGGGTCGCCGGAATGTGTTCGAGCACCACCATGAATGCGCCAGCATTGGCAATTCCGCTGGCCTCATCGAAGATGCGGTGCGCGTCTGCGTCATTTCGACCAACCTGTTTGAAGTCCTTCGATGTTTGTGGCGTCAGCCCGGTGTGGCCTACGACATCGATGCCACTGGCCACCAGGTGTGCGATGACATCGAACTGCGGGCCTTCGAGCTTGATGCTGTCAGCGCCTGCATCGAGCAGGGCTCGCGCACTTGCAAGTGCCTGTTCAGGATTGTTGTAGCTGTTGAAGGGCAGATCGCCAATCAGATGGGTTTCTGGCGCCCCGCGGTGTACGGCGCCGACGTGGTATTGCATGTGGTCGATTGTCGTGTGGCGGGTGCTGTCGAAGCCCATTTCGACCATCCCCACGGTGTCACCCACCAGGATCACCGGTATCCCTGCCTTCTGCAGTGAGCGGGCGACGGGTGCTGTGTAGGCCGTCAGAATTGGAATGGGAGTTACGGCCTTCATCTGGCGTAGGGATTGAGCGTTGAGTTTCATGCTGGTTTGCCCGCCTTGACCACTTTGCCGATCGTATCCCACGTTCGGGTCGTGAGATCCTTGCCGAACGTCTTTTCAATGAGACTCATGAACACCGGGCCCTTGGGACTCGGCACATAGGCGCTGAATAGCTCAGTACCTTTGACACAAAGGATATGTGCCCCATCCAACTCGATGGGCAACTTGACGCGCGTTCGAGGCTTGGCATGCATCAAAGTCACAACGCGCTTGGCCTTGGGCTCCAGCTCGAACGCTTTGAACGGGTCGGACTTCAACAGCGTGGCCAACTCGTCGAGCGACCGTATCGTGGTTGCAAACACGCGGCCGAGGCTCTTGTCCATTGCGGCCTCGACCTTGCGCTCGAGCGAGGCGCGCGGCGTAGAGCGCGTGTCAAAAATAACATTGCCGCTGCCCAGAATGGTTTTGACGTTGCTGAACCCAGCACTCTCGAAGCATTCTTTGAGCTCCGACATCTTTGCGTTCAACGGGCTGACGCCGCGCAAAAATGCTGCGTAGGTCGGCATCGGTGCTATCGATGTGCTTCGGTCGCGGGTGGGGCGTTAAGCCAACGCGCCCTTGAACAATACCAACAGCCTGCCCCACGCCTTCTCGGCCTGCTCCTGGTTGTATACCTGGGAGTCCGGCGGGCACCAGCCGTGTATCGTTCCCTTGTACACCTCGATCTCAGCCGGCAGCTTTGCCTTGGCGAAGGAGTCGCGCAGCACGTTCTTGGCATCCGGCTGCTTCTGGTCGTCATTCTCAGCCACGGCGAGCAGAAAGTGCGCCTTCATCTTGGGAATCAACAGGTGCGGGCTGTCAGGTTTGTCAGTCACCAGGCCGCCTCCGTGGAACGTCGCGCCTGCGCCAACCCGGTCGGGTCGCGCGGCGGCGGTTTCGAATACCAGGGGACCGCCCATGCAATAACCCGTGGTTCCAATCTTTCGCTTGGTGTCGACGGAGGTCTGGCTGTCCAGATACGGAATGAATGCCTTGGCGTCCGTCTCCGCGGTCTTCGGCGTCAACGTATCGTGCAAGCTCATCAGCATTTGACGCGTCGGTGGATCACTGAAGTCCGGATGCTCAGGGGCGGTCGGCGCTTTCTTGGTCCGATAGAACGGATTCACCACGAGGACCGAATAGCCCTGTTCCGCGAGGCGCTTGCCCATCTGCCGGAACGCGGGCCGCAGTCCGAAGATATCTGGCCAGACGAGTACGCCCGGATGCTTGCCAGTGGCGGGATGCACGAAGTAAGCATCGGCCGTACCGTCGGCCGTCTTGATCTCGACTTCCGATTCTTTAGTCTCAGCGGCGTTTGCAGCGGGTGATAGTGCGGACGCCAGACCCGCACCCAGCGTCAACGCGCTGAATTGCCGGCGGGAGAGGCCACCCTTTCGCAGGTTGTACTCGATCATGTCGCTAATTGAGTCGTTGTCGCACATCGATCCTCTCCCGCTGATGATGGTTCGAACTGGTTCGAACCCCCGATGTTGCCGCGATACGTGTGTCCGTCGCAAGCATTGCACGGATGGATCGGCACGTCCCACTAAAGGCTAGGCGGGTCGCTTGGGAACGCTCCGCGTGGGCAGCACGCGGTCCACCTGGATCTCGCAGTCCTTCGCGTAACAATTGGAGCAGCGCAGACGGGCCGTGACCACGATCAACGGTGCCTCCCAACCCAGAAGCTTGGCCAGCGACTGGGGTTCCGTTCGACGCGCGTGCTTGCAGCTGCGGCAGCTGATGACCAATGCGTATCCCGTACGCCAATCAGCGAGCTTGGAGGTTCGGGGCGGCCGATGCATGCGGCAAACCTTGCCAGCGAATTACCCAGTCGTCCAACCAGTGGAAATAGTGATGAGATGCTGTATGGTTGGCTATATAAATCATCGCGCCTTCCGCCGCGGCGTTGATGTCAACAATTCTCATCAGTGCGCGCAACTCGAATGTCCCCAGGAGCATCCATGTTCAAGTATTTCGCAGCCGTGGTGGTCGCCGCTGTGCTGTCGGCCCCCGCAGTGGCTGTCGTTACGCCATTTCCGGCCAGCTTCCATACTCAAATGGTTCCCACCAACGGCACCAGCCTCTATGTGCGTGTCGGCGGTCAGGGCCCGGCCGTCGTTCTGCTGCATGGATTTGGTGATTCGGGCGACATGTGGGCACCGTTGGCAATCGTTCTTGCCAAAGACCACACCGTCATCGTCCCCGACCTGCGCGGCATGGGATTGTCCGAGCATCCCGATACGGGCTACACGAAGAAGAGCCAGGCGGTCGACATTGCGGGCGTCATGGATGCTCTGAAGGTTCAGAAGGCCGACCTCGTGACCCATGACATCGGAAACATGGTGGGCTATGCGCTGGCGGCTCAATATCCGGCTCGCGTTACACGCTGGGTGGTGATCGATGCGCCGCTGCCGGGAGTGGGCAACTGGGACACCATCGTGCGCAGCCCGTTGTTGTGGCATTTCAACTTCCGGGGTCCGGACGAGGAGCGGCTGGTGGCGGGTCGCGAGCGGATCTATCTCGATCGGTTCTGGAACGAGCTGTCAGCGGATCCCAAGGGAATCGATGAGGCGACTCGACAGCACTATGCGGCGCTGTATGCGCGCCCACACGCTATTCACGATGCGTTCGAGCAGTTCGGCGCCTTCACGCAGGATGCGGCGGACAACAAGGCGTTGCTGGCGAAGGGTGGCAAGATCGGCATGCCGGTGTTTGCCCTGGGGGCTGAGAAGTCCTTCGGCAAGGGCATGGTGGATGAGCTGCAATTTGTCGCCAGCAATGTCAAGGGCGGCATTGTGCCGGCCTCCGGCCACTGGATCATGGAGGAAAATCCGCAAGCCACCCTCAAGTTGGTTACGGATTTTCTTGCCCACTAGGCGCGCAAAGCTGCTGGCGATGAACGGGTTGGATTCTACGGCGCGCGTTTGCGTGCCGTGACCTGGATTTCGATCTGCATGCGCGAGTCGGCCAACCCGGCGGCAATCATGGTCGCCGCCGGGCGAATCGCCCCGAAGTATTTGCGCAACACCGGCCAACAGTCTGAAAAGCGTGAGGCGTCCGGCAGGATGTACATGACGCGCACGACGTCCGCCAGGTCCGAGCCAGCCTGTTGTAATGCCGACTGGATGTTTTTCAGACATTGGTCGGTCTGGTCCAGGAGGTTGTCGGAAATGGTCATGGTCTCGTAGTTGAATCCGGTCGTTCCTGACACGAAGATCCAGTCGCCGTCGACGACCGCACGCGAATAGCCAATATCCTGCTCGAACTTCGAGCCGGAGCCGATCAATTGGCGGGTCATGGGTTTCTCCTGGTAAAGGGTCGAGCGCCGAAGGTTCAGCGCAGAAGGGTTGGGCGCGGGCGAGTCAGTCGCCGTTCGCGGGCATGCGCGGCGTGACCACCGTCGAAACAACCACACACGTGTTGGTGGACGCATAGGGCAGGAGACCGTTGATGAGCGTCTCCAGATCGGCAACCGTGGGAACTTGCGCCTTGGCGATGAAGCAATCATCACCGGTGACGCGGTCGCAGGTGGTGATCTGCGGAATCGAAGTCAATATGCTCGCGACGCGATTCAGCTCGCCGGGCATGGGGCGGATGCGCAGGATGGCTCCCAGTGGCAAGCCGATTGCCGACGGGTTGATGCGCACCGTGTAGCCCTCGATCACGCCGGCGGCTTCGAGGCGGCGCACTCGTTCGGTTGTGCTGGGCGCGGACAAACCCACCTTGTTCGCCAGCTCTCGCATCGGCGTGCGCGCGTCTGCGGACAAGGCCGCGAGAATGGCTGCATCCAGCGCGTCCAGTGCTCCATCCACGTAACGAACTCTTTTCATAGGTGCTCGCTTTCCGCATTTGCGTGTAAGGGGAAACGCGGGAGAGGCCTTTATATTAAAGGCAGTTCGGCTCGAATGGCGTTGTTTCTGCATGGCCTGTTCGCGCGATTGGCTCGAAAATGCGGGGCATGAGCACGAGCACCACTACGGCCACAGGCACGGCCGCCACCGGCACGGCCGCCACCAAAGTCCCTCCTCATGCCTGGTTCGTCATCAGCGCCGTCTTTCATTACCTCGGTCCCTCATTCGCCGTGCTTCTGTTTCCCTCTGTCGGCGTCCTAGGTGTCGCGTGGTTTCGCATTGCATCCGCGGCGGCTGTGTTTGCGCCCATCACCCGCCCGTGGCGCTTGCTTGCGCGGATGGACCAACACGAACGCCGCTTGCTTGTTGGCATGGGCGCGTGTCTCGCCGTCATGAACTGCTGTTTCTACCTGGCGCTCGCACGACTGCCGATCAGCTTGGTTGCCGCCATTGAATTCGTCGGCACAATCGGTCTCGCGCTTTACGGCTTGCGAACCGCGCGTAATCGCGCAGCGCTTGGAATCGCCATCGCCGGCGTGTTCATTCTGATACACGTCCGGTGGGCAACCGACTTGGTTGGCTTGGGCTTTGCGTTCGCTAACGGCGCGTTGTTTGTGCTGTACGTGGTGCTGGGTCACCGCATGGCCCGCGCGGGGGCTGGTGCGGGAATTGAGCGGCTTGGCGCCGCAATGGCGATCGCGTTCATCGCCGTGTTTCCCGTTGGAATTGTGCAAGCGGCGCGAGCGCTCACGCATCCCTGGCTCGTGTTGGCCGGCATCGGAGTTGGGGTTTGCTCGTCCGTTATCCCGTACGTGTGCGATCAGCTCGCCATGGCCCGTCTGCCGCGCGCGAGTTTTGCGCTAATGCTCACGCTTCTACCGGCGAGCGCCGCGATCATAGGCGCGATTGTGCTCGGCCAAATTCCGACCCCGCGCGAAGTGACTGGCATTGCGCTCGTAATGGCTGCCATGGCCGTGCACCGCCCCGCGGACGCTGCTTGAAATACGTGAATTAGGCCGCTCGCGCATATACTCGCGAGCATGGCACCTCCACGCTCCGACATCGACTTCATGAAACGTGCACTTGAGCTATCTGCCTCCGCAGAGGCAAGTGGCGAAGTTCCTGTTGGTGCCGTGCTTGTCCGTGGGGATCAGATCATTGCGGAGGGTGCTAATCGTCCCATTGCCACGCATGATCCGACCGCGCATGCGGAGATTGAGGCGCTGCGAGCAGGCGGGCGCGCGCTCGGCAGCTACCGACTCACCGACACGACCCTGTACGTTACGTTAGAGCCGTGCGCAATGTGCGCGGCGGCCATTGTGCATGCGCGTGTTCGGCGCCTCGTGTTCGGTGCGTGGGATCCAAGAGCTGGTGCTGCTGGAAGCATCGTAGATGTGTTCACGCTGACCGGGTTGAACCACCGGGTGGATGTATTCGGTGGCGTCCTTGCGGACGAGTGTGGACAGCGATTGAAGCAGTTTTTCGCTGAGCGTCGCGGCGGCGGGTGAGGGGCCAACGCGAGGCCGGCGGGCCGGGGCGACGCCGAGGCCAACGCGAGCGCCCGGGCCGGGGCGACGCCGAGGCCAACGCGAGCGCCCGGGCCGGGCGACGCGGGGGGCGCGCGTCGGCGTAGCGTAACGGCCCGCGGCTACGCCCCCGGCGGTACCTCAGCCGTGGGCGCCAACGGCGGCGCCGCCGCCACTCCATCTCCCGGCTGCCATTCCAGCAACGTCAAAAACCGCTGCACCCGGTCCACGAACTGCACCGGCTCCCATCCGCGCGCGTACCCGCGCTTAACCAGCGAATACCAGCGCTCTTCGCCCAAGAGAGGTAGCTGGTCCCTGACGTCGGACCAGGAGTCCGGATTTTTACCCCGTGTCTGCGCGAGGACTCGCGCATCTTCGAGATGCCCGAATCCGACGTTGTACGCAGCGACGGTGAGCCAAGTGCGATCCGGCTCCGGAATGCGATCTGGCAGCTTTTCGCGCACCGAGGCGAAATACCGAGCGCCTGCGGAAATGTTCTGCTCAGGGTTGCTTCGATCGGCAATTCCCATCGCGTCGGCGGTATCCGAAGTCAGCATCATCACTCCAAACGCGCCGTCTCCCGACTGCGCGATCGGATTCCATTTGGATTCCTGGTAACCAATCGCCGCCAGCAGACGCCAGTCGATGCCCGTCTGCGCAGACGCGGCCTCGAAGAGCGGCTGGAATCGCGGCAGGCGCTCGGACATGTGCGCCTGAAATTCTCGAGACTCTTCGTATTGAAACGGCCGCGCATCGCCAGTCTCTTCGAGCTCCAGTTTTGCCAGCCGGCCGGAGGAGGCGACGTGGTTGAAGAAGCGATTGGTTGCGATCAGCAGATCGTGCGCTCCGCGCCGCACGATCCAATTTACCGGTCGGTCTTCGGGCAGTGTGAAGCCCAAAAAAACGTTCGGAAACAAGTGATGAGAAAACGTGAATTCGCGATCGTCGATAATGGCGTAGTCGGCCTGACCTGAGTCGACGTCAGCCAGCGGGTCCGCGTTATTTGGAGCAGTGACCACCCACTGCAACGTCGGAGCGACCGTCTTTTTGAGCTTCTCCAGTGTGCGCTCCTGCGGACTGCCGGCTCGGACCGCAAGCTTCGCTTTTTCAAGCTGCAATGGACCACGTGGGCGCACCGCGTCTCGCCTGTACACAACGAGCTGTGCGACGTGCCCATATGGCTTAGAGGCCTCGCCCACGCGCAGCCACTCCGGCGTCGTGCTTACTTGTGCCGCGGCAATGTCGGCACGACCAGCAGCAAGCTCCGCTTGCATTGCGCGCTCGGTCGACACGGGGTACATCACCAGCTTCACGCCCAGCTCCGATGCAAAACGCTTGGCGAGCTGGTACTCAAATCCCTCGGTGCCATTCGCACCGAAGTAGAAGCAGGTCGGAATATTGAGCGTGACGACCCGGATCTCGTTGCGTGCCCGGATGACGTCCAACGCGGAAGGCTGAGGGGAGCAGCTTGCCAGCATCGCGGCCACGAAAAGAGAACCGGCTGCCGCAGTCGTTACTCTCAACGCGAACCCCCACCTCGCAGCACCACGTTCGGCTAGAATACCAGCCCCCGAAAATGGGGGGGCTGACGACAGTCACCGTTGTCGCCTTGAGGAGAGGTACCGAAGTGGTCATAACGGCGCCGACTCGAAATCGGATGGTCGGGTAATTCCGGCACGTGGGTTCGAATCCCACCCTCTCCGCCACTTCATCGAAATGACCTCTTCCGTCCTCGTTCGCGGGCGGCCGCAAACGTCCGGGAAATTCCCCTTAAAACAGATAGTTACGGCCCCATAGGGCTTGGTGCTCACCGCCCGTCGTTCGTGAGCGTGCGCAGCGATCCGCCCCCTAACCCCACTAGCGCGGGGGCATTTTTGGGTTCTGGTGCGTTGACGGTTTTGAGCGGAAAGTGCGGTCCCCGTCAGAAAGCTGCCACTTATGACAAAAGCCCTCGCCCGCGACCCTATCTACCGTCGTCGTCGGTTCCCGCCGGACATCATCGAGCTGTGTGTCCGTTGGTATATCACCTACCGGCTGAGCTATCGGGACCTGGTGGCCATGATGGCGGAGCGGGAAATCCACGTCTCTCACTCCACGGTCCTCCGGTGGGTACTGCGCTATGTCCCTGAGTTTGAGAAGCGCTGGGCGCGATACGCAAAACCGGTGAACTCTTCTTGGCGGATGGACGAGACAGCGGTCGTCGTCGGAGGTCAGCACCGCTATTTGTATCGAGCGGTCGACAAGCGCGGCGCATCGGTCGACTACCTGCTTTGCACAGATCGCAGCCGGGATTCAGCGCAGGCGTTCTTCCGGAAGGCGGTCACGACGCACTCGGGGCAGTGGCCCCGTACGGTCAACCTTGACGGCAACGCCGCCAGTCACCGGGCCCTGCGACTGCTGGGTCAGGAGGACCCGCGGTGGCGCTCCGTCATCGTTCGAGGCCGTCGATACCTCAACAATATCGTCGAGCAAGACCATCGCGCAATCAAACGCCGCTGCGCGTCCATGTTGGGGTTCAAGTCATTTCGAACTGCGGCCATCACCCTCGCGGGTATTGAGCTTGCACACCGCATTCACAAACGGCAGTTCGTATTCGGGTCTGCCTGCCGATTCACGGCCAGTTCCCTGAAGCAGCTGTGGGACGCAGTGCTGGGAGGCGTCAATGAACCGCGCTGTGCGCCGACACACCAGGCTCCTCCGCGATCGACCGCCAATGCACCAGAACTCAACAGCGGCCAACAGCGCTCGCCTAGTGGACTCAAGCAGCGGGCTTCCCTAGTCCAAACTACGCGACGTCCGCGGAAAATCTTCTACGGCGGTGGCCTATATCTGCTGGTTGTGCCTGTAGGGAGCCGGCGTTGGCGCTACAAATATCGATTTGATGGGAAAGAAAAAGCGCTTGCTTTGGGTGTCTTTCCCGACGTTTCACCCCGGGTGGCCAGATTGCGCCATCAAGCGGCGCGGCGCCTGCTGGCCGACGGCATCGATCCGTCGCTCAGGAGACGTGAGTTGAGGAGCGCCGCGGCTGCGGCCAATGTCACTCCTCCATGAGTCTCTGCGCGCACAGAGGACAGGGGGCCTGAGCAATCAATCAATCGACCGAACGCTTACTAACGAGTGACAGGTTCCGGCCGAGGCTAATGGAATGGTCGCCCCTTTCTGCTACGGCATCGAAGTGCCGAAGTGGAGATGCGAGTCAACCACTGAGAGAAAGGAGCGACCATTCCATTAGCCTCGGCCAACAGCCGACCTTCGGTAGCTCGATTAGCTTTGCCTCAGAGCGGCCATTCGCAGGTGAATCGTGCTGCGATGCATCTAAAGCCTCGGCTTCATTGGCGTTGACCAGCGATCCTTTCAAGGTGACACACGGGTGGTGATTTGCTTTATCGTAAGGTATGCGACGTTAGTTGTTGCTGACATCTATTTCTGACGCGCGCGGCGATGAGAGATAAAGGGGAGACGGGTGAGGTCGCATCCGAAATTGTTTGTCAGCTACCGCGCGTGCAGCCGGTCGTCAAGGCTTTGGAAAACATAGGCGTTGGGTGTTTTCTTGATGCCGAGAGCATTGATCCGCTGGCTGACTTTCCTGAGAGAATCCGCACCGGTGTCGAACGCAGCCACGCCTTGTTGACCTGGTGGTCGAAGGACTACCGGGAGTCGGATATCTGCCTGCAGGAATTCCGTCGCGCTTGGCAACACGCCCGCCGGCAATCCTCGGATCTGGAACGCCGTATTTGGGTCGTGAACCCTGAAACCACCGCCCATCACATATTCGCCGGCGCCAGAACTTTCTCAGCGCACCGGCGCTGAATGCCTGCTATGCAGCAGAAAAGCCAACGTCCGGTGAAATTTGAGATCACCGAGCAGACTCGCGCGTCTCTAGCAGCGTAGATCCGATCCGCCCGGAATCCCTGAGGACTACTCATTTCCGAGTCGGCTGCATTCATCGCATCATTTGCCCACTCGGCGGTATGCCCGGATTGTACGAAGTTGAGTCGGTGCATCGATCTTGACTAATACGCGCCACATGGGAAGGCTCGTGGTGCCCTGGAGCACGGTTGACAGCGGTTCTCCACCTATATAGCGTGAATGTGGGCGTTCAAGGGGCTGACCCCTGGGCCTCGGCGACCCTGAGGAACTGCGAATGAACGGAAAAGAGAGGTTGGATCATTATCACGAAGAGGGACAGAAAGACGCCGTTGACGGCGAGTACAACCCACCGCACTCCGGTGTTGCGGAGCAGCTTGCGGGCCTGTTCTCGTCAACCGAGTCGAATACTCGTGATATCGAAGACAAACAGGCGTACGACGCGGGTTACAAGAACACTCAGAATCAGCGCTAAGACGATTGGTCTTATTACAACAACAAACCCAGCTGCATTCCTGAGGTGCTGTATTCCCTGGGTTACGGTAACCCAGGGAGTGTTTTGATCCGCGCTCGAAATTGAAGCAGCTGGAGCTGGCCCAGATTTCTGGTTCAGATCCAGATCTCGTACGATGAGAGAGAAGAACGACGGCGGAGTGACGATATTCCGCGGCGCTGCGCGCCTGGTGGGTCGAGGGTGGAGTTGAGCGGCGGGTACGGGGGGGCTTCAACCGGCCGAGGGATGTTGGCGCGAAGCGGGCTGCCCGTCTGCTCATCGGCCTAACGGGCCGCCTGCACTTTGCTAGGGCGCAGGGTCAGGACCGCCGCGCCAGCGTCCGCTCTTAAATTACCCGAGCTCGCGCACCTGAGCGTCTGGCAGCTGATCACTAAACGGTCATCAATTTTAGGATTTCAGCAACCGGGCATTCTACTGACGGAGTCGTACTTGGTTGACGTACCGGAATGAGGCGCGCTATATCCCCACTTTCGAGGGCGCGAACGAAATCGTCACAGCGGCAGCCCACACTTCTAGACAACCAACCAATGAAGGTTAGAGCTCCGTTTGGTCTTGATGCCGCACTACAGACGGGGACGGTGACGATCCTATGCGGCGCCGGCGTTTCAGCGGCACCGCCGTCGAACCTGCCACTCGCAAGCGCGCTAGTAGCCAGTGCTCGCGCCGCCTTTCTTGGCCGATATGACACTTACATCAGAACGTTTGCGGTTAGGCCGGAAACTTTTTTCAAGTACGTTTACGACCTAGCTCAGCTTGAGCTGATCGAGTATCTGAAACGCATTTTGTCCTCGGACAAACCTAATTCTGATCACCTATTCTTAGCGACCGCACTCGCGGCTGGCAATCACGTCATAACGACGAATTTTGACCTGCTAATAGAGCAGGCCGGAACGCACCTCGGAGTTCAATTCAATCGATATGTTTCATCTCTATCGCTTAAGACGACCATCTCCGGCACCTTATTGAAGGTTCACGGATCAATCGATTCGTCTCGGTCCCTCGCAGTTACCATAGATCAAATCGGCCTAGGTCTGAATAGCCAGCGACGTTCTATGCTTGAGGCCTTGACAAAGCGCAGGACGGTTCTTGTCTTGGGCTACAGCGGATACGACCAACTCGACATCATGCCGGCATTAGCGACGTGCACGTACACGAGACTCATATGGATATCTCACGACTCGAGTGCTGTCTCGCCGGTCCGCGTGAAACCGCCAAATTTGTTCGTCGCCTCCCTGCCACGGGCGCAACACTACGCCTGTGACACGCTCTCATTTGTGCGTAGCCTCGGCATCGCGGGTTCTGCACCGCGATGGAAAGCGCAAAAGACACGGGCCTATCGCGCGCGCCTAACCTCTCGACAGAGAGCAAAGCTCTGCATCGATTTGCTGATGCACCACAGCGATTATCGTCAAGTTGTAAGGGTAATTGAAAGTGAAACCCTGCTTCGTTGGCCAGAGTTTGAAGAGTTTCATTTCAGGGCATACACAACTTTCAACAGGACAACTCCGACTTATGATCTACAGCGCACGCGAATGCTTCGCCGTTTGATGCAACAGCGACGGCAGCGTCGCATCAGATACGCGGCCACAATCGCAAAATACGCCAAGGACCTTAGACAACTGCAGCACGCTAGATCTCTAGTAGCCGAAGGATTGCGGAAGAAATCGGGGTTAACGGAGGAGTTGTTTGAGGCTGGCGTGGAGGTGGTTTTCCAACTCACGGAGCAGGGAGCGTATCGGGACTCGCGCCACCTGCTGCGCGCGCTCAAGATTGCGAATCAGAAGGTTGGTTCGATAAGAGCTGAAGCGCGACTCTTGACGGTGGAAAGTAATCTTTATTGCAGCATCTGCTATTACGTGGCGAAACGACGTACGGACGCTCAGCATGCATATGACACCGCCGAACGCGCAATTGTATTGTTCGGAAATGATGTTTTTTCAGATGAGTACTTTCTTTGGCAGGCACGATTCAACGCTGCTATCGCTTTACAGCTGCTTGGAAAGTACAAGAGCGCTGAAAGGATATTTGTGCAGTCGCGGCGCTACTTTTCCACCGTAAGCAAGGTTTATCCCATGCAAGCGGACTATCAGATCGCTTTACTAAGGTATTCTTCCGGCAAGTACCGCGAGTGCGAGAAGCTACTGGGCTCCATAATTGCGAGAAATAGGAGAGTTGGTCGGCACTTCATGCTCGGTCAGGTGTTGCGCATGAAGGCGGTTGTCCGCTATATGGTGCGGCCAGCGAATGACCGGCTGATATCCAGATACTTGGCGGAATCTGCGGCACGCTTTGATGATGACGGTTTGAAAAGGGACGCTGCAATATCTCGGCGCCTTGGTGACGATTTCGCACGTGCCGGCGTCATTGTGATGCCAATCAACCTATAGGGGATGCGGTCGATGGCGAAGCGGCGCCACACGGTTTTCCGCTCGTGCGGGCGTCAGATGAGTTGAACGTCCGCTTCTCCGTTTTTCAGAGCAGAGTTCTACGGACATGAATGTCAGCAGGGGGTCGTGAGCGCCCGCTAGTCGCCGCGGCGTTTTCGGCCATAAACGGCCGCTCGAGGCGGCACTACTGAATCTCTCGCGAGCGGTCATTCGCAAGACGCCCCGCCCATCGCTTGGTCCAGGAGCGAAATCGCGGCCCTATCCATTCAGCAATACGCGCGGCTTAAGTCAGGATCGCGCTACCGCGTCATAGTCGTCGCGGCCGGGTTCAATTCCGCTGGGCGGATAACCAGCCGGGGGGGCTTCCGTGCTTTCCTTTGCTGCTCATACGCATAGGCAAACCGCAATAGGCTGGGCTCATCCCATAGGCGTCCAACAAATATGATGGCGAATGGCGTGCCAGACGAGTAATCACCCGCAGGAAGCGTGATTGCGGGAAAGCCACCAATGTTGATCTGGGAAACCGTCGTCGAATCTATGGACTGGTTGCTCCTAAGGAGCGGTGCTTCTGCAACCGTCTGCGGGAACAACAGCGCGTCCAGCTTTTGAGCGTCCATCACTGCATTGAACGTCGCGATGTAGTGCTCTCGCGCGCCGAGAAAGCCACGCAAGTCCGGCGGCGTTGAGGGCGCTGTGAGTGAAGCAAGAAAGGCTGGTTGCTGCCGCTGGTAGCCAAGCGGACCCGACTCTGAGAATGGATCTTGCCGGGTGATGCGGACTAGGTCGGCGATCGAGTGCGCGGCGGCCGTGCGCCCTAGCCGAATGAGATAGTTTTCGAGGTCGTACGCGATCGACTCCTCGCCCCGCTGGTCATACTTCCATTCACCAAGCGGCTTGGCGATCGAAGCAAAATCCGAGGCGGCAAACGGATCGGAGACGACGACCGCTCCCCAGCGAGTGAGATCCGTTATGACTTTGCCATACAGCCTGCGCGTCTCTTCGGCAAGCGGGACGTTGAGCCAACCGGGACCGTACAAGCCGATGCGTTTGCCGCGCAGCGTCGCGCCAGCGAGTGCGGCGACGTAGCCCTTCGCGGGTATTTGGCCGATCGCGGCCACCGTCTTCGGATCTGCCGGTGTGTAACCGGCGATCACATCCAGCGCGTAGGCGGCGTCCTTGACTGTCCGGGCAATGGGCCCAATCACGTCGCGAGTGCTGCCGCCGAGCGGCACCACACCACTGTTCGGGACCAGCCCGAACGTTGGTTTGATGCCAACTAGCGCCTGGTAGCCTGCTGGGTACTGGATCGAACCTCCAGTTTCCTCACCTAGGCCGATCACGGCGAAGCTTGCCGCGATCGCGGTTGCGGTTCCGGCGCTGCTGCCTCCCGGAGCACGAAGCGGCGCGGCAGCGCTATAGGTTGACCCAGCCCAACTGTCGTTCGCATTCTGGGCATTCACGCAGAATATCGGCACATTTGTCTTACCGAGGATTACCGCGCCCGCGGCACGCAGGCGCGCTACAACCGGGGAATCGGTCTCCGGAATGAGGTCCACACCGCCGGCTCGGCTGCTAAGGGGCTTCCAGCCCGCCGTGCTCGGCAAGCCCGCCATGTCCATGGTGTCCTTGACGACCACCGGGATGCCTGCCAGCGGACCCAACCGCTCCCCGTCCGCCGCACGGCGATCCACAGCGTCAGCCTCGGCAAGTGCATTGGGGTTACGCGTGATGATCGCATTGTAACCAGGGTTGTAAACCGCGATGCGATCCAAGGATGCCTCGGTGAGTTGCCTCGCTGTGTATCGACGGCTCACCAATGCTGCGTGCGCGTCGTCCACTGTCAATTCGACGACGTCGACTTCTGATGCCGTGCAAACACGGATCGACAAGAGCGAAAGACCCAGAATTGCGGCCCCAACCGCTCCCACATGTTTGCATCCCTTTCGGGCCGAGCACTTGTCGATGAGCATACGATCTTGGGTCATGGCTTGCCAGGAAGACACAAGTCCAAGTGTGGACGAGTCGCAGCACGCGATCCACTTAGGATGACCCCTTTTGGGCTGACGCGCGGACAGGTGGCATGCTGCAGCCATCAGCTCGAACGTACGTCCGCTTTTAATCGAGGAACGCACGCGCAGCGACACCCTGGAAGACGGCAAGCGGCGTCTGCCATTGCGCGCATCCGGTCAATGTCATGAAGTCAAGCTCTGGAAAGCGAATCACCCGCCGAATGAATGCTGCCGGCAGCGGGTGCATAACTTGATCCGCATGCTCTACCGGTTCTCGCGTGTGCAAGCCCTTGTGAATGAGATATCGCCGCACGACTTTGAAGGTGAGTCCGCCGTGTTTGGCGAGGGCATCGATCGGGATGTCAGCTTCAATCAGCGCGGGGATACCGATGGCTTGTAGGGCGAGTGAGGTGATTGGGTCATCCTCATGCGAGTTATAAAGTGCCTCCCCGCCCCAGTGGCGAAAAAAGCGTTCAATCCCGCGTTCACCCGCCGCCTGCGGCGGAAAAAAACAGAACCACACTCGTCCGGCTCGGTTGTCGTCAGCGGCCTGGTTACGACATTTTAACTGTAGTGCGAGCTCAGGAGCCAACTGCCGGTCGAGGATTAGGCGATCGATACGATCGTGTAACACGGCGGCGTTCGGTAGCTGAAGCCCGGTGGCTTCAATGTTGGCGATTTCCTGCGTGGTGAGTCGCGTGCAATGCCAGCCGGTAATCGCATACGAGTCCAGGATGTCGCGCAAACCATAGATGGCCTGATCGTAGGCGCGCGGGTCACGTCCGGGAGCACCGATTTCCCAGCGGTCTAACAGCTCGTAGTGCTGTTCCAGAAAATCGAGCACCGGGGCAGGCCACTGGTTGACCCGCTCCAAATTGAGCAAGACTCGGCTATGCGTCACCCCATTGGAATTCCCCTGCGCGGCCGCTGGATTGAGTTTGGCATTGAGCCCCACCTGCAGCGGTCGTGAATAAACTCAAATGCGCCATTTAAAGGGGGCCGTGCGTGCGACGCAGTGCTGCGGTGACCCTACAGTCAAAGCAACAACCCCACTCGCATGGGAGCGTCTGGCGGATCGAGATCAAAAGTTACGGTAGCGTTGATCGCAAACTGAACTTGCCTCACCACCCAGCCCGAAAAATCCGGGTTGATATCAACTATCCATGTTGGGATATTTTGAAGGTCTGGCCGCAGCAATGCGGCTGAATGAATCCAGTGATCGTCCTGAACCGCTTGCAGGCCCACGACCCAGACCGCGTCGAAGTCATGAGGCGGAAGAGTCCTGGCGGCCTTGTTCGGATGCCAGGCTGCATTGGTGCTGAGCATGTTCCAGATGACGAGCATTTTGCCCCGCGCGTAAGCAGGGCCACCCTTTGCCTGCTTTTTGGCGACTTGGTCGGAGATGCGCTGCTCTGTACTGACAATTTCCCCGATTCGGGCAGGTGGAATAATAATGTGCTCAGTCGGTCGACCGATTCCACTAGGCAGGTGACAGATCGTGCCGTCGCTATCGCGTTCGCTCGTTAACGTGAAATCCTCAGTGCCAGCTAAGTGACTCAGGACAGCGGCCAGCAACCAATTTCCTGCGAGTTCTCGGGGGCGGCCATCTTCGAAATTTTCGAATGGCCGGCCGCGTAAAATTAGTTCACCGCTGCGGAAAACCTTCTCAAGTTCTTTCAGCGCCACTGCCAGGCTTTTGAATTTGCGTACGGGAGTGAACATAGGTGCAGTTGTGATGACTGTCATGCCTGAGCAGCCGACTATGGCCGCTCGGAGGCGAGAGTCCGGGCGAAATGAAGCTGCAATTTTACTTTAGCGTAAATGCCTACGTCGATCATCAAGTCCTCGACGCCGGCGTTTGAGTGAGCGCAGAACCGTGATGGAAGCAGGTCACGCGGCCCCTACAGATAGCTAACGCTCTCCGCGAGGCGTGGTCAGCGCTGTGCTGATGTCCTCCGAGCGTGCGGGACGGTCGCCCCCGTGCGCACTAATTGTCACATGATAGCGTAGCGCCAGGTCAGGAGCCCGCCAGGCGACCGGATTCGATTAGCCGGAGACCGCCTGTGCCTGTCGCGCGATACGACCACTCTCGTCGAGCAGAGATGACTCCGGTTTCGTCCCGAGGACGGGATCGAGCTGTAGGAAGCGCCCGTGCGCAAGGTACAAGTCATCAAGAGTACTTTGGCAGTTCGTGGCTAACACTTACACCAAGTGGGGCCAGCCGCATACCGCTGTACACATTCAGGACGAAGCCGGGCCCGCCTGCCAAGCTGAAATCAGTGCCCCCGAACTTGCGAGCTGTATAAATCCGTCGGTGTCCACGAGACCACCAACCCGCGTTTCGTTTTTCATCGTGCCGCAGTATCGGCCAGAATCCGTGCTCTTGACCGAAGTCAACGAACACTGGTTTTTGAGATGTGCCATCGTTCAAGCAGCTTGCTTCGGCCGAGGCACTGGAAACTCGCGAGCCCATCAGCGTCGTAGAAGCGAAAGAGCCAACAGTTGGCATAGGAAATCGGCGCTGCCATCGATTTCCGAGGCTGGATTGGCGTCGCAGCGGGTCAGGTCAGTCCCGATGCCTTATCTCCCCAACTCCCACGGATTCACCACCGGCACACCAGCCGCCACAAATGGGGCAGTATCCCGCGTTGCCACCGTGAACCCGTGCACGGCGGCAATAGCAGCGATCTGACCATCTGCCATAGAGATTGCCCGACCGG
>Ga0307509_10000020_pt1 | contig 255721 bp, 263 predicted proteins | sample 10_EM_MG_FD_202245 | JGI IMG/M metagenome (GOLD analysis project Ga0307509, IMG submission 202245) | Populus trichocarpa ectomycorrhiza microbial communities from riparian zone in the Pacific Northwest, United States - 10_EM | ecosystem: Host-associated > Plants > Roots > Unclassified... | reverse complement strand
TGTAGAGGAGGTATGACTCCACCCCCTAGAGCAAGCTCATGGCGGGGGGTGGAGAAAAGAAAAGTGGTGATAATCTCGTGGTGTTGAGATTTCAATCGCCGGGTGTGTAGAGGAGACGGAGGATGGTTGAGTTGGTTGTGTATCACTCGTTATATGATTGATGAAGAATCAATTATCGAAGGCAAAGAGGACAAAAACCGAATGCGAGAAAACTTGAAAGAGTGGAGGGGGTTGGGGGAGCTTTAAAGCGATCTGTTCTCAATACTAATCACCGGGCCTGTAGGCGCCTATCAGGCCTGGTAGGCTTCGTAGGCCGATCGAATTCGGCCTAGATCGGCCTAGGCTACTTCCCGAGCGGATCGGCCCGGCCTACCATCGGCCTGGCCCGTTGGGAACACTGCCAATGACATTGCGCCCCCCTTGCAGGTGATTGCATTAGGGCAGAAGTCTGGAGCGATGATGATGTGCTTTGAATGCCCCAATCGGCTTCATGAAAGTCCCGAGCCCCTAATCCACCGAAACTCCGAGCCCGAGAATCAAGAAGAAACATCCAACTTCAGCTCTAACCTTCTTGTTATTTCCCCATTCTTCCCTTGCAAGAAAATCTTTGACGTAAGTCGTGTCCGGTAAGTCACAAACGGCGACACCGGTTCCAGGCCTCATTGGCTCCATCGCATCTGTAGGCTGTACGATCTTTCCGTCAGGAGTTGTGATTGCTTGGCCCGATGTCAATATACTGAAGCAACGCCAGTCATTCATTCCTCTCAGTATCAGTTTTACAGTTCTCCGTATTCCACTTGTTGGATTTCTCCCCTCGCTCATGTTACCTCTTGGTCCGTTGACCAGATAGGTAATCTTTCCATCATTTGTTTTCCTTTGTCTTCCATACTGCTCTCTTTGATTTATTCTCCACTGCTGATATACAGTGCTGCCTCACTGCATAAAGAGCAGGTCTTCCTGACCATCCTAGACAGAATGAAGATTACTTGCATCTCTTGTTCTCATATGCCTCCGGTATATTGCCCGGCCTTTGGATAAATTTTCAACATGTGTGTGTGAACGGATTCCTCGAGTGAGATTTGATGATAATCTTTGGTTTTCCTTTCACTAAATCCTATGCACCGATATTAACCTAAGGACAGGCAGGAGCTCAATGACAAATGTGAAGTGAGTGAAAGTTGATAACAATGCAGTTGTGCTTGCTCTGTGTTTTAGCGTAGTATATGCTGCTGGTTTTGGAGTTGCAAGCATGAGTAAGACAGGAGCTTCTGGTTTTCTTTTGTAGATCGATAATGAACACCAGGTTCCAACATGAGAAATGATATCAGATGTGTAATACAGTAACAACACTTGCTTACTGTCATTCTCAATTCAAAAAAACACCAAGCATATGCTACAGGTAGCAATGTGTACGGTAGATAAGTACAAGCAAGGGAGCAAGAATTCAAACCACTACACAAATCCCAGATGTCCTCTGAGCGATTCCACCCATTCAATTCACCAACACACCCCATCCGGCCTCCCATTACTTCCAGCCCAAAATCACCCTCTTATAATACCTGAACTCCTCGATACTCTCCAAAATATCCATCATTGCCTCCCGCAGAAACTTCTACGCAGGAACCTTCCTATACACCTCCTCAGAACACCACATCCTCACCACCTCCTTCACATCGAAACATCCATAATCCTGCGATGCAGGGGCTCTACGACAGAGGAGTAATAGCGTGCCAGTAAAGCATGGTCGAATGGACAGAATTCCCTGTAAGAAACGTGATACCCTTTTCGGGGACGTGTTTCTTGATGTTAGTGAGGAGCTCCTCTGTCACTTCGGTGATGGTTACGGTTGACTCTAGGACGCGGGGTATGAGGCCTGTCGGATAGAGGGGTTAGCCAGATGGGGGGGCGGAGGGGGGGGGTTTTAAGAGTGTGTTTTCTAACAGAGTTTATAATCTGCCCACTGACTGTTGGATCCTGAGTTAACTGGAATTCACAATTCTATTAACCTGTCAAATTAAACCTATCATGGGCTGATGCAGGGATTGGCTGAGATTAGAGGTCGGGAGAAGATAGTGGATTTCACAAGTTTTTACAGACTGTACTATCGGATGTCTTCTGGGGGCAAGGCGTTCTTTGGTGGGTGTTTGGCAAGGGACTTTCGGAGGATCACAAACGAATCAGAAAGCAAGAGAAAGATGAATAGAGAAGCTGCACTGAAAGACCAATCATTCCCAACAATGCCCGTCTTCGCTCTTCTCTTCCGGGGTTGCTCTCTGCAGAATCCCTTTATACAACAAATCTATGCTATCCGAAAACAACCCCTACCTACTGGAAACTACGGCAACACTAGGCGGATTTCTTGGTCCACTGCACATAGCAGACCAGCGAGAGAGAAGGGGGGGGGAGGGGAAGGGAAGGGAAGTATCACACCTTACAATGGAGAAGTTTCGAAAAAGTTCCGCTTCCGGTTCCATTCCGTGATGGTGAAAACTCCCAGGATTAATTGCCATCATTCTTGCGCTCTTAGTTCCTTTCTCTCGGGCATGTCCAACTGTAGCAGCGGCCACAGCTGGAGCCAGTACACACCGGTAGGATTAGGTTAAGGCTCCAGATATCACAAGTATTACTGTACAGCCGTTATGCAAGCACAAAACTTATTCCTGGGCGGCCAGAGCTGGAAAAAAGAACCCGTGCCATTGCTAAACAAACAAAAAAAAAAAAAAAAGAGGGGGGAAGAAACCCTTTGGATTACCCTCTCTTTCCTGCCCTTTTTTTCTTTCCCTTTTCTCCTTTTCCCAGGCTTCAGCCCTTAAAGTCCGAAACCTCCTTCCTCCCTCGACCACCACCACCTTCAAATAATTCTTTTCTGTCCATCCGACTGCAAATGCAGGCACAAGCAGAGCATAGCATAGCACAGCAAGCAACGATACACGGTTGTGTATTTTTGCGAAAAGAAAAGAAAAAAAAGAACCTGCAAAGCCGTTGGGGTGAATGTACTTGTATCTACCGAGTTATGCAAAGCATGTAGTAGTACAAGTGCCCAAGACGAGGGAAAGAGACAAAAAGGAAGGACCCTGCAGATCCGGTTTCTCGCTAATGGCTTGTTGGCAGCCGAATCCCTTGCCAATAGTTATCGATACTATGGTAAGTTACAAATGCTTTGTTGCGGTAGGAACCAGAGTGAATGATTGCGCTGGGTGGGTAGGACTCACATTTTGGTAGGCGGGTTAGCTGAAGGAGGGTGCTGGGCTGTCCGGGGTATATCGGAGTGGATAATGCAGGAAGGTGAGAAAGGGTGGACTTGGGTTCGCTTGGGATTAGGAGGTTTGTAATTCTTTTCACAGCACTTGTTGGTTGGTGTGAGGGCAAGTTTGCCGTAGTTAGCCACATACCGCGGTATCTGTAGCCTGGCTATGATATCTGGTCGTTTATCTTCACTGGCGACTGGCAAGAGGGAATCTTCATACAATTCATGCCATTATCGTACTATGCTCTACAGTACAGGCAGTTCCACAGTACGGTATTTTCTTCCCCATGTGTAGCGATCAGTCATTCGTCGTTTTTTCCTTCCCCGGTTGGCCAACTCTCACAATAAAAATTAATAGAAGCGGAAACCCACTCCTTACTTCTTCCTCTCCCCCACCCCACCCTCGGGGCTGCGGAGTCCTTTCATGGAGAGTCGCATCTCCATCTGCGCTAGTTTCAAGAGAATCCTGGATTCAAGTGCTGAAATCTCTGATTTGATTCCCTTGTCTAACCCAGAAAATTGTAGTTGCACGTCTGCCAGATTTTTCTTTCAAACGTGGGGTTCACACAAGTAATATTGATAATGACCTGGTAGACCCATTAGTAAAATACAATTAGGTCATTTATTGCAAATAAAACATACTGATGTGACAAACAGGGCAACGATAATTGTGGTCCAGTGGTCTTGTCTGCGAAAACCATCATGCATATTTTCCCTGAGAAACGTCAAGTCCTTTTTAATAATTATCAGCACAGCTCAGAGTGAATACAATATTCTTACCTTGGTCATATTAGTCAATGTCTTGTCAAGACGATTGATGACATCAGCATCATACTTTCTTTCCTCGAAGGCTTTTGCTTCGGTTGCCTTGGTTTTCCCAGGCTCAATTCTACCAATGGGAGCACTATAACCCTCTCATTAGTAGACAAAGTTTGAGGTGTGAGATGAATCTACCTGGTACTGGACGGAGTATGTAGAGATCCGGGGCAGTAAGCGGGTTTGTGTGTGTAAAGAAGTAATTGGCGAGCAGGGGAGCAAGACAAACGAGCTCTAACCGAGAACATGCTGATAGAACAACCTCCTTGGTGGGGGGAGGGGGTGAATTTTTATCTTTTGTTGGTGGTGAAAAAGGGTCTGCGTTGGTTGAGGTGTTGAAACGTAAGCAATGTACCAGCAGCTATTCAAAAACAGTGACTGGGACTGTCACTAGACAAAAGTCGTGGTGAAACCTTACCCAGCAAAAGCTAAGCGAGAAGTTGCCCGGTCTTAAGGGTAAGTCAGGTAAGGCACAATAGGGAGCACAGACAAGACCTGGTGGCCAGAAAACCTTTTTTGGCGGTGGTGATAACGATGACAACCGGTGTGATGATAATGTTTCTGTTGAGTTTTCTTCCACAGTCCCACCTAGCAACGAGGAGAATGAAAATATTCCGTCACTTCTCATATCCCCATCGCCAGCTTGGTATGATAAATTTGCCTTTATCACTTGTTCGGTAGCTGTTTAGGCTTGATAACAACGGGGATTCTGTTCACTCAATACCGGTCTATATTTGGGTTCATAGTAATCCGTTCGCATATTGTTTCACGGGTTGATACCAGCTTAACACGGGATCAATTGCGCCCCCCCCCTTCCCCTCAGTCTCAAGGTTTCTAGCAAAACTGACCCCGAGCTCCCCTATGCCCCAACGATTGCACATAATAGGTGTTGAGAGCTATCTGATCGGAAGGAGTGGAAGCGAGAAGCTTCACAGGTTCAAAGGAGAGTGGTCACCGAAGATAGCGAAAGACTTATATTGCTTGTTGAGTAAGAAGAGAATTGAGTAAGGAAAGGAAAGAAGAAATAACAAGACGAAAGAGAAAGACAGAAGAGATGCTAAGATTCAGAGAAAGAAAAGGGGGAGGGTGACATAGGTAGTCATGACGTATTACTTGTAACTACAGCAACATACAAGAAGAGAGCACACCCGTGAGTACAGTTTCCAACAATAGGGCAAAGATCGGGGTTTGTAGCAGTCATTGATTCTCACTCGGAGTCTTTTATGTGGGGCTAGGCCGCCCGCGCACCTCCTGGCAGGATAACAGGTCCACCCACTAAGGAGCAATCATGTAACCCTTCCCGCCAGCATACCAAGTGCCCTTACCCTGACAGCGGCCCTCCCCCGATAGATATGACGATTCAGGCAGCTCAACCCTACCACATCGGTCACTATTCTGGTCGGTGCCTTCCAAAATTACTCGAGCGATTTGGCCCGACAATACCACACTCCGATATCACAATACAAACCTCCGACTTTCTGCCGAGCAACACTGACGGTGATTCCAGAGTGGTAGTGGTGGAGACGGAAGAGGTGACACTCCTCCTATCGTGCCTTTGGGATCTGCAACAGGCCTTATAAACAAAGTACATAACGATACGAACAAAATGAAAGAGGATGAACCGTTCCCCTATCTCGACAGGTGGTGGGGATAGCACTGGGATGATGATTGTGGGGGACGAGCTAGGATTGGAGCAGGATCCCTTGAGCTTTTTTTATGCAGTTGCAGAGGCTTGGTCGTCGGAGAGCCTAAATTAAAAGGTTCGCTCGATCAATTGTTTCTTTTTGCTTTATGCTCCACGGGAGAGTTTTCAAGAATCAATTGAAATTTTGCCCTTCAAACCAGGTGGTTGAACTTTCTACAGGAGCTGCTGCAGCTGCCGCCGCCCCCCCACCTGTTCAAATGCCTGTTGTGCACTTGAGGAAATTTTGAAAAAGGAAATCTGAACGTTTCTCAGCAACCGGAATATGCCATTCGTTACTCTGCTGATGATGTTATTACTGTAAAACAGAACGAGTGGTTCTCATTGCTAGAAAACGACACTCTGCTCCTACCGCTTTCTAAACAAAACTTAGAAGAAGCTTATGTTATTCTCTGACTCCCGCCGTACCAGACAACTGAATCACTGGCCAAGAAGTGGTCCCCGAGATGGACTGCTAGTAATGATGTCAGGTCTCGGTGTTTTATATCAGGCATACGATCCTTCAAAGCCTCTCTCTTTTCTTTTGAATTGGTTTCAAACTCCTTACAACCGTCTTCTACCATTGATACTGCAAGAGTGGCCGAATGGGTGGAAGTGGAGATGTAATATTGGGAGGAAATGGTAGTGGCGAGAATTTAGGATTCATTTTGGATAGGGCGATTCACATTGCCTCCCCGTCCCGTCGCCTCCACCGTCTCCACAGATGTTGGAGAGAAAAGAGGGGGAGAAAGAGAATTACCAATCAATCAATAACTTTCCCTTATGTCACCCTTCTTCCTCTTCTGAGGTAGCTAAGTTTACCGGAAATCTCGGTGGAAGGAGAATGGTGGTCCCTTTTCACGAGCAGAAGTTGGCGGTGGGGTCCCGGCAAGAATAGATTCATTTTCTGGGAGAGTGTGACCTACTTTTGCGATAAAGTATTTGTGGGATGGGAAAGAAGCATTTCTGAAATTCCAAGGGAGATCGGATGTTGAAGAAGAGATCTTAGAGGAGAGGAAGCAGAAACAAAGTACAGGCGACGGGAGGAGAAGAAGCGGTAGAAGAGCTTTATGTTCGTCCAGCCTCTAAACTCTTGTCTATATTTTTATTTCGGGGTATCTATAGCTAACATTTTGCCGTAGAGAGCTGCATTGCCTCGAGAAAAAGAGGTAGGGGTTTACAGCATGAAATGAAGATGTGGCTTGTCGGGTTTTCGGTCTAGTGCACAATCTTTGGTTATATGCACGATATCACTAGGGGTTATCCCTTAACCTGTTTCTAGGCACTGGTTTTGTTCCCTCCTAACCCAACTTTCGCTTTTTAGAAGGCAGTGTTAGGCTACGGAACTATTCTGATCTAGAACCCATGGTATCATCATCACCACTACACCTTAGCCCCCCCAACCCAAATTTCCGCCTCTACTGCACCTCGCCCCTCCATGGGATCCCTGCCTGAGCCCCCATCCTCTGAACATTAATCGACGCCGCCCTTGTGGCAAAATTCAGACAAGCCCCAATGCCATTCCCTTCGGCACAGGCAACTGCAAATGCGCCAACAAACGTATCCCCAGCACCGGTAGTGTCCACAACGTCCTGCACCCGAACATCAGGCCTAATCCAACCTTCCTGGTTATCCGAGTTCTTGAAGTAGCACCCGCGGGCACCCATGGTGATAACCACACTCCGCTTAACGCCGCGCTCAAGGAAGCGGTTGATCGTTGACTGAATCCCGGCATCGTCGTCCAGGTAGGTGACTTCCTCCCCAGTGAGGTACGAAGCTTCTGTTTCATTGAGGATTAGATGGTCGATTTTGGAATAGAACTGGAGGGGAATGTGCCTGGCCGGGGCAGGATTTAAAATGGTCTCGATATTAGCGTTGGAGGCAAGCGTCAGGAGGTGCAGGACTGTTTGGAGCGGGGTCTCGAGCTGCAGGAGAAGGATGGAGGGAAGAGGACTAAAGCTCGAGAAGAAGTTTTCTGGGAAATCTTGCGAAGTGAGAGCCTCGTTTGCGCCAGCAGTGTAAAGAATGCGGTTCTCGGCAGTGTCTTCATCGACCTAGTTCTGTTAGCCTGGATTTTCTAGTGATAACTCAACCGTGATATATGTATGGAAGGGTGGAGGGGGCGGGTACTATGATCACGGCGACACCGCTGGAAATTCCTTCCTTGACAACAATTCCTTCAACGTCGATTCGATTCCGCCTCAAGCTGTCTTTGATACGACTCCCGAACTCGTCATCTCCAATAGCACCGATCATCTTGACGGAAATGTTATCTAGTGGCGCATCGGAGGATGCTCTAGCTAGGCGACAGCACGCGACAGCTTGGTTCGCTCCTTTCCCCCCCGGGGCAGTTGAAAAAGACTGAGCAGTTATGGTTTCGCCGGGGTTGGGAAGACGGCGAGTTCTGGTCGTCAAATCAGTGTTCAGTGAACCGACAACGAGAATAGTCCTCGGTATCGGAGCCATATCGTTGAAGACCTTGGTCAGTTTATTCGAGTTTAGAGTCGATCGGTAGATGATGTATTTGGGTAGGGGAGGTAGGGTAGAAAAGCGCTCTTGAAGGATAGTGGGGTGGGGCAATTACCGGCATGTGACGTTGAGCAAGCACGGGTAGGGTGCGTGTTTGGTTAAAAGGAAAGAGCCGCATAAGTTGCAGGTGCAGGGGCCCTTGTGAGTGACGCTCAACAGACCTCGTATCACGTGCTTGTCGAACCACAGTGTCCATCCTTCAGAGTTTCGGCTTCTGGGTCAACCAGACAAGTGGGTTATGTAATCCTGGTCGAGGGCTCTCGCAGAGTTTGAACCTTCACGCGAGCTTCGCCATCCTCACCTCAACTTGGCCCTGAAGTGAAAGAGCTCGGATGAGCATCATACATGCCAATATCACTCACAATACCGGTATCCGCAGTCTTCGCCATAGTCGTGACCATCTGGGCGGGTGACGAACAGGGTTACAGTGGAGATCCCAAACCCTAACCCATCGATGGTGGTACAAGTATGATAACGACATATCTCCCTCCCGGGGCTTGACGAATACCGGTATATACGAGAGAACACTGTCTTCCATAACTCTCATTTTCCCCACCATTTTCTACCCTTTGCATTTGATCACTGAAGGGGTTATTAAAGAGGTAAGAATTTTAACCTAGAAAAAATAATATTATATCACACCTCCGACTCTCCTCCCACGATAAAGTGAGCCCCAGCATAACGATAAAGCCCTAAAAATATCCCCTGTTTTATAAATACAGCATACTATGATACCGATCCCGGCAGCACAATAGGGGTGTCATCTCCTCCGCCTCTACCACCTTTAGAATCACCATTAATGTTGCCCGGTACGAAGCCGCATGTTTGTATCATGATGTCGGAGTCTAACATGGTGGCCAAATCGCAGTCTTAGGTTTGGAAGGCTCCGACCTAAATTTTTATACTATCAAATATATTAAAGTTGAGCTACCCCAATCGTTGCGTCTATCGAGCAGCCTTTATCAGGGTGACGGCGCTTGCTATTGGCGCCGGGAGTTATATAATAATTTCTTTGGAGATGGTCCTGCGACCCCTGGGGTCCAGGGACCTTCGCATCACTTAAGCTAAGAATCAGAGTGAGAACCCACCTTTCTCTACCGGTAATATGGGGCATTTTGCATAAGTTCTTCTGATGAGTGGCTGTATTTTGGGCCAAAAAATAAAATACAGGCCCAGATAAAGAAAATCAACGTTTGAACATAGCGCGGGGGGGGTGGACAGAGAAGAGAGGGGGAAGGCGGGCAACATGGCGAATCCAAGGTCTATTTGTTCCCCTCGTTGAGTTGCCCTTCCCCATCATCTTATTTTTTTTTCAAGTTTTTCTACCCCCTCCACGACTACTCGAGCAGAAGGTATGTAGGTGTCCACGAATGACTAAGTAATATAACTGTGAACAAACAGAAGACCAGAAATCCTACTATTGGAAATGCCAATTTAATGGGCTCATTTGGTGCGGGATATGCACAGGCTGGGGACGCTGTGGTATACCTATACACAAGTGGAAGGACGAGCAAACTATGAAAATGTTTTCACCCCCCAATTTCTCTTTCCTTATCTTCTCTCGCTTCACACCTTTCCTCCTGTACACAACTCTCCTTAAGCATTTCCTTTCCATCACTTATCACAATCTATCATGATCCTCATCTCCGCTTTATCCAGACCCCGTGTCTCCAGCTAAGCTGTTCCACTCCACTGCGGAAAATCTTCACCGACAATCATTACCTCTCCAGCGATTATTTTTAACACCGACCCTAGACCGATAACCGAGTGATCGAAACACCATTCGATTAGGGAAGGTAGCGAAGACATCCCACACCTGTAGGCCCTCTTCGCTTTGATGATCTCAAAAACCCTATATACTCTCAATCGCCATCTACGTCAGGAACCAGCAAAGGTGATTGAGCAGTGCGCAGGTTACGCTTCCTGCAGGGGCCTAAAACAGTATTCCCTGAGTCGTTTGTCATATCAGTGGACTCGTAATGCAAGGGAAATGGGTGGAGAGGTAGCAGTACTTATAGCCCGGTACTCTCCCTCTTCCGCTGCAAAAATCCCTACCACATACACCAACCGAGTCGATCACAAAAGGAGTTCACCAACCATCGGTATGTCGCAGGCTGCCCCGAAGTACCAAAGTTACTAATTTAGTCCCAACGCTTTACTTAGCAGTGCCCAGAAAAGCCGCCGACCTCCTCCGCCGCCAAGAAGGAGCCCTCCGGGTAGAGTTTCTCTGCCAACAGCTACAGCTCCTCCAGGAGCAAAGGAAGGTGGCTCCCTCAGTGGAGCCTCCAGGAGCCGCCAATCCCCCGGGGATCCTCAGAGGGGGCTGGGGGAGTGAGGGGTAGGATGTGGGAAGCGCAGGATAGGATGCTAGAATGGGTGGGGGGGATGGTGACATCTGAGGGTCGGGGGGGTTTTTTTTTCCCTTTTCTTTAATTATTAATTATTCAATACTATCGATGTAAACCTTGATCGTGAATTGGCCATTTCGATTTCAGGAAATATCTAACACGCGGCATTAGATGTCGGCCCCTTTCGGTTGCTCACCACATTTCTACTTACGGTTATCATAGGATAATCAGGAGCAATGATGCCCAGACAATCTTGTGTTTGCCATGGCCATTCTAAGCTCTACTGATTTTGTTCTACTCTGAGCACTACACCGTAAGTTTTCTATATCATTATAACACAAATATCATAATCTTGAAATATATTGGTTGGAGAGAGAAAACTTTAATCCCAACCACAGCGATATTAAAGGCCCAATATATACGGCGAAGTAGTGGTACGCCAAGAGTAAGAAGCCTTAAGTTAGAGAGAGTATTACATGCCCTTTCTGGATGCCGCCCTGGAGAAGTCCTTGAAACCACCGGCAGTCGGGGGTTGAAGGTATCTATCCCGAGTGACATTTTATGATGAAAGTACGAGTCCTTGATCACCCCTAAACCATAGGGCCACTCAGAGAAATAAGCTATGACGATGATAATAATATATTATTATTATTATAGTCTAATTCAATAATTTTGTGATTGGCATGGGAGAGAGTAGATTTGATGATAAGCGATAGGCCATGGGAAGGCGCCCTAGGGAATCTTGAAAAGTCACTCACTGCCTTGAAATATGCACGGCAGTCTTCTGTGATTCTCCTCGCTTGAACAACTACTCCACCGACACGGAAGGGCCCACAGCACTGACTAGGTGAGTCTAAAGTCATCCGGACTCTTCAGACCTGAAAGTAAGCTTCTTATCTACCTACCCTCCACCCCCTTCCCTTCTCAACCCCTGCAACTCACCAAACACCCCATCCCCAACTAACGCAAACAACCTAGAGCCAAAGACAAAATGTCACAAGACCAACCGCGCGAACTATTACACCTCTTCAAAACTCCGAACAATCAGTCACAGCTCCAACACCACCGCTTCCGCACTCCAAATACAACCACCACCACCGATAATCTCTCAGAGTCGACGGAAAGTACCGACTCTTCTCCAGCAGACCTAATCCTTCACCTCTCGAACACCGACCACGCAGAGACAATGTCCTCTGCAGAACTGCGCGCACGCACGGGCGGGCAGATATTCCTTACCAAGCCGGTGGATGTCTTCCAACCAACCGGCAAGCCGAGACAGAGGCAGAGGCAGAGGCCGGTGGAGAATAGTGAGGATTCCTGGCTGTGCAGGCCTAGAGGTGGGTTGAGCATTCGCGCGAGAACCAACGTGGGAGCAATCACGCCGACGAGGATTGCGGCGAGGAGAGGTTTTTTGAGGGACGGGGGTCTAGAGGAGGGAAAGGGTCGCTTAGATGGTGTAGAAGAGGGTGACGAGAGCGAGGAGGGTAATGAGAGTGTAGGTTCACTAGCCATCATGAGGGGTTAATTGCGCTAACTTGTGAGTGATTTATCAGGTTGAGTATAACAAGAGTACAGAGGTTTGCTTCGAGACAGATGATATTGATGGCGATGTGTTGATGGGGGATGCCGACCCGGATGAAAGCATCTCCCAAACATAGTGGTAGGAATAGATAGGCAGACGAGCGCGAATTATGATTTATTATCGCAATTAACTTCCCCCTGTGGACCGCTCCCATGAAATGTGGGAACTACCATGGAAAGCGATCCCTACCGCAGCTCCTCCATGCTATATCCATACTACCATATAGAAAACCGATGTTATCCACTCATCAGCTCACTTCTACCTTCGAGATAATCTCTTGAATCTTCTCCTCCCGACTCTTCATCTCTAAGAAGGACTTGACTTCCTCTCCTTTTTTCTTCTTCTCAGTACCCAAAACCAGATCCTCGACATCCCTACCCCCCCGGGCCAAGCAGCACGTAATAAGCCAACCAAGATATTTTAAAATAATCTAAGTTATCCCCATAATTCTCCCAGCATCCAATTATCAAAATAACCATGCTCCCCCAAGAATCCCCCACCAACCCAAACCTACGATAATACTATCCAAAAACCTCAAATCCCATCCTTCCCACATACCCATCCCCTAAGTTTAACCAACCCCCACTCAATACCCCAACCCTCCCCTCAGCCCTCTCAAAGTCCTCTCCAACAACCCGCCACCAAGCACAATATAATAGCCCAAATAGAGAAACCCATCCTCGTCCACCCACTTCTCGCCAATCTCACCGATCATCATATCAGTCGGCGGCACGACTGCCTCCTCCTTCTTCTTCTTCTCCCCCTCCTCCTCGTCGCCGGCAACATACACCACGAGCCGATCAACCCCATCGCCCCTGAGCCCTAGACTGGAGTGCACGTACGCCACCAGCTGGGCCCAGGTTACTCGGTTGTTCACACAGAACTTTTCCCCCGCCAACGGCGTGGGCGGAAGCTCCGTGTGCGGGGTGATCTGTAGGATTAGCAGGGTGGTGTTGGGGTTAGCCGCCTGTTTTCGTAGGGAGGAGGTCACCCGGGTTTCGAAGGGGTGGCTTTTGTATGTGAAAGCTGAACTAGTTGGGGGAGGGGGGTGGTTAGTATGAGTGTGAGAGAGTGTGAGGGGGTGAGGGGGTGAGGGGGTACACCATTTTAGGAGTTCCGGGGATGGCATTTTGGTGTTGTGTTGTTGGTAAGTGGGGTGCTAGTGATGCGTGGTGATGAGGAATTTTGTAAACCTTTAAGGTAGAAGAAGACTTATGACCAGGTTTTTTTGGAGGATTTATAGCTGTGCATATTTTCGTGTCGAGTATAGAATGTTGGGAATTAGGTCCTCATCCTTCATTCAGAGTGGTGAAAAACAACGAAGTCATACAATTCCACAATGGAGATATGTTGTGCCCTACAGTCAAGGGTTAGTCCGCGACAGATGCTGGAGGTTAATTCCACAGATAGGGAAGGACAGACATCCAAACGCTCCCAACTCAGCCTTCGCATAACATCGCAGCACACACTAGAATTCCTAATTCATGTGTACGCTCCGAGGGGACACAAAACAGACCTGCTGGGCCTCCCACTCTCAGGCACAGATTCTCTCACTTTTGAATTCAATGATCGGATATACTCGAGCACTGTACAGTACCGTACTTTATGTACAACCCCCTCTAACATACTGGCACCATCGGCAGCCTCACACCTCTAAAAATCCAAAGATAGCTATTTTGTACGTATAATCGTATGATCCAAAGATAATGTACGAGTATTTATTAGCATGCCATCAGACAAGTAGCAACACTACATGTCAGATTATTTTGACTAAGACTACCGTATCGTAATTATCTCGACAAAATCGCCCCTAGAACCAAAGAGAGAAACGAAGAATCAAGCGCCACCAGATTTAAGACACGCTTTAAGATCATCGTGCTCGACACCCGGATCTGTCAGGGAAAATAAAACTCCAGGTAGTAAGTACTCCAGCACACATGAGCAGACAAAGTAGAAAAATATACGCAAGACGGCCCCCCAGTAAATATAAATAAAGGGATAGTAATATAAAAAAGACAAGCCATTCACCCTAGCAGTCTAAATAGTATTCTAAGAAAGGAATGCCTAACGCGCCATTGCTCTCATCCTAGCCCCAATTCTAAGATATTTGTCTGGGTCCAATCTTGTGTCTTCTTGGAGCCAATCGCCAGAGAAAATGCAGTGGACCTTCATCCGCTTGTGGTAGGAGAGGTCAGGTAGGAGTTTGGGGGTGATCAAAAAATACCTATAGAGCTCTATTTGTTAGCATGACTCACAGGGTGGGAGATATACCCGGGAAAGGCTTACTGCGAGGTATATTCTTGACAAGCGATACTAACCATCCTATGATGGACAAGCCGCTCGTTCCTAGGGTCCATTCCTTGATTGATTTCATCAACGACTCTGAAAGGACTCCGCGCAAGACTCTGGAGTGCCATCAGATAGAAAACCGTGCTGACGGCTCTCTCACCGCCACTCTGGCGCTGATTGTTCAGGATCTGCAAGCTCTCGTTTGCTCTGAACTTGACTAAAATCTGTATAGCCCACTTATCATATTCGTCCTCCTCCTTGTGTACACGAACCTCACCAGCACAGTTGATTTTCTCGAAGGACTTCGAGAAGGCAGTAGAAATTTTGGCAACAAGGCGGTCAATTACCGGCTCCCATTTATTACGAAGTTCAGCTATAGCGGCAGAATGTTTTCTGAGGTTTTTTTCCCGTTCAGTGATTTTGTCCTCGAGGTTCCGAATTCTGGTGGCGCGGTCTTCATATTGCTTAATAGCGTTGGGATTTCCTTCGTGAAGTAAATCGAGTCGAGCATTCTCGGCTTCGATGTCTGTCTCGATATCTTCAGCATTCTTTTCGGGCGGAATCTGGTTCATGAATTCGGATTCTTCGGGAGAGAGCCCCTGTATAATCTTGCGACAGGCGCCTTGAAGGGCGCGGGCGCGAGCGGCGCACTCAGTTGCATGCTGTGCAAGACCAGTAGACTCGGTCTTCTTAGCTCCAAGATCCCGTGTTACATCCTCAATCCTCCTCTGTAATATCTCGGCATCTGAACCTGCCTCTGCGAGCCTGATCCGACATAAGATTAATTCATTATGAATCGCTACGAGACTTTTCACAAGGTTCTTTCACGATTGTTAGTTTCGCAACCGATAAGACAACGGGCACAACTCACTGCGAATTTTTGCGCATCAACCGCCCTCTCCATCACAAGTTCCTCTTTTTGCGATTTCCACCTTCTCATGCGCTCTTTGTAGTCCTCTCCGCCTCCCATCTTCCTCTTGAGATCCTCCTCAGCACTAGCTAGAGTGGCCTTAAGCTTGACATACTTTGCTGCCTCCTGTTGTTTTGTAGCCTTTTCCGCCTTGATCTTTTGATTGGCAGTTTGCGCTGCCTTATATTTGGCAACAAATGTAGCCCTAGAATCCTTCAACTCATCTATTTTTTTCTTGACATCTTCCAGGTCGCTTTCCATCTCCCCAATGGAGCGGCGAATCTCCTGCTCTGCTTGGGTGTCAACTTGCTGTGCAGCGAAGGCTTGGGCACTACGAATCGATGTTACGTTTGTCATAACCTGGTTATAACGCCTCCGCAACGTGTACATATTTCGCCCAGTAATCCATCTGTTGATCCTGGTGCTCTCCATGTTTTTATTCTGGGCAGCAGTAAACTCTCTGAAGCTTATAGGCTATGTCCCAAACAGTTAGACATATGACTTCAAACTTTAAAGATATTAATGGACATACCGTTGTGTGAATGCGGCATTCCTGACACAGCATTGATATAACGGGCGCTGGACCATCTATAAAATCAATAGTAAAACCGTCAAATCCCAGCCCTCGTGCTTCCTCTGACGACATCGGTAGAGGTGGAACGGGGACATTGGAATTTTCCCTAATGGTAACATCTCGCAACTTTAGACTCTCAGGACCAGAGCCAAAGCACACATCCAATAACTTCCGATAATCGTTTTTGTTCTGCGCGATGAGAGCAAGCTTGTCGTTTTTGCCGAGTTGCGATTCAACAACGTCGGCGTATTTGGGATCAGTAACATTACAGGTTAATACCGGGGGACCAAGTATTTCTTGTTCGAATTCACCCCGGTGGGTTTTGATCCACTGCCAAACCCGATGAGTATCCCTGCTCATGCGTTCAAGCATTCTCTCGCGGACCCCAATAACCGAATTCAAATCCTGAAGACTGTCTCTCGGTCAGAGAAAGGCCACACATGAGCAATGAAAGGGAAATTACTCCTTGTTTGTCCGGCTTATTTGACCGGTAATTTGATTCGCCCTCTCAAGCGCGGGCTTGATCTCCGAGTCGATATCATCGATCCTCTCCTTTATGTCTCTAACCTCATGATTGCTATCACCCTATAGAACCTATTAGTCAAAAATTAACCCCGCCATGGGATCAAGAATCCTTACAATCTTCCCGTTATAATAGGCTAGATCGACTTCCGGAGGATCCTCTTCCAATTGCTTCTTAAGTCTGGCAATCTTTTCTTTTTCTCGCGCTATCTGCTGCTTCCGGCTCTGTTCTGCTGATCTAGCTGCATCCATCTTATCGGTAATTTCTGTTATTTTCTCATCGGCTTTCCCCATAACATCATCCTTGAACTCTGTAATTGCTAGCTCTTTGGCTTCAAGTTCCCTTTTCTTCGCTGCCACACACCTCTCGAGAGCCTTCTGATATCTGCGCTTTGCCTTAGGCGCCTCAGTCATTGGCTCAACTTGCTGCTCAAGCTCACGAAGCTCACGCTCTGCCACCTTGCTTGCATCTTTAGCCTCTTTAGCTAGACCCCTTGCCTCTCGGTATTTAACAAAAGGCCTAGCCTTATCCAACAGCTCAATCCTTTTGATAATTTCTTGCCTCTCCCGTAGGCGTTCAACATCCTGTTGTAAAGCAGCCTGCCGCGCCTCCATCGACGTCAATTGATTACGGTCGATTTCTAACTCGTTTAGCAACTCTTTTTGGCGTTTACCAAGTTTCTTGAGGTTTTCATGATGGCCGAGGATCTCTGGGGGCGCCGCAGCCCGTTGGGTGTGGGTCAACAGGTCAATAGCCGTCAAGCCAGCGAACTCAACAACACGGTCCTGCGGGAGGAATTGGCAAAGATTATCTATTTGAATGTTGTAGGATTTTACAAGCTTCGTAACTTTTCCAGATGTACTAGGCGAACCTAACAGCAATATGTGAGCCACTTTAATACTGAAAGAATGGATCTCCCATTGGTCTCTCATATCCTACCATTGAGCGTAAATGTGGAAGTGTTGTTTTCTCGTCCAATCTTCCGTTTAATGACAGGGTTCCTCTCGTTCTCTTTTCCCTGTAATTCGATTTCGATGGTAGCAGTGTCACAGCCGTGTTTGACGAACTCCGATATTTCCTTTGCTCGCCCAAGATTCTATTGCCGAGACACCATAAATTATTAAGATTTCTAGAATCGTCAAAGGATGAAACTCACTGCCGGGCTAGAACCCAATCCAAGACAAATAGCACAGACAATGGTCGATTTGCCTGTTCCATTAGGCCCGATGACCATGTTCAAGTTTGGTCCGGGAAAGAATTCAACAGCCGTGTAGGTGACAAAATTTTCAGCCTTGATTCTAACAATGCTTCCAGGCTGAAAAGGTTGGGAATTCCGCTCTATTTCGCCTCCTCTGTGACCCATTACCTCCTCCTCTTCCTGATCTGAGTCGGCCTCCGACAGAAGACTTCCATCCATGTCAGGCTTCACAAATACATCACTCTCCTCGCCATCCGGATCCTCCCCACTGACTTCATCGTCAGAGGCTATTTCCTCACGTATGGTACGAGCGCGTTTCGGATTTCTGCTGGGGGGAGGGGACTCCAAGGATGATAGTTCTTCAGACTCGGAATTATCCGTCAGGTGCTGCGCAGAGCGCTTGTGTACCAGCGAAGGCATCCCCTAAAGTCCGTCAGTCGCCTAAGGGAAATCTTGTTCCGCGAGACAAAGTGTTTGATGGAATGAACTCAAAAGCGCGGAGCAGTGAGGTGGCGAGAGTTGCTAAGGATGCGATAAGAGGTGTGAGGGGGGGGTTAGATCAGAAAGACCAAAAAATTCGCGTCACCACCCGGTTGACATCGCGTTGAGTGGTCGCAGAACCGCCAAGCCAACCAGGTAAAACCGTGATTCTAGAAACCTGATTAATAACGAATAATACTGCGTGATAAGACCAAACCTTAAATTGCCTGCACTCATCTCTCCAAAAGTGTGTGATTTTTTATTTTCCCAGCACACAGCGGATCAGGCGTAAGATGTCCTATCCTTCGATCCCTGGAATGAGCGACCGCAATCTACCAAAGAAAGTGAAGCTTTGCTCGCTTTCTGTGCATGCTTAGGCGATCCCAGCGAAGTGGTTCAAAGCATAGACAAAAAACACTGGATTCTTGGCACTCAGGTTCTACCTGGAGTCTCTAGCCTTGCCGCACAATTCCATCCACTCCTAAGAGAGTATAATACTACAAGTATCATACACTACTTGTAAACTCACTTTTCTAGCTTCCACAGTGAGAGACTATCAAAATACCGGTACCCTAATGCCCTAATTCCATAGCACCGAAAGCCCTTCTTACTAAGACATACACTTATAGGTACAAGCCCTCTGTACCCATATGCGATTCACCGCAAGCTATTGAAGGGTCGCGTTTGCATCTCACCCACATATTTCCTGGTGCAAGATAGGGATAGACATCCAGTACGACACAGATTTACGTAACAGGCATCAGGCACGGGTGGATCGTACTCGTACATCCAGAAGCATTTTTACTATAATGTTTCATTCATCCGCCACCCTAACTAAACCCAGAATTTGACAAACAAAGCTTCACTTAATCCCTTCCCCAACTCTATCTCCCAATACCTCCCTACCCACTCCGCCGGAAACACCGAGAGCCCACCTGAAATCAGCAATCAAAAGGATGCCCCATCCATTTCCTTACTAAGGCCCGTTTTACAAGAAAAATATAATCCCAAAAAAAGAGACTCCAGGGTAAAGTCAGAGGGTTACTCAAGATGTACTCCAGAGACCATCTTAACCCTCGAATACCATTCTAGGCTCATATTCTTTCTTGCCAAACGTGCCAAAGATGCCTCATACAACCGCAACACCCCCGGTGGACAGAAATACTCCGCCCCAATTATTCCTCATCCTCCTGAAGAGTGTCGATCTCGCTCTAACCCCAAGTCAGCTCGACGCTACCGAGTCCTATGGAGTTGGAAGTAACTCACATCCGTAAGCTTTCTGGGAACTTTGATAGCATAAAGCTCTTCGATGATCTTGCGTGCCCCCGTTTATATTAGCTTGTTCCTTTTTCCTTTCTCCTAATCATTGAACGGAAGCGCTAACCGTAATCGAATAGTTACGTGGGAAAAGATTGTCAAGGAACGTTTTGAGACGAGCATAGGGGATAAAGCGTCTAGGGATAGTCTGGCTTTCTCTCATTTCGAATCGTTCTGTTTTTCCGATATCTTTCGTGGTTACTTCGTGAAAAGTTGTTTTATCTTTTTCGTGATCGATGTGTAGTAATTTCGTCGTTGTGTTTGGAGAGAGATTGAACCCTGGGGGAAACCAGACATTTTGGTGGGTTTTATAGCAACACCTTTCGATCTCCCAGGCCTGAGGATACAATTTGAAAAGCATAAAAGGATCATGACATGTCCATCCTGCAGATGAGGCCCCTAGACGAAGAAGGTCCGAACAACCGTTGCGGTGGATATCCCGACCACGACTGCTCCACGCCTATTATCGCTACCCGGCCTCGTAACTCAGTCACCAATTCCACCTTGCCACCGGTGAACAAATTCTCCTCTACTTCTACTCACGCCCCATCGATAACTTAAGGCCCCCTCACTGTGTGTGCAGATTCGGCGCTTCCACAGATGTAGATAATCGTTGGTCTCAAACCGGACTGCGGACTCGAAGAACGTTAATTCCCCTTATGCAGGTTTTGCACTGCCTCAGCCTCGTCTATGATCATACTGCAGACTTAAAGGTTGTCCGCCGTCTGCACTCAAAGAAATTGCGGTTTGCGAACAGGCAAATAGCACGCGAAAGATGGGAAATGGGAGCCTAAGAACTTTATCCAAGATGTTCATCGGGCGGATGGAGTAAGAGTGGTTGGTCCTTCCTGTGGCGAGTGATGGTGCATGATGGTACCGGCACCTCTGGGATTCAAAGCTAAAAAGCCGGCATGGGCGGCTTCATCGCGATAGGTTACTGAGAACCCCCGTGAAGCAGTTCACGGTAAAGCAAATATATTGCAATTTTCTAGTTTTTTTCCATCTATCTTTCTATCTTGCCCGGTGAAGATGCTTGTCCCTTCCGGATCCCGTATGAATAGCAAGAGTTAGAGCGGGGACATGACACCATGTTCACGAAACATTTACTACATGCAGATAATACCACAAGACCGAACTGAGTGGTCGCGGGAAATCCTGAATTGTTTTCGCTCAACATCGTCTGCGTTGCGAGAATTTGAGCCTTGGGATATACAGCCGGACCCTCCGTTAGATGTGATACTTCCCCACGAGATCAATGATGAGGTGGCAATTAAGCAATTAAGCAATTGAACAGGAGCCCCACCTTCTATGGATATCCTCCGGACAGTGTGTTGCGCTCTGGCTTCTTCTAAGCCAGCTCGTACTCGGCTATGACAAAACAGTCATATATTCTACTATGTTCTCACTCTCTCAAGGAATAGATTGTCAACACTCTCAAGGATCGTCAGATGGGCCGCAATATTAATACGCCTACATGCGTAACATATAGAGAAGCCCTTTTTACTAGCCTGGAGATTCTCCAATGGGGGATATTCCCCCCCCTCTTCAATTTTCTTCCCTTGTCCAAGATTTTCAGGTTTCTTCTCTCACTTGATAGCCTACATGATATGCTCATATCACATCAATTGAAGCCAATAGAGGGTTTTCCTGTTATTCGTCTGTGTTGTCAGTCCTCTGGAGCCAGTAGGAAGTAATCCTGAGCTGTGAATATGCGAAGCCCAGCACAGTAAAATCTTGCACCGAGGCCATTCCTACAGGCTGTCTTCGGAGCTTCAGTATTTCAATCTCGGTGATGTGCTGTATTTCTGGCCTTGCAGACTTCCTCTATGCACATGTTTTCTAGCCTTCAACAGCAAATAACAATGCTACACCTAGTATCGGCAAGTTGGATCTTGTGGAGTTAGTGGTCAGCAGAACTTGCTTCTCCACTATCTCGATTCTTAAGAAAAAAGAAAAAAAACCACCGAACACGCATACCCAACTACCCCATAATCGGTATTTCACATCCTCGTAGTGAAGGAGCGATCGGGAACCACTGATTGCGGGATATTATGATCAATAACTTTTGTCTCTCCCCTCACTATCTGCCACCTGCTAAACACTCCCTCACTCCCCACCCTTCTCTTGGGCAACGCCCCTCATACCCTATTTCTAACATCAACCAACATGAATAGAACCAATGTTCGGAGGGCCACCTCAATGACTCCCTAATTCTCTCCGATCCAGCCCTCCTTGTATGGGAAACATCACCTTGTCCGTATCACGGTGGTGCACACTCTTGATATTAGTGCATTTACCGGAGCAGCAAACCTTCGGTGCGAACCCCTCTTGAGGATTTTCTAGATATTTGAATTTACATCTCACTAACTCAACAAACCTACATCTCCCGGCCACGCCCTATCTCCCGTTGTGCCGAGAAGAACAGTTAAGTATTTTTATCTTAGTCCCCGGTTATGTCTCGGAGGACGGGATAAACATTTCCGAAACGAGGCAGGGCAGTGGATGGAGTACTCGGGAAAGGTGAGAACGAGAATAACGATTGCTGGGATTTGTAGGGTGCCAACAAGAGACCGAAGAACGGAAGAAGTCATCTGTCACTAGGTGAGTTTGGTGGAGATTCTGAAGTTGACAACTAAAGCTACAAAAAAATGGCAACATCCCCTGTATAGCATGCTATATATCTCTTAGGAATCGACGCTCCATCAGTCCTCACAGGTTGGCCCTCTCTATCACATGGGCATAGGCCAGTCTCACACCGATACCAGAATACCAATATTTCTTCTCCCTGCTTCGAGGACGGGAAATGGGGGTGGAGAGTGCTTGCGGTCATACAACGTTGGACAATAAAACTTGCGAATAATGAACCAAATCTCCGACATGTTTAGGACTGGAAACAAGCACTCGCAGCAGGCAGGTAATACCTGAAAGCAGGGGTCATGAATTTATCTGGGCGCTCAGGCAAGCACTGATTTTTTTGGCATATATTTTGCGAACCCCTGTTTTCGGGAGCTTCTTGCCCTCGGCATCCCTCATTGTTTTGCTACTGGTACCGTAGCGGGTCCCCCCCCCCGGCAAAGCATAGACGAGTAAGGTACGAGAGTTTTTTCTCTTAGACACATGCAGTGGGTTACTAATAATTTTACATGCTATCATACGTTACTGCATCTAATTGTATTATGATCTCATACCGATAATATTCTTCAACAAGGAATAGAAAAATGGAGGTTTTAGGCGTTACCAGCCCTCGCTTCTTGCCAAGCAAAAGGAGGCGCAACCGGTAGCGGTAGAGAAAACCGTTCCCCTAGGATAACCCACATTTACTGCTCACGAGCAATCACTAGCAGCATTGCAAAGAAGGCCTTGGGCAATCGAACCCGGGGGGTTAGAAGGGGGGCCCGAATCGGGTCTTCTGAAAATGGGGATTGAAAAGGAGGGGGGGTTCTATAATGTCATAGTAAGTCAAAATAGCAGGAACTTTTATCGGAATTTCCACCTTCAACCCTTATGTGTGAAGTGTTTATTCCTCAGATGCAGGGAAGGAGGAGTACTGGTGCTAGCTTATTCGTTTCTTCTGCTACATTTTGCTCCCTTTTCCTATCACTTTATTCCTTTGCTCCCAACTGCCTTCAAATGTCATTCTTTACCTTGATTACCATTTCTGTTAGAAGGGGTTCTATCTTATATCCCCCCGGTTCGAAAAAGCTCGTTCCTAGTCCTTCTATCATTTCTGATCAAACCCCAACCTTCTTCGCAACATGGGAGAAAACCGATCCCCTAGGATTACCCACGGTTGTTGCTCACTAGCACTCGCCAGGGATGGAAGGGCGCGTTTGGAGAAGTTGGTAGCTTGCTTTATTTCCTTCGCCAATCGGCATAGGGTGAGTGAGCCTACTCTCGCATTTCAATTCCCTCGCTTCAGAGTCGGTTCGCCTTGACCATGCTAATAATCACCCATTGCCACTAGTATCGCAGCAAGAAGCGATGACATTCGCACCCTACGCAATGAAAAACCAAGAATGATTAACGCCCTTTGCATCCGAGGACCAAGCTAGCCATGAGCACACTGCCGGAAATCCCGAGATCCTGCTCGGCATGCTCTCATAAAACTTGCTTTATTGCTCGGGTAGTTTCTAGGAATGCGCCCTAGTTTTGTGAATCCTTTAGCGTTCGGGAAAGCATTTCGGCTACAGGAATGCGCTTGAGTTTTTGGATCGATGCATCAGTCCGCCAGAACAAAGGCGGGAAAGCCGTAAGAGCCAGCTGCGCGAGTGTTGAGTGATCCATGAGGAGGACTTTGTTGTGGTCATATCTACTCCCGTCTTTGTCGTTAGTTAGTTGGAGTGATGTTGTTGAACCAAGAGAACTTCCCTATTACTGAGTTGTGCGATCCTGTTTTTTCGTTGTATGAACTCTTGACGTTTCGTTTGGTTGTTATCACCTTTCTCGTCTATCCATCTAAAACACCCAGACATCGATACCATAGTTCTTGATACCTTTACTAGCGAGCAACTATTAACCATTCGTATTTGCTAGAAGTGGATTACTTATTTGGGGCAGGAGGGCATTAAATTAGCCAATCAGTATTAAGCTATTAAAGCTGGTCCCTCTCGGTGGCACTCGCCCGCTGTATCAGATTATGTTTAGGGTGGCTTGGGATCGGTTAGGCAAATTTAGATTAACATTAGATTTGAAGTGGGATAAAGCTTCCTAAAACCATACACCGCAACAAGGTTTCTCCGGAGCTCCATCCAACCAGGAGGGCTCACTTCTCTACCGGTATGCTATCCTATATTAGCTGCGAAAAAGCCAACTTCCGACAGCTCACAACTGGATATTTTAGGACTGAAGTTGGAAGCCTTAACACCAGTTAAGTTACGTCTTAGGGACCTAAAACTAAGCCGCATGTATTCATATTCCTCCAGCGAGTGCTCGTCACCACTACTACCACGGGTAACTTATTCGCTCCGTTAATAACTAGCATACCGTAGTTTTTCCCATTCCTAATGCTTGGTTTTCACCAGGCCCACTAATAGCCGCCGGTATTATTACAGAGGATTGTAATGACTATTGACCCCTTTCTTCAGCTCGGTCCGCCACTCGAAAGGCCTTTGCGAGTCAACGCCAAGATCAAAGCCCCCTTTGGCTTGGCCTTGAGTAAGAGCTCAACCGCTGCGGAGCCCTAGTCTCCAGCATAACAAGTCATCCAAGACTGGAGTGTCCCCATAACCCGCTTGGCTTCGTATTGGGTTCATTAATGCGAACGGGGCAGTATCCGAAAATAGTTGGCTGTTGTGCTCACAGCAATCATAACATCTTAGCATGAGGCACTGTACTTGCCCATTCCAGAAGAAACCGGAAATCTTGGCACGGTTCAGGCCTTGGTGACGCCAAGATTCCTAGATACTTTTAGAATAAGCAACAAATGGCCCATTGCTGGCGTGAAGCACTCTAAAATAGTGGGTGTATGCCTTGTACTCGATTATGGTACCGGTATGGTTGCTCAAATTACTGTCGAACATTATGGGCAGTACCGGTATGTGGGCATCAATTTCTAGGCTCTACGAGTAGTATGCACCCAGGCTACCCTTTCCCGGCATGAGGCATAAATTCAACTATTTAGCAGTAGGCACCCTTCGCGTTCAGACTTCTACGAGAATCCAACAGAATACCGGTACGGTACTCAAAAAATATAGGCTTGCGGTATCTGCGCTATGGAAACCGTGACTGACAGTATTCTGCAGCTATCCGAGGCAACCCAAGAGAGAGCGGGGGGACGGTTGGGTGTCACAAGTGCGGAACGTTAGTGCGCCTTTTTTATGGCCTTCCTTGGACAACTGGTCAGATCGAACCGGGTTTTAACTTTAGGCAGGAACGTTGAAACAAGAACGTGTAGGACAGGAGACAAGGATGGCTGTTGGCTGGTGTCCCGAAACGTCAAAGGTGACAGGCGCCCACCCCCTGCCCCCTTCGCCGCAGCCAGTGCTAAGCACCGCTTCTTTTGGTATATAACCAAAATTTTGGTTGCCAATCACTCGCACCGGTACAGTACCTTACCCGAGCCGGCAGGTAACAAGTATCCGACAGCCAATGAAGAGAGGCTTGGATCTATCAAAATTGGCGGGAGCGGATGGGAGTTACTCGAGCACATTGTAGATCAGATGCAGAATTCTTACCCGGGAGTAACCCTCCTTCCCCATTACCGTACTCGAGTACGGTACTCGAGCAAGGACGGACGAGCTCCGACTGGGAAAGGTCGTTCGGAAAAACGCTTTGTTCGTCCATCTTACCCTACCCCTTGTCGAGGCTGTATCTAGGGCTGGTCTTTGTTGGCTTACCGCCTTGGGGGGTGTCAACTACTCGTACAAGTACTTCCTGTCATACGGGTACGCATCCTATTGGGGGGGGGGAGGCATAAAACACAATAGCGTCGCAAGCCCACCAATACTCTATAGGTAAGCAACTGTGCCGTCCAGAAATACTTATATATCTACGGAAAGTCTCTCCTGCCAAGTTGCTTGGCTGCTTCAAGAACTGAAAAGTTCTCCATATACGTTTGAACATCATGTTCGACTTCCTTGGCAAATATGGCGGGAGAGGAGGATATCTTCGGGCGTTTTTCTGCGTTTTTCCTTTCTTTCCATCAGTCTTCTTCTTCCTGCGCGAGTCTCCTTGGATTTCTTGGGTTCCTTTATTCATCTCTTTAGACTTTCCTTATATTTCACTTCTTGAAACCGGCTGTGCCTTGGTTACCCAGTTTTTTCAATTGACAGCAGGCACTCGTCTTTCTTTCCATTCTTTATTTCTTGCTTCATACTTCTCTTCTCCAAATCTCAGCAGCCGGCCCTGCCATCCTCAGTAACGATGTATACACAACAATTGGTTCTCATTGCGGCAGTGCTCTCCGCTCCTCTCCTCTCCTCGGCGAATTGCATGTACGGGACTAGTCTGTTCCCCCGCGCAGCAGGTGCCGCCACAGTTGAAGTCTCGAAATTTGGGTATACAGGGCTTCAGGGCCCTCTCAATTGGGCGGGACTCTCTGCGGAGAACTCCGCTTGCGCAACTTCAAAAGTGCAGTCACCTATAAATATCGATGACACTGTCCAGCTCGCAGCGGAAGCTCCTAAAGTTGTTATTGCGGATGTGAAGGCGGCGGAGTTCGAGAACCTGGGGACAACCGTGGAGGTCATTGTCAATGGGACAACGACCTTCGGCGGAACAAAATTCAGCCTTCAGCAATTCCATTTCCATACGCCGAGTGAGCATAGAGTTGCTGAGGAGTATTTCCCATTAGAGATACATATGGTTCACGAGGCTGCGGGTAAGAATTCCCCTCTTCTTCCATTCTGATGTGTCATGGATTCTAACATTTTTTTTTATCTTTAAAAAAAGACGGATCCGGGGCAATCGCTGTTATAGCTTTGACCTTCCAACTTTCCGAGGATGGGAAAACCACCACAGAGCTCTTGACCGCAGTCACCGAGAACCTCGCCCAGATTGCTACCCCGGGCACAGTAACTGAGACGGGTCCTCTAAAGTTCGCCGAAGTCATCAACCATATCCAGACAACCCCTCTCTTCCAGTACACCGGGTCCTTAACTACCCCTCCCTGCGCCGAAGGGCTTACGTTCCTCGTCACTAAGAAGCCCCTCCCCCTCAGTGTCAAGACCTATAACGAAATCAAGGCCGTCGTTAAGTTCAATTCCAGATACACCCAGAATTCCCTCGGCCAGGAAAACTTGCTCGGCGTTGGAGCTGCCGCACTGGCCGGTGCTGAAGGAGGTGCTGCAGGGAATGGGACTGTTGCAGGGAACGCGACAGATGTAGCTAAGCCAAAGCCTTCCAGCGGAACTGCTACTTCTAAGCCCGCCCCCAGTACGTATTCCTCCTCGCAATCATAACCTTCTCGCTTAGAACCTCGAGCTAACACCTCCTAGCTACCACCGGCCACGTTGCAGTCAAGGTAGAGGGTGAGCACCACTGCATCCTCGGCGCTTGCCATCAAGTCCCCAAGGCTAAGCGCTTCTACCGCAGCAAGTAAGCCCAATCGTGGAGGAAGAGAGATAGAGACGTGAAGAAATTGTTTATAGTTTATTTTTACCGCTATTTCTGAATTTTAATTTCGCCCTATCCCATTATATCATTGCTGCATCACGATATACAAAAGCGCTGGTGCGCCTGTGTGCAGGTATCCTGAGTCGAAGATGTGTGAGTACCCTAGGGACTCTTGTAACCCGTCATCTTCAGCATGCCTCCAATCTCCGGATCCGGAGACAAAAGATTCCTGAAAGGGGTCAGTACTTTCCTATCTCGCTATCAACCTATGGTAGGAAAGGAAAAAAAGATGAGCAAGAACATTGGTTAAGAAACAGTTTGCATGGGTGGGAAAATTCTGAGCTTGGCGGACACCTGAAATCTGGGTTGGACGAGTTGGTATCTTCAAGTATGAGTATGCAGTTCAATCTCTATTTCCATAAGCTCCATAAAAGAACCACTCTGAGGGTCTTGATTCCTTCTCTTTTAGCCTCAGCTCTTGCCTTATGTGGTCTTAGTAAGAATCTAGAGATTAGAATCTGGAATAACAGCAGGCAGCCAGACACAGCAGACAGAGTGCAACTACTCCAGGCTAATGGCATCATGCAACACCCAATTTTTCCAGTACCCCACTCCTGATCCTTGTCTCGCCACCCAAAGTTTTCTGTGGCTTCCTACAGTACCATGGGCGAGCACTTCGGTAGTCTACCAAGTACAAGCTCGGATACTTAGAATAACGTCAAAATGTTCATTGTAATTCCTACGCATACTGTGTAGGCTAGATACCGGTATGTCTCTTCCAAGCATAAGCGACACAGCCCCCACCGCGGGTATTATACTCCGGTACGGTACATGAATACAAGGGAGCGACTGAATGGGAGGAAGAGGATGCTTTTTCTCCCAAAGTTTTTATATTTTCACCGCTGGGAAATGTTTGCTGAAGAGGCTTACTCGCCTTTACCTGGTGGGCTCAGGTCTACAGTACTCTGACACCATTTCGGATTAACCTAAATTATGCTGTTGTCACGTGTCTCAGAGACTGCGACGGTAACTAAATCATTTCCACCTGCCACCACCCACCGCCAAGACGACAGTTTTTATTATAACCCTTCCCATTCTTGCGACCACCAACAACATCGCTCAGCGACCTCTCCACCGGTATCCACTCTACCACATGCGCCAAACCTATCATATCACCCATATTCATCAAAGTTCCAAAAGCTATTATCACCAACAACAGGTATTGCGGAGAGCTAAGATGGCACTGGCACAAGCATGGTCACCCAGCGCTCGTTCCCTAGAGAGCGTTTTTAAAGTTCTAAGCGACCACGATCACCCGTTTGTCATGGTTGGAAAATATGCACTTACATGGATGGGAGTTCCAGTGTGTACAGGATATGTAAATATTGCTTAGTCCCTTATGATTTCATGCTTCCTATTGCTGACATTACCGTGATAGATAATAGATATCCTGGTAAGAACCTCACAAGCGGCATCTATACTCCAGTCGTTAGCCCAAATAAAGGAATGGATTGAGGTCGACGACGCCAGCATTCCAGGGCTAGTTTCATTTGCGGAACGCAGGGAGCGACGCTCCGTCAGTCGATTGAAGAGGCTCGATGATCACTGGTATATTAGCCTGTACACGGAGGACACCTACAAACTGATGGTCGACACCAAGAAAATCCTAGTGCCGCATCCCATTAACTTGAACGCTGGGTTGGTGGAGTCTGAATTTCATCCCAATCCCACAGATGGACAAGTCAGGCCGTTTCTTGTTACCGATAAAAGCATCAAATTCCTGTGGGCTGAGCCAGTCACCTTTCCCGTTTTCGTACCTACCATCCCCGAATATCTAGACTCATGTCTAAGCTGTACGGGAGGCCGGAGCCACGCGGATGATGGATCATGTATTGTTCCTGAATCCGGCCTGGACTATTTGCCAAGATATCTAGCTCTCGATTCGCCCCACCAGCAGCATAAAATTCTCTCCAAGGTTCATCAGGCCAAATTGTTGGAAGATTATTTTATCAGCCGTCAGCGGCGGCAAGAGACAAGGATGGAAAAGGTCCTGGAGAGGCGCAGGAATTGTTCTTGGCATTGTAGCTCCGGGCCACAAGTTCCTTTCAAGATGCCAGACTTGTGAGGTTATGTCAGACGGCAATCGCGCCGCCGTGTGGGACACTTCCTGTTTTCGTCGGCCGCGATTGTCAGCGCTACGGCAGCCCGACTTGTTAAGGTTGGCAGTTGTTTCTTTCGAGACTTAGGTGATTGACGCAGGGTGTTTTGCATATTGTCATTTCTTGGTTCTTGTGTTGTTACTTGAGGACTGAATCTAGGTGCAGTGACAGAGGAGGTTGAATTATGTTCATTATACTAGGTATGCACTAGAATTGTCTTCTTGGTTCATGTTGCGATATATTATACACTGGGAATACGAATCTAAAGCATAATTCATGTTATATCTCTACATTGTACTACCCTAACGTTTTACAATAACATCTGCCTAACAGCATACTTTACTATCCTTCAATAGGGCAGAGTGAGTTGGCGGAGGTGTACAAAGTAAATAGAAAGGGGACTCAGCACATGGGAAAAAATAAACTTTGTTTGGAAAACCCGCAAGCCCTCCTGGCTGAAGTTTTAACTGTCGTCTGATCCTCCTTCCGATCATCTCTCCTAATATTGGAAGCGTTAACATTCGCCCCACTCCGTCGTTTGGCTGGGCAAGCATGCTTATTACGCTGGTGAGTTTCTACCATTGCCACCGCAGTCGGACAAAAGATGAGACATAAGAATCTCATATTCTGATTCGTTCTATCAATCAGTTGAAAGAAAGCCCCATGCCCATCTCTAGGCGAGTCAATCCTACTTAAATTAGTATAACCAATTGGAACACATGACAACCAATATATCTCCTTACCTCTCTTCTCATAGATTTCCTACTTCTCCGAGTCCACCGTAGCCTTAGGTTTTTTCCCCTCTTCGACCTTGACCTGGATAGCATTTCCAGCGACGATTTGGGCTAATTTAACGTCTCCCCGGATTATTTTAATTTGCCCGTTCATCGTTCCAATTCTCCCGTCGATGGTTTGAAGTTTCTTGTCGGTGTCGTCAAGCCTTTGGAGGTGTATGATTTCGGCTTGGCTAGTACCGGAGGCCAAACACTAGGACTACAGTCCTCTGCAGTCTGTCCCGTTCTCACCTTCCCGGGCCAAGCCGGTCCTGGCACCTCTCAAAAGACGAACGATCAGCCGTAGTCCGTTACGTCCTCCCCCACAGCAGGACAAAACTAGGCGGCTAGGAACCCTAGATTGCGCAGCGGTGTAGGGTTGGTGATATGTTCGCTGGTCGAGCGACAGCCGCGGGTATGGGATAGGTGTAGATGGCTTGTATTAATCTGTGATTTCCCCATCTGTCCATTAGCGATATTCCCGTGAGCTGGGAGGGGGGATTGAGTTACCGGGTAGGATGATATGCCACAGCCCCAGCCATCGCGGTTATAAGGGCGATGCTTCCCCAGCTAACCCTAATCACCCAAGTAGGTAACTCAGGACTTGCACCAGCAACATTTGTATGATGGGTGTAACATGACGAAGCCAGTATTGAACTCGATCGGTCATAACAACTCAGGTGAAACTTGCCCTTGTGATAAGTGTAGAGGGTCATCGCGCGACAATCGGACATTCTATAAGGGAAAGGTGCTTACCAGTCTGGGGTAGAGGGAATGTAGTTCTCGTGATCTTTTCCCCGCCTCTCATCCCTTGTTTTTTGGTGTTCGTACTCACATTGCGGATTAGAGAAGCGGGGTTGACGCCGTGCATATTCGACTACTGCCACTTACAGCCATAGTAGGGCACTTATCCCTTGAACACGTTGAGCGTATATAGGGGCAAATCCTCACGTGAATACTTCGGCGGCTTGCGGAGGATAGTGGAGGACTTGTACTAGACAAGGGAGAGACTACAATATAGCTTGTTCTTGGACATATTTCGCTTTGGTCGGATGAAGTTTGTTGCTGTGAGAAGATTGTGCTAGGAGAACTGTTATGGCTTCCGGCGTGTGGGATTTTGCCTTTTGCTTGTATTGGAAATGAGAATTGGTGAGGGAGAGGCTTCATCGGGTGTGGAGTCTAGGTAGAAGTTATTTAGGTTGGTTGGTAGCGCGGACTTTGCCTTGGGGTGGGAGGAGTAGAGATTGCAGATGTTGAAGGACATATCCTTGCAGTTCATCCAGCCTGTTACAGATTGAACGATATCCTATTAGTTGAGTAGGCTGAGGACAAGAAGAAGGTAAGCAGAATCTCAGAGGAGCTGCATCAGGTGCTCCAATTTGAACATCTCTGTTAAAAGGTCTCCAATTAGTTCATAGTTCCAAACAAGCGAGGAGACCTAAAACTCACGCATAACTCGAAACCATTTCAAATTCCCACCAAGATAGCACTGACGGCTTTGCTGGTGATTTCCCTAATCCTCTGGGCACGTGCCTTGTCTAACCTTCTCTTCGTATCGACTTCGCTCTTCGCATGTTCCTTTTCACAGCCCTTCTCTCGCCCCCTCCCTCGCTCCTTTTCAAGTTTTCGCCCACTTTCCGCCTCCCTCTCCCAATAATTTGGCGACTGCTCTGATCCGTCCTGGTTGGTAGTGCTTGGTCCCTTCCCGCATCTCTATTTGCATGGCTCACGCCTGGAACCGCCCTTCCAAGGATATTTAAAGACCTCCTGATCGATGACCAGGCATAGTTAACTCTCCCAATGGCGGGGTCAATAGTTACTGACCCTCTCTGACCGTTTGCTTCGCTATCTATACATTTATTAGTTCGATGCGGTTTCCTGACCAATTTACAGACACCTTGCTTACCTTCTTTATCCGCTGACGAGACCTGGTGGCTGCCCAGAGGGGGCCGTGGTAGTGGCGGCTTAATGTCACAACAGCTTTGTCGACACCGCATTCCCTTTAGAATTTCAGAAATGCTTCATTGCCGATGTGGAGCTTAGCCTCCCAGAAAATGAATCTCCAGCCCCTGAATACTTGTCGGGACCCCACCACGATCTTCTGCTTTGGAAAAATTGTCACCATCCTCCTTCTAACACTTTCCAGTAAACTTCTTATCTGCATCAGGCGAGGAGGGAGGAGGATATAAGAAGGGGAAATGTTTATTTGCTTGATAATTCTGTTTCTCCTTCCTTTTCTTCCAGCACTGCCGTGAGACTCTGGAGGCGACGAGGTAGGAGTAGCAATGTGAACTGCCTTATTCGAGGTAGACCCTAAATTCTCACCACAACCCTTTCCCCCAACAGCAGATCTCAATTTCCGCCCATTCGGCCTGTGGCAGTATGTATTAATAGCAAAAGAGGGTAGAAACGAGTTTGTAATTAGTTCAAATGTAAAGAAAGGTTTTGGGGATCGAATTCCGGATGTTTATCCTACCCGAACATATGATAACCTGAGGCTGATTCCATGATTAGTCCCTTGCCCACCTCTGGGTCTAAGCCATCAGTCCGCGTGCATACGTTTTAACATGGAATCAATTACGCTCCCCCCTAGTCCCAAGCTTTCTAGTAAAGCGGATTTGGATCTCCCTTGTTCCTGGGCGACTACACATAATAGCGCAAAGATCGGGGATTGTAGAAGTCATTGATTCTCACTCGGGGGTTTGGCCTAAGTTATGCTCAGGCTCCAAGACACCCACGCACCTTTTAGCCGCGTAACAGGGCCCTCTTCTAATAAATTATTATGTAACTTCCTGCACTAACATACCAAGTGCTACCCCCCTGCTAGAGGCCACTCGATAGACTCGACAATTAGGATAGCTCAGCCTTACGATGTCGGTCAAGATTCTGGCTGGAGCCTCTCAAACCTATGCAAATAATTTAGCCACTGTGTCACACTTCGAAATCACGATGCAAACCTCTAACTTCATGCCGGGCAACACTCCCGGTGATAATGGAGATGCGGCAGGTGACGCCCCTATCGTTATGATCTGTAATAGACCTCACACAGTTCCCCTCGACAAGAGCAAAATGAAGGAGGAGGAACCGCCCGCTAGGCCGATAGGTGGTGGGGATAGCGCCTGGAATGTGGAAGACGGCCGGGGATGGTGAGGGGAGGCGGGGGACTGCCGGGGACTGTTGCAATAAACGCTCGATACTTGGACGAAGAAGTAGAATAGATAACGGTTAAGATTATTGATTGCCGCGCACTTCTTACTTGAATGAAAGGAAACATATGAAGTAGTTAAATAGTAAAGAGATTCAGTCCTGCTTGTATCTCCTGAATTCCGTAACAAAGAACAAAGGTATTCAAAGAAAGTAGTTACCCAGCAACCGGAATACGCCTTGTGTTACTCCTCTGTAGATGGTACTGCGGAACCGGACGAGTAGTTAGTTCTCTTGCTCGCTTTGAAGACAATATCTCGCTCTTGCTACTTTCTAAGCAAACCTTTAAAAAAAAGTATGCAGTTGTCCATCTCTATCATTTCCATGTCACCACCCATATACTTAGAGTGCTTAATAATAGTACGGGAGTGCCTAAGACTCCTGAGAGCGGGTTTTTGCTGCAATCTCTCTTCAACCTCACTATCCACATCGCTGCTGGAGATCTACTCGCTCCTCAGCTCTAACCTATATAACAGGTATATCAAGGTGATTACGAGCATATTCAACTGCCACCACTTGCAGTCACAGTACGGCACTTGCCACGTAAACACCTGAAGCCTGTAGAGCAACAAACCCTTCTGTGGACACTTCAGCAGCTTGAGGAGGATAGTGGAGGACTTGTGCAAAATGAGCAAGATATTGCGATGTGACTCGTTCCGGGTGATGTTTTGCATTATTCGGATGAAGTTTATTGCTGTTAAAAAGTTGCGCCAAGAGAACTCGGTTGTGGCTTCAGGTGGGTGGATGGTGGGGTGCAGATGGGTGCAGAGGGGGGTTGTACTCTACCCGCCCCAGCAGGAATTTGAGGATTAGTAGCGGGCAGGCTTCATCCGGTGAGGAATCGAGGCAGGAGTTATCAATTCAATTGAAAAGGAAATTGAAAAACAAAATAGTAGCTGACAGCTGGCAAAAAAAAAAGAAAAAAGACATATGTCCTTATACAATCGCAGCCGTAATTGAGGAGTTTAGGCAGGAATTAACCTACGGCAAATCTCTTTTTTTCTCCAGCCTGGCTAGTTAGTATGGCCTCAGGACGCTCGGGTTCACATAAATGCCGATACATGTCATGCCGGTGAGGAAGACACCTTGGATGGTACCTGTGCCGGTATTTATACTCGAGATACCGGTGCTTGTATGATATATTTCAGGAACGCGGGGAAAGGCATCAGCATGGTCGCTAGACATTGGCACCAAATTGCTTGAAGAAGTGAAACAAAAAGACATCAATTCAATTGAAAAAAATAATAATTTAAAAACAAAAAAGTGGTTAACAGCTACGAAAAACAACATATTCCCTTATGCCATGGCAGCCGTAATAATTCCAATATATATTTCGAATCTCAGCTTACGGAGAGCGATCTCGCCTCCGATTGCAAGGTCGTAGGCAATCAACAACCCATTTGGTTCGATTTCTATCAATAGTTAGTAAATATCAAGCTTCTTGGGATGGAGGCCTTGTAGCTGACCGTCAAGGGCATCGATAGCGCTCTGGTGTGAGGGAAGTTGGAGATATGTTGGTTCTCTGGAGTCCGGAGAGGGCTCAGGGGCAGTCAACCCAAGCGTCCAGTCCGTCCGTCTTTGGCTATGGACGGGACGGACTGCGGACTTGGATGGATGCCCTGGATGGACGGCGGTTGTGGCGTTCGTCCTGATGGTTGCCCTGAACGGACTGTGGGGACGGCAGGTGTCTTAGATGGCGCAATACACTAACCGAAATGGGTTTCCCCCCTATAGATGACAGCCGGGCCCTGCAGGGCTCTATAGATGACTGCCGGGCCCTACAATTGACGGCCGGGCCCTACAATTGACGACCGGGCCCTACAAATGACTACCGGAAGAACCCATCTTACTAAAGACTGCAGGGCCCGGCCGTCCACCCCTAGGACGGCCCTCTTACTGAGATTCGGACGCTTTGCCCTGCCGTCCTGACTCACCCTGCCCGGGACGCCCGGGACTACAGTCCTGGCGGGCCCTATAGGGCGCCCTGGATGGTTGGGAACACTGCTTAGGGGCGGCCAGGGATTATTAGAATAACTATCATGAAGGCGAGCCACCCAATTAAAATCACTAAGCAAAGAAGGTTAGCCATTATGCCAATAAAAAAAGAAGGCATCTTCCCCATACCTAGAATCAAGGCGGAGAGTAACTGTATCAAATAGGCGGCTAATTTCGTCAAAACGGTGGTTTGCCTTGTCAAAATGCTGCTCCACCGCCTCCTCTAAATGTTCCTCAATTTGGTCTAAACGTTCGTTGACTGCATTGGCACGCTGACCGGCAATATTCAATTGGTCATCAACGTTATTGAAACGCTGCTCGAAGGCCTGGTGCAAGGCCTTAAAATGCTCATCGTTGGCCCCCAAACGCCCATCAACAGTATCGAGACGTTGATCGATACTCTTAAAACGCTCCGCAATTTCATCGAAACGATCGTCCATATGTTGTGACATAGCCCTGGTTGCTTGCAAAATCTGGCCTCTGATATCAAGAGCCGGCAAGTTTGGTATTCTTCCGACATGGGTAGCGAGTATCGCTTGTTCACGTGAAATATTTTCGATGTTTTCTGCCATGATTGCAAAGTCGGGGAAGTCGTGCTCAGCCATTGAAGTTTATCGGTATCGGATGGGTTCTTGAAGGGGAGTGGGTTTGTAGGTTCTATAAAATCGTGAGCAATCCAACCCATACTTAATTAAGATACCCAAGGATGACTCACTAAATTGTCAAAGAAAAAAGACAAACTTGCGAAGAAAAAAGGGCCACTTGTTTCGTTCACCGGAGGGTGGGAGACTTGGTGTCTCCCCTCTGGGTGCGGCAGGAACAACCTAAGCTTATACTGTACGAGAATGCAACCACTGCCAGGCCGTATGTCGGTTAATCTACAAGCCTAACCCTACAAAGATCAAACGCGACAGGTACCTCTAGCCCTCTCGCCTCTGCAACACTCAAAATTGGCAACTTCGGGTATCGTTGACTGAAATGAGTGAGAATGATGCTCTTGCACCCATCTCCTTTTCTTCGTTGATAGCTTCACTGGTGGTAGAGTGTTTCTTGGCAATTGCTTCTGAAAGAAGCTCATTGTCGAATGTGCTTCGTGAATAAGGATAGTTGAGTTCCGGCCGATTTCAACGAAACCTTTAGTAGGACGAGTATCCCCCGAGCAGGCAATTTTAAAGCCATTGTTCCAAGTCCAGGGAGTAGTGAAAGAGCCCATGCAGTGAACTGCTCGAGAGGTTTGAATTGAGGCAATGGATATGGAATCAACTTCAGGAAGATGGGCGGTGAGATCACGGGGCGAATTTCGGTTATCCCGGAGGTCTTCGAAACCGATGAATCGGATTTTGGAGAAGCCAAACTCTTCTCCATCGGCATATTCTCGGAGCCACACAAGGAACTTAGAGGAGGCAATAACGTTCATCGTTGATTCGTTCCAGATGAGTCCGGTGAGTAAACCTCATTGTACGGCGATTTTGAGGCTGCTGCAGTGCCAAGGTGATGGTCAGCATGGAGGTGGGAAATATTAGAGTCCTTTTAGATATCTTAGGGCTGCGTTGAGCTCCGTAGGATCGTACAGCAGCGCAGCTGCCCTAAGGTGTTTTCGCCTGCATCCAACAGTATCTGCCGGTCCCAGGAACCTTAAGGAGCGTGGAAGAAACGTTGCAGTATTTGCTTGGGAGTGGCGATCCAGTACCCAAGGCCATAACTTCTACATCTTTCCATGGTGAATCGTCTCCCGGATTCTTAGGATTTCTCCCGCCAACTATATTTGCTAGTTTGATCTACGCGGGCTCTGGGGATTCGGTATAGCTTCTGAACTGAAAGGATCTTTGATGGTCTCAGTGTCAAATCCCCACCTTGGCTCAATTCTGAAGATCATTCTAGGCTTTTCAGTTTCCATAAATTCCCCCACTTAGGAGGGTGCCTCATCAGTGGAATACGGTACGGGAAAGAATTTTTCATCCAGCCAATTCAGCTTTACCGATGACATTGCGCCCCGCTTGAAGGTGATTGCATTAGGGCAGATGTCTGCAGCACTAATGATGTGTTTAGAATGCCCCATTTGCTTCATGAAAGCCCGGAGCCTCTCATCCGCAGAAATTCAGAGCCCGAGAATCTACAACGTCCAACTTCAGCTCTAACCTCCTCGATATTTCCCTATTCCTGTCTTGCAAGAGGGTCTTTGAAGTCGTGGTCGGTAAGTCACAAACGGCGGCACTTATTCCAAGCCTCGTGGGCTCCATCACATCGGCATGCTGTACGACGTTTCCGTTAGGAATTGTGATTGCCGACCTGCTGTCAATAGACTGAAGTCTAGGCCGGTGATGGCACTTAATTCAGTGGCCTTAGCGGGAAGGAATTTGCCACAGTGAGGATGTAGTGTTACGATATTTGATAGAGCAGTGCTTGTAGGATGCGACCGTGGGAGTGAGCGAACAGTTGACGCTGGCCAAGGCGCTCTAGTCTTTCCGAATGGGGGGGGGGGTTGTTGAGCAGTTTGGGTCCCGTTCCGGAGTAGACTTTGGCGGTTTTGACGGGCAAGCGCTTTTGCTTCTGTTCATATCAGGACTTGAGGGTGCAGGTAAAGATTCCGCAAGGGTATTAGCAGAAGTCCCCGGAGCATCAAGTGGATCTCCTTCTTCAACCATTGTACCCATACCCCAGTCAGAACAAAACATGTTCTCTCCCACACTGCCAAGAATTGTATCCCGTTGTTTCTCAAGGTGGGTGAAATCAGCCAATGAGCTCTTGTAGCTGTGTCAATAGTTACTGACTATCTCTGACCATTAGCTTCGCTATCTATACATTTATTAGTTCCATTAAATAATGTTTCCTAACTAATTACAGACAACTCGCTTACCTTCTTTATCTGCAAACAAAACCTGTTGGCTACTCGGTGGGGGCGGTAGTAATGGTGGTTGCCTGGGAGGTACATTGAGATTGGCCTCTATAACTTTCAGCAGTACAATCAAAACTGCTTGTAGCTGAGGTATTGCAGCTCTCGGCAGCAAAGCGTTAGTAATAGATACCAAGAAAGGGGAAAGAGAAAAGTGTTTAGAGGTTGGACAAACATAAAACTCTTCTACTGACTCCAGCCGTTTCTCGTTCCACCACTGGTCCCTTCCTTTGACCTCCTTCTTCAATATCTCTTCGTAGACATCTCATCGCTTTTGGAATTTCGGAAGTGCTTCCCACTCATCCCACAAATGATTCACTGTCAATTTAGATCTTAACTTACTCTCCCAGAAAATAAATCTCTCCTTGATGCTTGTCGGGAGCTCACTAAGTTACTACCTTCTGCTCGAGAAAAAGGCACCATCCTCCTTCTAGCAACACTTTCTAGTGAACTTCTTATCTACATTAGATGAGAAGGAAGGAGGATGTAAGAAGGAAAAATTATTTGTTTGACAATTCCGTTTCTTCCTCCCTTTTCCTCCAACACTGCGGGGAGACGGTGGAGGCTATGGGGCAGGAGCAGCAATGTGGACTCCCTTATTCAAGATAGATCCTAAATTCTTACCACAACCCTTCCCCCCCAACAGCATATCTCCATTTCCGCCCGTTCGGTTTATAGCAATATTAATGGCAGGAGACGGTAGAAGCAAGTTTGTAGCTAATTCAAAAGGAAAGAGGTTTTTGGAGATGGAATGCAGGACATTTAGCCATAACATCTTACCTGAACATATGATAATCCAAGGGTCATGCTATGATTAGTCTCTTGCCCACCTCTAGGTCCAAAACCACCAGCCCGCATGCATGTCTTAACTTTCGCGAGATGTCTACCAGGCTCGCCAAAAACAGGTAGCATAGTTTTTCCATATGGGAAGGCGTATGTTCATAAGTGGCAAATTGACACTCTCCTCCAATCTCAAACTACCTAAAGTATTTGCCACTGATTCCAACAAACGACTCTCGGCAAATCAGCAATCTCCTCTAGGGGCAGCTCAATTTATTAGTCCATTCCCGGCATTGCCCTTTCTGCATCCTAACCATGGGGGTGAGTAACATCCACCAGAAATTATAATATCGTTAATGTGTGCGGGGCTCCTTCCTATTCCATCACAAGTCTCTTTCCTTCCTCTCATTTCTCGAATCACTATGCCCAGCAGCCTACTCTAATTCTCTTCCTACTGAACCTCGGAGACAATTAAATAACGTCTCTGCAAGCCCTGCCTGCTCTACAAAAAGCAACATTTTTCCTAATGCTGTCTTGATAGTCCTCCTCTGAAACAGTCTCCTCAAATAGACAATCAACAATGTAGGCCAACCCTTCATAGCCCTTCATTCGTTCCCTCTAGTTTGTATGTTCCAGGCGCTACACACATCAAGATATAAAACCCCTATGCTTGACAACTTTGCTTGCAGTCCATCTTGGGTGCCGCTTTCCAGCCGTGCTTCGATTGTCAGGTCTGGTGGGAGTTAGAAAAAAATGTAGGTTTGAATGTCAGTTTGTAAAATAGGAATGAAGGAGACAACAACAGATATATCCGGAAGCGGTAGAATCAGGCATTATTATGCATATGGTATAGGTGTTTTCCAACCAAATTTTCTGCCAGAAACATGTCTTGTAAAGATATTTTATGCGAGTGATACCTTATGTTTGTGATCGCCGGGTTAAAATACTCCCAATTTTTCCCATTTGACTCACAATCTCATTTTAGCACGAATCCACTCCTTATCTTCCACTTTGATCCCATCTTTGTCCTTTCCTCTCTTCTCTTTTTCTGTCCACTTTTCTCCGCTCACTAACACAAATCCTACAACCAACTACAGCTTCACAAACCTAAGAAACATGACTCCAAAACATGCACTAGTCGACAAGCTGGCAGCAGCCTCGACAAGATTCAGAGAATCGTGAGCAGCCGTTTATGCCCCGTCACCAAACCATAAAACTCGGACGACCTACTCCTCTCAATGGGTCTTTTTAAACAGTACCCGTTGAAGAAGAAAAACACTAACGAAACAATGCACAACGCTTGTGAAACTGATACCCCATAAACTGGTGAGAACCAGCCACTTACCAGTACCCTGAAATAAAAAGCAGCTGAGATGAAACTTACAATTACGTCAGATAAGAACCCTTATCGGATAGCCGGTTCTCACTGGTTTAGGCTGTATACTGCAGAGACGTCAAGCTCTATGGGGTAGATAGCGTCTTGAAAAGGTATGCAGAAATGGCGTCTTCCGGGGGTGGAAGAGATTAGGGTCGAGGTTGGTAGGCAAGTTTTCGAGGCGGATTCAGAAGAGGCGAGGGATTGGGAGGGGGTGGTGAGGGTTGCCGGTGAGACGACGTGGGTTGCTGTTTGTGTTTAAGAGAAATAAAGGGGCGGGGACCGACGAGAATAAAGGCAGGCAACGGGAGACAGTGTTCCGAACCGCCCAGGGGCCCCAGAGGGACTGCGGGGATAATCCTAGCAAGACGGTACTGGGCCGCTAGCAGTGGTCCTTTTTAGGGCAAATTACTTGGGGGACTGCCGGGCTAGGCTAGGACCGCCGGGCCCCACACCCTAAACCTTTATTAGTATATTGAGACAAATAGGAAAGTGGCTGCTTAGGCGGACGGCAAGGGGGATGGTAGGATGGCCAGAATTGCGGGGAGGACTGTAGGGGGTATCAGAAGACGGTAGGGTGTGGGTAAGAACTGTAGGGTGTAGGTAAGGACAGCAGGTGTCGACAGACGGCAGGTATTAGAAATGGCAGCCTGGCACCTGTGGAAAAAAGATGAGGGGGACTGCAGGGGACGACCGGGGACGGCTGACTGCTGAGAAACTATGAGTGATATATGGTGATGCCATGTAACAGACACAATAAACGATATGCCTGAAAGAAAGAAAACAGAAGAAGGCTAAATGGATCATCAGGAGCTCCAAGTGTTGATATAAGACTGAACCAATCATTCCGCTAAGAGCTTTGTTTTCTCTTTTAAAATATCATACTTTCACAAGTCTCTTGCTTCAACTATATTCACTGTGGTGATGTCGCAACAAAGCCAAAGAACTGATGCAACCAAAGTTGACTCGCGGCACAATGCCTGGAATTTTCCAGAAGAGCTACCGGGAAACTCAATTAAGCCTCTAAGATCCGGATATCTGCAACCAACATCAGAACTTTCCAGCGGCAATATTGCTGGGTACCCTCGGCAGGAAGGATACGCTTGCTGCCTTGCAGATTCATGCCGGTGGTTTTTGAGTTCTAGTTTGGGAAATACTTTGGGCTTTTTTATTTCTTAAAGATGTATTCTTCCTTGATTATTAGTTTATATATAATTTATGGCACATGATTTGCCTGTTCATAAAGTACGGACGAGATCGAATCAGGAGCTTGATGTTTCTGAGCATACCAGCTTCTCACTCCTTGTTTATCCTCCGTTCAGCATGTCCAATGCACCCATCCTTCTCAGCCAAGATTTGCCTTTCGCATTTGTCGTGGTCGAGCTTGCAGGGATGTTTCAGCCAAAAAGGTACTCAAGTATTAGTGTCTACTGTACATCGTAGTAGATAGCTAGTGCGAATACGAGTATCCAGGAGATCAAGATTGCGTAGACAGGCAAGAAATTTTAACCTCATCAAACTCAGCTCACAATCCCTTATGATATCCGCTATAATAAATACAGTAGTTCGACCCGCACTAACTTAGCACTACCTAACACACCTGGCATCTTTTGCAGAGGAACAATAGCAAACCAAACTATGGCGGGTGGGAGAGGCAAATCTTGGCTGAGAAGCACAAGTAAAAGCTGTGAAATTAGGGAACAAACGAAGCGATCTTTCTGCGAGAAAGGAAAAAAATCCTTCCATATCTGGCTCTGAGCTCAAGCAAACTAGCTCTTCATCGACTACCGCCACTCGCTCATCTCCAATAAACAAAGCCTACGCCACCTAGCCTCCTCTTAGTCAATTTGCCCCGGGCCAGCAGCCCTACCGGTATTCAATAAAGCAACAAAAATACTTCCATTATAATGGGCTTTAGTCAACATAGGAGAGGGCAAGAGGAAGAACTACTCTTAGAGGCGGCTCTCGTGGGGGCGCTCGTGGTGGGTCTCTTGGTGGGTCTAGCCAATCCTTGGTTTTCCCTGCTCCATGATATTGATGTCGTAATTCTGCAATATTCTTCTCACAATTCCCCTTTTTCCTGTCCTGGCGTTTCTTCCGACGGTTTGCTTGCTCACCATGGATGAAAACATCATCCACCTTTTTGCAAGGAGGAAAACCTTCTCACAAGATTCGGACTAGGCCCAGCAATGTCGTGCTAGAGGAAGAGATTGGCTAGCATAGTCAATTTTTTGAGGTAATGGTGCTCGTGGTACACCTCGAGGTGGGACCCGTGGCGGTCATGCCCGTGGTACACTCAGAGGGGGGAGGACGTGGAGGAGGACGAGGAGGCGCTGGTGGTGCCAAGGTTGGTGCTAGAGTTGTTGTTGAGCCCCATCTTCATGCTGGTGTTTTTGTCGACCGTTTGAGGGAGGACATGTTGGTCACAAAGAATCTTTCCCCCGGAGAGCTGTTGTGCGGAGAGGGGCGTATTTCACATCCACCATACCGCCAGAGTCCCACCAGAGCATAAAAGACAAATAAGCCGGCAGCCCCCCCACACGTCGATCCACTCAAGCATACAGGATACCATGACTTGATTTTTGTTGACAGAAATACTAAAAAGTCAATAGGACTTGACAAAAAAGCATGCTCTTCAGGAAATATTCCAGGCTCTATTAACCAAGGACAGGCAGTAACCAAACAGCAACTCCAAAGATACAGAGTTACTGAATAACTCAAGAAACAAACCTTCTTTGGTACAGCAGTAACAGTAACTGAAGCATAAACATGATGTATGTGTCATCTACAATAAGCATACCTCTTCTCCCAGATTGATACCTCCATCGGCCTTGAGATCCTAGGAATCTGGAAGCCAAGTGCTCCGTGCTGATTCGCGGGGTAATATCATGATCCTCCATGTCTGCATCAGTGCTATCTGATCTCCCAGTAAATATGTCTTTTGTGCGACAATGTTGGGTATATTCGAAACTCATCATCTCTACCAAATGTTAAACTTCAACGGTGGCGATTCGATACACCACGAGTGACGAATGATGAAGCGAGCCTCCGAAGACAAACCCATGCCCGGATCCGAAGCGCATATCCGAAGCCAAACAAGCGTACTCCCGAAAGCTAAACAAACAACAAAGGAAGTATCGAGAGAGTATGGCGAGCAGCACCATTTCCAACACCAAGCCCTTAACCAATTGCACAGAACCAGATTTTGGTAAACCCCAGTGTCAATACCACTTGCCGTGGCACCCTCGTGTATAAAACTTTGAGCGTGACAGCCCATTGTGGCACTTGATCCACAAATTGCATGGGCGACAACTCAACTTTGACACTCCGATATAGCTAAACGCGGGAATGCCTGCCAGTTATCATCGTCGTTGCTCGTATCGGTGGTGTGACCTCCGCCCCCTTGCCCACTCAGTGTTCGCAACTGTCCGGGGCCCCCGTACGGCCCGGCGGGGCGACTGTCAAGAGCCCTGGACGGGACGAGACGGCTATCTGTAGTCGGTCCGGAGTGGCCTAAGCGCGCGATGGCCGTCATTGAGCAGGACAGCGGGCCCTACAGGGTGAGACATATTGGTTGAGGAGGGGGGGAGGTGGACGGCAGGGGACGGCAAGGGATAGCCGGGGAGGCCGGTGGCGGTTGAGGACGGCCGGCGACAGTGGGGGACAGCCAGGAATTGTGAGGGACGGCTAGGGCTGGTGGGGGGCGGTGGGGGACTGCAGGGAACAGCACAAGTGATGTCTCGTGATGTGAAAAGAATCCGTTTGGAGGTGTATGATATCAACTTGGCGAGTACCGGAGGTCCAAGCACTAGGACTATAGTCCCCTATAGTCCCTCCGGTCCTCACCTTCCCGGGCGTAGTCCGTCCTTGCACTCCGAAAAAGACAGACTAGAGGTGTAGTCCGTCCCGTCCTCACACAAAGACGGACCGACTGGACGGTTGGGAACACTGCTTCCGAGTATTAGCATTCTCGGAAATAATAAGACGTATCTGTGGGTTGTCCTACCTTAACTGCATGGCTATCGCTACCACCTGATTCTGTTGCTGCGAGATACATAGGCTCGCAAGTGCATCTAGCACAGAAAAGGTTCGCTTGTTCACGGAAGGATGATCAACAACTCCCCCACCGCATTTCGGGAGAGGACACTCAAGCGGCGGGGAGGATGTTCGGGTTGCTGCCCGATTGTTTTATTCAAAATGCTATCAAATGGTGGGCATTCTGTTGACCACCCATACCGCGGTAACGTGTGATATGGTAGAATGGTTGGGGAAGATCAAGGAGGGCAGAGAGAAAATGAAGAGCGGGGGAGAGCGAAAAAGAGGAAGGAAGCGGTCCTTTGATCCCGTGTTCTCAACCGTCTAGGGCGCCGGTAGGGCCGGTGAGGGACAACGGGGGATGACGGGGGACAACACAATGACGTCCGTCCTGGTCCTCCGCTCTTACTTGTCGGGCAAGTTCAGAAAATGGCTTGACGGGATGACACAATGTCGTCCGTCCTAGTCCTAGCTGAGGACTGACGGACTGTCCCGTTGAGAACACTGCGTGTTCCTAGTCAACTCGCTTCCCAGCACTCCCCCACCCCCTCAGCACCTCCTCGATTTCCTCCATCCTAGGGCCCTTCGTCCGCTGGTGCATCCGCCATGCTGCCAGAGTCCCAGCCACACACACCAGCGCATAAAAGACAAATAATCCGGCAGCCCCCCGATACATTAACTCCGCCGCGGGCAAGAAGCTCACGCCAACGACGAAGTTTAGTATCCAGTTTGTCGCTGCAGCCATACCTGTGCCGAGACTGCCACTCGCATAGGGAATAATTCGGACTAAACAACCCACGGGATTGCCTAGCGCGTACGAAGCAACGTAAACCGCCATGAAGAGGATTAGGAACGGTGACCAGAGGTTTGTCGTGGATGTGGCGTTTGGGGAGGTGGCGATGTCGAGGGCTAGGATAGGGAAGTGGGAGAATGCGAGGGCGCAAAGAAGGAGACCCAGATCCATGCTCGGGATTGAGAGAAAAAAGATTCGGCGGCGGCCAAGGCGGTCGATGAGATTTAAGGCTACTGCTGTGGCGGCCATATTTGTACCTCCAATTACCATGGCTATTGCGGCGGGATTTTGAACCCGACCATAGAAAATATGGTTGCGGAAAAGTACATTAACTAGTAAAAACCGCAGGCTTGCTGAAGACCCTGTAGCGGGCAGCTTATGGTCAGTGCGCAACGGTTCCCGCCGACGCTGAAGAGAAGTTTGAATTTCTCGGTAAGAGTATTGGAGGTATCGGTCGATACCCCGCTTCTATTCCTGCGATTACTTGGTTTACCTCTCGAGCCGTCAGGTTCTCGTAGACCTTCACGATCACCTTTCCAGCTTCATTGCGCCGTGAGTGTTGCAGCAGCCACCGGGGTGTCTCGGGCATGAATACCATTATGATGGCCTATAGGCCTGCTGGCAACCCCCAAGCCCGAGCATGTACCTCTAGCTGACATCTTGAGAAAGCATGAGTGAGGATAGGATGATCCCCAATGCATAAGCAATCAACTGTCCGAATGTGATGAATAACACGTTTATATTGCCAAGCCTCCAGCGGTGCAATGGCGATGCTGATTCCAAGATGTAAAACCGGACATCAAGCTCCCCACCCCAACTCCCAACCCTACGGCAGTCCTGCCAACGACCATCGCAGCGGCACCGTTCGAGAACGCCTACCCAGTGGCTCCCGCAACGAATAGCGCGTCGGCGACGTAGATGACGCCTTTACGCCCATGTAAAACCGCCAGCAAACCAGCCAATAATCCGCCGATTAGAGCTCCAAGGGAGGTTGACGAGGTAATGAGTGATTTATCCCACGCTGTAATCGGATGTTCAGGAGTGGATAATGACGGTGCAAGGTGTAAGAGTGCGGCAGAAATAGATGCGGTGTCGTCTATCAAACTTGTTCAGAAAAGAGCTCCCGACCGGGAAGCCCACTAGAAGCAAAGGCTTCGGGGAAACAAAGACAAAATGGAACCCACATCCGTCGGGATGGCTCTGTAGCCAGTAGCCATGGTTGTTGAGCGACGCTTGTTTGGCGTGTGAAAGCAGAAGTCTGCGGTGGTTTAAAGGAAGGTCAGTGGTCCAGGTTAAGCTTTCCCTCACGTACCAACGGATGAACGAGGGTCCTTAGTGTTGGAAATGATCTGTAGCAGACGTAGTACTTTAAGCGGTGGATGGAGTGAAGTTCTTGCAAGCCGCTTGATGGGTACAGACAGTGCGGAAAGAGCTTTAAGGAATGTGAGTAGAAGAGAGAAATTAGAGGTTAAATGACGGTTGTGTTGAGAACGGTTTCCTTGACTTTATTTGTTGTGTAGAAAGAAGTTGTTAAGCGGGAAGAAGAAACAGAAGCGAAACAGAAAATACGGTACAGTGAAACTTCTCATATTTCCCACCTCCAAAACTTCCAACCCTCTAGTAATTCCAGTGTTTGCGGGGTCACGACATTTGACATATGGGAAATCCCTCTGAAAATTCTAGGCCTCTTATAAAAATAAAAAAGAGGAAGAGTAGTAAAAACAAACAATCCCCGTTTGTGTGAAAGTTTGAAGGGGTTTCTAGTTGTATTTATGCACAGAAAAGCCATGATAGCTAGAGTGAGAATCACAACCGTCTAACTCTCTGAGGAAAACGCCTAGCCAACAATTAAGCTCAAGACTCCGGGAATCCATTGTTCAAAGTAGTCTTTTATCATACTTCAGGGTGGGAAATAGTCTTTAGTTATGTCGGCCTTGGCCGCACTCTCTTATTTGAATTTATTTATACTCAGTTCTTTGTGTATCTTATCCAAATTCTATGTAAAATTCCCTCTTCTCTTAGACATCATGAGATATCACTCGATTTCACCGATTAAGTCTGGCCGCCCCTGTGCCAAGACCCCTCTCCTCTTTCCCTCCAGCCTCGTGCTACTCCCTACCTGCTGGAATTATCGGAGGTTTCATTGTAGGAGGTGTTGAAAATGTGGAATGATGAGGATGGTTGCGTTGCCATCGCCGGTATGTCTACGGTTGATTTTGTTAACGAACCATATTAGTCAATATAGCATCAAGTGAATAGTCTAGTTAAACTTACTGTAGCAAACTCCCGAAAGCTAAACAAATAACAAAGGAAGTATCGAGAGAGTAAGGCGAGCAGCACCATTTCCAACACCAAGCCCTTAACCAATGGCACAGAACCAGATTTTGGTAAACCCCAGCGTCAATACCACTTACCGTGGCACCCTCGTGTATAAAACTTTGAGCGTGACAGCCCATTGTGGCACTTGATCCACAAATTGCATGGGCGACAACTCAACTTTGACACTCCGATATAGCTAAACGCGGGAATGCCGTGCCAGTTATCATCGTCATTAGTCGTATCGGTGGTGTGACCTCCGTCCCCTTGCCCACTCAGTGTTCGCAACTGTCCGGGGCCCCCGTAGGGCCCGTAGGGGCGACTGCTAAGAGCCCTGGATGGGACGGGATGGTAAAAGGCGGCATGTTCTCGTCCGGGAAACTTCAGGACGGCGGGCCCTACAATGTAAGAAAAATTGGCGAAGGAGACGGCGGGGGACGGCGGGGCTGTAGGTGATGGCAGGGGCGGCAAGTACGAGAACATTTCCCACGGGGGACGGTGGGACCCCTAGTCATTAGTGGTGGGTGGCAGGGCAAGTTTAGAAAAAGACCGAACGTGACGACAGGGCCTCGTCCACTTCGGCCCTCCTTCAGGACCGACGGACTGCCCCGTTGAGAACACTGTGCCCACAACCAACCATCCCACCCCGGTATCTCAATAGCATGTCATTTCTCCTATTATTTCGAGTCCGGCATCCTCTCACAATTGTGATTGGACTAGCGTTCCTGGATCCACCCGATCTTGTTACCCTCGGCTCCACTGTACTCATATTAAGTATACTCACTGTAATCTTTGACTTTTACCAAGTAGGCAACTAGGGCACATTCACAATTCAGGCCCGGAGTCCAAGTCGTTTTCGTAAATGAAGAATTAAGCCGTACGGCCTCCTCGTGTAGCCATGTTTCATCTTTTCACCGTGACTCCCTGCCAAGGTGACGAATTATCGTTTCCCGGCTAGCGACTAAGGTTGGCAGCAGTGTTCCCAGCCGTCCGGGGGCCCAGCGAGGGGACTGTCAAGAGCCCCGGGCTGACGGGACGGCTATCTGGAGTCCGTTCGGGGTGGCCCAAGGGCAGGACGGCTGGCCCTACAGGGTGAAACATGTTAGTTCAGGGCAGGGGGGTGGACCGCGGGGGACGGTTAGGGACGGCCGGGGAGGGTTGAGGACGGCCGGGAACAGTGGGGGGCGGCCGGGAATGGTGAGGGACGGGTTGTGTTTCAGAAGAGTGAAAGCGAGCTAAGATAGGAGAGACTATGGGCGACGTTGAGGATGAAGAGTTTTCTGTAAAGTCAAGTCTGTTGAAAACAACGACCGCGGAGGTAATGATTGACGGTGAAGATTTTACGCAGTGGACTGAAACTGCTTAAGTGGAGACGAAGATCATGATTGATTGTGATAAGTCGACAGAAAGTAAGACAAGACTTGAGGAAAGTTTTGTACAGGAATAAAGGCGTAAAGTGAGAGGAGCAGAAGAAAGGGAAAACAGGGGGGGTGAAAACATTTTCATGCTTGCGCGTCCTTCGACTAGCGCATACATATGTCACAGCGGCCTTAGAGTGCGGGCACACCCCGACCAAGTGCGGCCATTAAACTGCCATTTCCAACAAAGCTTGTGTATATAATATGAGCATCACATGTACAGTATGATGGACCCCCTCTATGCCTCCTGTCTTACCCTATCTATCCCATCTCCCAGATGCTAATACTGGGTTAGTACCTTCGCGCTTGCCTTACTGGTATTTCAACATGAGTGCAGTGGAGTCCGGCCCCATATTAGGCTTCTCTCTTCATTATGACCAAATATACCAACTTAAGCCGCCATCTCCCCCTTCTTCCTGCCCATCCGCCATCCGCCAGCCATAAACTAGTGACCAAGAAATTAAGCAACCCCAAGCGAATCTCTTTTCTTCTTTTCTTTTTTAGCCACAATCACGCAAGCGATTTCGGATCTTAAACCTCGGCTACCCATTCGAGAGTACGAGAGACAACTAGTAAAGTACCGTATTTACTCGAATATAAGAGAATGGCGCTAGGACTTTATCGTTCCACACCAAGACCACACTAAAGCTATAGAGGGCTAAGGCTATAGAAGTTAATTAGCCTTATTCTGTCATAATGTGCAAAAGGCTAATACTCGTACAGTGGCCACAGTTCATTCAAACAAACCCAGAAAACCATTAGAAAGTTTCTTATTTGGGATTAGCTGTCCAGCTGGAGGGGGTGTTTCTAGATGCCCCAAAGGCTTCTTTTGAGATTCTGCCATCATTATACCAACTAGGGATAGTATTCCGTTTTGCCACCGGACATCGCCTCAAGTCTAGCGTAATTCTCTTGTATTCGAGTTAATATGGTAGATCTTTCGTCTACTTGTAATCCCCCACTCCACTTCGCTCTACTGTTAAGGTTTGTGAGAAACTACGAAGAGGGAAATCAATGTCACAAAAAAATTCATTCGGGAGAGCTGAGAAAGTACATTGCGGGGTTCTCTCCGGCCTGCTGGAGGAGTCCTCCCCAAGGTTCTATGAGTGGACCTTATTCTGACTCCACCACTCGCTCTCACATTTCATGTGGCTGGTACGGTAAGCCCTACCGCATGTGTTGAAGCCGTACCTGCTACGGCTAGCCAAAGCAATCGCAGTGCGGTACAGGTAATGTCTTACTTTTCTGCAAGTTCCGCTCATCCCAGCACAGAAAGGATTCCGTTCATCCACCGATCGTCATTGCAGCGCTGTTGCCTTCCAAAGAACTAGAACGCTACATCCCATCTCGGTATAATACCGTATTGAGAACTGACGGCTCTGGAATTACTTCCCCTTTACTCGATTTACTCTAGTATTAAACAAAGCACCAAACATTGATTCCCTTCCTGGAGCTGTAATTATTATGAGATGGACAAAACATATCGACACGATGCAGGTTGGAAACTAGCTCTGAGATTGAGGCAGGAATCCTCCAATCGGATCACTCGGCAAAACCAGGCGGAGGAAAGGGCGGCGGTGAGTGAAAAAGGTGCTGCTGCTGCCTATTATACGTGGGGGGGTAATCCTTGAGGAAGGTAGTTCTGTGGAGAGCATACGTTAGGTCTTTATTTGGTGGGTTGGACTGGGGGTAATTGTTTGGTCAATGGGGAATTAATGATGATGTGCTTGTTGGGTCTCAAAAGACCTGGTTTATAACTGGGCTACAGAGGCAGATATCGCCTATTCTTACAGGACAAGGCTAGAAGTAGCGACTGATTGCCATTGAAGCTGAGGTGTATGGTTCTCGAATGTTTCCAAAGGAGTGATGTAACTAGGGAGATAGCTAGTAATGAAGAAACAAACCCCCTAAGGAGTGAGAAAAACACCCTGGCACCTCTCGCCCCCCGGCCCGTCGCCCACTCATTGCCCACTCATTGCCGTCACCTTTGATCTGAATAATTGGGTGGTGAAGTTGTGGTACCGTTTTACCGGTGTACAGTACCGTACAGTACTATACTCGTATAATAGGGAGGTATAGATAAGATTGTTCCCTATTGCCGGTAGCAGAGATGCCGCCCTCCCTCATATGGCAAACAAACTGACCAATTCCACCCAGTTCGTGAAATCCAATCATCACAATTGTCGAGAGAAGGAAAAAAAGATGAGCGGGGAGACGGGCCATGGTCGGGGTTCACCCCCGAAAAAATCTCTGGATGTTGGAAGCAAAAAAAAACTTTAGAAATTATGATGTGCGGAAAAAATTGGATCCGTGTAAGGGGGTCACAAAGTATTTAATACTGGATTCGAGAACCACTCACATGTTTGGCCCCTTCCACAAGAGTGGGAGTAAAACCCCCACCTGCCCACCTTCCCTAAATTCAGAAATCACCGTAGAGTATGGTATTGCCTATCATAGTACTTGAATAGGGCATTTTTACGACACTCTTCTTCTCCCCCTTCCTACCAGAGGTTCAATTGTCATCTGTTTCCTCCTTCTAACTTCTTGTAGTAATAGAGTAGTAGTACGGGCCTGTGGGGTGGCTGTGAACATTTACCCCAGATTTCGAAGCGGTTTAGAGAAGGCACATTTCTCTGCTCATCTCCCGGGTCGCTGGCCAAGCCTTAGGTTTCTAATCCATAGAGCTTTTCTGATATTGAGGGTACGCTCAGGTCTGGAGAGTCATCCTCTGCCGCTGCTACCTTATCCACCCTTGGGAGAACCGAAGGGACTTGTGCCGAGCCAGTCAGAGGGAGGAGACCTTATCAAGTTCTCACAACCCACTGTTTTCTCTTTCCTTAATCTTTTCATGTGATAGTAAAAACGTATGAAGGGAGGGTCTATTTCGCTTCTCAGACGTAATATTGGGTCTGGTGGGAATATACCGCGTGGCCGGCAGTGTTACAGCATGGCCAAACAATACAACTCTTGGAGTCTAGCTGAGCCCTTCTTTGATTTCCCCTTCTTTTTCAATTTCCTTTTCACCACCCAGGACAGGGCGGCTCAGTTACCGGCAGGCAATACCGTGGGTAGGTGTCTAGCCAAGTATGCGTGTGTGCGTACATAGAAAAGGTCATTAGGGACAAATCTAATGGTATAAAGCCAACCGCATGCTCTGGATCTTCTTCCCATAGCTGTCTCTAGGATTATTGGCTGCCCTTGCGTCTTCGGTTTGCTTCATTCGCTCTTGTTACTCCCACGTCATTCCACACAGACGATCTTTAGTCTCTTCAAAAGTTTCGAAAGCACAAATAACTAAGGTTACCTCACCTACCAATTAATTGCCATGAAGCTCTCGTCCGCCGCCGCCGCCGTTGCAAGTATCGCCACTTTTGCCTCCGCTCAGACTGTGGTCGATCTTCCTCCCTGTGCGGTATGTATTTTGATGGATATATATGTACCTTCCTTGGCTGGGGCAATTAACTAATATATCAATAGATGAACTGCCTGGCTAGCGCTGTTCCAATCACTGGTTGCTCCCCCACTGATATTTTTTGCGCCTGCTCCAACCCGCTATTCGTTGCTGGTTCTGTTGCTTGCATCCGGAGGAACTGCCAGGGCGCCGACCAACAGGGTAAGTTTTGATATCACGATAACCCTTTTACGAAATAGTTTACCAATAGTAAATCCATAACAGGGGGCCTCGCTGCCGCTGCCGCTCTCTGCAGGGCAAACGGTGTTAATATTCCCACCACCTTTCCTAGCCCCGCACCCACCACGGGCGCCACTGGGGTCAGTGCCAGCAGTAGCGCGGGAACCACCAGACAAGCTACTGGTTCTACCACCAGACAAGCTACTGGTTCTACCACCAGACAAGCTAGTGGTTCTACCACCCAGACAGGCCGCTCCACCCGTACCACTCTCCCAACTACCTTCCCGACAACTACGGCTTTCGCTGGTAACGCCACCTCCAACATCACCAGGCCCACTATTGTTCCGAGCAACATCTCCAGCGGAGCTGAGCGTCTCACCACCGCTCTCACCCTCGTTGGGTTGAGCATTGCTGCTGCCTACTTCTCTCTGTAAAACCATTCTCCAACCGACCTCATCCCACCTTCTACAAAGCGAAGAAAAGTTGACGAATAAGCATTTAGTCAATCATGGTATGATTGGCCTTTGGGATCATGGGAGGCTTCACGCTTTCGAACTCTAGTGGGAAATGACAGAACAAATAATGCGGGGATTTTTATTCTCAGGGGAAGGGTAGTTATTGGGTTCTTTCGAGAAATACTCTTGGGGGATTTTTTTTTAGTTGTATTGAGGTGGGGGGTTTCTTGGTATCAGTTGTCTTGTTTAATACTAATATACAAACCGCTGCTATGAAGGAACTTGGTTCCTAATACGGGTCTCGATATTCCAGATATTCAGATTTTTCCAACAAGAATTTTCCTGTTTTAAGCATGCGTTCTTCGTGATGTGTGATTTCCATGACTGGGGCGATGGTTGCTGTGTTTGACTACGGAAGGACACCATGGGCAAGGTAAACGTTGTCAATCCAAACACAGACACTACTACTCTACTATACCTCCCGGCAATAGAAGAAACCTGATGAAACACAACCTTAAGCCCACTGCAGACAGTTCTCTACAGGCGGGCTGGTGGCTTTGGACCCAGAGGTGGGCAAGGGACTAATCACAGCACCCTTGAATTATCATATGTTCAGGTAAGATGTTACGGCTAAATATAAGGTATTCAATTCCCCAAAATATTTCTTTCCTTTCGAATTAGCTACAAACTCGTTTCCTCCGTCCCGTGCCATTTATACTTCCACTCGCGGAACTGGCGGAAACGGAAATGTTCTGTTGGGGGAAAGAGTGGTAAGAATCTAGGTTCAATCCTGAAGGAGGAGGTGGTTCACATTGATGCTCTTGCCCCGTCGTCTCCACCATCTCCGGGGGGTGATCGAGGAAAAGAGTGAAGAAACAGAACTATCAAGCAAACAATAATCTTCCCTTTCATATATCCCCCTCCCTCTTCTTCTAATGTCGATAAGATGTTTACCGGAAAGTGTTGGCGGAGGGAGGATCTAACATGACTGGGAGGGTGCACGTGACTCTAGCGCCGGGAATCTCTCTTTGAAGGCAGTCGGCCGCAATCCCTTGCAACCCCGTTTCTGTGGAAGAAATCCACCGCAAGGGGATTAGCGTTCGTGCGCCTATGTGGGAGAGCCTAGTGGTGTTTCAGGTTGCATGAATCACTACTGATGGTTCCTGCGTGCCGGTTATTGATGTGCCCCCCGTGTTCAAGAAGGTTGCTGCTGGGTGGAATATATTTGCAAAACATAGCTTCCTGAGTTCCCCTCTTTCTCTCCCCCAACCTCACTTCTCGCACTCTGACAGACGAGGAAACGCAGCGCCGCCGCTGTAGCAACACTCATTAGCCAACTCGGGCGGACTACCATAAACATATATCCCGGAAATATGACGCTAGCTTTCGGCTGGGCATTTCCCTCCCGGACACTCTCTCCGTCGATCGGTTTCAACGCCCCGGCAGTGACGGGATACACATACCCTTAGAAAGACCCATGAGAGAATATCTGGCAAGGCCAAGCAAGCGGCATCCAGGAGCACCGGCGGAAAGACTAGCCCTGCAGGTGTGAAGATGTACGATACAAGAATGTGGTTATACCAATGCCAAGGAGAGGGGGAGCAGTGCCGGGAGTGGCGGCGGATTCGTGAGAAGGCTGGGGGGAGTGGCTTAGACAGGGTTTGTTCTACAGGGGGCTAGCCCTGCCGGGAGTCTTATGAAGAAGATCAATGTGGATAGGGGACTGGCTGCTGGCCATAAAGCTGTTTGGGGCCCCTGGTGATGCGATTGGAGAGGTGTGTGGGGGGGGGGGGGTAATGCGCGGGGGGGGGAATTGTATTGCATGGTTTAGGCTTGGGATTGCACATAGCCCCCGCCGCAGGATGATATTTCTCCCAAGGGTTTTTATTTTCGCAGGAAAATGTTTCCTACAGAGGTATACTCACTCGTTGACCGCTCGCCTTCCGTTTCAAATTAACCTAAATTGTGCTGTTGTCACGTGTCTCAAAGACTGCGACGGTAACTAAATCATTTCCACCACACCACCGACAATGCGACGGTTTTTATTGTATCATAACCCTTCTCATCCTTGCGACCACCCAACGACCTCACCACCCAATAACCTCACCACCGGTATCCACTCTACCACCCGCGCCAAACCTATCATATCACCCATATTCATCAAAGTTCTGAAAGCTATTATCACCAACAACGAGTATTGCGGAGAGCTGAGATGGCACTGGCACAAGCGTGGTCACCCAGCGCTCGTTCCTTGGAGAGTGTGTTTAAGGTTCTAAGCGACCACGATCACCCGTTTGTCATGGTTGGAAAATATGCACTTACAGACACCGTTGATGCCAAATCCGTGAATGAGATCATTCACCTGGAATTTCCGGTCACCACATTGCTCCTCATTCCCTCTGCTCTCCTTGTTTTATTATTTATGTTTCCCTAAACCATTTTTGTATATCAAACCTCTTATTTCTCAGACCGACCAATTTAAGTTATCCCATATCTATCCATAATTCTCTTCACATACAGTTGTACTCTTGTATAACTTAGAAAGCAACAATTTTGTATTATATATAAGTGGGGTAGATGGAAGCTTCATAATATAGGTGTTTGTTAGGTATAAACATATCCTGTTCTGGTACGCATGAGAGTGGAGGCACCTCGGAGACCAAAGGAGAAAAGTCCACGGCAGGTGATCCACAGAGCTTTGTCTATTTTTTCTCTTTTCCCTCACCTTCCCTCTTCCCCCCCCTCCACCAGTCCCCAGCCACTCACCTATTTACCGGTCTATGAGATAAGCCTCCCTCCCCTACTAATATCGGGGTGATCTACCCTTTTGCTTCTACTAGGCTTTTTTGAGAATCATAGTTTATAACACACCGTACCCGCCCCACTCAATCTGTCCTCTTCTACTCACCCCCTCTCGCCGGTTTCGCAGAGCCCCTCCGCTCGAAAAGCATTACAGGTGCCCTCCGATACGTACCGGAAGCTCAACACAAGGGGATGCTTAACAGTGGGAAGTAGGTCAAGAACTCGCTCCACCAAAAATTAACTGGTATCATACCTACGAATCTACGATACCTTTTGCAGGGGTAGAGTACTGTGCATAACATCAACTGGTCCTAAACTAAATGTTGATATACTAATATTATATTATAATGTCGTCCATTACATGATATACATTTATAGCTAAACCCCGATCACCGGTAGTGTTTGAAAAATACCCTATTTTGCCGAACTGTAAACAATTGAGCCAGTACCGTAAACTGCTGCCGCAAGGTACAATGACAGGGTCGGCATTTCCGAAACTCCAAACTCCTACAATATCCTTTGAGCTATTGCAATACCGCACTTTCTAGTGAAACTCATTTTCACCCTAAGAGGTCAGAACAAGGTGTAATTCAGGATTTCTCGTAAAGTAACCCTTCCCGGTTGGCTGTTCCCTTGAAATGGAGGACAAATATCAACACTCAGGGAAAACATCCTTGAAAATCCTACCCTAAAGGCTACTCTCTATTCAAAGTGGCTCGTGTATTTCGCCATATTTTCTTTCAACCTCCTAGCGTGAAAAACGAGTTTTACCAGAAAATGCTGTACCGGGTGATCCTCACGATAAGTTAGAAGTCAAGCTAATCCTAACCTAGCAGAAAGTGGAACTCAAGAACAATTGGTCTATAACTATCCAGATAGAGTAAGATGAGAAGGAAAGCGGGCAAACTATCATGAGCCCATAGACCAACTCTAGCTCACCTGTTCCAGACACCCAAACTGTCCCCCAAGTACACTGAGCATTAGCCAATCAAACACCAGACCAAAACCAATGAAGAGGCCGAGACATGAACCAGAAGCACAGCAATCCCTACCCATCTCAACTAAGACCCTAATCCGAAACAGTAACAAACAACATTGAGGAAGTACATGGGAGCAGAGAGTGCGGGCTTGTTGGAGATCATGCCGCTGTCGGGGGTCACACCAAAGAGGCCGGAGCCGAAGCACTGAGTACAAAGTAATGGGACTTATCAATGAAAGAAAGAGAGTTGTTGTCTTACTTGCTCGTATATAGACACGCCTGAGACTGCTGTACTCATAGCCAAACAATTGGGTATCGAGTGATTAGGCATGAATGTTGTCATCTGTTCCCGGAAGACAAGTCATACACCGGAAGATTTTTTACAAAATCAAGGCTTAAATATACTAGAACACGCTCTTACAATACTTTTACTCTCATCGTAAAGTGAGTTCCTCTGGAGCAAGAGTGAATCACAGAGCTGTTCCCCTACCCTTACTCCCCACCACAATAATAAATCTCGAAACCTCCTCACATGAGATCCATATTCCACTATCATACAATCGTAATCCAGTCCTTAAACACCCATAGCCCCTTCGAACAGGATACACTTTACCCTGCCATATATATCCAACAAGCAGCCCCCCCTTGACACCCTACATAACACCCCTAAGCGCCATCTCCCACCAGCACCCATCACCACCCATCACCCCAACCTCTTCCATCCCACACTCCCTAGAGAGAACATCCATCATTAATATGAGGGTTAAAGCTACTCCCCGTAATAATAACTCCTAGCACAGGGTTAAGACCCAGAACCTCCCTCAGTAGAGCCGGAAACCCAACATTCCTTCTCTGAACCCTGTTTGTTCTACACGATATATTCCCATGCGAGAACTATCCCCCCAACCCATCGACCAACCATTACAGAAACAGTCCATTCTCACAAACAATTTTTGTGACAAGGTGAATTCAAGGTTACCATTCCCCCACGCACATGGGGAAAAAAGAAAACGGCGAGAACTGCAGGAAGGTGTGAATAGTTGGGAGCGGGGATGCTAAGAGGCAAGCCCCGTTCCCTAGATCAGGCGATTCTACATGAATGATTTATCATGACCTAGAACTTAATCCATAGTTATTATCAACCTATTCGTGAGACGGGGAAGTTCGACATCCCCCCCCCTCCCCCACTTTCTTCGCTCTTCGTTTTATAAACCCCCAATCAGGAACTAATAAAGTTTAAAAAAAATCAGGTCATAATATCTGCACTCCCTTCTTCCGAGTTCCTAGACTTCCCCCGCTCGCTGAGGTACAGTAGCGGCTTACCCCCCGTGGGCTCAAAGCACACTGTTGTTGGTGCTCCATGCGCCTTAGGCAACGAGCAAGCTTACAATGCATACAAACAAATACCCATACACTTCCTGCTCCTCCTATCTTTGCCTTTCTGAGCTAACCGAGACGGTGCTTAAGCAGCGGCAGTATCCGTGCCGATGCAGCTCCCAGGGCGAACCTTAAAGCGACGCACAAAAAGATGCTTGGGAAAGTCACCGATAAAACAGTTAGAGGGGTTCGCGGCGGGGGAGATATTTTAGCTGAGTGGGCCGAAAAAGATGGAGGAAGAAAATCGTTAAAGACGATGATGATCTTTGGGTTCGGTGTTTGCGGAAATCAGTGGGGGGAAGTGATACCCTGTGAGGGGGTCGTTTGTGGGAGATTGTGAATGTTGATATGTGGTCGGTCGTACCCCTCCAACAGACCACTAATGCGGCTGAACTATCGTATTCGGTGAGAATAGGGATAGTTACAAGTACTGTACAACACGGTGTACAGTATCGTACCAGTTATGCCGCTGTTTCAGCTGAATCAGGCGCTACCAACCTTGCTTAAGTGATTGCTTACTTGCATTGCATATACCAAAGGGTTGTTTAGCGTTAACATATTTAATTGCCCTTTCAGCCCTACTCGAGTAGCTTACAAGCGCAAACCAATAACCAAGATCTTTCGATAGAGTGCCAAAACCAACTCGAACCAAGTCCCCCAAAGGCCAAATCGGAATCTCAAAATACAACAATTGATACCCAGAACATAAACTAAGGAAATACATCATAACCAAACAACACTTAAAGTTCCCCGGCTCTCAAGTTTCCCCACCATCCCCCAATTTGTCCCATCAATTTCTTTGGTCCCCGAGGAGCTCGAGGCTCCCTATCCCCACGTCCAGGTCTCTCCCGCCCATGGCCCAAGTCATTCTGATCCCAAAAACCATCCGACTGGGCCCCAGTCGAAAGCCCAGTCTTTCCCGCAGCAATCATGTTCAGATATCCCGCAAGCCTCCACCCCGCCTGTGCGACCAACTCGTCCACAATTGCCACCGCACCATCATAATACTCTCCGCCCAGCTCACTCCCCTCAAACCCTCTAGGATAATCGGCTGGTAAGACGTAATCGCACATCCATTTGTTGCTCCCGTTGGCCCACACAAGGGTGCACTTCTCCGCTGTTTTCGGATCGATACATGCGCTCCAAGCCCGTTTGATAGAAGAATCCTTGAACTTACCCGTTTCAATCTCCGTGTGTAGGCTATTCGACCATGTTGTAGCGTCCCGCATTGCGTTTCCCCCTATATACTTCTCGGGGATGGCGGTGTCCCAGACGCTGTGAAGGTTGTCTCGCCTACCATCGAAAGTCACGTGGATCCCGTTGCCGCCGCGAAGGAGGTCTTCGGTGTGAAGGGGCTGGTGGATGTCGCCGATGAAGTGGATAATGAATTTCAGCGCCATAGCACGTTCGTTGTGGGGCAATCGTCCATCTGCGACTCTACCGGTCTATCGTTCCATCGCTGAGTTAGTTCACTATCCACCCTCGAGCAGTGGGTGGGATAAGAAGAGGGAGGAGTGGTACCATATTAACAAGAGCGGAGACAATACAGCCTATGTCCTGCTCGCAGTCTCTTGAGTAGCTGACTCCGCAAGTGTGCGGTGGCTTATCCTTCGCATCGATGTAGTGCCATGGTGCAGAGTACTTGCCGTCCTTAGAATGGGAGTAGTCATCCGCCCAAGTGGACGCGGCAGCAATACTCTCCGAACCCAGGAGTTGGCGAACCCATGTCGCGGTCTCGGGAAGTAGGTAACGGGTCGACAGCAGGGCTACTGTCCTGTGACCGAGCATACCCCACGCAGAGGTAAGTGGAGCGAGCGGAAGAACCGGGAGGAGGAAATTCGCAGGGCGCATGTCGATGTTTGTTGAGGCTAAGGTGGAAAGTTAAGAGGGAACAAGCTATAGGTGTACTAGTAGTCAAACGCTGGGTACTCTAGATGCTTCCGTTGTCGGTGTAGGGGTTACTATAAGTAGTGGAGATAGAATTGAACTCGGCTGGGATATGGTGTGATAATTAGCCAACTGGCAGATTCCACCCAAGCAGGCCACTGCGGCTGAAACAAGCATTATCGGAGAACCAGAGGCTGCATATTTGAAAGCGGCTCCCAATCATCTTCCATGATCCCCGTTAGCCTCCCAACACAAACCGGAGTTCTAGCCGGGTTTGGACTGGTCTGAGTTCCACCTTCGCCTTGGTATTTTTGAGCAGCTGTTCCACGCGTTGGGCTAGAGCGTAATCACGTGACGCCGGAATTCCCCATGAATTGTATCGGTCAAGCACGACTGAGCATGAGAAATAATAAGCCAGACAATCGATTGAGATGCTGCCGTAGCCAAGGACAGGCCAGGAGATACACACAGAAGAGCAAAATTCTTGATGATTGCTCCTTTTCACACCAAAAGTGGGCAAAACCCTCACATCCCTTTTTCCCTAAATTCTTGATTTTGTATTTTATCTACGACATTGTAATATCCCAAGATTAATTTGAAATATACCTATTACCAGCTGAAGGTTCCACAAGCCCCCAAAGTTCTACCATCACTTATAAAAGTCATTATCACCAGTTTCTCAAGAAAATTGCTCAAGCAACTCCTCACAACATAGTCCCATTTTTTAATGAGCTATAATACAATAGGGAAATGTCAGGAGACTCTGTAGATATCTAGGAGATAACAACTACTTAGATAGTTTTCGTTATCTGTATATGTTTAGTGTAGGAGTCTGGTTAAAACTCCTTCAAAATAATAATTTTTGCCGTAAAGGTGTCCATCCGTCGTATATCTCCCAAGCAGCTAACATCTCCGGAAACAAAAAGAAGCTCCACGGGACATAGCGAACGAACAGAATGCATAGAAACACCCGACACCAACAGGAACTCAGCAGAAATAGACACTCCACAATCATCTCAAACAACCCACTACCATAGGGAAAATGGACCCCTAAGCCCAGTGCCCCATACCAAAGGGCACTGCCCAAAACTACAAACTAAACCAACCACTAGATACCGGATCCGGAATGGTTACCAGTATAAGAGAAATAAAGCCAACACCATTACCCTATTCCTAACCGCAGAGGGTGTAAAGACAAAGGCTATCTATAACCGGATGCTTCGGTTTTTCCCCGGGGGCCCAATAAGTAATCCAAGAGCACCTATGTGGGCTACAGGGACACCAGGGTATGTCGTAAATCAACCCAAGCAGGAGACAAAAGCATACGGGCACGAGCGGTAGAAGCAACACGCTTTTTTTCTAGAGGGTTAAACTAGTTCCTTAAATGCACCAAAACCCTCTTGCAGATGGCATACCAAGACGTATAGACATCCCTTCGGCGCAATCTGTGGTAGACTGAGTGATGATATCTGAGGGAGATTAAGAGTGACATTTGGTGAAGACGAGGCTGCGCCCGGGTTCAACTAAATACTGATGTGAACCACCAAGCCGAAGTTTAAAGTTTGGATAGCCACCAAGAGTCTCCCTGAATCTGGGCGTAATTTGCCGGGATGCTATACGCCCGGGGCCAGAGAGGACATTTAATTAGGATCTCTCAGTTCAGTTTGTCTGATGTAGCTGGGAACGATATCACACAGAACGTGGCCAGCAGTCCCCACAGGGGAAATAACCAATTATTCTACCATTGAATTGAGGAAAAGGGAGCCACGGTTGAGAAAGGACCCAAAGACTACTTATAAATCAGATCTTCTGCAAGGCACCGGAAGAATCACAAGATATTATTCGCCCCCATGAGGATAGGGGCTCGGTGTAGAACTCTGCCCAAGCTATCGAGAGTGGAAAGCGGCCGCGACATGATCCTCTCCCGCCTGTTCTCCAGATGCACCTGAGTACATAGCATATGTCCCCTTTCCCCTGCAAACCTCCCAGATCAGACACACCTATCGCCATGTCTCTCGGTCGCGGTAGGAACGGTCGGATCGAAGCCGGTAGGGGACGCCAGATTTTTGTTCGAGGAGCCTATAATTTGGGTACACTGTATCAATCCTTAGAATTGTATACAATTATAGGAGGGAACCTCATGCCCCCCAGGCTCCTGTTTTAAAACCTTGTCTTCCAGCCTTTCTGACCCCTTCAGACCATATGAAAAGTTGGAATAGATGCCACCGCTAAGGAGATACTCCTAGACTCCCGGGCTAGGTGAGTTTTTTTACACTTGTGAACGGGTGAGAGTGAAGCTGACTCGAGATAAGAGGGCCCGATAGAAGAAAAGGCTTAATATGAGAGGTCTGGGGTCCTGTTCCTAAAGTTCAGTTTTCAGACGGCCCATTTCTACGGGAGAAAGTTATCATCAAGATGAAGCTAAATGCTGTCTCAAACCCCCTCTTATACCGAGAGCATTTCTCAGTAGAGCCTCTGTGATATCTGTGCCTGGAGTACGATTTTTTGGGGGTATCGTGAAGCGGAACTAGCGAGAGCTCACCTAAGCGGGGAGACTAGCACGGGCAAGTGCTCGATAAGTGAGCAAACGTGATTAAACCGAAGATGAATAATTGCAGGAAATTTCTTTGCTTCTGATGGCGGGTGAGTTGGTGAGTAGATTATCACAAGGGGAGGTATAACGGCGGGGGGAGAAGGGAGGTTGCCCATAAGGTGGTGAAACAATACAATAGTCTGGTATGGTTAAGGTTAAACTGTTTTTCGCGAGACTCTTGCCCCGAAGGTGAACACTCCCGGAGGAACATGCTCAAGGGAAAGGAAGGCAGCTAAGGAAAGCACAACGATGAAGACTGCCTAACGAACGATGGCATCAAAGGGAGGATTGAACGAGAACTGGGATCCAATTTTTTCCCCCAGGGACCCCTGACGGTCACGCTACCCACTTCATGAACCATTTAGAACTTCAAACATGGCTGCCTTCGCCCCCCGAGCACATCTAGCTTTCAATATTTTTCTCTATGGGCAAGCACACGCACACCTGGTCGGGGGGTGTAAATCCGGGAGTGGGAGGGTTTACGAAAATAACCGTGACAAAATCCTTCTTCCTAGCTTTCTTTCGCCATTGGCAATATAATAACCTCTATGAGAAAGGGGAGTTTTCTTCCTTCCTCCAACAATTTTATTCCAAGGCACCCCAGGACAGCTCTGGGCTAGCTATTAAAGATATTCCTATGCGAGTTGTTTGTGATATGCGTATGTGATGGTCAGTCTAGTTCAATATCAAGGCAGACCCACCCATCGTATTCTCAGGGGGGCTCGTATTAATTTGGTCTGCAATTCGCTTGTTAGGGCAGGGGCTTTTATATCATTCTGCAGTATGATGTCTGCGTAGCAGATCGAACCAACAGCTGGAAACATGTGGACAAATTGATGCTAGCCAGCACCTTGAGATCCATAGATGCTACACTTTAAGCATCGATGGGTGGTTATTCGTGGCACCCGGTTGCTTATCTTTTTCACCCCCTTCTGTTATCTATCCTAGCATGCATGCATGCTTCGTGGAGAGAAAGAACGTATTGAATCAAGGAGAAATGGTGAATCCTTTGGACACATGGCCTCACGTTCCAGTTAGCTATTTAAACTTACATCGTATAGCTCCCCCCCCTTCACTTTCCGTTCTTCTTGAAGCGTTGAACCCATGGTTGTCACATTCTTACCCCCACAGAGCAGGTAGTATCTTCAAAGACACCCGACGTACCCCATGGAAATAACATCCTAGGAGGCAAATTTTGATTGCACCAAATATTTTCCAACGCCAATTCCCCGAGGCTCCTCTAAGCCACAGGGGTGGAGTCTCGCACTGAGGATCACTCGTAGAGGACGTCACGGCTTCTCACTCGTGGCCGCGGGATCTGCACCGAGACACGAACACAGCCCCGTAGTACGGGGCTACCCGGTATGGCATTGGGCGCGTGTTCTTGAGCCTAATTCACTTTCTAGACAGCCTTATCAGACTGGGGTCGTTAATCCCCGTAGGCGGCGATTATCACGCAACTGTTGGGTGCCTCGCTTCTTCCACATTCCCTAGCCTCCGATTATACTACTCGTAGAAACACTGACACGTATCTACTAATGAGTGATTGGTGTCCTTTACGGTATACCGCAAGAACTCTGCACTTCGAGTCATTTCGCTTTGCGCAAACGGCTGGACCGAAGAGCTGAGGACGGGATGTCCAAAAATACTGAGTGCAGCACCCGAAAGGAAACCGATGCGTGGTAGCAAAGATTCCGAAGTGAAGAAAGAGAAAAAAATGAAACGATGACTAGGCTGACTATATACACCCTGCCCCACCTCGACAGGGTCGCTGCGGGGGACTTTGGTTCATGGCTTTGGTAAGTTATGGTGATGAGGCAGTTGAGCAGTTGTTGTTGACACCTGATTCGGATGAAAGGACCCAAAATAGTAGCAGCTGAATATTGCCAAGAAGTTGCTTGATTTAAAGTTTCACCAATGAAGGGTTTGAGTGCCGGTTTCGCGGGCTACCGCAAAAGTACTGTTAGTCACGTGGATGACCGGGTGTGAAATTACGCTGGAGCACGGTAGACATCGTGGATCTTTTATACTGTTACTTTTGTGGTTTAGCGTAGTTGAAATTTGTATACTTAAGGGAGAAAAATCAGAGGAGGGAAGACAACGACAACGATGTCCTGGAAGTCATTGAGTTTGATCACTTTTCCATCGACAATTTTCTCTTCCTGCTATCCATTCATCGAGTGTGTCTTTTTGAATTGCCACATCCCACAAAAGAACGCCTTGCCGAGAGAGACTCCCACAGTACGGTATTGCTGTTTAAGCCTACTTGTACCGGCATCCTGGATGTGCTAGACAGGTGTGGGGCGGGCGAATAATCTCCCGGGTATGTTTTCAACGTTCGGAGGGTCGCCCGCCATTGAAAATTCGCTTTTCCGCTCTCGATCCCATTCTGAGGTGTGTGTGAGAAAACTGTAAAATTCGTTACCATGCAGGCTAAGCCGGATGCGGAACGAGTGAGTGGATTTTGTGATTTGGTTAGAATTTAGAGGCTCGAGGTGCCTACGGTAGTCAGTTGTAGCCTAAAAAGAGCAATTTTGCTACCAACAATAGCTATATGATAGCTACTTTTGGCTTGGCGCGCCTGGTCACGAATTTCATGACGTTTTCTTGCACCGCCCAAGGCATAGCACTTCACGGCACCAGTTTTAGAGAGATACCGTACTCCAGCTTCACAGTAGGCTACCCGCCCTGTACAGGGTACCAGTATTCCAGATGCCTCAGCAATCGATTATTCAACACGGTCGTTCTCCACACTATGGCAAGATATCGTATTGAAGAAGGCATAATTTGATCCAAGAAAACTCGAACGGAGCAGGATCCGTTATTAAGCGAGCATGTGTTGATAACGATCGAGGCTAAATCAGCGTTAACCTTTCACCACCTTATCATACCATAGATGAGGCTCTTGAGGCTAACTACCGTACCGTAGACGAACGCCAAGAAAAGTTCCAACTGAACAGAGTGCCTTGAACAAAAAGAGAGACTTTGGCCCTTTGGTGAGATTCATGATCCTCAGACAAGATGGAAAGGGCATGGACGCGTCACCAATGGGGCAGTATTCATAGCCAGGTCGGTGCTTCCATATGTGTATATTTTTACCCACTCAAATGGTTCCATGCGAGATGTCGAAAGTCCTTGTTGCCCAAATGGGCTTTTTAATGTTCGAGGTTACTGGTATCTCCTCTTGCACAGCCCCCGTATAAGTCACACAGAACAGCTTGAGAACTTTGTGGTACCAGTACCGTACATGACCAACATCCTCGGTTGCGAGTCAACATCATTCGCTGGGTTCTCTGTGCATAGTGTCACCGAGGCCAGAGTCTCCACCATCTTCAGGACGAAACTGGGCCAGGGATCAATCATGATACAAGTAATTTTTGCAACCCTAACCTTGACCATTATCTTTTGTGCCCACCAGACACCCCTGTTCGTCGCCTTCGCACTTTCATTGTGGGTATGGTTAAGACTGCAGAGAGGGATCATTGTGCAAGAAGGAATACGGTATGTCGGTGGGAAAAACTTAACTTTAGCCTTCACTATTATGGAGAATCAGTTATGTATAATACTCTCGACCACAATCATCGATTGTGTCTAAGACATTCAACGACCTTGATTTCTACCGTACATTACAGTCTGGCCCCATATCGCCGCCTCTTGCTCCAAGCGAACCGGACATCCCGCACACCGGCATCCTGCGGTAGATTTATCACACAGCAGCAGCAGCAAAACTATCAAGAAAAGAAAAGAAAAATCAGGGAGGAGACACCAATGGGAAAATATCACTTCCAAGAAAGCCGTTGCGACAAAAAAGTTGCCCTTGCTCATGTCATTCGCTATTCCTTGCAGACTTCTAGCCTGGATACTAGCCAATCTGGGTGCGTGGCACGACAATAAGGCCTGCCCTGAAACACCTCTATGCTATTTGCTCTTCTCCTTCAAACTTCCCCCATGGAGAGCGGGCGGTCGTTGCAAATCGCCTCACCACACATATTACAGTCAACCGGCGAGAAGTCTGTACACGAGGAGACAGGTGAATCGATTGTCTGCAGCACGATCTCGTCACCTCTTACACCTACTGGATCAGCATTTCGCAAGGCGGCAGTTTGGAGGGCACAACTAGCCCAACATCCAATCTTTTACGACACTCCAATATCAGTCAGTAGTATATTGTACCGGTACAGTACCAGTACAGTACCGGTACTGCTTCTGTTGCCTCGACCCCGGAAGCCTTCCGAGAGAAGATCCAACTTCTCCGCCCGAGCCACACCTTGTTGACGTTCATTTCTCCCGTTTTCTGCTGTTTCACTTTGCACCCTTCCCTCCCAATACCATATCATACATTACCACATAATACGAGCGAGGCGCCCCAGCGAGTGCCCAGTCAGTTTTAAGCTTTGCCATTCAAGTACGAGTACTGCTAGCCCTACCACCCCTGCGCCTTGCCGAGCGCTCAAGCGCAGTACTTGGGTGCTGTTACAGTATCTGGTTGGGGCTGGGGAGGATCTATTCATACGAGCATGCATGTCAAGTGCACAATCAACTAACTCACCTTTTGGCCCTTTTACCTCACCACCCTTGTGCCACAGCTCCTCACCCATCCCTCCCTACCCCATCCCCCCCACCACCACCATCTGACTACTACTTTAAAACACCGATCCCCAGCTACCAGTAATCCAACATATCGTAGTTAATCCTTTTTAGCCACATCACCGATTGTCACTTCCTTTCCACACAGCATCGTTCCTAACAATGGGGAATTTAGGTCGCCAGACCTGGGCGTTGTGGAGGAAGAATGTCCGCATAATATTTCTACGACATACACTTTCCACAATCTTTCGCGCTACCCTGTTACCCGTCATCTTCATTGGTTTTATCTCGTATGCGAGGAACCTGCTTGTTCCACCGGCAAACTATGGTATCGGCACACCAGCACATGTCAAGGACTTGCAGAGGGAGTTGCTCGCGCACCCTGATAAGAAATTGGCTTTTGTTCACAATAATCTTGGATCGGATGTTAGGGACTTGATTGATAGAATTGCGAATCCGTTGATAGCGGCGGGCATACATGTGGCTATATTGGAGAAGAATCAGGATTTGCAGGTTGAGTGCAAGCAGACTTTAAGGGGGAGCTCGCCTTGCTTTTCCGCTGCGGTATTCGATGGTAGTCCTGCTAGCACAAATAATGGTGTTTGGAACTACACACTTAGGGGTGACAGTTCTTTGAGGGGCGATAGGGTCAATGTTAAGAATCACAACCACGACGCTGAGACGTATGATTGCCATTTGCCTTCCACTGGCGATTTTTTTATTTTTATAATCATTACTATTATTTTCTTTCAGGGGCTAACTTTAGGCTAGGTTCTTAATGCCCTTGCAGTTTGCTATCGATAAGGCTATTGCCAACCAGGCCCGTCAAGGAAGTGGGGATGTTGTGGTCGATGAATACATTTACACCTCCTTGTCGCAAAAGGAGCGTGACGACAGAATTCGTAGACAGTAAGATGTTATTGAGGCCTGTGGTGTTGCGGTTCTAATTCTATGATGGTGTAGCTTCATGACCGCTGTCACGCAATATATTGGTGTTGCTGTCTTCCTTGGCCATGTGGGTATAATCTACCACGAAACTGGTTTCCAAGCTTTGGAGCGCGAACGTGGAATATCCACCCTTCTCGAGTCTATGGGCGTCTCTAAATCTGCGAGGATCTTGTCCTACCTTCTCTCATTCTCTTGGGTATACCTTTCCGGATGGATTATTATGGGTCTTACAATAGCTCATGGAGTCTTCGCTACTACGAACACTGGGATAATTTTAATCTGGTACATCCTAACTGGGCTTTCCTGTGCCTCCTTCTCGATCTTTGCTTCCTCGTTCTTTAAGAAAACTCAACTCTCGGGAATATCAACTGCCTTAGTTAGCATCGCTCTCGGCGTTGCCGCCCAAGTATGCTACAATTCTTCCTCTGGTGCTGTCGCCATTCTCAGTTTGCTCTGCCCTTCATCAAACTTTGTCTTGATGGCTGTCATCTTTGGTCGCTTTGAGAAGAAAGGCCAAGCTGCTTCGCTCACCAAGTCACCGCCTGACCAACATTCGACCGTTCCGGCCATTGTTTTGTTTGTTTTTCTCATTGTTCAGATCATCGCATTCGCTCTCGGTGCTGCTTACGTTGAGAAATGGCTTTACGGGACCGAATCGGCTGGGCACAGGAGTTCCAACCCGGATTTGATCGCCCCTGAAAATGCTGTCGAGCTTCGAGGTTTTACTAAGAGGTACAAGCCAAGTATTTTGGGCAACTTGCTTGCGGCTGGGAAGAAAGAGACTGTCACAGCTGTGAACAAGCTTGATCTCGATATCCGCCAGGGACAGGTCCTTGTCCTTCTCGGTGCCAATGGATCCGGAAAGACAACCACTCTCGAGGCAATCGCCGGGCTAGCCGCCGTCGACGAAGGCGAAATACGAATTAATACGGGAAAAACGGGCGGCATAGGAGTCTGCCCACAGAAAAACGTGTTTTGGGATGAGCTGACAGTTGGGGAGCACGTTAGGATCTGGAACAAACTCAAATGTGAGGGAGACAGCAAGGAAACTCTCTATCAGCTTCTCCGTGACTGCGATCTATTGGTAAAGAAAAAGGCCAGGTCAAAAACTCTCTCCGGTGGGCAAAAGCGAAAACTTCAACTTGCAATCATGTTCACCGGTGGCAGTAATATCTGTGCTATCGATGAAGTTTCGAGCGGATTGGACCCCCTTAGCCGGCGTAAGATCTGGGATATCATCCTTGCCGCGAGAGGGGAACGCACTATCATTCTAACAACTCACTTCTTAGACGAGGCTGACCTACTGGCTGACCATATCGCAATATTGTCCAAAGGCACGCTCAAGTGTGAGGGATCTGCTGTGGCATTGAAGGCCGAAATGGGCGGCGGTTATAGAGTGCACGTTCCGCGTGGTTCTCCGGAAGTCTTGGATGTTTCAGCTAAGCGACTCTATGATCAAACCGTTTACAATATTCCTGATTCTACATCGGCCGGCAAGTTGGTTGATAAACTCGAAGCGCTTGGAGTCACCGAGTACCATGTCTCGGGACCAACCATCGAAGATGTATTCCTCAAGGTTGCCGAGGAGACGGCAGACATTCAAGATCAGCAACTCAGGCAATCGCCGAGCACTGAGGCAGCAGATAAGGAGGCTGAGGATGTAAGCCTTTATACTGGGGAGAGGCTTGGGATATTTAAACAGGCTTTGGTCATGTTCCGAAAGCGTCTCGTCATCTTTAAAAGAAATTATTTCCCCATCGTGGCGGCCATCTCCATCCCCATTGTCGTTGCCGGCTTGACCATGATCTTCCTCAAGAACTACAATAAGGCTTCATGCTCCAATGCAGATCAGGTCAATATCGCTACAATAGAGCAACTAACTTTCAGCACCAAATTCAACGTTACTCTTGGACCTCAGACCAACTTTTCAGCCCAGGTTCTGGGAAATCTGGCTTCCGTTCTACTGCCTGTGGGTACTGGCGGCGGTACGCAAAACGAGACATCCATGCAAAATTTGGCCGACTCGCTACACTTTGTCGACTCATTCGATGATTTCAAAACTAACATCAAATCCAACTATCATAACGTCACCCCCGGTGGAATATACGTAGGAGGGAGAGATCCTTCAACAAATGCTACGATTGCCTTCAGGGGTAATGGCAATGTTATTAATGCACTCATCGTTCAGAATCTGGTCGATAACCTTCTTCTTGGCCAGAGGGTTCTCACACACTACTCCGAGTTCGACTACTTTTGGCCTGATGGAACGGTCCTCACTTTGCAGTTTATCATTTATATGGGGCTCGCCTTGTCCGCTTTCCCCGCATTCTTTGCACTCTACCCCACCGTCGAGCGAATCCGCAATGTTCGCGCCTTGCATTACTCTAATGGCGTCAGGGCACTCCCGTTGTGGCTTGCTTACACTGCGTTTGACTTTGCCGCCGTACTTATCACCAGTGTTGTTTGTACAATTATTTACGTTGCAGCGACGAACGATATTTGGTTCCACGTTGGATATTTATTCCTTGTACTTGTATTGTATGGGCTCGCGGCTGTCTTGCTGGCTTATAACGTCTCTCTCATGGCGGGGAGTCAGCTGAGTGCTTTCGCGATCGTTGCAGGTGGCCAAGGTATGATTCAAGCTCCTTATTTAGGAATAATTGTGACTAATCCTTGGCTTAGCTATGATGTTCCTACTCTACTTCATCGCTTTCATGTCGGTTCTAACTTATGCCCCTGCTTCGAAGATCGATGATCAGATCAATATCGTTCACTTTGCGTTCTCAGTTCCTCTGCCGATTGGTAGCTTAGCTCGTGCCCTATATGTGGCACTGAATTTTTTCTCTGTCTCCTGTCGCGGCCAGGAATGGGCTACGAACCCTGGAGAACTTACTCTATATGGAGGCCCAATTCTTTATCTCATTGTACAGTCGATCTGTTACTTCCTCCTTCTTCTCTGGTGGGATAGCGGCCGCTTCCGCCTTGCCCCACCATGGAGGAGGGCGAGTACCGCCAATCCCGACAGCGAGCATGACGTTGGAGCAGGCGGCGCCGAGAAGCAGTATATCAATGCCGAAATCTCCAGAGTGGGCTCCTCAAACGATGGCCTCCGTGTAATTAACATTACCAAATCGTTCTCCCGCAAGATGGTCGCCGTGGAGAACGTTACTTTCGGAGTTCCTCGTGGTGAGGTCTTTGCCCTTCTCGGGCCTAACGGCGCTGGTAAAACCACGACAATCAACATGATCCGTGGCGACATGGCCCCTAATAGTGGAGAAATCTTTGTGGAAAACATTCCTGTTACCAGACGTCGCGCGGAAGCAAGATCCCACCTCGGTGTCTGCCCACAATTCGACGCGATGGATCGTATGACAGTTGCCGAGCACCTCCGCTTCTACGCCCAAGTTCGTGGTGTCAAAGATGTCGAGCACAACGTTTCCCAGGTCATCCGTGCTGTCGGTCTCGAGGCTTTCCAAACCCGCATGGGCGAGAAACTCTCTGGCGGTAACAAACGCAAGCTCTCCCTCGGTATTGCTCTCATGGGAAATCCAACAGTCCTCCTCCTAGACGAGCCCTCTTCAGGCATGGATGCAGCAGCAAAACGTACCATGTGGAAGACCCTTGCTGGCGTTCAAAAGGGTAGAAGTCTTGTCCTAACGACCCATTCAATGGAGGAAGCCGACGCCCTCGCCTCACGTGCTGGTATCCTCGCGAAGAAAATGCTAGCAGTCGGCACCAGTGATGACCTCCGGAAGCGCTGGGGCGATGGGTACTATATCCATCTTGTCCTTAAGTCCGCGCCCGCCAGTACAGAGGCGGAAATGAACAGCGTGAAGGACTGGGTGCAAGGTAGGTTCCGTGGTGCTGTTGTTGAGCAGCGGAGTTTTCATGGACAGGTTCGCTACTCGGTACCAATTTGGCGCGGGGAGAATGAGGACGAGGACGATATTACGCCCACTGCAGCATCACAACGCGGTGGCACAGGCGTTAATAGGATATTCAAGGCACTGGAAGAGGCGAAGGAAGCTTTAGGATTGGAATACTATTCTGTCTCGCAGACTACGCTAGGTGTGTTCCTCTCCCCCCCCCCAATTTCGTGCTCATACTAATCGTAGCATAGATCAAGTCTTCCTAACCATCGCCGGAAGCGCCAATGTCGCCGAGGAAGGATATGAAGTCAAGAAGAAGAAGTGGTTTAAATTCTGGAATAAATCTTGATTCCTTTCATTGAGTCATTGCTTTTTATACCCCCCCCTGGTGTTGAGAGTATCCCCCTTCGATTGTGTATGTTTAGCGCACTTTTTTTTTTCTTCCTTTTTTCTCCTTTTCTTTTTACTTTCTACCCTATTCGTGTCCTTCTGTTCGAATGTTGGTTTTTGTTCGAGATGAGGAGGAGGGGTATTGGTGGTCTAATTGTGGGGTTAATTCAGAGTTTAAAATAGGCCGGATCTTTATTAACATAGTAGGAATAGAATTATGGGTTTTGCTTACAGTAGTCTGGTTTGCCGCGACCCGAGTGTGGATATGCGTTGTTCTGCATGGTTACTGTACGTTAATCTTACTTGACATTGGCAAGCCTTTTTTTTTTTGGATAGGATAAGTATCATAATAGATAAGGGAAGGTTTATTCCCGAGCACACACAACGCAAGTACACGCTGATTTTTAACCTCTCTCGCAGTGCTCGGGCTCGTATGACAGCTCAAACTATCATGCCCATCGCATGCTAAAATCACCTCCCATCACTCGTCCATAATGGCGACAAAGTCCGAGTATTGTAAAGTGCGGTACCATACCGAAGAACTCGAATAGACAGACCCTGTTCTGGAACGCCGGAGTCGCCTCTCTTAGTAAGGTCTTGTGCACCCCCGCTTCTTTGCTTATCTCGGAGAGGGAGGAGGGGGGACTTTTGTTGCGTTTTTTCCCCCCTTTTCCTGAGGAGGAGGAAATTCCGGACTATTATACCTACCTAGCACATGGTCTGCTAATTGGAGTTCTTTACGGTATTATACGTAACAGCGCTGCGACTAGCACCCACTCGGCGGGGGCCCATCCACCACTTAACCACACCACAGCGCTCCGCTCCTGAGAGCTACCTGCTCATAGGACGTCTGTCACTTCCTATCCCGGAGTTTGTTCCCCCCCCCGAATATGTAGCTACTCCTACGCTAGAAAAAAAATGCGATTGCCACTATTCACTTCGACGATTCAGGCATCGTTACCTATCGAGTAACTTAGGCTCCCCACAGGTTTCCAGAACTGAGTATCCCGCCCAGTGATGAAGTCCCGCGCATGCGTTATGGGGGGCTATGTGTGGGTTCATAATACAAGCATCTACAGTGCTTATGATATGATACTCCTTTTTTTTTCTGTCTAGAGTAACACGGCTTGGGGGTATCAGCCAACTCCGGGAAAATCCGAGGAGAGGGGGGGGAAGATGTCGTCTTCGACCTCACTAGATTGGATATTCTAATTAGAAATAAGTCTTTACTATGCCCTCAGTCTAAGGACTGTGCAGATACCGGTGCGGTCTTGGAATGAAGGATTTTTTTTTCCAATGGGCCAGAGCCATGTATAATAGCCAATAAGCAGTTCCAGGTTCAGGCCAGCACAGGTGGTTCAAGGCCCGCAGCCAGGCTTTGGCCTGCCGGTACCTACTGTAGACATTCGAGAACACTGTGTAGTTCCATCATTGGCCTATTAGAAATATAATATGCCGTGGCTTATCCGACATGAGCTATATAAGTTACCGCCGGGCAAGGTATCAGCAGCTAGAATGGAAGAATTGGAAAAATTGGAGCTGAAGACTGTAACTTCACCATTTGGTAGGAAAGGGTAGGTCACTCACGACTCGTAGAGCTCATGGCCTTTATGTGGTGTCCCAGCTCCTTTATTTTTTTGGAGCTCCGGGATCGAGAGCGCCTTTCTTGGCTGCGGGCTGGTGGACTCCTGTAGAGCGCCTTGCACCCCTGACATAACCGGTGCGTTATAGAACTTGCATTTTTAGACTGCTCCGATTCAGGTCACCGCCACCGCTGTTTCGCTTGGGGAGTGGTATATCTAATCCCTTCTCTTTCACCATGTACTATACTATGATTTTGAGAAGTGCGATTCGATCATCCGATAACACAATCAGATGCTGGAGCGTCAGACTAGTACAACATGATGGGGGTCTTATTATATGTCTTTCACTAGACACCATTTACATCTCTCTCTCTTGAAAAAAAAAATACATTTACAAGGAAATAAATAGGCAGGGCCTGCCCCCTGCCAGAGTGAAAATGCCCAAGAGGCCTATAGCCTCCGGGGCTTACAGCTATTTTCTCAAGAGGAAGCAAAAGAAATTATTTCATTCTTTTCTGCTACCCCGCCGATCGCCAACCCGAAGGTCTAGAGTCGGATTCTACCACCTCGTAGCAGGATTGATACCCCCTCAGCCCTATTGATGAAGGCTAGGTTCTCCAATCTCCCAGTCCCCATAGGGCAGGATTTGAGGAATTCTCAGTTTTCCTGCCCTACATGACGGATCGTTCAATAATAACCGATTGTCGGCGTGGATTGAACTCCTGGGCTCCCGCTAATTGCGACAGGAGTATTAACCACTGCGCCAGCTAGGTATTTCATGAAAGGTAAACTTGGGAACTAACACTTATCTTACTGGAAGCCCGATTTCGGGATTTTTTTTTAAACCGCAGTGTAGTGTGTCTCTTCCCGAGTCGCTGGTAGATCTAAATAGACGTCTTGAAAGATTCTCTATAATCTTAAACATAAGTGTCACCAGTGTCATGCAATAGGATATGAAACTATACAGCCCAAGGGGTACTAGTTACAGTGTCTCATATAGTATGATCCTCCCTAAAATCTAAGAAGGGAAAGACTCCGCCTCTCCTAAGGGGCCGAAATAATCCACCTTCCTACAGGGCAAGTATTTCTTTCTGGGTAACATTACATGGAAGGCCTAGGGACAGGAGGCAGACTTTCAAACCACCCTCTCATAATTTGTCGCCCTGTGGGCTTATTTTCCAATACGGCTGGATATTGATGGTAGCAAAAATGCAAGATCCGCCTAACACTTAATAGTTGTGGTAAAGCTCAGGCTCCTACACGAGACTTTCTGAAAATCTTATGATATAATTCAGAACATGTGCAGCGCCCTCTTCCAGGGCAAAGATGCCTAGAAAGGATAGGGATTAGGAACGGCTCCTTTCCAATTCAATCCTCTCGAGCCTCTCCTAGATGCAGTTGTGCAATTCGGGGAAGAATCCGGAGAGTTGCAGTCTTCGGGGGAAAAAAATACAAAATACCCCATAGAACTACATATCTTATCACAAGAAATCACTCGTGTAATCGCACTAGCCCTAACAGTAACAGTAGAGTAACTTAGTTGTAATGCGAGACTAGAGAGTTATACCCCTGATGAGCAGGTTGCAGGTCATAAAAACTAGCACTCTCCGGCCTCGCATTTATGATACCTGTTTACTTGCATTTACGCGCAAACAATGATCTGTCTGGGGCACTAACTTATGTGCTCTCAACCGGAATATCTTACCAAAAAAAATCCCTTCCGAACCACGCCTACGATAGAGAAAGGACGAGAGGTAGGAATGTGAGGAAGACTAAATCCTCCTAAATCCTCGGAGAAGGATGAGTAAGAAAGTTAGTCATTAGTTTTCGAGTCCGGTGACTCGTGGTACTCTGAGGTCAGATAGAAACGTCAGCATTTTTCTGCTATATAACCCCACTATTGGATTCGATAGATTATAGAGCCAACTTTCGACTCGAAGGCGAATGGAGAAACATTCTATCCTAAAAACCATTTCCTCCAAACATTGAGAGCCTGGACGATAACTGTTCGACACGAGACAACTCAGATTGGTTCCTAGTATATACTACCGGAGGCCTTACTTTCGTCGTCCCAGAAGGGGCAAACAGTGCTCTAGCCGGAAACGGCTGAAGACCTATACACGTACTAAACCTAAGAGAAACTCGTTTATTTATTTCGCTTTTTAACCTTTCTCTTCCTTCTAATCTCTCTTTAAAATTCTAATATCTCTTAGTATCTTCCACCAGTTGTTTACAATGCATTCTGTCAAATTCTAACGGCCTCACTACCTACCGAGCGAAAACCTCACCTCTTGGGCATACTCCCAAGCCGGAAAGCTATAATGCATCGCACTTATAACTTGCCCCTGTACGCAATAAGCGATGCCCAACCCTGTAAAGACAAAGGGCTTTAACCTTAAAAAAAGAAAGAAAAAAGCGAGGATCCAGTGCTCAATTCATTATTACTAAGTTTTTTTTCTTTCCGCTAATAGAAACTGAACCTAAACAAATTCTAATTAACTCGGCTCGACAACAGGAGCGGGGTTGACCCAACTTTCATAGTTACACAAGTACTTCTGGCATAATATAGAGCCAGGTGCATGTTATAAGTGAAATATAGCGTACATATTGATACCAGTATCGGAAGGGGCTCCTCCAAGCTCCGCCTATTTCCCCAATGATAGAGAGTCTGATTTTGATAATATCTCACATGCGTGAGAGCAGCCAGCCTACTTCCTATGAACTGGGCGTTGGCTTATATAAGCCATCAAGAGAGACAAGAACCACTACTTCCGCCCGGAGTTTAGGGAATCAACTATTTAGGGGTTTGTTTTTTTCCGATCCCAGATTAGAAATAGCTAGCTAGTCCGGCTAGGTGTTCCTACCCCGCTTTTCGGACCCATCCCGGGGCCCCTCGGTGAATTCGAACGCTTCAATAGGCAATAAAAATCATTGACCCCTCCGAGAGACTTCCCCACACCAAGCTAAAGGGTGGTGGAAACAGTACACACACCGCTCCTTTCGCCGCAAGGCTTTTTGAAATCTGGCAAGGTGTTTCCCAAGGCGAGTACGGAAATCCAGGAACTCTAGTCACCCCTATTAGGCTTGGGCCTGTGATATTTTGCGATCCGCCCCCGAACCCACACCGAGCCACAACCGCCCCCCACATGAGCAGCATGGGACCTTGGTTCTTCCTTGATAAATTCTACCTCCATTTTAACTCAATTGGCCCAAAGTCCACCTGTTGAGGAACCCTTCTACGCTGGGACTCCTCTGGTTTACCATATTAACTGGAAAAACCGGGACGCTCCCCGGCAAAGCTTGATCCTCCGTCAAGCGGATTTGGGGTTGTTCGTATGTGAGCAGGGGCCCCAGGCCCCCCTAGCAGCGGTTAAAACGATCTTCCCACTCCTTTTCTATTCAATACTAGGCTTTCTAAAGAGCCTTTGCTTCAAAACGGAACGGATATCAGAACCTTGCACGTAGCCACTCCACTTTACCCCTTCTTACGGTACTGGGCATATATACAAGCTCTCTGCTAATCTTTGCCTGTTCAAAACTACCCCACGTCTCCCAAAAGAATGCATACCCTTACCAATGTCCAACTAATTTTCCAAATACTCCGACATCTCCAATAGGTCTTCGGGTGGAGGAATCAAACCAACCAACTCCTTAATCTATCCCAGGTGACTTAAAGATACACCACGGGTTCACCGCCGTTCACGATCTTCCTAACAGTCACCACGTCAATCCAGTTTTACGCGAAGAACACCGCTGTAAATCATCAACTAACGTTCAATTCTCACCTCGATCAATCCCCCGAGCCATTGCCTTACGAACTCAAAACATCCCAACTAGCCCAGGCACTATACATGTACAATACAGCATGCCCACGAAGTGCTCAAATAGAACGCATACATGGGGGAAAAGAAGGTAAAAGAAATATCCCCAAGACAAGAGCTCGCAAGTTCCTCAGCCAGCTGACCTTAAGTGTACCTTAGATACCGACATATTCTGTAGAATTTGGATGAGTAAAATAACTCACCACGTAAATCCCTCTTCCTTCCTCCTCCTCACTTCTCCCAAAGGCACCATATCACCGCCCCCACACAAAACCTGCCCGGCATACAGTAAGTACTGTACTCAAGCACAAGAGAAACATGCTAGGTCGTTGAAATTCCCCCTCTGGGATAAGGATGGAGAGATCACCGCAATATCAGCCCTTAGTTGAGACAAAAAAAAAAAGGAAAAACATACAGCACCTTACTACCAGAGGCAATTACATCCTAGCACATTTCTCTTGTATTCTAGCACAGTACCCATGGTACACGCCTACCCGCCTGGCCTAAAATGACTGGGTAAATCCAAACACCCCCCCCCCAACTCCCTCACATTATGCCATGGAAAAATCCGAAAGGAGAAATAAAAAACTAAAATAAAAAAACTACCATGCCTAAAGGAGCCACTCCTTCAAAAATGAAAGCCGGCCAATCCCTGAAATTGGTGCAGCATAGTATCATACTCGCGCCTCCGAGCCAAGAATTGGTATGATACCCGTTTTCTCTTCCTACGGGGCCTGCACTAGCTATTCCAAAAAGGGCGATAACTCTTGGCACGAAGACAGGACATACCGGTAGTGCCCGGTACTACCATCGCACCGAACTCGCACACCCGAACACCCGCGAGATCGCCAAGGGTAAGCGGTAGAGTAACCGCGGCTGCATCCGCAGTGGCAAAGCTTGATTCCCGAGCGGCCTTAGCGTTCACATTCTAAGTGAAGCAGGGGGGGGGTGGATGGGCAGGGTGTCAAACGGAAGCTGAAAAGGAAAAGAAAAAAATTGAATTGCAGGATCTGATCTGAACAAACTCCCGTGTAAGTGGACCCCAGCCAGGAGGGAGAGGGAGGAATCCTGGTAGGGGCACTCGAAGAAGAAGGATTTTCAGTTTCGTTTGACTAGAAGGCGGCGGAAATGCGATAGGACGGGCTTAGTGTACGATCGATGGTCTCTCTCTCTCTCCGCCTGGGGCCCTTCGCACGGGCACTAGTGTGCGAAACACTACGCTAATTGGGTATTGATCGGTCCGAGTGCTGGGTGGGGAACTAATCCATATCGTACATGCTCGAGTACAGTACTCGCCTCAGGTTACAAGTACCCGGAAACAGGGATTAAAGAAATATATGGTAAAACATATGTGCGTCTCTGAGCGTCCAGATAAAATATACCCCGCTGTTTCCGGGGACTTCTTGCCTAGGACGAGTAAATGAGGTGGTACGAGATTGTAAGAGATAAAAACATCCAGCTAAGGAGCGCCGTTCTACAGCCTAGTAATTCTAAGCTTTCGCCAGCAATGCACTTCAATCAAGGAAACAGTGAGCATGGGTTTATCCCCGACATGTATTTCGATCGCTCCATTTGAAATATTTCACCACCCGGGCAGACAGCTCATGCCTAAGATAACACATCGATCCCACGCTGGTTAATAAAAAATGGAAGAACGAAACCTTGATCACTATGATAAATGCAAATATCTGGTGTATCTTTATCACGGGTTCTTCGGACTTAGAACATTATCTTTTTTTCCCGATAAATACTACAGCATCATAGATCCTTATAGCCACCTTTCGACCAACAGAACTGCAGATCCCAATATCTGATTTTTAGGGCCCAGACCCGCTCCATCTGAGCATGCTAAAGTACTTGGCTCCGGTATCGGGGGACGCCCGATCATAGGGCTGCGAAACGCTAGCCCTCAGGTGCGATTAGCACTGGCCAAGGTCATGAGATATCTAGAAGGGCATTCCGATAGCCATTGCGAAAGGGGCGAGCACCTGATGGGGCCCAAGGACGAAGTAGAGTTTAGAATAGCGCTCGCCCACCAAAACAAGCTGCCAAAAGCAGCATGCTTGAGAAAGTAGGTTGTTTCCGATCCAAAGCAAGTAGTTACAGCTTGAATATTCCGATACCAAGAACCATTTTGTAATCACGAGACACTATCCCAGAATTCTCTTTTCTATCTGATCGCCGAAACCAACGACAGCAGACCCCCGTGATCATAAGGTGGGTAACTGGTGCTGCCGTTCTACCGAAAGGGGTGGAAAGGATATATTCCACCAAAAGGGAAAACGGTGTAGTTTATTTTGGGACTGTTTTGCACGCTTTATTAGGTATCATACAAGCAGGATAACTGGTTGTTGTGAAAGTGCCTAATCTCAATACGATTAATAACTACCAATAGCGGCACCAGGACCAAACCAATACACGAGGTTAAGACATTGATCGCTCCCGGCATCGAGGAAAGCCGGCGATGCCGAGGGCCTAAAAGCACCTGGCACTAAAGCCTCCTTTTTCCCCCACTCACGAATAGGTCCTCTTCAATTGATCGCCTGTCCAGGATGGCTTGTGCACTTCTGAGCTCCAGCCTCGGAGCATATCTAAAGTAACACGCCGTCGGGGAAATGGTCGGTTTCCTTCGGTCACTGCGAGAAACTGGTCAAATCCTATCATACCAAAATATAGGAAAATCCGGAGTTGCCAACAGAAGATAGTATTCGAAAATAAAAATGCCCCCAGTCTCAAGACAGCCACGACAGGGCTACCAAGTGCCTTCACACTCAATCTACTACATCGACTCTCCTTCTATTCTCCTCTTCCCACCCCACAATTTGTAATACTACGTCATGTGGCACTGCACTACCGTACGTCACTAATCATCCAGACCAACTACCGGTACTGTACATACCATGAATCCGAAAGCACCTTTAACTTAGAACGTACCGTATTGTAGCAACTTTTCCACCATTGACCGTCCTGTCCTAATCTGGTCAAGTAATGGTCGGGAAGATAGCCCAACCAAAAAAACCCTCCGGAGATACTCAGCATTCCCCGGAGAGAATGGCAAAAGGCAAGACAGGCAAGGAGAGTAGATAGCGAGTCCTGTAAACAGGATCCATGTGCTTGGACTCCCCGGGTCATAGGCTAGTTCGTGGATCAGCACATAAAACCTAGCGGTGTCTGAGGAGCCTTGGGCCAGCTACGATGGTAATTGTAGCACCTGACGAGCACGCCCTGTCGCCCGCCGGGAACCCAACGAACCACATATATTGATAGATACAAGAACCATAAGGCATGCCAAGCACATCAGCTATAAAATATTATTAGATAAATCATACCAACCCAAACCACATAAGCCCTATATAATCCCACACCCACGGCTAGACCCCCCATGCTCCACCCCCAATCGCATAAGGGGGGAGTTATGACCCAGAGAAAAGAAACCACAAACACCAATTATAATTGGTTGCAGCATATTACACCCATGTCAGAACAAAGACACCAGCAGTAATATCAAGGGAAATGTCTAGCTATGCATCAACCATTACGTGAAAAAGTTCATGCATAGCAGACAGATGTTATGGCTGAAGGCCAGCTGACTACGACCAAAAATGTAAACAAATACCAGTGGACAAACATTTCGTCCAACCCACTCTCATCCCATCCCCTCTCCCCAGGGCCACGCCTTACCCCACCACCCCTATCATACCTTACTCTGCAGGAGCGACTCTCGGGTACGGTAAGATAACCTCACATGGTCCCGCGGCAGTCACCCCAGATCCGGAAACTGATTGGAGGGGAAATATGTGAGACCTTTATTATGTTTTTTCCCAGCTGCCAACCCTTTCCCTCGAAGCAAGATAATCACCTATAAACCCAAGCACTATATTACGGCAGTGCCATCGAACGGAATAAGTAACGGGAGCACCGAGCCAATAAAGGAGGTTCCAGTCATCTGATATCACTCGATTACCCTGTTCTCACTCAAGTAAACAGCTGCAGACAGGTGAACACAACATCTGCGGCCCCAACCATACCCACCACAACCAAAAACCTCAACAACGGAATTCACAACCCCAACGGGCAAACAAACCCCCCCTGAGCCCTTCGCATATCGTGTACTCCGTAGCACCAGTTAGGCGTCGTATGTAATGTATAGTAGGCGAAGTTCATCCCCACTATTGAATAGTCTTTTTACGTGCGGTACGTAAGTATGATAGGCGATTATTCTTCTTCTTCCTCCTCTTCCTTCAGCCTCCCGCACCAAATCTTTTCACCACCCCACAAAAAAAAAACATACCGCCTACCGGCGAGGCCCGATTCCAAGCTTGCGCCTGTCCACTCTTTTTATTTTATTTTTATGTGCGTAAAGTATGATACTTGCAAAAAACCACACGTGAAGAAGAAAAAAAGGAGAAATCAAGCTCTCTCTGGTCTCATCCATCAACCGCACTTCCTTCGCTTGCATGATTTTTTTTACAAAAAAAAAAAGGAGAGTCTCGGACACCCCGACCTGAATACCTAAGTTACTGTACCAACCTTCCTCCCAACTCCCAACAACACCTTGTCGCCATCAACATCAACATCACCAATTGACATCTACGACATGCAACCACAACAGCACAGTCAGCCTCCTTCCTTCCTTACCTCCTTCCACCACAACACCACACAAACCTCAGACTATACACAATTCATCACTCGGTTGGCACATAATAATAATAATGTTATTATTACCCAAAACAGAAGAAGTTCCTATCATACCGGTACTGATTCCCTATCATTTACTTCTTCCCAACCTTCCAAAACCTCGTGTGAGTAAGTAAAAGTCCCGAGATATGAGACGCCTGTCCCGCCTCGTCTCGTCTTTTCCATGTCTTTAATCGCCCTGTCGCGCACGCCCCTACCGTACCGGTACTGTGCTCGCCCTGGGATTTCAAAGATTAGTTAATAATACCGGTATAGCTGTACTAGTCAAAGGGGGGTAGGGGGCAAAAGAAGCAATTCCCCAAAGCCCGATGAGATGTGACGCCCAGGCAGGAAGGCAGGAAGGCAGGCAGGCAGGCAGGCAGGCAGGCAGGCAGGCAAATAGGCAAGCAAGTACAAGTAGAGAAAGGCAAAATACCGGTAACATAATTACTACTCAGTTTTATTTAAATTTTAGGGGAGTACCGTTATATATTTGCTTTTCGAGGAAAGGTTGGCGTGCGGCACAGGAGGCCGCGGTAGTGAACACACCCCCCTCGCTTCGAGAGAGATGAGATGAGATGGAAATAGAGAGGGAGACGGGAGGGGAGAGAGTAATCTGGTAGCGAGAATGTAAACACGAGTGATTGCTTATGGCGGCTAAACTGTTGTCTGGCTCTGCTCCGTCCGTTGTAGCCGACGTTGGCCGCTTAGCTCTAGACTCTCACTCCCCCTCTCCCCTCTCCCCTCTCCCCTCTCGCTCTCTCACACTTTGTCCGGGGTTTTAAAAATAGCCGATTAGCCAGCATCCTCGTACAAGTACCCCCCCCTACCTTACCTTAGCCTACCTTTTAATAAAGATCAAACAGACTTTAAACCCGCCTGGCGGTCGAGTGAGCCGTTATGTCTGTTATTGTTCCATCTATCATACAAGTACTTGTACGGGACAGCGGCAACTGCATAGCATACACCCCCACAGATGCTATTCTTCTCGCACAAATTGCGGAGTAAAAAAATACGTTACACCAAGCGCTGAAGATGCACAACCCCCCCCTCACCCCCGTCTGAAGTTAATCCGTGAATCGGGCGTGGTTCAAATCGCTTACCGTACTGTACTATACTGTAATGCAAGAAAATCGAACAAAAGATGGGACGTTGGAATTTACCGGTAATTCCCCTTTCTCGGCTAATCCCAGTGCGGGGGTAGAGAAAACACCGCAAAACCTCAACCCTTAGTCGAGACATAACAAAGTGAGTATATCCAAGCACTGTGCGGTACAAAGTATTGTACTTCTGCAGTACTGTACAGTACACGGCGGCGTCTTACTACCGCATGAGAGCTACAGTGGATAATACAAATATGATACGACGTCCTAGCACATTTCACAATCTTCCAGGGTTACCGTACTTACTACCGATTTTCATGCGGTGCTTGGTTTTTGCTACTGTACGAGTACTGTACTAGTACTGTACCTACCCGCCCGTTTTCCCCCGCGCGTTGCGCCCCCCCCCTCCCCACCGGCCCGCAACGTTAATCCCACCAGACAGACAGACATTTCCCCATGCCAGATCGAAAATCGGTATGCAGGTGGCCATCGAGCGAGCGAGCGAGCAAGAGTGACCTCGCCGAAGAAGAAGAGGAAAATAATAATAAATAAATAAATAAATAAATAAATAAATAAAAAATGAGATGGTAGCATATCGCACGGGTACGATAATTATTATACTACTACCGGTATATTGAACGGTACGGGTGACAAGGTTTTAGTAGAATAATATTACACAATATCGATGCTTGAGTGGGGGGGGGGGTGTTGCAATTCTGCACGTTACCAAGAGAGAGAGAGAGAGAGAGCGCGTGAGTTTGTCAGTTGGTCGGTCGGTCGGTCAGTCAGTAGCTAGGTCGGTGATCCTGCGGCGAACCGTATGGTACCGGTCGATCATCCGGCGTGCGGTGGTTGAACCCCATAATATGAGAGAGTGTGTGTGGATGGAGGGATGTGGGGGTATGAGAGGATACTTTTGCCCGTGATATATCACAAGCAGGCTGCTGTACTGTACTGTACCTCCGGTCATTGTTGCGCGCGCGGGGGGGGGCATGCACAATTTAATAAACCTCGTAGTCTATATAGCTTAAAAGTCACCCTGGACGGAACCCCCCAAATTTGGGAATTGTGAATGGTGATCTGTAGACTTTAGAACCCCCCCTTTCCCCCTTCTGATAGTGATTGTGATTAAAGTTATTAGGAATTAATTAATATTCTTTGATCGGGTGAGATTGGTTTTAGTAGATTCCAGAGTTTTTTTTCGGTTTTTTTTTCTTTTCTTTTCCTCTTCTTCGCACATCGTGTGGAAGGCGCACCTGTTCTTCTCCATTTCCGTAAAGTTAAGCCCTGACCCAATTGGTACTGTGCCCCCTTCCACCACTCCCCGCTATAAGGAGAGAAAGAAAGAAAAAAATAGCATGAGAATACAAGAAGGTTCGCGAATTACTACAGATGAGGTAGGATAAGATAAAAAGGGACCGAAATTCCAAAAGACACGAGTACGCCCCCCGACAGCTAGACACAAAAGAAAAATAAGATAGGAAAATAAGTATAAAAATAAAAAACCAAGCTCCGTTTCCTTTTATGAGATTAAAAATGAAATAAGTAAAATCCTCCCCGACGTTCTTATGAATGAATGAAAATAATTAAACACCCGATATATGCGATCCCCAATGAGAGGAGATGAGATCGATGATAGGACAAATAAAATAAAATAAAAAACTACGCCTTTCCGTTCCCGCTCGCCATCAATGCTTGTTCACCGTAGTTGCGTGTCTTCGTTTTGTGTTTATTGGTTACGCCTTTTTAAGGCAGGAGGTGGGGTGTGATGATATGATATGATGAGGCCAGCTCGTGAGTTCGTCCGTTTTTCCGGTCCCATGGCGAGTATTCCTGTCCACCAATTGATCTGTGGCTGAGGAGATGGTAATCGGTTATTTGCTCGGGGTAGGAGGAAGAGGCCTGGTTGGTGGAGGACCAGGACATGGAGGAATACCTGCTGATGAAGGGGCAGGCCCGTTGAAGTTGTATCCCAAGGAACTTAACGAGGTAGGATCATTAGGGTTCAATAGTGTTTGTGCTGGAGCAGGCATTGCGAAGGCTTGTGTTTATGCTGTGCAGTAGGAGGTAAAAGGTAATAAGGGTTATTGGAGCAGGCTCAATTGACTGAGCTACTAACAATAAGGCGGACGAGAGAGGTTCTTTATAACCACGGGACCCGGGTTACTAACAGGTGCAAAACCAGAAATTCACTGATCTTCGGGCAAAAATAGGCGATACAGGGGGTGATGTGTGCAAGAGACCCCGGCTGTAGTTGGAGATGCTAGCTGCGGCGAGTCGGTGTATGTTTCAGCCCGGGGAAGTAGAGGATCGGATACCCAGAGGAAACTTGTATGGTTGTAATATCGGGAGTGGTTGCGAGGAGATGGTGCAAGTAAAGCTTCCCGACAGTACCGTATGGTGGTGATGGAGGTTTCAGGGGAAGTAATGGGCCAAACAAACGTCTGGCGGTGTTGGTGGTGGTGGACTTGAACTTTGTGGAGGTGGGGGAAAGGCGAAAAGTGTTCAATTCCCTAATGTCTCAAAGGTCGCAGATGGATATCTCGAGAAAACCGTGGTGATGGCGATTAGGTGTGGTTATGTTTGGCGAATGTAGGGGGTCGTTCCGGAGAGCTGTTGTTTGTTTGATATAGGAAACGAAAAAGTGCACGGGAAGGAGGGGGCCTTGGAGACTATTTATTACACCTCAGGTTGTTGGGAAACTATGGGTGGGAGTCAAGTACAGTGGTCTCGTCCAGCAGTGATAAGCAAAATAATAACTTGCCCCTAGTGAAGCCCCGATGGGGTGCGCAGGCAGGAGCACTGACGACATACCCACGCTGTGATGAGCCAGGGCCCAGGGGTGGGGCGGGCATGGACTGGGATGGGATGGTATGGGATGGGATGGGATGGGAGGAGGCAGAGAGAGTTCGAAAAGAAAAAGAAAAAGGGAAGGAAAAAAAGAAAGGAAAAAAGTGCGAGTGGAAGGGATGTTAGGGGGGGAGAGGGAAAGTGAGTGAGGTAAGAAGGGTGATGAGAAACAACGATGGGGTTGTCACCACACCCAAGAAATTCCTGCGGACAGTCGGCTTAGGCATAGCCCAGGGAGACACGAACAAACGCACGGACTTACACTTCCGAGTCACCTCTCACTCAGTCAAGAAGGACAAGAGCAAAAGGGTGGTGGTGGTCAATCAATCAAGAAAATCAATCATCCACAACATTTTTACTGTACCGCTACAGTTTACTCCACTCCACCGACAATCACAAGAGCATGTCTCTTTTCTTGTCTTGCACCTGCTACATAACATGGACCGAGTGCAAACTGGTACCATCGTGAAACCCTAGAGTGAGAGAAATAACGCAGGAAGTGTAGAATAACAACCTCACTCAATTAGATCAAGCTTAACCAGAAGGTTCAGACGACGTCCACTATTGGGCATGGGGCAGGAGGAAGAGGAATGGTGTCCTGTTGTCTCACGTCGCTGCCCAGTTGCCATGCTTGGCCTGTTAATAACACCCGCACCGCACTGCACGGCGGGGTTCCCTTCTCCTTCACCCTCCGCTCGGCTTGATCCACTGCCCCCTTGGGGGAAACCGTAAAGGAGGGAAAGGTTCTCCGGTCAGAAGTCGAAAATGTGTAAGGGTAGGGTAGGCGGGCAAGCAGGCAGGTAAGTGAGACGGCCAACTGATCAGCTGGACACAACCACCACTTGAGTTACCGTACAGGGGGGGGGGTTGACAGAACGGGGGGGCGAGTACTTGACAATAGATCGTGTGCCTCAAAGTGTGTGGGCTGCCGAAGGGGGGGAGGGGGCATGGGGGAAATGGAACAAAGTCCGCCCCAAAGCAAAATTTAGTACTTGTAAAAAATATATTTATTCGGACCGACTGACTGACTGCTTCCCGTAATGGTAATCTATGTACCTGTACCTATTATCAAACCTGCGCTGTACCTTGGGAATAAAATAGGTACATCGTACGGTAACTGCGCTGCACAAGTACTTTACATATCATGGATCATGTCTTGGATGAGCGCCTCACAGGCAGGGATGTGCGTGTGAGTGAGGAGAGAAAGAGAGGTTCCTGATCCGTCGCGTCGGGAATCTACATTGCTGGTCGGCGCAAGGGCTGGGGATGTTGAATTTCGCATGACAGGCGGCCGCCGGCGCTCATTACAAGTACCGTACTGTACTGTACCCCTTCTGCGGATTACTGTACAGTGCTGTGCTATACTTGCACAAACCGTGCTCAAACGTCGGTGCAACTTCTTTCATAGGAATCTAACAGGACTAACATTTTAACAGCTAACGGCATGAGAAAAAAGGAATAAACTTCTAGAACCTCGCAAGAAGGAGTGGAAAAGAAAAGAAGGAAAGAAAAAGGAAAGGAGCGAAGAAAAAGGAATTTCTCCCCACCCCCTAACTTATTTTAGCAACGATGTCAAACACACCACCAGCAACCAACAAAAATCTAAACAAACCTTCACCCAACAATGGAAAGGAGAATGGCGGACACAAAAAACGGTGAGGAAGCGTAGATTGTAAGGGAAGAAGGGAAGAAAAGAAAAGAAAAGAAAAGAAAGGCTCGGAAATCCGTTACATACGTTATTACTTTTGATACAATACACGCTAGCAGTAGGCCATCTGGCCAAAACGGAGATTGCGTTTGAATACCGCAAGAACTGGAAAGAATTGAGAATCTCGCTAGGACGTTGGAGTTGCCACTCCTGGTAAGGTTTGTTTGATTTTTTTCTTTATTTGTCTCAACAGAGGGCTAAAAGAGAATCTTTTCGCTGTGTTTCCTCCCCTTAATCCAAAGGGGGAAATTCTGGACGTCCTAGCGTCCTCCTCAACCATTCGAAGTTTTTACGGCACTCGTGTCCAGTACTGTACACTAGTACTTCATCGTACCCTTTTTCCCTTCCCCATCTCCCAAAGAAGGGAAGGAAAAAGAAACTTCCACCTCCGCAAATCCTTCTTTTCAACCATCTCCCCTTTTCTCAAGAGCACCACTATCCCGACGAGACCTTGTGCGGTATGTGTAGCCAGGCAAACGGCTAGCCGCATGGGATGAAACCAATCTCTAATGATACTTCCCAGTGGCAATCAAGCTCATTCAACAGCTCTCCCTAAGCTAAGTAGGCAATGGGGAGGGGAGCTTAGGCCAATGTGACAAAACGAAGATGGAAACGAAACTCTTTTTTTTTTTCCCTTCCACTTTCCCTACCATATCACAGCCCCGAAAGAAGAGCTAGCTATCATAGCTAGTAGGGATGATGAAGTGCGGAAGAATCGGGAAATTTTACTAGAGCAACCGTTAGTGTAGGGCTGTTTTCCCCCATGAGCCAATCGGAGTACTGAAAGAGCCACCATGAAAATGATAGGGGAAAGAAGGGGAGGAAACAAAAGAAGGGGAGGAAAAAGAAAAGAAAAGAAAAAGTCGCCTTTCTAGTACGTCATGTTTTAGGTTAACTGCCGCTGGTGATGGTTAGAAAGGCTATAGATGATGCTGTTGTTGGGTTATCATGCTTGTGCTGGTACGGTGCTCTGCCCGCCAGCCCTAGTTAACCTTAGCCCCGAGGACCATGATACTCCTACTACCGTACGGTATCATACCAAAACTTCAACGAAACGAGTCATTCGCCCGATCTCACTCGGATTGAAACAAGAGAGATAATAACCGTCGACCATGCTAGGCTTCTTTGTTTCCGTCCATGCTAGTACTTGAGAACGCACGAGATGGCGCGTGCCAAGGGGCATTGGATACACAATGGAAATATGAAGTGCACTTTTCACACCTTTGTCAGCAACTCTCCCCGCAATCTAACTTACAATTACCATACCCATCCGAGCCGTTTCTTCCGGTTGTGAACTTTTGGTATTTCCCATAAGTCAGCCAGCTCAAATGGAAGCCAGATAGCAAGAGGAATGTACCGTAGAGTACGCGGCTACAAAAGTGTGGCTGTTGCGCATAGCATGGGCGCCTGCGCTGGGGTAATTGGGGGAGATTTGTTCATCTGATATTCTCAATGAATCCCTAAAACGCTTCCAATCTTCCCTCCATCTTGCTCAATTGACGATTTTAATCTACCAGGTCCCGTACATAATCAATCAATCGGAGAAGAATGGGGAGAATAGAAAAATTGCCCTAGTAACTTCCTAACAGAGCATCATCAACCGAAGCTGGAAAGTCTAGACATACCGGTACTTTTTTTTGTCCATTTATCCTCATGATTACGGCCTGTTCCGACGTCGCGAGACTCTGGAGCTGCGAGCATCCGCACAGAAATAGGCACCACAGACAAATCTCGACCGGTCGGGCTGCAAAGACTTGCCGGTTCTTGCGACGCCAGAGCAGATTGTGGAGAATTCGAAGGAGTTGGTGCAGTACGGCAGAGGCAGTAGGGCGTGCACGGTTACTGGTACTGTACGAGTACAGCAAAGTTTAAGGGTAGCGAAACCGAAGCATTGACAGAAATCGGGATGCCACGTTTTCTCGTTTTTTTTTCTTTCCTTCTTCCTTCTTCCTCCCCCTCACTTTTCCTTTTGCTCTGATTCCCTTGCCGAAACACGTTCGCCAGTAGTGTAGCACAAACCACACCACACCGCCTCAGGATGGCAAAAAGGGTGGGGATGCAGAAAAAATCTGATGGAGAGAGAAAAGAAAAAGGAAGGAAGCCGCACTTCCAAGACAGTGAATTTCCAAGACAGTGAATCACCGCAGCTCTCCTTATTTTCTTATTTTCTTATTTTCTTTTCCTTTCCACCCTCACTGAGCAATTCAAGGCCCCATACTCGAGTAGTTCTGCATCCTGCAATGTCTAATGGAACGGCTCTGTTGGGAATTCGTTCCAGCCCTTACTTTTCTCACTTTCACTCTCATTCTCTCCACAATCCACAATGTGCGATGCTAAACCATCCAGTCCAACCCAACACGCCTCAAGCCACAGTGGAGCAAAACTCTTCTTGTGCGAGCCGAACAAGCCCGCCACACAATCTGCATATGCGCCCGCGTTCGGGTTCGTCAGGTCGACCATGGGCCATACCATACCATGCCTGCCACACCATGCGGTTCGTTTGAAGTGTGTGGGTGTTGTGGATTTTTGGCTTATTATTTTGTTTTGCTTTCAGCTTTTCCGATGACCGCATTTCTGAGGATTCGTTGGTTACACATCGCTCTGAGTTTCCTCCCTCCTGTTTATTTTTATATTTTTTATATTTTTTGTGGGTGAGGACGAGATAATCGGATGTTCGTTTATGTTTCGATAACAAGAGCCAACATGGGCAAGCCCCACTGGGGAAACGAAGGCTCCACCAACCTCCTCTCACGTAAGTTTCTTGTTTTTTTTGGCTTTTCTTTCTTTCTTTCTTTTTCTCTTCTTCTCCCGGGGTGGTTTCTCTTGGAGCAGGGCAGTATTATTTTTTTTCTACACTTCAACTCTGATCGCGATGGAAAAGTGTAACAGGGATTGGTAGCGGAGCACGACAGAAGGACATAGAGATAGACAGATAGACACCGACCTACAGACAAGGCTGTCTGTCTTGGAGAAAAACATTTATGATAACACGTCGATTTTCGCCCCCAACTGGCGTCCGTTGGTTGCGTTCAGGTTAGATACCGTACTGTATCGTCTCACAACTGCAATGAGTGAGGAGGGCAAAGATGCAATGACTATTACGCAGCCGACAAGCCAGAGAAAAAAAGCGAGGAGTGGTTCAGTTCAATATGTTGTAGGGAGGTAAAACGCGTACGCCATACCATACGCACACCACCTCTTCACTTACCTTACCTTCCGCTCATCAATTCTTTCTTCCATCCTTTCATCCACCCATGGTAACTCCTCATGCCAGTCGAATCCGCTGGTTACGCACGAGTCCGAGGCCCAATCACAATGAGCGAGGGAAAGTATGCTTCTATCGCTATCTTCTCTCACATGCAAGAGTGCCAGTACTGTGCTAGTACGGTAACTACTCGGGTATTCTACGCATTCAACGTGCGATGGCAAATTGCAAGGCCCTTATCCAATAACGCGGGAGAACCCAGGCCGAAAGCCGAAGCGGGCGGATTATCACTAGACTGCTCGAGCATCGGGTCCTGGGTATAATAAGATTAAAAAAGGATTATTCTATGATTTCCAACATAGGTGAGAAAATAAAAAAGTCTAGAGTACCGTATGATACAGGGCGAGGAAATGCGATACCTGATGTCTCCCCAAGACGGTTAGATGCGGTATCGGGCCTTCAAAATTGCCATACTTTTCAACAGTGCCCTTCTCCTTCCCTTCCCCGTCGTTGCGTTGCAGCGCGTCGGAACCCCCTTTCCCCTGCTTTTTTTCTTCCCTCTCCTCCTTTTCGACCAAACCTTTATTAAGGTATCCGTACTTAATTGTATGATAGACAGGTATTCCCACGTATCCGGAAATCCAATCTTACCCAGCTACTCGCATGTGGTTGGAAGGAAGGGGAAAGGGGGGAGAGGAATATGGAGAGCAGTGGAGGGAAAGTTCATTAGACCGGCATTTTAGCAAAATAGAATTCTGATAGTGTTTTCAAAGAGCACCGCTTGGGCTGTGCCCTGTTGTGCTTCAGGGGCTCGGAATGAAGCAAGCATGAATGAACTTTCGTAGGAAATGCGAAATGCGAAATGCGAGGGCGTGGCTCGTGGCTACCAATACCGGTATTGTACCAGGTTAGATCTTGTTGCGGATCGTCATACCGGTGCCCTACATACCGGTATGCAAAGATTCTAGAGGCCCTCATCTGATATCACACGTGGAGCTCTTTTGCTGAAGATCTAAAGTATCAGGTGAATCACGGACCATCCATTCGTCCGTTCAGACTTCCCACTTCATGAGACATTACAACCTCGGATTACCATGGGGCGATCTGGCCGCCAAGATTTGCCTGATGGATAAGAAGTCTATCATGTCGGTGTGCATACGGTACAGTAAGTTAAGGGCATATAACACAGGGTATAGAAAAACGTGGCAGGGGTTCTTTTTTTGTTTTTGTTTTATTGACGAATTCTCTCTTTCTTCCTCTTCCGGATGTTGGATTTCGAACATTGCTTTCTAGAAATCGGAGGAGGTATATACACTTGTAATATGACAAGGGGGAGGGATGGAAACGTGGGAGAGGGATAGTGAGGGTAATTTGACAAAACCCTATTTCTTTACCTTGTTGGGCCTCAGGGGGCCTACCATAATAGAACAAGTGACGGTAGTAGTACGATGCAGAAAATTTTTCTGACAGATAAGCCAGTAGGGGAGGAGAGAGGGAGAGAGAGAGAGAAAAAAAGGGGATTTTAGTCTCTCCCAGGCAGATAAGGAATCTGCAATATGGCAGGCTGCACTTAATAAATCAAAACATCATGGTAAAATGAGATAAAGTTCTGCTCATGCAGAAGGTTGCCTGCTGCAGCTGCCAAGCAGGCAGGCCAACTTCGGAATTACCCTCTCGACTCCGGGACTAGTAGCGGCAACCGAACCGGACCAGACCACAGCAAACGCCACGTTATTATTATTATTATTACTTACTATCATTGCCATTGCCGGCTCTCGACCGGCCGAGGGAAGGGGAAGGCAAGGATGGGGGCCACCGGAATAACTTTTAAGATGAGGGATCTCTTTTCAATCTCGATTTAGTGCAGGAAAGGATTGGTTTCATGTATGTAACATGGGAGGAGCCGGAAGGAGCTAGTGACATATAGGGCCTGGCCCTCTCTCTCTACCGTTGGAGAAGCAAGAAAGGAAGGAAGGATTGGAAGAGAAAAAAAAAAAGTTTAAGCAATGCAATGTTTGATACTCGAGTGCGTGGGAATTGTGCGGTACGGTACTGTACCGGTACCATACTAGAGCACCACCGGTATGCAAATAATCCATCTGATCTGATCTCATCCTTCATATTTATTATTAGACTATCATTATGCACCGACTGCATGCATAGTACGTACTCGAGTATGATACCAGGCCAATGCCAATGCATAAGACAACCCCGCTTTATACGAGTACTTTGGCGTTCAACTGATGCGGTGAGGAAAACCTTTACAAGTATCATAGTTCTAGTTCAGCTTTCCTCCCCCGACCGACCGGAAATGGCATACCGTAGTTCAGTTTTTTGGTTTTTTTTACACTTTCGCAAAAAGCCGAAAGCAGACCACACTGTCGCCACCCCATTCTCCTTCCCCTCGGCACACCCCCGGACTTAGTTCCCACCCACCCTCACGTCACCTCCCTTCCTTCCCACGCAAACCCGAGAGCGCCTCATAAAACGCCACTAATGTGGCTTCCAAAATTTAGCATACAAGACATGAAATGAAGAACGGTCTGGAATTGTAAAGTTAGTTTTTTTTTTCCCCCTCACTTTTTTCTGCACTTTTTAATTTTCGCTGTGCTCCGTTCCTTTGTCGGCCGGGCGGGATTTTGTTGCGCAGTTGGAGAGCTGCACGGCAATGCGATATAGTATGGTGGTGGAGGAGGAGGAGGAGGAGGAGGGCGGAGGATCTAGGTTGATGATGTTGGTCAATTACGGTACAGCGACGAGTACCGTAACTCGAGTACCGTACCGGCACGATACCGGTAGTCATCATGAGTTTGGCAAGGCAGGCACGTACGCACGATCGACAGGGGCAGGGAGGCCACGTGGAAATTGTGGGAGATTGAGAAACTTTTTTTTTTTTCCTTTCTTTTTTTTTGCAATAGAGTAGAGTAGTGTAGGCTTTTGGATGACTGGGGGTTTTGTGATTTCGTAAGCGGTGTGATCAAGAGGGAAGGAAGGTATCATACGAGTGAAGTACCGGGAGGAAGGGTAGGGATTGGGGATGGAGGATCTTTGGGGCTTGTGTCACGATGGTCCTTGGTCCAGTATAGTATGCGGTGGTAGTGATGGTGGATTGGACTTTGGGAATCTGACGGGGATTGTGCTTCTGCTCGTTGGCGGCTTCTACTTTTTTTTTGCTTTTATGCTTTGATGGAGTAATTCGGTGGGAAGTTATTGCGAATGAGTATTGAATTCCTTTTTTTCTTCTCCCATAAGATAAGCTCCTGCGATACCGGAAGTGCAAGAATATGGGGAACATGACTGAGTCTAGGTAGCTCTCTCTCTCTCTCATGTTTTTCTTTTCCAGGTCTGAATATTACACAATTACCGGTAGTATTCTCAGAGATACTCATAATTACTACCATCAATCTACTAATGAAACAGTCTGCACTGAAACGTACGATAGTCTGCGCTATCAAATAAACCTACATACTAACTGGTCAACTGTGCGATTTAAATTCTACCCCCACGCTTCCCCCTTCCGACACAAACAGCCAACGGCCGGCTGGCCGACCGACCGATTGACCATCAATCATCCGTTTCGTCATGGCTCGCCCGAGTACGGATGCTAATCAGAGCTACAGTAAGTTGTATTATCGTGAATTATATTGGGCTCTATGATAACTGCGTTTATATTGTACTCTAGCTGGGTTGCTAACCTGACTGATTATCCCCGGCCCCGAGCTGGAGAGGGGAGTGGCGGTGTTTTCACCCTTATCCTGCTCATATCATGTCCATATCGTATCACAAAATGATAAGCAATGGTGAGGGGGAGCAAATTGATGCGGACCTTAGAGTGGGGCCAAAAATGTTTCTCTATACAGAAGCACAGAATAGTATTCGCTCGAATAAAAGTCAGGTATTTTAGGCTGAAATGGAAGTAAAGAAAGACTAGGCTATATCGATATGATGTTCTGTTTTATCCCAGTTTCCGGAAGTCATATCCAGGAGTAGGAGTTTAGTAGTCTTGGAAGGTTTCTCGAGTGACATTGATTCCCGTAGTGGTGGTCTATGGACGAAAGAGGTGTGCGGGCATGAAATGATCACCCTCTTCACTTCTACCTCTAGCAAGACCTCGGATGGTAACTAATCCATATTATTATGCTCCAAGTGTACCCTACAGGCTACTGGTACTACGTGGCCCGTGACGATTATAAAATACGAGAAATAGCTACGATGACTCGTTCACTCACCTGCTCATTCAGGTAAAAGCAAAAATCCCTCTCTCTTTGCTTCTCCCCCCCACCCGGTTTACCTCTTGCGTCTCATCCACCCCGACACATATTTCAGCTTCTAGCTCCTCCCATCACTCATCTCCTCCTCCTACCCCTCCTTCCAAATCGCGCCTCTATAGGGCTCGAGGAACAAAAAAAAAGCCAAAATGTGATGGCGCAATTCTCCGGCTAGCCGGAGAAACTGGGTCTATAATTCCTTCAAATTTGGGCAAACTTGTCTCGACTGGGCTCAGCTACTTGGTTACGCCGTGTCGTGTCTGTGCCTCCGCCCGTAAGCAAAAATTCCACAGTATAAGGCAGAGAGGGATGGAAGGGAGCACAAGTGCGACCAAGAAAGTATCGGGAAGCCCTGGGAAATCGTACCTGCATGAATTGCACTAAGGCAAGCATGCATGTAACCATGCGATTAGCTAGTATGGTACCGGTATATATGGAAGGGTAGAGATACTTGTATGATGTGGTTGTCTCTTGTGGTCGTTAGGGCTACGATCTATCACTCATAGTCAGAATCTTTACCCAATTTTGCCGGTGGGGGCGTTGACAGGAGACAGCCAGGGACAAATGCATTAAGGGAAGAGCTTCCAAAATGGGTAATCTATCATCCTATTGGGATTGGCGGAGGGAGGGGCAAGGGGAAGGAGGAAATGAGATGAAAGAGCGGCGGTATTGGCGGTAACATGTTAAAGAGGGTAAAGGTAGCCCAGGTCAGACTACGGTATGCTATGGTGAGCCTGGGGCAGGGTAGATTTACCGGTATTACAATTTTTGCGATCCTACTCGTACATACTGTGGGCGGGGTAGTTCATGTCACACGATGCACGTGAAGAGCTTGAGGCTCAAACTTAAAGATTACACTGTCTCACGTGATCTCGTATCAGTCATCTCTCGCGTCGTCGACTTGTCAAGAATCTATTGAACTCGACATCGACAACTGCCCCTCTCGTCCGCCCATGTTATTGTAACCCAAAGGCTGGAAGAAACTTGGGGGCTACGATAGGACACACAAAATCCATGGGGAAAGAGGAGAAAGGAGCACCCGAGAGCCGGACCTGGACGGATGAAGCTTGCTTTTGATCTAACAGCACATTGCACCTTTTTCTGCAACCTGCCCGAGCGTCGCCATCGCAAGCACTGCCGGTACGGTATCCGTACCATACCAAACCATAATAACACCTTAACTTACCTTACCACGATATACCTCACCTCGCCGTACCTTTCCGCCATATCACCACTGTTCAAAATGCCGGTTCTCCGCCGCTACTGCCGCGTATCAAAATACACGTGTGACAAGCCCCGTCCTCCCACCCCCCCGCCCCCATTTTCAGCGAGTCACACGCACCAAACAATTCACTTCACTTCACTTCACTTCACCTGGAACATTACTAACGCTATTCAACAAAAAAATAAAAATAGAGTCCTTGAAGTCCGAATCTACCTCGACAATCCGGCCCATCTACACACTTGGCTGCTCTCACCTCGGTATAACATCCTCCCGCGAATCTTTCAATCGATCAGGCCACTTGTATTACCGAAGCTTAAGGAAGAGCGCGAGCGTGGGAGTGGTGGGAAAGGCAAGAATGCCAAACCAGTTAATGATGTCGTCGTCGAAGGTTTGCATTCTTACCTTTTTCCCCGGAATGTGTGGGGGTTGGGAGAGGGGTGATTGATTAGTCATTTGAGAAACAATAGACGACTACGAAGTTTCTATATTCCTTACAACCTCCGGAACGCGCCACACTGTGATGACAAAACGAAAGACGCTCCGGGGCTCTGCTAGTGGTGGTGATGGTGGTGAGTTGGGGGGAATCACCGGGGGTGCTAGGATGCAGGTCCAACATCGAAGGGAAGAGGATGATTTGGATGGGGGAGGAGTAATCAGCCTCGATAACATTCCGGAAGCTCCTCCGCCTGAGACGTCGGGGCCATTGAGCACCCCCACGGCCAAGGGCCCTTCAACTACCGGGAGGAATAAGCGTAAATCGCCGGACCCTCCACCAAACACAGACGATGGCGGTGGAGAGGAGGCAGGGGGTTCGGATGGCGATAGTGATTCAGACCCCTTCGAGCCGCCCCAAAAACGCCTGCGGAAGACCGCGGTAGGTGCTTCCACGAAACGGACTATAACGATCCGCGACGAGGATGATGATGCGGACTCTGATTGGTCGGAAAATGGCGAGGATGAGCTGGAGGATAAGAAGAAGTTGTCGCTGCGCACAGAGTTTGAAGGATTCAATATTTATAGCCGGATCCTATGCCTTGTTGTTAAGCGCCGCGGCCCTGTTAGTATAGGAAGGGCGACGACTGCTTCTGCCCCATCCACTGCAAGGCAGATGGACTCGCTAAACCCGAAGACTAGGTCTGGAAACCAGATAATGGAGAACTGGATTGCCATGAGCCAGGCTGTCAAGGAAGGGGACGAGGATGATTAATAAATAACTCGCACCAGTTATTACTCGTGTGATACATTACTGTATTATCAGAACTCTGGGAATAGTAACAAATTATCGCAATTAATAGCCAGAGTCACATTCGCATGTTTCCAGTGGTACCAAATACAAATGCCCCTCCAATATCCCAGCCTGGTTACCAGGTAAAACAGTAAGATGTTCACAAAAGTAGAGCTGTCAAAATGTAAATCCCGACCCAAAATGCAGCTTTGCTGCTTTCCTATCCTACCGGTGCCCCCACCGTATCCCACCCCATCTCATCCAATATCGCAGTAGGCATGGACTTCTAGACCCTCTCCGCCCTACATACGCCCTTCCCCCCGAAATCATACTCTGCCCTGCACGCACATCACATCCCGAACGCAAACCCGTTTCGTCCATCTCACTTAGGGAGGGAAAAATGGAGTTAAAGAAAGGAGGAAACGAAACCTAAAGCAAATCGGGAAAGTCACGTCGCTTCATTCCCGCGGATTCTGTTCCTGAATTACTCTGTACTCGAGTACCGGGCGAGCACTCAATCCGGTATTATAACCGAGTTACGCACATTTCGCAACGTTCGCTTAGAAAAAATGAAAAACAATAAGAGTGGGAATAACGCAAGGCTGTCCCTTGTCCGTTTGAAAAAAAGAGGGCTGGAAAAGGTTAGGAATGATGTGGGCGGTTTGTTGTGTTTTTGTTTTAGGATTGATGGAGGTGTTGGTGGAGTGAGTGATATTGTGTGACGGGATGACTAATAGTGCTTATGTCAGGAGAGGGGAGGAGGGGGGAATGGAAGGAGGGAGTGAGGGGTTGGTTGTTCAGAAATTTAGGCTCGGCAACTCCGCTCAACGGAGGGAGCTGGGTGGGAGGATGAAGGATGGACCAGCGAGCGCACCTTAGGATTTTCCTACAGTACTCGAGTAGAAGAAGAAAGCGACCAATCGGGGCTCTTTCTGGAACAATGTTTCAGCAAATCTTGATCGTTCCGTATTCGATCTGTGGTTTTTTTTTTCTTTTTTTTCTTTCCCCTCCCCTCTCCCCCTCCCTCCCTCCCCTACCACTCATAGCCAGAGAAACAAACTGAATGATTGGCTGTCTGTCCGAAATTATTGATTTAGAAATGATTGGTGCGCAATTGGAATTGTGTGTGGAGTATTTTTTTTTGGTTCCACATCTTGTCGCTATGTATGGCTCATGTAGATAAGCGGCGGGGGGGAAAAAAAAAAAGACCCCCCATTTTTCGGAGAGGCGTGTATTGGTGTGTTCGAGCCGAAGGTCTAGGTTAGGTCTTAGGTTGTCGCTCTCTCTCTGGCTGCCCGTTGATGACTGCGTGAGGTGGTTGTTGTATGGTGGCCATTATAGATATCGGAGGGTGGAATATGGGTCCTTGCGCTCGCCCGCGGACGAACTTGTGGGGATAATTGGAGAGAAGCGGCGACCAATTGTAAGGGGTCTGAATTGAGGCTTTTCTCTCTCTGCGCCTTGCGGGGTTGGTGGCTTCGCCGGGGGTTTGGAAAGGGAAGGTGGAGCTCTCCCCTCCCCCTCTCTTCTCTCTCTCTCTCGCCTTCGAGAGGGGGGGGTGGGTGATTGTGGAGCTTGGATGCTGGCTGAACTGACCGTTATCCTGAGCATTTCTGAGTGTGGGTGCGGGAATTTGAGATGGTTTTGGCGAGGGGTCCGGGAGGGGTTGCGTCAATTCGGTGGAAAGTATCGAGTGATTGGTTGTGAGCGGTGGTGCGGTCGCACTGCAGACTTTGCTCGTGTCCAGTATATTGGAGTAGAGTAGGCTGAAGGGTGATGATAGGGCTTTGCTCTTCTGGTTTTCTCGTATGAAGCAAGGGGCTTGCGATCCCGGAAAATCTAAAGAGCGGGGTCGGGTGAGAGGATCGCTCTAGGGACCTGTCATTGCTATCTGAGCGTACGAAAAAACGGGAATGGGACGGCGGGGGGGGGGAGCCCAGGTCCTGAGGAGGTTGTGTTCAAGTTTGGTAAATGGGGGTGAGAGATACATATAGCTTCTCTTATGCCGGCAGTTGCTTTATAAATGGGGACACGCGGCGGGCTGGGTGAATATACTTGTGACCACGATGGCAAAGCATGGGACCTGCGTATACAACGGCAAAATTGAAAGCAGGTACTTGAGGGTATCTTATTTTCAGCAGGTTTCTTACATCCTGGTAGGCTTTATATCACTGAGTTAGGCTAACTTGAGCTCGTTAAAACACTCACTATGGCTGGGCCCAGGCGTGATAGACTAGACAACAGCCTTGAGTAGGGTAGTATATGGTGTGTTTGAAATATGTGATAACGGTATAGTGTTTGAAATATGTGATAACGGTATAGTGTTTGAAAACGTCAAAAAGCGGGCAATATCCGTGGGGAATTCGCTGCTCTTGGGGTATTACACTACTCTGTGATGCATTGAGTAAAGTACGCATTGGCCAACCCACTGGGACCATATACTGACTTCCCGGTGTTGCTGGAGCAAACGAATGCGCATGTGCTGCATGTAGGGCTAGGACAACGCGTCCGAACGGGTAGTTGAGTTAGTAACATTTCTTTGTTCGTCTTTCTCGCCACTTGGGCTTGCTATTTCGACATTTTTAAGGGGGTTGGTCGGGGATGTCTTGCTTGATTTATAGAACTTGTGTGCTGTGCTAATGTTCTTGTGTTATTTACATAAAGTCATATTGGTGTTTGGTTTTACTGGGGCTTTGTTAGGAGAAGATATGAGAGTTAATTTGCAATGGGGGGGTCGGGGTCGGGTATATTATCATATAGATATTAGGGATGGTTTTGAATCTGGTTGATGAGTGATGATATATGATCACAGCCCTTCGAATCCTTTATGTTTAGCGTTTTGGTTTTGACCAGATTGCTAGGGTTTGTGGGTTTGACCATTTGACGGTAGGAATCGAGTTAGGCCTTATGGGTGTTTCTGGAGACTTTTTGTTTGAAATATCGATAAAGGAAGAGTCTCTGAGAGCCAACTCGGGATGATGCGTCATTGGGGTGGTAGGGGAGAAAGGATACTCCAGCGGGGTTTCTCTTTGTCGTTCTATGGTAGCCTTGAATCTTCGATCCCTACGCGTTACCATAGACAAATGAATTAGTTAAAGCAACCCTTTTATACTACATCTATAGGATTCTGCTCCCAACGGCAATAATACCACCAACCCATATGAACTTGCCCCACCAGATCAATCAGAGCTATGCCTAGGTGTCTACAGACCTCTCAAACACCACGAACCGCAAGAATGAACCTTCCCTTAATCTCACATCAGAGGCCGGAAAACATGGCTGAGCTAGTCAAAGCCTTTCTCCAAGAGTCAGGGCGCATAGTCCAGAAATCGCCGCCCATGGAAACTCTACGTGTCCCATATTCACCAACCTACAACACAATGTTCGTTTTGAAGCGCTTTCAGTCACCAGATGACCTTTTCGATGAGGTCGCTGCCATGGAGCACGCTAGATCCTCCTTCAATAAGTGGATGCCGGGGTGTCACATTGTGCCGTATTTGTATTTGAATTCTGAACTCTCCAACCTGATTGCGATGGAGCACATTCCGGGAAAGAACGGGAGTGAGGTTGACATGGGATTTTGGACAAGGAGGCAGAGGAGGCATTTTGTACGGCAAATGGCGGTGATCGAGATATGCCTGTTTTGGGGGGCCAGAGATAGGACTTCTGAGACTAGTACACAAGCAATGGTCCCTCGGGGCCTGAGGCATAAGTCTGCTACCGTATATGATAGGGAAGTAATTGGCGAACCCTTCATTGATGCACTATCAGGGATTTCTGCTCCACCGAGATTGTTGAAGAATTTCAGATTCATACGCCCTTGCGACATAAGCTTACGGGGAAGTAAGATTGTTGCAATAACGGGTTGGGGACCGATAGTTAATGGGAGGGGAGGTCAAGGGACTGGTGTTCTTTCTGGTTTAGGTGTTTTGTTGGATGATACTGCCCCGCCGGGATACGAAGCACTAGAAGACCCCAATTCGGCTATTATTAGAGCTTATGGTGGCCGAATCAGGGAAGGTGATTTCGTGGAAATGCGGTTTGATAGCGAGAGGGATGAATGCGACGGCGAGAGGGAAGGAGAGGAATTAGTAGAGGGTTGGTATCATGGGCCGGTTTGGCAGCTTATTTCTGAATATGTTTATCGCTGTGAGATACGTTCGAAAGCTGTGCCAATTGGGGGATATCTGGGATTGATGAAGAGGGGTTCAGGAGGGAGCTCACCGGAGAGTGAGTCGGGGGATGGATATGGACAGAGATAGCATTCCCTCCTTATACTACAAGTAACCTAAAATCTCACATCCCAATTTGCGCTCTACAGTGAAACCTCTGATAATTCTAGCAGGTAGGGAGTAGCACTGAGCTGGAAATAAGGAGGGGATAGAAAGAGGATAGGGGTCTTTGCACAGGGGGGCGGTGAGACATGTTGGAAAAATGGCTTCAATGTGACGGAAATATGCCTGGTAGGGCATAGCGGGAACTTGTATCTTTGGGACTGTATATAGATGCCTCTCAAGGGTATAAGTACCATCGCCTGGTACCCAAGTAGTATTGTACAAGAGACGGCGAACTATTCTGATCTTTCTTCTACAAGGGTACTCTACTCACATTCGGTGAAGTCCTACCTTCTGGTTCAATAGCGCATTCCACATACGATATTTCCGACTGTTGGAAATAGCGAAATAGTCAAGCTCTAACTTTATACCGAAGGCTTAAGGGAATTGAAAACCATGAGAAACTTCATTCTATTTGAGAGACCGGAGGGCCGGCTATTTGTGCTGCGCAACAGGAAGTCAATGGTGACAAAGTGAAGACAAAAGAAATCCGATGCGCATTGAGTTACATCTATGATTGACAGATTGAGCAGTGAAATAAATAAAATATCCAAAGCGAATGAGTTGAGCTTAAACTCTGACGACATGGAAATGAAACTAGTATATACTAGGAAGCGTTATCGTACTCAAGAACTTATAGAGTGCATATCCGGAAGTATAATTTCAACACCGACATAACCAGTGAAATCGAATGATATCTCATGATAGCAGAGAGAAAAGGAAATTTTGCATAGAACTTGGACATGATGTACAAAGAACTGAGTAAAGAGTATAAATTCAAATAAGAGAGTGCAGCCGAGGCAGACATAGCTGAAGACTATTTTCCACTGTGAAGTATGATAAAACACCACTTTGCACGGTGGATTCCCGGAGTCTTTGAGCTTACTCGTTGGCTAGGAATTTTCCTCAGAGAGTTGGACGGTGGTGGTCCTCACTCTGGTTATCATAGTTTTCTGCGCATAAATACAGCTAGAGACCCCTTCAAACTTTCACACAAATGGGGATTGTTTGTTTCTCCTCCCCCTTCTGTCCATTTTTTTTTTCAAGCTAAATTTTCCCCCTAACTTTTCTCAGATAGGTGTTTGCTGGAATTAAGATCCGCAGAATGTCCTGGAATTGGAAACTATAAGAGGCCTAGAATTTTCAAAGGGATTTCCCATACCTCAAGTGTCGTGACTCTGTAAACACTGGAATTTACTAGAGGGTTGGAAGTCCTGGAGGTGGGAAATACCGGAGGTTTCACTGTATTTAGAGTGTCCCTATCCTGCATGCCTCGCCGGGTGTGTGTTTTACTGAGCTTACGTAAGTGAGGGCTTATCCCCTGCAGTGTTAATAGTGCCGAATTTCCCTACATCACACTAATATGTGAACTAAAAAACTAGCTTCTCACTTTTCTAGAAATGTCAATCGGGTGATATTCAAAGCATTTCAGGTCAAGTTATTAAGTATATCCTTTTCTATTAACAGGTGCACTAAGCCTGATATGAGAGTGGTGTTGCCAGTAGCTGTGAGATAATGCGCCCGTCAATATTTATCATACTAACCAACATCCAGAGTCATGTGATAGCATTACATCTCTTTGAGGTTGAATCTTCCAATTAAAGAAAAGCGCTAATTCCACTATAATTCCACTAGTGTCTCTCTAGCACGGTGTAGGGAAATTCGGCACTATCAACACTGCAGGGGATAGCTTAGTGGACAGCGGGAGTTCGTAGTCACGTTCCGATAGAGTTGTAACCAAATCGATCAGGGACCCCCCATCAAACACATCCTCTCTCTCCGCCCCATCAAACACATCCTCTCTCTCCACCCCATCAAACACATCCTCTCTCTCCACCCCATCAAACACATCCTCTCTCTCTCCACTGCACCCCACCCGCCTTTTCCCCTCTTCTACCGTCTATTCGCTATTACTTTGACACGGGCATCCCCGAAACTAAGTCTTTTTCTTTCTTGAACCGCTATAGACGATTGCCGCCATGTCTGCAGGAAGAAGTGAATACGCTAGCGCCTCCGCTAGCAGCTCCGTTTTCGGAAGCCCTCCCCGAGCTAAACTCAGCCCGGCCGAGGCCCACAGTTACCTCGAGGAGGGGCTACAAGGGGCTAAACGTCACTCATATCGCAGTGCCACTTCATTCGTTACTACCATCATTAAGTGTATGAAGGAATTCCAATTCGGTGGCGCAGCCCAGTATGCAGTTTATAGCCCTGTCACCCACGAGGAGTTTACGAAGGTCGCCGATATGCGCAACAGGGACCTCAAGGGACTCCGGTTCCTCTACCTCACCGACGAAAGAACGTTGATTGTCAAATTCATAGTGGGTGAATCCCATGAGATAGCCCACAGGAGATTTATCGAAATCGTTATGCGCAAGGCTATCATGATGGGTCTCCGTATGGATTTTATAGATATAGGGAAGACAAGGTTTTCAGGCATAGGAAGCCAAAAGGAAGGGGATACCGCATTTAAACCTACGTCTCGCCCTCTCGCAACAGATTGGCCAACCTTAGTATTTGAATGTGGAGTTTCAGAGTCCCTGCAACGCCTAAGGGTCGATGCGAGATGGTGGTTGGAGAACTCGGAGGGAGAGGTGGGGACTGTTGTTCTTGTTACGGTTTCAAAGGAGGAAAGGAGCTTGCATGTGGAGCAATGGGAATTGGCGGACATGCCCAAAAATCCTGATGTTGCTCAAGCCAACCCCGATCCTTTTATAATTGGGGTCAAAAAGACTGGGGAAGTTGACATAGTTGGAGAGGTTGTGACTGGGGCTCCGTTGAAAATATCGTTCAAGAAAACCATGCTTCGGGACTACGACGAAGCCCTCGGAGAAGGTGATTTTGTCCTTGATGTGCAGGACTTCAAGGAGGTTGCGCGAATCCTTTGGCGCTTCTCTTGATAAGGCTCGCTTTCGATGTGAGTGCTCTAGTTTACCTTCTGGATATATTTTTTGGGTTGCGTTGGATACTAATTTTGTGGGCAGTTAAACAAGTCTGTTTCGGAGGATATGGGCTCGGGATACGGGATTTGGGCTGGAATGATTTGAGGTTTCGGGATCGTGGTGGATTTTTGTTGCTTTGTTTTGCTGTGTTCCCGCTTGTATTTTATGATGCTCTGCTCTCTCTTTTGTCTCTCCTTCATTCTTCACGACAGGACCATGTACTATTTGTTTCGTCCCCGATCACCACTCACATCTCAATAGATAGGTGTTTGCGGCGGGGATAGCTGGGGAGGATATGGGTTTGCGACTTGGGTTAGAATAGTACGAGGTTTCAAGATGGTCGTAGATTTCTGTTGCTTTTCTTTGCTGTGTTCCCTCCTCTTGTGTTTCCTGATGTTCTGCTCTCCCTTTTATGCCTCGCTCATTCTTTACAATACACGCACCATACTATGTTTTGTTCTCTTCTGATCACCACTCACATATCAATATGTGTGTTCCATCAGTTCTGAGAGCCTATCGACATCAACTCGTTCTTTCGTCGCTCCCTTTGCTGCTCCTGAGCAGACATGAATATTTTTGTTAATCATAACAGTCAGTTGACTTGGTGCTCACTGTAAGCTTTTATGTCCTCAGCAGATATCTTGATCTTAATTCTCTCTCCGCACTCATGGGGAAGTGTATTGGAAATGGGTTAGTTTGCCGCTCGCTCTCTTTGGAAACGACAATGGGATGCTTCAAACGACCCGGAATACAGCCGCACCCTCTTATCCCGGACCACAATCTCCCGGATTCTTCCTTCTCGTGAACAATCTTTCAAGATTTGTGCTAGTGACATGAAAATAACCTTGTGCTGGGTTTTAGAAATATGCTTCAGCCTGGATGGAAATTTAAGTAACTCCGGCTCACATAGAAGGTAAATTTAGTGTCGCTGAGTGGCTGTATCTATCTGATATGGAAGAGAAAAGAATCTGATGCTTGTGAGATTTTGTTAGTTAATTTGTGTCTGAACAATTGAAGGCCCTGTTAGTAATATTGTCTTCAAGGGGGTTGTGAAGTTTAGGTCCCCTGTTTTCTTGATTGGAGTAGTTACTATGGTGACCCGTGGGCTCTTTTTCGTCTACTGCGATGCCGGTATACTCTTGAGAGGTATATACTGTATTCGTCGAAAGCCTCTCGCCAGAGGTGTTATAAGAGGTGAATGGCCTTTAATAGGAAGTGTGCTTAGTGGCTAGACGAGTGATTCGCCGTGATTCTGCGATATTTTTTTCCTTTTTCGTGAGACCGGCCAAGCCCCCGCGTGGCTCTTATTGGCGGTCAAAGGGGACGGTTACTCGAGATTGAGAGAGATGCATACACAGTCCCTGCACTAGGTTTATAAGCGCACGCGCGCCTAGCCCCATGAGGTTCCTTGGGAAAAGGTACCACTATCGTACCTCTGGGAGACATTGTCTATATTCTCAATCTGGCCCGTTCTAGAAAACGACCTTAAATCTCCGACTTGAATCATATCTTTTTTCTAAGTAGGATATCTGTCGATCTTTAGCCACTGGTGGATTGAGGTCTTGCGGGGCCTTGTTAGTGGTCCGGGCAAAACAGGTAAGTTGCCCCCCGAGAGGTCAGAATCTTGGATAGGAAATTTACTCTGCTGAGAATAGGAGTCTAATCTTTCTGCCGCATAATTTCCCATGGACCTGGGGGCTGGTAGGTTATGGTATTGTGTGCTAGATTACGCACTGAATCGGGGTACCGGGGTGGTAGGGCTGAATTTTGGCTCTCGTTACAGCTGAGATAATATCTAGTGGGACAGAAGCACACCACGTCACTCGCACGGACCATCCGCGAGGCATGCCCTTTTTCGGCCACTGCAGGGGGAACGCCAAGATTTTGGGGGGGTTACCGTTTTGGGGTAATACAGCAAAGGAGGAAAGTTAGGGAGTCTTAGAAGAAAATGTTGGCTCTATTCTGTTGCCCTGCAGTTAAAACTTTGAGTTGTCACGCAGCCGATCGTGGCATGTCCTGCTGGCTTTGAAGTTGATTTGCCTGACTGTAGCGTCATATATGGTCAAGGACTGAATGGCAATACGCCACTTAGGTGAGGTATCCGAATCGCAATGTCTTCAAGGTTAGGCATATAATTGCCGGAATGCGATGCTGTACAGCTCTATGTATGGCTGGTGTGTTTGGTTAGGAGTTGCTGTTAAGGGGTTTGAAGGTCATATTTCACTGTCATATTAGGTGAAACTGATATTAGTTTCGAGAGTGCTACTACCCAGCTCGGGTTCTGACTTTTGCGGATAGTTGCCCTACACACCCGTGGCCTGTGCACATGCATATCTTGGCTATGTAATTTAACAAGAGGAGGTGTATGTGGGTGCCAGAGCTTTTCTCTGTGAATGCCGCGATTTCAAAGGGAGGTTTACATCTTGGAACTGCAGGTCTATACTTGCATGTGGCGCATTGTTTGGACACTTGCCAACTTGCTCGCTGTATTGCCTCTTCAGCCTTGGAGTCATTAGCCAATACTCAGTGTTGGGGTGACTGACATGATATAGCTGTTAATGCTGGGCCTAGGTTTGTGGAGGTGCGGCTAGTGGGCGCTATGGTGCACGTTGGAGTGTCTTTTGCCTGTCCGCTTGTAAGCGGCAAATGGGTGTAGCGCAACGTGCAGTGAAATGCCCCGAGTTGTGTCTGGAAGAGAAGTTAAAAGATTCAGGTTTAGGAAAATATCTAGATATGGGTTGGTGGGTGGCATTCGGCACAAAGTTGCTAGACTTGCTGCTGCTGGTCTGGATGATAATCGCACGGGGTAGGTGACTTGGCTGGAAGGGTTATACTGGGCGATAGCAATGGTGACTCTAGTTGTTGGGTGAGTAGGTGTATGTCTCGCAGGCTCGCCGTTTGGTTGAGTTGTGTTATTACTCTCCGGATCTGTATTCGCACGTATTCACATTCAACCTACTGGGCTGTGAGAATTGTGAAAGTGAGTAAAGAGAAGATTGAGGGGCAGAGGACATTCAAGCACGGTATGGTATCGCTTTTGGGGTTTTCAGGTGGGGATAGACTAATTACGCTACGGACTCCTTGTTGTGATACTAGTCTATAATATCGGTATTGCAATCTCTATTCGCACAATTCACGGTTCTGGGTGGCGGGCGAACCTAGAAAGTTTCCTTGCTGTATTCTCCTGAGGCATCGGTATCTGGGGGATAGTGATCGTATTTCATGGTTACGCTTATATCATTATTCCCCTTTAGTGCAGAGATGGACTGAAGGGGCCGTGCTTCTCTGAGTAAGGGGGGGCTCTTAAGCACCCAGTGCACCCTGTGTGTTAAGACAGCAAACGGCTTAGCCAGCCGTTAATAAGGTGCGTCCTGTGGAGTTTAATATTGGCAATGTAGTTCGGATGGGAGCGACCCACAGCTGTAGGAAGGGTGGTGAAGGGAGGGGAAAGTAGAGGCGAGTACGATATCCTCTCCTCCTCATCGTGAAACCCCGGGTTAATCAAATCATGTTGTAGGCTTGATAGCCTGGTATTATAGGGCACTGCCTAGCGCCCAACCTTAACTAGCCTAGCCTCCGGCCAGACCTGGCGGAGCTAGAGAGCACTCCATCGTGATTAGAAGGTTTCAAAAGGGAAAAAAAGAGGGGGAAAAAGAGGGAGCTGCTAGTATCGTATCCTGAGCATCAAGAGATATCAGAGCTCCAACCTTATTTACAACCGTTGATTCGTCGCCAGTTTGTACTTATAAGATGATGAGGGAATCTTCTCTTTATTGCTATGGCTATCAAGAATCAGGCTAGAAGACTAACTTTCAAGCTGATGGGGTACTGTGGGACACGCAGATGGATTGGCAGTTGATTGCGTGGGGGCTTGTGAACATTGCATGTTGATCATGCTCCATTTAGTAACATAGTTTGTAAAGAGAAACAAGGATTTTTTTGAGAGGAGGAAAAATACACAGAGGAATGACATCAATAGAGATTTTGTGCAAGGAGACTTAGGTGGTAGGGAAATAGGTTATTTTCTGTTAACCTAAAAGCCTTGGGCCCCCAGGTGGGTATATAGCTAGGCCTGGAAGAAGTGTAAAATAGGGCTTTTCAGACCTGAAGAAATTGCATTGCTGCAGAACAACAAGTCGGCGGCAACACAGCTCTCTTTTTACATTAAATTTTTATTAAAAGATTTTAGCGATGATAATATTGGGCACTCAGTAGCAGATTATCACCTGCTCTATAGCAGTTAGTATTGTTAGCGCCCAACTTGTGTAGCCGGGAATACTAATTCGAGCAGGGAACGAATTTGAAGGCAATGGGATATTACCTTACTCAAACACCATCATCTAGCTACCAAGCTACCAATATCTATTGCGCAAACTCATTCCCGCACCTAGGTCCATTTCCTATTAGCCTCCACCTAGGTCCCCATGCGCAAACCCTCTATATCGCAACCTATATACAATAAAACTTTATCCTTCTTCATATCCATCTCTTTACACAAAATCGAATCAAAATGATAGTGGGGGAACTCGAATGGCTACATCTCTTCATCAAAGGGCTAGTGTTAAAAATTACCGTGATCGAGGTGGGCCTGTTTATTAAAGAAAAACATCGGTCAAGTTTAGGCATGTGGATATATCTTGCTTGCCTGTTGTGTTACAAGAATGATAGCTGAGATAATTTTTCCGGAAATATAGGTATGCCTATTTGTTACAGGCCATAAGTACTATCATAGTACTTGTGCAGTATCAGAAAACGTTGTGGATTATTTGTATGGGCGCTCAGACATGCACAGATGTTTTTTGCCATATATTTCTTTAATCCCTGTTTTCGGGTATCATACTTACGAAGTATGCCTGGACGAGTAATACTGGAAATTATTCATTGTTGTCTGTTAATTTTAAGAATGGGGGCCTGAATTTGAGGCTACAGGATTTGAGTTGACTCAGCATCGACGTTGCCAAGAAATGCCACGGTAGGGTCCATCCCACGAGATGATTATTCATCGGTCAAAAGAGCGTCATCTCTCGCTTCGCTCTCCTCCGTTTGCTCTTTCGGATCCTTTCACAATCAGCCGTTCCGACGATCCTAATTTATTAGAGATCAATCCTTTCAATCATTTAACCTCTCTCTCCCGAGTTTTTAGAGCCACAGCCTGCGTCAACAATGTCAAACAAATCTCCCTATGGAACCGAGGAGGTGGAGGGTATTGCCTCCCTGGTTGATACCGACCTGTACAAACTTACCATGCAATGCGCCGTCTTAAAGAGCTATCCTGACGTCGGTTTGTTTTTCCTATTGGTTGTGCGAAATTGTAGCTGACGATATGTTTGGCAGATGTAACCTACGCCTACACAAACCGAACATTCGACCTAAAGCTATCGCGCCAAGGCTTCGAATGGATAAGGGCTCAAGTCGCAAGTAGGATTCCCCCCAAATTGTGACCCTCTGGCCTCCGCTGACTTGGGGCGGTTAGAGTTGGGGCGGCTTCGTCTCTCGCGGGCGGAGCTTGAGTTCCTGCAGAGTGCCTGCCCTTATCTCCCGCAAACCTATCTCGCCTACCTCGAGAAGTTCAGCTTCAAACCGGATGATCAACTTGTACTCGCCTTTACGCCTGACACAGGCATTTCCGACCGTATGGCGAATGAAGGGAACGAAAGCTCGGAGGATGTCGAATTTGTACGCGATGTCTCAACCTTGTTATTCCAAGGCTGACGGTGGTGCGAAGGGTGACGTGAGAATAGGCATCAAAGGCAAATGGGTAGAAACAATACTCTACGAGATTCCGTTACTGGTTCTTGTTAGCGAGGCGTATTTCAAGTTCTCTAACACGGATTGGAACTATGAAGGTCAGGAGGAGAAGGCGTTTTCAAAGGGCCTGCAGCTATTAGAGAGTGGATGCTTGCTGTCGGAGTTTGGGACGAGGCGGCGAAGAAGTTATCGTGAGTATTGGCTACCTCACTTGACGTACGTTTTTTTTTTACTGGAGGGTTGGCAGATACTCAAGAACTTGTGTTGAATGGATTGGTTCGTGCCATGGCGCATTATGAGAAAAGTGGGGGAGGTGAGGGCAAATTATCGGGAACGAGCAATGTTCATTTTGCTCATAGGTTTGCGCACGAATCTCCCTCGCCTGTCACATCTTAGAAAAGGGCGGCATAACAATGTGCTGAAATTACGTGCTCAAATTTTGTAGGATGGGGCTCAACCCAATCGGAACTGTTGCGCACGAATGGTTTATGGGTATTGCTGCGATTACAAACGATTATACCCGTGCTAATGAGATCGGCCTCCGGCAATGGATCGATTGCTTTGGTGAGGGGGTAAGCATCTAGTATCGATATTTTTGTATAGAATTGTGCCTAACTTTGTCAACATAGGTCCTGTCAATTGCGCTCACCGACACCTTTGGTACCCCGCACTTCCTTAGAAACTTTGCCTTAACATATCCTCCATCAGGCAAGTCCTACGCCGAGATATTCGCTGGGGTCCGTCAGGACTCTGGTGACCCAGAGGAATTTGTCAAGCGCATGCGCAAGTTCTATGATGAACAAGGGATCAAGTCGAAAAAAACGATTGTATTTTCGGACAGTCTGGACGTTGACCTATGCCTAAAGTATAAGGAGTTCGCCGAAAGAGAAGGTTTTATGCCTAGCTTTGGTGTCGGGACTTTTCTGACAAGTAATTCCCACATATCTCATATTATTCAACTGCTAACTATTCAGACGACTTTGTGCATTTGAGTAATCCGGGGCGGAGATCCTGGCCTTTGAATATCGTCGTTAAAGTCAATTCTGCAAATGGTAAACCCGCAGTGAAGATTAGTGATAATATCTCGAAGAATACTGGTGACCGGACTACTGTTGAGAGAGTCAAACGAGAGCTGGGGTATGTTGAGAAGGAGTGGGAAGATGGTAACGAGCAGAATCGTGGGGGAAGCAGAATTTAGCGAGGGTTCTGTTGCTATTTGGGACGATTAGATCCAATGGGTTCCTGGGTGTTGCGTTTCACTTCGTTTGCCATTATCCATAGTGTCATGCCAATTGGTCTTCGTACTAGGGATAGGTAAATTTTCCTTGTAAACTATGCTTTCGAAAACTAGAGTCGTGATTAGAGAGAACAAAAGCAAAAAATAAGGCTTCATGCAATATTCCAGCCGTATTGATTAAAGATAGAGAAATTCTTTGCTTGTGTAGAGGCTAGCACGGATACTAGAACCCAACTAGCATGTACTCTAGTGGTACCCCGGTGCCGTGCAAGTAAAGTATAATATCCTTGAACGGCCCTTGTGCTGTACTTGTACTCCTCGTGACCATTGATGAAGAGGTAGGAAAATGAGACAAGATTTCGGAGTTCTGATTGGAGCGCTTGGTGGCTCGAGCCAATCGGCGTCTGTATTTCTGATCCCTGCCCCACGATCTCGCTACCGGCGACTGGACAAGTAATAATCAAGTCACTGACGCAGCCTTGAAATGTAAGAATACCTGTTAACCGAGTCTTGGCACGAGTGATGGTTCGTGATGACTCTTTCTACGCTTCAGGCATTCTCCGTCAGTGGAATCCTGCATTTTTCATGCAATTAGAATTGTGGAACAATCTTAATGGCTTTGCATTTATGTTTTTCTATGGTTCCCATGGGGGAATGAACCCGTAGTCCAAAGAATATGCTGTTTGAGCGTTTTTTTATCTGTGGAAAATTAAATCAAGAAGCATTGAGAACTTTGGATGAGCTCTGATGGTCTTTAGCTGCTTTCTTTTATGTTTTTCAGGATTGGTATACAACGAGGGGGCATGGTAGAGCTATTGAGGGCACCCACGCTTATAGAATTGGATTCAATTAGACCATAGTTCGCGGTTAGTTGGTTAATTTTTAATTTTTAATTTTTACTCTTGGAATTTTGTATTGTCAAAGTTGAGGTTGCAAACTCACTGCTGTTTATTGCTCAATTCTCGCGTCAGCTGCCACCTGATAGCACCCATACTCTACCACCACTTTCTTAATAACCCTACACAACAATCCTAACAGAAGACCCTCCACATAATTCCTTCTCAACACACTCCCACCTTCCATCTAGTAGGAGCTCCTTTTTAGTCAATCTTTCTTCCCTTCTTCACTCCCCCCTCCCTCACAAGAAAAGGGTTCCGGTATCCGCCGCATCCACCTTCCGAATCTTCCTCCAAAATTTTATCTAAACATCACTAACACAATCCCCTTACAATTCCAGGTTGAGAAAGCTCTTTTTTATTTATTTTTACAGCTGCAATATAATCGATCCATGATGAATACTGGTACAAATAAACAAGAAAACGCTTCCCATGAAAGCCTCACCCAAAACCTCCGCTCGGTAAACATCCAGGACCTCTGGTCTTACGACCAGCGCTTCGTTAGCAACACCGGTAGCAGGGGATTAGCCTACTGTCCTTCTCCACTGGGACCTGGTAGGCGCAATCCGCCAGCATCTGCCCCCTCTATTGAAGATTGCGCTAGAGGGGCCAATGAAATAGAAGTAGTTGTTGAAGGGGCCACCCAAAGTATGACTAGTGCTCGAGAGACGGGAAGTTGTGGCCATGATTCTTTCTTTGCTATTTATGGAGGACTAGATTGGAATGATTCGCTCGCGATGCTCAATTGGAGATTGCAGGAGACGTACGCAGAAGGTCAATCTGCTACCGTTTCCACTGGCGCTACAACCTCACCTTCAGCTTTATCTCCCGCCATGCCGAGTGACGTTCCAGAAACAATCCCTGAGGAGGCGATCGCGGAAGGAGCTGTTGAAATTGAGGCTATTAGTCCTCTGGAGCTTGAACCTTGTTATTCAAATCCCTTTTCTGATGGCCCAAGAGACAGTATCGGCGACTCCGGGGGTGTCAACCCCCAGAAAGCTAGAATACCCTTTCCTCCCCTAGGGAACTATATTTCAGAATCCACCCCCTCAGCCCCCCCTCCGGAGAACATCTACCGTGACCTAAGTTGGACCGGTCGCCTCAAAGTGTTGAACCAAAGCCTAGGGAAGGCCTATGAGAAGAATGGTACCGGTAATCCTAACCCCCCCTCCAATACCACACGCCCACAAATAAACTTTTACGCAGGAGACCCTCCAATGCTGCCTCACCCGCTCCACCATGGACTTCCACTATTCATCCCCGACCCCTCCTCCCAGCCTACACCTGCAACACAACAGCCATCACTGCACTACCGGCAAGAGGTATATCCAACGCACGAGCCCAATTGGGGCCCCTACCCGTGCCTCCCACATCAAGGGCCACAGGTCCCTCCTCATTTGTTCTGCCCATCGGCTGCTCATGCTATTACCTGTGGCGGTATTTTTGTTGACCCTAGGGCGGTAGCCGCGATAGATCACGTAGTTTATAATTCTGCTATGATGATGTTTGAGAACTTCCGGCGGCAGTTCCTGGCCATGGAAGGGAAGCCTAATGTTGGCTGCCAGCCAGTACGAGGCGGTGAGTTGGATACTAGAGGCTCTATACTTACATCTACTTCTGGGGTCAATGATCCTGCGGTTTTTGGCCATATTCCGGGAGAAGGGGGAGCTAGCGGGGGAGTAGACAAACAGCCTCATGAGGAGATACATGGGGGAGTGGAAAAAGAGATAGAGGTCGGGAACAATGTCGAAGCCTGGTCTGCAGGGCCAATACAGGATACTACAACAAGTAGTATTGGTGACCGGCCCATCACTGCAAGACTGGCTATGCAGGATTCCAACACTCAGGCCAGTATCGAAGCTGTCCAGGATCGATCGAGCATTACGGAATCCTTAAGCACTAGCTCCCAGACCGAAGTTATCGAAATCACCTCCACTAGAAACTTCGGCGTACAAACCAATATTCCCAAAACCATCCCTCGAAACAAGGCAATTGGCTCTTCCACACAGACTACCTCCATTAAAACCAGCAGCATAGGTACATCTACCGACGCAGAAAGCCTCCTAGCGAGAGTACATCCAGCACCTGAAACTCAACCTCAATCACCCGCCATCAAAAAGCGCAAGTACAAGAAGAAGAAGAAGGCAAAAACCAACACATCTGAGATTGCACAGCCATTACCACCACCACCACCACCTCCTCCTCCTCAATCTTCACCGTACCCTCGTTATTTCACGGCCTCTTGCGGGCCCCCGAGTTTCCCTGAGCAAACCATGGCCCCCATCGCCATGGACGAAGTATCACACCCATCCAAAAATACGCGCGAATGTAACATACTAACCTCTACAGACTTTGCCAGAACCATCCATTCAGTCAAGCGAACAGGATGAGGAACCAGTGACTACATCGTTCAAACTGGGGGCTCGGGGAACTGGCGCACAACTTGATTGGCTGAGAGAGATTATGCTCTTCTCGTTCCTTTTCCTGATCCTGGAACTAGTACTTTGTCCTGAGGGGGATCCTTGAGCACATTTGTTTCCTTTACGGCGGGAGCAGGCTTTGGGGTCTAAGAGTAAGAATGGAGGAATGTCTAGAGGGAGGAGCGAACAATGGAATGGGTAGATAGAGAAAGTAACGGAGAAGAAGTAGCCGCTAAGTTACATGAACTACGGGGTATTCCCTTTCCCCTTCAATCATTTATGCCATTTCCATTCTCACTTTTCATTTTTTTGCCAATTTCTATAATAATTGATAACCTTTCTTCTTTTCCCTTCATCTTTTTTCATCTTTGCTTTTTCATTTCACTTTTTCTTTAGCCGGTTTTTTTGCTTAGACCGTTCCAGGAGCGTTTACCGTAGGAGTTCGATCGAGATAGGTGGGTGGAGAGTATAGTAGGTGGCTCATGAGGTTAGAATAGTACAGTACGTGCTAGGAGATATTGGCGGCGAGCTTTAGAATAGTTATATTGCTACATTACTTCTCTCTTTTTCTCTCTCGCTATCATACCTGTGTTTATACTTAATCTTCATACTTCCAATCATTACCAGCCAAGTCCAAAAGAATGCTAATGTGAAAAATCCACTCAGATTGGGGGCGATGAAGGGGATAATAGGATTTCTTAAGAAGGAAGAGGATGCGATAGGTCCCAATCATTTTGCTGGTTTCGATGTTCACACTAAGTAGGTTAGATTCTAGGAAACCCCGGGAAACATCGTGGCGGCACTGGTATATATTATACTATGATATAGTACAATTTCTCCCTTTTGAGAGTGGTAGATTTAACACGAGAGAAAAGAATTAATTGCTAAATAGAAACAGATGTTTTTACAAGAAAAGTAATTCTACAGCTTTTGGACCTTACGAGTCTAAGATAAAAAAATTCACCCACAGCATATTCCTACGGATACATCCCGGGAACTACTTCTTTAGCGGTGGGTTTTTCGTTCTTGAGCTCTTACGAACTCCAGCTCTCTGCTTCGCCATGCGCCTCTCTATGACACTTAAAGGTTTAACCGCCTGCTGTTGCCCTTCCGGTATGGTGGACGTGCCATGGATAGCTAAACCGCCTGGAGTAGGAGTAGCTAAGCCGGTGCGAATAGGCTTGCGTTTTGGCGATGCACAGGAGTATAGTATCTCCCCATAGTATTTCCCACCCAGGGCATCTTCGTCAGGGTTAGGGATATCTTGCCAAGGACCCCGGAAGGTAACGAGGGGAAGCTTGGTCTTGCGCCAACTCTGACCGGTGTCAGGAATGGTATTACTTTCCTGACAAGGACGAATATCTAGGGGCTTGTAAAAATCCTCGGAGTGCTTCTGAGCGGCGTCATTTCTTCTCAGGATTTCTTCATCAACGGGCTTGTTTAGCTCCTGGAGAGGACTACTAAAAACGCCAGCTTCCCACCAATCATAAGGAAGATTCCAATACACCTCTCTGCCCTCCTCTCCTCCTGGGCCCGAGATATCTATCCATTTGCGGCCTTCAACCGCAGGTGTATAATAAACAGTACCGTGCTCGATAGAACAGTTTGAGAAAACTCTGACGTGTGAGTTGGATGGAGTCATAATCTGGTCCTCGCCCTGGTCGGAGGGGCCCCCATAACCTTCAAGGCCTTCCATACTAATCGGCGCCCATGCTTTTCCAGCCAACGCGCTAACTCTAATCGGAGAACTCTCGCCGTACGGACTAGCAATGGAAGATAGATTGCTATAGGGGGTGGACTGTGAAGAAGGAGTACTCTCTTCTGACCATTGGACCTTCGCCCTCGTTCCCCAATCCTGGTTATTCAGACAAACGCTCCAAGGAAAAGGAACCCCGTGACTGAGCGGCATCAGCGGTGAGCTTTCTTCAGGGCTGTCAAAGCTTAGCACTGGGGAAGTCGTAGAGTTTAGCCACTCTCCTTCAAACTGATATATCTCTCTAGGTTTGTTCTCCATTTGTAAAAACACTCTAGGGGATGGATTACTTTCAGTAGATGTAAACGTTGGGGTGGAAACTAAATCATCAGGAGGCTCTCTAGAGGAGCCGTGAAACGGCTGAAGCAGAAGAGTCATTGGATTCTTCGGGTGTGCGATCTCGGGGGTTGCCGGCTCGCACGACTGAACAGATAGGTTAGATGCCCCCTCCGAGCGGCGCCGAACGGGCGTACTCTCCGAGCTAATAGGTGATGACCGATCACGATGGACAGGAGTCCCGCACCTAACCCAAAGTTGCGTAGATCCGGAGGGCTCCTGAGTTTTTACTTCGGGGCGTCCGTTATCTGTAGAAAGCACGAGCAGGGAGAGCGGGCCAGCAGGAACTTCTAGCGGATATCCGCTTAGCCCATCCACGAAATTTACTGGAGCCCGCACATTCGGATAGAGCGGAGAAAGGCTGTTTTTCTTGCGGTCGCAGCTCACATGCGCATTGCTCCCACCTGGAGAGTGACATAATGTTCTCTGAGCACCAGAATCTAGAGGTTCCGCACCTGGACAGGGAAGCATGGGAGGATTCTGCCTTGGGTGGATTTGTGCCAAAAAATTCTCACCTGACCCGCATCTGCCCGGAGGAGATCTTAGTAGATTGAAATTGCTTTGTCCTTCGTGGATTTGCCCAGGGGATGCTTGTGGGTTGATTGTGCCTGAGGCCTGCAATAAGTCTTCCGTAGAGGGGAAACAAGACGGGTCTATATTCTCGCTAGGAATCGGCCCAATCACAGAATGGGTGGAAGATCCTGGATCCAGTTGTTCGGTAGAGCTACCATCCGAGGCAGTTATCTCAGGGGTAGAGGCTGGTAGTGCAGCCCGACGTTTACGGGGGGTAGATATGAGGTTGAATCCTTCGGTCTTGCTATTAGAAACCAATATTAATGAAGGATTAACATAGCTCAAGGCAATTGGGTTACCTACACCTCCACCCTAGGTCGTTTAGGGCCGGGATTTGTCCTTGGAGCGATTTCTAAAATGTGTCCGGTCGGACTAGAAGGCATCTTGTTTTTCTTATCTCCAGACGTTTCTGGAGCAGCATAACCCATTAGGCCAGTAGGCCACCCTAAATCAAAAACTTAATAGAGGAACTTAACAGGGGTGGTGGTTTCGCGATTGTTGTTTGGTTTCCTTGGTTGGTTCGTTAGTTTGGTAGAGAAGGGGCTTTCAACTTCTGGGTTTACGTAAACACAAACATCGCTGTCTAGACTCCCATAACCTCCCCTATCCACTAAGACCTTCCCCTTGTCCAACATACTAATAATATATTTATTAGACCTTGTTTGGCACTTACTTTGTATTTATTTAGGGCATAAGATTTTTACTATAGAAGTTAAGAAATATCATTTTACTATTGCGTTTTTTGATTATAGTATATCTTAACCTCTAAGCCTTATATCGTAGTTTGAAGGACAGTGAATAACCATTTCACCTAGGGGATAAAACTATGCAATATGTTGCGCAATTTTAAAATGACCCTTACTGATAGCTCAAGAGTTCATCAATTGCCCCCTTCTAGAAGACAACAAGTTAGCATATCTCATAGAAGCATTGTTGCAAATTCGACTTTCCTGTACAGTGTGGCCAAAGTGGCGGGGGTGGTGGTGGGTGAGTACCACGATAAAGGCGGTGGTGAAAGCGAGTATTGAAGCCAAGTAGTGAGCAATTTTGAGAGCTATGTGTTAGATGCGTGATGTGCGGTATGTGAGGCGAGATATTCGTTGATATCTAGTCGCACAAGAGAGAAGACTACTATATTTGAGGAGAAACACACATGCCAAGCCCACTCCTGCACAACCAATGATTGACCTAAACCCAGACCTAGACAGATCCTAGTCTAACCCAAAGACATGACCTAAGTGGGTAGCCGTATCTCAACATATCGTATACCCAACACCATGCTGGTAGCCGCTGCTTGTCCTGAGGTGTGAGATGTAGAGGATTAGAAGAAACACGATGGTCAGAAAACGATTCGGGAACTTAAATACCACTCCGGGCCAAGCAGATTAAGAGGCAGACACCAGCGTACCTAACTGCATTGAAAACTACAGCACACCACAACTTCACAAGAAAATGGAAGTAAAACTAATGATTTGAGTGAATTTACCTTTAAATAGTTAAAAAGAGTTGCTTCCAAGAGAAGTATCAGACCAAATCAGAAACAATGTTTTTCACGAGTCCGGGTTTCTTGTTAAGGTTTTTTGATCTTCAGGCACGGTTGCTCCTCTAAGACTCTTACCACACACACCAAAACTCTCGCTGTGCCGTATTTTTCGCTATGCCGTCAAGTACGTTATATACGCTCAAGGTGCCCAAGGAGCAAGTACCCTACTACGGCTGTAAGTGGCAGTCGAATATTCACGTCCTCAACCCCGCTTGTCTAATCCGCAATTCTAGCACAAAAGCCAAAAAACAAAAGTGAGCCTTGGAAATGATCATGAGAACAACATCCCCACTACCCCAGACTGATAAACACCTTCCCCTTATAGAATCCCCGGGCGACCCTGATTGTCCCGCGATCACCCTCTACACTTATCCCAACTAGAAGTTTCTCCTAAGCTGTTATCGCCCAAGTTCAATGGTGGCGTGGTTGTGCTACATCTATCATACAAACGTTGCGGGTGCCAGGCCTGGGTTACCTGTTTGGGTGCCTAGGGTTAGCTAGGGGAGCCTCGCCCTTTTGACTTAAATGGCTGTGGCTGTGGCATATCATCCTACCCGGTAACTCAATCCCCCCTTTCAGCTCCCGGTGATATCCCAAATCGATGGATGGGGAAATTACAGATTAATACAAGCCATCTACGCCCATTCCATACCCGTGACTGTCGCCCGGCCAGCGATCATATCGCGTTCTACACCGCCGTCCAATCCTACCCACACTTCCTATCAAGAAGCTCCGTGTGGCTTCTCCTAACATGGTAACTCTCGGGAAACCGATTTCTCCGGCCATAAGGCCCGTAGTAGAGCCTGTTGTTGTCGAGGATAAAAGTACAGGGTGGCACAAGGCCTGAGTAAGATTTGCCCGACAAAGACCTTAGCAAGGGCTGCGAGCCGTATTTCTAGAAGCGGGCTTTTCTCTTAATGAAGGTGAAAGAGATGGGAAGTTATAATAAGGATGCGTGGGTATGGGAGAGGAAAGGATTGGATAGAATTTTCAAGCTGAGGGAAGGCCGAACCCGTACTCGTACCGAACAACGACGTTACTATATCCCTGCGCTACCTTAAGGGTGAGAACTCCCCAGGAATGCATCCAATAGAACCACAACAGCACAAATAATGCTTTCGCCATTTGTGCGACCGCGTGTCGGGGGCTTCGCAACGCCAAAACCATTTCTGCTAGGTCTTTGGGAACGAAACATCGTACTGTAGTATTGAGAAATAGGGTCCGGTTAACCTCAAACGTCGCAGTTCAAGTTAGGTAGCGAATAAAACACTCTCTAATCGAGTATGGTTGCTTTTTCGGAAACTCCATCTACTTTATGCTTATTCTTAGACATAACGGTCGAGCGGCAGAAGGTGCAGATCACCCGAAACGTGCTATTGCGTTGCTACCCGCAAGCTGCTCGAGCAGGGCCCCCTTTGTGCCTTGTGCTAGGCTTAATCCTAAACTTGATACATCAGCCTTTCCCTAAATATCTAGGTAACGGGATTCGAATGCAGTTTCGCAAGGTGGTAAAATAGCTGGTTGGTAAAATTAAACATCTTAATTGCATGGGATGGCTCCCGATTGAGTAGCTCTCAAAATGAGACCCACCAGTACTATACAGAAGTCAACCCCAGCAAGCATAATAAGACAAGGCTTTGACTTACACTCGTACAGTACAGCACAAGGCTACAGCGAATGATTTTTTTCCAAAACAGCCCTACCTAGCCAATACGCAAACTAGTTTCATTCCTCGAAGCACAAAAGCATATCGGATACGGTACCAGAGGCGCAGTTGCTCAGAGCTCAAACTACGCACTCCACGATAACCACGGACTCCCGTGTCCCACCATCCCGATTACCATATTCCAAGCACGACACACCTACGTATTATACCGCGCAACTACTAGTGAGATACCGGTAGACGCTTAACCACTGCGCACAGCATATGCAATTTCTGATGGAATCTTGGTTATGCTATTCTAATAGCGCTACCGCGGGGGGAATGATCCTCGAGTATCATAGGAGATTGAATCCCATGCCACTGCCTACAGACGCTTCAGCGCCAATGCATTACATATGATGCAAGGGACTCACAGAGCTAGGCCACCAGAGCTTCTCACCTAGAGGTCTGGGTTAAGGTTTTCACTGACCCCTAATAAAGACACATCCGACACATTCGACACATCCGACACCTGACCAACCACAGTCGACGAAAGTCACGTGATGCATACATTCTCAGACTTCCCGATCCCAAAGCTTTCCCGAGATAACACACACTTGTTGCTATCAAAAATCCAATTATGCTAACAGGCCCTCAGCCAATTACCTGGCATATGGCTGGCCAATTGAGTGTATTTCTCTGGGCCTGGTAAACCAGCCTTCAAATACATAAAGACCATGAGCAAATGTAGGTTGAGTGGGGGGCCCCTCATCCACCATCCGCCCGAGCATTTCCCCTCTAGATTGCCAGCACCAGGGAGCCTCGAGGTTACCTTATGAAAATATAGCTCAGCTGCATAATAGACACCCGCCATCTAAGGAGGCAAAAACCGCCCCTCAAAAAAATCGAAAAAAGGAATATTGTGAAATAAGGTTTCTCGCGAGGATTGGCTCCGGCTCTCAGCCTCTCGCCTCAATGTTTCCCATATCCCAGACTTTAGCCATATTACCCGAGCCTCTCCGGATCGCCGGGAACAGCCCCGTGTCAGTCAGTAACTTATCCCTTCTTTTTTCTTAGGGAGACGGAGGGAAGAAATTCATGCGAAATGTGTGTTGTAGGCAAGACCGAAATCCCTCCCTTCACTGGTGGGGATTTGTAAATGGTAGATCCCCAAGTGAATTCTTAAAGTACCCGAACAATTCACTCGGTACGTGGGTTATGTGGGGCAAATCACGTGACCAGGCTGTGAGACAGACAACAAAGGACTGCAATGATAAAGTGTTCAATTAGTTTTCAAACACCAGGGCAACCGCTACCTCGGCCTCCCCACTTTGGAGTCGGATCTATCTTGCGGCAGTGTGTTCAGTCGTTGAACTGTGCTTTTATGTACAATACTTTAAGTTATCGAGAACGAGCGAGAGGATCTGTGGTCAGGGCCTGTTGGGGATCGGAGCCTAGGTCCAAAATTTTGTGCGCTATTGAGGGAGAAGGCTTAGGAAGATGCGGATAAACTGACTTGGTTTTTCGAATTCTCACACCGGCTTTCGGGTGTGGATTTCTAGGAGAACGCATCACGTACTACCATAAAATACCCCACCACCAACCTGGGCTGGGAGCCAGCATAGAATATCACTCGGTAGCTAATGGCAGGCTTGAAAGCGATACAACGCGAGGCCCGCTAAGAACCCCAGATGCTTCACGGTTTGAATGAGGTTGGGAAACCACGGATTGTGAATTATTGCGAGTGGTTTCTTATTCAAGATCCCATACTTCTTCGCAGACTCTTTCATGTCAACTTTATAGTGGCCTTGAAATCTACAAGGTATAAAGCACTTGGGAATTCGCTAGAAAGTGCCACCAGCTTCCACCAGCAGCACCGGCACCACTAGCACCACACCATCGGACAGGCACTGTTTACGCTGTTCCATAACTGCCCTCCCAACTAAAAGCAGCTCATCTCACACCAAAATGTCCGCAGGTACAGTAGAAGCCTTGGGACCAAAGGTTTCACGCTTCTCAGCAGTGCTCAATCGAGAATCCTCTTCTCCCCCTCCATCGCCTCCGCCATCTCCTTTAGGGTGGCACATTGCGATGGCTTATCGGGTGCGCACCCAACTAGAGCAGAAGTCTCGTGAGATCCTCAAACATGCGAACCCTCCCGACCTATCAATGTATATGCGGAAGATGGAGGCAATAATCGAAGGGATGGAAAGCACGAATGCCGCCCTGGAGATCGGCAGGATACCCTATGATGGGGCCCGTCGATCCTTCCAGCTCTCGATGGAGATGCTCTTTGACATGAGTGCCGAGCTAGATGGACATCTACGCGGCATCCAATCTTCAGGTCCAGGGATGTCCAGGGGGGAGAGGGATATGAGGACCCAAGGAGAAGGAATAGAAGGATGGGGACAGCTGGACGATCACCTATCGCCCTGGCAGTTATTCGCAAGAAGAATGGAAGCCTTGGTGGGCGGGATCTGCGGGAAGTCTCGTAAAAGCCGGGCCTCAGCAGAGGGCAATGCAGAAGGTGGGATAACGAGTGATCCACAGGTTCAAGAGAATGATGTCCATGCGCAGGAGTGCCGGAGCTACCCCAGCGGCTAAGGTGCCTAACTTACTCCAAATAGGGCGGTTTGTGTTGCTATCAGTCCAATTTTGACAAAGAAGTGTCAGCAGTGTAGCTGAGAGAGAGAGGAAGGGTGGGAAGGTTGAAAGGAAAAAACAAGCAAGGAGAAAAGGCTTAAGGAGCGGGGAGAGTCAGATAAGTTAGTGTGTTGATCAAAAGAAAATAGAAATTTTGAAAATTATGGGTTTACCACCTCTCTAATTAAGACTCTAGCCCATAGATACTGAAGAAAATATGATAAGTCGCACCACGCGCTAGGGCACCGGATATCAAATACAAAATACCTAGGAAATGATAACGCAATACACCACATCCAGGATGGACTTCTAGTGAGATCCAAACATAAACCAGGGAAGATGATTTCCCCGAGAGGGCCCCCCCCCAGGCTTCAGAGAAAATGACAAAGTATACAGCCACATGATAAAAAAATAACTCCCTATCAAGTTCCCACTTCCCAGTCAACAAATCAATTATGAGACCCTCTTCTATATGAAGTATTTATATATTTTATCAGTGCAAAAACAAGGCTGGGCTAGACCAGTCCCATGGTTCACCAGTAAAATTTAAAAAAAGGATTCGGCGCAGGATGAATAAGTAAACATCCGGTAACTAATCACAAACACTGTACCTGCACCAAAAGAGTGCATGTATTCCAGCGATAGATACGAGCCTCGCAGCACCTCATCTCTGAGAGCTCACAAATCAAAATAACACTTAATACGCTCCGGCACAGAAGAGACGAGGTTCTTTCGGCCAACCACCTCCGGGAGCAGCACTACATATTATTGGAACTCCGAGGCGACGGCACACCACCAACAAGATAACAAAATCCAGCTTTACTTCTAGGCAACAATGTCCCTCGGTACAAATTTTCCTATTGACGGAGAGTGCCCGACCCCAACTAGCCCATGACGGAATCCGGTGAGTTAGATTGATATCGGCATCTCGGTTTAAAACATAGCCGCAGTAGCACCATAGTTACGAGTGAAGACACAGTAATCTCCATAAGTTATAGCGCTTGCCATCTTAGCTCCTTGCGCAAGAAAATCCCTCGACTGTGCCCAGCGCAGATCCGGCTCTCTGATCCACATATTTCCTCGGTCGCCCCACCCCCGTCGTGGTACCGTGTTCCATCACCCATGCCTTACGGGAATCAAATCTCTAAAGCTATCACTCCCTTCCCTTACTCGAGCAGTGTGATCTATCCACGTGCTGTATACCAGTAGATCATACCCCAAATTGAAGTCTCCGCCCCTTGAGGCAATTCTAGAGGTACAATACCAGGGAGATGTTTTCGCACAAGAGAGACCTACTTTGCTTGCTAACCACCCCAACATGCCTGTTCTAAAACATCTCCAAAGGTACTTGTACAAGTAATTGTCTACGGAAATCTACCTCTCCTAGCGCTGGGTTTTCCCTCCCTTTCTCCCCCATTTTCTTTTTTCTGAAGTACCGTGCAGTATGTTTTCCACGCCCAACCAGGTACATAGTCACCACTAGGGCACGACAAAACGAGGCGAGTATATAAAAGGACCAGTAACAAGCAACTTTTTGTTATCCTGCTTTGACGAAGTCACCCTCGCCAGCAAGCTATCCTTGTCCATCACCACGCCGGTTTATGAGACTGTACAGTACAGTACTGCGCTCGTACAGCTGTATTAGCTGCTTCCCCGATTATGTATGTCTCACCAGTTGTACTACTGGTAGGGGGTGGGCTAAAGTATTCCAGTACAGTACAACGTATCAGCTCACCATCCACGTATTGGTTTTTTCGGAAATCAATTCTCCCTTTTTCAAAAAACCCTAGGGATACAGTAGGTAGTATACGAAGTAGACTAGAGATTTTTGCATTTGAGATCAGAGTGAATTTCCTCTCTTCATCTTAGTTGAGGTGGGATGTTAGGATCCGGGGGCTGCCGCAGGGCTCACTGTTTACCCTGCCCGCAGCTGTTGTGTAATTTAGGTTGGCCAGTCTGCCACGACAAAATCCGCAGTTAGGCACACTCACTCTAGACTAGTCAGCTGCTAGCCATTTCAAGCTATGAATATCAATTTTTTGACCGTTCAAGTGACTCAGCAGGTAAGCACCCACCAACCTCCAAAGAATTACAACAGCCTCACTCTCCCAAAACAGGACTAGCCGGACAGCCACAGCTTTTCCACCTTCTCAAAGGAAAAGGTAGAAAAGTGGGAGAGCTTTGGTTTTTTTCCGTGGGGTGCTTTTTTGTGGAACAGCGCCTTGCTTTGTGTAAAATCTGTTTGTCCAAAGGCGTTGCGAACCCACCACAAGCCATAATAATACTCTACCGTAGAAAACTTCACAACATATATTATAGTTCGAAAGGAGATCAATAAGGCGAGGTTGACTCCCGTCTATCTTAGGCCTCCACCGCGCCGTATTCCGCGATGAAAAATGGATAGAATTCCCACTAGCGCCAGGCGAGACTCCAGACCCAGCACCCGCACCACATCACAGCCTTCTGTATCCGCGGGGCTGGGAGAGTTGGTCGCTAAAAAAAAGCAGGCTCCCAGGGACCGGGAAACTGCACTTACACCCCATTGGCGAGTTGTCGCTTTCAGATAACACCCAAAGGCTGACATCCGCCATTGATTGATATCACCTCGTCGCTCAGTTGAGTGCATATATGCAAGATGGGATCAGAGAATATCGAGGAACCTTAGCGCATCAACACCATAAACCCACGCGCAAGGGTGGGGAACCATTAACAAGAACAGCCAGCGATATATGGCTAGCTAGCTTCAAATAACTGCTCCATAGTCTGCCCACCGCTCCTTGCACAGTACACGATACTGACCTCTGCGAATTCTGTACGTAGGCGGTACTGCACTCCCAAACACAAGTCAAATTCCAATACATATAGAGCTATTTAGCTAACAGGCAACTTCGGATATTCCTAGACGGTCTGAAACAGTAAAAATGCGTAACCAGGCGCGCTGGCCAGACTGGGCAGCAGGTAGTTGTAGAGTCAGGAAATAGGATTTTTCAGTCTTTTAAATACTCAAATGACTCAGCACTTAGGGTCACCTTAAATGCCGGTATTCTCTACTCGAGTATGAGACACCTAACTTGTTCCAAACAGGCCGGGCCCACATAGCCACGAATTTTCTTATCCCGGACCACTCAAGGGATAGCATCATGTCACCTGATATGCATATCCGATCCACCGGTACTCGAGGAGGGTTCCCGGTACCTCCATTAAATTTTTAGAGCAGTAAGCACTAAATTCAGTACCGATACCCGGGTTGCCTAACGGCCAGATGCCGCAAGTAACACCCAACTAAGACAAAAAACAACTACCGTACGACAACAACAACGACATCCACGACGATGACAGCGATTCTAGCAGCCTAACCTGGAGCACCAGCACATCAACCTCCCAACATTCCAACATTCCAACACATCAAAGTCATGCCAGGAAAAGGTCAGAAAGAAGACCAACCAATAGGCTCATAAACTACACTTTTCTCCCTTGTGTCAAAGTGCCGTTTGAAGGGGCATTCCTCCTTACAGGATGGGTTCGTACCATTGTTGCTAAATGATTAGTAATCCTTTAGAGTAGTTAACCAAACACTGGCACAAGGGAGTTCCAAGTTTTTGGTACTGTACTACGTTACACACGCAGGCGTCAAAAACTCAAATGGTGTCCACATTTGCATAGCCTACAGTACGATTACAACGTCCTCTATGATGCGAAAACTTGTTGCTTCATAAGAGCTCACAGAAGATTCTTTCCTTTAGTTCTGTCTTTCCTGATTTCCAATACCATAGAGAAACTGATGGAATTCTCCAAGTCCGTCCAGGATCTCTTAACTCCGAGCCAGAGGGATTACCGGTAAGGCTGAGTAGTAAAATGCCGGGATGATCGACTACGATAGAAAGGGTACAAGCTTTGTAAGCGCCAGTACTATACCAGTAGCCAATAGGAAAGAGTGATCTCAATATTGAGTGCAGAGCCTCCTCATTCTTTGAGAAAAGAGTTGTAAATTTACAAGTAGCTACTGACAGTATGGTATTAATGGCTCAAGTCCCGATCGACCAGTGCCAAGATGTCCCAGCCTGCACCTAAGAGCTCAGCTCTTGGCGCCAATCCATCCGAATGACACCCTATGAAGAGCAATCTCATGCACGGCTCCTTCATAACCCATCACTGGCAGGCTTGGCAATTCTCTTGCACAGCCACTGCTGCATTTTCTCTATGCCACATGGTCGACACTCTTGCATTCTTGAATAGAGCGTTTTGGCCACCCCTTGGAAGTGAAAACCCGAGTTCAAATTTTGAGTTCTGAGCAATAAGCTAGTGGAAGGCTAAACCGAAGAGGGAGTGTATCAACTCTTCCTTACTATGTAAGGAATAGCTCAAGTCGAATTTTGAGCTCGAATTTTCTCCCCCAGGACAGTGGCCAAAACGCTCTAATGACAGCAAAACCGCAAACCACAAAAATGGGTACCGGTATTTTAGCTAATCCCACCCCTTTACACCACATTATTTAAGGAAAATAAGGGACTCTTTGGTAGGACATGTTTGAAATTCCAAACATGTCACGCCAAACAACCCTAAAATCACCCACAACAGTATTATGCGCTCACCCCCAACCCTCTAGCCCCATCCTTCGGAGCCAGAAGAAAGAAACCGATTTTATAACACCAAAATTACCTTACTCGTAAAGCCCCAGGAAGTGGCAAATATCATAATATAAAAGAGGTTGTGCACGTCAGAAAATCCCCTACCTAAAGCTCCTCCCAGATCCAGATCATCGCAGCAACCGTACAATAACAAATTCTATTTTTCAAAGAGCCCTCAGGGGGGGGGCGTCGTTTGATCCTGATTTCAGGCACTTTAGCACAGCGATAGATAAGGCTAATACCACCCAGCTCAGTCCGAATACCACCTATTAAAGGAGCAGGTTCATTTAGGGAAGGTTCACCTAGCCGACTAATGAATCTCACCTCCTTCAAGCTGAAGATGGCCTACTTCTTCCACTTCTTGCAGTTAAGAGGTCGAAGAAGGGAGTCAATGTTTGAAAGATTGCTTAGGGGTTGAGAGGTCATATTAGTCGACCCAATTGCATTCATCGTGCGCTGGGCGTAAAGAAAGGTCAGCTGCGCCAGAGAGTTCAAAAACCTCAAGTGGATTGCTCAGAGATTAAAAGAAGTGAACTGAACTATCGTAGGTCAAGTTTCAGAACCTAGCGAGGCTCCTATTATTATTGTACCATCCGCCTCCTGGGCCTGCATGGAATTCCGCTATCCAGCAAACCACTATACCTAGCAATAGGCTAAGGTATGCTGTAAATTTTACGGGCATGAAGCTTCCGTCAAGGGCATCATACCACCAAAACCCTCCTAGACATCCTACCACCCTCCAGGTTAATTTGAGAGGGGAAGTAACTTTGGCTCCAGCTAGCTCCTCCCTCCCCTTCTTAACAAGAATTCACCCAGTTCTGCCTTGATTGATTAGTGCATGATATACGATATGCCCCAATGCTAGTCCTTCTATCTAGAATTCAGATGTTTATCTCGCAGCTCTTACCTATGCCTAACTCTACCTTTTCTTCTAAATACTAGGATTTAGATCATAAACAATGGTGTCCCCATCCACAAAAGAATACCAGGTCCAAGCTCTTTTCCATTCTACCCTTTTCTCCAAAAACACCCCTTTCTGGATATTCGGAGGTTAAAACTTGTTTTTAAGATAATTTTTCTAAATAAATGCTGCGCACAAATCAATATTCCCTTTTTCTCTCAATCACGTTACACAAGCGAAGCTAAGTCGCACCAAGCCAAGTGAGGTCCAGCATTGGTACTACTCTGCTCGCACGGCCGAGTTGAAGCCGGACATTTAAAGTCGCAATATCCATACAAAGGCAGGTCCAAGGGCGGAAGCGGAGGATTTCTTAATTTAGGGGGCCACAGGGCTGGGGGGGGGGAGTATCCCACGCCGTACCACGATAGTTAAATTTATTTAGTTAGCTGAAATATGGTACCCCCTATCTTTATGTTCTATGCAGGGTATAAATCTTATATTCAGGTCTCCCCCCCCACAGGTGTGAGCAGCTGGGAAAGGTCATAGTCGAAGCAGTTGTTTCACGGACAGAGTCTTCCAGCATCACCTGCAGGATAATCACTGCACCCACCGAGGTTGGCCGCACTTAACTACCGTAACAATAGAACAATTCCCACAGTCCAAGGCTGCACAATGATGATTGAAAATAATACGATGACCGCACGGTTTCAGCTCCCCGAGTAGATCTCGCTTATAGTAATCGCTTAGCATAATCTTTAATGGTACCGGTAATCGCCTACAGGTACTCTCGCGCGATGGCAGCAACAAAAACAAATTTATCAATAGTCGGGACATGCTATCCTCCCCAGGTGAAAATTCGCTGATCGCCGTTCACTTGATGGTGGCTACTCAGAAGTGAGTTCGGCGCTGAAATCCTTGACGATGCTCTCCACTCTTGCGCGGTGCTGCGCTACGCCACGGCGGAACCAGTTGCCAGAACCGGACAGGGGCAAAACTCACTTCTCACCGCATTCCTGCTTGTACTCGTAGGGAGAGTTTTCTACCAGGTGCCCAGGAGTGCATGTGGCCATAGAATACTCCACCGTGCTAATTCAAAGTACAAGTAGCTGTTTTCCGCTTTGCGCACAAACCCCCTCAATGTACGGAAGTGAGGATGGAAGAGCAACTACCGCACCAGAAAGTCGTGCAGACAGAGCAGAGTAGCGTTCTGCCCACTCGAGAACTGGATCTCCTCTGCGGGCCACGCAATAAAGTAGCTCGCGGCCGGGGCTTGCCTGACTACGATAAGCCCGGTACTGGTGCTAAGTTTTCTTTGCTGCCCAATATCTAAGGGACCAGAGCAGCCTCACAACGGATCTTTCTGCAGACTAGCGTTACCGAGTGATACTGTCTGAGCGCTCCCGACTGTCTCACTCCCCACCCCTCACTCCTTTACCGGCTTCCACCCCCCCCTATTCGGAGGTAAGGTTATAATCGCACACTTAAGTTCGCACAAATCTGCCAAGCCACCATCCATCCCTGCACATGCAGCCCGAAGTCAACCCCGCATGGTCGAGTCGGTAGTGTACCCCATTGATTAGCCAAGACAGCCTTGCGCTCTGAAGTTCAAATAAGATTTTTATCCCAGTCTTTTCCCGAGACCGCAATAAAACGCCATAAGCTAACGTTTTATAGCTAGCACTAAGCCTTCCAGGGCCCCCATCCTGACGCAATTGTAAGTTTCACCCCAGCCAGTTCTTGTCTCAAGGTACTCGAGTACCATCGAACAGTCCCCATTGATAACTGAGGTCTGACAAATCAGCCGCGAACTGTGGATTTGCTGGGGGGTGCATGTTTTCCAGTTCCGAGGTTATAAAAGTATCGGGGGTACTTGAGGCTGTCGCCAGTAATGCGATACCTGTACTAGTACAGTCTTCGAGTACCGTATTATCTCGAGTTATACGGTTTTTCGCCAAGACCGGGCGTTACTTAAAGTTGGACGGTGCCCGGAGTCTGAAATGGGTCCCTTCAATGCCCCAGTCAACATAATAACCAAGGGGCGGGTTTTAGGTGTCCAGTGCTTCGCCCCCAAGCGCATGGCGTGATGTTTGATCACCATCCGAACCCTTGCAAATAGTGATTAGAAGACACTCAGCCGCATTATTGTAGACACCTAAAACCCACCCCTCGGCTACTATGTCAACTGGGGGCATTGAAGGGGCTCATTTCAGACTCCGGGCACCGTCCAACTTTAAGTAACGCCCGATCTTGGCGAAAAACCGTATAACTCGAGATAATACGGTATGCCAGAACCCGCGGAAGGGGAAGCGGTAACCCCCTGCTCGGGTTTTTCCAACGGAGAGAAGGCAAACTCGGCCATTCTGAACCGGGGTACAGTAGGCCGAATTTTTGCAGGCAAGCCACTCTGTGGCCAGGTTACACATTCCTCCCGGCCGCTTCTGGCACCTACCGTAGATAACAAGTATTCGGTTGCCTTTCAAAAGAAAGTACTGAACAATATTATAGGATAAACAATATGTGCCCAGTGGCGACTCAGCCTCGAGATCAGCGCAGTACCCCTGTACGGTGGGCACTCGAAACAAATAATGAACGGGTACCCCATGTTACCAGGGTATCCAACGCTCTAAGCCGATCAATACTGTACGAGTAGGTTACCGTGCCTCACCAGTACCTAGTAGAATGATCGCCAACAAACCTAACCCTTTATACAAAACTAGGAACAGATAGCACCAGGGCGATCGGCAAGAAAAAAGTCCGCGATAGACGAGCAACCCATTGGACTGCCTAGAATCCCCTTCTACCACCTCTAACGAAAGATGAGCCCCAAAAGCATAAATCCCGGGCTAATGTTTGCCTTGAGCTTGGGTTAGTTTTTGTTTTTGCTTATACGAGATGGCCGTCTTGTTCAGCCCCAGTCATCTTATAATTTCCAGCATATCGAAAATACCCGTACTAATCCTCCATCTCTTGAAGAAAAAATCCCCGATTCGATCGTCATATCTAGAGAGAGATGTGATACCTAGAATGGAAGTTAAGGGAAATTGCTAGAAGGGATATAAATCGCAGGGTAACCGCCTTCTACTCCCTCAACGAAAGATAAAGATTTGGAAGAGTGAAAAATGGGATGATCCGACCCAATTTCCCCAATCAGGCCATCGAAAGGTGTTCCGTTCGCTAGAAAGCCCTACTTGACTTAATTATAGAAGAAAACCAAGTGGTCTCAAGGCGCCCCTTTGAAATCCCGAAAAGCTTAGCCGGCTGCACGCCATAACGGGAGCCTCATTTTCTCTGGAGGTCATTCGCGCAAACGGAGTTAGCCTTTTATAGAGCCTTCGCCAACAGGAACAGTGCCGCCGGGCCGAGTGAAGAAGGCTCCAAAATCCCATGCATATACGCAATAAATTGTTCTGGTTAAAAGAAAAGAGTGAAAAGGAAGTTTCGCACTTATTCTCACTGTCCCGATGGATGCCTCGGAATATCTTGGGGTGTTCAAAAAAGCCGCCTTTTGTCAGGGTAGTACTACTCATTAATTAATGCAGAGTCATGGTGCTCGAGCAACATTGTGCAGGAAAAGGTACACCTTAAAGAACAAAAGCTATTGACTTTTGTGCCTTAGGCCGCCTTTTGGTGAGGAGGAGCATGTAACTAAGGAAATTTCCTATAGCCCAGGATATAGAATTCGGAGTTTGGGAGTAAGCAGGCACCCGTGACTCATATACACGTTCCCAGATCCCCAGAGGTGTTCGAATGACACTACACTATAGTCTCCATGATAGAATCCGGTAGTGTGTAGTGCCCGATCCTGGTGGAGTAGTGCTCTTCCTTACTGCCTTACCTATTGCTGCAGCCGCAGGCCCACAACCCATAGCACCCCCACTACCGCAACATAATGGGCTACGACTTGTTAGTGGAAAGTAACAATCTAGCTCCAGCCAAAGAATAATGCTCCAAAGTATCTTGCTTCAAAACTCTCCGAATGAGTGAGTGACTTCGCCACGTCATATACAATGGATTCAATCAGAGGTCGGCTCTCGGAAGCCCTAAAAGACTCCTAGAGAGAGACTACAGATACTACCATATGGGGTATTTCTCGTAGGCCATGACCCGGCAGTACATTATGTTGTCTCAAAAGAGCCCCCTTAGAGTTCGCCATGATAATGTACCATATGGTAGGGGTACTGGTGCTGATATGTAACTGCTATTGGTGGAGACGGCCAGCATCTGTTAAGCCAATATCCAGCTCCCGTAGAACACCACTCAGAGATAGTTTAATTTGTACGGCTCCCTAACAGCTTAGGGACTGCTAGACCTGCCTGACATGTCAAGAGTGTTCTCTCAACACCGAAAATAAATAAATAGGGAACTAGCTAGTCGCAGCCAAGGCACCCCCACTGCCCTTGTATCCCAAGTATATGAGGAGGGTATCCGAAATGAACCTCCCGGGTCAATGCATTATCTGAAGCAAGGCATCGTAGATCCCCCAGGACCCAGAGGACGATTCAAACCCTTGTGCGAGACCCCTCAAAGTAAGTTTTCAAAGCCTAGCTGGCAGAACTGGCGAACTACACCAGCCTTAATGCGCACTTCATCCGCCAACTGCCTGAAGCCAGCTCCGATACGGCAATTTTTTGGCCCATGACCCACACATCTAGCGACTCAACGTAGAACCGCTAGCGGCTATAGCGTGATTCCTACGTGTCGTAAGTTGCCAGACTCAGTATTGGATTGGAGGAAGACCAAATCTGAACGCCGAATTCCCCAATTTAGATTCACCTAGTGGCCACCCTAGCCAATGACAAAGCGTAGGTTGGTGCAAAGAGATATTCAATATAAACTTGCTCCTCTAAAGCTATGATCCCAGCTTCAGTCAGCTTTTTCGCAGCTAATGGAAGACAAAAGTGAAGCGGTTGATGAAACAATTTCCCCCATCTTCAATTTTTACCGAGCAACCTTGATGACACACAAATTGTATGGCCAAGGAAGAGGCAACGCTTCACACGAAACCCCTCATGAATCAATTGCCAACCACGGGTAATATGTAACTTATACTTCAAGCCTTTTCGCCATTATCGTCAAAATACCCCTGTCTCTGTGGATAGTGATCTAGGGACGTCCAATCGGCTAGTAGCGGCCAGTGGCCCTACCTTTTCCGCCCTTTCCGGGGGCCCTGGGGGGTGCAACGAATGAGGGCCAATGAGCCCAGAGCCGGGTGATTCCCCAAGCCCAGCTGAAAAACTCCTCTTAGTCTTGAACTGGGAGAAATTTCAAAGTTAATAAATCGCTTGCCATATATCTTTCCGTTCCACACAGCCAAGCACCATAAGGTGGATGGAGCTGTTGACGGAGTCGTTGAATCCGGTATGCAGTGCCGGTATGGCATTCCCAATCATAGAAGGCACGAACCAGAGCAAAGCCGCCGACGAGACGAAGTCGCACCCGTCTTAGCACATCATTAAAAAATGCAACTTCGATCTGTCGACAAGTACGAGGGGAGATTTAATTCGCACCGGACAGGGATTAAGCCGCTGATCCTGACCCCTGCCCAGTACTCGAGCACTGTACTCGTACACGTACAGTACAAAAAGACCCCCCCGGGTACCGTACTCGTGCAATCTTAGAGTAGACAGTAGTCTACTACGGTATCGTAGTACCGGCACTCCAACACGTGCCAATTGACTATGTCCATTAATGGTAGTGTGCCTGAACAGGTTTCACAGTCCAATCACATGTTGGGGTACTTGTTGCCTATCTTTGGTAGCGCGAGACAAGGCTGAGGCAAAATCTGTCCCTGCTCGCCAAGCCGAAGGTGGTTATCGAATAACTGCGCTGGTAGCAAAATCCAATGCGCAACTGACTCAGCGCCCCAAACTGCAAACACAAATGCGCTACCGCAGAAGCTAGAATAATTGGCAGAGGATTCCGCTGAGACATATAGAATGAAAATCATAACAAATCTTACCAAGAGAGGCAGATCTAACGTCCTAGCTGGAGGCCCTATTATCCCAGCTTCTGTATCGGGCGACATCCAGCTGATGTCCAGCTAACCACTGAGCTCCAGCTCAGGTAGCTAGTCAATTCCCCACAAATTCAGAGTATCATACCAGCAAGCTAATACACAGTAGTGTGAAATCTTACGGTATAGGATACCTTGAACTAAGCAAATCGTGCGCATGTAACTTACTGTGCATTGATCCGTGCTCCGTGCTCACGTGATCCTCCACTCCAATCCCCCTTTCTGCGCTCTCTCTGCTGCCTGTAATCCGCCGCCTATGATCTCCTTATGAGGATTTCAGCTTCTATGAGCAAGTATGTAAATGTATTCGCTTAGACGTCTGTGACGCTAGTTGGAAAATTGGTAGACGAATGCTGTACCCTGTAGCGATAATGGATAGCCCTCCCCCATATTATAAGGGGGGATCAGTTATCAGTGGCTCCGCAACGCTTCGCCCGTGGGAGCCGAGGTTTTCTTTTTTTTGATAATAAAGGGACTCGAAGTCTAGGCTAACACAGTTATTAATTTCGATGGCCTCGCGAGAGTGGGATATGGAATGAGATTTTGTGGAGTTGAGCTTGAGAACAAGGTTAGGAGGCTCGGTAGCGAGAGACAGGCGCGGAGGGGAAGAAGTCAGCATTCATGGCCGATTGCTCTGGGATCCCCTAGAGATTCTCGCTTGGATCTGAATCCGACTCCGTCATACCGGTAATCCTTGAATAGGTTATCGTATCGTAATCAGTCGTTCGCTTGCTCCCTACCACCCCTGTTCCTCCGCACCCAAGACGCCACCAAGTTGAGTTGATATAATAGTAACCGACCGGCACTATGATAGAAGAATACCGGTATTGTACGGCACGATCCGCACAGGTATGACAGCTACCCTCAACACTTCGGCTATATACTTGATAAAGGATGATTCACTCCCTCTAGGTGGTTTTCCTGAGCCTTGTCAAGGGCCACTGTGGCACAAGCCGGGCGTACGTACAGCACGAGTTTAATAGTCCCACGGGATTCCCCATCGGGAACTGTTGCCTACTCGCTCGAAAGCCAACTGCATTTCACCCCGCCCCACCTGTCTGGAATGATTAGTGAAGCACCGGACTGGTACTAGCACCATCACTTTGTACTCGGGTACCCCGCAAGGGACTTCGGATATCGCGAGCTCTGCGCTTACTGTTTTAGATAAGACCCTAGGGTGGTCTAGATCTTCCCCGCAAAAAGAGACCATATGATCACTTCCCATTCCCATAAGTCAAACTTATTCTGATCGTCCATAAAAGCTATCAGTCATTCTTGGCGGTATTCAACCAAGGCGGCAGGTCACATTGACCCACTTTATGCTCCTCCCCAAGCAATACCGGTATTTCCGAATAAAACGCCACATATAACCTTGCTCAGGACATTTCTAACCGCCTAGGCAACCCCAGTGTGTAGCAAGCCCCAAACACAAACATATTGGGGCTCCTACTTGTAGGGGAACGCAGTTTCAAGGGCTTCCGGAACATAGAACACTGGCGGCTACTAAGGGCGCTTGGGCATTCGAACAATATATTTACAAACCCTTCCAAGATCCTAGCCTTCGCTCTTAGCGCCTTATCAAAATATTATAGTAATTTGCGCACTTCACTAACGATTCAGTGGGTTTCCCAACTCTTACTGCGAAGGTCATCGTTATGGGTGACATCCCCTGCGACCACACTTGAGCCTCTAGCGATGACGAAGACAGCGGGGGTCACTTGGGACCGATCATCAGACAGGATATCCCGGGTGTGCCGACAAAAATCGGAAAATTCAGCCCTTTCCCTGGGAGAGTTGTGGGGTCAGCAGTGGTACACAGTCTCCCATTGTTGTTGACAGGTGGGGCACACCCCAGCACTCGCAACATTTAATGGTTCTACAAGTGTACCCCCCGTGCCAAAGGCCCCCATCTCCCACGCCAACTTCCAATCCTCCAGCCCTAGAGGTCCGATTAGACTCTTAACTATTTTTAACCAATCAGGGCAAGACTGTCCGTGCGAATGCTCCCCCAAAATAAACAGTTGGCCAATCAAAGACCTAGGGCTATTTTGGTATCGCACCCGAATGTTCCCCCCCTCCTCGAATAAGCTCTTACTCGAGATACACCCCGGGAAAGGCACAAGGCTTGTCGACCATGGCACTGTCTGCTGCCTGGCAAAGCGGACTGACAGATACCCCTCTATGGCTTATCGATAAGAGACTTCTAAGAAGGTTCCCACACAGGTTCGCTACGGAATACGTGCCTGCTATCCAGCCGCATCAATACGCAGACGACAAGGTTTTTTTATATGTAAGAGTGGAATCAGTGTGGTCACGAGTGCAAGATGGTGAAGCGCAGGTGTGTGATGGCTCAGTTCTTTGTCATTGTTTCAAACACGCTGTTTTCGAGAGGGCATGATGTATCAAATACTACGGTATTACAGTACCACCCTACCCGAAACCCTATCTCAGTAACCCTAGCGCCGCATCTACTCAAGTGGGATTCGAACCCCTAACTGAAAGCCGGGGCAACAGAAGATAGGCGACATGGCAATATATCAGATTACCCTCTCAACAATCATTGCACTACTCAGTCTACCCACACGATCTGTATCATACCGGCAGTCAGAGTAGCGTGGGTATCTCAAGGACTAGTGGCAGTGATATTTTCTACCCGTCATGATACAGCCCTAGGCTCTAATTTCTCAGGATAACAAACCCGTCGGCCATGATATCTTATGACACGACCCACACTTGCCCTATCCCACATTCTAGACTACTCACAAAACCATCACGTTTAGTATCATAGTGATAAACATCCGCAGATTTCCCCCCCACCCCAGACTCCTCCTGAGTCAAAACGTGAGGTGAGAAACAAACAAGCTTCACAAACACCACAAGGATATTCGCAAAGCGCCTCTATCAATCACACCACGACTTCCAGATGATGATACTAGGCACTGCTCATCCCTACCACGGGAGGGGATGCCTCAGGGCTACCATGCACAATCAGTTCCGTGATAGCCTTAAGCCGTTCTCCAACGAGGTAAATTCCGATAAATGAATATCACATTGAGAACCGGAAACCTCAGAAACTGTTGGCTCGTAGCTCAAAACAAACAAATAACCAACACAAAGCGCCTCCAGTGGGTGTGGCCATTTGGAAGTGAGGCGCCGGAGAGTAAACAATTATACGTGTGGATTCAATAGCATCATCGCCAGACAAGTCTTTGTCTGCGTATCTCCGTGAAGGCTATAAGGCTCAGAGATCAGGCAGTAGCAGCCAAAAATGGTCTAACATGTTATTAGAATTTAGAACCTTATCATGAATAGCCCCGCAATCACCAGCCGAGGACCCTTCAGAACAAAGTTTAACCGCAGTAGCTGCCAGAGCACCCTCACATTCTTCCACCGCACATGCGCCAAAGAGGAACTTCGCGCACCCAGAGCCTTTTCCCTGCGAGTTGACGTTCCGATGCACAGCATTATATCGCTACATGCGTTCAGGTCTTAATCATGCTTAGGTGTGATGATTCTTTGTCAAACTTCCCTCATTTACTCGGCCGCGCTACATGTTCGTGAGCGAGCCTCATAATTGAATCTCGGCTAAACACTAACGCGAGAAAACAAGATCGGCTTCGCATGAGGATCATCAGCTCATCATTGTTGGTTTCCAGAGATTCCGATGCGAGAGGGAATGAAGAGGGTACCGACCAGCTTCGAGCGTCTGGCAACCTCCCCCCCCGGGATAGCAGCTTTCGCCCTAGTTTTTTTTCTTTTTTAGGGCGTGCGCCTTATTTCTGGTCGTATGTGACTTAAGTGCTATTACGATTTGGGATCCCCGTAGACTACAGTCACTCCATAACTTAGGATTATGGCTCCTGCAGTTGAACCACACCACTTGGAAAAGCGGCCATATGGGGAAGGGAGTTTTGTTAGAAAAGGTGTTATTTAAAAAGGAGACATCCCTCGAGAATCGAAGGAGAGACCACCAGAGCAACCGCAGATTCCCTCCACACAAAGCACCTCAAACATAAACCACCTCTTTCACTCGCTAGATCCCATATATCTCCCCCTCAAACAGCTTTTCTCTCCCCAAAAACCCTCCCCTCGAACTCCTAAACCAACCCCCACCCTAGCGAAATTATATATATGGTGCTCCCGCCAAAAGAATAATCAGACGAGTTATCAAAACCCAAAATCATTTTTCCGTACTAGTTCAGTCTTGTCTCAATCTTTTTTTTTTTTATTTCATTCTGTTTTTTGCTCTCTTTCATTTACTAACATCAATCCCTCCGTTTTTCCTGTTTTCCTTGAAGAAGCAAAAGGGCATCGCTAGTTCTTGCTGGTTCATTTCCAATCCCAGTCTTTCTCCGGATATCCCCATATTGGAGCGGAATACCTTGGTCCAGCCAGCCAGACACACCAGCCAATTTGGATCAGTGAGAATTCCCTGCCTAGAACTTATCCGGAGCCATGCCAACAGGAACAAGGGGACCCCTAGAATCCAAGGCCTCGAGTTGCAGGATCAAAAAATCCGTTGCTTCACCACGGAGGACCAGGAGTTCCACGGCCGCAGCCGCAGCACAGGCCGGTGCTGCTGCGGCCAGGCCAGCAGGAAGGACAACTTTGAGGACCCCGCCGGAGACACCGAGGACCACCCCCCCCCCTCCCTATACCCAGCACCCACAGCAGCAACACCAAGCGCCACCCTCGAGCACAGCATCCAACAACACCAGATGCTCGGACACAATAAATTCTTCGTATACGACGTCGATCCCGCCATCCTCGGATCCAACTATCAAAATGGAGGAGACGACACAGGCAGAAGGTGCCTGCCCAAGGAACGGCGCACAAAACGACGAACGCCAGCCCACCGTGAACTGGGATTGCGTATCCTACGTAGTCTCAGACCAAAAAGTGCACACTTCCTACGAGAAGCCGGAGATGGCGCCCGCGGTGGACGCGCGTACGGGGGAGACCACGACCCGCGTGGCATCATACGGAAAAATGGTTACAAAAACAGTAACCATGACCGTCACTACGACCATCGCGACCACCGAGATACTGCGACCGGGCGAGCCTGGGTACGAGGAGTCTCTGGAACGGCAGAAACGCCAGCAGAACCAGACTCCCGAGGAGAGAGAAAGGCAGCAACGCAAGTATCACCAGAGTCGCCAATGGGCCAGCGGCGACCGAACCTTGCACGAAAACTTTCACTGCAAGCACCATCGGTCCGCACAACCTGCGCGCGCAAATGTGTAAATGTAGCTCGAATTTTTCTATTTTTTCATTGTTCTATGTCATATTTTTCCCCCTATTTGTGGTCGTCTTCTTCTGTATTATCTCATTCTTCAGATTCTTGGTTGTTTGGGTTTAGAGGCGACTCGGGCTTTAGCAAGAGCGATATCAGACGGTGCAGGCGGAGGAGGAAGAGAAGGGTAATCCGGAGCCTATCGGAGTTTGCTGACCTGGACCTCCCCCGGCCCGCCCTCACCTGGATCCCTCCACCCACCGGACCTAGATGATTTCCACTGGCCAAGGTTGGGTGTTAGCCGGATGAACCCCATTTGGCGATATCCGATCTTCCACACTTGGAGGGCCCCAATGGAGGACTACTAGGACCACTTGCACCGCGCCGGGGACCCTACCGCCCAGGACGAGGAAGGAGACTGCTCTGCCCGCAGCACTGCCACCCCCGAGGATCCCCTGTCGGCAACCTTTTTCCTAATGTTATTCTCATTACGGAGATTTCTCGTATTACTGTTTCTACCCTCATTCGAGTTTCCCTTTCTTTTGTTGTTTTTCATTCGGGGGGAGAGAGAGAGGAGTTGTGCTTGGTGATGGAGTTAATGGGGCGGAGGATGATGGGTTGATTACTGAATCGAAATTTGTTTTTCTTTTGCGATTGAAACATACCAATCGCTCAGATCGTACTGCTGTTACACACGGAGAGCGAATTATAACCAGAGGCTGCTCCTGATCAGGAGGTGGAGAGGATGAAATGGTAGGGAAGGAGTTTCTTTGGCAGCTCATCACACAGCTTGTTGCATTTCCTGTGCACCTTTGAGGCTGACGAGCCAGAAAATGCATGTGTCCCCCCCTCCGGGAATGGTCGAATACCCGTGTTCTTAGGGTGATATTCATGCCGAGCGGGGAAGGCCAGGTTAAAAATATAGAAAAGAAACGAAAAAAAAAGAACAGAATATATAAATTAAGAGCAGAGAAAAAGAAAGAAAGAAGGAAGTTGAGAAGAAAATGTTCCTAAACCTTCCTGAAACAGAAGCATTATTCTCGAACCTGCCTGATATCAGAATTTCATGCAGCTTTCGCTCATGCAAAGCTTTCAACTCGAACGCCAAAGGCCCTTGGGTGGATAGCCCTGTAAACTTAACTTAACTTTCTTTTTTACGCGCCTCGTTTCCAAGAGAACGAGAAACATCACCCTCACGATCCCAGAGCTTCCAGGCACATACACCGGTAAGTTACTGTACAACTGCAAGTATACACGTTACAGGCAAGTATAATAGTATCCGAAAACAAAGGGGGGAGGGGTGGATGAGCTTGGAGAACGCCAAATTATTTTGTAATGCCGGCATTTGTCTTTTAATCCCTGCCCGGTACTTTGTTCGCCTCAAAGAGAGCGAGCGCCCACCCACATCTCGCTTGAACGACAAAAGGACTGGAAACGACATAGGAAAAGAAAAAAAAGGAAAGAAAAAAAGGCGGTAAAAAAAAGAAAAGAGGCTACCCCCTCCCCCATGCTACTCTCTAACTTTAGCCCCACAGTTTCGGCAAGTTCCCAAAAGTCGGAAGCGTGGAGATCCGGGCAGATGGTCACCGGCCAGCGAGTTTCGGTCGGAAGGACCTCGGAGGAGCAATGCATAAGCACCCCCCGCCCCCCCCGACGGGCCGAGAAGGGAGGAAGCGGGGACATCCGAGATATCTCCAACGATTTCCACGGCCCTTTCAAATTTCACATTTTTTACCCTTGCGACCTTATGAAATACGATTTCCCAACCATTTATTATATAATACTCTATCGTGATCTAAATTGCCAATACGGCCGATACTCGTAGAACAAAAGAGCGGCGTGTTGTGATAACTTGCAAATCTGACTTGCTGCTCTAAAGAGGGGGTGTGAGGGCTTTTATTCATGGGTGACGGTCATAGTGTTTCGCCTCAACGATGATGATGATGATGGAAGGAAGGAAGGGATGGGTGGATAGATGAGGCAGGCAGTGAGGCGCGTTTCACCGACCAAACAGCCGTTGGGATGTGGTCTGTTCCGAAATTTTTCGAAGTGGTCGCCCGATGGCAAAGAAAGGGATTTACCGGCGGAAGCTACCGGTAAATCGGTATCCCCAGTATATATTTGAATACCGATACCGGGCCGAGTTTGGGCGCCCTACAACATAATCCTATCGGTACGATACCAGAGTAAAGTTAGTCAGTGGAGGGAGTAGTCTCTCCAGAAAATGTGTCATATGTGACCAGGTTGGTGGTAACACGATCGAGCACTGTCAAAGCCGCTTATTGGATCATTAGCCCACCACTCTGCTCATCAATGACATGCCGGTACTTCTATCGTATAAGTATATATCACTCGACTAAAGACGGGCCTTGATAGCAGCACAGTAGAGTAGAGTCATTCCTCTATCATACAAACGTCGTGCTGGATAGAAGACCAGTCTTCTTTGCTAGGACGTTGTGCTTGACTCTCGAGTCAGGCCCTATTTGTATTCCTTTTGCTTTGTCTCAACCAAAAAGCAAGCGCGGTGCTCCTCTGAGGTCGCGTAGCCGAGCCCCAAAGCCCCAGTGTGTATATCTATCCGAGTTCCTATAGACTAATATAAAACAAGCTCCCTTCCCTCAATTTTCCTACCCCGCTTTTCACCTTCCTATTTGGGAAGGCATAAGTGAGGTAAAACACCACACATCAGTCTCACAATCCTGACCTGCCCCTGAACTTGGAGCTTCATAAGGGTGCTGGAAAGGCTTTATTGTGGGATAAATACACCATACCGGCTGGTACCCTACTACCACCTCAATATCTGCCCTCCGGTGGCCCCTCGCCATAGCCATAGGGACAAAAACCTCACTACTTTGGCAAAATCCCATGGCTGCTGTCACAACAGTGTGTCATGGGTTTGGCCCTCAATATTTCAACTCAGTCGGATTTTCTTGGCACCGTGTGGCTAGTATTGCACTGCCTCTGGTTGCACCACTGCCCTGCCGACTGTTTACTACACCTTTACCTGATACCTTGCTCTTGGGCTGGCGTACGGTTGTTCACAAGAAAAGGATTCCTCAATCCTACCAAAAGCGAGGAAGGGTTTGTCTGACGGCCCTACACCCAAGATGATGAAGGTTCGGACGCGAGTAGCATTACAATTTTTTCCCTTGTCTTTCTTATGTCATGAGATGTTCAGGAAGGTTTTCTTGTTGTCTTCTGCCTCTGCTGGCTAGGTTGTTGGGCAAGTGTCCTGCCTATTATTGGGGTTGTTATTCTTGTCTTGTGCCTTTTTGATTGGGGATTTGCGGTTGGTTCCACACCAGAGGGACCTGGGATGACTTGTTTTTCCCTTAGCTGAAGGGGGTGGGCTTTCTTTGCCATGGGGTCTTCTCCGAATGCAGCGGTTTGTGCCTGGGGGAAGTGTTTACTTTTGTTTACATGTACCTAAAAACAATACCACAGATTTAACAAAAAAAAAATATAGACTAATATAAATTCGGCACGAGCGAGAATGTGGCGAACGTTTATCAAAAGTGGAAAGTACAGTAGGAAACACCATCACCAACAAATTAACTAGCAAGTCATCCACCAGTAGATCATAGATGAGTCTACTCTACGGTCACCGGGGCCTTCGCCGCCCCACCCAGCGGGACGCATCCGCCCGCCTCTCCATCTCGATTCGCGGCCGAGCCGAAGCTGGACAGCAAACTAGGGTGGCAACTTCTATACTCGGCCGCGCCACTAATTCGCGACTCTTTCACATGAATGCTGTAGCCAACGAAAAAATCTTCTTTGCAAAGATGGGGGAGGCTTGATGGAAGGGCAACGTTTTCCATTTCCCGGGTACGGTACTCAAGCACCCGAGAACGCCACCTTTTGCTTTTTTTAATGAATCTCATCTTTCAAAACAGGAAATTACTGACTGCCTTTTTGCTTGACCTGACCGCTCGGAGATTTTATCTGTTCTGGGCATAACGGTTTTGGGGAAAACCAGGCGAGAGAAGAAGATAGGAGAAGAGGATTAATTATTGGGATGAGTGGGAAGGATGAATTGAGTCCTCGAAAGAATTGCATCATACACAATGTTTGATAGGCTGGTGCGGATAATACTCCCCCAGAGTAAATTTACGCCTATAATTGAATGTGTGTGCCCGTCGTTCAGGGGCGATCCACATAAACTCAAAAGTTTGTTCAAAAGCTTTTACTCGTACGTTCAGTAAGAGCCTTCTGACAAATTGTCTGTGCGAAGTGGAAAAGTTGGCTCAGAGCCCGAGGAGAATCGCGTACGAGTATGCACATTATAGACCTACAGAAACTTTCCCGGACTCGTGTAGGTCAAATTTTTTTGGGGGTGAAAGGAAAATTAAGGCCCTGGCCTATCATATCTCTTCTCAGTAAGCCGCACATCCCTTCCGGATTCGATGGGAAGGTTGTGTTTTCATCATCGTCATTGGAGCAGGTAGAGACAGTGCTATGATATGAAGCGCTCTCCAAACTGCAGGCGTCCGTCGAGCTGCAAACAAAAGCAAACGCCAGTCGATAGGAATCCGCGCTATTGGGTCTGTGTGTACCTTACTTCACTCGAGCCGCCTCACTGCCTCAATCCCCAATCTCGTCATGCGCTAATACTCAAAATGAAAACAAAATTCGCCGCTGCGGACAGTGAACCGATTGGTCCGTGGTGTTGTCTCTCAGGTGTTTTTCCGTTGTTTCTCGTTCAGATACGAGGGGCCCGGGGGGTGATGACAGATTTGGCTACGCCGGTTCTGGTCGAAGAAGGGTGAGAGACATATTGGCACCCCCCGTTCAGTATTCGTCGATTCATACTTGTAGCTTGGGGCCGAATCTGGGTCTCATGTGCATTTCGTGTAATCTATTGAGGGCCTTCATCCATCCAATCGATTGAGTTATGAGTGATAGGTGGTGGCTTTTTTTTTCTTTTCTCTGACGCCTGAGATCTTGAATCTGCAGCAGAGATGCAGTGTTAGTCTTTCGAGACTACTAGTATTCTCTTGGGGAAATGCCAAGTTGCAAGATTATTTGGGATATTCCATGCGGGGGGGGATAGATTCTCGAGCACAGCACTTCCCCCTTTGCCCTGCGGATGGTCGATGTGCTCAGCAGCCCTCTAGCAAGTGTATCATACTACCGTACTGTGGGAATGAGGTGTCAATTGTTTTAGCACTTGTCCCAAGCAAGGGGAATGTGGAAACAGGGGTTCGCAAAATATATGGCAAAAAAACCGTGCATATCACATATTCACCACTGCGGTAGTTATCCTGATACTTGTACCTGGGGGCAATAGCAGGGTCATTCACCAATTACGTATCATACTCAGGGATACAACTCAGATTTCGCATTGGCCCTTTGCCAGAGGCTTTAGTGGAACAAAGCATTATTAAGAGTATGATACAGGGCCTATTATGATAAAAATATTACTGATAATAATAATGCCCAGCGGAGGGGGGTAGGTACTAACACTGAGTACTTTCTTGAACACTATGGGATTGGCTAAATAAGAGCGGTTTCCCCTCTCGTAAATGAAAAATAGTAGAAAGTTAATGGAAGCCTTCTCTTTTAAATCCAGCAGGTTTAGCTGCATACCAGAAAGGATCATTCATTGGGACTGCCTACTTGTAGTGCCCACAGACTAACCCCTTGCATTCGAAGAGTGATAAGCACATCGAGTGCTAGGATCAGCCAAGCTTTCTTCCTTTTCCTCTCGCGAATGTCAGACCGGCGAGTACTAGTACTCTACAAGGACGCACCCCCCAATAACATCGGCCTCCCGCGGCGCGCCCAGTCGCTCAAATAGAGGCTGTGAGATTTAGGGTCTGAAGCATGGTGCCATATTCTGTTCTATACTAAGATACAATATACTCATGATAGGGTACATGTGACATTCAAGAGCACAGGAATACCCTACACACCTTGCAAGGGCAGGAAAGGTTCTCCTCGAGTATTCACATGCTACCTCACCCATTGGCCTCTCGCCAACTCGCCTAGCCACTCATCACACTAAACCCAGTTATCTCCCCACACGGTCTTATCCTAGCGTGACAAGGACGCAACCTCTAGCCATCCTTGCTCTCCGCCTTGCAAAGCCCTCCAGGTGTGCTCTAGGAGTAACCCACGAAAGCCGTTACGCACTAGTATTTGACACCAAGGACAACCGACCGACCGATAAGTTCTGCTGCACCGCTCAAGTAGTATTCTCCGGCAGCCCTGTAACGACAGCCAAAAAAGTAGCGAGCATAACTCAGTTCTCTCACTCGTTTAGATATGATACATATACAGGGATATTCTTTCCCTAGCTGCATGAGTCAGGGATCGAGAGGAATTAATACTCACGATTATAGTAGTTGCCTGAGAAACTCATGGGGAAGATCCCGGTTTGTGAAGGACTTCCTGCGATCTGTGTTTGTTTTTTTTCCCACCACCTCTTCTCCAGTGGTGCCACTATCCTCGAGTCTAAAGGAGCGGAGTCGATAAATTAGCGTGGGGAGTATTTTTGATTCAGATCAGACTCAATCGATTGTCCTTGGCCCGATATTCCGCGAACATGAGTGACACGTTTTCCGGGAATAACCCCATCTGAGCTCGGAGGATGGATTCTCGCAGATCAGGTCTTTTAGTTTCGGTGATACTTGGCACTCCACCGGGGATCTTTACCTCTTAGGATAGGGCTGAGTGATAACCTGTGAAAAAATGGGGGTTCCCCCGCTGCCTAAGGCCTATCGAATGCCGAACCCGATGATTTAGTCAAGGTGTGTGTGTGCTGGTAAGGCTTACTTCTCCTCCCGGCAGATGCGCTGATGCAGGATGAGTAAGGACACAAAAAAGAGAGCTACACCAAAGGCAGGTAGCCGGATATTCTCGAGGACTGCACTCAGTGATGTGACCGCAGGGCTGCGGTATCCTCCCGATCTTAGTAACTTGATCTACCTACAGGAATGTACCGTATCTCTCTACCGGTCTCTCTCAGTTGAGGAATTGTTCAGGCTAGGCCTACTTGCAAACTTAGGCAGATCGTGAGTAGATAGATTTGAATGTTTATGAATATTTCCCTCGGGCGGTGCTCATCCACTCTTTCGGGTTTTAAGTGGGGTGTTGCTCAGCCTTCTTATTTTCTCATACTAGTGGTGCGGGGGTGGTTTGTAGCATTTGAGGGGAGTAGGTTATGTGCTCAATATATGGATGGGTGGGGATGCTAGATTAACCAAGATGGTGTATCATCAGTCGACCTTCTGCCGCCGAAGGCAGTCCTCAAGGCCAATGGATACCGTATCATAGATGGGGTATTATATGGTAACGCAGAAGCACCAAAATACTGGTACTAGCCCCACCTCTACATGCAGACACGTATCGTATCGAAAATAACACGACCCCCAAAAAGCTGGTGGGGTCGCACCCTCCGGTCTGCCCAATCCGTAACTTACTCATAAAACCTATTGGCATCACCTACTCGAGCATTGAAGCCCCCCCCGATACCTACCCGTCCCCGATCCCGTCAGCCTTCGCACCCTCCCAGTGCAGACACTTCCTTCCCCCCGACTCTGCAGGTACTACACAGTATCCAGGGACAGGCAGGACGCTCCTCCCATACCGGTAGGGATGTTTGGGGGGAAGAAAGAGTTCGCACAGCTAAAAATGTAATCACATCTCGGTCAGCCGGTGAATAACATGACTTTCGCACATTTTTGTTCCTCTCGGTGGGCTTGTCGCATGGTCCTGTTGAATGGGCTGATGTGAGAAGCTTAATTTTTGCGCTTTTTGGGGTACTTTGGGCTGGTGGTATCATAGGACTCGTCGGCAGAAATAATACGGAAGTCTAAATGTGGTGCTTGGGCCGTTGGGTGGGAACGGGCATTAAAGAGATATAGGGGAGGTGCTGAGTGATTGACTGAGCTCAGGTGTGCCCGAATACCAGTAAGATAGCCTTAGGTCACTCATCAAGAGTACGAGCTCACGCGATGGAACACTCTGCAGTAAGACCACACCATTGAGAGAACGAAGAGATGATGGGTTCGACCTTCAAGAGCTGCCGTATATCAGCCCACCACTTTTCATACTCGAGTAAACTACCCCACAAGTCTAAACACACTCAGCCTGGGATGGTGCCCATCTCATACTCGAGTACCCCAAAGGCTCCTTCCTACTGGAGCCTGAAAAAAAGTTTACCCATGCTGGTAGCCCACTCTCGGACACGAAGATGGCCTAGGGACATTTTACGGCCAATTGCGTTGACAACTTTCCCGATACGGCCAATACTCTCATGCCAGATTTATAGACCCCTCTATACCATACATAGCAATCACAAAGCAAGAAACACCCATCTAAACAACCTACTGGAGTACCGGTAGTCTCCCACGCCACCGCACCGAAGCATAAACGTTCCTACAATTCAAAAAGAAATTCCACTTGGCCAACTGGGAAGGAGAGACGAATGATGGAGGGGCTATGGGAACTCCAGGGAGTGAAAATTCAGGACCATCAGACGGTATACAATACGTTTCGTTGCAGGCTGCCGTATCAGAGCACTTTTGTCGGGCCGAACCCCCACTTTAACTTTGCAACGGGATAGGAGATGTAAACAATAACTACGGCACCCGCTTGGAGGAATATTTGTAGGATACCGGGTTTTTCTGATATATCTAAAACAGGTTCCTCACATGACACAAGAAAGGTCCACCTAAACCCCCGAAAAATGTAACGCCTTCGAAACCCAACGGTAAAACGGTAGATGCTGCATAGCCCCATGGGCGCAGCCGTTAGCCAAGAACAAAGGTTACGCAAACTATCGTACTCAAAGTGAGCTGTTTCGAGTCGGTATTTGACATCGGTACGGTAAACTTGAGTACGTTATCATTGGCCGGTTGTGGGTATTGGTCCGTGCTGACGGTTAGTAAAGACCGGTAAGGGTAAATACAGGTGGTGCCTGGCGGCGTATCGGGGGGAATTCAGGAGCAGCGGGGGCCAGCTTGGTACCTGAGCGCGAATAGCGAATAAAAGGTTGGGACGGAGGGACGTTGTTACGTATGTTGCAACCATCCATTTCTTTTGTCACACCGTCAGAATCATTAATTTGCGCACAAGTATGATACCGGTATCGTAGTTAGGGTGGGATATCAAATCAAGGAGCGGCGGAGCGCCGCCCCTTTGAATATTCTAAGATTAGGAATAACTCGTATGGCAATCGCGTGCGGTAGGCGTTCCCCCATACCGTACTCGAGTACTTGTAATGTCGTGACGTTTGCATACCCCGGGAGGCTCAGGCCAATTGTTGATTGTATGCAAGGGCAGTCCACTTTACAAACGTCACGACATTACGAGTGTTTGGCTCTCCGCCGGGGATCGCCACCCTCCTCGTGGGACGGTCTCGCTTTTTCTGGTAATCGAAGTGCGATTTTTGTGACAAAATTCATGGTCCCCATTTTACCTCAGATATGGCTGGCTCTAATAACTGCTTTTAACCTCGTCTGAATGCTATATATAATTAATGAAACAAAGCTAAATGTGGGCAATTAGGTAAGGGTTTTCTTACTTGACCACGAGGGACAAGAAGTTCGGGTTGTAAGTAGATACCGGTATTATTGCAACATGTTCCTGACATAATATAGGAAACAAATACAAGATTAAAAGCACAAACTCCTCTCCTCAATTTTCTGAACTATGCCTTTTATCTTTCTATTTTTAAATATTTATATAGGATTTTAATACCGTAATATTATTACAATTCAAATCTTTCATGATCAATATAAACATATGAAAGGGACTTTCTAGTGGGATATAATACTATCTAGCACTTGGACACTACTTGTCTTTCCCACTCTGGTAGTAGTATTTCTTGTATTTACCAAAAAAGGCAAGAACCTACTACTGTTTTGGATTAACATTATATTCTGACTAGCTAAATTATTTATCTTCTTTTTGAGTAGATCAAGATGTTCTTATCGTAGAAGTGAAAATGAATGCGCTTTTCATAAGCTACTAGTGTTTTTTAACCTGTTTTTGTATAAATATTAAAGGTTATGATACTTTTACTAATTTAGTGCTTTTAAGTATTTCGCTCGTTATAAAGTATTTCTTGAATATAGCACCATGATAGTAGATTGTGTTTCAGGAATTGCTTGTTTATATCTAAAACAATATCATGAACTTAATAATAATAATCCAAAGTACCGCTTACCCACTATGATTATTTCTGATATTGTACCATTGATATTAATGATCAAAGCTTGTTTTATACAGTATAATTGGTAATATTCAAATAGCTCTGGGGGACTCTGGAAAGTTTTGACATTATTTGTAAAAGAAATGAGGCTGAGATTTTGTAAGGAATATCTTGGCAATCGTAAAATGTGCGATTTCCATCATAATTCAGACAACAAACCCTGTTCCCTAACCCCTAAGAATGCAAGAAGTATCCCTGCTTTTCAGAGTTTAGAATAATCAATATTTTTGTTTTTTATTAATAGCCCTAAATACTCATAGATAGCACATGAAGTGGGCCTGCTTGGTTGCTCGGCACCCCCAACCCCCCATATTTTCGCTGTCTTGGCATGGATTTCAACTTCCACTTCAGACTCTCGTATTTGTAGAGCAGTTACTGTAGCTCCAGTCTGAAAAAAAGATTTCCTGAATCTTTCTCGATGATACTGAAAATTGGAGTTTTGTGTGGAACCCGAAGCCACGTTGCCAAATTCGTGCGGGTCTATTAGAAAGGTGAACGGGTGCTGATCCTTGGCTGGGGGACACGAGTACAGTACTCGTACTGTACTGACTGGTGCTCAGGAAGGCCAAGTCACGGCAAGATCTCTAGAGATCCTACCCTCAGTGGAGATCTTAGGTTAGGTTAATCCTGGTTCATTAGCAGCGCTCAAAACCTGTGCAATATCCAGGTATGATATTATGGATTAAGGGGTGGGGAACACGGGTATGGTCGCGTGTGGTACTTGCCGCACTCGCCCGGACGTCTTGGCGCCAAGATTATCTGGTCACAATGTTTTTGCTGAATGGTTTACGATCGTGGAACACCCAAATACACACTCCTCACTGATTGGCTAGCCCCTTGGATTACTAATATTTAGCCAATCAGGAGCGCAATTAGAAGTGAATGTATATTTGAGGGGGTTGTGTATTTGAGTGTTCCATGATTGTACCTGTTTCCCTCACATCACGTGACTGCCCACCAGGGCGTCTTGCATTCAGTAGTCCGAGACAGTAGAATTTGCTTCAGGAATGCGAGTCCTGAATTGGAGTCGTCTAAGTGCTATGATTCGTTGCTAATTATATATTTTTGGTGACTAATCTACTAGGCAACACAGATCTAGTTCCACAGTACCGTACGGTACTCGAGTACTTGTACAAGAACTGGTGTACCAGTACTATACCCAGCCGCATTGCACTCTATGAGCCAACCCAAACCGACACAATATTCCAGTCACAATCCTTGAATATTGCATGAGTAAAGTACCGGTACTCGAGTCTTGGGGCGTAACAATATGGAACAGATTGGGTCTCAGGCTGTGTCACACTTGTCTTCAAATGATCTTCTTATCCTGTCTTAGTGCTGGACCTCAAAGATTTCTAGAGGTTCAATAGGTCTGCACTTTGCTGGCCGTTTTGATCAGGATTATGTTTCGTTGCTGGATCCCTCCACCGGCGTAAACTACCGGTAGGGCGGCCCCCACCCTTGAAAATATCAACTTCAGCTGAATTCTTGTCTAACTGTCCTCAAGTCCCATTTGCCAAAAGTTCCTCTCCATCTGAGCTCCGCCTTGTTAGTCCCCCCCTCAGTGATGTGTCTTGGGGGGGGGGAGCGCTTACCTTGGTAGCCTTTGCAAAGATCTCTACAAGCTCACTAATTCTCTTAACTCCGACATCCTGCGAGAGACCCTCCAACAACTCACGGCCCCTGATCACTGCCTCGCCATAGACTTTTCCAGAATAGCTCTCTACCCACTCCCAGTATATGTTGTCATTTTTCTTGCCTTCCTTTACCAACCTGAGGGCAACCTCCTGGTATCCAAGCAGACAGGGCGCCATTGCAACTTGGAGTGCGAAGAAGTCCTGACTCATTCCAATGTCTAACACAAACCGGGTGTAGGCTGTGCATGCCAAGGATTCCTCGGTCTCTTCGACTTGGAGTTGTGTTAAGCCAAAGCGGGAGCAGTAGTCGAGGTGGAGGCGGGTCTCGCCCACCACGTATTGTACAATAGATGCGGTCTTCGAAATTGTCGGGATTGAGATCGATTTATAGCCGGCAAGAGAGTTTGCCCGAGCAAATTGGATCTACCCAAGGTCAACAGACCGAAAGCTCTAGGATAGATGGAGAAGTAACCAGAAAGAGGTAGTCTTGGATAAGATAATGCTGAAATGACTTTTTTCCAAGAGTACCAGCTCCCAATTGGGTTGTAAACGGGTGATGAGTATATTCGTACCATATTGGTTTCACTGAGGGATGGTTTAGAAGGTAGTCGACGAAGCGTCCACTATATGTTGTTAGTATTAGATTGGAATGTGAGGAGAGGAACGGACGGGACGAAAGGCATGATATAGTTGCTGTGCAAATGATTGATAGGCCCATGCCCTTTTCCGAGTGTGGGCGCAGAAGATATTCCGGCAGAGACGTAGCTGCAACCTGCTCGGACTGCTTCAAGGGCCTCCATTCCACGGGCGAGATTTGATGCAATCGCCGCTACGGTTTTGCTTAATAATTTGATGCACAAAAATGTGGATATAGGAATGGGGGGTTATACAAGCTAAAGAGCACCCGGTACCGTGAGTGTTCTTGGTGTTCACGTACGGGCTCTCAATCAGTGTAAGATCGTTTCCATCCCAAAAGACATCAATCACGATTTCTTCTTCTCCTTTTCCGGCGGGCACATAACATCCTTCCGTCCTACGGAACGGCAAATGTCCACCCTTAAGTAAGATGTTTTTGGGTCCCATACCCCCGAGAACCTTTGCAGCAGAAATGAGTCCATTGAGTGTGTTCAACGGCTGATGTCCAGGTAGGAATTGTACAGCTTCCGGAATGTTGGGAGTAAGAATTAGAGCTAATGGAAAAAGCTTTTCCCGTATCGCATTGGCAGCACTTTCAGGTAAAAGCTTAGATCCAGTCGTAGATACGATTACTGGGTCAATGACTGTTTTCGTGATGCCATACTTCTGTAGAATCTCCGCTACCACCAGAACGTTCTCCTCGCTGCCCAGCATACCTGCGTCGGGGTGTGAATGTTAAATCCACTCAATTATAGGAAAATATGGGTGATAACCAGTTTTAACCACGTCTGTCCCAACATCAGAGAGCACGGCCTCTAAGCAGCTGCGAAGAAACGGTCCTGGGATATGGTGAATACTGTCAACCCCGAGAGTATTTTGCGCAGTGAGAGCAGTGATGGCTGTCATGCCGTAGCAGCCGTTGGCTGTGATTACTTTGAGATCTGCCTCAATCCCGGCTCCACCGGAGGAATCGGAGCCGGCGACTGTTAGAACTCTGGGGATGGTTAGCTTAGTGTTGGGCATTTCGAAAGAGCACCGAGCCTGCAACACTTGAGTTAATAAAGCTTGGATGTCACTTAAGGGGAGAGCAAAGGAGGTTCTTATGGAATTTATGAAATGGTGGGGTTGGGGGGGTATGCCGGGAAAATTTGATGGAGGATGGGAGCAATTATGGGGAACCGCTGCGCGGAATAATATAGCTGATGGTACGGTATCACACTGGTTAGTCTTGGGAAAGACAGGGAGTGGGTGTTGAGGGGTTTCAAGTGATTCCTTTTCATCTATTGAGTAGGATATTCTGACAATGGATTTCGTTCGAAGAGCCCCGCAGTCTCTACGCCTCCTCCAGGCCTCTGGCGGGCAATTGAGGAAAGGAGCTTGAGTATTTGTACTCGTACAATATCTGCTGGTATCTTGTTGAGTGTTTCCCCCATTGGTTGTGTAGGCAACTCGATTTTCTTTTCCCCACATTTGTGACATCACGACCCCTCGCGAGTGTAACCGAAATTCATCTCGAACTTATCTCATCTCATCCCAACGCCTTCCCCCCCTTTTTGGCTCTACAAAAGTTCGAGATGCCATCGCCCCGACCAAACCTCGAATTATATCTGGTGACAGATTCCGTGAACCTACCCCCCAATTCGACTGTTTATTCTCAGGTAGAAGCATGTCTATCTGCCAAGCACCCCCCGACTATTGTTCAATTACGCGAAAAACACCTTTCCACCGCTAAATTTATTGAGCTTGCTCGTGATATTCACGCTCTCACTTCTAAGCATGGGGTGCCTTTGCTTATCAACGATCGTGTAGATATTGCCTTAGCTGTTGGGTGTGAAGGAGTTCACTTGGGGTGGGACGATATGGGTATCAATTCTCCTGTCTCCCTTTACCCCTAGCTCCACTTAACCTACAACCACCAACAATAGTAGATGTTCCTACGGCTCGAAAGCTATTGGGTCCGGAAAAGATCATCGGCCTCTCGGTATCCGACCATGAGCAACTCGAGAAAGCTCTGGGGATGGACCCGACATATCTTGGGATTGGGCCGGTTTTCTCGACCCCTACCAAACCTGACCACAGCCCCCCGCTTGGTACATCGGGTGTCCGCTCGTTGCTCTCTGCCATACCTCTTAACATGCAGGTTGTCGCGATTGGCGGGATAAATCACGGTAACGTTCAGCGCGTGTTATTCCAATCCAAAGACATTTCTGGGAGACGGCTCGATGGGGTGGCTGTTGTTTCTGCCGTTATGGCTTCACCGCTGCCTGTGGGAGCTTGCAATTTGCTCCACGAAACTATGAATTGGCCTCCACTATTTGTGCCCACGGATTATTCCGTCCGAACGGAAGATTTCCCGATCTATAGAGATAACATCCACAAACACAAACCATTGGTTCACCACATCACAAACAATGTCGTAAAATCCATCTCAGCGAATATATCTCTCGCTCTCGGTGCTTCTCCAATCATGTCTGAGAATACCGCGGAATTTGCCGATCTCGCTGCCTTGCCAAATGTGGGTTGTGTACTTAACATGGGCACCTTTGCCGGTGGTAGGGAATCCCAGGACCTCTTTCTAGGAGCACTGAGGGAACACAACCTTCGTGGGAATCCCGTAATATTCGATCCGGTGGGTGCAGGCGCTACCGATGCCCGTAGGGAATTTGCCCGAATGATTGTGGGCGCGGGCTACTGTACTGTCATTAAAGGGAATGAGGGCGAAATCAGATCTTTGGCTGGGCTGGCGGCAGTGAAAATGAGAGGTGTCGATGGAGCTGGAGAGGGAGGAAGTGGAGAAGAACTTGCCAAAATTGTTCACGATTTGGCAAGTTTGGAAAGTACGGTTCTGGTGTTCAATAGCATCGGGTCGTGCTAATTCAGGGCTGTAGATAATATTGTCCTCATGACCGGGCCGAAGGACTATATATCCAATGGCGCTCGCACTTTTTGTCTTAGCAATGGATCTAAATACCAGCCCCGTGTTACTGGAGTATGTTCTTGTCTGTCCCTTATTTTGATCCGTGTGTCTAATTTCCACGGACAGATTGGATGCGCCCTGGGATCGGTTATTGCAGCTTTTTGTGCCGCGGCTCCAGTTGACGAAAGCTTGATTGGGCCAGTTATTAGTGCTGTTGGGGTGTATAACATTGCAGCTGAAAGAGCCGAAAACCTCATGGAAGGCAGCGATCAGCCAGGAAAGTGGGCGGTAGCGTTTGTGGACTGCCTAGCGGCGATGGCGATGTCCAACGAAAATCTGACAGAATTGATTGCTGTGCAGGAAGTAAAGGAGTTGACCAACTTAGAGAAATGGGGGAGGCCCACCGGTGAGGAAGGTTTGAAGCAAGGTGAAGATTTGAAGCAGGGTGAAGATTTGGCTGAAGACTAAGGACATGGATGATAAGTTATGTTTATGGAGCGATCAAAGTAGAATATCGTGACTCGGTGCAAGAGGTTGATTTTTTCAAGCCTTTTAAAGTGTGAAAATTATGATTTGCTGTATGATATCAAGTAGCTTTTAGTGACTGTGAGCGCTAGTTAGACTTAGGTTTTTTTGGTATATATCGCCTACATACTCGGCTAGCGCTTGAGGGAAAGAGTATCACCCATCAGTGCTAAAACTATTAGCTATACTTAAATGTTAACTTATTCTAGCCTGAAGAGGTCCATAGAGAGTGTCAGGGGAGGAATCTGACGGTGCTTGTAAAAGGGGGAAAGAGGAGAGGAAAAGGGAAAACTTCTGTGTATTTAATAGGGCGATAAACCCTAACTAAAGGAAGGCTCCAATGCGGGTTCCTTTATTCTATAGCGAATATTTGAAATTCTAAACGGGGAGTGTATTTAGGGGCGGGATTCTGGTATTTCTTGATTCTCTTTTTTTGTTTTGTGGTTTCTTTTAAAGACATAATATTATGCAAAACATAGCAGTAGTCTATGCTCCATATAGAATTCTCAGTTCCTGAGCCCGCTGCATGCTTTAAGTTTGTTTGGCTTTGGTGCATGGGAAGTGCCAGAGTGCGTTCATGTGACGAAAGTGAGAGGCCTCTTCATTGATGATCACTCGGGGGAGGGTTGAAGACCCTTTTTGATTGTAAGAGGGCTCTCGACAGAACTACCCTCTACCACCTGCAAACGTGGCACCAGAAACCAACAAATCTGCTCCACACTAGCTTCTTATTACACCTTTCTACTCAGAGTGCTAGACACTTTAACCGGAATTTAAGAAGTTTTTTTCTCTTCTTTTTTTTCAATTGGAAATAGAAGAGATGGTTCGGACTAAATCCTCCAACCACCTACCCATAGGGAATCAAGAATCCGTTGCGCCTCAGCCTATTTTCGATCCTGTTCCAGCAGAGAATCCCCAAGGTTCCAATCAGGGCTTCGGTTGTTCGACGGTTTCATGCCGTTCTCAGATGTTCTCTTCCGCTGTTTCCAAGGCTCTCTCCAGCGTCGGATGTAAACGCAGCGCTCAGCACCTCTCCAAGTTTGTGCAAATGCCGCCCCCACCTACGCGCCCAGTCTCTTCACCCCTCTTTGTTTCTAGAATAACATCGCCAGAAGCCCCAGAGGAAAGGTTAAAAGCACCCTCAGGAGCCCCTCTCCTTCCAGAATTTCACTTTTCTTCGGATCCACTGATGGAGCAAGCACCTACTCCACCTGGATCAATGCGCAGGGCTAGTTTGATCAATGTCAAACGTAAGAGCAGTGTGCCTCCTATTCCATCTGAGTGGCTTTGGGGCCACAAGTTAAACGCATCGTCAAGTTATACACTCCGTGAGGAAGCATTGAATTTAGGAAGCATGTCCCTCAAAGCTCGTCATTCCTCTCAGAGCATGCCGGACGGTGTGCCTGCATCCGTCACCGTGGATGGAGAAGTGATTCAGGATGGCCAAACTGGGAATGGCGCGGACACCCGGCATTATCCACATGGGGGCATACCCACGGTTAAAATCTACGGTGTCAATGGCCAATTGGATACTAAAGCAATGGTGCCTTTACACAGTGACCATTCTCCTAGGGTCACCCTCCTCGATTTCCCGGATGGTGTATGGAAAAATCTCGCTTCTGTTGTAAGTTATAGTTGTCTCTCTATTATTTCATTGGATGCTAGAAATGCTGATATAATATAGACGGAACCGTGGAACTTATCGCGTCTATCTCGTTGCTCAAAAGCGCTCCAGAAAGCAATTGATCCCCATCTGTACGCGGAAATCAATCTTTGCACTAACCAACCCCACGGGTACTCCTACGCTTACCTCTCTGGGCTATTGGATTCCCTCACCCAACGGGGAAATCGCACTAAAATTCGCCGATATGTGAAATGCTTTAAGGTCGATGCTGGCTGGGAGGAAAACTTTATTAAGCTCTATGATGGGGTGGAGCCCCTTACAACTGACGATATCCGTGATACCAACGGGGAACAGGTGCTCGATCCGGAGATGGTTGTCGAGCTGATAAAGGAGGAAGGCCTCGAAGACGACGGCGGAATTAAAGAAGTGAACTATCTGTTGGCTACTTTCTTGAGCTATGCTCTGGGCTTAGAAACGTTTGTTCTTGATACAGCTATTCCGTTGCGAAACGGACTGATAGCTTCCATTGCCGCGGTGAGTACAATAAAGAGAGTAGAAATAAACATTGCTCAGCCCACTAGGACGCAGAGAAGTGTTGATAATTGGATGGTCCTGGAAAAATCTCCCGTTGGAAAATACAGGCCAAACATTTCTCTGTTTTCCGAGCTCTCCCTATTCCACCTAAGGCTCACCAATCTCCCGACGAGAGGTGGGCCATGGTATGTTGGGCTGTGGAAACTGATCGAGGGACTTACCACCCTCCGTGTCCTTCAGGTTGAACTGCCGGTCATCAGCAGGACTAGATATCCTAATGCTTTCGACGAGGAAGGTTGGTTGGTCTCGCTACCAGGAACATTTGGTCCAAAAATGCCCCCAATTTGGGAAGGCCGCACCTCATGCGTCAATACATTGACTCTGTCAGGGTTTATTGTCGATGCTGCCCTAATAAAAAAAAACGTCAAGAGTCTATCTCTTGTTGGCTGCATGCGCATGAAATCTAAAGTTCGCCCCGAGTGGACCGATCTCGAATACTTCCGTGCAACCGGGTGGGCGTTTATCGACTTGGCAATGAAAGCTACGGGTAGAACTACAAGAGAACTACACTTCACAACAATCGCAGGGGAAAGTTCACCTTCGCCTACTACAGTGGAGCTCACAAAAAAGATCTTCCTCGAGCGTTTCCCTACCCTCTATAACCTCAAGAAACTAACCCTAAAGCCTCAATGGCATCTTGCTCCCCGTCAGATGACCTATCTGCTCCGTTATGGGAATCGTCTCACGCATCTGGGACTCTGGGTGATGGAGGAAGTCTGGGAACTCTTTCTCCGTTATGTTCCCTCTATGCATCGAATTCAGAAGATCCACATTCTCAACCAAGGTATCGATAGGATTGGAGAGATGGCGGGTAGGTTAATTGCTTCCGATAGGGTCTACCAAGGGTATATTATTGCGATTGGAAAGTGTGCCTGGAGAATTACCCTTGTGAGTGATTTAGTTGATGGTTGGAAATTGGGGCTTGAGAGGGTTAGGGGTGGGCTCGATGAAGTGCTTGGGAGGGGACTTGGTGGGGATTAGTAAAACTTACAGTAGGAGGGCCCTGGGTTTGATCTCACGGACTGAAACTTGTTAAAGTGCACTGGAATGTCCGAATGCTCCTCTTTCGGTGGATCTTGAGGGTTAGATAGAACATTTATAATACACTGGAGTTCAGGTGTAAAAGGGGTTTCCTGTGGGTTTGTCTGCTGATTGGGGTTTGTAATTTCGTTTCCCTGGGAATTAGTGTTCGGCCGTCGCTTTTGTTTGTTTGCTCACCGGCTTTATGAACAGCTCATGTACTTTAATCACCTCATAGTTTTCTTTTGCGTTGCCCAGGGAATTTATGAAACAATGGTACAGTCGCACCCCGCTATAATGGACCCCTTTATAGTGAAAAAACCGCTATTATGAACGAATTGTAGGGGAGTTCGGAATCCTTCATACAAATATTCCCGCTATAATGGATTTTAACAGGTAACGAATACGAATAGATTTTTCACCCCTATTCCCATACAAATTTAATCTACTATAATGGACAGCTAGTATCTAATGAAGTAGATTTGAGTATGTTTGGCTAAAGCCATGATCATACTGAGAGGGATAGAGATTTAGGTTCTACTAGAAATAAGGGCTTCTTGATTTATACCATTAGGTTTTCCCTTTTGAACGTGATCTTTCCAGCCCCTCATGCTCAGATAAGGTTGAATAGACATCCATCTTGCCTCCTCAGACATTCCAGCGATTTAGCAAACCTCGCCAATATCATATTAGGATAATGGGATTGTAGGAGGCATAACTCATATTTCTGAGTTTGAGTTAAACCTTTCGGCCTGCTGTATTGGGGGCCATTGTGTGCGAGTGAGTCTTTGATTCACATTTTAAAATTCTTCACCATTGCTTACTCATTATTCATGATTTCTAGTGGATTGCTATTGATCAATCCGCTATTACGAATAGAAATGGCCTGATGCTTGGCATTCGTTATAGCGGGGTGCGACTGTAGTTACTCTATCACTGCACTGCTATTTTAGTGTTGCTATCATGGCTGGATGGGCAGGGTTGATACGAGAGGTTGCCTGTGAAAATTCAGACAAGGTGGGCTCCGTTATCAGCAGTTCCAGTGTGCTGTCACAGATCTACAGCGTCTAACAAAAGGCAGGAATACTCTACGTTGGTTGTGATATCTATGGAGTATTGAAGGGCTTTCTAGTGAGCTAAGTCACCTAACAAGGCCTCATTACTGTACAGTACTATCGCCTAGTTTCAATCTTTTCCTTCCGTGTCATAACTTTCGCTATCTCTCTCTCCCCCCTCGTGTAAACGGAAAACCAGCCTGTAAACCATCGGCTCTCTTTATGGTCATTTAATACACCCACTGAATGAGCCATTACCATAATCGTACTACATCCTTTGTTGAATACTATACAAAGCTTTCACTCCCTATCTAATCTTGAGGATAATTCCTAAGTTCCTAAGTCCTTTGAGCACTGTTAAACCTTGGAGCTGTCTCGGTAGAATCGGTTAGAGCACAGCACTACCCAGTGGCACCCACGGAGCGAAACCCTTGGGGCCCCGCACTACGGCCATGTTCTCCTCTTTTTCGCGTTTCAGACTCGTAGGCTCAATTTCGAGAGTTGGACCATAGCGAGACCTTCTCCCACTAACCTGAAGGGTACGGTACGGAGCGGTACTGTCGGGTGGGTTGCGGGTCCGGCGTTCTTAGCAGGTATATGGCAGTGGGATATCCGTGTCACAGAGGGCGTGACAGATGGTTTAAGTTCCCACGATAACTAAGGCTTGGGCGACGATCGCAAGAACTTCATATCTGTCCGATGGAATGGTCATAGCAAATGGTGCCTATAGAGGCGGATGGGGGGGTGGAATTATTCGAATCTCTAGTGGAAAGAAAAAGTGACCCAGAGAGGGAGGGGAGGCAGGGGAAATGGGGGATATGGCCTATTAGCGGTTCGTCGCTGATTGCCTTGGTCATTCTTGTCCTTCCTTGTTCTCCCTGGAGGGCCCTATTTAAATACCACTATTCCACCCCGAATGTCAAAGAATTCGTGGCGAATGGAGAGCGCAACATGGGTGCGAATTTCCGTGTCGGTCACCACGGGTCCATTTGCGTGTCTGACAGTACAAGGGTGGGTGTGAGGCAAATATTTTGAAACAAAACCTTATGATACTAAGACTTGGAGTGCTGTACTGGACGGATGAATGTGAGGTGCTAACGTCTTGGACACTTGTGCTTCTGGTATAGGATTTGCCGGGGATGCCGGGCCGGGCTTTCAATTCACCCGGGATTAGTGGCAAGCCGATAAACTCGGAGCCTTTGCCTAAGGATTATTACACTAAGGGGATAAATAGAGCAAACCACCTGGCTAACATATAAGATATCTCAATATCCCTCGAGGAAAGGAGGCCAATTGACTCCCGTTAACGGCTTGGCTGTCGCTCGTTCTTCAATCCCGGAATAAAAACTGCCATTTTCATTGATTCAAATATATCTGAATAATCCAACGGAATGCCTCTAATTAAGTCCTCTGTTTTGGGTGCAGCTCTCCTCCTCCTCCTCCTCCTCCTCCTCTCCCCAACCGCCAATGGCTCCCCGCCAATGCAGCGAATGACACTCTCCCCCCACGTCCTCACGGACTGCGGCTGCAACGCGGTGATCACCAATTTCCTCGGCTGCCAGAACCTCACCAAGGGCGGCCACGATTGCGTCTGCCAGGACAGCTGGTATGGTAATAGCACGGGCTGCCTCAGCTGTCTAATGCTCGCCGACGATCCGCTAGACCTTCCGTGTTCTAACGACTTTTTCGGAAACTTTGAGCAGGTCTTGACAAACGTGCTCGCAGCCTGCACTACCCCCGGAGGCTCGGTCGGTACAAATGGTAGCGCTGTGTGCGGGCGGGCTGCTAGTGGGGAGGCCTGCGCCTATTTCAACCCTATGGCCGGTGGAAAGAGTTGGGCAACTAGGGAGGACTCTGTCACTGGGTATACGCTTACTGGGTTCTTTGAACTACATTTGGGGCATGTTCCGGGGATCAATGACACCCAGCCGATTGCTAGCGCTAATGCTACCACTTACCCTTCCTGTATTCCCCCGACCTCAACCTCGGATTATGCTCCTTCTACCAACCCCGCTCCTGATTCCGGGACTTCAGTTCCGTTCTCTAGTACAAGTAGAACTGCTTCGACAGGATATAGCTCACCTACCCCGGGCGCGGGCAATACGTCCACCCCTATATCTAACTCTGCTTCTCCGATGAAAGCCCGTGCTAGAGTTTGGGCTTCTGCGTGTGTTGTTGTTAGTGCGGTTGCTGCTGGGGTGTTCTTATAAATAGGAAGGTACTTTTTCTCTTATGATGTAAATTAAGATACACGAGTCGCAATGTTGAGGGTGAGTTGTGTGGGTAAAAAGTTTGGCCTTGATAGTGTATGATAACCATGGAATATGGGATCTTTGCGATTGGTGATTGTCAATAAATTTAGCTGGTCAAGCCGACACTGGGGCTAGGACGAAACTTGGCAGGCGACAAGCAGGGATTAGCCACAAGTGAACTTTTGTCACCCTACTCCCTGCTTTCACCCATTTGCCTTTTCCCTGCCAAACACCCCTGTTCGTCACTCGGCTACCGGTAGAATTGTTTCAGCGTATCATAGCATATTGCATCTGTATCACTGTCCCAGGGAGCGGACCATAATCACCGGCCCAAAACTGCAAATCGCACAATACGGAAAAGTAATGGTAGGGGCCCTAAACTAACCATGAACAAAATCCTTCAAGAGTTGTGTTACCCTTCCTGCATAAAAAAGTAATCCACCACAAGTACCGTCGATACAGTACTATCCCATTCGGCCACCGCCAAATCCGCTCCCCCCAAATGGACCACGCAGGTCGGGCACTAACCATATCGGAATTGAGCGGGCAATAATACCCAATATCACCACAACACCAGAATCCTTTAATAGATTCTAAAAGAGAGGAGTGTAAAGTGGAAGGCCAATTGGTAGTAAGTGGGAGAGAAGAAGAATGAGAGAAAGCAAAAGAAAAACACAAATCATACACCAATCTACCCCCCGCCGCTCATATTAAATATCCTAGAAAATGCTACCATCAGTTTGTGCCCATACCCGCCGATCCTCAACACAAGATTTCGTGTCCATAAGAAATGCAAAACGCCGCCTCAGCGAAGGTAGTAAATGGTCAGCAAGGCCACAGCGGAATAAAACTTGGGGTCTTTTGAACTATAGTGCAGGTATCTATCTATTTGAACCTCGTTCACTTAACTATACGAATCATGGGGGTAGAGCGTTTTCCACCAGATTATTACCCGTACTATGCTGGGTACCGGTGGTACCCAACCTACAGTCCGTAGTCCCAGAATCCGAATCTGAGGGCAGGATCGTAATGTGTGGGATGGGTGCACAGCCCTCGCTACCGGTATTTCCTCAATTTGGTACTCGTAGCATGCAAGAAGTGTCCGGTAGCAGGAAAGAAGTGTCCGGTAGCAGGAAAGAAGTGTCCGGTAGCAGGAGTTCCTATTTTTATATGGCGAAAACTCGTGCGTATGTGAGCATCCATACAAATTCGCGACACCTGATATCGAATACTGGTACTCACTCGCCATTGCCAAGAATACTTGTACCTCTGCGAGCCGATATATTGCTGGAGTCCTCATCAAATGTTCAGCCCACGGAGGTATTCTTGGCAATGACAGGTGAGCACTTCTTGCCTGTTGCGAGTGAAGCTAGTTCGTAACGGCCCCCCGTGGGTTACCCCTAGAGCCAACTGTAGGGATTTATTAGGCGGAGAGCAAGGGACTGCTTGTATAGACTGCGGCCTTAGCGCGCTGAAGCAATGCAACGTGAGTTGATAGCCCAATCCCAATATTATGATAACAATACTATAATGGATTGACTGGGCTAGTTAGCTAGAGCCGATGGATTGGGGCAGCGTGATATAATCGCACTTGGGTTGAAGTTTTTTTTATTTGTGGAGGAATGGAATCTCTCGAAATCTACCACCTCCGCCCGCCCAGGATTGGTTTCGTTTGAACAAGTTAAAAGAGCTACATGTACCAGTTGATGGGATCCAACAACATCCAGTGGGCCGATCCCATACCGTGTCAGGAAAGCGCTAATCCTTCTCAGGAGCTTTTGACTTAGAATCTAGAGATCATAGGCCTAGCGGAGATTATGGACTTCAAGAGGTTTTCCGGTATTCCCATATCTTATATACTCGAGCGTCATAAAGCATGGTATATCTTGATACTTCATCGCACAATACTCCTGCCAGTGATCGAGACGTTGCGGGAAAACACTAGATGTGAGGCAAGGGCGGTTCTGGGCCAACCAGATTGTTAGGATTTGACTCGGCATGCGATAATTCAAAGCCATTAATCATAGTGTTTGTGATTAGAACGCTTCGATAAAACGGGAAAGTGCGGATGACTTTATCTGACCCCTGCGAGAAAAAAGAAAGGAAGCTTGACTGATCCCAGTATTACCCGCACCATGACCGTCAATGCCACTCCGCCAACCTGTTTTATTCTTCTCTCAGTTCGGCACAGTAGTTACTATAGATCACCTGACAACGAGGCTTAGAATTTAAAGCAAGTGGGACGCGTGCACGGACTCCAAGCCGTTTATGGTGCTGAACGATTTGGAGAGAGGTACGGTAATCACACTCATAACAAGAACAACTACTAGTACTAACCCTAACCCTTTGCCTGCGATTTTGCTTTTCCTCCTCCTCAATCACTCGTGCAGTGCACAGAATCCCTGTAATCACCACACAACATCCTGCTGAAGACTTTTCCATCCAATGAGCAGGAACCCGAAAAAAACGAAAAAAAACGAAGCCCTGTTTCCCAGGAGGATAGAAATAAATGGCGACATTTTTTTTGAAAACAGCATATTTCTAGATACTCAAGGGGGGCAGACTCCAGGGGAAAAGTTAATCCCATGATCGGATAGCAGATACTCATCCACCAATTCTATATAAAGGAAGCAGCAGCGGGGAGCTCACAGGTTGTGAATTAAGGAAAATCGTGAGGCTGCTAGATATCGAACCTGGTGTCCTACTTCGCAACATTACTATTTTCATTGCTCACAATATCTGGGCCTAATCCTCCTTTACACTTTGGAGGGGTTTTGTACAGGAGCACCTGCTATGTAACTGTCCTACTAAACCTTTCTTTGGGATTGGCCAGGATATATAAAAATATCCTGTTTTCAAAAAAAAATTGTGATTTATTCCCACTGTGCCTGCCCAACAAGCCCTAAATCTGGAAAACACAGAGCTAACAGAAGCGAAATCCCATCCATATCCCATAGCTCTCTAGCTCTCCAGGCTCTCTCACAATCTCCAATCTCAAAAGCTCAGCCCAGCAACCGCCCAGCTCTCCTCCCCATCGCCAAATATGGCGATGGGCTCACAACCATCGTTGGCTGATAACCATCTCAGGCCTAACGGTATACTTGCAGCCCAACAGCTGACACGTCTCCCTATGGTAGTATCGAGTCTCGACAACGGCCTCTGGTGGTGGCTCACTGAACGTGCGAGCAGTGACTCGGAAGCTCTGGCAACCAGGATACGGTAGTGTTGGGTCTTCGATGGCTTGAGAGCAGCCCTGCTTCGTGGTCCAGAGTTTGTGGTTGCAGATAGTGTAGTTATGAGCCGTGAGTTTACACATTCTTCTGAAAGAGCCAGAATTTCGGTGTCGGTGGTGGTGGTGGTGGTGGTGGTGGTGGTGACAGCGGCTTCACAACTGTGATAGTACCGGCAGCGGTGGTAACGAGGGTGGTGGTAGCTGTGGTAGTGGTAGTGGTAGTGGCAGGAGTGGTAGTGGCAGGAGTGGTAGTGGCACTAGCAGGAGTAATAGTAGTAGTATGGCAGGAGTGGTAGTTGGAGCTTCAGCTTGTGCTATGCCTTTTGATGTGTTTTTTTTCGGAGTTTATGTAGTGGGTTCGAATAGTGGAGAGGAAGGAATCTTTCCAACCTACCCAGCCCTTATATAGTTAATATTATGCATATTTTTTGAGCAGAGAGCCGCGTGGAAAGATGTGGGAGTTATTCATGAGGACCAGCCTGCAGGAGAGCACCTCCACTCCCCCAACCAAAACTTGAAATAGAATGGTGCCCCCCGCTGAACTTTCGACAGCACACAAGAACGATGACAGGTACAAAGAGATAAAAGGAAAAGGGGAAAACGCCCCAATCTAAAAGGAATTCAGACCGCCCGACAAAGACTTTTCGTGTTCCGTTGATGTTCTCAAGAAGAGTGGTTAAAAGAACACCCACCAAAACGTTCCCTCAGATGGTTTCGTATCATCCGCCATCTTAAACACCTGGACGACTGAGAATATCCTCGCAATTAACCTCAAAACGTTGACGCCATGCGGTCATACCTCATCAATCCCTCTATACCATCCCACTCCTTTACGCCGTTAAGGATAACATGGACAAACCCGGCCCCCGACTCCCCTCCCATCCGAACCGTTTTACCTTCCTCTGGGAGTGGCAAGGTAACTCCGCGAGCTCCCCCACACATGCACTCCTCGCAAGCCTTGAGGAGATCTTCAACTTAGACCAAAGCCTCTCTCCTCCATTCTCCATAAAATCGTTCAAAATCTCCCGATCCTCCTTCCCTTTGATCTAAGGATGAAACTCTTTCGACCTCTTCAACTTGGAGCTTAACTCAATCAACAATCCCCAAAGTCCACCAGCAGTCTTGGTGCATCATGCGGCCTTCCATGGTAGTATTTGGTCCAATTAAATACCAATTCACACAAAGAGTTGGCGTCAAAGACGGATTCCCAAAGGTACAACGGGTCTCGCATCGAGATCACAGCCCATTAAAAAAGTGGGAATCGGCTGAAATCCCAGGAGCAGCTGCTTTTCTACGAATCGCATCGGCATCGACCGCAGCAGGATCAGTTTTTGCCCTTGGTGACATGGAAGGCTTGATGGGCTTGGGAGGGGGGTGGGGAGAAGGCTCGCCAGACCAAGTGACCTCACGTCTGTGCGAGTGAGTTCGTGATCTACAGTAGTCCTTCGAGGAGTGAGGGCCAGAGATAGGGTCGGAGAACTGTTCACCGTAAGAGTATCCATCCATTAGTACCAGGAGCCCGTGGCTTACAGTTGAACCGAATCATCTACCCTAATCTATTTTTGAATGGGGTTAGCATGGTCGGGAGGAGTGTAGGAGGCAGTGGAGAGGACGCACACATGTGTACCGCGCTGATCGTCACCAAATGAGCCTCCCGGGTGGGGAGTATTTTTGATTCAGATCGGACTCAATCGATTGTCCTTGACCCGATATTCCGCGAACAGGAGTGACAGGTTTCTGGAAATAACCCCATCTGAGCCCGGAGGATTCTCGCAGATCAGGCCTTTTAGTTTCGGCGATACTTGGAACTCCACCGGGGGATATCTACCTCTTAAGATAGGGCCGAGTGATAACCTGTGGAGTCCCCGCTGCCTAAGGCCTATGGAATACCTAACCCGAGGATTTACTATGTGTGTGTGTGCTCCATCATAGAGTAGATGTTGCAAAGATATGATGCCGGGAGCGATGGTGGGGGGAAGCTTGGAACCCTCCTGGTTTATACTGGCTTTGCCCACGATGTTCAGTTCATCGTGGTTCTAAACTCCAAAAAAAGTTTAGTTGACTACCCCCTGCCAATTGAGGAGATCAAAATTGGGGTGGTGACACACGTCTCCACTGCCCCTGGCGCTATATTGGAAATCCTGTTACCTGATTGGGCCTAACTCCAAACCAGCCACATCCTAATCGCGATGGTGCTGTACTCGAGTAGTAGTCTTGCATGTTGATCTACGCCGGGTCATGCCTTCTATGAACTGTGAGTTACTTACTATCCACCGCTTTGGTATAATATCATAGCTCATAGCGGGCTTCAGAGTCCACCAGAGCGGATGCTGGTTGGTGGGTTTTTGTATGAGGAAAAGAGCGGTGGCCGATACAGCAGCCACACTCCATCTAAGTAGACCACTTGGAAGTTTCTTATTTGGGTTTAGCTTTTCGGGTGGGGGCTATTCGGGTAGACTATAACCCTCTCTAAGAAATTTTACCGGCACTCGAGCTCTCTGGGGGGGGGGGGGTCGGGAAACTATCTCTACTAACCCCGTAAGATTTCCCTAGAAAGACAAGGGCTATGTCCTCCAACTCTTAATACCCAAACGAGCACACCATGTAGTACCACTCCTTCAAGAGCCAGGGTTCAAGATTCCCTACTAACCACACCCATCCTTAGGACCTCACGACTCCAGAACACCCAAATACACTCCCCGATCCAAATACTCAGTCCCCATTAATCGGCCCATAGGCTAGAATTATTATGAAATTTGGCCAATCAGCAGTAAACCGTGTATTTGGAGGAAGGCTGCGTGTTCGGTTTTCAGAGAGGATTGTATTATCCAAGCCACAAGCCACCATACGGTATATATGATACGACTCAACCCCAAGAGGGAGGGTAAAGGATTGGGAGTCGAATTAGCTAACCCCTAGTAACAGCCTCAGCGGAATAGACCGAAACGACTTCGGAGCCCCCGGGCTCTTCAGTAGGAAATTCCACCGAGTGATCGCTGAGTAGATCACAATAAATTCAGCTCTCTCACGACATATCATAAATCATAGAACTGTTGGAAGCATACTGTATGTACATGTACCCTACCTATTCGCCCAACCCCAACAAACCCCCACAAAAGGCAGAAGTCAGTTCACGAGGATCTCTTCGGAGCCATGATCTAAAAAGCACACCCGACTCACCAGGGCAACAGACTTACTATCACCTCCAGTGTTAATAGTGCCGAATTTCCCTACATCAGGCTAAAATGAAAGCTAAAAAAACAACTATGATAGCCTCTCACTTTTCTAGATATGTCAATCAAGTGACATCAAAAGCGCTTCAAGTCAAGTTATAATGCAGACCCCTTTTCCATCAACGAGAGCACTAAACCTTATTTGAGAGTGATGTTAGCCATAGCTGTGAGGTAATGCACCTGATATTTACTAACCAACATCCAAAGTCATGTGATAGCTTTATACCTCTATGAGGTTGAATCTACCAATCCAAGAAGCACGCTAATTTCACTAGTGCCCCCCTAGCGTGACGTAGGGAAATCCGGCACCACCAACCCTGCAGGGGATCGAGACCTCCACTGTAATCATACACAGTCACCCGCCAGAGTCACAGATTTGCATTGAGTCTTGTGTTCTGCGGTTTTTCTTGCCTCTCACCCTTAAATCATCTCTGGTTTGGTGGCTTTGTAGCATAAAACCCGAACCAACAAACCTCAAGAGGTGCTATATGCTCCCAGCACAGGTGACAACTGGGAGATGAGCAAGGTACCGTAGAGCACAAGGAGAGCATCCAAGTATAGCTTCGCAGAAATAGTACGGTTCCGGCATTAGCATAGAGAAAAATTGCCATCCCGAACAGTTAAAATACCTTTAGCCCCTTGCGGGTATAGTGCCGACATGGAAGTATTACTATTTGGCGACTGGCAACTGATCACATAACCCTCCAGAGTAAGGCTTCTCAGTCAGTAATTCGCTGTGACGATCCCAAGCATGGTGAGCTATGATCCGCCTTGCAATTTCCCTCATAATATTCTGCCATACCCCCACCCTCCCCCAAGCCTGAGAAAAAAACCCCAAGCCTGAGAAAAAACATCAGTTCCTTACTAGCCCCGAGCCGACGGCCGTATTTTCCAATTGCCTGGTCCTGTTGGGTGGTTTTTGCGAGCGGGTAGGCTACAGTACGGTATCGTACATTCTCCATTAAACTAGTACCCGTACTAGCATCAAAAAAAAACGTATAGCGATTGCCTACCACCTACCAATAGAGCAAAGAGAGCAAATTTTGGCCATATCGTACAAAGTACCAGCACCAGGGATTAGCCGTGCGTGCCACGAGGACCGGGCAGCAACTACCCAGATCCCAAACAAAATCGCAAACCGCACAACCACGAAATCGTGCATTGATGAGCTGGCCGAGGGAGATGTGTTCCACTCATTCCGTTCCTTTTTATTTTATTTTTATCCGTATAAGGCCAGGATCTCACGGGAGAAGCGCTATGTAAGGTTAGGCACCTTCAGAATAATTGGGGTTAGCCAGAGGGTAAATTCTTACGCAACGGCCAGCCCTGGCTTGGGTGGTGCGATACAGATTCTAGAAAGATACTGATACTTCCAACAGGCATGGAAGGTACTGCTTTACCCCGATTGACGTCTTGCAAGAGGGAGGGAGGGAGGGAGGGACTTCGAGCTAATTCATACCAGCCCTCCCGTCCTTATTTCTCATAAAATGAGAGGAAGAGGGGAGGGTGATGAAATGGCCTGGATGACAGATACCCAGAAAATACGGCAAATACATATCTCTCGGTGGATCTGGCGCGAAGGAAAGGTCTCCAGATACGAAATTTAACCACCGGGGAAGTAGGATCGGGGATGCAAGCAGGGAGTGATATCTCGTGCTTTAGCATGGCTGACAATTCCCATCGTCAGCCGCAGCATCTAGAGCGCATCACCACACACACTGCACAAACTTTGCATCCTAAAACCCGGTGACTATTTCAATGTATAATAACTCCTCTATCACGGCACAGCGTCTACCCTATACTACCTACGCCGGTGGCGCCTCCATCCGCTGTTGCCGATCTGCAGCACGGCCGCACCGCCAAAACGCACGACACAACGCAGCGCAACAGAAGCCGACCAGACACAAAACTGCTCCAACCAAACACAGGCAATATCATCACCATTACGATACTCAGACTAAAGCGGCACAATAAGAAAACAAAACACAAACACAAACACCCATCTATGCAATGCAACTGGCTTATGATGATAAGAAAAAATGCAAAATGCAACATAATATAACTATGCAATCATTTCTCCGCTCTTCCAGCAGCAGTTTTGCGTTTCTTAACTGGAGCAGGGACGCCTTCTTCCTCGCGGTATCCCTCTTCTCCAAGTTCTCTCTCACCATCACCTTCACCTGTGTCATTGTTAACAGGAGACTTCTTCCTCCGGCTCTTCTTAGCTGATGCTCTCTTCCTCTTCGCCGGTTTCTCCGCCACTTCCACCTCACCACCCTCCACACCCTCCACATCCCCATCCTGCTCACCCGCGGTGCTCCCCCCACCGCTACTAATCCTCTTAGCCCTCTCGTGCAAACTCAACATAGCTTTCTCCATCCTCTTACTCTTCCCAACTTTCCTCCTTGGCGCGCCTGCCATCCCTGCCGCCCCCGTGCCCATTCTACCCTCAAAAAACTGTGTAATATTGCTCTGTGTGCCTTCAATTTGCTTCGTATTCATGTCTTTGATGACCGGAACAAGTACTTCGTCAGTGCGCTCCTGCGACCAGCCTACTGTCGCCATGAGGAAGCGCCGGAGGCCATCGAGGTCTGGCATTCCCCATTCGAACTGGGACGGGTCATGGTCGACTTCTGGATGCAGATAGGCTTCATCGACGCGTGGGTCTGGGAAGTTTGTTGGGAGGAATACCTTTGTGGCATTTTTGCGCTAACAAGGGCGTTAGCCGGAAGAGCGGTGAGGTATAGGGAGGGACAACTTACGAACTTCTTCCGAAAGGGGCTATCATCGTCGTCACCCAGCTTTCTCAGACCACTTTGTACTGCCGTCCACCACTTTTTGAATTCAGTTAGGCCATTATCGCTGGCAAATTCAGCCAGGAGCTCCATGGCTGTGACGGGACCAACGGTGGGCACGCCTTCTGTGTAATCGCTGCCGAGTAGATGCGCTATCTGAATAAGTCTCGTCCTGTCGAGTGCGTATTCCTTCTCCAAGTCGCTGGCAAGATAGCATTCAACGAATTTGGCTTGGTTGAACATGTTCTTGTATACCCTTGTCCCGCCAAATAAGAACGTATCCGAATCATCCGTAACAATGCCATCAACAAGTCCGAGATGAACCAACTCCGCGCATTGGGCTTCTGCTTCCATTGGTGCGGTGATGTAGGGTATTCCGAAGAGTGTAAGTAGTTGCTGACATTCTTGAACCATCACCTGCGTGACCTCGTCAGCATCTCGGCGATCCTTGGCTTGTTGCACACGGAGAGTGTGGAGTTCCCGTTCGTATGCCTCACGGGTTTGCCGCCGTGGTCTGTTATTTAGTTCCGCGGCGAACCGGGCGTGCTCCTCTGATTCTGCCGCGAGTTGCTGCACTAGTTCTAAGTCTTCAGGTTCTGCATATTGTTCCTCATCATCTGCATATTCTAGTGGAGTTACCTCTCGAGGTACTCCGTTCTTAGCTCGTCCAAGGCCAGGGGGTTGGGGCGATTCTCCAGGACAAGGCTGCTCAGCAGTTTTAGATTCCCTTGCCGCTAGTGCACCCTCGTGATCGCTTTCTTCCCATTCGATCTCTTCTTCATCGTCTTCTTGATCGGGGTCTATTGGCTTGGGCAGATGAGTTCTTGGCCGGTCTGCCACACTGTCCATGTTCAAGTCACCCTTCTCAGATGGACCATCTAGCATAACCACATCGTCGTTCCCTTCCTCATCACCGGAATCAATCATCACTACATCCCGTTCTTTATATCGCTCATTAACAATCCTCTGCATCTCTAGCTCGTATTCCTCCCTCTCCTTCTCCTCTCGAGTGAGTTCCTTATCGCGATTAGCCAAGCGCATCTCCTCCGCGAAATCTTTTTTTGGACCCCCAGTGAACCATGGCGGTAGCGACGCTGAAGCATCTCCATCTTTATCCTTTCCTTTATCTCCATCCCCCCCTATCTCTTTGGGTTTCTCTTCCAGTTTCTTCCCTTTAAATAGCATGCTCTTGCCCATGTCTAAGCGTTCAAACGGTAATAATCCCCCAAAGGGATTTTTCGCAACAGAAGAACTGGAGCCCTTGCTACTCTCGCCAGGCGTGTCCCAACCAGAGTCCCTCGGCGTGGCACCACCATTCATACGTCTCGATTCAGAAACAGCCCTGCTGAAATCTGCATCCCCACCGGGCACCGCAAGCAGTGGTGATTTCTCTTTTTCCACTGGAGGCTCCTCGATGGCTTTCCCTTTGCCCTTATTATTAATGGGCTCATCTTCCTCCTCCTCTTCGGGGATGTCACTAAGATCGCGGCCAAAATAGGTTGACTCCAGCTCCATAGTATCATACCCTCGAGGGGCCTCGAGTGATAACCGAATGGCTTTTTGCAGCTCATCATCGCCATCGTCATTACCCCGTGCTTCACCGACAAAGTCCAATGGGAATGGATCATCGTCCCCGCCATCATCGTAGTCTTCGTCATTGCCAAGGAATAAAGGATTAGTAGATTTAGCTAGACTAGCATCAGAAATTGGATCTGGAGAGAGCTTTCGTTTGCTATTCGACCCATTTTGATCCCTCTTGCTCTCATAAATTGCCCTTCTTAGCATCTGCGCCTCCGCACCCTCCAATACATCATATACATAACTCCCCCCAAGATCATCGCGAGGTTCAATGTGCGGTAATCTATTCAAGCCCTCAACCGGAACATCTTCAAACTCTTCCTCGTCATCCGGATCTTCTTCCTCTTCACCCTCGAGTTCCTCCGTCTTATCAACGATGATAGGTTTATTCCTCTCGCCCTCCCGCACCCCAGAACTGCCGACAACACCCAGGACCCAACCGCCCTCGACACCGTCATTCTTAACAAGAACATACTCCCTTCCCTTCTCCCCAGCGACCCTAGTTGGGTCAAAAGACCCCAGTTGATCATTCATTCCATTGAGATTCATAAGACGCTGCGTGAGATCATTCCGTTCCTTAACCCGTTCAATCTGAAATTTAGAGAAATCCATCCTATCCGGAAACATAGAGTCGAGCTGTTCCTTTGCTAACCCCATTCTCATCCTAGAACGTAATCTCGCAGCATTGAGAATATTGTACCTATCCGCCATAGGTAGCGAGATAAAGAAATCCGAATCAAAGTCGATTTTGGAAAAGTCATAAAGGTTAACCTCCTCCCCGCCACGGAACATACGGGCATACTCCTCCAGATCATCCTGCGACATGACTCTCGGGTCATTTGGAGCCCCCAGACTCTCCATGCTGACGGGGAGTTCAGGCAAATGGTACGGATCCGATTTTCTGAACCCACGGGCTTTCGCCCGCTCTTTGGGAGCCTGCTCCAATTCATCAACGTAAACCAACTGACTCACGTCCCCAATCCTTTCCCCGCTCTCCACCTCCAGTCCCTCCTGCTCCAGTTCTCCATCAGGCACATCCTCCCAATCCCCTGACTTCTGCTTCCTTCGCCTCTCAGCCTCAATATCCGCACTCCGCTGAACCTGCAAGGCCAATATCCTTCCAGCAGTCCTCCTAGCATCCTCCTCCCTCCCTTCCCTACGAGCCTTCCTCCCGGCAATCGTCTGCCTCTTCAGCGGTGGCGCACCTCCGTCGAACACGAAAACGGGTTTAATCCCGAAGAAAAGCAGCTTGCATATCCTCCTGAAGAAACCGACTATGTGCGAGCTCTGGAGCGCGTGTCCTTCTTTATCTCGGACGGCTTTGAGGAACTGGTAGATCCAGATGGAAGCATCGACGGCGAGACGTTTGCGAGCAAGTGATTCGAGCTTAACGGGGCGCGCGCAGGGGTTTGCTATCGTCCATAGGCCCGTAACACCCATGGTTTTTCTGTGTTATCAAATTGTGGGCTAGCGTGGTATCATAGTATGGTCAGTAGATGCTCAGGAGGGTTGGTGAGGGGATGGATGGGTTGTTATGATAGGAACTGCCAAGGAAGGAGGATGAGAGGTGTGTGTAACCTTGCCCTATGCCCTAAACCCAGCAATGTATCGGGACTGTATTGGCAGGTGTGTTTGATGCAAGCTTCGAATCAGTCTGCAATTTACGATATGACCCCCATGTCTGGCCTATGCTTCATAATTATCATATCCATAAGCACCCAGTGTACTTGAGTCGGTGATATCTACGGTCCCTAGGCAAAAGTGTTCGTGAAATTGCTTAGCCGGATGTCTCACATTTTCACGAACACCTTTGCCTAAGGAACTTTAAATTCTCAAAAAGAAAAAAGAAAAAAAGCGGTATAGCCACAACTCTCATTCAGATATGAGACGACGATGCCCCACGGGTAAATACAATAGTGAAAACAGGTCTCCTAACGAAAGCAACACCAAACCCATAGTGGGCTTGATCAAACACAAAGGAGGGTATGATCTATGGAGCAATGTCGTCAATAAACTGCCTTACGAGCCCCTGCAAGTCTTTCGCGGCGGCAGCTCCCGTTTCGAGAACCTCCACGTGATTGGCTGCTCCGGCTTCCAAAACACCATTCAGCCCTTCTTCACCCATTTCCGCAACGAGCAATGAGTCACCCCTTGGGCCAGGCTCGAGAACAGCACTATTCGTAACGAGACTCATAGCCAGAACTCTTATTCCGCAATGTCTCGCAACGATAATCTCGGGAACGGTGGACATTCCCACAACATCCGCTCCAAGGGCCCGTAAAAAGCGGCATTCTGCGCGAGTCTCGAAACTACTCCCGTCAACTACCGAAACGCAGGTACAGATAACAGGAGTATCGGAATCTTTACCTCGGCCCGGAAACAAATACGTAGACACCTTCGTGAAGCTTTCGCTTCTCAGACGTTAATTGCAGCTTCTTGTAACTGAGGTGGATCTGTCTTCGCAGTGGCAGATCATATGCTTCGGACAATGTCGGAAACCTAGTGCCGAATTCCTCCTCGTTAGGCCCCCGGAGGGGGTGCTGGCCGGCGAGCCCGGGGAAGTTGATATGCTAAACAAGCAAGCATCAGCACCACCGACACAAAGAATAGGACAGCATCATACGTCATTCAAAACCACAATATCCCCCACAGCGAACTCAGTATTAAGCCCCCCAGCAGCATTCGTAACAATGATAGTATTAATCCCAAGCAACTTCATAACCCTAGTAGGAAAGGTAACCTGCTGTATCGAGTAGCCTTCGTAGTAGCTAAGTCCCACCAAAGCATCCAATTAGTTCCTCTGAAGTCCCCCAACAGACAAGAATGGAGAAACTCATACTGCGCCCTTCCCATCATAACCACAACAGGAGTCTTCCTCTCTCCCAAAAATCCAAACACAAACTTACCCGCATGGCCAACAACTAAACCCATCAATCCCCCACTTGCGATTAGCAAGGCGCGGAACCTCCGCAGGAGACAAAACATACCTGTAGAAGGTGGGAAATGCGGAATGTCCTTATACGAAAGCTCAAGCCGCAATTCCTGGTCCAGCATCCCCGTCAAACCCCCAAGCCCGGATCCGCAAATGATGCCCACGTGGGGATTCTTCAACTGCTCTGGGAGGAGGCTACGGATATGATTTGTCGATTCGGTCGCTTGGGCGTAGATTGATTCCGACATGGTGGGGAATTTGAAGCTGCCGGGGGCAGGTCAGTGGCAGGAGACGAGTTTTTTAGCAAGGTAAGGTAAGGGAGGTGCAGATGCACTTAAGTTAGGGTCACTAAAAGCAGAGCATTGGGGTTCTCGAAAGACATCTGGGTAGAAGCGGAAGGTCCCGCGTGCCCTCCCCCGGTGGTTAGGCCGGTTTTACCAACAGATTACCGGCAACTCATATCCTAATCAGGACAACTGAAACCAAAAGAAGATGGTGACTTTTTTTCTCCGAAGAACGATCCACTGGCACTGCGGATTTCCTGGACTAAGAAAGCCTAGCGCATAAATATTTACCGCATCGGCATCTGCTGGCAACAACGCAGCCCTGACGGGGGAGCCATTCGGAGATCGATCTTTGATTAAATTCTCGCACTTTGCTCGAGATAAAACTGCGCAAGCCAATAGTCTAGCACCATGAATTCGGCCCAATATAGTGCAACTGATCGCCCCAAAATCTGCGCTATCCAGTATCCTCGGTTCTCCCATACCCACCCCCTCCTCACCATTATTAAACCATTATCATAGAGCACGCAAGTACCAGCACCGTACAGTCCTAACTCCCTCTAGAGAATTCACTCCTTGGTGAGTCCCTAATCCCTCTGCAACTAGCGGCGGAGCACCTTGCCACAAGTAACTCATTATACTCTACAATATCTCCCAACACCATCGAAGCACACCAGATCACTCGATTAAGCGTTGAACAAGAAAAGTTTGCCACAACCACCAACCCACCATGGATATCGACTCTCGACCCATCTAGGATTGTGCAAAAGCACTACTGTACACCAAACTGCTCGTACCGTACTTGTGCTTATCTACCCTCAGGACTCCACACTCAATCTTCCTTTTCTTTCTCAATACCCCCATTCCTACACCAAGATCATAACCGCAGTCCACTCCCGTACCCCAAAACAGAAAACAGAAACATGACCACCTTCCATTCTTCTCATTTCCACCATGCTTCAAGCCCTGTCAGCGCAGCCTACTTTCAACTCTACTATACCTAGCGGTGGCACTGTATCGGAGCAGGAGCACCGGTTGCCAGGGGCCACATCCATTCACAAGGCCAGAATCTATAGAGCAACGCCAACTCAAAAACGTGTTACGAGCGCATCTTCAACTGGAAAGGTACCGTCAAGCTTGAAGGAGAGCATGCTACTCCACTGTTACTGGTGCTGGGCACATATATACTCCCGGGCCGCCATACTCATGTCTGTCTCATCACTTCCCTCATACCCTGGCACTCGGTATATGAGAGTGAATCAGTGATGGAATCACGCCGCCACCCTCTCAGAAAGGGTATCAATCATTGTCGAGTATGTATGAGAAGACGAAGAGGAGGAGGAAGGCTCTGCCCCATACCCCCAGTGGGGATTATCGGGGTAGGTAGGATGACTGAGTGTAATTGTCATACCGATGCACCAAGGCTTAGGGAGATTTTGAGAGCAGTGGTGGAAGAGGGGATAAGCATAATCGACAGAAAGGCTCCAATATAATCCAAGCATTGTGTGGGAAGTGGCTCTCATCCAGCATTAGGGTATTCACCATATGTTTTCTTGCACGATGGGCAGGTCATAGGCTCCCCCCCATTCGGATAGTTTTATTCACTGCCTCTATATCGGGTATTATAATATAATTCCTCATATCTCGACCCGTCTCTCCTGCTCAACCACCGGACGCATGAGCAGTGTGATATGATACTTTCCAGAAGCAATCGGGCTTTTGGAGTTGGGTTTGCTTACCCCATGGAACCTAATGCTAGAGGGGGTGGGGCGGGGGGCAGATACCTACTCCCTACAGCTCCCGTAGTTACAATATATTATACGAAATCTATTGGATTAGAGGTCGTCCCAATACTTTTCACCAACCACCTAGTACCTACTATAACTCACCGGCAAAACACACGGGGGCGGCATCAGTACTGAGCCACCTTTTTTCGTTTTCGGAGGCGTAGTGGCTATGCACAGTGCAATAATGTTATGATACAAGTATCATACTGTATGATATCCGATTCGTATTCTCTTATCAGACTACAATACCGGTACTGCCATCCCATCCTGAGCAGCAACCACCAAACAACCCCGATAATCTTGAGCCCCCAAAACCCTAATCACAATACTAGACACTAATAGATGTCTTCTCCTAAGTATAGGTTTCCAATTTCCATCAGACGAACGGAAAAAGATTACCCATTCCTAAAATTTTCAAAAGCAGCCCTTCGTCGCAGAGATCGTCCAGCCTACCGGTACTAAATTTTTAGAAAATCCGCCGCCCGTACGTTAAACGCCCGCAAAAAGTCATCCAACCCCCACTTAGAAGCGGCAGAAATAAAAATAAAAAATAAAAAAAATCCATGATTATTATCATAAAAGCGCAGTGTCCCCTTCCGACCTTGACAACCATATCGAAGCAATATTTCATCGATTAGCACAAAATTCTCACCCCCTTCCTAATATCGTATGATATTGCCGTCAGATTCCCCGCCCGATCCCCCCAGTCAGAAGCTTGATCTTCCCATCTTACTTAATCCAACTTCCCATAACTTCCCCTGACTCCGTCAATCTACCGCGCCACGTCGAAAATACCTTCGATCCACCGGGTAAGGGGGGGTAGGGATCAGCATTACAATACGGTGCCATCGTGGTACGGGTAAGTACCGTACAGTACCGTACAGCATTCCAGCACCCCATATTCACCTGAGCGAATCCCTGGCGGGCATAAAATCCTATTTGGCTAGTTATAAGTCTGAATTTTGGATTGGAGCAGAATAGCTCCACGTCCGGTCATCACCCTCCATCATATCACACATCCACTCCGCGTTCCGTCGGCGTTCCGGTATCGTCAATCGGCTGAGTAGGCTAGATTCCAAAATAGATGGAAGCGAAAGGCAGAACACTCTCCCAACAAAGCATCATTTTTTAAAATATTCATATAGAATGGGAAGAAAATATACGATAAGCACCGTTAACCCAAACCCACCATATAAAAAAAATCAGCAATAGGGAACAAAAAAGACAGGTGAATGCATGAAAAAAGATATTTTATAAAACTTTCGCTTAGACATAATCCACACCAGCCCAATCCCATCCAGTTTGCCTCCCAACCCAGCCCACATAACTACATTCCAATCCTCAACCCTCGTTCATTCATTAATTCCTTCAGTAATTCTCCCGAGTTTAGGCATGCCTAAACGGCTCGTATCCAGCAGCCTGTTTCTTTCCGACCTCCGACATGGGCTTGATCCCGGATCCTGAACCTCCCTGGTATGGGGTAGCAATTCTCTCGTATCCGCCCTTGACACCGCCTACGGGAGAGCTACTCTTTCCTTTACCCTTGTGGTCGGTACCCATAACACGAGAACGTCTTCCAGAGCAGCAGCAGGTAGAAAGCATCCAGAAGATGCAAGCACCGAGGGAAAAGGCGACCGACAACCATGTGATAGTGAACATTTGTCTGTTGATCTGAGCATTGACAGAGAACTCCTTGAGAGCTTTGTTGAAGGCTTCACGGATGGAAACATAGAGGGCGGTGGAAATGATGGATGCGGTGAGGAGGAAGAAAAACGCGATCTGAAACACTCACATGTTAGTGGCGTGAAGGACATAAGTGAGTGATAAAGGGGAGTGGAAACACACATCAGCGAATATAGTAGTAACGCATGATCCCCATCTTGAGAGCAATCCAAACCACCCAACAGCAAAAGTTACAATGGTAGAAACCATTCCGAGAATATACATGGCCAGCATAACCTTGCTAGCAGCGTTTACAGCCTTCGAAACCTTCTTGACAGAGTCAGGGAAATTAACGTCCTTTCCTTCGGACTCGACACCCAAAATGCGGATCGGGTCGAAAGAATAGCTAGCAGACGGTTTTCCACAGTCGGTGATCTGCCACTTGTCTCCTTCCAAAGCCTTTCCAGAGCAGTAATTCCACAAAGACGAGGTGTAAAAATCTGCAAGTCCAAGCTCACTGGCAGTAGCGTTGAAACCAGACTTTAGGAGTTGGTCATCCCAATCCGTTCCAGGAATTAAGTCTATATTCTCTGGGGTATCAATAAAACGGGTATCGATCTACACCAAGAAAAGTGTCAGTTGCGGCTGAAAAAAGCACGGTTTGGTGAAAAACCCACCCTCAAGAAGTAAAGTCCACTTATCGCGCTGGAATTCTTGTTTGTTCCTCCGATCATCACAATGAGTACACAACATAGTGATGCAAGCGTAAGAAGCATAGGCGTGAGAATACACGCAAATCGTCCTGCTTTCCCCATGATGAACTAGTTGCGTTTTTTTTGTTTTCTTTTTGTAGATGAATAGGATGTTTAACGAATGGAACCAGACTCGGAAACCAAATTAACAAGGACGAAAGAGGGGGGGGAGAACTCAGAGGGAGATATTATGGGGGTGGGGAGGAGGGTTAGAATGGAGCAGGAAAAGGGTTGGATGGGGGGAGCCGACGGTAATAAAGCTCGGGAGGAGAGCAAGAAGGAGGGTACGGGTGGGGAGTGTTGTGTTCTGAAAAAGCGTGGCAGCCAGGGCAGGGAGGGGAGGCAAGAGGCTGAGTAAGTATTTAAAGCTGACGGTGGGGGGGGGTACAGTCGTTGAGGATGTGGGTGTGTCGAGATTGTGGGTCGACAGGGTTGGTGAGTGATCGCTGGGGTGGAGGGCTGACGATTGCTAGTAGATCCGTGGGAAAGAACATTTGAAGGATGACCCTTTGTGAATCCCCTAGCAATTTTCGTGGCACTGGTGCTTTAAGATCGGGTTAACCATAGATCACTGTGTATGATACGACACTGCGCCTGCTCTATCGGCTTCAACACAGTTAGAGGAGGAGAGTCAAGTACGGTAGAAATACCAGGCCTGAAGCAGTAATAAAATTCCGAATACTATGTAAGCCCCCTAAAGTTCTTGTCCTTAGTCCAGCCTATCGGGCGGAGCTAGCGCCACTCGCTCGGGAATCAGGACGGTGGTGATGGTCCAATCTCATGATTCTACCGGTACTCGAGCGTGGCGGAAGAAATACGAGAAAGACTTTCCATAATCAAATCTATGAAAACCTGCCTTCTCATTGCCTCGCTACCGTACTTTTTTCCTAAATCTCTGCTTCCCCGCTTCTGAGGTGCGGTACCGTTCGAGTTCTAAAAAGTTTAAGACGTGCAACTTTTTAAAACGGGAAAGTATCTTCCAACGAACTATGATACAATCTCTAGTGCACTAGTAAGCTAGACCCCCATTTGGCATGAAGAAGTAGCGCGCGAGCTCGAAGCTTACGAGCAGAGGTAGACCACTACGGAAAACCTCTCCACCAGCGATGCACTCCACCAATTAATCGAATTTATTCTACTTGTAGGGATACCAAGTTACAAGCCAGGCTTATTCAGGATAAATAGACTACATCGAATTAACACCAAGACACGGAAGGCGAGGTCCCCAAATCACCAGCCGTCTTCCAACAGCTAAGCCTCCTTTAACCCTAATACGGCATGGCGTCAACAGAGCCAAGGGGAGGGCTGTCGGGGTTTTGCAACATCTTTACACAAACCGCTAGAAAAAGGTCAATCAACAAGCATCATACCCCAGCGTTAACCCATCCAATAATAGAAGTAAGAGATTCACGGGCAAACAGGCGCCAAGAAATGTAAACAGCCACAGTCACCACCTGCGCCTCATTTCCCCTCCCCACTCGGGACACTCCCGACGAGCGAGTCCAACCGGGTCATCAAACGGTCCGCGAGCAGAACTTCTGTCAGAGAAATGTTAGTTAGCCACTTGGTACTTGTAACTCTCTCGCTGCAGCCTAGCTATGACAGCAGCTGCCGGTGCCGCTGCAGTTTTCCTGTACAGGCCAACTGGTACGGGATCATCTTATGCCTGATCAACTATGATATTGAATCATACCCGACCTCAAGCGAGATTATCCAACCCCCTCTCAGTCAGACGAAAATCACTTCTCTTAACCTTTTTTCATGTTTTCATTTTTTTTCCTCAGCCGTAAGCTAGATTACTCGAGTATGGTTACGTGCGACTAGGAGGGGTGATAATATATAATAACACATTCAGCTCTCTGCCGCTTAGCCTGTGCTTCGATCCTACCGCGAGGTCGCAGATAAGATCTTTCAGGGCTGAAACGTGTTGATTTATCGCGAGCAAGCATCCTAGTCCTCTCGTACTCGGGTAGGAAGGTTAGTGATGGGGGGTTTGAAGTCCCCCTGCCCATTACTGTCACGGGCACTCGTAAAAAGTGATTTAATTTGGCAGTTATGGTTCAAAGAAGGGTACTGTAAAAAGCTCCGACACCTCGAACCCCCGTCTATCCTATCACTAACCTCCATCCCCGAGTCCGGTACCTTGAGAGATCCAGAGATAAATACCGGACGGTATGTTGGCACCGGAATGTGGCTGACCGTTACAGGTTCACGTGCCAAGGACTTTTCTGTGGGGCTGAGGATAAATCTATCAGAATTATTTTTTCACTTTGATGCCCCGGATTTCTAAAATGGCGGTCATTCGCCGACGCGAAATCTCGAGTGCTGCAACGGTACCGGGGTTCCATTTGGATACTCGGCATCAAAAAGAAACTAATCGAGTGACATCCCATGGACTCGGGTAGGATCTGCATAAAGATATATTTGACGTCTGGAGAAACTTGCTTTAAGATAATGGAATAAATAGTTTCGGAGAAAGGGGTGTGCGGATGGAGAGGATTCTACGGAAACAGTGCCTCGAGATCTTGGACCCATAATACGGTAGGGTCCCGGAACCCTCGTGGTATATTAATGCTAAGCGACGATAAATGATCAAGCTTCATTGGGGGTCGTATGATTACTCGGGATTAGACTTGGGGCTGTGGGGATAACTCGCTAGCTTATTCCTCGGCCGTCATATGACGCCCGGAGGACATTTATTCACCTTCTGTTTAGTGCAATAACTAGACCGCGTAAGGGCAGGCGTAAATTCGCTTGTGGCAATGTTCTACTGTAGATCCTCTCTCGTTTATCTGAACTGCTTCTTGCAAACCTGAGATGCTACGTCTACATCCTAAATGGACTCAATACGTTCTGTATCCAAGGCCAGGATTCTCTGAGCATGGAGCTCTATGGTTCACAAGAGACTGCGCTCTCCCCAAACTCTATCATAGAACCATACCGCCCGGGTGGGGATAAACCCATCTCCCAAGTGCGGGGGAGCGGACAGGGCCTTAGCTGAAAATTGACCAGCGGATCAGCTAGGCATTCGCAGTTCACTTCTTGTTTGAGGGTCCGAGGCCTGCCTTGCTTCGACCCAGGTGATTTCCCAACAGCCATGCTGTTTGTGCCCGCAACCGGAATCCCACAGGAGTGAACTCTTACGTGAAGATGCTCTAAAAATAATACCATACCCTACTTGGTCAAGCCCTTAGGCTCTTGGAAGGGTCCGTCCACTGGCCTCAGAATGTATTCTTCGATCATGCTTGAGAAACATGATAGTCTGGATCTCAGAATACGAGTATTTGCCATCTAGCTATACTTCCATGCAATGTTTGTTAGGCTTGGTGGGGGGGGGGGGGAGGGGTCTATATAACTTCTACCTCTCAGATTTGGATCGTCAGTTCATTTTCTCCATAGAAAATTTCGCTGAAGGTGTGAAAGCTGTCCAAACCATTCAGTCTTAGGAACGCTCGGATATGATTCGCCTATAGTAACTTAGGTAGGTTGGAAGTGGTATAGGGGGACAGTGATCAACCTAACGCATATATAGGGCTTTCACTTGCTGACAGAAGCACGTAAGATTCCACCACCCCGGGGTTTGACCAAGGAGTCCCAAGGTAAGGATTCCCCGCTCTATTGAATTTACTTACCTGCCTTCGAACTCACATTTCCTGTTAGGCTCCTTTTTCCAACTACCGTTTTCGCTTTCGCCAGTTGGGGAGACTCGACTCCTTGGCCCCCTACAATTGTCGCTCCAGTGCATTATCGCTATGTACCCTCTCTACTTGGAGCATGCTTCAAAATACCCTATAGCCATTTCACCCCATCGTATGGGATTAATTGCACCCCACGGCCTGCAGTGCTTTCCCAACTTCGCTTATCATAGCAGCTCTATTAAGCCTATATTTGGCCCTACCCAACATTTCCAGAACATTTTTGTTGTTTTATACAAGAGGCTCTCACGGAAAGTGGTATTGGCCATGAGCGGGATTGGTTAATGCCTTGGGTATAGGAATGTCTGCTTAGGGGAATTATAAGAAGCATATGCTCTGATGGATTCGACAGGGTGCCGAGCATGGGAGAGGGTCGTACTACGGAGGTCATTTTAATATAACATTATTAGAGATTTGGGTTGTTGTTCAACATATGTCGTGCATACAACTTGGTCATGATCGTATTTAGAAAATCTTATCATAACATTGTATTGTAAGACAAATTCTTGTTCGCAAGTTCCCCATACCAGCCAGGAATGGTGCGCTTTGGCATCGGCAATGCCCTTGCCCGATACCACCTACCATTGAGACCGATAGTAGGCCAAAACGGGTTCACCCGCATTTTCGGTGTTTCCGATCTATTATTCATTCTTCAAGCCGCTTGGGAACCTGGATGGGTATGGAGACTTTGAGAACATGAATGCGCAGCACTGTGCAGCACACAGATACAGAGATCTAGTTTGTTTCCAACAATCCATCTAGTCCAGATAGACATTAAAACGAATTAGGATTTAACACATTCAATCAACCACGCCTAAGAAGTTCGCTCTGTTTGGTCTGTTCCAAGTAGATTAGGCATTTTATTTGCTAGTCCAATTGATCCAAATTTGCACCTTCTTATCGCTCTTTCTTTCTTTCTTACATAGTCTACCATTCCGAGCGATTCCTCGTTGACGTGTTACATACCCGGTTTCCGTTCGGAGCGCTGTCCACCCTCACCCCTACTCAGGTGAGACGGCGACAGTGCCGTAAGGATAAACATAGGTGGTACTTAGATGTCGAGCCGCAATACCGCAGCTTCACAGACAACCCGGGAAGGGTGCTATGCTAGCGCCAGGTACATACTCGCAGCAGGAAAGAAGTGTTCGATATCAGGGTCGTGAATTTGTATGGCGGCTTAGATATGAGCAAGGATATTTCGCCATAATTATTATATTTTGTGAATCCCCGTTATCGGATACTTCTTTTTCCTGCTATGATACGAGTGCCGTTTCCAATGTTAAAATAAATCACTGCCTGTTGATCAACATTTGCCCCCCCCCTCTGCTTGCAATCGCCCATACACGGCCATAGTCCAGCTCGTAACCTACTTGGAGTCAGACACCGTGAGAACTTGGGCAGAATATAATATACCGGTAGACATGCTAAGTAGGGCGTTGGGATCCAACTTCTTGCCTATGAGAGGTGGAAAGTACTGCAGACTTAACTTAGCCCTTAAGTTAGTTGGGGCAAAAGCAGTGGGAATACCGGTACCCTATGTATGGGGCCTTATAGGTATCATACAAGGAGAAGTTTTTTTTACACCGCGGTATATAATAAGAACTTAAATTAATTGGTATTATACTCGCACTGGGACCTTGAAGTTTCCTGATAAGGCCTAGCACATTTTTTTTGCTCTGGAGCTGGGCTTGGGTTTTCGCGGTGGCTTTTCGAGCCCCCAGTCTATCCAAGAGAGGGGAATTCTGGACCTCCTAGCCCGGGTACGGAACTGGTTCTTCGTCCACATGACACCGTAGTGGTCTCTCTATTCTCTCTCCCCCTTCACTAATCAGTTGTCCACCGTGATAGGAATACTGGTACTGTACTGCAGTACTCGGATCGTGCCGATGGGGCTGGGTTTTGTCTCGGGGGAGTACTACCAAAACCTGGGGCTCTTCTTCCCATATGATGCCACTGTCAGAACTGAGGTAGACCACGGAGGGCGAGAGTGACAACCTGCCGTTGCGACCAAAAACTGTTTGTTTTTTTGCTTGTTTTTGGTAGAGGATGGGTTGAGAGAGGGAAAACCATACAGGTATACATCCATGATTAGACTGCTCGAGGAACACTCCAGAGCTCTTTGATAGCCACTCTTAATATATCTTCCCGGGACGGCTCGCATCCCTGAAAACCCCCCGGGTCGCTGCTGAGTACACGGGTGGTACTTTGCACCTGCATCATACTTGCAGAATATGCGCGCTGGGAACTGGGTTGCCCGCATAACACCACTACTTGTACCCGTACTTGTACAACCGAGTTGAAGTTGCCCACCCAGACACAGATACCTATCGATCAGCAGGCCAATCATTTACGTGCCCGTAAAAAACATACTCGATATCATTGCTCTCTCTGGTTGGCTGGTACAATAGCCGACTAAGGATGCCGACTTTTTGCCTCGTACCGCCTGAACAAGATTGCACAAATGCCGTTTAGGTCATATGCCGGATAGGTTTGCCGCATTCACCAGTAAGATAACTCACGCGACAGAGCTGAAGCCGCACATTTAAGGTGGTAATTCCCATACAAAGTGTCCGCCCCACTTGGGCCGTGCGGGCATATAAAAACCTCCGATCGGTAGGGTATAGTACAAAATTGGCCATAGGCGACACCTAACCTTGTTTTCTATCCCCCTTCGTTTGTATTTGTCGCTTTTTAGTTAGTTCCTTAGAATGTCTAGAGAGTAGGAGTGGTTAATCTGCATACAGATCGGCGGATACAAAATGCACAGCTCTGGCCACCCAGCGTGAAGGTGGGTGACAAATTCTGTTCTTTTCAAAAAAGCATGATTAGGAAACGAGAACAAAAAGGGAATAACAGAGAATTCAATACTTGTATAATATTATTATTAGAATAATATTATAAAATCGGAAACTTTTCTCATTCCCCCCCCCTGCCAATGATTGGCGGTACATGAGTGAGCCAGCTGATGTGGTTGCCGTATGATAATAATAATATTACAAGTGCCATGGGGATTGTTTTCGCACACACCACTTTGTGACCTCACCAGTTTTTACCATTTTTTTGCGGGTAAGCCACTTTGGTGTGTCCGAAAACATCACCCATGGCACTTGTATTATTACAAGTATTATCGTGGAAATCTCATAGAATTGACTGTCTTGGCAGTGTTTCTGAGCTCTTTTCTTGTAACCACCAGCGCTCGGAATTCCTACATGGCATGTTTTCCGCAACCTGGTGCCTAATCGTGTGAATCTTTGTGTCAAGCTGTGCTGTCTAAACAAACTTTCTAGGCTCTTCTAATACTATGGCGGTAAGCATGGATAGGTGCTTTTGAGAATTGGCATTTTGTCGGCTAACTTAGGAAGGAGGAGCAATTTCACAAGCCAGAATTCGGGCTCGCTACAAGTTATCGTTGTGACCAACGAACTTTTTTTACTGTGACCAGAGCCGGATTGATAAAATCTTGTCAGCAAGTGAGGTTTCTTAGTATCTAACTTAGCACATACCGTGGTCATCACAAGTGCTCTTGGCACTTATTTGATTCCCTTTAACTATCGCTTAGATGGGGGCATGGGCCCTAATCTGTGACCCGGTGCTGTGGCGTCAATAGAGTGTTTTGGCCACCCCTTGGAAGTGAAAATCCGAGCTCAAATTTTGAGTTCTGGGCAATAAGCTAGTAAAAGGCTAAACCGAAGAGGGAGTGTATCAACCTTTCCTTACTATGTAAGGAATAGCTCGGGTCAAATTTTGAGCTCGAATTTTCTCCCCCAGGACAGTGGCCAAAACGCTCTAATCTGAAAGAAACCCGTGCGGTCTCTCTTGTCGCTAAGATCGTATCATACTTTGTTTTTCTTCTCCTCTTCCCCACAAGGCATCGATCCTTGTATTGCACCGTTCGGCACTCTACTCGAGCAATAGAAAAAGTGCCCTCCCAAACAGGCATCTTCTTCGCAAAAAAACGAAACTTCCTGAAAAAGTTTCGGTTATCACACACCCTCCGAGCCTCCTATCATACCAGACTTCTACCGTATCCCGCTCAGGACCATCAGTGGGCAAATGTTATGATACAATGTTACCGGTATGATACAAGAAAAGCAGTGCTTTCCCTTCTACAAATTGCGGCACGGCAAGCAGGGGCTAAATTAAGTAACAGTTCGTGCCCCAGCAGCTGTGAACCCAACCGATAAGAAGGGAGAGCCACAAGGAGGAAAAATCACAACGATCAAAAGGTTTCAATTCACAATTATCTAATCTATACTCATAGGAACAACTTATAGCCCTCTGCCCGTGATCCCGAGGAACAAAGATAAGCCCGCATCTGGTCCCATGCCTTGGTCAGTTAAACTATGTAACTCGTGAAGAAAAAACAGCTTACGTACCGTACGGAGGTACAGCGTGTAAGTTTTGTAGGTTACACAAACGAGGACTGCTACCCTCACCCCCTGTGTAACCTACAAAACTTATACGCTGTACCTCCGTACTCGAGTACTCAAGCAGAACCCCCCATCGGCCCACCGCGGAAACCCAGGGGCTACTCATCATCATCACAGGGAAAAAAATGCCCTTAACCGTTGCATATTCCAAGGATGCTGCGGCACATAAAAAAAGTGGCTGTACCCGCAACTTTTTATGGGGTGTGTGGCAGCAAAACGGTTACAATAGGACGCGGCAACAAGAGGAGGACGTCATCACTCCGAAACAGCCCCCCCGTTTTACAAAAAGCGTACGGTATGTTTGTTGCACCATAATATAAATTTACTTATTATACGCCAAGAATAACATACAAACTGGGTTACGGTCTACCCGTACCCGGCAATTATACTCTTACTATTTAGGAAGCGGGAAGAAGAAGGCATAAGGAAAGTAAAGTAAGCACGGCCAACATTCAAACTGCTTGCTCTGTCTATTCAAAAGATAACAATTCCAAAAACAAAAAAACCCCTCTTGTCATACCAGAAAGCTTCAGACCGAGGGGGAGGGGGGTTTTGAAAGGAGAATAAGAAAAGCCTCAAACGGATCTGTAAGATTTGTATTGGTATGTATGATAACTGGTTATGCGAAACGGATATTCGGAGGGGGGGGGGAAAAACAACCTCTAGTCTACTCCTGTCTGGACTAAGTTACCTATATATCTCTCTCTCTTACCTGCACCTACGTACGTACTCTACCCCTACCTAACCTCTACCCGGTATTACATCTACGATACTATCTGCAAAGAAAACAACAACCAGACATCACATAATTAACATTTGTGGAGAAAGAAAGAAAGAGAAGGAAATAAAGATATGCCACATCCCTACCGCCTCCGTACCTCGGCTGGTCCCGCTATCGGCAGGTTAACCCCCGTCCCCGCCAACACCCTGGAGAAGACTAGCATATCGACACCAAATGCAACCGTCCACCTAACCCTGCACATCAAGAACCTCCGCGCCCCCTCCTCATCATCTTCCTCTTCATCCTCCTTATATTCCTCCTCCTCCTCCTCCTCCTCCCTCCAATTGCCAAACACATCCCCCTACTTTACCCACAAAAACCACACCAACGACCTCTACGCCCTATGCATAACCTTCGTCCCGAAAACTCCCATTTCCGGCGACGCGCTCGTGTGGGGCAACCACTTTAGCCACCCCATCCGTGACTCCCTGCCACTGGCCTTCCCGCTGCTGTTTTCCGCCGCCAGGTGGATCGACCCGAGTCTTGATGCGGATGTCTATGCCGATGAGCCGTGGATATATGGACCTGCCCTGGCGTCCATGTCCACCATCTCCACGTTTTCCTCACATTCTGCGCGTCGGGTGGGGAAGAGGGAGGGAGGAGGAGGAGGAGAAGAAGAGGCCGGTGGGTTGGTGGAGGATAACGGTCTGGGCCTCACGGCGAAAGCGCGCAGAAAGCACTTCCTGACGGAGAGGAAGAGGAAGGAGTGGGTGTTTGAGGCGGGAAAGGTGTACAAGATGGAGTTTTCCGGTCCTTGGTTGGATTTTGGCGAGTTTAGGGTTGTGTTGCCCGGATTCAGGGTGGATATCTTAAAGTATTGGGATGGGCAGCCCTTGAGGTTTGTGCTGAGGAATAAGGAGAGTGGGGAGGTTTATTTGGTTGTTGAGTTTGAGCTGGTTGAAGAGGAAGATGGAGAAGGGTCGGATGGGAGGAGCACCAGCAGTGGAGAGGATATCGATTAGAAGTGTTGTTTCATTGAGTGGGATAGGTTGGTAGAGATAGAGGCTTTTATTAGCATCACTGTGCAGGGGAGGGTTTGTAGGCTTTACCTACACCAAGTGGCGTCCCCTATGAATCGTGTCGTCCAACAGAACCAGACGTCCGACTACACCAGCTGAATAGATCTGTCTACTGTGATACAAATAAATCTCCAGATAGCATTCAAGATATCATCTAGTTTCCTCCTCATCCCCCCCCCCCCTCCCTTTATACCTGTTTATCGCCACCCTCTACGTTCCCATCAACCCGGGGATGGGTATCTTCCCACCGGGAGAATCGGGGAATCTGGCAGTCAAGACCTCTACACCATCCTCCGTCACCAGGAGCGTGTGCTCGAACTGGGCACTCAGCTTGCCGTCGGTAGTGGTACTGGTCCACTTATCCGGCCAGGTTATATCCTTGTAAGTGCCCAAGTTGATCATCGGCTCGATGGTAAAGCACATTCCTGGCTTTGCTACACCTACCGCCTTGTTCTTTGCATAGTGCGGTACGTTGGGGTTGCAATGGAAGAGCTGGTTGACGCCCTGACCATTCAGAGTCAGTACCGGTATACCAAGTGGAGCAGGGTGGGGATCAGCTAACGCACGTGACCGATATATGTTCTGACAACGCTACAATTTCTCTGCTTCGCGAGCTTCTCAATGACGTTCCCGGGGTTACGGAAAAGCATGCCAGGCTTAACGAGTTTGATGGCCTCATCTAGACAGTCTCTTGAGGTCTCGACTACTCGTACAGTATCCGGGTTTGCTTTTGCCTTGTCACCAACATAGTATGTCTCGTTTAGATCGCCGTGGAAGCCACCGTGATAGAGAGTTATATCAAGGTTTATGATGTCGCCGTCTACGAGTTTTCTCTGGTCTGGGATACCGTGACAAATAACCTCGTTGATGGAAGTGCATATAGACTTGGGGAAGTTTACATAGTTCAACGGGGATGGGTACGACTGTGCAGAAAGAATTAATAAGAGACTAAATTTTTAGGTGCAGGGGAGTAGAACGTCACGCTCAATGCAAGCCTTGTGCGCAATCTCATCCAGCTCATCCGTGGTAATCCCGGGCCTAACAGCCGCAGCGCAAATATCGAGGACTTCCCTAGCCAGCTTGCAAACTTTCCTCATAGACTTAATCTCCTCTGCATTCAGGATGGTGATATTTCTAGGCCCCCCCCTGGTCTGCTCAGACCTTGGGACTCCATCCTCAGAATAGTCAGGGCGCCTGATACTCGGAGGAAGTTTTCTTGTCACGGAGAGCGGATATGCAGGACGCAGGCTGCCGCTATAAGGGAAGTCGGGGAAAGGGTCAAAAAATCCTGTTTCTGGGTCGGTCGGGAGAGGTGTTGGTTTGGTTAGGTCTTTCAAAGATCGGAGAAGGGTAGGATTCTTACGGGCCGACTGTTTGTGAACAATCTTGTGCTCAGACTTTAGAGGTGTTAGCGGCATCTTGCGCCCAGCTATTTCCTTCACCCTGCGCATCCCATTAAGTAAGAGGTGAAAGGACAGTAGGAAAAAGTTACCCAGCTAGTTTTGAAACAATCCTGCGAGCAGAAGAAAGACTCTTTGCCAAGCTTTAGACAAGTTGGACACTGAAGAGTAGATATAGGATTAGCACAAGCCACTCCTATGCAGAGACGCTTTGCGGCGGCCATTTTTTTTGTCCCGAATAGCCTTCCGTTGTGGTGAATAGAGAGCAATAAACAAAGCCTTCCCAGTGGGAGTTCTGTCGAGAGGGTTTCTAGAGTGAAGAGAGATGGGGAGGAAGGGAGCGGACAAATTGAAACAAGCGAGATGAGCAAGTGAGAGGGGGTTAGACGAGTCGAGGGGGGTGGAGCAGTGTGCCAGGAGGAGGAGAAGGGCGAGGAGGACGGATATTCATATAATCGCTTTCGGAGCCTCAGCCAATTTTGCTCTTGACTCACTGATGATTACTTCGAGTACGGGTAGCGGTAGTTACACATCACAGAAAACACAGTGCTTCCACTCTAATCTTTATCTTAGATCAATCTGATTAGGAGGGAGTAATTAACCCCTAATTAACCCCTTCATGCAAGCGAGACTTGGCGCGTCTTATCGACCCGGCGACTGGATGAATGACGGAGAATTAGATTCACACCTTTCATCATTAAGAGATATACCCTTCTTAAGCTTATTTCTTGTCCCTCTCATTTCACTCTACTCTTGATATATTACAGATCCCCCTTCTCATACTCTCTCTCTACATCTCTTACTGCGATGCGGTCGACCCAAGTCATGATCTAGTTCACCAAAGCTAGGGTGGCAGCAACCAACCCTCCCTTCCATCAACCAACCTACCCTACCCTACCCTACCACCCTTCCCCTCCTATCCTCCTCCTTTTCTCCCTCCATCTCCCCCATTCCCACCTTCCTTCCTTCCTTCCTTCCTTCCTTCCATCTCTCCCTCCTTCCCTCCTTCCCGCTTCTTCATTCCTTCCCGCTCCCTCACTCAACCACACGTCCTCCGGCCTCGTTATCACGAGTGTGTACTAGTACAACAAACCTCTGGCGTCATCGCTACAATCACTCAACCATGGATACCCTCCCGCCAGAAATTCTTCACAACATCCTCAAGCCAGAGAATCATGGCGCCACTAGCACTCCCTTTGGTTCAGCTGTCAGGGAATCTTATCTGAGATTGCGTCTTGTCTGTCGTACTTTCAGTGATATTATCGCACCGCATGCATTTTCTAGTCTTTGCATCACCGACAATGAATGCACTCTAGATCGTCTATCCAACATTTCCAGACGCGCAGATCTTGCTCCTTTGCTGAAATCGTATCTTTTCCACTTCGGCGAGCCTCGTATCATTGCACGTACTTCATCCCTTTCCATCCCCAATCCCACTTGACACGCATAGTGACAGAGTAATAGCCTCCACCATGAAAGACTATTTGAAGGTTATCTCTCTACCTAAAGAGCTGTATACGGAAGCCATGTCAGCGCATACCGAAACATGCCGTAAACAAATTTCTTACCTTACCCGAATCCTGAATTTTCAAATTTCGGGGGATATTGAAAGGGTTCACGTACAGCTTCTCTCCGAGTCTTTCCCGAATCTCCAAGCTGTTGGCATCACCGTTCACCCCGCCCAAACGCTCTCTGACATACTGCCCAACTTGAATATTACGACTAGTCATAGCGGCAGTAGCAATTGGGGGCCACTCGTATTTCGCGCTTTCCTCAACGGCCTTGCCCTTCGTGCGGAGTCCACGGCCGGGTTAAAACCTATCACCTCCATTTCCATACAGGGTCTGATTGCGGACTGCCTCTTTCTTTCCGGCGACTTTCTCGACAAGATATCAGTCGGAATGAGAGCCATTCGGGAAGCCAACTTCTCCATGACAATGGCCCAATCCCTTCACGATGGCACGACTCCAAGCTGGCTCTACCCCGTCGGTCGACTGCTCCGTGCCTCAGGCGACCTTAGGCATCTGGCCCTCAGCACTATAGCCTACCCCAGGCTAAACTCTCTTGTTCATTTCACTCCCATAATCTCAGGGCCAACAAAAACTCCAACGGTTCACCACTGGAAGCACCTTACTAAGCTCTTCCTCCAGCACGCCTTCATCCCCCGTGAGCTCTTCAAAACTTTTTTAACAATCCACAAAAAAACGCTTTCCCAAATCTTCTTACACAAATGCGACATCATCGACCACAACCGTGTCTCAATGCTCATGCACGCCAACGTTTTCACCAACAAGGACCCACAAGAATCCCATCCGGCACCATGGATAGACATCTTCCGCCACCTCCGCACAACAAACAAACCAGTCCTGGTCACCCTCTCATTGAAGTACCTCTCAGAAGGAAAGATAGCGCACGAACACCACCTCCGCCAGTCCCAAGTCCTTGAGTGGCAAAAGTGGATAATGCAGTCCCCAGGCGAAAACATTCCGGAACCCCCCGTCGATGTAGACCCCGAACAGAGCCCCGATGGAGACCCGGAGCACGATTACGAGGATGCGCACTGGTGCCAGGAGTGCAGCCAGCTTAGTTATGACAGCGATGGTGATGATGATGGGATTTTCGGAATAGGGTATCCGCAGTTTGGGTGGCCCGGGGAATTTTACCTTGACGACGAAGCGGACCTGGATGAAGACGAGGAGGAGCTGGATGAGGATGACGATTATGATGAGGGGGTGGAGTATGTACATCACGACCACTTTCACCATCACCATCACCACGGGGATCCGGACCCGGGGATTTGGTGAAACCTCCAATATACTTACTGTTACTACTACATACCACCACCGCTGCTACCCTAAAAGCTGGTTTGTAACGGACCGACCGTCTAACCGGCTACCATACCTTGACCGATCTCCTTTTCCCTTTGTCCTTATTCAGTTTTTCGTTGATTGATCTAATGGCCATGTTCTTGTTTGTGGGTGTAGTTATCTTTCTTTCCTTAATTCATCTTCCCTCTCCCTTCTCCCCCTTCCCTCTCTCTACTTCGTCTTTCCACTTTACTCGCTATCCTAGTGATCCCCTTCACTTACCCACGCTGTTTGTCAGGGTACGCATCGGCTGTATTATTATTATTATTATTATTTATTATTATTGTAGCTTTGTGTAGCATGTCTAAGCCATGTATTTCTATATGGTTAGCCTGCTGGCTATTGCTATACTATACTGGTTGGTGAGCGAGTAAGTGGATAGTGTGGGTGGTCTATATATCTTAAAAAGTTTTCTTTCCTTTCCTTTCCTCTCTTCTCTGAACATTGGTGCCTAGCTACATTATATTACTCCGAGCTGGGTGATATCTGTACGTAGTTGCTAAATTGAGCTGAATCCAATTGAATTACCGTACTCGAGCGGTTAAAAGAATATTTTCCAGCTTCGCCCAGTGGGTCCGCAAAAGGCTCGAAAACCGGTATTGTGGTGCTAAAAGTACGAGTGTGGAACGGCGAGTGAAAATGTGGTCATATTCCATCACTCGCTTCCTAACATGCCGAGGATCTGAGAGAGTGTGTGTGCGTGTGCTCTAGGACAATACTGGAGTTATACATTTCATTACCGAGGACATATCGTGTTCGCGCCAAAAGAAGGGAAAAAAAGAGCCCCAAAACATCATACACTCTCACACCCGCTTTATCACCCCCACTCATCCACCCCGCTCCCAAGACCCCTCATCAGTCAATTAATTAATCAACAAGCGGGCAAACATAATTCATAGCAATAAAACAAGGGAACAAGGGAATAGCCAAATAAACAAACAAACTACCCATTAATCAAGCCGCAACCCTAAAGGCTAAGCTTCTGTCACCCTGCCTAACCAGCTCGTACTCCCTCCTCTCTCCCACACATCCCCCAACACCACCCCATCGTACCATTCATCAACAGTAAACCTCAAGCCCCGCTCTCTCTCTTCGCCCGAAGCACTCTGCTTCCATCTTCTTTCAGCTCTTGGTATTGGGAATCGTCTCACATAGTTGTGTGCATAGCTGCTAGTCTTCCTTGTTCTTGCCTTGACTGTTGTTCTTTTCCGAGGGGGCTGGTGGCGTTGCGAGCGGGGGTTGGGGGGAGCGTAATACTAATGGGTTGGATATTATAGGGGTTGTTGTTGATGGGGTTGGCTTGTAGTTCTGGTAGTCGCCTGTGGTGGTAGTTGTGCTAGTGGTAGGCTCAGTAGGGTAGGTTCCTGGAGGGGAATTACCGGGTGTAAGAATGGAATATGTAGTATTATGCATGCCGCTATTATATCCTGTAGGAAAAGCTGTCGGCTGTGTCGTCGCCGCCGTTGTCACCGTGTCCATATCCCCAGACGTCGTCTCCTTCCCAACGCCTCCAGTCGACGTCTGTCAATCCTGAAGGGTCGCGCCACGTTCTTCCTCACGGTCGCGGGAGCGGACATCGCCGTTGGTGCCATCGATATTCTTACTGTCACGGCTGCGGGAGGATTGGCGCCTGTCAGCGTCGTGGCCGTGTTCGTGGTCATGTTCATGCCTTTGGCTACCGTGCTGATGTCCGCGATCCATTTCATCATCCGTAATGTCTTCATATTGGTCATCGTCATCGGCACGATCAAGGGCCAGAGCTCCGTGGGCGCGGTGACGTTCATGTTCATCTGCAGGAACCCATACGCCCGAGCCACGCATCGGTCTATCCTGGTCGGCCAAAGAGACTGGCTCACCGACGCTTCCACCGCGAGTTCCACGACCGTGAGTACGACGTTGTCGGGAACCACGTACAGACAAACGTGGTTTAATCGCCGCTTTTGATTCGACCCAATTGGTAAGAGCATCCTCACAATCCTGAATGATCCTATCAAGCCATTAGCATAACCTACAGTCCCATAAAGTGAACACATATAAACGTACCCTTTGCTCGCTTCGTAGCCGTCATAAGCTTCTCGGGTTTCGCCGGGAGTGACTGGCGTGTCATCGATAAGCTCCAACAAATGTTTTCCGTAGCCCGCGATTAATGCCAATTTCTCCGAGTGTTCGCGGAGCGCATCAAACTGATAAGTGAACGCAGACTTGATCTTCTCGCGAGTGATATTTGACAGCTGGGCCTCAGCAACAAGTGACTCGGCCTCCGCACGAACCAATTCCTGTTCAAGGACAACGATCCTGGGAGAATTCGGATCCTTGTATTTCAATTGAGCAATTTGATCCGTGATCTTCTGCTTGCCTATCAGACTCCGGTTCAATTAGTGCATTCCCGGGTCCTAACTTTGTATCACAAGCACTTACGATCTCGGCTAGGCTGCACGCTAGCTTCAATATTCCTGATACTCTTGATAGTAACTCTATATTGATCATAGCGATCGATGAACAGATCCTCGAGCTCTCCGATCTCGAACGTGAGCACGCCCAACTTATCGGTGATATCCGAAACGTCCTCATCACATTCCTCTCCCCAAATAGAAAGCTGCCGAGCAACTTCACGGCGCTCACGGCCAACGAGCTCCATTGACCTCATAAGATTCTTTTCCATCTTCACAAGTTGTGAGAGCTTTTTTGACAATTCCGGTCCACTATTGCGGTAAGAGTAACCGGTTAGTCCGACAGAGCCATAAAGCCAGGGGGGGTAAACGTACTATGCGCCGGCCATGGATTTACGAAGATTATGACCTGTAGCACCTCCAATCAGCATCATGTTAGCGACTTTGGATCATTCCGCGAGCTCTCTCGCTACCGCATGTCAAACAGATCGGCAAAGCAGTAACAAAAGAGCACCAAACGAAATAACTATAAAGCCCAAGAAGTGCACATGGTGGTTGACATGGGATAAAGCAGGAGAGGCGAGGAGAGACCAACCAAAATTTCCCCCACCAAATAGCCTTCCAACCTTGGTGCTGCTAGGCGGTGGAGGTGGTTTCTCAATCTGTGATTGAGTTGGTGCGCGCGACTGGCGCATTGAATAAGTTCGATGCATGGCTAATACAGTTGATGCCCCTCTTTGCAGGAATCAGAAGAGGATGGAGGATGATGATAAAGAAGCGAGGCGGTTGAATCAACAGATATGGGGGGACGTAGATGCGAAGCGCAGGGGTGAGTTAATTTAACGGGAGCCAGGGTCAATACGGTATTATCGGAGGAGGGGGTAAACGCATAGAGTGCCGACAGCACGACCAAACGATAGTAGGAGAGGAAGGTCGAAGTTGGGAGGCAGGAGTAAGGGTGCTCGAGCAGATGAAAGGGAATAAGCTGCTAATATGTATTGGCTGTGCGAGCAATGGGAGAATGAAGAGGGGGAGGAGAGTGGTTGGAATATGGAGAAGGAAGTTTGTTCGTTTCTTCCCCCCTCCCTATCCAGCCAGGAATGACGCAGGCCACCCCCACCGTCGCGATGATGTCACGAAATTTCGTTCAAAAAGTGAGTGAGTGACTGTGCGTGAGTGAAACTTAGGGGAGACTCGGTACCGAAGAACCAACAGAGCCGTACTGAGACTAACCACCGTAGGAGTGATGCACCGGGCAAACTTTTCTCCTTGCAAACGTCTCACTCCCGTCATGGACCCAAGGAGGTGGGGACAACTGCCCTGTATGCACCTACCAGTACAAAACGAGAAGTACGGTATTGAGCTCCAACTGTGAAATACCGACCGAATGAAATTATGTCGTCAATGTTGATGGTGGGAGATGTCCGGGGGGAGGGATGAGGTAGAGAGAAACATGTTTCTTAACCTATTTGTTGGGAAATCTTGGGGCTACAGCAGACTATGGGTGAATTTTACTTTCTTCACTCGGGCGAACTCCGGGACAATTCGATTCTCAGCCCGGTCGATCAAGGAGTGCTGTGCTGTAATTTACAGTACATGAGTATTGTCCAGCATTCTGCATCGTTGGTATGTACCAGTACAGATACTAAGTGCCGAGGAATAATCAGAGTAGTGATACTGTGTGGTACATTGGGTCGACTTAATCCTGCTTCCGAGGATTTGCACTGACACCGACAGATCACAGAAATCACCCGTAAGATACTGGTACAAAGCCGCCATATAAGCTCTGCAAATCCCCTGCCTCATGGCCGTCTACCAACGGTACCTGTACTGTACCGATATCAACTCTCCCGATCAACGCTGACCGTCATACTACCCCTATCACTTCCCATCGCCCCCTGCCCTTCCTCAACCTCAATTTTGACTATGAACTCCCCCGGCACAACTATCAATCCAATGTAGCGGCTCTTAAGAGTCAATTTCACTTTCCCCTCCTCGACCACCCCCTCCGCTCGTAACCCATTCCCGGTGGGATACCGATACTCATGTGTTTGTGCGAGTATGAGGTTCTTATCCTGAGCCCCCTATCAGTTTAATGTCCCCCGATGCGTTGAAAAACGAGGAATGGATCTCCTTGCGAGGTCGTGATGTGAGAGTGTTGAGTCGGTGGGGTGGAGCGGGAGGGGGAACAAGTTACGGTACTTTATCAGTGCACTTCAGCTCGCCCACAAAAACCCTTGTATCGGTTGTGGTGACGCGCATCGTCTTGTTGATGAACTCTTGAAGGACTGGCGATACCGTGTCGGTAGTCATAGTTTTCCTCCGGCGCAGATTGAAAAAATTTAGAATTGATGGCGGTGAATGGGACATTGTGACACCCTGGCCGATCACGGGAAATAAAAAAATATTAAAAGAAATAAAAAAAAAGGAGGAAAAGAAAAAAGAAAAAAAAAGAAGAGGAAAGAAAGCTAAAATCGTTTCGTACCGTAGTTTCAACCCGAACTGACTGATTTGAGTTGGGCGCGGGTGTGGTGTGGGTGTCTGGGTGTGTGTGAATGAGGTACGAGTACTCGAGTACTCGTACAGTACCGGTATGGTGCAAGACAAGTCCGGTGTGGGATGGGAGGGATTTTGTATGCACGGACCAAGTTGCCAAGGGCGACTAGTCCAGAACTGCAGAAACGAAACGTTTGGTGGGGTTTCGGGTTTTGTGATTGCTCATCCGACGGCTTGATTACTGTTACTGTAACATGGCATTCGTGGGCCGGGCGGTACGGAAGCGGGGAATCAATTTAGCTTTGTTCGAGGGGATATGGGATGATCGCCGTCAATCGATGTGTTGTGTGTGGAATTGTGCACCAAAGGTAAACAGGTGGAGCTGTTTATCACAAATTCTGCAGCATCTCGGCGCTTTTTCCCCATGCCGTGGAATCTAGCTTGCACGCACCCGGAAACACAATTATTGTGCCTTCGAGAAACATGTGGGCGGGGTGTTTTGGTATCGCACACACTCAATGGCGGTGGGTGGATTGCGGAGAATTGGTATCATGTGTGGTCCGAACATTGCACAATTGTAATCCCGTGTTAATCCCGGTATCTCCGCCCCATGATATCCATCTCGGAGCGCGGAGGAAGCTCATTCGCCGCACCCAATCTTCCAGACTTCTCCGGTCCGCCATGTCACCCAAGAAACCCAGCACGTCTTGTCTCCATCTCTGTTTTATCTCTGGGAAGGTGAATGAATGGTCATGGATGTGACAACAGAGCTCCTGCTCCGCCTCCCCGCTTCGGAACGAGGCCGTGGAAGCTGGTGCCGGCACTGTATCGTAGAGGTTCAGTGCGTGTGAAGAAAATGGAGCATTCCACAGGTTCGGGGAACTGAGTCACGCGCCTGCTGCGCGAACATGTGGAGTGCAGCAAATTGCATGCGGAGTTCCAGAGAGGAGAATCGAGAGCCTCCGGGGGTCGTCAGGTGATGATGGTCTCGTATGCACAACATACTGTACGAGTACCGTATTGTGAGCTACCGGTATTCTCCTGGGTCGAGATGTGAGCTGAGTAATGCCGGTGCACCTATCCTAACGTCAGAGTAGTGGCTAACGGTGAACGGCGGCAGGAAACTCATCATGGGTGGGCCAACGTCCTCGGGCTTTGCTTTAGCCTATTAGAGGCGGGATTGATGGAAGGGAAACGGTGCCTCAATTTACCCCTTCCACGAACCGATATCGCTATTCCAGAAGCCTTCCGAGATAGGGTGCGATTTACACAATTGCGAGAACGAATACTCTATTCTATCTTATCTTATATCTTATGCCGGTACCTCACTTGTGTGGTACCTTGCGCTGATGCAGATGTAACCAATCTCACATGTATTGTACTCGAGTACGAGTACCGGTACAGTCTTTGTCCTTGCAGTCGCACCGCGCTTTCGTCTACCGGTAACCTTTGATCAACAGTTTCAGCTGCAAGTTAATCTATCGGTTGTCTGAAAGAAAACAAATCTTCCGTCGCTGGTTTCCTCTTTCTTTGCTTTTTTCCCTTCTACTCGTAGTTTTCCTGACTGCTTGGCAGGTCGACGGGCATATTGCCGTCTTGGGGGTGTCACCAAGGTTTTTGGGAGCAGGATTCACACTGCGCTGTGCTCGTACTTTGCAATGGACGCACTGGCAGGCAGAGAGAGAGAGAGAGAGAGAGAGAGAGAGAGAGATACGGTAATACGCTCTTCTCCTTCTCGAGGCTGATTATGGGGAGTTGTGACGCATCTTGCTTGCCCAGTACCGGCATGGTGTTTAAAAATTTCCTCCTTGGATACCTCCTTGCCTCTTACTTTTTCTTTTCTTTTCTTCTTCTTCTCCTCCTCCTCTCTCGTTTCTTTGGAGGAGCGGCCTTGATGCTGGGGCCTAGCGCACAACGCACTGCATGTAGGTCTGTTTTGGGAGGGGTTTAATTCGTGTGGTGTGACTGAGGTCGAAAAACTTCTCTACTCGAGTAGGTTGATTGTGGCCCTGCCCTTCCATACTGCATGATTGTCTGTTGATTATCGTAAAGAGCACCGGTGGTATCTGTATGGTTCCTTGTTCTCCCGAGAATAAGTGATTTGCGCGAGTGAAGAAGGGCTAGGGAATTGATTCATCCGAATTCCTGTGGGGGAAAAAAAAAGAAGAGTGCGGGAAAAAAATTGTTCAACATCATAATATTATTACTATTACGATTCCGGGTGGCGGGAATACTGACACTGTGAGCGCCATACTGGGCTTGTCTCAGCCAAGCAGTGCGCGAACACGGGAATTAGGAAAGTACCGGAAACTCAGAGCTCGAGTGCGTCCAATCATCTGTGCCTATTTGCGCGCGCGAACAAATTGTCTTCAGTGTTTGAGTACTTCTTGCTTGGGATGAATGGTAGTTGGATCATTGCCTATGATGAGGTTTCCTGCTTCTTGGTTGTTGTTGCTGTCATTGATGACTGGCTGGCTAGGCAAGGCTTGTGGGCGCAATGCGGTGCTCAAGCCAACTGAAAGCAGCTCTTTTCTTTGGTTCTCTCTTTTTTTTTTTTTTTTTTTTGATGGGGCCACCACTCGCCATCCAATCCCGATGCCCCTCCATTCCGTCGACCGAATGAGCGGGCTTGACTGACCTGCTTTGCCGCCAGCCTCGGAGCTTAGAATGGGAATAGCTTGGCTTGCTATTTGTGAGATGTTACCAGTATCACAATCTATCTAGCGGGAAAACCTTTTCAATGCCGACGAACTCTCAGATCTTTCGGACAGAATACAAGTACAGTAGTCTAATACTGATAGATGACAAAGGCAATCATAATTCTGGAATCGCACATGCAAAGACCGCGAAAAAGAAAGAGAATAATAGAGAATTAAAGAGTAAGCTAGAAACTCTTAGAATTTTCTTTGCTGCTGGAAAAAAACCACTTATATATATATGTTATATCGGTGGATAGCCTAAGATTTGTTAGTAGAAAACTCCTTTCTAGGAAGGTTCCTCTTGTAGGTACCCTGCCAAGATGCATTGAGACCATGCTTATTGACTTGTTTGCACACAAGAAGTTGGTTTCCCGCGCAGATCATGACCTTCCCACCTAATATGCCACGAAGACTTTCGCGGAAGGAAAAAAATACGTGAATCCAAATTATTTCAGGGATATATTTAGATTTTTTTATTAAGACTTTGTGGTTGTCTTCTCTTGGTTAGAAGTTGAAGTGTTATTTTCTTGGCTGTAGGTGGAACGTTGCATTTTGCTGGTATAAAAAACATTGGCAGTATTCTGCTGCACAAGGAGGGCCCGGGATTGGCTGGTATAGAATAGGGTAGGCTTTTTCATTATTGTTCCCCCCCTGCTTGTGGCGGTTAAAAGTCATCTACCTCTCCCTCGGGCATTGCTGGAGATAAAGTTTCTCCGGGCCTTTCTGGTCTTGTTGCGCTTATTCAAGATTCTACACAAGAAACGGGACTGAACTGAAACCGCAAACCCTGTCCCCCCCCCTCGTTTTTCTCACTCCGTGTACCGCCGCGCATCTTTACAACCAACTGCCCCTTCTACCAATTTTTTCCTCTTCCTCCTCTCCACACTCTTCACTATCCCACGTACCTAGAATTCCCAGGGAGGAAAAGACCCCTTTCACCTGTGCTCAAGCTTTATGCTTCAAGGTAGACTTACTATCAATTTTCATCCCCCCCAGCAGCGGGCTTAGCAATCTGCGGAAGAGAGGTTGGACAGGGAAGCTTGAACTGTCATCACCTGAGGTGAGTTTGAGTGCTTTCCTCTACAGATAATCCGGATAACTGGCCTCTGCTTGATTCCTGCGGGAAAGGTATGGTTGGATGGTACTTGTTGGGTGTGTGCAAGAGGGGCGGTAGATTGGGTCAATGAATACGATAGTAGGGTAGAGTAGTACCAGTCAATCAAGCAGTTCGGCAGAAGGTAAGCAGAGGATGGATCAGGGAGGAAGTGGAAGGGAAGAGGAAGAAGAAGAGCAAGAACAAGAAAGGAAAAAGACGGGAGGATTTCAAAGAAAGTTGCTTATTGCTTACTTGCTTCCTCCCCTTATCCATACAATTGGAGGAGGCTCTCTAGCAACTCTCTCATATCCTCCCCTGGCTATCTCTCACAGATTGTCGGAGGGGGAATGGGGTCGGGGAGCTTATCTCCCCGGGCCTCTGCCGTATCCTCTTCTCCCTGCTTCATCCTACTGCTTGCATTTCTGCAGCTGCAGCTGTTCTGCTTTTCCATCTGCTGTTCCTGCTTGATCTCCACCACCGCCACACTTACCGTCCATCCATTCCTTTCTTCCTTCTTTCCCTCCCTTCACTCCCTCCTTCCCTACTATTCCTACACACACCCTTCCAACCCCCCCTCTTCCCTCTCTCATATCCAACCCCTTGCCTGTACCTGCCGAGAAAGCCTCTTTTAGGGACTAACAATTCCCATACTGTCTAGCTACGACAAACTCCCTTTCGTACCCACTTTGCGGTCGAATTGTCTTAATCTTTCGAGACACGCTCTGGATCCCTCACCCCCCCACCACCGCCGTGCTTTCCTGCTCTTCTAGCAGCTCACCAACACGGCCTCTCAAACGGGCAACGCGGACCACGATTGTCCATTCATTCCTCCTCTCCAGCATTGTAGCATAATTCTGGATCATCACGGAGTGCCATTCAAGACGACGCCGTTCCTCGAGAGCCAGTTTCTCCTTTTCTTAAATTCGCTCTTTGAACCTCCATAACCTTTTCTCTTCACCTCCATTCTTTCCCCTGCCACATCATCCCCCCCGTTCAGCCTCGTCTAGTCGAGAGTTCTTGGCTTCGATCCCCCTCCTCTTCCTCTTCTTCCAAGCTTCGCCACCAGGGATAATCAGCCGAGTCTCCCTATTGCATCACCGATCTTCTGTTCTTTCCCCGTACCACTCCCACACTCTCACACTAGGGTGGACTTTACTTAATATCTGCTGGGGACAATTACCTCGCTACCAAACACCCATACCTTGGCTAGACGAAAAGATAATGGGTCAGCAGCCTTCCAAGAGAACCAGCGAAAAGGGCAGCGCGCCGCCAAGCTCCTCCACGACTTCGCTCAGCGTAGATGGAAACACCCTACCGATAGCAAAGTCAGACACTCAAGGCTCTACTAGATCTATCCGCGAATCGATTCGTAGTAAGATTTCGGCCTCAACGAGCAAGGATAGTCCTTCGGCCTCCCTCGCTACTCTTCCTGGCGCTGGAGACAAGTCTGACGCGGCATCCGTTCGATCCTCCACCAGTGCACGATCACGGCGAGAATCCCGAAGTTCCAACCATAATCTTCCCCCACCTCTAACTCCCTCACTCTCTCGGTCCGTACCAAACTCTGAACCTTCCACCTCAACAAATACCCCTTACGATTCTACCAACTCTCTAGTTCCTCCGCCATCACCGGTCCACGCATCTGTTGGAAAAGGCCACTCTGCCGTGGAAGGTGGCAAGAATAAGGAGGTGGACCATGTCTCTGATGTGCCTGCTGGGTCTGGTTCCATGCAGCCCCCTCACTCGCAAACGCCCAAGGAATCAATTTTGATAAAGCGCCCGGGCGCTCCAAACCCTGTCATTATCGCAAATGGGTCCGCAGAGAGTGGTTCGCCTGGGGCAGACAATATGCAAATGTCCGCACTCAAGTCCATAGACCTCGATGACATGATCATGCGGCTTCTCGATGCTGGATATGCTGGAAAGGTTACAAAGGCTGTCTGCCTCAAGAATGCCGAAATTACGGCCATATGCCACGCAGCTCGCGAAGTCTTCTTATCGCAACCTGCACTGGTGGAGCTAAACCCCCCGGTAAAAATTGTGGGGGATGTGCATGGCCAATACACAGATTTAATTCGCATGTTCGAAATGTGTGGGTTTCCACCGAATGCAAATTACCTGTTTCTGGGTGATTACGTGGACCGAGGCAAACAGAGTCTCGAGACTATTCTTTTGCTTCTGTGTTACAAACTCAAGTTTCCCGAGAATTTTTTCCTACTAAGGGGGAACCATGAGTCTGCCAATGTCACACGAGGTATGTTGTCACATCCCGGTTGAATTATAACATTCATCTTGCAGGGGGGCTACTGACTGCAACCACCCACAGTGTATGGCTTCTATGATGAATGTAAGCGTCGGTGTAACATCAAGATCTGGAAAACCTTTATCGATACTTTTAACTGTCTTCCAATTGCCTCAATTGTTGCGGGTAAGATCTTTTGTGTTCATGGTGGGCTATCTCCGTCCCTTTCGCACATGGACGATATCCGGCAAATTGCACGCCCAACGGACGTTCCTGACTACGGATTGCTCAACGACCTCCTATGGAGTGACCCGGCTGATATGCAGACGGATTGGGAAGAGAATGAGCGAGGGGTTAGTTATTGCTTTGGCAAGAAGGTTATCTTGGAATTTCTGGCGCGTCATGACTTTGATTTAGTATGCCGAGCGCATATGGTTGTGGAGGACGGGTACGAGTTTTTCAACGATAGAACCCTGGTGACAGTCTTTTCGGCGCCGAACGTAAGTTGGATTCTTGGCCGGTATCTAGAGTCGCTAGGGGGCTGACTGAGTGGATTATACAGTATTGTGGAGAATTCGATAACTGGGGGGCTGTGATGTCCGTTTCGGGTGAGCTCTTATGCAGCTTTGAGTTACTCAAGCCTCTAGACTCTGCAGCGTTGAAGCAGCAGATGAAGAAAGGCAGGGGCAAGAGAGCATCGATGATGTACCAGAGTCCGGTGAGTTGAACTCTAGTTTCAGAATTCACTATATTTGATAGGTACTGATTATATTCGCCGGAAAATTGCAGCCTGCAAGCATGGCTGCCCAGAGCTTCTGAGCTTGAGGACCGGGTTCCCCACTCTTGTCACATTTTTTGTTCCGTGGCTGGACTCTGACTGTAGCATGTTACGATTCACCTGAATTTCCGAAACGAGAGAAGAGGTTCTTTACGAATTTACATGATTTTCTGGAGATGCGGGGGACGGTTTATGAGGATGGGTGGGAAAAAGTAAAGCGCGCTAGCAAACCGGTGGAAGTGAATTTTGCGTTTTCATTTTACTCTTCTTTTTCACTTGGCTATTTTTTCTTTTTTTCCTTTTAAGTGATATCGTCGGCGGCGGGCAGAAATAAGGTAACCCTGTTGTGTCAATGCAGGAAAAGACGAAAATACGTACGGTGTGTTTCGAAGATGGCCCAGGTCGGATGCAATGGAGGGACACGAGGGGTTGCCATCTTTTGTTTCTTGCTTTTTTATTCCGTCGTCTGTGTCTTTTCCTTTGTATCTTCTCTTTCGATATTCATATTCACTGATATTCATACTCATATTCTCATCTGGGCTCTGGCTTCTGGTGTTGGTTCCTTTCTTGTCTTGTTGCCATTTCTTAATCTATGGGAGGTTTTTTTTCCTTTGCCCGTTCTTGGTTACACGTGATAAGCTGTTGCTTTCGACTCCAAAGTTTTCTCTATTTCATTGGGGAGATGGATGGGTTGCATTATGTTTGTTTTCTTCCCTCCCTCTTTTCCCGTCCCGCCTCACTTGGCTTATTCGGACGGGTGTTGGAGGGGAGAGGGGGGGGTGAATTGCTTTTTAGTCTGTTTTTCTCTAGTTTGCTTTACTGATTGCAAATGGGGGGTTGTTCTGGATGAATGGATGTATATGTTTTCATTTTTTCATTTTTGTAGGTAACCTAATTAGCTACAGTAACTATCATACGATACGATAAAAATTTGATTTTTTTTCTTTTTCTTCCATGGGGGAGGCGGAAGCCCTTTTGAGGTTGCACTGTGAATGCTTGTTTGACCTGCATCCAATCATGGTGTGTCACTCGGCCGCCTCGGCGATCGACCGAACGGCCCATTGGGGCTGGTGCCGTAATGCGCTTTGGCAGAGGTTTGCCCGGTTATTGGTCTGTTGTTTGAGGGTCTCCGGTAGTAATTTGTTTGGAGTCGCGGCACCGCAGGTGATGGGTCTCGTGAGCGTACTATACCGGAATCGAGTGGCCGGGGTTGTTTTTGTGGAGGGACATATGTGAGTATGCAGCATGGCAGAAGGGCATTGTGGGTTGCCTGCGCCGGATTCCGCGATACGATATGGGGAAGGAAGGAGCCCCGTGGTGTTTTGCTCACGATCGGAGGAGGTGGTGTGGGAGGGTGGGCGTTTATTTATTTATGAGGCTGTTGTATTGTATGATAGTTACAAGGCTGGGTACGGATGGACGGACGGATGGATGGATGGTATAGACTACAGAGGTGGATTTTGGGTGGTGCGGGTACCGGCGATCTGCCGTGCCAACAATTTTCTCATATCTGCGATATTGTGCCCCTTGCGTTTGCTGTTGGATTTTGTAGGGTTTCCTTGGATTTTGTCTCCCTTCCACTCGTTTTTCTCTCTTTCATTGTGGGGCTCATATATTCTTCCGTCCCTCTGTCCAACCATTCGCTCGTTCATTCGGGAGCAGTCCACATCGCTATCGCCGGTTCGTAACCACATATTAATCCGTCACTAAGGCCACGAGAGGATCAGGAAAAAACAAGGTGCCTGCTTTTTTTATTTTTTTAAAAAGCTCATTCACTTTTTGTTTTGCAACACAGAAATACAGTCCCCCTACATGATGTGGCCCATGTCGTTAGCCGCATGTCGGCATCGCATTACCGTACCGGTACCCCGTCTCAGCAGAAGGAAAGAAAACAATAAAGGGAAAAAAGAAAGGCCCCGTTTTTATCGTGTATTTAGAATTTCTGGAACGCCTTTACGCCCTTACCGGTGCGAGGGAGGACGCGGAGGACGTTGAAGCGAACCTTTGATAGCACCTTTGGTCAGCTCTGTAGGGATTGATAATGGGGAAAGGAGGAAGGGATACAGTTTTCGACAAAGGCCTGCATTGACCAACGGTAACCTGATCACCCTCCTCGACACGGAAAGCTGGGGAAACGTGTGCCGAGATGTTCTTGTGGCGCTTCTCGTAACGTTGGTACTTAGGGATATAGTGCAGGTAGTCGCGGCGGATGACGAGGGTTCTGTGCATCTTTGTTGAGATGACAGTTCCAGTGAGGATACGGCCACGGATGGAGACAAGGCCGGTGAAGGGACACTTCTTGTCTGTTTTTTGTCAAAGTGACCAAATCCATTAGCTTTTCTCTTTCCTCCCGCCCCTTTTACATATAACATCCAGGTCTCCAAAATCTCTTCCTTCCATAATTTCCCGTAGCAAGGGGAACAAACCAATATAGGTTCCCTCGATAGCAGTCTTGGGAGTCTTGAAGCCCAATCCAACATCCTTATACCATCTCCTGCCACCCTTTCCCACTCTCCTCTTTGCCGGGCGGGTCTTGCTGGCAAGGAAGATATGCGGCTGCTTCTGGAAAGCACGTTCAGATTGGACTGTCAATTCGGTGGCCATATTGTCGTTGGTTTGTTGTCGATGAGGTGTTGATGGTGGAAGGTGGGAGGGAAGGTCGGGTGTTCGTTATTTTTATTTTTTTCGTCGCTGCCGCTAGGTGGGTTAATTCACTTTTAGTGGCCTCGAGGTTTGATCGTTGCTTCGCTACTGGATTGTGTTTTGTGGGTGACTGGGTAGCGTTGGGAGGGTTTTGCCCTGATTGGATTGATTCGATTAGATTGGTAGATTGATTAGATGGTTTTAGGGTCAAGAGATTTGGCAGGTCCCCTGCACGTCCAGACAACGTCAACGATGGTGGTGGATGGATTGCAACTTTGTTTTGTACAACGGCGGTTATTATCATAATACCACCACGAGATGACTAGCGTAAGTGGGTTCGCCTTTATTTTTTTGGGGGCATTACAGCTAAGCTCTACACAGCACGGTATTTCTAGAAGCGAATACGCTGCCCAGTCCCGAGACGAGCACCGCCGAGGGAAAGAGCTTAAAAAGATCGAGGAATACAACCAACTTGCGGGCACCGTTCAAGAGCAGGTATTTTCCCTCCCCTAGGAAATCGAGGGAAGCTGACCGATAATAGAGGCTAGTAAGAAGGTATACTCTGGATGCGCTCGAGGGAACCACTCGTCTACTGAGGCTTAATCCGGAGTACTACACCATATGGAACTACCGGCGTGAGATTCTTCAACAGACGCTTTTGGCGAAATTCTCATCTCCCGAGGTCACCCCTTCTCCTACTTCAGCTTCCACTCGAACTTATCCCGAGGTTGATGAAGTGGATCAGGATCCGGAGGAAGTTGCAAAGTCTTTGCGTGCAGCCTATGATTCTCAAGTCATTCTCCACTTAAAGGAGGAACTCACCCTCTTACTACCACTGCTCTCCTCATTCCCGAAATGCTACTGGATTTGGAATCACCGTCGGTGGACCCTCCAACGCGCAACGGAAATTCTGCCCTCCGATAAAGCGGGTGTCTTCTGGCAAGAAGAGTTGGGCCTTGTAGGTCTCATGCTGCGCAGGGATGTTAGGAATTTTCATGGGTGGATGTACCGGCGGTTCGTCATTTCTAGCATCGAGTCACCCAGGCGGGAAAATGTTTCTGGCGATGGGGTTGAAAACCCTTCAACGTGTAATACATCGCTTGTAGAACAGGAGTTTGAATATACAACCAAGATGGTTCAAGGGGTTGGCGGCATGAGTAATTATTCGGCATGGCATAATAGAAGTAAACTTATACCAAGATTACTATCTGAGAGGAAGTGCGGAAGACAGGAGAGGATGGATTTTCTAGAAGATGGTCTCTTTTCACCCTTCGCTCTCACTGGAAAAACGCTAATAAACGGTCATAGAACTAGAATTACTAAAGCGCAATATTGCCACAAACCCCCACGATCAGTCGCTTTGGTTCTATCACTATTGGCTAATATACTCCAATACGATCACCCCGGATCGCGGCACACCAGACGCTATCTCGCCTTTTATGTCCCGCGGAACTAAATTGCTCATGCTGGCTGCCGAGATAGATGCTCTTCAGGATCTGCTCGAAGCGCATACAGAGTGCAAATATATTCTCAAAGCTCTAGTCGAGTACGTAGGCCTATTACAACGAGTCAAGAAGGACCCAAAGGACCCAGAGGATGATGATGAGGAAGAAGAAGAATGGACTGAAGATGACGAGAAAAAGAAGAGAGAGGATAGGAGGGCGTGGTTGGCGAGGTTAATTTCGATTGACCCAATGAGGAAAGGAAGGTATCAGGAGATACTAAGGGGTTTGGAAGATTAGCACTGGATTCACTTGCACCATGTGCCGCAGGGTCAGAATTTAAAGAGAGGTAGTGAGTGGTTGGGCGGTGTTCTAGAGTGTTATTAGATAGCCCCGGGAATTACAGATCTTTCTATTTATAAATAGTTCTGGCCGTGAAGTTTCCGGAGACATGATTTATGAGAGGTACTGCAGCCTCGTGAAAACCTATGTTGGGAAGTTTATAGGTAGATCGAGTGACTTTTTATGATGCATGCCCGGACCTTTCTGAGGTTAGATATTACGCCGAGTGGGAGCAGGGGTCTTTTTTTTTACGTGGAAGAAGCTATTTCATCTGCCATAAATGTACTCGAGTATTCTTTAAGTGTGGTCTCGGCACGTTTGAATTTTGAAATGGATGCTGGCGCGAACCAGAACCATCCTCACTGTACGAGTATCGAGCAGTGCCAAGAGATCTTTCAAGATTAGATGGTTCAAAGTATGATATGATAAGTCGCGACGCAGGATGCAACCAAGAAACCGCAGATCATAACAAACCGCCACAACCAAAACATTCGCGACTTTCTTCTTGCTCAAGAATATTTCCACTTTCACTTGAGGCCTTTGCCCCCGTCCACAACACTACCACAAGAAAGGGGCGAGACTTTCACTCACTGAGAAAGAAATCTACTCTACCTTTCTCCTTTATACATAGCTCTGCATAATGTCTTCGGATCAACAACCGCCGCCAAAACCGCGGCGTTCTCGAAAGTCGATTGCTGTGATACCGACTAGCTCTGTTGCTGCGACTCAAGTAGGTAAAGAAAACTCGTCATCGGCAGAATCAGCGGCAGCAAGACCTACTCGTAAATCTCGATCGAAATCATTAGGACCTGGTGGGCTCGATGCGCTAAATGGTGAATCTAATGGTCGGGGGTTGAAGGATGCGAACGGCAATGGGAGGAGAGTATCTTCGGTCTGTAACCACAAGTTCCCCCTATTGTGTATTCTTAACGGGACTGATTGAAAAGCTACTTTTTGTAATTTAGATCGTACCGCAGGCCCAAGTAAAGTCTATTCTGAAGCCTACGTTACCGCTTTCGCCAATCCAGGCGATCCCCGCGCATAGGTCTCGAGGGGGTAATAAGCAATCATCTTCGGTGTCCCAATCGTCACTGCAGTCATCCTCCGCAAGCACTTTACTCAATTTTCAACCGCCACCTTTTCCTTCCAATGCGGTGCCCACCACAGTTCCTGTGCGCACGGAGGAGGAACAGCAGAAACGGGCAGAGATTTTAGCTGCGAGAGCCGCGCGTCGGCAGTCTCTTGGTAACCGCCGTGTCTCTTTTGCACCAGAGGCCACTCTTCATACTTGGGATGTTGTAGAGTATTACCGCGGTGACGATGGGTCATCAACACCCAGCTCTACCGGGGGCAGCAAGGCATCTACGCCTGCCACTGCGTCTACGAACCGAACAGGTGATTTTGGTGGCGTTCAGGCGACACCGACTCCATATGCGGCCCCAGATCCAGGGCTTCCAGAAACCCCCCCGAGTGTACACAATAGAGGAAATAATCTCCCAGCTCCAACACCACCGATGAACTTTAATAATCCTGACGATGACTTTTCTTCCCCTTTCTCATCAGGAACTGAAGGTGCTCAAAGCCCCTTTGCCGGAATGCCCGAAGGGGGGGATAGCAGTGATGATGATAGCTTGGGCGATTTCGGCGATGATACCGCTGGTGGACGGACATTTGTTTCGGCAGCGGGCGACACTACTGCAGGGGATATGAGTGTGGATATGGAAATTGCAGATGATGAGGTTACCGGAGCATTTAAGGCTTTCGGCAAACGCACTGCATGGAAACTGGAAGGGGCTACAGAAACTGACGAGCAGCCAAACTATTCAGAGAAGGATGACGAGACGGAGAATCTTGGTGAGGATATGACTATGGAAACGACTCGACCAGTCGGTGGGCTTTTGCCATCTGTTTCTCAACCTGCGGCTATTCGGTTAGGGTCTGACGGCGATGACGGTGAGATGACCATGGATATGACTAGGCCTGTGGGCGGCCTTCTTGCTTCTCCCGACGAGCCTGCAGCGACTACCAGCGAGGAGGATATGACTGCGGATATGGACATCACGCGCCCCATCGGTGGTATCCTGGGAAATGCCGCAAAGGCCCTGGAGAGGGCTAAGCGCAAGTCTCTTGGACTGCAGCCCCAACCCTTGATCCAATACGATGGTGGAGGCGGGGAGGGTGAGGATATGGACATAGACATGACGCGACCGGTTGATGACACACTTTCTAGTGGCCCTTCCAAGGAAACATCCACTTTCGAAGCCGAAGACCAGGACGTGGATATGGATATTACTCGACTTGTCGGCGGTATACTTTCAAACACTGTGGTCAACAGATCACCTGAATTTGTAGATGAAGACCAGACTGTGGATATGGATGTCACTCGGCCAATTGGTGGGATCTTGTCCAAGGCTTCTGCACAAGCACCGCCAACTGTCGATATGGGGGACCAGACGATGGATATTACTCGACCGTTGGGCGGTATCATATCTGCCCCCCAACCACGTGCCCTCTCCCCAACCTCATCCGACGTTGAAGAGAATGAGGAGATGACTATGGAGTTTACGAATGTCCTCGGAGGCATTATTGGGACCAACAAGTCTAACAGCATCGATGAGAATGCGGAACCGCGGAGGGGAGGTCTCTTAAGTGGAGATGAATGGAATAAGGATCAGGAGCGACTCATCAGCCTTGCAGAAGAAGGCGAAGGGGAGTTAGCTATGGACATGACCGTTGCGATTGGCGGAATCTTGCCTTCCGCTGCAGAGGTGAACGAGCAGGTGGCAAAGGAGTCTGCTTCGCTTTATCCTAAACTTCCGGCTCTGCAAGGGACTCAAAATGCAGATGACATTCGGGAGGGGGATGGGGATCTCAACATGGAGGGTGTTACTACGGATATCACTAATACTATCGAAAGTGCTATGCTGGGGTCTGGGCCTTCGTCAGCCTCCGAGAGCAAGCCGAGTACGCCTCGATCAACGGCAAAGGAAGCAGTACCCGCGCCCGTTGTACCATCGATTGTTGGGCTACGGGGAGAGGTGGAGAGTGCTATGGATCAGGGAAGCCCGACCCCAGCAAAAAGGAGAACTAGTAAGAGGTTGAGTGCTGTATCTGCTACGGGAAGTGAGAAGAGAATCACTAGAAGGACTAGCGCTGCCACTCGCAAGTCCATGGAGAGCGCGCATTCCCAGTCTCCGCTCCCTGCCCCTGCGCCAGTTGTCACACAACCAGGAACTCCACAACAGAAACAGGAAACTGCCAAAGCCGCTCCTCGAGTCACCCCGAGGTCTACTCCCGTTATAAAGGTTGCCCCAACTGCAAAAGCTCCTTCAGTTACAAGGTCTACTCCTGTTAAAGAGCCCACACTACTCACAACGGAAAAGCGCAAGGAAGACTTTATCTTTGCAACTCCTCAGAAGAAGCTATCAACTCCTCAGCCATGTACACCTCCTGAGCAGCTCACTCCAGCAGTCCCGGCAACCAAGCCAAAGACCCCGAGTAAGAAGGCCCTGATAATTGAAACCCCGCTGCGTGCGGGTGGTGTTAGTGAGGGTTACTCGATGAGTGCTAAAAGGAGAATCGGCTTCCCAACTTCACCTTCGCCGATGAAACAGAAAACTCCAGCTGGGCGTGCTACACCAATGGCATTCGGCTCCCCCATGGTTACTAAAGGAGTGGGTATCGACAAGCCTGGCTTGGGATCTCCGCGTATTGCAGCAAAACTTTCTGGGCGAAGGTCTATTGGAGAGGAGATGCCCTCGTTCTCTCCGATTACTGTGCCACGGGATTTGATCAGAGCTTCTAGGGAAGACGATTTAGCCGATGCGGAGGAGGAGCGTAGAGAGAAAGAGAAGGAGGCGGAGAGAAGGAAGAGTCTTGACCTGAGAAGCAGGATCGACATGTTGACACCAAGGAAGGCCTCTCGTAAGAGTCTGGCTTACGGTGCACTGTTGGCAGGCGCGGGCAAAAGGGAGAGGAGTGAGGAGGCATCGGCAGTGCTGGGAGGTGGAAAACGAAGGAAGAGTATGGATGGGCCTATTGCCCTTGGTGATAACTATGGCTCTTCAACTCCACAGGCAAAGACTCCGAGGACTGAACGCTTTACCTTGCTTACTCCCGGCTCTGGCCGAAGGCAGACTCCAAGAAAGCGGGCAGTGGTTATTGCTCCGGAAACCCCGGTTATCGTCGAGCCTGCTAACCCTACACCCGCCCAATCGAACGAGCAGTCTCTAGAGGAAGAGATGCCAGATCAGGCATTTGAAGAAGAGGAAGAACCAAGGATCAGTCTTCAAGAGTTCCTAAACATGACTAGTATCACTTTCCTCGACGGCCTTACTACAACCAAGCGTCGTCAAACCGGATTCCCTGGCCTTAAAAAGGGTCGGCGAAGCATGGATGATGAGGCCGAAGCTAGTCTAGCAGACTGCGTTATCGCTGGTGCTTGCACCGTCCCCATGCTCGACCTCTTTCAACATTCTTGCCGTGAGCTAAAAAAGTACATCCGCGAAGGGCGTGAGGTCGTCAGGACAATCGAAGACGACACGTTGGAGGAAAACCCCCTGCTCTTCCGAGAATACATGGAGGCTCCACCTGACGTGAAGCTTATCATGGATACCCAATTCAAGAACGTCAAAACTCATGCGCGATTCCTGGCGAAGGGGATCTGGTACGAGTGGCGGATGAAGCTCCTCGAGGGCGTTCGTGCAGCACTAGAGGATAATCTTAAGGGTCTTAAAGATGACGAAACACTGCTCTCAGAAGCCCTCGCCGCCGGCCAGAAACTCCTCCCAGAAATAATCTCCCGCTTCGAGGCTGCGAAGTCGAAACTGGAGTCTATGCGCGAGATGGAGCGCAGAATAGAAGCAGACGATAAAGCACAGCTTGCAATCGCCAGGGAGAGCCTCCAATCCGTTCAATCTAGGATCGAGCAAGCAAAGGCCGAACTTGCCCAGCGAAAGAAGGACCTTGGAAAGCTCGATGCTCAGCTTTCAGAGCGCGAACTCCGCAAGCAAACGCTCCAATCCTGCATCGAGGAAGCTGAGCGTGTGAAAGAGATGAACAGGGGCTGGTCAGAGGAGGAGGTCAGCACCTGGAAGTCAAAAGTCACTGCGTTGGAGCAAAAACACGGATGGAGTATAATATCGGTGGTAGATGGGACAATGGAATTACTCTTCTTGAAGCAGCTTCGCATACTCTGGGATTCGCGCGCTCGCGTAGTTACAGAGGTGAAGTATGTCCTACCGGCCATTTCTAAGCCTTCGGATCCGATCCCACTTGGCGATGTAGAGACTACGTTTTTTATTGCGGCGCTGGAAAAGAGATTGTCTGGGGCGGGGAATTTAAGGGCAGCTGTGAGGATTGCAGATGAGTACTGGAGGAACGCGCTCACTGTTACGGAGCGAATCAGACAGGTCCGCCGGTTGTACCCCACAGATGTTACCCCTGCCGAAGACCATGGCGAGGGACTAGTAGTCAAAGTCAGTGTTCTCATTCCCGAAATACGCTCGAAGATCCGGGTTGTGTTATCACTGGACGGTGATCTTGAAGTCTCCGGCGGGGCAAAAGTTGTTTATGGGGGCGTGAATGAGGGTGCCGTGAGTGAGTTTGTGAAGAGTGGAGTCAAGACTGGCACTTGGAGGGGGGTTGTCGAGGAGGTTGTCGGGAGGTGCCTTGATGGGAGGAGGAAGGGGGGTGTGGGAGTTCCTACTAAGCAGTAGAGCACGCAAAGGGGTTTTTCTTAAAATGTTGGGTTGGGCTTAATGAGGTGTTTTATTCTTGCGATCATGGGTGTTTGGTTTCGCGTTTTTTCGTATTCATTATTACCGGTTCAGCATTAAGATGTTTCCCCTTTCTTTTTACTCGTTTCACTTCTATGTATGATACTTTTGTCGTTCTGTTGGTGTTCTTTGCCATTGTTTTCCAGAACTTGGTTTATATGTCGAAATATTCGAGTGATTGTGTGTGATCATCATTGTTCGATTAACTCTTGGGTTAAAAAAAGATTGTAGGCTATCTACCTGGATACATGTTTGTAATCGTGGACTTTGTGCTTCATCGTATGTTGCTCTATGTAACCTTCTCCCACTATATACACGCTAGGGGAAGAAATGCCTCCTCTGCTAGTACCAGAATCTACCGAGCGAGAGAAAACTAACTACACAGAACAACATTAATTGTCATGGGACCATTCCATATCCTCTGCCCGCTGCGGAGTTCATGTTGAGTTGTAGCGCTGGAGTATCCCGACCATCGATGGCACCCCTGGAACCACCACTGCCGGTATTTCCACCGCTGTTCCGGTCAGAGCCTCCAGAGCTTCCCGAACCACCCGAACCACTCGAACTGCCCGTGCCACTAGAACCGGTATTGCTGGTACCGCCTGTGTTGCCGCCGGAGCTCCTGCCCCCGCGGGTACCCCCGCTTGTGTTGCCGTTCCCAGAATTACTATTTCCAGAACCGGAACCTCTCCCCGCTTCATCGGGAGCGACGATATCGATGTCCATGCAGGAAGAATACCACTATCGAGTGGTGGTGGGTTAAAAGCGGGTCTAATCAGCAAACTGGGGGGGGGAAGGAGGGGTTGCGAACTTCAACATGCTTTGTATCCTTTGGCCCAAAATGGCCCGAGAAATCCCACACCCAGTAAACGGAGTAGGTACTCCCAATCTCCAGATCGCCCGGCAAGGTGAAGCGATCCACGCAGCTCTTGATCTGCCCTCCCGGCCCGATTCCCCGCTCCTTACTGATCGCCGTGTTTCCTGGCTCCGCGCACTCCCCGTCGTCGTATGTGCCCCTCGCGAGAAATCTTCCATCGCCTTTGCCACCCCTGCCATCGCTGGTCCAGTCGAGGGCGTTCTGCAAAGTATGGCTGCTCGAGGGCTTACTGGTTCCGTACCAGTACGTGTAGCCGCTGAAGGCGTCAGGTGCCGAGGGTAGCGAGACATGGCCGTTTTCAGTGTGGCGGGCGAGGATGTGAGCTCCCGGCGAGGCTCGGAGGCGAGGGAATCCGGGGAGGGGAGTTGCGGGTTTTGCTTGAGAGTCTGGTTTGCAAACGGGTGAGGATCGCTGCGTCGGCTGATAGCTGTTGTGCACGTCGACCTGGTTGTTGCGACCAGCTGTGTTTTTTGTGGAGGGCCAATTGAGTTTAGAGGGAGAGGAAGTGAGAGAAAGGGTGGAGAGAGAGAGAGAGAAATACCATAACCACGGATGTAACCTAGGACCCCCACTCCCTCGACCTGGATGTCGTCAATCTGGCATGTATGAGTTAACTGGCGATAGTGATATATGGGGGTGTATTAGCCTACCCATGAATGGGATTGGACTTTTTCGATGCACAAGAGTACCAGAGAAAGTATAGCGAAGAAATCGAAATAGCACGACCTCATGATAGCAAAATCCTACCTGCGAAATTTGCTTTCCGAGCGAGCGCCTGCCAGCAGTCTACAGAGCGTCAAAAGCAGTGTTCTCCCTAGCGAATTTTATATAGACCTGTCCCAATCTACTCCACACTAGAGCCTAATAACAGCCAATGCTGAGCCGCTTTGTGTTGGGCTTGCGACGTAATCGTATATACTCCCTGCTATGATACCATCTCCATATGCTCAAATGTTTGATCTAGTCATTGGATATCTCCCTCTCCATGGTAGTAGCGATCGGATTGGACAGGGTTAGGGCTTGCTGAACTGTTGTTCCTGCAGGGCAGGATGCAGGAACAACGAATAAGCGACCGAAACACAACATGAGTGGGTGGAAAAGCAATCCTCTGTTTCAAGGGATCTGCTGCGCCTCTCCCAACTCGTTGATCGGTTTGGGGCTCGCGGGGTAGTTTATCGAATGCGCGACTCCACCGTGAAACCAACTTGACGAGTGATGCTTTATGAAGCCCTTTTTTCCCTACGCGTTCGAATAAGTATGGAGGCTGGAGATAATTGGAAACGAGATGGAAAATGGAATGGCTGCAGTGCTGGTGCCTCACCTGGAGCTTGGATGGACATATGTCAAGCATGTTTGGTATGATATATATTTCTGTTGCGTCTCCCTAGAATCGACTCCTGGGGCTAGGGTTGAGAGCCACGTGGCATACTTGGTGTTGGGCCGGGGGGGCCGTGGTTCCCCAACTTCGAGTTGAATTATCGGACTTTGGGTCTCCTCGATTGCCCGGGCTCTGGTCAGTCGAAGTTTGGATCCTGTGACTAGTGAATCAGCGGAGCACCTCTGATCACTCGAGATGGAGATGACTAATCACGTCTCTCACTGGTGGGCGCGAGGTATTGGCCCTAGGCTCAAATGTTGGTATTGTAGTTGTAGGGTCTCCATCGGAGAAGAGCGCTGGGCTCCTGATATAGGAGCCGAGTTTTTGCGGGCTGGGGCTCCAAACGCCCAGTGGTACTGTGGTCGTGACCATGGCGAGGTAAATTCTGAAAGAAATTTGAGGTGTAAAGGTTATAGCAAGGATGGAATAGCCATGGGGTGGTCGGTGGATCGAAGGTTTATGTAGCTCTTGGGGAAGGGAGCTGAAGCGATGTTATATATAAGAAAGGGAGAGCAGTTTTGAAACGGCTTTGCACGCCTACTACGTGTTTCCACCAATTGATTCAACATAATTGGGCATCAAGTAACTTGTACTCTGATCTCTCTTTCCCTTCTGAATGTGAACCCCCATCCCTCCCGCATTTACTACATCTCATGCCTCATACTTTTGTCTACTGCCCAACAAGTCTTCCTCTGCACTCCCCGAAACCGAGCTTCATATCCCCGCACCATCCTTCAAACACCACTTCATCCCCATCGAGCAAGTATTTTAGTTCTGTTTGCCCACTACCATCTTCGGCTTGGAGCATCACAGACTTTGTACCGCCCTCTGTTGCTTCATAGAGACACCCTAGCTCTAGCTTCTTTCCGTCCGCATCTACAGCCTATTATACATGTCAGGACTAGGGTCGTGGGTTAAGTAGGGGGAAAATGGGGGGGGGGGTCACATCTCCGGATATAGTGCCAGTTCCCATCAAGTCGCCTGTGTTCAAGCCACATCCGGCAGAAGCATGATGTGCGAGTTGCTGATACGGTGTCCAATAGAGATACCTCAAGTTACTCTGCGAGATCTTGAACCGCTTTCCGGCACCTGCCAAACCTTAACAGCGTTCACACTCGAGGAATAATTGGGATCTCACGTTCTAGATAAACAAACAACTTGATGTCCAGCGCAGCCTTTGCCTTATCACCGTACGAAAGATGCGGGAAGCACGGAGGATCCTGAATGGTTTTAACAGGTACACTGAACTCTTCCAGGGCATCCATCGTGACAATCCATGGCGATATGGTCGTCGCAGATCCCTTACCATGGAACGGCCCTAATGGTTTCATCTCGAACATTTGTATGTCACGCGAGCTCCAGTCATTCAGGAGTACGAATCCGAATATGTGTTGCTTGGCCTCGTTGACATTCATGGTTTCTCCGTGGGGGATAGGTTTGGAAACAAAGTATCCCATCTCGAGCTCAAAGTCCATCATTTGAGTGGGGCCATAGACGGCCTCTTCGGTTCCTGTCTTGTAGTAGACACCCGATGGCCGTTTGAAAGTGCTAGGCGAGGGAAGTATACTCGAGACACGGGAATTGTATACGGATGGAGCATAGAACCAATTTTTAGGAATTTGGGGCATTGAGAGGTGTGCAGAACACTTTCTTGCGTGTTAGGGATCTGACGGTAGATAATAGATAGGAGGTGCAAACATTTTGGCAATGCTCTAATGAGCAGTAAAAGTCGGAGTAGTCTCCAATATGCATTGGAAGGTGCATTTTTGCCTTGGGGGTTTCGACAAAGTAGGATTCCTTCACGTGATTGCCTTGGACATCTTCTCTAATGCGTTGCCTTACAGCGCTCCTGGTTGCGGCGGGTAATTGTGCGAATGCGTTGAGGGTTGGCTGATGATTGTGAGTGGTTAGCTGATACTTTAGACTAACCTACTTGATGATGGACTAACCTGAGCGAAGGTTTCTGGGATAAATCCCTCGATGTCTTTAGCTCCTCCGCCGGCAGCGTATTTCTTCAAATCGAGTACTTTCTCCCCGATCCGTGTGGCACAGCGAGGCTCGGGCTCTTCTTCCGTAGAGAAAACTCCAAAGGGGATGTTAAATTGTGTGAAGGGAGTTTGCGCCATGTTTTCAGAATTGTTGATAGAAGTGGAATTGGGGAAAGATCCGGTAGTGACAGGAGATGGGGAAGCAATAAGAAGAGAATTTGGTGATCCGGCTGATTGGGCGATTGATGGATTAACTGGTGCGGAGCTATGCCATGGTTCTGGGACGGACCGGGGTACTGAATATCCCTATTTGGAAGCAGAAAACATGTACAGTACTACCGAAGCGGTTCGTCGGTTAGTTACTTGGATACGGTGTAAGGCCACAAGGAACCGTCTGGCATGTGGGACCCGGGTAATGCGCTTATATCATAAGGTCGATCGCAGCCTCGAGCAATCTGCCTACCCCTCTCCCACCTACGAGCCTTCAAGAAATAATCAACTTTATCGAAGCCCAATTCTTTCTAGAATAAATCAAACCATCCTTAAGGTATGGCAAATCTACAGATTTCTCCGGCGGACTAGCGAACTAACAAAAGAAACTGCTGAGAGAAAGACAAAGAATGTCTGCACCAGCCTCCACCCCAATTGAAGGCCAGCTCTCCACCGGCCTCCCAGAAACCTTTTCCCACATTACCGCCCACGATCCGGTCACCAAACAAGCCGTCTTCCACTCCTCCCGCCCAGCAGCCTGGAAAGCTTATGATGGCAACCAGATGGCCTTCAACGTAGTCTACACGACTTCGACATTCCCTGCTGACTTAAACAACAACGCTGACATTGAAGCGCATGACAAGATTATGGAGGAGCGCAAACTCGGGTTGGTAAACCATGGGGGTACAGTCTTGCGGATGGTGGATTTTGCTCCTGGGTACGAGTGTATCATGCACAGAACAGAATCTTTAGATTATGGGATTGTGCTAGAGGGGAAGTTGGAGGCGCTGCTGGATTCCGGTGAGAAGAGGGTTATTAGTAGGGGCGATGTGGTGGTACAGAGAGGAACTCTACACGCTTGGAAGAACGCTAGTGAGACTGAGTGGGCGCGGATGATTTATGTGTTGCAGGAATGTAAGGAAGTGGTTGTTGGTGGGGAGGTGTTTGGGGAGAACTTGGGGAAGGGGGTGGAGGGGCTGCCGAGCAGCCGTTAGGTTAGGACAGTTAGTGATTGGTGGATGGGTAACTGGATGTGTTTATCAGCCGATTTTTATTTTCCCAGTTAGGACGTTAAATTAGTTGTCCCGAATTCTCCTATGGATGTTCCATCTAAAAACTGAATTTTTATTTTATTAGGCCTGGTGAATTGATTTAGATACAAGCCTAGGGCCTAACGGTTCTATAGAACCGCTAGGTTATGATATGAAAACCCAAAGTAAAGGCGTCCCAGCTCTGTCCAATGCGTTCCAATCCTACAATCCCGCTGACCTGGAACCAACCCCACAATCCTGCCCCAAAATAGGATAGACAGACTCGAAAGGAGAACACCATCAGCAGACACTAAATCATGGGTGCGACCTCTACCGAAGGAGCTTGAAGGGCCTAAGAGGCCAAAAGGACCGATTGAGCCCGAAGTGTCGAAGACGCCCTTTCCATAGGCTTACGAAGCTCCAAATTCGGTCTTGCGAGGAGGGTCGTGAGAATTGGTCTGGTGTGGTGTTTTACTCGAAATCGCCTTCTTATTTAGGGAAAGGAGGAGTCGGAGAATCGAGGAGGCAGACCTTACATCCGGGGTTGGAACAAATCCCGATAATTATAATATAGCAACGGATGCTACAAAAGAGTTATTTTACCTCCGAGTGCCCCATCATGCATTAGCCAAGGGAGGCATAATTAAATTAAATTTGCCGAGCGGCAGTCTATGACCACGGTCCATCCTCCGAAAAAACCTCTCTAACTAGCCCCTTCTTATTAACCTTCCCCATCTGATTTCTTGGGATAGCCTCCAAAATCTTGATTTCTCTTGGGACTTTATACTCCGCAACCCGCTTTTTCATCTCAACCCTCATCTTCACTAGGTCAAATTCTTCGTTTTTACCCTGTGGCGTGAGCACAAGTACCGCCGCGACTCTCTGGCCCCAATTTCCGTCTTCGAGACCTACTACTGCTGTCTCAGCCACCTGGGGTAGCTCGAGTAATTCCCGTTCGACTTCTAGAGCGGATATTTTCTCGCCGCCGGATTTAATTACTATTTCCAATATCAGTTTGCGACCCCGTATGGGGGTTGGTATGATTGGGGGAGCTTACTATCAACGCTTGCCCTCCCTTTAATGTAGTACGCTCCCCTTTCATCGCGCACCGCTACATCTCCGGTTTTGAACCACCCGTCCTCTGTAAACTCCTTTTTTGTCTCCTCTTCCTTCTGCCAGTACTCGCGGAAGACGTTATTACCGCGGATTTGTATCTCCCCTTCCTGCCCAACTTCCGTGATTTCTAGGCCATCGCTCACAAGACGTGCTTCGACGCCTGGCAATGGCCATCCAACGGAATTCGCCATTCGGTCGGCCAGTGGCAAACGTTGGGAGAGTGCCATGCCAATCTCAGTCATCCCATACCGCTCCAATAGATTCCCACCTAGAGACTCCCACCTCTGTTTTATGCTTGCCGGCAGTGCTGCAGAACCCGATATCGCTAACCGCAAATTCGACACATTCTTCTTTCCTGCAGAGCGCGCAGGTTCCGGTAGCGTCTCGTATGAGTCCATGAGCCGGGAGTATATTGTTGGTACTGCCATGAACAGACTTATCGGTTTCCTTGAGGTATCGATAAAGCGGGACCAGACATTTTGCGCATTGAAGGGGAATAGGTATTCTATTGCCCCGCCGGCAAAGAGCGGGGCGAGGGTTGCATTTACAATTCCGTGAATGTGGTGGAGGGGGAGGACGTGTAGGAGGTGGTCGTCTTTGTCCATCTCCCAGGCTGTGACTAGAGTTGTTGCTTGAGTTGTTAGATTTTTGTGGGTTGAGACTACGCCTTTGGGGGCGGCGGTCGTGCCGGAGGTGTAGACCATTAAGGCACCTCGGAGGGGGTCTAGTGCTGGGGAGAGATCCACCGGTAGCGAAACGTCGTGTGGCTTGTTAGGGGGGTGCTCGGGGAAACTGAGGATTGGTGGAGAACTGGAGGTTGGGGGGAATACTTGGTGAGCTTTGGAATTGGGGGTTGTTAGGATGAATGTAGGGGCGGAGTTTTCAGCAACATAATGAAGCTCTTTGGGTGGGTGGCTGGGGTGCAGAGGAACTGCTATCCCACCCGCTGCGAATATGCCCAATAATGAAACTATAGGGTACTTAGTTAGCACTCGGAGGTACCGTGACTTTTTAGCAGGTTTTTGGTGTTAGCACACCTACATAGTTGTACCCATTCTCCACTAAAAATGCGATTCGCTGTTCCTGCAAATCGTCAACTTTAGCCTTCTTCAGTAGTTTACTTCTAAGCTTTGCTGTATCTGATAATAGACTGCCATATGTAAATTTGTCTCCGGACCCGGAGTGAACAATTGCAGTGCTCTTTGGATTGTGCGAGGCGAGAGCTTCAAAGATTGGTAGCCGAGGTAACGTCTCAGTGGTGATAGTTCTTCTAGCCATTTTGTGAGATCCGCGGGCCCTTGCGAAAAGAAAAGAGGTTGGGCATCGCAGAGCCAGCATCATGGCCTTATATCATTTTCTCTGAACCCTGAATAGAAATAATGGAGGAAGGTGAATAGAAGGATAGAGGTGACAATCACCGAAGGCGTTTCGGGTATTCCTAGCAGGGATGGAAGGGTCCACACACACTAGAGATAACGCCGATCCCGCCAAGACCTGAGGCTCAAGCGGGGTCACTGGGTTAAACATTTCGATGGGCAGCTTTTTCTTCTGCATTCAATTACCATTCCCACTCGCGCGACCGCTGAAATAACAAATGATCAGGTTTGTCAGGGGCTTCGCAAAGATGACCAGCTCTACTCCTATTGAGGACACAATACGCCAAAAGGTAGCATTTAACCTTGAATTTTTCCTAAAGTTTTTGGGAATGAAGGATGAGTACTGATTTTGGGGAGTGCAGCTTACCTTTGCTCTCTCGCCGATAACTCTACAAATTTACAATGACTCCGACAAGCATGCTCACCATAAAGCCATGGAAGGTGTCGCCTCGAAGGAGACCCACTTTCGGTAATTGCTCTCTTTTATGAACTGTTACCTGCTAACTCATTTGTAGCCTTATCATCACCTCCGCCGAGTTTACAGGAAAACCTCAGCTTGCCCGTCACAGGATGGTTAATTCTTTGCTCAAGGAAGAGTTGGAGCGTGAGGGTGGGATTCATGCGTTACAGTTGAGAACTTTGAACCCGGAGGAGGAAGAGAAGCTGGATAAGAAGGTGGAAGGGGGTGTGGTGGGGTGATTTGGGCGGGGTGATGATTACCTAAGCCATAATATCATATTTCTCTTGTTTGCAATTAGTGTCGTGGCCCACGCAGGATCCACAGTACTGTGGACTAGCAGGCTTTATGGGCAGACACTACATTGTGTATCTCAGCGATTGGCTCACGCAATAGCTTTAAGAGGAGTTAGGGGAATATGAAAATTGTGGCTCAAATGGTTGGGTGCTATTGCTTGTGAGAAGGCTTGTTCGGGATGTTGTGGGTATGGAGAGTGGCCGACACAATAGGTTTAGTGATTCTATACGAGTGCTCTGGGGGGGCTGATGAGTTCAAGGTTGTTATTAGTTATTCCCTTTTGGGGCCTAAATGTTTGCCTGATGTGAAGATGGAGTTTCAAGATCAAGACCCTCGCGCACCGAGCTTCCCAGATGTTTCCACCATTTACAACATGAGAGATTAAGTGCTGTCTACTGCGCAAGCTACCTTAAGGATTATCAAGGTGTTTCCGAAGCTTTGGAGATTTGCTCGATCTTAGGGCCTCAAGATATTTCTATTTTCTACTTTTTTATTTCTCTATTTCTCTAGTCCTACTGCACTAGAAAAAAACCAGTCAGACACCCTAGGCATACTCCTTTGTGAGAGTTATAAAATACGCATTGGGGAGCCTGGCTTTATCAAATCTTCGGTATCTTACATTTTCTAGCGTGACAAAAAACCCTATATATTGGGCAATGATGACATGTGCAGGTAAAGCCGATTGGGGCCGTTTAGTAACCATACAGAGGCTAAAACACCAAAATTGATGGGTTTCGAGCTATCATAACCCAACCATCATTGTAGAAACAGCATGGAAAAAATTTAAAAGGTAATTTTCCATAATAGCACTTTCATGAAAAAATATAGGATTTTTCCCTTCAATCATCCTAGTGTAATAAGGAGTGGAATGTCCCTTCCATCAAGGTATGATACCTGCCAAGATCAGGGTTTTTGTACGAGAAAGATACACTGCAACACACCTTACCCAGTTCATATGACCACAGCACTCTACAGACTCAAGATCGAAAAACTAAAATAAATATATATTATGCTTTGGACATGCTATATTTCTTCAAAAATTTTCAAAGTTGTGTTTGAAGATGTTTGTGAAAATATACTAGCTTGAACTGGTTTTGCTGAATAATGCTTAGGTATATTAGAGGTTTCCTAAGGAGTGAAAACAAAAAGTACTTGAAGCCTTTATTGGGGTTACTCTCTTTAATTCATACATTGCCCGGGAAAGCAACAATCACTTACTACGATATATGATCCCTCTGGTTCCTCTTTTTAGAGATTAAATGGATAAGTTAGATTCAACCCACCCCTGCGGATACTGGAACATAAACTAAATGTGCTTTCTCACTCTCTATAGATAGCTACAAACTCTGGGTTATAGAGGGAGCCTACCTACTTGTAACAGTGATCACAACTACTATATCTACCGTATTAACTTGAATAAGAGAACGGTGTGCTATGTCGTTGGAGTTGCCCCCTCTGGTAAGGTCTGCTAGTTTTTGTCTTTTCATGTCTCTTATTTTGCTGTGTTTTTCGTCCCTTTTCTAAGGTAGGGAATTCTTGACTACATAGCACACCGTTCTCTTATTCAAGTTAATACCGGTACGGTAGTCCGTCCCGCTTTGGGTACAGCTACTCTAGTAGGCTCAGGCTGGCCTACTCGTACTGTACCGTACCGTACTTGAGCGCTGTCGCCAGATAATCCTAGTGGAAGCTTAGTCAGCAAAGCTCAGCGAGAATAGTAGACTTTTCCTCGACCCGGAGAACGGACTAGTTAGATCGCCAACTCACATTCACACACACTCATACGAACGTGACGCCGCTTGGTCTAGCAAGCTTTCTCCTCGCTCCCTTCCCAAGTCTACCAAACCTTCAATGCCACCAAGGGCAAACACACTGATCCTGCTGCAGTCGGCGCTGCCGCTTCAATCCGCAGGAAGGTAGCTGCTCTTGGGATTCCAGCTGATTACTCTTTCAAGAACTGGGGTCCCGATGAGGGACCCGTTACACCTTTGGGGGATCTGTCTTTGACGCCAGCTCTTTGGGCCAATGGATATTTAATTGGACCAAGTGCCACCATGGAAGGTCGCATGCCACCAAGACTGCAAGTGGACTTCGGGGGTTGTTGATTGAGTTGAGCTCCGAGTTGAAGAGGTCGAGAGAGTTTTATCCTTAGATAAAAGCGAAGGAGAATCGAGAGATTTTAGATGATTTTATGGAGAGTGGAGAGAGAGGCTTTGGTCTAAGTTGAAGGATCTCCTCAAAGCTTGCGAGGAGTTCATGTGGGGGGGAGCTCGCGGAGTTACCTTGCAACGCCCAGAGGAAGGCAGAACGGTTTAGATGGATGGGAAGCCGGGGGCTGGGTTTGTCGATGCTGTGTTTAACAACGTAAAGGAGTGGGATCGTACTGAGAGGTTGACAAGGGGTGCGGCCATATGGTGTCAACGTTTTGAGGTCAATTGCGAGGATATCCTCCGTCTTCCAGATGCTTAAGATGTGGATGACGATACAAAACAATCTAAAATAAGGTTTTGGCGGGCGTTCTTTTAATCGTTCTCTTATTGGGAATGTCAGCGGAGTATGAAAGTATTTGCCGGGCAGTTTGAACTCCTTTTAGATTGGGGAGTTTTTCCTTTTTCCTTTCATTTCTTTTTACCTGTCGTTCTTGTGCACTGTCGAAAGTTGAGCGGAGACACCTCCATGTGACATTTCAAGTTTTGATTGGGGGAGTAGAGGAGCTCTGGTGTCCAGAACAGCTCCGTTATTATATTTTACCATCCATTGTGGGGTCCCTGCAGGAGGCTCCTCATGAATAACTCCCACATCCTTCCACGCAGCTCTCTGCTCAAAAAATACCCATAGTATTAACTATATAAGGGCTGGACAAGTTATAAAGGTTCCTTCCTTTCTACCATTCGAACTTGCTAGGCAAATTTCGAAAACCCATCGAAAAGTCATCACACAAGCTACCACTACCACTACTGCTCCTGTCATTACCACTACCACAGCTGCCACCACCCTCGTCATTACCGCTGCCTGTACTGTCACAGTCTCTCAGCCACTGCCACCACCACCACCGGCGCCGCCGCCAAAATTCTGGCTCTTTCGGAGGAATGTGTGAACTCACCGCTCATAACTACACTCTTTGCAACCACAAACTCTGGAGCACGAAGCAGGGCTGCTCTCAGGCTATCGAAGACCCAACGCTACCGTATCCTGGTTGCCGGAGCTTCCGAATTACTGCTCGCACGTCCAGTGAGCCACCACCAGAGGCCGTTGTCGAGACTCGATACTACCATAGGGAAACGTGTCAGCTGTTGGGCTGCAGGTATACCGTTAGGCCTGAGATGGTTATCAGCCAATGGTGATTGTGAGCCTTTCGTCATATTTGGTGATGGGGGGGAGAGCTTGGTGGTTGCTGGGCTGAGCTTTAGATTAGAGATTGTGGGAGGACCTGGTGAGCTGGAGGATTAGGGGATGGATGAGATTTCGCTTCTGTTAGCTTTGTATTTTTCAAATTTAGGGCTTGTTGGGTAGGCATAATGAATCTAAATTACGATATTTTTTGAAAGCAGGATATTTCTATATACCCGAAACTGGCCAACCCCAAAGAAAGGTTTAATAGGATAGTTACATAGTAGGTGCTCTTGTACTAACCCTCTCTAAATAGTAAAGGAGCATTAGGCCCATAGATTGAGGAGCAATGAAAATAGTGATGCTGCGAATTATTGCAGACTCACTAGGCTTAATATCTCGCAACCCCACAATTTTCCTTAATTCACAGCCTGTAAGCTCCTCACTAAAGTTACTGCTTCCTTTATACAGAATTAGTGGAGGAGCATCTGCTATCCGACCCTTGGATTAACCTTTCCCTTGGAGTCTGCCTGCTTTGTGCGTCGGGAATGTGCTGTTCCCTAGGAGTGTCGACATTAATTTTTGTTGTGCCTGGGAGTATGGCTTGGTTTTTTTTGTTTCCTTTTTGTTTTTCAGATCCCTGCTCATTCGGGCTGCAATGCCTAACTTTGTTGTCTGAGAACAGGGACTCTCCTGCACTTCACGGCATCCACAGGCACATGGTGCGTGCGGGTCATACTACAGTGGTACTGGGACCAGCCAAACTTCCTTCCTTTCTTCTCGCAGGGGTCAGATATGCGCGGTTTCCCGTTGTATCGAAGCGTTCCGATCACTATCTATGGACTTTGCAATAAAGTTGTCGCATACAATAACTCAAATCCTAACGATCTGGTTGGTCCAGAACCCCCCTTTGCCTTACATTTAAATTTAGTGTTTTTTTCCGCAAAGTCTCGATCAGTTGGATGGAGTAGGGTGCAATGAAGCACTAAGACACAGTACGCCTTTTGACACTCGAGTACATAAGATACGGGAATACCAGAAAACCTCTTGAAGTCAACTAATGTCTCTTTCACTGTACATTCATCTCTTTTTAGAATCTATCAAAGGATTTTTATGTGTGATGATATCGGGTATTATTATTCGCTCTATTCAGATATACTCGAGTAGTCGCTACTGGGCTTGCGCTGCCTGGGACTTGGATTTGGGGGCAACGGGGTTTGGGGGCAACCGGTTTGGGGGCAACCGGGAAGTAGAATTGTTTTTTTATGCAGGGTGGATAACATAGATAACACAACAACAACCGTAAAAACTCGTTAAATCAGCTATCGGGGATCGGGCTTCGAGCTTTCGCAATCCAAAACAAAACACCTGGAAAAGAAATAGTACCGTACGTCCCATAGCTTGGGGAGGCTGAGCTTGCGAGATCTCATTGACTGGTAATTCGTTATTTCGTTAACCTACTCTTCTAAGCCTATTTTAGTTTAGCACGCTCTCCAGTTGAGATCCGCGATAGCTGATTTAACGAGTTTTTACTGTATTAAACTGTTTTGTTCGTGGCTGGCCCTACCTTTCCAGCTGATGAGTATGACATTTGCACTTCAAGTGGGGGCTGGGAATTTATCCTCCCCTCGGGTGATACAAATGACCTGTTGTCCTGCCCTCCAGTACAGTACCAGGGTTTGTAAGGGTCAGTGATCAGAAGGGGATTCTTCCGCTTCCCGGCCGCTTTTACCCCCATGTTGAATCTGGATCCTAATTGGCCGCCCCGAAAATCCCATGGTAGGGATTAGTCAAATCAGGAGTTTTTAACCACTTCTTGCATATCTGGAATTCAAGCGAGACAAGGTAACGAGTCCTTGACAACAGTTAATCAAGGTCGATAATGTAGGGATGTCGTCGCTATTGTACTTGTATAGGCTGCCGGAGAGTTGGTGCTTGACTGATTGGCTCGTCGGTTGTCCTTTGTATCAAATACTCGTTATAAAGGGCTCTCATGGGTTACACCTAGCGCCAACCTACACGTACGCGGCATGAAATCGACTTATGATACCAGCAAGTGTTCGTGGTAGGAAAATTCTTGCCTACTATAGTAGGAAGCCGTGAGCTCCGCCGGTGAAATTGAAGCCCTAAAAATGCCCCATCAAATTTTGTAACAAAACGACGTAAAAAAAGTTGGGAAAAACTCCATTCCTGCAGTGTGCTAAATAGAACCTTGGTAAAAAAAATTTGCTTCTTTTTAACTGTTGTGAAGTTGCGAGACTCTCGCACCGGAGAAGGATTACCGGTATTAGAAGCCGAGAAAGGGTAAAACGAGCTGGGCCGCGAGGTCGAAGTGCTTGTACTATACTCTACCGGTACCCTATTATCATGCGGCTATCTGCGAGTGAAGCTTGCTTAGTAACTATCTAACCTAGCCTCAGCGTCCATTTTGTCTAACAAAAAATTGTGATCACAATGTATATGACATAGTATAGATCAATGTATCATGCTGGGATGGATTTTTAACGGGGAGTCTTCAGCCGTGGTCAGTAATGACATTGTAGTGAATTATCTCTAGTAGTAAGAGAGATGGAGTCGGGGCCTTATAGTTATACGCCTACTAGGGGTTCTACAGAAAGGATGCGGGGAAAGAAGACTACGGGTGCTGCGAAAGTTCCATTCCCCCCCTTTCGTGCCTTCTCAGGTTATGTCAGTTAGCATACCACTTTCCTTTCCCTCTTATCTGTTTGGATTGCACACCGCCACCATACATTATTTTCTACTCTTCTACTCTATTTTTTTTCATTTCCTTCTCTTCTTCCTCAGATGACGTCTTCATTGTTGCGTTCTCATGTATTTTCCAAAGGTCTTCAAATATTGAGAGGGTACCACGAAACAAAGTACATCGGCTCAGTTGAAAATGCTGAATCCAGCTCCTTGTGGTTCGCGCACAGCGACTGCTCAAGTGCAGGAGTTGTTGGGTTTAAGGGGTAGGGGGTTGCTCGTTGACTGGTTCTGCTGTCATGGGTTGGTAGAAAAATTGGCCTATGGGCAATGATTGACCAGACGAGAAGGTTGGGTGTCTACCGCCCCAGGCTCGCCAATTTCGCAACATTCACGCAACCGCTACAGCCCCCCCTACTATCGCTCAAACTCACCCCATTAACGACTAGGAATCCCGAACCCTCTCCCATAGGAAAGGCAATCCATTGTGATCCCACCAATTCCGCCGAGCTAGCTCTCGCCGAGGCCGCCGGGAGAATGATCTCCCTCCTCATCGCTCTGGATTCCTCGTCATCAAGGAGAGGGTCGAGGTCATCCTATGTTGGTTTAAGAGCCTTGTGGCCCTTAAGCACGTCAAACACGAACTATACTTCGGCTTGGAAATAGTCAACCACTTCAATTCGCTGATCCAACTCGATAAGAAATACGAGTAGATCTCTAGGCTTTGAAGCACACTATCGGCAAGCTTCGCTCGAGTCGTTATGGTTGGAGCTAAGGCTGTGGGGAGCGTAAGGGTTGCGATGGAGGAGAAGAGAAGTATCTAGAATCTAGTCGGAGGAAAGGGAGTGGGTGTCTGGTGAAGGAAAAGATGGAGAACGGCTAGATGGGCTACAGAAATGGCTGCAAGCAGAAGCTGAGGGGAAGGGCATAATAGCTACATATTATTCAAGCTGTTTCACTGCATTAGACTTACAATGGCTGATTCCCCTCTATAGTGACAGCGAATTGAACTTTCTTAATCCGTAAATTATGTGGTGGGAAAGTGTTCGACTTCCGCACTAATTGGTTCTTTGCTGTATAATAGAAGGAGGGATCCTGACGGAATGGCTTCTGGTCTATGGGTGCACTTAGCCTAATACTCGCGGGGGCCGGCGTCGGAGATATTGTTGAACACAAGAAGATATTCGTATTGCGATCCAGGGTTAAAGAACATCGAAAACAGAATTAGAAAAGAAAACCCAAAGTAACAAACAAGCAGTCAAACATGGAAGGGTAACGCTAGGTCAAGTCGCCTAGGGCAAAGATGCTAGGTTCTGTGGCTGATGCGTAATACCTTTTGCAACCATCAATAAGGAATCGTTTTTCCAACAACCTGTCATCAGCTGAATCACAGGTTCTCACTCGCTCCTCTTGTTGGCTCACCCCCGAGTGACACTTAGTGACCCGCTCTCGTCCTAAACTTGTTTGCACGCCGCTTACAATGCGATAGACAAACAGCCTGAAAACTTGATTCTCAAACACTTGTAAAGACCCACAATAGCTATTCCAATCCAGTAGCTGTCAAATAAGGTATTTCAAGATCGCTCTCACACATCAATGATCTAAGCCACAATAACCTACTCCCTCCACCTGAAAATCTTGAGCAAATAGGCTGCTGGGGTTCCTTCCATTCCAATCCTCACCCGTGACCCGCTTGGTGTCTTGGGGCGGGGGGGGTTGCAGGATTATCAGCCACCCGGGGGCCAGGATTTATTCTCCTGCAACAGTGACACTAGACCCGCTAGTGGATCCAACCCTTAAAAGATGACTTCCTTGCAAGACTAATAGGAGGACAAAACAAAAAATTCAAAAATTGAACAAATAGAGGTGTGCAAATTGACACCAAAGCACTTTGTCTCAAATCACACTATCTGGGTTAGGAAGAAAGCCTGCTTTTATGTGTTTGAAGAAAAAACATAAAATTGCCAATTATGCAATACCTTCCCCACTACATTCAGGTTTGTCATTCAGCCCTGACTAAGACAGTTGTAGATCTAGTACCCTTGCAAGGGAGACATGTAGATGGGAGAGTTGTAGGTATACACTTAGAGTGTCAAGGATTGGGGGAAGGATGTAACAGTGTAGAATTGTCTGAGAGAGGACAGAGCTTGTAGATAGATTATTCTGATTAGCTTATTTTTGTTCTGAGATTTTTTTGAATTAATAGAGGTCTTTGCTTATTACTTTTTGCTATGCAAATTCTGTGTAGGAATGGTTTTCATAAAAGGCTGAAAAGTCATTGTATATATAGTCCAACCTTTTTTAAAATATGTACCAGATTTTTTCTTATTTTGAAATCCTAAAGGCTTTGCTACTACAAGTTGGAGTAAGGAAGAAGAAAAAAAAATCTTATTTCTGAAAGAGGTTTTTTTCTCTTTCTTAGACAATTAATCTTATATTTACAGAGCCATTAGGATTTAAAGAGTTGTGCTTTTGCTGGTAGGGGAGAAATATGCTAGGTCAGCCACACAATCAGTACTTAGCAATACTGAATTTGTTGCATGGGAACAAGGCTTTAATTTGAGTTAACCTTAATTTCTGACTAAGAAACTGACATTGACCAATGACATTGCTCTTTTTCAGGCCAAGCATCAGGCCTTGACATTTTCGCAATGAGCTTGCCAGATCCCTGCTTTGGTCGCCGGACTCACCCTAGGGGTTAGAGGTAGTGGCCGCGGCATGTCCACCCCCCACGGGATGGGCAGGAGGAGTCTGTGAGGGGCCATGCATCCCCTTCCTCCATTTAATTAACCAATAGCGCACTTGGAGAGTCAATTTACTCCTACGAGCCAATTGTCCTAACGTCAAACAGCTGCGGCGGGTGCAGGTAGTCTTCTATCATGCCACCATTCTACGTTTCAAAACTCCAACGTAATGTCTTGCATCTGAGTTAGGAACGAGAGGCTCTCCATTCCATGATCTTATTACAATATATCTATTTGCAGTTTTGCAATTGGTCTCCCAATTTGTGTCTTCGTTTTTTTATGGATCAGGGGGTGGTATTTATGCTATCAAGTCCACAGTTGAGAGTGGCTCGGCTGCACCTTCATTTGTCATTTCAAGTTTTGATTGGGGGAGACGAAGTGCCGTGGTAATCAGAATCGCTCGGTCATTTATCTACAGGCGGGATCCTCCCCGTGTATCATTCCCACAGCCTTACACACGATTCTCTACCCAGAAAAATTCACATAGTATTAACTATATAACTGGTGTCCGGGTTTGGCTCCTTCCTTCCTACCGCTGGAACCAACTAAAAAAGCCTCAAATTCACATCAAAAAGGCACGGAGCGGGCTGCTACTACTACTGCTTCTACTACTACTACTGCTGCTGCTGCTACCGCTACTCTCATCACTACTGTTGCTGGTACTATCACGGCCGCCGCCACCGCCGCCACAGCTGCCACCGTGACTGCTGCCACTGCCGCTACCACCACCACTACCACCGCGGCCGCTCCCGCCAAAACTTTAGCTCTTTCGAAAGAATGTGCAAACTCATCGCGCATAACTACACCCTCTGCAACCACAAACTCTGGAGCATAAGCCAAAGCTGCTCTCAAGCCATCGAAGACCCAGCCTTACCATATCCTGGTTGCCGGAGTTTTTCAATTACTGCTCACACCCTTAATGAGCCACCAGAAGAGGCCATTGTCGATACCCGATACTATCACAGGGAGACGTGTCAATTTTTGGGCTGCAAGTACACTGTCAGGCCTGAGATGGTGATTAGCGGATGTTGATTGGAGTTAGTCGTATCCAGAGATGGGGAGGAGAGCTCCGTTGTTGCTGGGCCGAGCTCCTGAGATCAGAGGTGTTAGGAGGGTGTGGAGGGTTGGAAGCTGGGTGGAGTTTCGCTTCGATTCGCAGTTTTCTCTGTTGCCTAGCGCTGGTTTTTGTGTTTTTCAATTTTAATTTTTAATTTTTAATTAATGTTTTCTGAAGGGGGGTTAATAGTAATTCGGCCAGATGATGATGTGTGTCGAGTTGCCATCACCGGGACATGGATTGTTGGAAATTGCAGTTCAACGGCCCTCAGGCCGCCCTGGCAGCGGTGGTGTACGTACATACTACCCGCAGGAAGGGCAAGCCTATGAAATTGCTTTCACCCCTCCTTCCTGTCTTCTCTCGTGGCAGACTTTTCCTCATGTACACAACTTTCCTCAAGTCTTTCTTTTCATCAACTTATCGCAATCAATTAACAGGCTTCATCACCACTGAAGCGGTTTCACTCCACTGCGTAGAATCATAACTGTAGATAATTTCCTCCACAGCAGTTATTTGCAACCATTGTCTGCTCTGCTCGTCCGACTGATTGATATTAAAAATGTGAGGGAGAAGTGGGAGTAGTCATTTGTTTGCGCGGTGGATATTGACGTTATTTCGAAAGTAAATCCAACGAACGAGGCTGATAGTGCACGGGGGCATGAAGTGCTGGTATGAGCGGGCTTGGCCCCTCGAGGATCCCATCAACCTTCCCTGGGTAAGCTGGCCGCAGCGAAGTACCGTATTCAGATTCCCCGCGTAACCTATAATAGTTGCATCAAGTCATCGCTCTTATCTCCTGAGCCATGTATCATAGTTCGTAAGTAGGCAGTAAGTGTACAGGATTAAAAATTTGTATGGAAGATTGTGTGTGCCGTCCCGTAACAGTTCTAATTGAGCCTCGCAGTAAGAAGTCTGAGTTTCCCTCTCTTAGATCGGGGGCCAGCGCGCAGCGAAAACCACCCGGTAGCCCCCTCAGTTCGAGCCTATGGCTTAAGGAAAAAAAGAAAAAAGAGCCGGAGCTTCCCAGATAAGCCTCCAACGTGATATCCAATTATTCGAATTCGAACAGTATGATACAGAATTCTTGCGCACAGACAACTTGCTAGACAAATGTTTAATCCCTGTGTTCAGGTTGGCTACCGGGTGCATGGTTCAGCAGATCCGGGAGGCGACTTGGTGCGACCAGGTTGCAAGGCGGATGACCGACGGTAGATCTGAAAGAAGGCTGCAGCTAAGTTACAAGGCGGTTGATTGGGTCCTCGAGGGGCCAAGTACCAGCCATACCATTACTTCATACTTCCTATGTACTATACTAGGGGGTGAGCATAAGTGAGGGGAGATCGAGTTTTACTTGCCAAAATTACGTGTGTGCAGCCATAGGAACAGCCAATCTTGGCTATAAAATTCGTGGTGGAAAAAAGTCAGGCGAACTCTTGGCACGATGGGTACATGACATTCGACCCTTCGATTGACTGGGTGGTTCAGGAGCCAACCAGAACAGGCTAGCCTCATTTACCCTTAACCCTCGGTACAGTACTATAGGCCCGACCCCGTGGCGGTGCCCCTTCTGCACACAACGCGGCCAGGAAAAGCAGAAATGATGGTATCATGGTAGTGGAAAACCTTTGTCATGCGAACTAAACACTTAGCTAACTTCATGGAGGTAGCAATAAAAGGTAACAGACTGAATGAGAATGGCTCGGTGCGCCAAAGGAATTCTCAAACCTTCCCGTGTTAGGTCAACGGTTTCATTATCTGTTGTCTTTCAACCCCTTGGAGCTTTGCATGAATTGGTTACTGCTCTCATTACTCTACCGTGCACGACTTTCTCACTGTGCGGAACCTTTCGGCAGAACCTGCAAGAAAAGGTATGATACTGATATCAGCGTTTCTCTTGGCATCGGTGCCTAGGCGGGAAGAAGCTGGGCGAGGCTCAGAGTGTCCCTCCTCTACACGCCAATGAAAGGCATCTCCCCCCCCGGCATCTCGGAGCAGATGTTTTAACGTTGTGCCTTTCCATTATGCCTCAGCCCACTCGGGTAGGAAGATTGGTGAAGTGATTGACAGGGGTTCGAGATGCTAAAGCTTTTTACCCTTCCTAAAATTGTGCTTGAAGATCTACCAAATTAACTCATTTCTTTGCCTCTGACCGTCATGAGCCTGGGGGCCTCCAACCACTGCCTACCCCATCACTAGCCTCTGCCCCCGAGTGCTCGAGTACAGTCCCCACCTCTTTTTCGTGGTATCATACCTGTAATGGCCGCTGCAATCGTATTGCAGTCTTAACATTCCCGCAACAAAACTGGGGCGGGCGATGGGCAGGGGTATTCGGTGGAATGTCAAGGTTGAGGCTGTAGGAGTTACTGGGAATTGATCCATATTGGTCATTCGCTCAGTTTCGTCTTAGGTGAAACAGTAGCCCTTTTTTTTAAAGTCTCAGGAAGGACGCAAATAAGTGATTTGGTTACGGGATAACCGATGGCGCTATCTGGGCCCGATTTTGTGGGAACTACGATACCGGAAACTTTCCGTTAAATCCACCATCACCCATCGGCCTCCGATCCCCCCGATCAGGGACAAAACGTCAGGAGAAGAATAGTGCTTTCCAGGCGTGGTATATCTCACATCAGACGAGCTCTTCGGATCCCATTAAGTAGTATTCGTATCCCCTTTAACATGCCCTTTTAAGCCAATTGCGATTTAACTTAGACTGTTGAGACCCCAGATAGTAGATTTAACTAGAGTTTACGGTAATCTAGGCTCAAGGCAGACAGCTCATGTTCCAGAGACTTGAACAAACCACTAACTTAGTACCGGTGTGGAGAATAACTTTTTGGATACTAGAAACTCTTTTAGGACATGTTATACCTGTAAAACGCTACGAGTGCCGGTATCGCGGCTTTCTCAGGAAAATCCAGCCTGGGGGAAAATCCCCTTAATGCCAAAAGAATCTGGGATCGCTCTGATGGTCGTTTGTCTTTGTGGGGTTGTAATCCCTGTCACGTCTTTGTATTCCTCGCGATCTTTTCCTGACCTCATCGCACGAGCCAGGTTCAAGACTGGAGTTGCTTGCTTGGGGGCCAGAGTTTTCGGTTGCATGCAGGAGGCGCCGCTTGAGCTCGGTATGGTAAATGATAGTGCTGTATCACTCTGTGTAACTGAAAAAGAAATCTTCCCGGTTCTGGTCCCTGTTCGGCAGCATGGATATCAATCCCTGGATATCCGATTAAGTTAGGCTCTACAATCTGTTGGTAATTTGGGCCTCTTTTTCTGGATATCTTGATCGGGATCCTGACAGGAGGCACTGAGAAGATTCTAACTACCTTGTTTTGCCCACCAATGATACCCTGTCGCACATCTCACATCTTTATCTGCCCGATCGAGTGGGTTTCCCCGGGGGGGCGTTGCAATCTTGAACCACGATCTTTGTGGCGTGCAGGATAAGGGGTTGGTTCTCTCTTTCTCTCTCCTTTTTTTATTTTTAACCTTTGGCGCATGAGCTCACGGCACCATTCTGGAGATGGATTATCGGAAGTCGAAATATGGCAAAAGAAAGGTGGGTTAGGGTTACAGTTCTTGTTGTTTACTGATGTTATATCGTGCGGTTATGTAGAGCTCGCTAGCTAGCCATCTAACCTGGCCCCAGAATCTATTTGGCCAAACGAAATATAATACTGTTAGATGAATGAGGGGCGCACACGAAATTATATCATGTTGGGATAGATTTCTAAGCGGGTGTCTTCAGCTGTGGTCAATAATGTAGCGCGTTATCTCGGGCGACTAGTGGGATGGAGTTGGAGTGTTATCGTCGAGCGCGGGTTTTGGGCGCCACTGGATACCGGCGGGGGATCAAGGCCCCCCTTAACTCACGATAAGACCTTTTTGATGACTGGGGCTATGTCAGCTAGGCACTGGTTCTTTTTCCTTTCTATGATATCTACTTGAACCGCCCATATACATTGTTTTGCGTCCTCCCTTTTTTTCTTCTTTTTTTCTTCCTCTCCACCATCTGATGACATCTTCGCTATTACGATTTCATATATTTTCTAACGATTTCAACTATTGAGAGGGTACCATATAGCAAGTTATTATACCTCGGCTCAGTCGAAAATGCTGTTACTCCAGATTCTACGTGGCTTTCACACAGCGACTGCCCAAGTGCATGCGCTGTTGAGTTTTAAGGGTAGCGGGTTGCTAATTGGGCGGTTTTTATGATACTGCCTTAGGTTTTTGGGAGGAATAGGGCCACTGTCAACGATTGATTGACTAACGGACTAGAAGGTTGGGTGCCTACCGCCTCAAGCCTCCAACGTGAAAGCAACCGCTATAATCACTCGTACCTACAATCGCACAAACACAGGTAATGAACAACCAGAAATCTCGTATCCTCTCCGAAAAGAAAGGAAATCCCTCCGATTCCCCCAACACCGAGCTAGCTCGGGCCGAGGCCGCTGGGAGAGTGATGTCCCTTCCCAGATTTCATCGCTCCGAATTCCTCATCAAGGAGTCGGTAAAGGACGTCCTATGTTGGTTCAAGAGCGTCGTGATCTTCAAGTACGTCAAACACGAACTATACTCGCAGTATAAATAGTCAACCACTTCAATTGACTACTCTAACTCGATAAGAAACACGGAGTAGATCTCTAGGCTTTGAGGCACACTATCCGCAAGCTTGGCTCGAGTGCTGTTATGGTTAAGGTTGAGGCTATGGAAAATGTGAGGGTTGTAATGGAGAAGAAGAGTATCCAGAAGTTAGCGAGGAGGAGAAAAAAGAGGATGGTTGCGGTGAGGGAGGGAGGATGAAGAGAACGGCTAGATGGGTGGCGGAAGTGGTTGCGAGCAGAACCTGAGGGGGGGGGGTGGAATAGATGCATGTTATTCAAGTGGTTTCACTGTATTTGATTTACAACGTGACATCTCAAGTTGAACTTGTTTTAGGTTGTAAATTATATCGTGCAAAAGTGCTGGATTTCAGTACTAATTGGTTTTCTGTTGTAGAGTGGAAGGAGGTATCCTGATAGAATGCCTTCTGGTCTATAGGTACCCTTAGCCTAATACTCGCAAGGGCCCGTTTTCAGTCGTGTTGGAAATGATCCCTGGCGAGTCAGACCCGATAAGCGGTAGGTGGAACGAAGAATTTACACAGCCGGTTATTGGGTACAGAAAGTGGGAGAAGAGCTTTACTAAAGGTGAGAGCGAGAGAGAGATTAAAGGTCAAATAAGAGTCGTGTTAAGACCGGTTTCATTGGGTTGAGTTGCTATTAAGGTTGTTGAGCTAGAAAAGTGAAAAGGAAAGTGAAAAGGAAAGGGAGAGCAAATGAGAAGCGAGCCTCGCAACCAACGGCAGACGAGACAGCCTCATCATGGCTAAGCTTCCGTGAACTACCTATAATATCTAACAAGTCGAATTCTACTCCCGCCGAGTCACAGGTTCTCGCTCGCTCCTCCCTAGCCCAAACTAGGCACCGAGTGATACTAAGTGACGAAAAACAAAAACTGTTTCAGCCTTGTTCCAAACCCCGCGTAGAATGCATGAGACAAATACCTAAAGACTTGATTCTAAACCCCTTGCGGAGACCCACAAACAATGTTGGTTCTGGTTCACTTGGCGTACTCGAGTACATTGGCCGGTGGCGTTTAATAAAGTGATGGCGCCCCGTGCATAAATCAAAGTCAGATGTCAGATGTCCTAAGCCTTGACAGCCATGCCCGAGGCAACGCCTGAGAAAAGCACGGAATACGCAGTGACACGAACTTCTTAATATGAAGAAGTTTTCTTTCCTCTCAAGTATTCGCCAAGAGTTCCAACCTCTAACTGCCAACGTACCTAGGCCTGGGCCGTCACTCCATTCCTCTATTTCATGCCAAGAACCAGACCTTGGCATTTTATTCTTGCACACCTGCCTGTAACCGTCTTTTTCAGCCTAGTACTGTACACGTATTAAAGTGCTTGAACAATAAACTAGCCCTGTTAATTGTCAAAGCTATATGTGGCTGCTCTGTATTCTTCCCGAATTAGCGAGTGCTAGGATGCACCTATTGGTGTAGTTGTGCCGATGCTCCCCAATGAATAAAACTACTATCAGGGCTTCCTCTACTTGTCAAAATACTCCTGCCTCAACCAATTTGTAGATTCCCTTTTCCCCAATACCCCTCTTGGCGCGCCTGATGCCCCCAGCATCTTTGGCGCTGAATATTATTTTAGTCACTAGTATATGAGTCTTCCTGTAATCCACGCGGAGAGGCTGAAGAACTTTGTCTGCAGATTTAGGGACTTAGAGTCTTAGGATTCCCACCTTCGCAATGAGTTGCCGGGTTTGTTTTTGTTGCAGGGCTGACACTAGGGTTAGGGGTAGTGGGGGTAGCCTGTCCGCCTCTCCACGGGATGGCAAGGAGGAGTCTATAGGAAACATACATTTCCTTCCTTTATTCAATTAACCAATAGTGCACTTGGAGAGTCAATTTACTCCTGCAAGTCACATAACCTAACGCTAAACAGCTGCGGTGGGTGGGGGTAATATTCTATAATGCCACGGTTCTAGGCGCTCAGGGCTCCAAGGTAAGGTCTGCATGTGAATTAGGAACAAACCGCTCTCCACTTCCTGATCCTATCACAATATATCTATCTGCGGTTTTGCCATTGGTCTCTCAATATTTTGTCATCGTTTTTCATGGATCAGGGGGTGCTATCAAGTTCACAATTGAGAGTTGCCCGGCTGCACCTTCGCTTGTCATTTCAAGTTTTGATTGGGGGAGACGAAGTGCCGTGGTAATTAGAATCGCTCGATCATTTATCCCTAGGTGGGATCCTCTCCATGAATCATTCCCAAAGCATTCCATACAATTCTCTACCCTGAAAATACACATGAGGATTAACTATATAACGGGTGGACAGGTACGAAAGGCTCCTTCCTTTCCGCTAGTACAACTAACTACAAAAACCTCAAAAACGCATCAAAATGGCATAGCGCATTTTCTGCTACTACTGCTACTACTACTGCTGCTGCTGCTACCACTATTCCCATAACTACTGCTGCTTGTACTATCACAGCCGCTGCCACCGCCGCTGCCACTACCACCGCGACCGCTGCCGTTCCCGCTGGAACTTTAGTTCTTTCGCAAGAATGTGCAAACTCATCGCACATAACTACACACTCTGCAACCACAAACTTTGGAGCATAAACCAAAGCTGTTCTCAAGCCGTCGAAGACCCAACTCTACCGTATCCTGGCTGCCGAAGCTTCTCAATCACTGCTCGCACCCTTAGTGAGCCACCATCAGAGGTCGTTGTCGATACCCGATACCATCACAGGGAGACGTGTCAGCTTTTGGGCTGCAGGTACACTGTTAGGCCTGAGATGGCTATCAGCGGATGGTGATTGGAGTTGTTAGTCGTACCCGAAGATGGGGAGGAGAGTTCGGTTATTGCTGGCTCGAGCTCCTAAGATCAGAAGTAGTGAGAGGGCATGGGGGGTTGGAGGGTTGGAAGCTGGGTGGAGTTTCGTTTCAATTGGTAGTTTTCTCTGTTGGCTAGCTCTGGTCTTTGTGTTTTTCAATTTTCAATTTTATTTTTATTTAGTGTTTTTCTGAAGGGGGCAAATAGTTATTCGACGCAGATAATGAGGTGTGTCGTGTTGCTGTCGCCGGGTCATGGATTCTGTGATATTCTCTGTAATGAGTGAGTGATTCTGGGTTAGGGGTGGTTTCCAGAAGCGTGACAGCAATGTTGAAGCTTCTGGCTTACAGCCAGTGGCTCTAAGCTGGCGGTAGCGAAGTATCATATTCAGAATCGTCGTGTAACCTAGGTTGCATCAAGTGGTCGTCCGGATCTGCTGGACCATGCAGCTAACAAACACGCGGTAAGAAGGCCCTTAGAGTATGGAAGATTGAGCCTCACGGCAAGGCGTCTGAAATTCCCTCTCTTGGATAGGGGAGCCAGTGCACAGCGAAAACTAGCCCCTCGGCTTGAGCCTATGACAAAAAATGAAAATGAAAAGGAGCCGAAACTTCCCAAGGAAGCCTCCAGCATGTTCCAGAATTCTAGCGCACAGGTAACCTGCCATACAAATTCTTAATCCCTGTGCTCAGGTGGACTACCGGCGGCATGGCTCAGCAGATCCGAACCGCGGCTTGATGTAACCAGGTTAGGCGGCGGATCTGGGCGGAGAGGTGCAGCTAGGTTTACATGAGGGAAGGTTGATGGGATCCTCATGGGGACAAGCACCACTCATACTAGCACCCCGCACTTCCTATGTACAGAATGATACCTAGATGTTTTAACATGGTGCATTTCCATTGTGACTCGTGCCACTCGGTAGGAAGGTTAGTGAAGTGATTGATAGGGGTTTGAGATGCCGAAGCTTTTTACCCTTCCTAGCAGTGTACCTGGAGAACTCATTTCTTTGCCTCTGATGGTCATGAGGGTGAGGACCTCAAACCACTGCCTACCCCATCACTAACTGCCCTCGAGTACTCAAGAGCAGTCCCTACCTCGTTTTCGTGGTGCCTGTAATAGCCTCTGCACTCCTACTGCAGCCTTAACATTCCCGCAATAAAACTGGACAGGTGACGGGCAGGGGTATTTGGTGGGCGAGAGAGTAGAATGTCAAGGTTGGGGTTGCAAGAATAACTGAGAATTGATCCATGTTGATCATCCGCCAAATTTCATACTAAAGTGGCGGTTTTTTTTTAAGTCTCTGGAAGGGGACGCAAGTTAGTGATTTAGTTACGGAATAACCGATGACGCTATTTGCTCCGATTTTGTGGGAACTACTGCAATTCAGGCTCAAGAAAGGCATCTCATGTTCCGGAGACTTTAGGAAACTACTAGTGCTGCACAGTACTTGTAGAGTAGATACCGCGAAGCCTGTGCAGTACCGGTATGGGTAATAACCGTTTGGATACCAGAAACCCTCAGGACATAGTCTACCTGTAAAATACTACAGCTACAGTACCTGTATCAGGGCTCCTCTCTTTTCCGTCACTCCCCGGTGGCGTGGTGAATCTGAAACCCACAATTTCTACTTTCTGGATTTCTCCGGAAAGTTCTTCTGATATAAAAAAAACTTTCTTGAGGCTAAAAAATCCGGGCCTTGATCGGCGGATCGTTTTTCTTGTGGGGTTGTAATACCTGTCACATCCCTGCATCCCTCACTTTTAGAGCTTTTGATGCGAAAGACTGACCACACACATCGGTCAGGCAAGTTCGTTGTGGGGTAGCTGGCTTGGGCAAAAATTTTTCGGTTTCCTGCAGGACGCACCGCTTGAGCCGGGTTAGTCCAAAACCCACCCAATGATAATCCAGGCAGTCATAAATGAGACTGTTGTACAGTACCGTACCGTACAGGTATCACCCCACGGAGGTACAAGGCCTAAGTTTTGTAGGTTCCACAAGCCAGGTTTGCTGCCTTTACGTCCTGTGGAACATACAAAACTTAGGAGCTGTACAGTACCTCTGTAAGTGCAACTGAAGGGGGGGTTTCTGAGGCTCTGGTCCCTGTTCGGCTGGATCTGGTAGGCCCTATAATCTGTTGGTAATTTATATCTCTTCCTTTTGATATCTTGATGGGGATCCCGACGGGAGGCACTGAGAAGATGCAAACTACCTTGTTCTGCCCCACCAATGATACCCTGTCGCACAACTCACATCTTTATCTGCCCGATAGAGTGGGCTTCCCCGGGGGGGCGTTGCAACCTTGAACCACTATCTTTGTGGTGTGTAGGATAAGCGGATTATCAGAAGTCGAAATATGGCAAAAGAAAGGTGGGTTAGGGTTATAGTTCTTGTTGTTTACTGATGTTATATCGTGCGGTTATGTAGAGCTCGCTAGCTAGCCATCTAACCTGGCCCCAGAATCCATTTGGCAAAGGAAATATAATACTGGGTTAGATGAATAAGAGGCGCACACGAAATTATATCATGTTGGGATAGATTTCTAAGCGGGTGTCTTCAGCTGTAGTCAATAATGTAGCGCATTATCTCGGGCGATAAGTGGGATGGAGTTGGAGTGTTATCGTCGAGCGCGGGTCTGGGGGCGCCACTGGATACCGGCGGGCGATCAATGCCGCCCTTAACTCACTGTACGACCTTTTTGATGACTGGGGATATGTCAGCTAAGTACTGCTTCCTTTTCCTTTCTATGATATCTACTTGAATTGCCCACATGCATTGTTTTCCTTCCTCCCTTTTTTCCCCTTCCTCTCCACCACCGGATTACGCCTTCGCTGTTACGTTTTCATGTATTTCCAACGATTTCAAGTATTGAGAGGGTACCATATAGCAAGTTATTATATCTCGGCTCGGTCGAAAATTATGTTACTCAGGATTCTGTGTGGCTCTCGCACAGCGACTATCCAAGTGCATGCGCTGTTGAGTTTTAAGGGTAGCGGGTTGCTAGTCGGGCGGTTTTACTGCTGTGGGTTGTTGGAGGAATAGGGCCACTATCAACGATTGATTGACTAACGGACTAGAAGGTTGGGTGTCTACCACCTCGAGCCTCCAACATGACAGCAACCGCTACAATCACCCGTACCTGTCGCACAGGCGCGGGCAATGAACGGCCAGAAGTCCCGTATCCTCTCCGATAAGAAAGGAAATCCCCCCAACTCCACCGAGCAAGCTCGCGCCGAGGCCGCCGGGAGAATGATCTCCCTCCCCGGGTTTCATCGCTCCGAATTCCTCATCATCAAGGAGACTGTCGAGGACGTCCTATGTTGGTTCAAGAGCCTTGTGGTTCCCAAGCACGCCAAACACGAGCTATACTTCGCACTGGAAATAGTCAACCACCTCAATTCGCTACTCCAACTCGATAAGAAATACGGAGTAGATCTCTTGGTTTTGAAGTACACTATCAGCAAACTTAGCTCGAGTTTTGCTATGGTTAAAGCTAAGGTTGTGGAGAATGTAAGGGTTGCAATGGAGGAGAAGAGGACCCACAAGCTAGCGAGGAGGAGAAAAGAAGGATGGTTGCCGGGGGGTGACTGCCAAGAGCCCCGGACGGGACGGGACGGTTATCTGTAGTCCGTCCTGGCGGCCTAAGTACAGGACGGCCGTCTTTGGGCAGGACTGCGGGCCCTACAGGGTGAGACATATTAGTTCAGGGCACGGGGGTGGAGGGCCGGGGACTGTTGAAGACGGTCGGGAATGTGAGGGACGGTGGGGGACGGTGGGGGACGGCACGAGTGATGTCTCATGACGTGAAAAGAATCCCTTTGGAGGTGGATGATATCAACATGGTTACCGGCAGTGCCGGAGGCCCAAGCGCTAGGACTATAGTCCCCTATAGTCCGTCCGGTCCTCACCTTCCCGGGCGTAGTCCGTCCTAGCACCCCCAAAAACGACGGACTATGAGCCGTAGTCCGTCCCGTCCTCACCCAGAGACGGACGGACTGGACGGTTGGGAACAACGATATTCAAGCTGTTTCACTGTATTCGATTTACGTTGATTACTTTCTGTAGTGACATCGCAAATTGAACTTTTTCTAGGTTGTAAATTTTGTCGTGCGAAGGTGTCAGGTCTCCGTACTAATTGGTTCCCTGCTGTATAATAGAGGGAGGGATCCTAATACTCGCAAGGACCGGTCTTCAGTCAAATTCTACTGCCAGCTAGTCACAGGTTCTCACTCGCTTCCCTCTAACCTTGTTAGATATCACGAGTTGTTCTCGGAAGCTTAGTCATAAGGTTGTCTTGTCTGTCGCTGGTTGCGAGGTTCGCTTGTCATTTTGCTCTCTCTCTTTATTTTCCCTTTCTTGTCTCTTTTCTCGCTCAAGTTCTTTTCCTTCACCTGAACTAAATGCAATGAGACTGGTCTTAACACCACCCTTACTCGACCTTTAATCTTTCTCTCGCTCTCGCCTTCAGTAAAGCTCTTCTCACACTTTCTATACCCAATAAGAGGCCCTAAAAGCTCTTCATTCCACCCACCGCTGATCGGGTTCGACTACAGATCATTTCTAACAAGTACGCATTGGTTGCTGAGTGACACTAAGTGACGCGAAATTTTTTAACCTTGTTTCAAACACCGCGTACAATGCGTGAGACAAACAGCCTGAACACTTGATTCTCAAACCCTTGTGAAGACTCAAGAACAATGGTAGTGGTTCTGATTCACTTGCTGTACAAATAAGGCCTCTCATGATCGCTCTCCATCCAGGACGCAATGAGGGCTCCCTCTCACTCGAAATCTTGAATAAATAGGCCGCTGAAATTCCTTCCATTCCAATCCTCACCCACTACCTCCTCAATATCTGGAGAAGGAAGTCTCAAAATTATCAAACCCTTGGAGGAGAGCACTTATTCTCCTGTCGCAGTGACACCAGACCCACTAGCCGATCAAACCTACAAAAGATAACTTCCCCGCGAGACCAATGGGGGGGGGCAAAACAAAAAACTCAAAAATTGAACAAATAGAGATGTGTAGATTGACACTAAAGCACCTTGTCGCCTGCGATCACAAGATCTGGGTTGGGAAGAAAGCCCGCTTTTTTGTTCCATACTTTTGCTGGCAGAGGGAGCAATGTGTTAGATCAACAACACATTACGTGCTTAGCAATAGTCTACTGAATTTGCAGCATAGGAACAAGGTTTTAATCTGTATTAGCCTTAATTTCTGACAAATGACTTTGAGAAACCTACATTGGCCGACGACATTGTCCAGTTATGCTCTTTATTCACGTGGGCTCCGTCACTCTATTAACGTGGCCAACAGGATAATGTCGCACCTAGATTTGCCCTGTGCGACATTGTCCTATTATCGCATACCGGTATCTGGTTAAGCTCTTTTTCGCGCTAAAATGTCAGAATAAGGTGTGAATCAGAATTTTGGATAAAGTAACCTTCCCGGTTCATTTTTTCCTTTAAATAAAAAACAAAAGTCTCGAAAGCATCCTGTGGTAAACATTTGTGAGAAAAACCTACCCTTAAAGGCTACTCTCTGCTCAGAGAAGCTCGTGGATTTCGCCACATTTTCTTTGGACCTCTTAGCGTGAAAACGAGCTTAACCAGATAATGTGGTATCAGGTTCTTTAAATCAAAGTTAGAAGTCACAAGTCCTAAGCATGCCTGAGGCAACGCCTTAGAAAAGCACGGATTGCGCGATGACGCAAACTTCTCGCTATGAAGAAGTTTTCCACCCTCTCAAATACCAGTACTCGCCGGGGGTTCCAACTTCCAACTTCAACTTTTGTTCAGGCGGCACGCCGTCGCACCATTGATTGTCAAAGCTACAATCGTGGAACACTCAGATGCCCGCATGAACTGGTGAGGACCGGCAAGGAGCGACCATAACGTTGAAATAAGAGGCGGCTGAGGTGAAACTTACGATTGCGTCAAAAAAAGAGCTCCGAAAGAATTAGTCCTGGCTACAAAGAGTTAGCCTATGTCGTCTTATTGCGATTTCGAGATAAAGATAGAATAAAAATCTTATTTGAACGTGCGCGCTCACCGGTCCCACCAGTGTTAACGCGGTACACACCCCGTCCAAATACGCAGTCAGCTACTGATTGGTTGGGCTCAGGTAATTTGTTCCGATACTAAGCCGCTTTTTCAGACCTTCACAGACCTTCCAGAAGCACAACACATACTTGTAAACTAATGAGACATGTAGATTCCCCCCACCGTCCGTATGCGGAAACTGCTTGCTACAAAACAACGCTTGGCTCTCCTTATCATGGATGTTCAAATTGACTTGTGCCCAACAATGTGAATCTAAACATGACGGCGGTTTAAGGTACAAGCATACTTTGCCTAGTGCTGACTAGTCATTGGTGATCGCAACTCTATCGCAACGCTAAAAAGCTGTGAAATTCGGAATCAAACGAAGGTGTTGGTGTAGCTATGCGGATGTTCCCCTCTGAATAAAGCTGCTATCAGTGCTTTCTTTACTTGTCAGGGTCTCTTTTTTGGATCGGTTTGTAGATTCACCTTTCCCCAATACACTCTCTGGCGCACCGAATGCCCCACAGCGTCCTCGGTCGTGAAAATATTACTTTAGTTATGACACTAGTGTGAATCTTCCTATAGTGCGTGCGGAGATGCCGGAGGATTCTAGCCTTCGCAATGAGTTTGCCGGGTTCTCGTTTCTGTTGCTGGGCTGACACTAGGGGTTAAGGGTACTCAAGGCAGCCTATCAACCTCTCCACGGGATGGCATGGAGTGTATAAGGAACATACATATCCGCCCTCTATTCAATTAACCAATAACGAACTTGAGGAGTCGATTCACTTCTGCAAGTCATATAACCCAACGCTAAATAGCAGCGGTCGGTGCGGGTAATCTTCTATCATGTTATCATCCTACGTTTCAGAACTCCAACGTGGTGTCTTGGGTCTGAAATCGGAACAAGCCGCTATAAATTCCCTGCTCCTATGACGATATATCTATTTGCGGTTTACCATTGGTCACTTATGGATCGGGGGGTGGTATTTGTGTTATCGAGTTCACCGCCGAGAGTTTACTGGCTGCACCTTCACTTGTCATTCAAGTTTTGATTGGGGGAGAAGAGGTGTGCTATAATGATCAGAACCCCTCGACCATTTATCCATTGGCGGGATCCTCCCCATGAATCATTCCACAGCATTCTATACAGTCCTCTACCCAGAAAATACACATGAGAATTGACTATATAACGGGCGGACAGGTACCAAAGGCTCCTTCCTTTCCACCAGCCCAACCAACTACAAAAGCCTCAAGAACACACCAAAAAGGTATAGCGCAAGCTGCTACTACTGATATTACTAGCTGCTGCTGCTGCTGCTGCTACCACTACTCTCATCAATACTGCTGCTTGCACTATCACGGCCACTGCCGCCGCTGCTACTACCACAGCGACCGCTGCTACTACCACAGCGACCGCTGCTGCTGCTGCGTCCACCGCTACCACTACCACCACGGCCACTGTCGGCTTCGACGCCGACGCCGTCGCTGCCACTACCACCGCCGCGGTCGACGCTACCACTACCACCTCCGCGGTTGACGCCGTCGCTACCACTACCACTGAGGCCGCTGCTACTGCCGCTAAAACTTTTGATTCTTTTAGAAGAATGTGCAAATTCACCGCCCATAACTACACACTCTGCAACCATAGGATCTGGAGCATAAGACAAAGCTGTTCTCAAGCCATCGAAGACCCAACCCTACCGTATCCTGGCTGCCGAAGCTTCTCAATCACTGATCGCAGCATCAGTGAGCCACCATCAGAGGCTGTTGTCGATACCCGATACCATCATAGGGAGACGTGTCAGCTTTTCGGCTGCAGGTACACTGTTAGGCCTGAGATGGTTGTCAGCGGGTGGTGATTGGAGTTGTTAGTCGTATCCGGAGGTGGGGAGGAGAGTACGGTTGCTGCTGGGTCGAGCTCCTAGATCAGAGGTGGTGGGAGGGCGTGGAGGGCTGGAGGGTTGGAAGATGGGTGGAATTTCGCTTCAATTGGCATCTTTCTCTGTTGCATAGCTCTGGCCTTTGTGTTTTCAATTTTTATTTATTTAGTGTCTTTTTCAGCAGGGGGTGGGGCGACCAGATGATGGGGAGAAGTTGGGGTAAGTGAGGGTAACCATTTGTTTTGTGCTCGGTGGATATCATGACTTACTTTCGACTGTCGCCACCGGACACGGGCGGGAGTCGGTCACGGGTAATTTTTTGTAACCCTAACCTTGACCAACGGTTTACTATTTACTTTTTTGCCCACAAATACTCCTGTTCGTCTCCCCCCCAGTTCCGTCGTTGGTGGCAGGGAAGGTTGATTGGATCCTCAAGGGCCAAGTGCCACTCATACTAGTTAAATTTACTTTGGAAACACAGTCTTCACCGTGCAAGCTGGCCGTAGCGAAGTACACGCATCATACTCGAGATACAGCACTCGAGTACAGTGCCGTATTCAGATTCGCCGTGTAACCTAGTGTCATCAATTCGTGGTTCAGATCTGCCGAACCATGGAGCTGACAAGCACCCAGGAATAATTCCACGGGGATTAAAGGCTCGTTTGGAAGATTTTCTGCGCGGGTTGAGATCACCATACTTGTACAGTAAAGTATTCAAATTTCGAATCTCGCGGCAAGAGGTCTGGAATTCCCGCTCTTGGATAGGGGGGGGGGGGCAGATCACGGCGAAAACTAGCGCCCTCCGCTCGAGCCCATGACAAAAAAAAAGGAAAAGAAAAAAAGAGCCGAAACTTGCCAACGAAGCCAACGTAGTGTTCAATGCAAACTTTTAATCCCTGTTGAGGCGAACTGCCACCGGCGGCACGGCTCAGCGGATCCGAATGGCGACCTGATGCAACAAGTTTACTCGTCGGATCTGAACGACAAGATGCAGCTAGGTTTACATGAGGGAAGCCTTATGGGATCCTCGAGGGGCCAAGCACCGCTCATACCGGTACTAACTAGCACTTCACACTTCCTATTTACAGTATGATGCCTAGATGTTTTAACGTTGTGGTTCGGTAGGAAGGTTAGTGAAGTGATTGATAGGAGTTTGAGATTCCAAAGATTTTTGCCCTTCCTAGCATTGTACAGTACCTGTATCGTACTTGGCAACCTACCAAATTAACTCATTTCTTTACCTCGAACCGTCATGAGCGTGAGGACTTCAAACCACTGCCTACCCCATCACTAACCTCGACCCCGGTAATGGCCGCTGCATTGTTTTGCAGTCTTAACGCTCCCGCAACAAAACCGGACGGGCGAAAAAGAAGGCAGGGGTATTGGATAGGCGAGGGAGTAACTGTGCAAGTAGTGTCAAGGTTGGGGTTATAAGGACGACTGGGAATTGATCCATTTGGTGGTCCGCCCAGTTTCGTGCTACGGTGGCGGTTTTTTAAAGTCTCCGGAACGGGAGGCAAGTACTATACCATAAGTGATTTAGCTACCGTAAGGAATAACCGATGGCGCCGTTCGCGCCCAATTTTGTGGGCACTACCGGTAAGCTCAAGACAGGCAACTCATCGAGCCATCCCTTATTATTCATACACCCAAGCACACGAAGGACGAGCCTCCCAGGAGGGAGGGGCGGGAAGTTGATGATGGGGGTGCTTCTATGGGGCGCCGCCCCCACTGGTTGAGTGCAATGAGGGAAAGAATGAATGGTTCTGAGAGGAATCTCATGTGATGGAACTGGGGTTTCGTTATTACTCAGAGGCATCGTGGCAGCAGCACGGTACAGCCGATCGTATAATCCGAGAGGGGTGCTCGATCCTCTTAGCCGCGCCCCCTTCGCCCAATGGATTGCATCACACTCTCGCATCGGTTCGCAAGAGTGGTCACGGTTCGCCAGACAGATTGCCGTGCCCGGTTTGTCAAGCACCGGTATCATGAACGGGGTTTATGCTTAAAATACCGGTACCATGACATACTCGGGGGCAACCTTTTCAATACCAGCGATCCTCCGGCTTTTCCTAAGAATGCCATCAAGGTTTCATCCTTTATCTCTCATCCCAATACAGCAATAAATGATAAGACCAAGCGAAACTCCTGGGTTACTTAGTCAAGAAAGATTGCATTTATCTGCGCCTAATATTTCTCCAAGAATTTTTAAAAAATATCTGAATAAATCCACCTAATTCCAGTTATTCCAGTTTGTTTTTCAAGTATCATAATATTTTTATAATTTTATAATTTTTTATGGTAGTGTTTTCTCTCTTAGGTTGGGTGTGATTTTCCTGGGCAGCAAGGAGAAAAACATTACAGGCTGGCATTAGAAAACATTGAAGCTATTTTGTTGGGAGGGCCTGGGATTTGCTGGTACAAGTATCCTGTATCATACAAGTACGGGTACGATAGGTTTTCTCCCCTTGGAGCTTTGGGTGCGAAAACCTGACCATACGCATTGGTCAGGCAGGTTCGAAACTGGAGTGGCTTGCTTGGGACAGGGTTTTCGGCTGCCTGCAGGAGCACCCTTGAACCCGTTAGGTTCAAGATCCGCCCAATTGGAAATGAGTGCCTGTCTCGCCCACCGTAAGTGCAACAAATCTTTTTTCTGAGGGAAAGCTTTGATCCCTGTTAGGCGGTTTGAATTTCAATTCCTGGATCCCATTGGCCCTAAGAGTACTCGAGTACAACCTGTGGTAATCTGGATCTCTCGGATATCTTGATGGGGATCCTGACGGGAGGAGGCACTGGGAAGATGCTAATAACCTTGTTTTGCCCCACCAAGGATAATCTGTCGCACAACTCACATCTTTATCTGCCTGATAGGGTGGGCTTCCTCGGGAGCTTTGCGGTCTTGAACCACTATCTTTGCGGTGCAGGATAAGACATTGGTTCTCTCTCTCTTTTTTTAACATTTGATGCATGAGCTCACGGCACAATTGTTCACATGGATTATTAGAAGTCGAAGCAGGATAAAACTGGGTTAGGGTCGCGGTTCTTGTTCTTTACGGGTGTTATATCGCGCAGCTTTCTAGAGCTTGCTAGCTATAATAGTCATCTAATCCAATTTCAGTATCCATTTGGTCAAACGGAATACTGTGATAGCAATGGATGAGGCGCAGCGCACGAAATTATATCATGTTGGGATAGATTTCCAAGAGGGTGTCTTCAGCAGTGGTCAATAATGTAGCGCATTATCTTGGGCGATAAGTGGGATGGAGTTGGAGTGTTATCGTCGAGCGCGGGTCTGGGGGCGCCACTGGATACCTGCGGGGGATCAATGCCGCCCTTAACTCACGATAAGACCTTTTTGGTGGCTGGGCTATGTCAGCCAGGTACTGCTTCCTTTTCCTTTCTATGATATCTGCTTGAATTTCCCACATACATTGTTTTGCTTCCTCCCTTTTCTTCTTCTTTTTTCCTCCTCTCCATCACCGGATGGCACCTTCGCTGTTACGTTTTCATGTATTTTCCAACGATTTCAAGTATTGAGAGGGTACCATATAGTAAGTTACAGTGTTCCCAACGGGCCAGGCCGATGGTAGGCCGGCCTATAGGCTGTAGGCCGGGCCGGGCTGGGCCGCTCGGGAAGGTAGCCTAGGCCGATCTAGGCAGAATTCGATCGGCCTACGAAGCCTATCAGGCCTGATAGGCGCCTA